>Ga0209270_1000018_pt1 | contig 467447 bp, 486 predicted proteins | sample MTBAKSrepl1MetaG_FD_187456 | JGI IMG/M metagenome (GOLD analysis project Ga0209270, IMG submission 187456) | Enrichment culture microbial communities from Arthur Kill intertidal strait, New Jersey, USA, that are MTBE-degrading - MTBE-AKS1... | ecosystem: Environmental > Aquatic > Marine >... | reverse complement strand
GAAGGCCGCGCCGAAGAAGGCCGCGCCGAAGAAGGCCGCGCCGAAGAAGGCCGCGCCGAAGAAGGCCGCGCCGAAGAAGGCCGCGCCGAAGAAGGCCGCGCCGAAGAAGGCCGCGCCGAAGAAGGCGGCACCGAAGAAGGCGGCACCGAAGAAGGCCGCGCCGAAGAAGGCGGCGCCGAAGAAGGCGGCACCGAAGAAGGCGGCACCGAAGAAGGCCGCACCGAAGAAGGCGGCACCGAAGAAGGCGGCACCGAAGAAGCGCTGACCTCCGCTCTGCCTGGCATCCCGCGCCTGGCGCGGGATGCCGTTCCATTCCAGGCCGGCCGTTGTTCCTGCGGGAGCAAGGTCAGCGGCCTTCCGCTGAACTCACCGGATCCGGACATCAGCTCGGTTCCTTCCCGCCGGGCATGGGGTATGATTCCATCGAACACGATGGGCATTGCGGTGGGCGGTTCGCCCCATCGGCGCAGCCGAGCGTGAATGTGCCGCGTCGTGGTGGCAAAGTGCCCGGCCGGTGACTGCCGCGGGAGGGAACTCTGCAGCGTCCCGCTTGCCAAACGGACAGTCGGACGGGGGCCTGTAGCCGGATGCTGTCCCCGCCCGACGCATATCCGGTCCCGTGATAAACCGGACGGGCGCGGGGTGATGGCTCGCCCGGTTCTCATCACCCGGTCCCGCCGCTCTTTCCGAGGTTGTTCATGCTGCGACTGCTCTATACCTGTCTCGAGATCATGTGGTTCCGCCGCGGCCCCGAGGATATGCCCGGCGACCTGCGCTGGACCGTAGCAATGATGGCTGTCTACGCCGCCGTGGGCTACCCCCTGTCGGCCATCAGCCTCGCGCCCTTTGCGGCGGTGGTGCAGGTGCTGGTGGATCTCCTGCTCCTGGTGGCCTTCGTGCAGATCGTTCTGCGTTGGCGAGGCTTGATGAACCGGCTGCCGCAGACCCTCACCGCCCTGGCCGGGACCGGCGTTCTGTTCACGATATTCGCCCTGCCGGCCATGGCCTCCCTGGACACCATCGGGAAGAGCGGCGGTGACGCATCGATTCCGGCGCTCATCGTGATCGTGCTCATGTTCTGGAACCTGGCGGTCCTGGTGCATGTCATGCGGCGAACCCTCGAGGTGACGCCGGGCCGGGCGATGTGGTTGTCGCTCGCGTATTTCGTGGTGAGTTTCGTGGTGATGTCGGTCATCTTCCCGCCGACTGCCTGATTGGCGGAGACTGCTCTTGCACGTACACATCCTGGGTATCTGCGGTACTTTCATGGGCGGCCTGGCGCGCCTGGCCCGTGAGCTCGGCCACACCGTGACCGGCTCGGATGCGGGGGTCTACCCGCCCATGAGCACCCAGCTGCGCGAAGCGGGTATCGCCATCCGCGAGGGCTACGCGGCCGCCAACCTCGACCCGGCGCCCGAGTGCGTGGTGGTGGGCAACGCGCTCTCGCGCGGCAATCCGGAGGTGGAGGCGGTGCTCGACTGCGGCCTGTCCTACACCTCGGGGCCGCAGTGGCTGGCTGAACAGGTGCTCGCCGGACGCTGGGTGCTGGCGGTGGCGGGGACGCACGGCAAGACCACCACCGCCAGCATGCTGGCCTGGATACTGGAGTACGCGGGCATGGCGCCCGGGTTCCTGATCGGCGGCGTGCCCGCGAATTTCGGGGTCACTGCGCGCCTGGGAGAGACGCCGTTTTTCGTGGTGGAGGCCGACGAGTATGACAGCGCCTTTTTCGACAAGCGCTCCAAGTTCGTCCACTACCGGCCGCGCACCACGGTACTCAACAACCTGGAATTCGATCACGCCGATATCTTTCCCGACCTGGCTGCCATCCAACGCCAGTTCCACCACCTGGTGCGGACGGTTCCCGGCAGCGGGCTCATCATCGCGCCCAACGACGAGCCGGCCCTGGACGAGGTGCTGGCGCAGGGCTGCTGGAGCCCGGTGGAGTTCCTCGGCGGCCCCGGCGCCCTGTGGCGGGCGGAGGGCGGTGCGGCTGACGGCAGCGCCTTCGACGTGATGTGCGGCACCGAGCGGGTGGGCCGGGTGGAGTGGGGCATGCTGGGGAGGCACAACGTCCGCAACGCCCTCGCCGCCATTGCGGCGGCCCGCCACGCCGGGGTGCCGGCGCACCATGCCGTGGCGGCCCTCGGGGAGTTCCGGGGCGTGGCCCGGCGCATGCAGGTGCGCGGCGAGGCGGGCGGCGTGACCGTGTATGACGATTTCGCCCACCATCCCACGGCCATCGCCACCACCCTGGAGGGGCTGCGCCGGCGCGTGGACGGGGCCCGTATCCTGGCGGTACTCGAGCCGCGCTCCAATACCATGCGCATGGGCGTGCACCGGGAGCGGCTGGCGCCCGCGCTGGCCGCGGCCGACCGGGTCTACCTGTTCCAGCCGCCCGGGCTGGGCTGGGATATCGAGGCCGTGGCCGGGGCACTGGGAGGCCGTGGGGCCGTCTATGCCGAACTGCAGGGCCTGATCGACGCGGTGCTGGCCGAGGCCCGGAGAGGAGACCACGTGCTGGTGATGAGCAACGGCGCCTTTGGTGGCATCCATGAGCGGCTGCTGGCGGCCCTGGCGGAAGGAGGTGGCGATGAACGGGTCCACTGAGCCGCGCCACGCGGTGGCCCTGGCCATGACCGGGGCCTCGGGCGCGCCCTACGGATTGCGGCTGCTGGAGTGTCTGATCCGGGCCGGGCGCCCGGTCTACCTGATGGTTTCCGCCCCGGCGCAGGTGGTGCTGGCAACGGAAACCGATTTGCAGGTTCCGGGCCGGCCTGAGGCGATGGAGGCGTTCATGGCGGAGCGCTACGCTGCCGCGCCCGGGCAGCTGCGGGTGTTCGGCCGCGAGCAGTGGGCCGCACCGGTGGCCAGTGGTTCGGCCGGGGTTCCGGCGATGGTGGTGTGTCCCTGCTCCACCGGGACGCTCTCCTCCATCGCCACGGGCGCCAGCAACAACCTCATCGAGCGGGCCGCCGACGTGATGCTCAAGGAAGGCCGGCGACTCATTCTCGTCCCGCGCGAAACTCCACTGTCGGCCATCCACCTGGAGCATATGCTCAAGCTGTCACGCCTGGGAGTGACCATCCTTCCGGCCAGTCCCGGCTTCTATCACCATCCGCAGCGGCTTGAGGATCTGGTGGATTTCGTCGTGGCCCGAATCCTCGACCAACTCGGGATAGAGCAGGCCCTGGCGCCCCGCTGGGGCTATGGCAGCGAGTAACTCCCCGATTCACCGCTAAGGCGCCAAGACCTGAAATGGGCCGGACGCCGTCTTTTGCGGTGCTGGCCGGTCCCCGGGGGGCGGCCATGTCGTGCCTGAGCTTATCCCCGCGGCGGCGGCGGGACCCGGGGCGCCGTCTCCGGTGCCGCCGGCAGGTCCGGGAACACCTCGCGGTAGCTCTGGTAGACCGCGCCCACGCCCACCGGGATCAGCACCAGGAAGCCCAGCGCCAGGGGTATGGCGGCCAGAAACGCCAGGACGATGAAGAGAATGCCGAACAGCAGCAGCGGCACGATGTTGCGCAGGCAGCCGCCGATGCTGGTCTTCATGGCGTCCACCGGCGCCATGCCCTCGAGCATCACCAGCGGCGTGGCGTAGAACAGCGCCATGGCCACCACCAGGTTGATGGCCAGGATTACCAGCAAGCCCAGCAGTCCGAGGCCGGACAGGGCGCCCGGGGCCATGGCGGGGCCGCCCTCGCTCATCATGTGGGTGCCGTACATGCCGCCGAACATCAATCCACCGCCCAGCAGCAGCGCCAGCAGCGCCCCGGCCAGGGTGATGGCGCCGAGCACCAGCATGGGGCCGGTGCGGCCGGAGTCGCGGAAGGCCTGGAACAGGTGGGCCACCTCCAGGGGCGCGCCCGCTTCCAGCCGGGCGCAGCCGTAGAGCAGCCCGCCGAACAGCGCCGGGCCCAGCAGGGCGTTGATCAGCCCGCCGAGGAGTGGGATCAGGCCGAGCACCACGCTGATGGCCATGTAGATGACGACGAGCAGGATCCAGAGGCCGGGATTGCGCATGAAGAACCGCCAGCCGTTGCCGTACCAGCCCCAGCCCCGTTCGGCGGAGACGTGTTGCGCTTCCATGTCAGTCCCTCCCTGCAGTGGTAATCGGTTTGTTGTTGGAAAGTTAAGTTACTCCGCGCCGTTCGGAGCGGTCAATGCGCTCCCGCGTAGCCGCAGCAGTGGCGGTCCATCACCGCCGGGTGGTTGCGCCCAGAACAGTTCGACATCCACCAGTTCGCGCGCCAGGGCGGCGACCGGCGTGGCGAAGTCGGCCTCGGTGCGCGCGACGGTGAACAGGGGCAGGGTGCGGTCGGCGTACTGGGTGGCCACATTGCCCACCCACAGGGGGATGGCCCCCGGCTGCAGCACCACGTCGGCCGGCCACAGTCGCAGGACGCGCCGCCGATCATGGTCCAGGTCCCGGATCATCACCAGTTCACCGTGGCGGCCATCGTGCACCTGGGGCAGCACCGGGAGCTGGTCGATGGCGGGAGCGGGAATCAGCCAGCGCAACGGGGTGCCGATGCCGGTGTCCGGAGCGGCGTGCCAGCCGTGGGCCGTGAGGCGGCCGCGGATGGCCGTCAATCCGCCGGCCCACTGGAGCGTGAGGGGGTGCTCCGGCAGCCCCTCGATGTCGATGCGGTAGCGGGGCAGACCGGTCAGACGCCCAGCCCACCAGTCGGCCGCTGTGGCCGTGCGCACGGGGTGCTGCGGTGCGTAGGTTTGCAGATCCCCGGCCAGGCTCCGCTCCACGTGCCAGAGCCCCGCCACCCCCAGGACCAGGGTCGAGACCGTCACCAGGCCGGTCAGGGAGAGCGCCGGCGCCGGATGACGGCGGTAGGCGATACCCAGCAGGGCGACCCAGGCCAGCCCCAGGGCCATCCCGCCGAGCACGTCGGAGAACCAGTGCACCCCCAGGTAGAGCCGGCTCAGGGCGATGGCGAGGGCAGACAGTCCGCCGGCCACGTAGGCGATCCAGCGCCGGGCGGGCGGTAACTCGCGGGCCACCAGCACGGCCAGAAAGCCGAGGATCACCATGCTGGCCGTGGTGTGCCCGGAAGGGAAGGAGAAGCCGTCCACCGCCGCCGCGGCCGGCCGCGGCTCCTGCACCGCCCACTTCATCAACGTCGGCACCAGCGCGGCGAAGAGTCCCGCTCCGAGCCAGTGGCCCAGGGCCAGCCAGTGCCGCTGCAGTCCGAGCCAGGCTGCCACCCCGAGGAGCAGGGCGGTGAGCACCTCGGCATCCCCCAGCTCGGTGATGATCACCAGCACCCGGTCGGCCCAGGGGGTGCGCAGCCCCTGGGCGAGGTGGTAGACACGGTCGTTGAGGGCGGCCAGCTCCATGCCGCCCGCCACTTCCGCCAGCACCCAGACGAAGACCCAGCCGGCCGCGACCAGGACCACCGCGAACAGCAGCAGGGCCCGGCTCTCGGGATGGCGCGGATCCACCAGGGCCGCGGTGAGGTGGCCCAGGACCGGGTGGCGGTCGCTCCAGGCCAGCGCCCGATCGATGATCCGCCCGGCGCGGGGCTGGAGAAAGAGGAAAACCCGGCGCACCAGCCAGCCGGAGAGCCACAGCGCCGCCACCGCCGCCACCAGCACCACCGCCAACCGCGTGGCCACCTCGGCGGCAAGATCCAGGGAGGCGCCGAAGATGACCCCGGGCAGCAGGTAGGCGGGCGCCCAGGCCAGCGCCGAGAGGATGTTGACCAGGAAGAAGCGCGGTGCGGGCATGTCCAGCATGCCCGCCACCAGCGGTATCACCGGCCGGATGGGCCCCACGAACCGGCCCAGCAGCACGCTCTTGCCGCCATGGCGGCGGAAGAACGCCTCGCCGCGGTTGAGCAGTCCCGGCCGGCTACGGAACGGCCATCTTCCGCGCAGCTGGCCGTGGTAGCGGCGTCCCAGCCAGTAGCTCAGGCCATCGCCGGTCACCGCGCCGGCGAAGGCCCAGGCGAGCGTGGCGGCGAGATCCATCGCGCCGGTGGAGACCAGGGCGCCGATGCCGAACATCAGTACAACGCCCGGCACGAACAGCCCGACGATAGCCAGTGACTCGCCCATGGCGATGGCGAACACTGTCAGCCCCGCGAGCGTCGGGTGGGCGCTGAGCCAATGGAGCAGGGGCTGGAGAAGGGCGATATCCATGAGCATGGAGGCGTGTCGGCTCAACAAGGATCGCACACTCCGGAGGTTTTGTGATGATCGAATCCGGGTGGGTCGCCTTCACAATTACCGACTATTGAGCTAGACATTCTAGGTGGCTCACGGTCGTATCCGGGATGCAACCGGAGCATTGCAGGGAAGAAGACAGTCTGCCGCCAGGGAAACCCACCATGCGCCGCATGACCGGAATCCGGAACGACATCAGCCGCCGGGCCCTCGCATATCACCGCAGCGTCCCGACCAGCCCCTGGCCGGGAGACAACCGAGGCGGTCCCCAGGCAGGACCGCACGTGACTGTAGCGATGGAGGAGTGAACCATGAGCCAGATTCTCAATGAAGTCATGACCGCCAATGCCGAGTACGTATCCGATTTCGGCGCCAAGGCTGATCTGCCCATGCCGCCGGGCCGGCACTTCGCCATCCTGACCTGCATGGATGCCCGCCTCGACCCGGCCAAGTACGCCGGCCTGTCCGAGGGCGACGCCCACGTGATCCGCAACGCCGGCGGGCGCGCCAGCGACGACGCCATCCGCTCCCTGGTCATCTCCTACAAGCTGCTCGGTACCCGCGAGTGGTTCGTCATCCACCACACCGACTGCGGCATGGAGACCTTCACCGACGACATCATGCGCGGCCTGCTCGCCAGCAGCCTGAAGACCGCCAGCGTGGACGCCAGCGGCTGGCACGACTCCGGTGCGGGCCCCGGTTCCACCGAGGGCAACTACATCGACTGGCTCACCATCAGGGACAATCCCGCCAGCGTGGTGGAGGATGTCACCCGGATCCGCAACCATCCCCTGGTGCCGTCCGACATTCCCATCTACGGCTACATTTACGACGTGAAGAGCGGCCGGCTGGTGGAGGTGCCGGAGGCCACGGCGGCGGGCCGGCCCCGCTAGCGTCCCGGGCAGGGGTGTGGCGTGCGGGTTGCCGATGCCGGCCCTGGCCGGCTGCGGCGATGACCCGCGCCGAGGTGGTGGAGGCGCTGGCGCGAAAGCCCAGGGAGCGGCTGTGACGAGGGCTCCCCCGGAGCCGTCGCCTGTGATGCCGGGATGTCGAACCGTCGGCCCGACCACGGGGGTGGCAACGGCCGGTTACTGTCCTCCCCGGCTGACGCGGCGTTAAACTGGACTCCCACTGGGCAGACAGGCCGTCGGTCAGCAGCGTGAAACCTGATACCCGCACCGCCATGGGCGACCTGATCCGCCAGGTTCGCGAGGCGATTCCCTTCGACACCCCCGTGGACATCCTGTGCACGGGGATCTGTCACGGCTGCTCGGTGAAGCTGCTGGAGTACCTGGACCTGGAGTTGACCGAGTGGGAGTACCGGCTGGAGGAGGGCGTGCGGCCCACCTTGGGCGACCTGGATCGTCTCGCGAAGACCAGCCGGAAGGTCTACCGTGTGCTGCAGAAGAACGGTCTGGTCACGGAGCGGATCGCCCCCTGAGGCGGCGTTCCCCGTCCCGGATCCGGCGATGCGGAGGGGCGTGGACGTGCCGGTCCCGATCGTCCCTGAAATCTTTTCCGCTCCGGTCCTTTCCGGGAATCTGCCGCGGTTTGCGGTTGCCGGAGGACAGGAGGTTCCGCCCATGAGCGCTTTATCCTCTCTGCCGGGGCCGCTGCTGGCCCTTTCGCTGCTCCCGAGCCCCGCCTGGAGCGCCGCTGGGCTGGTGGCCGTGGAGAGCGTCTTTCCGCCGCGGGAAACCATGGACCGACGGGAGGGGTTCGCCCATGCGGCGGTGAGCGACTGAGTCGAGCGGGGACGGACCGGTTTCCCTGCAGGGAAGCGGGTCCGCCCCCGGTGCGGACGGCAATCAGGCCCCGAGGGCCCCCGCCAGGTTGTTCACCAGGTTGACGAGGGTGTCCAGCAGGCCCCCGACCAGTCCGAGGACGGGATCGAGCAGGCCGTGTACGAGATTGGTGAGAATGTCGGTCATGATGTTCCCTCCATGGAACGTCGCTTGGAAAGGCGCGCCACGGACGGCCGTGGCACTCTGTATCAATAGTCAACGGCGTCCGAGGGCGTCAAGGAGGGGAAGGGCGCCGGGTGATCGCCACCGCGCCTCCCCCGGCCCGCCGCCGTGCTACTCCACCGCCTCCCCTGCCGCCTGCAGGTCGGCGTGGTAGGAGGAGCGCACCATCGGGCCGCTGGCCACGCGGCTGAAGCCCAGCGATCGTGCCAGTTCACCCAGCCCATGGAATTCTTCGGGGGTGACGAAGCGGCGCACCGGCAGGTGGTGGCGGCTCGGCTGGAGATACTGGCCCAGGGTCAGCATGTCCACCCCGTGGGCGCGCAGGTCGCGCAGCACCGCCTCCACCTCGTACAGCTCCTCCCCCAGGCCGAGCATCAGCCCGGACTTGGTGGGGATCTCCGGGAAACGGGCCTTGAACCGTTGCAGCAGCTCCAGCGACCAGTGGTAGTCGGCGCCGGGCCGAGCCTCGCGGTAGAGGCGCGGGACGGTCTCCAGGTTGTGGTTGAAGACATCGGGCGGGAATCGGCCCAGCGCCTCCAGCGCCACCTCCATGCGACCGCGGAAATCCGGAACGAGGGTCTCCACCCGGATGCCCGGGCTCTGGTCCCGCACCGCCTGCACACAGGCGGCGATGTGGGCCGCGCCCCCATCCGCCAGGTCATCCCTGTCCACGGAGGTGATGACCACGTAGGCGAGGCCCATGGCGGACACGGTCCGGCCCAGGCTGCGGGGCTCCTCCGGGTCGAGGGGCCCGGGGCGGCCGTGGGCCACGTCGCAGAAGGGGCAGCGGCGGGTGCAGATGTCGCCCATGATCATGAACGTGGCGGTGCCGTGACCGAAACACTCGCCCAGATTGGGGCAGGCCGCCTCCTCGCATACGGTGTGTAGCTTGTTCTCCCGCAGGATTTTCTTCAGCTGCACGACCTGGGGGCTGCCATGGTGCCGGGCGCGGATCCAGGCGGGCTTGCGCGGCGGCTGCTCGGTGGGCACCACCTTCACAGGGATGCGGGCGGTCTTTGCCGCACCGCGCTCGCGGGTGGGCTCACGGGTCTTGTCGTTTTCGGCCATGCACACCTCACTTCTTGGCAGCCCTGCCCGTGCTCCCGGCTGAAGGGGCGGGAGACAGGAGCGGCGGGAGATTCCCGGCCGGTCAGGATGTTTTGAGCATCGGGGCGGCGCAGGGTTCAGTACCAGTTGCCAGTTACTCCATATCCACCTCGTCCGCCTCCAGCACCCGGGCCAGGTGGGCGGCGAGCTCGTCCGCCACCCGCTCCAGCTCCGCCGGGCCGCCCAGGGCGCTCAGCTGGGTCACCTCCAGGCCCGGGTAGCCGCAGGGGTTGATGCGGCTGAAGGGCTCGAGATCCATGGCCACGTTGAGGCTGAGGCCGTGGTAGCTGCGGCCGTGGCGGACCCGCAGGCCGAGGGCGGCTATCTTCGCCGCACCCACGTAGACACCGGGGGCGTCGCGGCGGCCATGGGCTTCAATGCCGTGCGCCGCCAGCAGGCCGATGACCGCCAGCTCAAGCCGTTCCACCAGCTCCCGCACCCCGAGTCCGCGCCGCTTGAGGTCCAGCAGCAGGTAGGCCATCACCTGTCCCGGCCCGTGGAAGGTCACCTGCCCGCCGCGGTCAACCCGGATGACCGGGATCGCGCCCGGATCCAGCAGGTGTTCGGGTTTGCCCGCCTGCCCGAGGGTGAAGACCGGCGGGTGCTCGGTCAGCCACAGCTCGTCGGGCGTCTCCGGCCCCCGTCCGTCGGTGAAGGCCCGCATCGCCTCCCACGTGGGTTGGTAACCGGTCCGCCCCAGCCGCCGGACGCGGAGCCCATTCTTCGTGCTCATTGATGACTATTTATCACGTACTGTCTGAGAAATGGGAATTTTCAGGATTCACAGGAAGCAAAAAGATCTGTTTAACCGCAGATTACGCAGATTATTTCCCGGGTTTTCCGGGTCCGCGGTTTTGAGGCCGGGTTCGATATGGCGTCGATGGGTGCCGCCAGGGTGACAGGTCGGGGAAACTGGCATCGGTTCACCCCGGAGCAGCCGATGGTTGAAAACAAATCCGCGTAATCTGTGGATAAAACTTGTTCTGTAAATCCTGTAAATCCTGTAAATCCTGTAAATCCTGTCTATTAAAATGTATCTCAGAGCACCATCAGCACCCGCTCGTGGCCGCTGAGCTCCTGGTAGACGCGGTCGAGCTGCGCGCGGCTGGTGGCGCGGATTGTGACCGTGACTGAGAGGTAGCGACCGCCGCTGCTGGGGCGGGTCTGCACGCCGCCCTCGGCCAGATCATCCACGTGGCGGCGGATGAGCTCCACCACCAGCGCGTCGAAATCCTCGGCCGCCGCCCCCATCACCTTGATGGGGAAGTCGCAGGGAAATTCCAGCAGGGTCTCGGGGGTGTCGCCCATGGTTCTCCGCCGCATGCGGTTTCAGGCGGCGCGCCCTTCGCGCAGGGCCGCCTTGTGGTCCTGGTAGAGGCCGATGATGCTGCGCCACACGGGGCCGGGGCTGCCGTCGCCCACCGGCTGACCGTCCAGTCGCGTGACCGGCACCACCTCCTTGGTGGAGCTGGTGACCCAGATCTCCCGGGCGCCGCGCAGCTCGGCCTCGGTGATGTCTGCCTCCCGGTGCGGCAGGCCGTGGCGGGCGCACAGCTCCAGCACCAGATCCCGGGTAATCCCCGGCAGCAGCTGCGGGCCCAGGGGCGGGGTGACGATGACGCCCTCCAGCACCACGAACAGGTTGCTGGCGGAGCCCTCGATGGCGTGCCCGTCGCGAATCAGGATGGCCTCCGCCGCGCCGCTGTCCACCGCCTGCTGGCGCAGCAGTACGTTGGGCAGCAGGGTGATGGCCTTGATGTTGCAATAGGACCAGCGGATATCGTCCAGGGTGATGGCCGCCACGCCCTCTTCCAGCACCCGGGCCGGTACCGGCGGGATGGGACCGGTCATGGCGAAGACGGTGGGACGGACCTCGGCTGGGAAGGCGTGGTCGCGCTTGGGCGCCACGCCGCGGGTCACCTGCAGGTAGACCGAGATGTCGGCGCCGCCGTCGTTGCGGCGGATGAGTTCCTCCAGGATCCGGGCCCAGTCCGCCCGTTCCAGGGGCGGGTGCATGCGGATGCCCGCCAGGCTCTGCTCCAGGCGCGCCAGGTGCTGATCCAGGCGCAGCAGGCGCCCACCGTAGGCGGGCACCACCTCGTAGACGCCGTCGCCGAACAGGAAACCGCGATCGAGCACCGGCACGTGGGCCTGCTCCGCGGGGAGGAATTCGCCGTTGAGATAAACGATGGACATGAATCGATGGTTAACCTGCGCTGCCTGAAGTCATGACATGTCGGCCCGGGATGGAACCGGCCCGGCGGTTCGGCGGGCGCCGGGGCGACTGCCGCCCGGGCCTGCCTTCAATCACCAATCGCCGGGAAGCCTCCGCTCAGCTCCACAAACGATAGAAAAGCAGGGTCACCCAGTCCACGAACCGGCGCCAGATGCCCCCTTCCTCGACATCCGCCAGGGCCACCAGCGGGGCTTCGGCCACGGGCTTGCCGTTGAGGGAGACGTTCACGGTGCCGTAGCGCGTGCCGCGGGTCACGGGCGCCTCCACATGGTTGTCGATGGTGAGGCTGGCCTGGAGGCTGTCGTACTGGCCGCGGGGAATGGTGACGAACAGATCCTGCTCCAGCCCGACGGGCAGGGTGTCCTGGGCACCCATCCACAGGCGGTGGTCGGCCAGCGACTGGCCCGCCTGGTAGAGGCGGTGGGTCTCGAAGAAGCGGAAACCGTAGGTGAGCAGGCTCTGGCTCTCGCGGGCGCGGGCCTTCTCGCTGTCTGTGCCCAGTACCACGCTCACCAGGCGCATGCCCTCCTTGAGCGCCGAGGCGGCCAGGCAGTAGCCGGCGCTGGAGGTGTGGCCGGTCTTGATGCCGTCCACGGTCTTGTCCCACCACAGCAGGGTGTTGCGGTTGTGCTGGGTGATGTCGTTGTAGGTGAAGTCGCGCTCGGAGTACCAGTTGTAGTGGTCCGGGAAGTCGCGGATGAGGGCGATGCTGAGGGTGGCCAGATCCCGGGCGGTGGTGTAGTGCTCGGGATCGGGCAGGCCGGTGCTGTTGACGAAGTGGGTGTGGCTCATGCCGAGGCGCCGGGCCTGGGCATTCATCATCTCGGCGAAGGCCTCCTCGCTGCCGGCGATGTGCTCGGCGAGCGCGATGCAGGCGTCGTTGCCAGACTGGATGATCACCCCGCGCAGCAGATCCTCCACCGAGACGCTGGTGTTCACCTCGACGAACATGCGTGAGCCTTCGGCGCGCCACGCCTTCTCGCTGATGCGCACCATGTCGGAGAGCTTGAGGTGGCTGTTGCGCAGTTCGTTGGAAACCACGTAGGCGGTCATCATCTTGGTGAGGCTGGCCGGCTCCACCCGCTCGTCGGCGCCGGATTCGGCGATGACCCGCCCGCTGTCGTAGTCCTGCAGGATGTAGGCCCTGGCGGCGATGCTCGGCGCCGAGGGGATGGGCGTGGCGGCCCACAACGGCTGCGCCAGGAGCACCAGCAGGGTGGCGACCAGCCAGCGGTACCGGGCGGAAAGCAGGGCGTGGGCAATCCAGTGCATCGCGACCCTCTCAGCAGTGGTTGGGTTGACAGGAATCATCCAGGGGCGCGGAAGAGCCCCGGAGCGGGCGGCTTCGCGCGGGAGGCCGCTTCCACGGCCATCGGTCAGGTCGGGTATTCTACTCCCTGACGGCGGAGTTGTGCCAACCGCCTACTCCACCACCACGTGGGGCGACTCGAGGCCCAGCGCCGCGACCCGCGCGCTGAGCCGGTCCACGTCCGCCACCGAGCCGAGCGGCCCGATGCGCACGCGGTAGAGGGTGCGCGCGCCGCTTTGGGCGGGGTGGATGCGGATGTCGGTGCCTAGCCGATCGGCCAGCCGCCGGGCCAGGCTGTTGGCGTTGCCGCGATCGGCGAAGGCGCCCACCTGCAGGTACACCTGCGGATCGCCGGCTGCCGCGGGCGCGGCCCGGGCCGTCGGGATGAGGCCGGCGCCCGGGGGCTCCGCTGCCGGTGGCGGGGCGGCAGCGTTGCGGGCCACGTGCGTGACCGGCGCCTCCCCGTCCGGGTTCAGCACCCGCACCTCCACCAGGCCGGTGCCCTCGGCAATGATGTCCAGCTTCTTCGCCGCCACGTAGGAGAGGTCGATGATGCGGTGGTCCACGAACGGTCCGCGGTCGTTGATGCGCACCACCACCGAGCGGCCGTTGCGCAGGTTGGTCACCCGGGCATAGGTTGGCAGCGGCAGGGTCTTGTGCGCCGCGGTCATGGTGTACATGTCGTAGGGTTCGCGGGTGGAGGTGAGGCGGCCGTGGAACTTGCTGCCGTACCAGGAGGCGATGCCGCGCTCCACGTAGCCGGCATCGGTGTCCATGACGTGGTAGCGGCGACCATCGACCACGTAGCTGTCGGGATTGCCGTAGCGGCTGCGCGGCTCGGCGCGGGGCACCGCGTCGGGAATGGCGCTGATGTCCACGTCGCTGCGGGGCGGGCCGTCGGACAGCGGTCCCCGCGGGCCGCCGGGCCCGGCGCAGGCGCCGAGGAGAGCGGGCAGCAGCAACAGCGCGATGCGGGCGTACAGGGCCGGCTGGAGGCGGGGTCTCATCGCGGTGTCTCCCCCCTGGCGCGGGCTTCCCGCAGCGCCTCGCTCAGCTGGTAGACGGCCATGGCGTAGAGCGGGCTGCGGTTGTAGCGGGTGATGACGTAGAAATTGGTGAGCCCCACCCAGTACTCGGGGCCGTTCTCCTGCTCCAGGGTGATGAGGGTGGCCGGCGCCGCGCCGGGGAGGGCGGTGGTGGGCTCGACCCCGGCGGCACGCAGATCCGCCACCGTGTGGGTGGGTTTCAGCCGCTCGCCCGCCAGGGCCGGCGCGGGCTCGCCGCTGACCTGCGCCGGTACCGCCACGGCCTCGCCGGTGCGCCAGCCGTGCTCGCGGAAGTAGTTGGCCACGCTACCGATCGCATCGGCGGTGCTGCCCAGCAGGTCGCGGCGGCCATCGCCGTCGAAGTCCACGGCGTAGTGGCGGTAGCTGCTGGAGATGAACTGGCCCTTGCCCATCGCGCCGGCGTAGGAACCGGTGACGCTCTGCGGGTCGATCCCCTCCTCGCGCGCCAGCAGCAGGAACTCGCCCAGCTCGCTGCGGAAGAAGGCGGCACGGGGCGGGTAGTGGAAGCCGAGGGTCACCAGGGCGTCGAGCACCCGGTGGCGGCCGGTGATGCGGCCGTAGCTGGTCTCCACGCCGATGATGGCGGTGATGATCGCCGGCGGTACCCCGTACTGCGCCTCGGCGCGCTCGAGCAGGGCGGCGTTCCCGTTCCAGAACGCGACCCCATCGCGGATGCGGTCGGCGGTGAGGAAAATGGGCCGGTAGCGGTACCAGGGCTTGGCCTCGGCGGGCCGGGTCATGGCGGCGAGGATGTCCTCGCGCACATCGGCGCCGTCGAGCAGCGTGGCGACTTCGTCGCGGTCGAAGCCGTGAGCCCGGGCGACTTCGTCCACGAACACGGCCATCTGGGCCCGGACCTCCTCGGCGGGTACCTCCGGCACCGGGGGACGCTCCTGGCCGGCGGCCGCGGGCGCCTTCTCCGCGCTGCCGGTGCCGGCGCAGGCGCCGACAAGGGAGGAGAGCAGCACGGCGGCGGTCAGGGAGAGTCGGCGATGGGCGCCCGGCATGGTATCAGGCTCCTGGAAGGCTGAATCGGAGCCGGTCCCGGCGGAATCCGGGTTGCCGGCTGTTTACCGGAGGATAAATCAACGCCAATCTGAAGCCAAGACAATCAGTTATCAGTGAACGCTGATGAATGGCTTGAGATTGATGCCGCGACGGGCGTCCCGGGCGCTGCCGCACTGGCCGCAGCGGGCCGCCTCAGCTGGCCAGGAGCTTGCGATGGGTGTGGATGGACATGAGGATGCCGAAGCCGGCCATCAGGGTCACCAGCGACGTGCCGCCGTAGCTGATGAGCGGCAGCGGCACGCCCACCACGGGCAGCAGCCCGATGACCATGCCCATGTTGACGAACAGGTAGACGAAGAAGGTCAGGATCAGGCTGCCGCCCACCAGGCGCCCGAAGCTGTCCTGGGCCTGGAGGGCTATCCACAGCCCGCGATAGACCACGTAGAGAAACACCGCCAGCAGGAGCAGCGCGCCCAGCATCCCGAACTCCTCGCCGTAGACGGCGAAGATGAAGTCGGTGGAGCGCTCGGGCAGGAAATCCAGGTGGGACTGGGTGCCGTTGAGCCAGCCCTTGCCGTACAGCCCCCCGGAGCCCACCGCGATCTTCGACTGGATGATGTGGTAGCCGGTGCCCAGCGGGTCACGCTCCGGGTCCAGCAGGGTCAGCACCCGCTGGCGCTGGTAGTCGTGCATGAACATCCACAGCACCGGCGCCAGGGCCGCGGCCAGCAGGGCGAAGCCGCCCACCAGACGCCAGCGCAGGCCCGCCAGGAGCACGACGAACACCCCGGAGCTGGCCACCAGGAGCGCGGTGCCGAGATCCGGCTGGCGGGCGATGAGCCCCACCGGCAGGGCGATGGCCACGCCGGCCTGGACCAGGGAGCGCCAGTCCGGCGGCAGGGTGTGATTGCTGAGCAGGCGCGCCACCATCAGCGGCAGGGCGATCTTCATTATCTCCGAGGGCTGGAACCGGAACAGGCCCAGATCGAGCCAGCGCTGGGCGCCCTTGCCCACGTCGCCCGCCACTTCCACCAGCACCAGCAGCAGCAGCCCGAGCCCGTAGAGCCACGGTGTCCAGTGGCGGTACTGGTGCGGCGGGACCTGGGCCAGGGCGAACATCACCCCCAGGGCCAGCCCCAGGCGCAGGCCCTGACGCACCAGCAGGCCGGTGTCCTGGCCGCCGGCGCTGTACAGCACCACGAGACTGATGCCTGCCAGCATGATGAGGCCCCCGAGCAGCGGCAGGTCCAGGTGCAGCCGCTCGCTGAGCGTGCGCCGGTGCATGGAACTGCTGGCGCTGCCGAGATGGCGCACGGACTGCGACTCGATCATTGCGGCAGGTTCTCCATGTAGTAGTCCATGACCGCCCGGGCCAGGGGCGCGGCAACGGAGCCCCCGTGACCGCCGTTCTCCACGACGACCGCCACGGCGATGCGCGGGTCCTCCACCGGGGCGAAGCCCACGAACAGGGCGTGATCGCGCAGGCGCAGGGCCACCTCCTCCTCCACGTATCTCTCGTCCTGCTTGATGCCGAACACCTGGGCGGTGCCGGTCTTGCCGGCGATGGTATAGGGGGCGTTGTCGCCGATGCGCCGGGCGGTGCCGCGGTCACTGTGCACCACCGCCTCCATGGCGGCGATGACCATCTCCCAGTTGGCGGGGTTGTGCGGGGTCAGCGGCGGATGGGGGCGGGGCGGCTGCAGATGGGTCTCCCCGTCCGGGTCCTGGATGGCGTGCACCAGCCGCGGCGTCATGCCGCGGCCGTGGCTGGCCAGGGTGGCGGTGGCGTTGGCCAGCTGCAGGGGGGTGGTGAGCATGAAGCCCTGGCCGATGGCGGTGATCAGCGTCTCCCCCGGATACCAGGGCTGGCCGCGGGCGCCCCGTTTCCAGGTGCGCGAGGGCAGCAGGCCCGGCAGCTCCTCGTCCATGTCGATGCCGGTCTCCTGGCCGAGACTGAAACCGCTCAGGAATTCGTGCATGCGGTCGATGCCCAGCTTGAAGCCGAGATCGTAGAAATAAGTGTCGCAGGACTCCACGATGGCCTTGCGCATGTTGGTCAGGCCGTGGCCCCAACGCTTCCAGTCGCGATACTTGTGGCTGTCGCCCTTGAGCTGGTACCAGCCGGGATCGAAGATGGAGAACTCCGGGGTGGTCACGCCGTACTCCAGGCCGGTCAGGGCGATGAAGGGCTTGATGGTGGAGCCGGGGGGATACTGGCCGCGCACGGAGCGGTTGAACAGGGGCTGGTCGGGGGATTCCTGCAGGGCTTTGTAGGTTTCCGGATCGATGCCGTTGACGAACAGGTTGGTGTCGTAGGAGGGGGTGCTCACCAGCGCCAGGACCGCCCCGGTGCGCACGTCCAGGGCCGCGATGGCGCCGCGGTTCCCGCCCAGGGCCTCGGTGGCCACCTGCTGCAGACCGCTGTCGAGGCTCAGGTAGAGGTTGCTGCCGGGGACCGGCGGGGTGCGCTCCAGCACCCGCAGCACCCGGCCCCGGGCATTGGTCTCCACCTGCTGATAGCCCACGGTGCCGTGGAGCAGCGCCTCGTAGTGCTTTTCCACGCCCACCTTGCCGATGTGCTGGGTGGCGGCGTAGTTGGAGGGGTCGATGCGCTGGAGCTCGCGTTCGTTGATGCGCCCCACGAACCCGAGCGCATGGGCGGTGAGCGCGCCCAGCGGATAGTGGCGGGTGAGGCGGGCCTCGATCTCCACGCCGGGAAAGAGATGGCGGTTGGCGGCGAAGCGCGCCACCTCCTCCTCGCTCAGGCGCACCCGCAGCGGTACGCCCTCGAACCGGCGTTTCTGGTTGAGGCCGCGTTCGAAACGGGCCAGGTCCGACTCCTCGATGGGGATCAGCTCCGCCAGCCGGTCGAGGGTACCCTCCAGGTTCTCCATCCGTTCGGGGACAATCTCCAGGCTGAAGGTGGGCCGGTTCTCCGCCAGCAGCACGCCGTTGCGATCGTAGATGAGTCCGCGGGTGGGGCCGATGGGCTCGATGTTGACCCGGTTGTTGTGGGAGAGCGTGGTGTAGGTGTCGTGCTCCACCACCTGCAGGTAGAACAGTCGCACGATGAGCACCGCCGTGAGCAGGGCGACCACGATTCCCGCGGCCACGGTGCGGTTCAGGAACAGGCGATTCTCGCGGATGTGGTCCCGGAGTGCGGACTTGGGGGCCATGGCGGGTTAAGGGTGACGGTTCACGGATAAAGGACAAAGGTTGAAAGAAGGCACCAGTCTCTGGTCACTCGGGGTCTGATCTCCTCGTTAGCGATGATACGGGTGGCCGGCCAGCAGGCTCCAGGCCCGGTAGATCTGCTCGGCCAGCACCACCCGCACCAGGGGATGGGGCAGGGTCAGCGGCGAGAGGGACCAGCGCTCCCCGGCGGCGGCCAGGCAGGCCGGGGCCAGCCCCTCGGGGCCGCCCACCAGCAGCGCCAGGTCGCGGCCCCCGGCCAGCCAGCCGCGGAGCTGCTCCGCGAGCTGTTCGGTGCTCCAGCCGCGCCCGCCCACGTCCAGGGCGATGACCCGGGCGCCCCTGGGGACGGCGGCGAGCATCTGCTCGCCCTCCTTTTCCGTCAGGCGCCGCAGATCGGTGCCCTTGGTGCGTCGGCCGGCCCCTATCTCGGTCAGGCTCAGGCCGCATTCCGCCGGCAGCCGCCGGGCGTAGTCCGTGTAGCCGGCCTCCACCCAGGCGGGCATTCGCTTGCCCACGGCGATGAGGTGGATGCGCACGGCGGATCAGTCACCCTGACCGCGGGGCTCGTGGCTCTTCGCGGCGGGCTGCTCCCAGAGCTTCTCGAGCTGGTAGAAGTCGCGGACTCGCGGCAGCATCACGTGCACCACCACGTCGCCGAGATCCACCAGCGCCCACTCGCCCGAATCCAGTCCCTCGGCGCCGAGGGGCTGGACACCGTGCTCCTTGGCCCGTGCCACCACATTGTCGGCCAGGGATTTCACGTGGCGATCCACGTTGCCGCTGGCGATGATCATCAGGTCGGTGATGCTGGTGATGTTGCGTACGTCGAGCACGCGGATATCTTCGCCCTTGAGCTCCTCCAGGGCCTCGACCACCAGCCGTTCCAGCGCTTCAGTCTCCATGGGTTCGTTTCTGTTTCCTCTCGTGGCGCCTGTACGGAGCCGGTTTCAGCGATAACAGCCGTGCGCCTCGATCAGCGCCAGCACAGAATCCGGGAGCAGGAAGCGCGGACTCCGGTCCGCAGCCACCTGGGCCCGGATGGCCGTGGCGGAGATGTCCAGTCGGGTGACCGTGCACGGCAGGATGCCGCCGGCCCGGCGGCCGGCCAGGTCGGCCATCTCCCCGACCCGGCGTTCCCGGAGCAGTTCCGCCACCGGACCCGCCCGCGGCGGTTCCCAGCCGGGCCGTTCCACCACCAGCAGATGGGCCCGCTCCAGCAGTTCCTCCCAGCGGTGCCAGGCGGGCAGATCCAGGAAGGCGTCCACCCCCAGGATCAGCCCGAGGGGCGTGCGCGGCCGCTCCCGCTGCAGGCCGGCAAGGGTGTCCACCGTGTAGGAGGGGCCGTCGCGCCGCAACTCACGGTCATCGGCCACCAGCCGCGGCTCACCGGCGCAGGCCGCCTGCACCATGGCCAGGCGCAGTTCCGCCGGGGCCGCGGGGTTTTCCCGGTGGGGGGGCACCCGGCAGGGAATGAGCCGGACCTCCTCCAGGCCCAGCAGCTGCCGGAGTTCCAGCGCCGTGCGCAGGTGGCCGTAGTGGATGGGGTCGAAGGTGCCGCCGAGAATGCCGATCATGGAAGAGGGCGGATAACGGATGACCGGGAACGGGAAGGGCGGGCCCTGTATCCGCTACCTGTTATCCGTCACCCTTCATTCCCTTATATGGCCGTCGCCGACGACGATGTACTTCTGGGAGGTGAGGCCCTCGAGCCCCACCGGTCCACGGGCATGGATCTTGTCGGTGGAGATGCCGATCTCCGCCCCCAGGCCATACTCGAAACCATCCGCGAAGCGGGTGGAGGCGTTGACCATCACCGAGCTGGAGTCCACCTCGGTGAGAAAGCGCCGCGCCCGGGTGATGTCCTCGGTGACGATGGACTCGGTGTGCCCGGAGCTGTGGCGGTGGATGTGCTCGATGGCCTCCTCCAGCCCCGCCACGACGCGGATGGAGAGGATTGGCGCCAGGTACTCCGTGTCCCAGTCCTCCGCGGTGGCCTCCACGGCCTGCGCCAGGATGGCGCGGGTGGCGGGACAGCCGCGCAGCTCCACACCCTTCTCGCCGTACAGCCGTCCCAGTTCGGGCAGCACCTGCGCGGCCACGCCCTCGGCCACCAGCAGGGTCTCCATGGCGTTGCAGACCCCGTAGCGGTGGGTCTTGGCGTTGAAGGCGATGCGCACGGCCTTGTCCTGATCGGCGCGGTCGTCGATGTAGACGTGGCAGATGCCGTTCAGGTGCTTGATGACCGGCACCCGGGCTTCGGCGCTGATGCGCTCGATGAGCCCCTTGCCGCCCCGCGGGACGATCACGTCAACGTACTCGGGCATGGTGATGAGCAGTCCCACGGCGGCACGGTCGGTGGTTTCCATCACCTGGACGGCGTGACGCGGCAGGCCGGCGGCCTCGAGCCCGGCATGGATGCAGGCGGCGATGGCGCGGTTGGAGTGGAACGCCTCCGAGCCGCCGCGCAGGATGGCCGCGTTCCCGGACTTGAGGCACAGGGCGGCGGCGTCCGCGGTCACGTTGGGGCGCGATTCGTAGATGATGCCGATGACCCCCAGCGGCACCCGCATGCGCCCCACCTGGATGCCGGAGGGGCGGTAGTTCATGTCGGTGATCTCGCCCACCGGGTCGGGCAGGGCGGCGATCTGGCGCAGTCCCTCGGCCATGCCGGCGATGCCGGCGGCGTTGAGGGTGAGGCGGTCGAGCAGCGCGGCATCCAGACCGGCGGCGCGGCCCTGCTCCAGGTCGCGGGCGTTGGCCGCCAGCAGCGCCGCCTCGTTCGCCAGCAACTGCTCGGCGACGGCCAGCAGGGCGGCGTCCTTGACGCGGGTCCCGGCGCGGGCCATGGCCCGGGAGGCCTCGCGGGCCTGGCGGCCCACATCGCTCATGTAGGCGCGCACGTCCAGCTGGGCGGTATCGGCGGGTACGGTCATGATCTTGGCCATTCGTTCGTCTGGTTCGAAAGGAATATGGTAACCCCCCGTGGCGGGAGCGGAAAGGGGGGGCTCCCGTTGCCAGTCGCCGGTTGCCAGTGGCCAGATATCAGAGGCTGGTTCAGGTTCCCGGCGACTGGATACCGGTCACTGGGAACTGTCCACCGGCACCCGCGCTCCGGCCATGGCCAGCGCCAGGTCCTGCAGGGCGTCCCAGGCGTTGCCGGGGGCCTGCCCCTTGTTGATGCGGTCCACCCGCTGGCAGCGCTGCAGCAGCCCCTGCCAGTGGCCGGCGTCGCCCCGCTTCAGGGCCTGCTGGTAGAGGGGCTTGCGCCGGTCCCACACCCGCTGCGCCTGCAGCGCCTGCTCCAGGCGCCGGCCCAGGGCCACGGCGCCCGCCAGACCCGCCAGCAGGCGCAGCTCCCGGGACAGCGCCCAGAGCACCAGGGTGGGGTCCACCCCCTCGCCCCGCAATCCGGCCAGCACCCGGGCGGCACGGCCGGGTGCGCCGCCCAGCGCCGCGTCGGCGAGGGTGAACACGTCGTAGCGGGCGCTCTCGGCCACCGCCGCGGCCACCGCCGCGGCATCCACGGGGCCGGGGCCGTGGAGCAGGCGCAGCTTCTCGATCTCCTGCGCCGCCGCCAGCAGGTTGCCCTCGACCCGTTCGGCCACCAGCCGGGCCGCCTCCGGATCGGGCTGCAGCCCCAGTGCCCGCATGCGCTGCGCCACCCACCCGGGCAGGCGGCCGGGCTCCACCGGCCAGGCGGCCACCGCCACCCCGGTCTTCTCCAGGGCCTGGTGCCAGGCGCTCTTCTGGGCCGCGGCGTCCAGCTTGCCGGTGATTACCAGCAGCACGGTGTCGGCGGGCGGGCGGGCCGCGTACTCCTTCAGGGCGTCGGGGCCGGCGCCCTTGGGCTTGGCGCCCTCCAGGCGCAGCTCGATGATGCGGCGGGTGGCGAACAGGGAGAGGCTGTTGGCCGACTCCAGCAGGCGGTTCCAGTCGAATCCGGCCTCGACGTGGAACACCTCCCGCTCCTCGAAGCCCGCGGCGCGGGCGGCGGCGCGGATGGCGTCGCAGGACTCCATGACCGCGAGCGGCTCGTCACCGCTCACCAGGTAGGCGGGCGCCAGACCTTGCTTCAGGTGCCCGTCCAGCTGGTCGGGGCGCAGGCGCATCAGTGGCTGAGCTGGTTCACGATGCGGTTGACCGCTTCGCGCCGCATCTCGGTGCGCAGGAGATCGCGCTCCTCGTCCTTGCCCAGCACCCGCAGCTCGCTGTAGCTGTAGTCGCGCAGCACGGTAACGCTGCGCACCGGCGCGCGCGCCTCCGCGCCGGCGGGCTGCAGGGCGAAGCGCACCTCGTAGCGGAGCTCGTATTCGCGCACCTTGCCGTCGGGGCCGATGCTGAGGATGCGGCGGTCGTAGCGGGCGCCCAGGATGCGCAGGGTGGAGGCGCCGGCCTCCTCCGCCACCCGGGTCCCGCGGGCCTCCAGGGCGCGGCGCAGATCCCGCTGCAGGTCCGGCTCGCCCGGCGGCACCTGCAGGTCGACCGCCGCCAGTGCCGTGGGCAGGGGCTGGCTGCCGCGCAGCTGGAAGCCGCAGGCTGAGAGCAGCAGGGCGAGGAGGGCGATGCCCAGCAAGCCGGCGGACCGGCCGGGGCGTCCGCGTCCGGGCCGGGTGGTTCCGGGTAGTTCAGGCAGGGAATGGCGCACCGGCTCTTCCTCCAGGTCAGACGACGATATTGACCAGCTTGCCGGGGACCACGATGACGCGGCGCACCGGCTTGCCCTCGATGAAACGCTGCACGTTGCCGTCGGCCAGGGCCGCGGCCTCCACCGCCGCCTTGTCGGCGCCGGCGGGCACCGAGACCTGGCCGCGCAGCTTGCCGTTCACCTGCACGACCACCTCGAGGGTGTCGCGGGCCAGGGCGGCCTCGTCCACCACCGGCAGCCCGGCGTCGAGTATCTCCCCGCCGTAGCCCAGCCCGGACCACAGCCGGTGGGCCACGTGGGGGGTGACGGGATAGAGCAGGCGCAGCAGGATGCCGTAGCCCTCGGCCACGGTCAGCTCGTAAACCTTTTGCGAGGGCTCGGGGAGTTCCCCGTAGGGTGGCATCGCGTACAGGGCGTTGAGGATCTTCATGCACGCCGCCACCACGGTGTTGAACTGGTAGCGCCCGAAGTCCTGCAGGGCCAGCTGCAGCTGCTCGTGGATTTCCCGGCGGACCGCCTTCTGGCCGCTGTCCGCCTGCGCCAGGTCGATGCGCCGGTCCTGCCGGGCGAGTTCGGCCAGCCCGGCGGCGATGGTCCCGCGCTGCTCGCGGCCGAAGGCCCACAGCCGCTTCAGGAACCGGTGGGCGCCCTCCACGCCGGCGTCCGACCACTCCAGGGACTGTTCCGGTGGGGCGGCGAACATGGTGAACAGGCGCACCGTGTCGGCGCCGTAGCGGTCGATGAGGGCCTGGGGGTCGATGCCGTTGTTCTTCGACTTGGACATCTTCTCGATGCCGCCGATGATCACCGGCCCGCCGTCGGCGCACAGGGTCGCGCTCACCACGCGGCCCTTGTCGTCGCGCTCCACCGCCACGTCGGCGGGGTTGTACCAGCTCTTCCGGCCCTCGGCGTCCTCGCGGTAGTAGGTCTCCGCCACCACCATGCCCTGGGTGAGCAGGTTGGTGAACGGCTCGTCGTAGTCCACCAGCCCGAGGTCGCGCATCACCTTGGTCCAGAAGCGGGAGTAGAGCAGGTGCAGGATGGCGTGCTCGATCCCGCCGATGTACTGGTCCACCGGCATCCAGTAGCCGGCGCGCCCGTCCACCATGGCGCCGGCGTCGTGGCTGCAGTAGCGGGCGTAGTACCAGGAGGAGTCCACGAAGGTGTCCATGGTGTCCGTCTCGCGCCGCGCCGGGCCGCCGCACTTCGGGCAGGTGGTCTCGACGAAGTCGGCGCGCCGGTTGAGCGGGTTGCCGGCGCCGTCGGGCACGCAGTCCTCGGGCAGCACCACCGGCAGCTGGTCGTCGGGCACCGGCACCGTGCCGCAGGAGTCGCAGTGGATAACGGGAATGGGGCAGCCCCAGTAGCGCTGACGGGAGATGCCCCAGTCGCGCAGGCGCCACTGCACCTGCTTGTCGCCCAGGTCATTCGCCTTCAGATCGGCGGCGATGGCCTCCACCGCCGCCTCGTAGTCGAGGCCGTCGTAGGGGCCCGAGTTGACGCAGCGCCCGCGCCCCTTGTCGGCGTACCAGTCGCGCCACTCCTCGAGGGTGAACTCCTCGCCTTCGACGGCGATCACCTGCTCGATGGGCAGGCCGTACTTCTTGGCGAAGTGGAAGTCGCGCTCGTCGTGGGCCGGCACCGCCATCACCGCGCCCTCGCCGTAGCCCATGAGCACGTAGTTGCCCACCCACACCGGGATCGGCGCGCCGGTGATGGGGTGGGTGACTTCCATCCCGAGCGGCATGCCTTTCTTCTCCATGGTGGCGATGTCGGCCTCGGCCACCGAGCCGCGCTTGCACTCCTCCACGAAGGCGGCCAGCTCGGGGTTCTCCCGGGCGGCGCGCTCGGCCAGCGGATGCTCGGCGGCCACGGCGCAGAAGGTGACGCCCATGATGGTGTCGGCGCGGGTGGTGTAGACCCACAGCTTCCCGGGCTGGCCGTCCAGATCATAGGGGAAGGCGAAGCGCACGCCGTAGCTCTTGCCGATCCAGTTGGCCTGCATGGTGCGCACCCGCTCGGGCCAGCCGGGGAGCTGGTCCAGATCTCCCAGCAGCTCCTCGGCGTAGCGGGTGATGGCGAGGTAGTACATGGGGATTTCGCGCTTCTCCACCAGCGCGCCGGTGCGCCAGCCGCGGCCGTCGATCACCTGCTCGTTGGCGAGCACCGTCTGGTCCACCGGATCCCAGTTCACCACGCCCGTTTTCTGGTAGGCGATGCCCCGCTCGAGCATGCGCAGGAACAGCCACTGGTTCCAGCGGTAGTAGTCGGGCTGGCAGGTGGCCAGTTCCCGGCTCCAGTCGATGGCGAAGCCCAGACTCTGCAGCTGGCGCTTCATGTAGGCGATGTTGTCGTAGGTCCAGGCCGCCGGCGGCACGCCGTTGGCCATGGCGGCGTTCTCCGCCGGCAGGCCGAAGGCGTCCCAGCCCATGGGCTGGAGCACGTTGCGGCCCTGCAGGCGTTGGAAGCGGGCGATGACGTCCCCGATGGTGTAGTTGCGCACGTGGCCCATGTGCAGCCGCCCGGAGGGGTAGGGGAACATGGACAGGCAGTAGAACTTGTCGCGCTCCGCCGCCTCCCCGACCTGGAAGGTGCCGGTCTCGTCCCAGTGCCGCTGTACCTCGGGTTCGATCTTTTCCGGGTGGTAATGCTCGTCCATCGCCTGTGCGGATACCTTGATAAGAAGAAGGGAGATGCCAAAGCAGGAAAGGATACTGCCCCGGCCGGAGGCGGACAACCGCCGCAGGGAGGGAGGGGATGAGGAAGGGGCGGTGGATGCCTGCGCGGCAGGAGGCTCGCGGGCGCCGCTGCGCGCAACCCGGAAGCGGGTCTGTAAGTTGATGTCTGCTATGAATCCAATTCTTGCTTCTTGGTGATCTCCGTGTCTTGGCGCCTTGGCGTTGAATGCGTCGATCCGCCGCGGTACCGAGGCTAGGCCGGGCGCTCCAGCACCGTGCGCAGCAGGTCGATGCGGCCGCTGCGGAAGCCCGCCTCGCAGTAGGCGAGGTAGTAGCGCCACAGGCGCAGGAAGCGCCGGTCGAAGCCCTGGGCGCGCACGGCGTCGGCCGCGCGGTGGAAGCGGCGGGTCCAGCGGGCCAGGGTCTCGGCGTAGTCGCTGCCGTCGAACCGCTCCGTCGCCACCCGCAACCCGGCCGCCTGCGCCCCGGCGCGGAACGCCTCCGGGCTCGGGAGCATGCCGCCGGGGAAGACGTGCAGCTGGATGAAGTCGGGATTGCGCCGGTAGCCGGAATAGGCGGCGCCGTCGATGGTGATGACCTGCAGGGCCGCCCTGCCGCCGGGGCGCAGGACCGTGCGCAGGCGGCGGAAGTAGGTGGGCCAGTGGGCCTCGCCCACGGCCTCGAACATCTCGATGGACACCGCGTGGTCGAAGTTGCCGGTGAGGTCGCGGTAGTCCTGCAGACGCAGCTCCACCCGCTCGGCGAGCCCCGCCCGGCGGATGCGTTCGCGGGCGAACTCCAGCTGGGCGGGGGAGAGGGTGATGCCGGTGACGTGGTGGCCGGCGCGGGCGGCGTGCTCGGCGAAGCCGCCCCAGCCGCAGCCGATCTCGAGAATATGGCTGCCGGGCGCCGGCGCCAGCTGCTCCAGCAGCAGCCGGTACTTCTCCGCCTGGGCTTCGGCCAGGCCCATGCCCGGACGGCTGAAGCGGGCGGCGGAGTAGGTCATGGTTCCGTCCAGCCACAGGCGGTAGAAGCCGTTGCCCAGGTCGTAGTGGGCCATGATGTTGCGCCGGCTGCCGCGCCGAGTGTTCGGGTGCAGGCGGTGGCGCAGGGCGGCGAGCAGCCGGGTCGCCGCGCCGGGGCGCAGCGCCTGCGCCAGCGCCGCCTCGTTCACCGCGCCGAGCTCCAGCAGCGCGGCCGGATCGGGGCTGTCCCACTCCCCCCGCAGGTAGCCCTCGGCAAAGCCGAGATCGCCGCCGAGCAGCAGTCGCGGGAGCAGCCGCGGATGGCGGATGTGGAGAGCGGCGGCCGGGCCCGGGCGGGGGCCGCGGAACAGGTACTCCTGGCCGTCGGGAGTGGTGAGAAGCAGCTCTCCGGCCCGCAGCCGTTCCAGGGCGCCCGCCAGCGGCCGCAGCCACAGGGGGGCGGGGCACGGACGGGGCGGGGTATCGGCCTGTTCGCCGATCATGGGGTGATCTCCTGTTCCGGGGGTGGCGGCTTGCGGTGGAAGGGGGCGCCCCGCAGCCAGATCTTCAGCGCCTGCCAGTGAATCAGGATCATGACCTTCAAGGTTAGCAGAGGGATGCGCAGGGCGGCGGCGAGGAGGCGGCCGTCGGTGAGGGGCGCCAGCCGGCCCGTCAGGCTGGCGGCCAGCATCAGCCGCCCCCGCTGGTGCTCGTGGATCACCACCGCCAGCCGCTCGCCGGGACGGCTGATGCGGAAGCTGTAGCGGGCCTCCATGGAGATGAAGGGCGAGACATGGAAGCGCTTGTCGCGGCTCTGCCGCAGCGGATCGGCCAGCGGCGCGCCGCCCTCGTGCAGCAGGTAGCCGTGGTGTTCGCCGAAGGTGTTGCTCACCGCGCACAGTACGGCGCGGAGACTGCCGTCCGCGTGATGGCAGTACCACAGGCTCAGGGGGTTGAAGACGTAGCCCAGCACCCGCGGAAAGCAGAGCAGCCGCACCGGGCCGCCGGCGAGTTCGATGCTCTGGTCGCGCAGAAGGGTTTCGATCCAGGGACGCAGCGGCGCGTCCCGGCGGGGGCCGTGGTCGCGATCATGGAGGCTCAGCAGGTTGAAGCGGTTGTGGGAGAACAGCCGCAGGCGGCGGTCGAGCGCCGGCAGCTCGTCCAGGTCCAGCAGCAGGCTGAAGACCCGGTAGACGAACCGGTAGCGCACCGGGAACAGGCGCCGGTGCATCACCGTGCCGGTGAGGATCACGCCGCTTCCCCCGCCAGTCCCGGGCGTGGCGCCCGGACCGGGGCGGCGGCCGTGGCGGCGCCGCTCCACGGTGCCTCAACCCCCAGGCCACGGGCGACCTCCACGGCGGACCGCAGGCCGTCCTCGTGGAAGCCGTAGCCGCAATAGCTGCCGCAGAACCAGACCCGGCCGCCGCCCTGGATCTGGCCCAGCGCCGACTGGGCCGCCAGGGCGGCGGCGTCGAAGACCGGGTGGCGGTAGTGGATCTCGCGCAGCAGGCGGTCCGGTTCGGGCTCCCGCAGGGGGTTCAGGGAGACGAAGTAGTCGGTCGCACCGGGCAGGCCCTGGAGCGGATTCATCCAGTAGGTCACCGACACGGCCGGCGCCGATCCGGCGGTGTCGCCGAGGTAGTTCCAGGAGGACCAGACCTGCCGCAGGCGCGGCATCAGGGCGGGGTCGGTGTGCAGCAGGGCGCGGTTGTCCTGGTAGCCGAAGGCGCCCAGCACCCGGCGCTCCCGCGGGTCTGGCGTCTCCAGCAGGGCCAGCGCCTGGTCGGCATGGGTGGCGATTACCGCCCCGTCGAAGGCCGCTTCGCGTCCGTCGGCCAGACACAGGGTGACGCCCCGTTCCCCGCGGCGCAGGGATTGCACTGCGGTGTCGAGGTGCCGCTCCGGGCCGATGGCTTCCAGCAGCCGCTCCACGTAGCGTCTCCCGCCGCCTGCCACCGTCCGCCAGCGGGGTCGGCCGGTGAGGTCGAGCAGGCCGTGGTTGGCGAAGAACCGGGCCAGGCTGAGGGCCGGGAACTCGAGCATGGTCCGGCTCGGGCAGGACCAGATGGCGGCCGCCATCGGCAGCAGGTAGTAATCGCGGAAGGCGCTGCCGTAGCCGCCCCGCAGCAGGAAATCCCCCAGGCTCATGCCGCTGTCCCCGCCGCCGCCCGCCAGGCGGCCGGCGGCGCGGTTGAAGCGCAGGATGTCCAGCAGCATGCGGTGGAAGCGGGGATCGGCCAGGTTGCGCCGCTGGGCGAACAGGGTGCCAAGGCCGCTGCCCGCGTATTCCACCCGCCCACCGTCGATGGAAGCCGCGAAGGACATGTCCGTGGGCCGGGTGGCGATGCGGAGATGACGGAACAGGTCGGTGAGGTGCGGGTAGTTGCGCTCGTTGTAGACGATGAAACCGGTGTCCACCGGCAGCGTTCCCTCCCGCGTCGATACCGACACCGTGTTGGTGTGGCCGCCGTGGTAGCCGTTGCGCTCGAACAGGCTCACGCGGTAGCGGCGCGCCAGCAGCCAGGCCGCGCCGAGGCCGGAGATGCCGCTACCCACCACGGCGATGCGGGCTCCGGCGGGGAGGGGGGTATGCAGGGTTTGGCTGGGCATGGACGGCTCCGTGAACGAGGATGTTGAAAAGTTGTACAATAGTAATACATAATCGATACAGGCTTGCAACCCCGAGATGGAGAACCGCCATGCTTTCCAGCCTGTTGATCATGGTCATCACCGCCTTTTCCGCTCCTGCCGAAGCGGTGGAGTCATGTCCAGAAGTACTGTCATATGAGGTAAGGAGTCTTGACGGTGTGGAATCCGTCCGGCTCTGCGACGCCTACCGCGACAAGGTGCTGCTGGTGGTGAACACGGCCAGCAAGTGTGCCTTCACACCCCAGTACGAGGGGCTTCAAAAGCTATACGAAGATTATAAAGACCGGGGACTGGTGGTGCTCGGCTTCCCCTCCGACGACTTCGGCGGCCAGGAGCCGGGCAGTGAGGCGCAGATCCAGCAGTTCTGCCGGCTCAACTACTCGGTCTTCCCCATGTTCGAGAAGGTCCATGCGGGCCGGGGCGCGGCACAGCACCCCCTCTACCGTCACCTGGCCGGCGTGACCGGAGTGCAGCCGGGCTGGAATTTCCACAAGTACGTGATCGATCGGCAGGGCCGGGTGGTGGCGAGCCTGGCAAGTCAGGTGGCGCCCCGGGACCCGGAGCTCACCGGGCTCATCGAGTCGCTGCTGGGGACGGAGGGCTGACAGGATGAACGCGGTGATGGAGAGGCCGGACCGGTCGGCGCGGCTGCCGGCCTGGCTGGAGCGGGAGCTGGAGCAGGGGCCGGAGATCGTGGTGCTGGCCTCCGCGGTGACCGACACGCGACTGCTGGAGCGGCACCTGGGCAGCCGCGGCCTGGACTGCCGGGTGGCGCGGCTGGGCATGGGAACAGCGGAGCTGCGCGGACGCTTTCACGAGCTGCGGGCGTTGACCGGCCTGGAGACGCTGCCGCAGGTGTTCGTGGACGGGCGCTGCATCGGGGGCGAGCTCGAGACGCTGGCGCTCGACGGTGCGAAAGCCCTCCCGCCGGTGGAGGATGAGGTCCCCGTCGCGACCCTGGTGCTCGGTATAGCGGGGCTGGTTCCCTTCCTGGCGGCGGCTCTGGGCCCCTGGCTGGCGCTGTGGCCGGCGGGCATCGAGCCGCTGTTCTTCTCCCTCGCCTACGCCGCGGCCATCCTCTCCTTCCTGGGGGGTGTCCAGTGGGGGCTGGCCCTGCCCGCGGGCACCGGCCTGTGGCTGCGGATGACCCTGGCGGTGATTCCCTCGCTGGTGGCCTGGGCGGCGCTGCTGGCCGGCGGGGCGACGGGGCTGGTGGTGGCGGGGCTGGGGCTGCTGGGCGTCTACCTGGCGGACGAGTGGCTGGGCCGGCGGCACCGGCTGCCGCGTCACTACCTTGTCCTGCGCCGGCTCCTGACCCCGGTGGTGCTGGTTGCCCTGGCGGTCACCGGCATCCAGCCCGCCGGGCTCTGAACCGGGCACCCCGGACCGGCGGTCACTGCGGCGTCCCGGGGTCCGAGGCTCTATACTTTCCTGCAGGGGCCAGTACCGGTCATGGGCGTCGAACGACCGGCAGCGGCCGATGGCGAAGGGGATGCGTGCAATGAGCGAACAGGACAGGCAGGGCCCGCAGGAATCATCCTCCACGGTCAGTGCCTATGACCGCATGCTGGAGCGGGTGCGAACCGCCCTGGACCGGGCCGGGGACGGCGCCGAACGGGTCCACGAATATATCACCGACGCCATGGAGCGGGCGGTGGAGCTGGGGGAGGTTACCCGCGAGGAGGGCGAACGGGTCGCCGCCTACCTCAAGCGCGACATGGAGGATGCGGGCCGCTTCCTCGCCGAGGGCGGTCAGGCCTTCCGTGACTGGCTACGCTTCGACATGCAGCTGATCGAGGACCGGATGCTGGACATGTTCGCCCGGGTGGCGGACCAGACCCGCCTGGCCCAGCTGCAGTTCGCCGAGCAGCTCAGGCGCGCGTCCCAGTACCGCACCGGCGAGGTGACAGGCATCGGCACCCTGCGCTGCGTGGCCTGCGGCGAGGAGGTGCACTTCACCAAGACCGGCAGGATTCCCCCCTGTCCCGCCTGCCAGGCCACCGTCTTCGAGCGGGTGAAGCCGGGGGGCGAGTCCGAACCGCCGGTGGATGCCGGCGACGAATAGCGCCGATCACGCGCCTGACCGCCCCGCCAGCGTGCGGGCATCCGCGCCTTTCTCACCCAGGCTTCCCGTGGCGGCGACAGCCGCCGTCGTCCATAGTTAAGGCACGAGACGGTGCGGGCGCCTGGCGTGCCGCCAGGCGCCCGCCGAAGCCGGGTTCGTTCCCGCAGTCGAGGTGCCCATGTCTGGAACGGCGCTGTTCCCTCCGGGGGGTGGCCAGGGATGATCGGGCGTTTCCCCCTCGTCTTCGCCGTGCTGCTCGTCGTCGTCGCGGCCGGCTGCGCGCCCGGGGCGCCGCATCCGGCCGGGGCGCGCACTGCATCTTCGGTCCCGGGGGTGGTGGTGGTGGTGAGCGAGCATGTCACCATCGACCGGGCGGAGGGTCGTGAATGGATCCGGGCCGTCGACCCGCTGCCGCTGGAGCGGCGCCTGCAGGCGTGCCTGGGGCGGGAGGTCGGTCGTGCCTCACTGCCGCTGCGCCTCATTGACGCCGACGATTACCGCCGCCGGGTGCTGCCCGGGCTGGACGCCCGGGATGCTCCCCGTACGCTGCCCTCGTTGCGGGTGCTCGCAACCGATCCCGGCTTCCGCGCCCGGGCCGGCGCCATCGGCCTGCGCTACGTGGTGCTGGTGAGCGCCCGCGCGGAGCAGGCCGAAGAGGGCGGTATCGGCTGTTTCAGCGGCTACGGCGGCGGCTTCTGCCTGGGCCTGGTGACCTGGGACAAGACGATGCGCCTGCAGGCGCAGCTCGTCGAGCTCGGGGCGGGGGCGAGTGGCGCCCCGGTGACGGCGGACGCCAGCGGGCGGTCCTGGTTCGCCGTGGCGCTGCTGATTCCGCTGGGGATGCCCGCGGCGCCGGAGGGCAGGGCTTGTGACAGCCTGGCCCGGGGCGTGGTGGCGGCCATCGCCGCCGGGCGCACGGCGGACGCGGTCCGGCCGCCGCCGGAGTAGCCGATGGTTCGCCGGCGCAGTGGCCCGGGAGGGCCGGGGAGGTGAGCGTGCGCGGGACGAGGGGAGGCGGATGGGTGCGGGCTGCCGCGGCCCTGTGGCTGGCTGGAGCGCTGCTGGCGGGCTGTGCGCCGGCTCCCGTCCTGACCACGGGGGAATTTCCCGCGCTGGCCCGCCTGGATACCGTGCTCCAGCGGGGGCGATCCACCCGCGCCGACGTGGAGCGGCTGCTGGGTTTCCCGGCTGGCCGCGGGCATGTGCTGATCCCGATCGGCGGACTGGAGGGCCGGGGCTGGGCGGGGCGTGACGTCTGGTACTACGAGGATATCGAGGCCACGGGCATGGACAAGGCGCGGCGGGAGGGGTCGGTGACCGTCATCCCGCTCAGGGTGCGCCAGCAGGTGCTGCTGGTGCTGTTCGACGGCCCGCGCTTCGACGGCTACCTGTGGTTCTCCAATGCCCAGCGGGGGGTGGGTCATGTGCGTTGAACCGCGACGGGCGCCGGTCCGCCGGGCGCTCCTGCTCCTGATCCTGGCACTGGTGTCCGGCTGCGGCACCATGCGCTACGGCGTGCCGCCCCGGGTGGAACGGCTGGACGAGCTCCAGCCGGGGCTGTCGACCACGGCCGATGTCCTCCTGCGCCTGGGTGAGCCCCGCGGACGCGGCGCGGTGCGCCTGACCCGGGCCGAACCGATGCGGGATGTCTTTCTCTACGAGTACGTGGAGGCGGACGCCTCCGGCAAGGCGCGGCTGAAGATGCTGCTGGTTCTCATCCGGGCCGATCGTTACGACGGTCACCTCTGGTTCTCGGACGAGCTGCTGCTGCGCCCGGCGGCAGCGGGCGGCGGGGGTGGGCCATGAAGATGCCGGGGCGGTGGATTGAGCATGGCCGGACGTGGCGCTTCGCGCTGACCGGGCTGCTGCTGGCGGCGCTGCTCGCGGGCTGTGTGGGCGGGATCAGCATCCGCAGCGGCCGCTGGGTCGACCCGGGCCTGCTGGAGTCACGGCTGACGGTGGGCGTCTCCACCCGGGAGGAGGTGCGGCGGGTGCTGGGCGCGCCGCTCGGCGGCGGCGCGGCGTTGCTGCCCGGCATGCCAGGGCCGCGCACGCACTGGTACTACTACTACGAGCAGGGGACCCTGGAGGACGACCGGCGCCAGTTCCTGTTCGTCTTCTTCGACGGCGACGCCTACGACGGCTACCTGTGGTTCTCCAGCCTGCTGGAAGGGACCCTCCCCGCACCCTGATGCCTTCCATGCAGCACGACGGCCGCCCCCACCGTTGCGCGCTCCCTAGTCCGGGATTTCCATGGGCCGTTCCGGCGCCGGTACGGGGCGCGGGCGCGGCGGTCGGCTGCGGAGACGGCGGGCACCGGCCCAGGCGGCCAGGAGCAGCAGCAGCGCCGCGGTCACCACCGGCAGTGTCCCGGTGCGCACGAAGGGGGTGGCGCCGGCGCGCGGTTCGGCGCTGCCGGTGAGCGCCCCGGTCTGGAACTGGGGGGCCAGGCGCTGGACCCGGCCGCGGTGGTCGACGATGGCGGTGATGCCGGTATTGGTGGCCCGCAGCAGCCAGCGCTCCGTCTCCAGGGCGCGCATGCGGGCGATCTGGAAGTGCTGGTGGGGGCCGATGGAGGTGCCGAACCAGGCGTCGTTGCTCACGTTGACCAGCACCTGGGCCGCGGGCAGCAGGCTGCGGACCTCGTCGGGGAAGGCGATCTCGTAGCAGACGCTGGGGGCCAGGGTGAGGCCGTTGACCCGCAGCGGCGGCTGGTCGGGGGCGCCGGCGCTGAAGCTCGACATGGGCAGGTCGAAGAAGTTGATGAGCCCGCGCAGCAGGCCCGCCAGGGGCAGGTAGTCGCCGAAGGGGACGAGGTGGCGCTTGCGGTAGAGCCCGTCGCCGTCGCCGACGGCCAGCAGGCTGTTGTAGTAGCGTTGATCCGCCTCCATCACCGGCAGCCCCACCAGAACGCCGGCGCCGTGGCTCTTCGCCTCGGCGTCGAGCTCCTCGAGGGTCTTCGGCACCTGGTGGCGGAAGGCGGGCAGGGCGGTTTCCGGCCAGATGATCACCGGCCGGTCCCAGTTCTGCCGGGTCAGCTCCAGGTAGCGGTCGATGATGCCGCGGCGCTCCTCCGCCGACCACTTCAGGTCCTGGTCCACGTTGCCCTGCAGCAGCGCCACCTCCACCGGTGCGCCGGCCGGCTCGGTCCACTCCACCCGGCCGATCAGCGCGCTGGCGGCCCACAGCACCGTCACGCCCATGGCCGCGGCCAGCCGCGGCGTGGCGTGGGGGCCGCGAAACAGGATCAGCAGCAGGGCGGCGCTGAGGGCGCAGGCCCAGGAGACGCCCAGCACCCCGGTCAGCGGCGCCAGCTGCCCGAGCGGGGTGTCGGTCTGGCTGTAGCCGAGCCAGAGCCAGGGGAAGCCGGTGAACAGCCAGCCCCGCAGCCACTCGCCCAGGACCCACAGGGCGGGAAAGGCGGCCAGCTCGGCCAGCCGTCCGCCGCGGGGGAAGAGCCGGGCGTAGAGCCACCCGGTGAGCGCGGGAAAGAGGGCCAGGTAGGCGGCCAGCAGGGCCGCCAGCCCGATGGCCACGGCCAGGCTGGAGTGGCCGTAGACGTGGATGCTCACGTGCACCCAGTTGACCCCGACCCCGAACAGGCCGGCGCCGAACAGGGCGCCGCGCCACAGGGCGCGGCGCGGCGTGGCGCCGCGCCACAGCCACAGCAGCAGCGCCGGGGCGGCGATGGCCAGCGGGAACAGCCCGAAGGGGGCGAAGGCCAGGGGCAGGGCCAGGCCGGCGGCCAGGGCCAGCAGGTCGCCGTGCCGGTGGCGCAGGTTCATTGTCATTGCGGCGGGATCAGCCCTGCCGGCCGCCGGCATCGGCGTCGGGCGCCGGGGCGCCGGGCAGCGGGTTGACTTCGAGCAGGTGGATGCGGCGGTTGTCCGCGTGCAGCACCTTGAAGCGGAACTCGCCCACCTGCACCGTCTCGCCGCGCTTGGGCAGGCGGCCGAAGCCCTGGATCACCAGGCCGGCGATGGTGTCGAACTCCTCGTCGCTGAAGGCCGCGCCGAAGTAGTCGTTGAAATCCTCGATGGGGGTCAGCGCCTTGACCGTGAAGCGGGTGTCGGAGAAGCGCCGGATCAGGCTCTCCTCGTCGAAGTCGTGCTCATCCTCGATCTCGCCGACGATCTGCTCCAGCACGTCCTCGATGGTCACCAGCCCCGAAACCCCGCCGTACTCGTCCACCACGATGGCCATGTGGTTGTGGCTGGAGCGGAACTCCCGCAGCAGGACGTTGAGCCGCTTGCTCTCGGGGATGAAAACCGCCGGACGCAGGATGTCGCGCACGTTGAAGCGCTCCGGATCCCGGCCGAAGCAGTAGCCCAGCAGGTCCTTGGCCAGCAGGATGCCCAGCACCTCGTCGCGGTTCTCGCCGATGACGGGAAAACGGGAGTGGGCCGATTCGGTGATCACCGGGATCATCTGCTCCAGGCTCATGTCCCGCTCCACCACCACCATCAGGCCGCGCGGCACCATGATGTCGCGCACCTGCATCTCGGCCACCTGCAGCACGCCCTCGATCATGCCCAGGGCATCGGCGTCGAGCACTTCCCGTTGCTCGGCATTGCGCAGCAGTTCGATGACTTCCTCGCGATCCCGGGGTTCGCCAAGCAGCGCCAGGCTCAGGCGTTCGAGCCAGGTGCGTTGCCCGGGACCGGGACTAGATCGATCTTCACTCATGACGGGTCTTCAGGGTCTTGGTTCGTCGGTCGCGGAGTCGGCGCGGCGTTCACTCGCCGGCCGTCTCCCGGTAGGGGTCGGGATAGCCTATGCGGGCGAGTATGACCGTTTCAAGCGCCTCCATGCCGGCGGCCTCCTCCTCTTCGAGGTGATCGTAACCCAGCAGGTGGAGAATGCCATGCACCACCATGTGGGCCCAGTGAGCCGCGGCGGGCTTGCCCTGCGCGGCGGCCTCGCGCGCCACCACCGGGGCGCAGATGACCAGGTCCCCGAGCAGCGGCAGCTCGATGCCGGGCGGCGCCTCGAAGGGGAAGGAGAGGACGTTGGTGGGCCCGCTGCGGTGGCGGTAGCGCCGGTTGAGCTCGGCGCTCTCGGCCTCGTCCACGATGCGGATGGTGAGCTCGGCGGCGTCCCGGTCCTCTCCCGCCAGGGCGGCGGCCGCCCAGGCTTCGAAGGCCTCCGCCGCGGGCAGCTCCGCCGCGGCGCAGGCCACCTGGAGGTCGAGCTCGATCGCCGGCCGGGCGTCACTCACCGGCGCCGTCCTCGTCCCGGTGGCCCTCGTAGGCCTCCACGATCCGCTGCACCAGCGGATGGCGCACCACGTCGCGGCTCTGGAACAGGGTGAAGCTGATTCCCTGCACGTCCTTGAGCACCTCGAGCACGTGGCGCAGCCCCGAGGACTTGCCGCGGGGCAGATCCACCTGGGTCACGTCGCCGGTGATCACCGCCGTGGAGCCGAAGCCGATGCGGGTGAGGAACATCTTCATCTGCTCGGGAGTGGTGTTCTGGGCCTCGTCGAGGATGATGAAGGCGTCGTTGAGGGTGCGCCCGCGCATGTAGGCGAGCGGCGCCACCTCGATGACGTTGCGCTCGATGAGCTTGGCCACCTTCTCGAAGCCGAGCATCTCGTAGAGGGCGTCGTAGAGGGGGCGCAGGTAGGGGTCGATCTTCTGGGCCAGGTCGCCAGGCAGGAAGCCGAGCCGTTCGCCGGCCTCCACGGCCGGGCGCACCAGCAGGATGCGGCGGATGTTCTCCCGCTCCATCGCCTCCACCGCGCAGGCCACGGCCAGGTAGGTCTTGCCGGTGCCCGCCGGTCCCACGCCGAAGTTGATGTCGTGGGTGAAGATGCTGCGCACATAGCGGCGCTGGTTCGGGCCGCGCGGCTTGATGAAGCCGCGGCGGGTGCGGATGACCGTCTCCTGCTCCTCGGCTTCGGCGCGCTCCAGCAGCTCCTCGATGCCCGACTGCTGCAGGAACAGGTTGACCGCCGCGGGAGTCAGGGTTTCGCGGCCGGCCTCCCGGTAGAGATCCGCCAGCACCCGGCCGGCGGCGTCCACCGAGTCGCTTTCGCCGATGATGTGGAAGGCGTTGCCGCGGTTGTTGATCTCCACCCCCAGGCGCCGTTCCAGCTGGCGCAGGTGCTCGTCGAACTGGCCACAGAGGTTGGCGAGACGAAGGTTGTCGGCGGGTTCGAGGATTAGTTCTCGGGACTGCATCGGGGTTCCGGATGGGCGCGGTGCGGAGGCGGAGCCGGTCATGGACGGGCCCCCGCGAATGGCGCGGATAGGGAAAGCATCGGGTCTGTACCGGCGAAGATCAAGGGCGACGGGTGGACGGGGTTGCGGTCAGCCGGCGGCCCGGCGGCGGTCGGGAGCCGCCGTCACCAGCTCGCCGCGCAGAGAGTTGGGCAGGGCCTCGGTGATGCGGACCGTGACGAAATCGCCCGCCAGGGCGGGGTCGCCGCTGAAGTTCACCACCCGGTTGTTGCCGGTGCGCCCGGCGAGCCGGGCGGGATCCTTGCGCGATGGACCCTCCACCAGGATGCGCTGCACCGTGCCCACCATCTGCCGGCTGATGCGCTGGGCGTGGGTGGTCAGCCGCTGCTGCAGCAGCGCCAGGCGCGCCTTCTTCACCTCTCCCGGAACGTCGTCCGGGAGATCCGCCGCCGGGGTGCCCGGGCGGGGGCTGAAGATGAAGCTGAAGGAGCTGTCGAAGCCGATTTCGTCCACCAGTTCCAGGGTCTTCACGAAGTCCGCCTCGGTCTCGCCGGGGAAGCCGACGATGAAGTCCGTGGAGAGGCTGATGTCGGGGCGCACCCGGCGCAGGCGGCGGATTTTCGACTTGTATTCGAGGATCGTGTGGCCGCGCTTCATCAGCGCCAGGATACGGTCGGAGCCGCTCTGAACCGGCAGGTGCAGGTGGCTCACCAGCTCCGGCACCTCGCCGTAGACGTCGATGAGGCTGTCGGAGAACTCCACCGGGTGGGAGGTGGTGAAGCGGATGCGGTCGATGCCGTCGATGGCCGCCACATAGGTGATGAGGAGCGCCAGGTCGGCGGTCCCGCCGTCGTGCATCCCGCCGCGATAGGCATTCACGTTCTGTCCCAGCAGGGTCACTTCGCGCACGCCCTGGGCGGCCAGCTGCGCCACCTCGGCGATCACGTCGTCGAAGGGGCGGCTCACCTCGGTGCCGCGGGTGAAGGGCACCACGCAGTAGGTGCAGTACTTGCTGCACCCCTCCATGATGGAGACGAAGGCGGTGGGACCTTCGGCGCGCGGTTCGGGCAGGCGGTCGAATTTCTCGATCTCGGGGAAGGAGACATCCACCTGGGGCGCGCGCTCCCGCGCCAGGCGCTCGAGCATCTCCGGCAGCCGGTGCAGGGTCTGGGGGCCGAACACCAGGTCGACGAACGGCGCCCGCTCGCGAATGGCCTCTCCCTCCTGGCTCGCCACGCAGCCGCCCACGCCGATCACCAGCTCCGGCCGGCGCTCCTTCCACTCCCGCCAGATGCCGAGTTGGGAGAAGACCTTCTCCTGGGCCTTCTCGCGGATGGAACAGGTGTTCAGCAGCAGGATGTCCGCCTCCTCGGGCCGGTCCGTGGAGACCACGCCGTGGGCGGCGTTGAGCACGTCCGTCATCTTGGCGGAGTCGTACTCGTTCATCTGGCAGCCGAAGGTGCGGATGTACAGCTTGCGCGGCATGTAGGGGTGCCCGGGGTCGTTGCAGGGGACCGCATATCATACTGTTTTGGTTGGGGGTTGGCCAGACCTCCGGTTGCCGGAGCCGGCAGCCGGACCGGAGCCGCGTTGTCTTCAGCCGGGTTATGGTCTAGAGAATGGTCAGATCGTCGTCTGCCGGCGGACCCGCCGGGAACCGGAGAGGAGAGGTCGCCATGCGCATCAGTCAGCCCTTCAACGTCACCCGGGGTGGCGCGAGCACTTCGCCCATCGTGCGCATCGACGCCCGGGCCCGGGCCAAGGTGGCCAACTGGCAGTCGGCGGCCCTGCCGCAGAAGGCGCGCGCGGTCTTCGACGCCTTCATCGAGGTGTTCCGGGAGAGCCGCTGGCGCTATGCGGCGGGATCGTTTCCCGGCCTGCAGACCATTCCCATCCTGCTGGGGCAGCAGACCATGCAGCAGCTGGAGGCCCAGTTCAAGGTGGCGCCGTCCATGGACTGCGGCCGCATCCGCAACCTGCTGGCCGTGGCCTTCCAGGCCCTGCTGCCGGTCACCCCCGCCGATGCGCGGATCACGGGCCTGTTCGTCACCCGCCCGTTGGGGAATCCGCCGCCGGGCGTGCAGGGGCGCTTCGAGTGCATCGATGCCAACGTCTATGGCAACGTGCGCACCACGCGCGAGCCCTACCAGCTGGTGCGCCAGTGCCTGTTCGAGGACCACTACGGCGTCAAGCTGCAGGAGACCGGGCTCATCTACGACGCCACCCTGATGGCCGTCTACGGCAACATGGACGGCATCGTGGACACGCTGCTGAAGAAGTCCCCCGCCGACGACAAGGTCCTCATTCCGCGCACGCCGCCGCCGCCGGGCGGCGCACCCCCGGTGCGCTACCAGGCCATGCCGGGCGAGTCGCCCAACGGTTTCTCCACCGGCTACATGCGGCCGGGTTGAGGGAATGGCCGGCATGGCCGTGGCCAGGGAGGAGGCCGGATGTTCAGGCTGCTCGCCGCCCTGTTCATTCTGACCGGGCTGGCGCTGACCGGCTGCGCCGGCTGGCAGCTGGCCTGTGCCTACGCCCTGACCCATGCGCCCGGGGTGCAGGCGCTGGAGGGGGAGATCACCGGCTACCACCGGATTCTCAGCCGCTACCGCGACAGCGCCGGCCGGGAGCGGACCGGCACCTGGTTTCCGCAACCGGTGTTCCGCTACACCGATCCGCAGGGCCGTGAACACAAGGCCGTGGACCCCGGTTTCCACCTGTTCGAGCGCTACCGGCCCGGCGACCGGGTGGCTCTGGCCTGGCTGCCGGCGGATGCCCCCATCGGGCGGGACACCCTGACGGCCCTGCTGACACGGCCGGGGATCGTCATCGACGATTTCTTCACCCGCTACCTGTTCTGGGGCGCGGTGCTGGCGGTGGGGCTGCCCTTCATCATCCTGCCGCTGTGGGTGGGCGTGCCGTCAGCCACCGCCCGGGCCGCGCTGCTGGACCGGCCGCTGCCGCCCAACCTGCCGTTCACCGCCCGGCACCTGCTCTGGGTGCTGTTCGGCCTGTTCGCCTTCGCCGCGCTGATGGCCTCGAAGGAGCACCTGCTGCAGCTGCTGCCCGCCGGCCAGGGCGAGGCGCTGGTGGAGGCCGCGCGCCGGGGCGATCTGCCCGCGGTGCGGCAGCTGCTCGAGGCGGGCGCGGACGTGAACCATCACGACCGCACCACCGGCGAGACGCCCATCATGTCCGCCTACTACCATGCTCACCCGGAGGTGGCCCGCCTGCTCCTGGAGGGCGGGTTCGATCCGCGGGTGGAGGACAAGGTGGGGCGCAACCTCGTCTACTACGCCGCGCGCGCCGGGGACCTCCCGGCGCTGGAGCGGCTGCTGGCCGCCGGGGCGCCGGTCACCAGCAGTTTCGATGACGTGCTCAGCGCGGCCATCGCCCGCCGGATGCCGGAAATCGCCCTGCTGCTGGTGGCGCACGGCCACCCCCTCGATCACCTCACCGAGGGCGACGGCGGGCGGCGCTTCTACCCGGGGGACCTGGCCATCCTGGCCGGGCTGCCCACGGTGGTCGCCGACATCGCCCGCCGCGGTGGCCCCTTCACCGCCCCGCGGGGGTTCGTGGACGCCGCCCTGGGGCGGGAAGTCACGGCGGGCGGGGAGGCGGCGGGCTTCGGCAGGATGACCCTGGCCCGGTGGCTGACGCTGTGCGCGGGCGCCGGGACGGCACCGGGGCGGGAGTGAGGACGCCGTGAGCGGTCCGATCAATCCCCACCCGCCCGGTGAAACTCCCGACCTGCTGCGCTTCCCGAGCCCGGAGCGGCAGCGGCGGGTGCGCATCGCCGGCGCTGTCTACCTGTCCATCGGCGCCCTGCTGCTGACCGCCCACGGCTACGGCGCCGACGGCTTCTGGCTCTTCGCCGGGCTCATCGGCACGGGGGTGGGGCTGGGTCTGCTCGGCTACCGCGACCAGGTGAGCATCAGCCGCGCCACCCGCCAGGTGGAGCGGCGGCGCGGCTTGTTCGTCGACTTCCGGCGTACGCGCTTCGGCTGGGACCACTTCACCGGCATCGAGGTGCGGCGCCGGAGCGTCCTTAGCCGGCGCTTTTCCCGCCTCGCCGGACGCACCTGGGAGCGCGGGGTGGAGGCGCGCTACAGCGTGGTGCTGGTCAACGGCGGGGATCTGGAAGTGGATGCCACCACAGATCCCGGGCTGGCGCGTGGCTGGGCGGAGGCGATCGGCGCGGTGCTGCAGCTGCCGGTGGCCCCGGAGGCGGATGCGGCGGCAGCCGAAGAGCGCGGGCGGCGGCAGCTGCCGGTCTGGCTGGCCTGGCTGCTCACACTGCTGATCCTCGGCGCCCTGCTGGCCTGGATCGGCTACAATCTCCACCTCGCCGAGCGTGCGGCCGGCTCATGATCGCGCGCCCGTCATCAGCGGGCCGGGTAGCGGCCGGAGCAGCCGGGAAGGAGGGAGCATGTCCAGGGAGCGCGAGGCGGTGCAGCGGGTGATCATCACCGACATCCGGATGTCGTTCGGATCGATGGTGGTGTTCATGGTGAAGTGGGCCATCGCCTCCGTCCCGGCGGTCCTGATCCTGCTGGTTCTGGGCAGCCTGTTCACGGGATTGCTGCACGCCATCCTGAGGTAGACGCGGGCCCATGGCGTTCCTGTTCCTGACCCTTCCCGCCGCAGTCATTCCCGGATTGCTGCTGCTGTGGTGGTTCCATCGCAGCGACCGCTTTCCCGAGCCGTGGCCGGTGGTGCGGCGCACCTTCCTGCTGGGGGTGTTGATCGTGGCGCCGGTGCTGTGGGTGGATGCCTGGATCGCGCCCTGGCAGGCGGTGCTGGCGGGCGAACCCTTCCCCACGGCCCTGTTCCGGGCCTTCGCCCTGGCGGCGGTGCCGGAGGAGAGCTTCAAGCTGCTGGTGCTGCTCGCCTACTGCGCCCGTCACGCCGCCTTCGACGAGCCGATGGACGGCCTGGTCTACGGCGTGGCCGCCTCGCTCGGCTTCGCCACCCTGGAGAACATTCTCTACGTGGCCGGCGGCGGCCTCGGCGTGGCCGTGACCCGGGCCCTCACCTCGGTGCCCGGCCACGCCCTCACCGGGGCGGTGATGGGGGTGTTCGTGGGGCTGGCGCTGCACCGGCCGGGAAGGCGCCGGCGGCTGCTGCTGCTTGCCTGGCTGGTGCCCGTGCTCCTGCACGGTCTCTACGATGTGCCCCCCATGTACATCACCGCGCTCCGGGCGCTGGAGCCGGCAGCGCCGCTCGGACTGCCCCTGCTGCTGTTCGCCCTGGTCATCCTGCTCGAGTGGCGGCTGGCGCTCGCCGGGCGGCGCGCGCTGCGGGCCCTGCAGGAGGACGCGGGCTGAGGGTGTCGTCGCCCGGACCTCACACGCGGGGCCGCGGCCATGGCATGATAAGGGCCCGTTAGCGGCCGTGCCTGCGCGAGGAGAATCCCGATGCCCTTCGTGAACATCCGCATCACCCCCGACGGCGCCACGCCGGAGAAGAAGGCCGAGCTGATCCGCGGCGTCACCGAGCTGCTGCGGGACGTGCTCGGCAAGAATCCCGCCACCACGGTGGTCATTATCGACGAGGTGGAGACCGACAACTGGGGCATTGGCGGGGAGACGGTGAGCGCCCGCCGCCGCAGCGCGTAGCCGGCCGCCGTATCCCCCGACCAGATCCCGGAGCCTGACATGCACACGCGCGCGCAGTTCGACGTCAACGCGGCCCTGACCGCCATCAACCGCGGTCGATTCGTCCCGGCCGGCGACCCGGGGGCGGCATGACCATCTGGGTGGACGCGGACGCCTGCCCGAACGTCATCAAGGAGATCCTGTTCCGGGCGGCGGAGCGGGTCCGGCTGCCGCTGGTCCTGGTGGCCAACCAGTTCGTGCGCACGCCGCCGTCGCGCTACATCCGCTCCATCCAGGTCGCGTCCGGGTTCGACGTGGCGGATACCCATATCGTCGAGCAGGTGCAGGCGGGTGATCTCGTGGTCACCGCCGACATCCCCCTGGCGGCGGCGGTCATCGAACGCGGCGCGCTGGCGCTCAATCCCCGTGGCCGGCTCTACACCGAGGACAACGTGCGCCAGTCCCTGGACATGCGCAACATGATGGAAGATCTGCGCAGCGCCGGCCTGGCCGGCGGCGGCCCGCCGGCGCTCAACCAGTCCGACCGCAAGGCCTTCGCCGCGGAGCTGGACCGCTACCTACACCGGAGCCGCCAGGCGCGGGGCTAGTGTACTGCTTCACTCTTGGAGGTACTTTCAAAGCCCCCCGAAAGCGCCGGGACAAGGCGCAGTGCGCAGGCAATGGTTGTTCCCTTGTCAAGCGCTGCAACGCAGTCATGGTGCTTTCGGGGGGCTCCCTGCGGGCGACTCGCTGAATGGGCCTCCAAGAGTGAAGCAGTACACTAGATCAGCGACACGGCTTTCATCACAGAGAGACCCGACCTGGAGAGCTCATGCCGGAACCGACCCAACTGCTCCTGTTCATCACCGCCTCGCTGCTGCTCATCGTGGCGCCGGGCCCGGACATCCTCTTCCTCGTCACCCAGGGCGTGACCCGTGGCCGCGTGGCGGGACTGGCTACGGCGCTGGGGCTGGCGGCCGGCAACCTGGTCCACACCCTGGCCGCGGCGCTCGGCATCTCGGTGGTGTTCCGCACCTCGTCGCTGGCCTTCGAGGCGCTGAAGGTGGCGGGCGTGGCCTACCTGCTCTACCTGGCCGTCAAGGCGCTGCGCCACCGCGGCGAGTCGCTCTCCCTGGCGGGCGAGGCGCTGGCCGGTCCGGGCTGGGTCCTGTTCCGGCGCGGGTTGCTGATGAACATCCTCAACCCCAAGGTGGCGCTGTTCTTTCTCGCCTTCCTGCCCCAGTTCGCCGATCCGGCGGCGGGTCCGGTCTGGCTCCAGATGCTTGTCCTCGGCCTCCTGTTCACGCTCCTGGTGGTGGGGGTGTTCGGCGCCATCGGGCTGACCGCCGGCAGCCTGGCGGGCTGGATTCGGCGCGGTTCCGGCGCCGGCTCAAACCGCTGGTTCGCCTGGGGGGTGGCGGGGGTGTTCACGGCGCTGGCGCTGCGCCTGGCGCTGGTGGAGCGTTGAGCCCGGGATTGAAGCCATAGTGGATTGAGCCACAGAGGACACGGAGAACACGGAGTGTGGAACCGCAGACGGGAGTGTCCCCTGCGCGCCCATGGCATCGCGCACTCCTGCAGCACTTCAGAGCCTGCTGCCCTGCCGCCTCTGTGCTCCCTGTGTCCTCTGTGGCGATCCTCCGGGTCTTTCCCGCAACCCGGGGGCAGCGGTCTACACTGCGGGTAGGGTCCGACTCCGGGGAGGCACGCCATGCCCGAACTCACGCTCGTCATCGGCAACAAGAACTACTCGTCCTGGTCCCTGCGGCCGTGGCTGGTGCTGCGCCACTTCGGGGTGCCCTTCGAGGAGGTGCGCCTGCCGCTGGACACCCGGGAGTTCGAGCTGAACATCGGGCGCTATTCACCCTCCGGACGGGTGCCCGTACTGCTGGACGGCGGGCTGCGCGTCTGGGAGTCGCTGGCCATCTGCGAGTACGTGGCGGAGCGCTACGTGATGGGCGAGGCCTGGCCCGGCGGTCGCGAGGCGCGGGCGGTGGCGCGGGCCGTCTCCTGCGAGATGCTTGCCGGCTTCGCGGCCCTGCGCTCGGAGCTGCCCATGAACTGCCGGGAACGCCGCACCGGCGTGGTGCCCACCCCGGCGGCACGGGCGGATATCGACCGGATCACCGCGCTCTGGCATGACTGCCGCAGCCGCTGGGGCGAAGCGGGCCCCTGGCTGTTCGGCGAATTCAGCATCGCCGACGCCATGTACGCCCCCGTGGCCCTGCGCTTCGACACCTACGGTGTGGACCTGTCGGGAGAGACGGAGGCGTACGTGTCGACCGTGCTGGCCCACCCGGCGCTCCAGGAGTGGGTGGCGGAGGGCCGTGCGGAGATCGAGGTGCTGGAGGCCGAGGAGCGCGGCACCCCCGCCCGCTTCTGACCTCAGAACGCCGCCTTGAGCTCCAGGAACCACCCCGCGCCGAACAGGTCGTCGTTCACGGGATCAGCGCCCGCGTCGAGCAGGTTGCGCGCCAGCAGCGAGAAGCTGCCCGGACGGCGGCGGCCGCCGAAGCCGTAGGCCAGCCGCAGGTCGAGCTGACGGGCGTCGTCGTAGGGGGCGTCGAACCGGTCGGTTGGCACCGGGCTGTGCCAGTACCAGGCCAGGCTGCCGCTCAGGCGCGGGGTCAGGCGCCGCAGCGCCAGCAGGCTCGCCGTGTGCAGCGGTGCGCTGCGATAGTAGCTCGGAATGCCGCTGACATTGCTGCGGTCGAGATCGGTATAGGCGTAGTTGAGCAGGATCCGGGTGTCGCCGTCCGGGCGCCAGGTGAGCTGGGCCTCGGCCCCGGTGACGGTGGCGGTGTCCTGGTTGCGGTAGTCCAGCGGCAGCGTGGAGGTGTAGCTCACCAGCTCCTCGAGCCGGTCCTGGTAGAGCTTGAGGTTGACCGTCAGCGGCAGTGACCGGAACTCGCCCACGTAGCCGACCTCGCGGCTGAGGATGCGTTCGGGCGCCAGGCCCCCCGAGCTCACGCCCAGCGGCAGCTCGATGCCGGGGGGGATGTGGATGCGGTAGTCCAGCGCCTCCTCGAACAGCACCGGCGTGCGCACCGCGCCGGAGATGGCGGCGCGCAGGGTATGTCCCGCGGCCACGCGGGCGTTCAGGGCGATGCGGGGGGAGAGGTGGGTGCCGGTGAGATCGTCGTTCTCCACCATCAGGCCGCCCTGCAGCAGGATGCCCCGGCCCAGGTTCCACTCCGCCGAGCCGAACAGGCGCTGCAGGTCGCTGTCGAGCCACTTCCCGGTACCGAAGTAGGTGGGGGAGCGCACCCGGTCGTGGCGCAGCCCGGCGCCCCAGGCGACCCGCAGGCTGGGCAGGGGATGCTGGCTGCGCTGGAACTCGAAGTCGTAGCGCTCGTCGCTGATGTCGAGACTGAACGGCAGGCTCAGGCCGTCGAGATCGAAGCGGGAGGTTTCGTCGGCGCGGTGCTGGTTGTGGTAGAACTGCAGGTAGAGCTCATCCTCGCGGCCCAGCACCCGTTCCCAGCGCAGCTGTTGGAAGCTGCTGGTCACGGCCCGTTCCGAGGTTCTCTGCAGCGCCGAGGCCGGGGGAATCTCGCGGTCGCCGCCGTTATAGCCCAGTTGCAACCGGAGACGGTCGTCCGGGCCGAGGCTCAGATCGGCACGCCCGGTCAGGAGGTGGATCCGGCTGCCGTCCTCGAGGTTGTCGAGCCCGTTGTCCCGCGTGTACCCGGCGCTGAAGCGGTAGTCCAGGTCGCCCCGGCTGCCGGCATGGCGCAGAAGGGCGCGGCGATGGCCGTTCGAACCGATGCCGAGGGTGGAGTGGGTGCCGGTTTCCTCGGCCGCCGTCCGGGTGGTGATGCTGATGACGCCGAGGAAGGCATTGGCGCCGTAACTGACCGCGTTCGGGCCGTGGATGACCTCGATGCGTTCGATCTCCTCGATGGCCAGCGGCAGGTCCGACCAGGGTACGCCGCCGAAGGCGGGCGTGTAGACGGCGCGGTCATCCACCAGCACCAGCATGCGGCGCGAGTACTGTCCGGACAGGCCGTGGTAGTTCACCACCGGCGTATGGCCGTTGACATAGCTCAACTGGAAGCCGGGCGCCAGCCGGATCAGTTCGGGGATGGACTGGGCGCCCGAGGCCTCGATCAGCTCCCGGTCGATGACGGTGACCGTGGCCGGCGTCTCCGGCAGGGGCTGGATCAGGCGGCTGGCCGAGAGCACCGTCGGGAGGGTGTCGAAGAAGCTCTGCTCGGACGGCAGCGCCCGGCGCTCCGCCCCGGCCTGGGCGTGGATCGCCGGGAGGATGAGCAACAGGACCGTGGCGGCCCCGGTGAGGAAGGCACTCCTTTGCGCGTACATCGTCGATCTCCTTCACTGCGCCCGGTCCGTCGGCATCCTGCCGCGGTAGCCGTCGGGCTTGCCGCGTCGCCGGCGGTAGCCCCATGCAGTGAAGGGAAATTGTCCCTGATGGCAGGGTGGTCGTCAACGCGCCACGGCTGGCATTTGCTGTTCAATTTGGGCACGATGGGGGTCTCCGCACAGCAAGGGGCGATGTGCGCCGACCATGGTCCATGAGCCGATGGGAGGCACTGCCGTGCGCCCCGTCTTTCACCTGAATCCCAGGCCAGCGCCGTTCGAACCCGTTGCGATCGCAAGCGTGGTCGCGCGCGGACGGTTCCGGCGCCGTGGCGTGGGGATGCGAGAATCTGCCGGTTGCAGAAAGAGGAAACAGCCATGTCCGATGCCAACATCCGGGAACGTCCGCCGATCACCGTCACCAGCCTCGACCTGGAACGCCTGGAGCGGCTGCTGGAGAGTTCCGCGTACGACGATAACGCGGTCGCCCAGGAACTGCAGGAAGAACTCAACCGGGCCCGGGTGGTGGAACCCCGCGCTGTGCCGCCGGAGGTGATTACCATGCACTCCACCACCCGTTTCGTCGACGAGGTGACGGGCGCGGAGCATGAGTTGACCCTGGTCTACCCGCACGAGGCGGACGGCACGCCGGGGCAGGTCTCGGTGCTGGCCCCGGTGGGCAGCGCGCTGCTCGGGTTGTCGGCGGGACAGCGCATCGACTGGCCCCTGGCCGGTGGCCGCAGCACCCGGCTCAGGGTGCTGTCGGTGGTCCGGCAGCCCGAATCCCTGGGGGAGTACCATCGTTGATGCGCCGGCAGCGGCCGAATCCGTTCGTGGCGGAGTGTCACTCCTTCCGGCACAGGCGGTAGAGTTCGACGAAATGGCGCACGTCGTTCGCCGCGCGGTGGCGCGGCCCCGCCACCCGCGCCCACGCCTGCTGGTCTAGCTCGCTGAGGCGCTGTTCGATGTCGGGTTCGCCGGCGAGCTCCGTGAACCACAGCGCCTGGGCTGCGGCGAGAGTGAAGGCCGGCTCCATCCCCGCGGCCTGGAACAGCACCTGGAGCCAGAAACCGTCCCAGTCGGGTGCGTCGGTGTGCAGCCGCAGCCCCTGCAGTACGCTGTTCATGCGTTCCGCCGCCCAGACGGGCGTGCGGCCTTCGCGGTGGAGCTGACCGGGCGTGATGTGGTGGATATCCGTCTCGGCCACCGGATCCCAGTCGGTCCATTCGGGCACCGGGCGGGGATCGATGAGGTGGCTCTCCACGCTGCCGTCGCCCAGGCTCCAGGCCACCTCGATGGGATAGGAGCGGGGGCGGAGGCTGCTGGCCTCGAAATCGAGGAAACAGGGCAGGGTGGGGTTGCGCCGGGCCATATCAGGGTCCGGTCGGCGGTGGCGCCTGCAGGTTCGCGGCCTCGAGCACCCGGACAATATTGTGCACATCTTCCAGCGCCCGGTGCTGCGCCCCCTCGAACTTCAGCCCCAGGTGGCGCAGGGTGGCGGCGATGCCGCGCCGGGGGGCGCCCAGCTGCCGGGCCGCCTCTTCCTTGAGATTGGTGTGGCGGGCGCCGGCCAGCGGGAACGGGAGGCCGTGCTTGCGGCACTCGTCCTCCAGCTGCAGCAGATCAAAAGCGCCCCAGGAGCCCCACGCCGGCGGTTGATCGGGGGCGATGGCGAAGGCCTGCACGAAGGCCGCCAGGGCCTGGGGAAAGGTCGGGGCGGAATCCACGTCCTCCTGCCGGATATGGGTCAGCCGACGGCAGTAGTCCGAGAGCAGCGGGTGGAAGCTGGGGCGCACGAAGGTCTGGAATCGCTGCAGAATGCGCCAATCCCGCGGGTCCACCCGCATGGCGCCGATCTCGATGATTTCGCCGGCGTAGCGCCAGCCGGGGCGCGCTGCGGGACGACCCCGGTCGTTGGGGTCCCAGCAGGTGGCTTCCAGGTCCACCACCAGCAGCGGGGTTGCAATGGCCTTGGGTTCGGTACGCATGTTCATCCGTGGGTGTGTCCTTACACGCTCGAGTCTGGCTGACGGAAGGCGCCGAACCGGATCCTCGCAAGGCTCCGTTCCGCGAGTCTCCGGACAGGATGGTTCGGGCTTCGGGTCGGCATCCCCAGCCCCGGGATCACGGCCGCGGAGGCGGCATCCCGCCGCTGTCCGCCGCTGCGCCCTGATCCGGGGCTGGTGCGGGTTGCCAGTATAGCCAATGGGGCGCCGGGATGCCGTGCGCCGGTCACGTTGTCCCGCCGGTGTGGTGGCACTAGTGCAGCTTGACGTGGGGCTCGGTGCGGCGGGTGATGAGCCGCGCCAGGGTGTCCAGGGCCACTTTGGCGAAGCCGTGCAGGGCCAGCAGGTGCATCTTGTACAAAGAGATGTACATCAGGCGCGCGAAGTGGCCCTCGATCATCAGGCTGCCGCGGGTGATGCCGCCCATCAGGCTGCCCACGGTGCTGTATTCCCCCAGCGATACCAGCGAGCCGAAGTCGCGGTAGACGTACTCCGGCAGGGGCTGGCCCCGGAGGCGCCGGCCCATGGACTTCACCAGCAGCGAGGCCTGCTGGTGGGCCGCCTGGGCGCGGGGCGGGACGGTCTGATCGTGTCCCGGCCAGGGGCAGGCCGCGCAGTCGCCGAAGGCGAAGACATCCGGATCCAGGGTGGTCTGCAGGGTGGTCTTCACTAGCAACTGGTTGCCGCGGTTGGTCTCCAGCCCGTCGAGACCGGCGAGGAAGTCGGGCGCCTTGATGCCCGCCGCCCACACCACCAGCTCGGCCGGCACGCACAGCCCGCTTTCGGTGTGGACCCCCTCGGGGGTGACGCGGCTGACCCGCTCCCCGGTGAACAGGTCCACCTCCAGCTTGCGCAGCAGTTTCGCCGTGGCCTCGGAGAGGCGCTCGGGCAGCGCCGGCAGGATGCGCGGGGCGGCATCGATCACCGTGATGCGGATGTGCTTGTCGGGGTCGATTTTCTCCAGCCCGTAGGCGGCCAGCAGCCGGGTGGTGCGGTGCAGCTCCGCGGCCAGCTCCACGCCGGTGGCGCCGGCGCCGATGATGGCCACGTGGAGCTGGCCCGGGCGCACCGGGCCGGGCTGGGTGTTGGCGCGGATGCAGGCGTTGATGAGGCGGCGGTTGAAGCGCGCCGCGTCCGCCTCGGTGTCCAGCGCGATGGCGTACTCCCTGACCCCGGGGGTGCCGAAATCGTTGGCCACGCTGCCTACGGCGATCACGAGGGTGTCGTAGGGGAAGGTGCGCCGCGGGACCACCTCCCGGCCCTCCTCGTCGAAGGTGGGTGCCACCCGGACCTCCCGCCTGGCCCGGTCCAGCCCCTCCATGGCGCCCAGCCGGAAGTGAAAGTGGTGCCAGCGGGCCTGGGCCATGTACTCCAGTTCGTGGTCATCGATATCCATGCTGCCCGCCGCCACCTCGTGCAGCAGCGGCTTCCACAGGTGGGTGCGGGCCTTGTCGATGAGGGTCACCTCCGCCTTGCCGCGCCGCCCGAGCCGGTCGCCGAGCCGGGTGGCAAGTTCCAGGCCGCCGGCGCCGCCGCCGACGATGACAATGCGATGGGGTATGGTCCGGGGCATGGCGGGCGAGTCCTGCAGTGTCGGGAAGGTGCCTATTGTAACGCCACCGATGGCTGATGACTGGCAACTGCCGACTGCAACTGGAGGCTTGACCGATCGCATTGGCATCCGCGTGCGGTTGTGTTTTCCTGCCCGCCATGTGCATCGCCATTCCACCGCCGGGTACGGGCACGCGTCGCCCCGTCGCGCCGCCGCGGCGCCTCTATTTCACCGGGGCGGTCCTGCAGTCGGGGCTGCTGCTGGCGCTGGCCGGTCTGGCGGCCGCGGGATTGCCCGTGCGGCTGCCCCAGGGACTGCCGGCCGGACTGGGCTGGGTTCTGGCCGGCCTCTACGGGGTGGTTCCCTTCCTGCTGCTGGGGCATCTCCTGGAGGTGCTGCCGCGCCGCCTCGAGGTGGGTGAGCCGGACTACCTGCGCTACGGCGGCGCCTTCTTCCTGCTCTGCGGGGGGCTGTTCCTCGCCTGGACCGGGGTCTTCCTCGGCCCCTTCACGCTCGCGGCGGGCATCGGGCTGGTGCTGGCGGGCGGCCTGCCACTGCTGGGCTACCTCGGGGAGGCGGTGCGCTGGGCGCCGGCGCGGGAGCGGCTGCGGGGGCGGGCGATCCGCCACGGCGCCGGCCTGTGCTGGGCCGGGATCGGGGCGGCGGGCGCGGGTGCGCTGGGCGCCGGATCGCCGGCATGGCTGGCGGCGCTCGGACTGGGCGTGGCCGGAACCGGCCTGGTGGTGGCGGGAGGATGGGGCGGACGCCGCTGAACCGGCTCCCGCCCGGCTTGCCCCGCCCCTGACCGCCCGGCGACCCGCTGAGGGCCGATTCGCGGGAAAGGGCAGGGCTCGCCTCAGATGACGTAGCCGCGCTCCTCGTGCAGCGCGATGTCGAGTCCCTCGGTCTCCTGCTCGCGGCTCACGCGCAGGCCCACGACCAGGTCCACCCCCTTGAGGATGACCCAGCTCACCACGGCGGTGTAGGCCAGGGTGGCGATCACGCCCACGAACTGGATGCCCAGCTGCTGGCCCATGCCGCTGATGCCCTCGGCATAGCCCTGGCCGCTGAACACGCCCAGCTCGGCGGAGGCGAAGATCCCGGCGGCCAGGGTGCCGAGGATGCCGCCAACGCCGTGCACGGGAAACACGTCCAGGGAGTCGTCCACCTTCAGGACCCGCTTGAGGAAGTTGGTGGCGGCGAAGCAGACCACGCCGGCCACGCTGCCGATCACCAGCGCGCCGGCCGGGCCCACGTAGCCGGAGGCGGGGGTGATGGTGCCGAGCCCCGCCACCATGCCGGTGACGATGCCGAGCACGCTCGGCTTGCCGTAGCGGATCCACTCCGCGACCATCCACGCCAGCGAACCGGCGGCGGCGGACATGTGGGTGGCCATCAGCGCCATGCCCGCGTCCCCGTTGGCGGCCAGGGCGCTGCCGGCGTTGAAGCCGAACCAGCCGACCCAGAGCATGCCCGCGCCGGTCACCGCCATGGTGAGGTTGTGAGGCATCATCGCGGCGTGGCCGAAGCCGTCGCGCGGCCCCATGTAGAGGGCCGCCACCAGCGCCGCGGTGGCGGCGGTGATGTGCACCACGGTGCCGCCGGCGAAGTCCAGCAGGCCCAGCTGCCCGAGCCAGCCGCCGCCCCAGACCCAGTGGGTCACCGGGAAGTAGACCAGCACCAGCCACACGGCGCTGAAGATGAGCATGGCGGTGAACTTCATCCGTTCGGCGAACCCGCCCACGATGAGCGCCGGTGTGATGATGGCGAAGGTGAGCTGGAACATGGAGAAGACCGTCTCCGGAATCTCGCCGCTCAGGCTCGCCTCGCCCACACCGGCCATGAACGCCTTGCCCAGGCCGCCGATGAAGCCGTTGCCCTCGCCGAAGGCGAGGCTGTAGCCGAACACGAGCCACATCACCGAGGCCATGCAGGTGATGGCGAAACACTGCATGAGCACGGAGAGCACGTTCTTCGACCGCACCAGGCCGCCGTAGAACAGCGACAGGCCCGGCAGGGTCATGAACAGCACCAGCGCGGTGGCGGTGAGTATCCAGGCGGTATGGCCCGCATCCGGACCTTCGGCGGCCAGCGCCGCCCCGGGCGCGAGGGCGGCGAGCAGAACGGCGCCCGGCTTGAGCATGTTGGTCATGGCTCTGTTTCCCCTGATGGTCTTTTTATCGCTATGGCGCACCGGTTTGGTGCGCGCATATCCGGTGCAACAGCAAGCAACTTGCTTGCCATTTTATTGATGTATTGAAATCAGCCGGTTACGCGATCCGTTGAGAACGGGATGGCGCGTTGCGCACAACGACAGGGCGGCGCATCCCGTGGACGCACCAAATAGGGGCAGGTATCAGACGGGATGCCGGGCCGCAAGGGCGTGGCGCAGGAGGCGCGCCAGCCGGAAGCCCAGCAGCAGGAGGAGCAGCGCCCCATAGATCAGCGGCTCGCGCACATCCGCCTTCACCTGCCACAGGAAGTGCAGCACCCCCGCGCCTGCCGCCAGGTAGGTCAGGCGGTGCAGGCGCTGCCAGCGTCTGCCCCCTAGTCGCCGCATCATGGCGTCGGTGGAGGTGGCGGCCAGGGGGACGAGCAGGGCGAAGGCGGACATGCCGATGGTGATGTAGGGCCGTTTCAGGATATCGGCGCCGATGGCCGGCCAGTCGAAGAACTGGTCCAGGCCCACGTAGCTGAGCAGGTGCAGGGTGGCGTAGAAGAAGGCGAACAGCCCGATCATGCGCCGGACCCGCAGCGGCCAGGTCCAGCCGGTGAGCCGGCGCAGGGGGGTGACGGCCAGGGTGGTGAGCAGCAGGCGCAGGGCCCAGTCGCCGTTGTGGCGGATGACCGCCTCGATGGGGTTGGCCCCCAGCCCTCCGCTCACCGCTTTCCACGTCAGCATCACCAGGGGCAGCAGGCAGAGGGCGAACACCGCGGGCTTGAGCCAGCGGGGCGGAGCGCGACGGGCGGGGGTGGGGTTCGGCGTCAAGGGAAAATGCGTGAATGCGTGAATGCGTGAATGCGTGAATGCGTGAGTGCGTGAATGCGTGAATGCGTGAATGCGTGAGTGCGTGAGTGCGTGAGTGCGTGAGTGCGTGAATGCGTGAATGCGTGAGTGCGTGAGTGCGTGATGTCGGTTGTCAGCCTCAGAAATCCTGTCCCAGGTCCATTCCTGCATAGAGCCCCGCCACCTCCTCCGCGTAGCCGTTGAAGGGCAGGGTGTCGCGCTTGAGGAACTCGCCGATGCGCCGCTCCCGGGCCTGGCTCCAGCGCGGATGATCCACCGCCGGGTTGACGTTGGCGAAGAAGCCGTACTCGCCGGCGGCGGCACGGTTCCAGCTGGTCTCCGGCTGTCCCTCCACGAACCGCAGCCCGACGATGGACTTGATGCTCTTGAAGCCGTATTTCCACGGCACCACCAGGCGGATGGGCGCCCCGTTCTGGTTGGGCAGGGTCTCGCCGTAGAGCCCCACCGCCAGCAGCGCCAGGGGATGCAGGGCCTCGTCCATGCGCAGCCCCTCCACGTAAGGCCACTGGAGCACGGGCCGCTTCTGGCCCGGCATCTGCTCCGGGTCGTGGAGGGTGACGAACTGGATGTACTTCGCCCGCGAGGTGGGTTCCACCCGCTTCACCAGGGAGGCCAGGGGGAAGCCGACCCAGGGGATGACCATGGACCAGGCCTCCACGCAGCGCAGGCGGTAGATGCGCTCCTCCAGGGGGAACCACTTGAGGATGTCCTCGATGGCGTAGACCCCGGGCTTCGCCACCTCGCCCTCCACCGCCACCGACCAGGGGCGGGTCCTGAGGGAATGGGCGTTGGCGGCCGGGTCGGTCTTGCCGGTGCCGAACTCGTAGAAGTTGTTGTAGCCGGTGACCGCGTCGTAGGGGGTGGGCTCCTCGTCGGTGCCGAAGGGGCCCGGTGCGACGCCTTCGATTTTAGCCGCCCGGGCCGGTGCGGACAGCAGGCCGGGCAGCAGCAGTCCGGCCCCGGCCACCGCCGCGGTCCGGAGAAAGTCCCGCCGGCGCCGGTAGACGGGCTCCGGCGTGATCTCGGAGGGAAGGATATCGGCGGGCCGCTTGATGAGCATGGTGGTTCTCCGGGGGCTTGCCTGAGCGTGGGGGCTCCGGACCGTTCGGGGCGTGGGTCGATTGCCAGGGAGACCGCGCGAGTGCCTGGAATCTTTCACCGGTCGAGGACGCGGAAATCTCCCGACGGGCATTCGGTGACAGGGCGCGGGTGATGCCGGCGCGCCTGCAACTCACCATCATTGTCTCCGGTGCCCCGGTCCGGAACCCCCGGCTTGCCGTCGCGGGTTCCGCCCCGGCCGGATTCGGCAGGCCCCGGGGCGGCCGGTCCGTCCGCCGCGCGCCTCAGCTCTTCTTGCCGGTGAGCCGTTGCAGCGCCGCCTCCAGGGACGCGGCCTGGACCGGGTAGGGCAGGGCCTCGGCGATGGGAAAGCGCTCCCGCAGCCGCTCCAGGTGGGGGAGGTGCTCGCGCTCGTAGAAGACGATGACCCGGGTGCCGGGCAGGTGCTGGATGCCGGCGAGCAGCGACTCCAGGTTGCCGGTCCGATCGCGGAAGTTGGGATCCACGTTGAACTCCGCCACCACCACCGCCGGCTGTTCGCGCCGAAGCGTACTCTGGGCCTTGCGCACCGAGTTAACCACCAGCGGCTCGAAGCCGTACTCACGGTAGAGGGACTCGAAATTGGGGTAGCCGCCCAGCTCCACCACCGAGAGCAGGGCCCGATGTCGCCGGGTTCCGGATCCTTCTGCCATGGGCCTTCTCCTCCATCCCGCCGCACTCTGCCGGGAGTCTACCGCGATCCGGCGGCGTGCGCCCGCGAGCACCACGGAGTCCGCCGGGCCGGAGACGGGCGCGGGCCTATTCGGGCACCAGCCACTCCACCCGCCAGCCGCCCCGGCGCTCCGGATCCAGGACGCCCCACAGCCAGGGCAGCAGCGCCTCCAGGGTCCGGTCGAGACGCCAGGGCGGATTGATAATCACCATCCCGGAGCCTTTCATGCCGCGCGGACCGTCCTCCGGCCGTACCCGGAGCTCGGTGAGCAGCACCCGGCGCAGGCCGCTCTGTGCCAGTTCCTGCAGCAGGCGGGCATGGGTCGTGGTGTCGAGCACCGGGTACCAGAGGGCGTAGGTGCCGGTGGGCCAGCGCCGGTGGGCGGCCCGCAGGGCGGCGACCACCTGCCGGTACTCGTCCTTCACCTCGTAGGGCGGGTCGATCAGCACCAGGCCGCGCCGCTCCGGCGGCGGCAGGAAGGCCTTCAGCCCCTGGTAGCCGTCGGTGCGGTGCACCGCCACCTGGCGATCACCGGCGAACTCCGCCCGGAGCAGAGCGTGATCGGCGGGGTGCAGCTCGCACAGCACCATCCGGTCATCGGGCCGGAGGAGGTGGCGCGCCACCCGGGGCGAGCCGGGATAGCGGGCCCGGCCGCCGGGTCCGCTCACGGCGTCCAGCGCTGCCAGGTAGCCGGCCAGGGCCGGTGGTGAACCGGCCTGGGCGCGGATGCGGCCGATGCCCTGTTCATGTTCGGCATTCCGGCGCGCCTCGGGCGAATCCAGGTCGTAGACGCCCGCCCCGGCGTGGGTCTCAAGGTAGCGGAACGGGGCCTGCTTGGAACGCAGGGCCTCCAGCAGCAGCGCCAGGACGGCGTGCTTGAGCACATCGGCGTGGTTGCCGGCATGGAAGGCGTGGCGGTAGCTCAGCACGCTGCGGTACTCCGGCGTTGACGGGCGGGACGACTCCCCGGCGCGGGCGGAAACCACCGGGCCCCGCGGGGACGGGGCTCAGTGGGCTGCGGGGGCGGGTTTCAGGATAGCACGCTGACGTTTGTCGCCTGCAGTCCCTTCGGTCCCCGTTCCACCTCGAACTGCACCGCCTGGCCCTCGTTCAGCGTGCGGTATCCGTCCGCCTTGATGGCCGTGTAGTGGACGAAGACATCGTCACCGCCCTCCGCGGGGGCGATGAAGCCGAAACCCTTGGTGTTGTTGAACCACTTGACCGTCCCGTTCTGCATTGGAAGTTCCTCTGGTCTCTCAATCACGGTGATCCCGGCGGCGGGGCGCGGCGCCCGCGCCGCCGACGGGTCGAATTTAGCCATAACCGCTCCGGCGTGTCATGCCCGCCCGTGTGACAGCCGGCGCGCGGCGGGGCAGGCGCCCGGGTTGACCGCGCCGGCACCTTGCCGACACCATGGCCGGGCCACCGGGGCGTTCATCCACGGACCCGCTCCGGGGCTGGGCGCCTGCCGCCCCGCGCGGGCCTGGACGGGACCTGAACCATGTGCGGACGTTTCTATCTCGATGTGCCGGGCGAGGTGCTGATGGAGCACTTCGGGCTGGTGGCGGTGCCGGAGCTGGCACCGCGCTACAACATCGCCCCGACCCAGGTGGTGGCGGCGGTGCGCGCCGGGCCCGGCGGCCGGGAGCTGGTGCGGCTGCGCTGGGGACTGGTCCCGGCCTGGGCCGAGGGGGGACGCAGCCCCTACAGCCTCATCAACGCGCGGGCGGAGACCGTGGCGGACAAGCCCGCCTTCCGCGACGCCTTCCGCCGCCGGCGCTGCCTGGTGCCGGCCTCCGGCTTCTACGAGTGGCAGGCGCGGCCCGACGGCAGGCAGCCCTGGGCCATCAGCGCCGGCCCGGGGCCGGTGTTCGCCATCGCCGGGCTGTGGGAACGCTGGGAGGGGGAGGGGCGGGCGGTGGAGTCCTGCACCCTGCTGGTGACGGAGGCCAATGCCGCCGTGCGGCCCATTCACGACCGGATGCCGGTGATTCTCGCACCGGAGAACTACGCCGCCTGGCTCGATCCCCGGCTGCAGGACCCGGCCCGGCTGGCGCCGCTGCTGCGCCCCTGCCCGCCGGAGGGGATGCGGGCCTGGCGGGTGGACCGGCGGGTCAACTCGCCGGCCAACGACGATCGGGGTTGCCTCGAGCCGCTGGCCTGAGCCGGGAATGACCGCTCAGGGCCGGGATGGGCCACAAAAAAGGCCGCGCATTCGCGCGGCCTTCAGGGGGCATTGCAGCTGGTGGCTACGGGTGGACTTGAACCACCGACCTCAGCATTATGAGTGCCGCGCTCTAACCAACTGAGCTACGTAGCCAAAATTGGAGGCGGCAATTGTCTACGCCCGGGTTGCCGCTGTCAAGGGCGGTCAGACGTTGAAGCGGAAGTGGACCACGTCGCCGTCCTGCACCACGTACTCCTTGCCCTCCAGTCGCCACTTGCCCGCTTCCTTGGCGCCCTGTTCGCCGCCGTAGTTCACGAAATCGTCGTAGGCGATGACCTCGGCGCGGATGAAGCCCTTCTCGAAGTCGGTGTGGATGACCGCGGCGGCCTTGGGGGCGGTGGCGCCCACGGGGATGGTCCAGGCGCGCACCTCCTTCACCCCGGCGGTGAAGTAGGTCTCCAGCCCCAGCAGCCGGTAGCCGGCGCGGATGACCCGGTCGAGGCCCGGCTCGTGGAGGCCCATCTCCTCGAGGAACTCGGCCTTCTCCTCGTCGGCCAGCTCGGCGATCTCCGCCTCGATGGCCGCGCACACGGGGACCACCTCCGAGCCCTCGGCGGCGGCGTACTCGCGCACCTGGTCGAGGTAGGGGTTGTCCTGGAAGCCGTCCTCGGAGACGTTGGCGATGTAGAGAGTGGGCTTCACCGTGAGCAGGTGCAGATCGTAGAGCAGATCGAGCTCCTCCCCGCTCAGGCCCAGGGTGCGCACCATGCGCCCCTCGTTGAGGGTCGCCTCCACCCGCTCCAGCAGTGCCACCAGGGCCTTGGTCTCCTTGTCGGCGCCGGCCTTGGCGCGCTTGCCCGCCCGCTGCACCGCCTTCTCCACGGAGGCGAGGTCCGCCAGCGCCAGCTCGGTGTTGATCACCTCGATGTCGGAGATGGGATTCACCTTGCCGGAGACATGCACCACGTCATCGTTCTCAAAGCAGCGCACCACGTGGGCGATGGCGTCGGTCTCGCGGATGTTGGCCAGGAACTGGTTGCCGAGCCCCTCGCCCTTGGACGCCCCGGCCACCAGCCCCGCGATGTCCACGAACTCCATGGTGGTGGGGACCGTGCGCTGGGGCTTGACGATGCGCGCCAGCTCGTCGAGGCGCGGATCGGGCATGGGCACCACGCCCACGTTCGGGTCGATGGTGCAGAAGGGATAGTTCTCGGCCTGGATGCCGGCCTTGGTGAGAGCGTTGAAGAGGGTGGACTTGCCCACGTTGGGCAGGCCCACGATACCGCACTTGAATCCCATTGCTTCGACCCGTTGTGGTGATGCGTCCGTTAAAAGGACGGTTTGGACAGGATTTACAGGATTGACAGGATGTGGGATTGGGCGCCTGGGTAGGCCCCAATCAAGGGGTCGGGTACATCCGGGCACCGTCACCTCGCATGCATGCGGCGCGGAGTTGCCGGACTACACCGGGGACTGGGACCCACCCCGGAAACATCCCTTGAATCCTGTAAATCCTGTGAATCCTGTCTATTACAAATCTTTCGATATTCAGCGGCTGTGGAGCCGGTTCATGGCCCGCGCCAGCTCGCCGTCGAGGACCGGGGGCAGGGCTTCGAGGGCCGCGTCGATGGCGGCGAGGATGCCCGCCTCCTCGTCCCGGGTGGGCGGCTTGAGCACCCAGCCCACCACCTTGTCCCGGTTGCCGGGGTGCCCCACGCCCAGGCGCAGGCGCAGGAAGTCCGGCCCCAGGTGGGCGATGGTGTCCTTCAGGCCGTTGTGGCCGCCGGCGCCGCCGCCGCGCTTGAGCCGCGCCGTTCCCGGGGGCAGGTCCAGGTCGTCGTGGACCACCAGGATTGCCTCGGGGGGAATGCGGAAGAAGCGGCAGACCGCGGCGATGGACTGGCCGCTGCGGTTCATGAAGGTGGCGGGTTTCAGGACCCGGCAGTCATGGCCCCAGAGCTGCAGCCGGCAGAGCTGGCCGTGGAAACGGCTTTCGGCCTTCCAGGCGCCGGTCGCGCCGGGAAGTCGGTCGACGAACCAGAAGCCGGCGTTGTGCCGGGTGCCCTCGTACTCGGGACCGGGATTCCCCAGTCCCACGATGAGCTGCACCTTCGACACCCGCGCCGGCTTCCGGTCGAATCGGCCTGGTCAGGATCAGGCTTCGGCCTCGCCTTCGCCCGCGGCCTCGCCTTCCTCTTCCTCCTCGACCCCGCCGCCCTTGCCCTGGACGCTCACCACGGACATGTCGTTGCCATGGCTCAGGGCCAGGATCTCGACCCCCTGGGGGAGCTTGAGGTCGGAGAGGTGCAGGGCCTCGCCCAGGTTGAGGGCGGCCAGATCCACCTCGATGAACTCCGGCATGTCGGCCGGCAGGCAGCTGACCTCCACCTCGATGAGCTGGTGGGAAATGCGGCCGCCGCCCTGCTTGACGCCGACGCAGGTCTCCTCGTTGAGGAAGTGCAGGGGCACGTGCACGGTCAGCTTCTCGCTGGCGGAGACACGCTGGAAGTCGGCGTGCTCGATGATGGGCTTGATGGGGTGGCGCTGCAGGGCCTTGAGGATCACCTGCTGCTGCTTGCCGCCCACGTTCAGGTCCAGGATAGAGGAGTAGACGGCCTCGTTGGCCAGGCTCTTCACGAACTCCGACTGCACCAGGGTGATCATCTCCGGGTCCTGGTGACCGCCGTAGACGATGGCCGGGATCTTGCCGGCGCGACGCAGGCGGCGGCTCGCACCCTTCCCCACGTCCTGACGCGGCTCGGCATCGATAGTGAACTTGATGCTCATTGGTTTGTTGCTCCGGTTGAGTAATGCCCTCGCGGGCGCTTGTGCCGTCCCCGCGACCAGGAACGGCGGTTGAAAAATGGTTTCCTGCCCGTGGGCGGCCGGTCGCCTGCCGGCCCGTCCCCGTCAATCCATGAACAGCGAGCTGACCGACTCCTCCTGGTTCACCCGGCGGATGGTCTCGGCCAGCATTTCGGCGATGCTGAGCTGGCGGATGCGGCTGCAGGCCTCCAGCTCGGGGCGCAGCGGAATGGTGTCGGTCACCACCAGCTCATCCAGCTCCGAGGCCTCGATGTTCTGCAGCGCGCGGCCGGAGAGCACCGGGTGGGTGCAGTAGGCCACCACCCGCTCGGCGCCGTGTTTCTTCAGCGCACCGGCGGCGTGGCAGAGGGTGCCGGCGGTGTCCACCAGGTCGTCCACCACCACGCAGGTGCGGCCCTTCACGTCGCCGATGATGTGCATCACCTCGGCCACGTTGGGGCGCGGCCGGCGCTTGTCGATGATGGCCAGATCCGCGTCGTCCAGCCGCTTGGCCACGGCGCGGGCGCGCACCACGCCGCCCACGTCCGGCGACACCACGATGAGCCGCGGGTACTTCTGGCGCCAGATGTCGCCGAGCAGGATGGGCGAGGCGTAGACGTTGTCCACGGGAATGTTGAAGAAGCCCTGTATCTGGTCGGCGTGCAGGTCCACGGTGAGCATGCGCGTCACCCCCACGCTCTCCAGCATGTTGGCCACCACCTTGGCGGTGATGGGCACGCGGGCGGAGCGCGGCCGGCGGTCCTGGCGGGCGTAGCCGAAATAGGGAACCACCGCGGTGATGCGCCAGGCCGAGGAGCGGCGCAGGGCGTCCACCATCACCATCAGCTCCATCAGGTTGTCGTTGGTGGGCGCGCAGGTGGGCTGGATGATGAACACGTCGCGGCCACGGACGTGCTCCATGATCTCCACCATCACCTCGCCGTCGCTGAAGCGCCCCGTCACCGCCTTGCCGAAGGGGATGTTGAGGTGGTTGCATACCTTCTGGGCGAGCGCCGGGTTGGCGTTCCCGCTGAAGACCATCAGCCTGCTGTCTGACACGCCGTCGTACTCCGTCTCGGGTTCAGGTCGGGGTGGTTTCACGGGCGGGGCGGCCTGCGCGCTGGCCGGGCTCCCGGATTGTGGTGCTGAAGCGCATGTCGCTCACTCGCTGGAGAACTGGCTGGGGCGCTAGGATTCGAACCTAGGAATGCGGAGACCAAAACCCCGTGCCTTACCACTTGGCTACGCCCCAGATGAACCGATTTTCAGAGCAGCGGCCTGCCGGTCACGCGTGCCGGTCTTCCTCCGCCAGCCTGGCAAGGAGGGGTGAGCGGTTGCAGCCGCGGGCGGCGAATCCCGGAAACGGCGCGGCGGCCAGTATGGCCCGGGCCGCGGCCTCGTCACCGCAGGGCGCGAATACACAGGCCCCGGTGCCGGTCATGCGGGCATCGCCGTGGCGCTGCAACCAGTCCAGGGCCGCCGCCACCGCCGGGTAGCGCCGGGCCACCACGGCCTCGCAGTCGTTGCCGCCCCTGCCTGAGAGAAAGTCGGATATTTTGAGGGGCTTGGAATCCCGTGTCAATTCCGGGTCGGCGAATACCGCGCCGGTGTCCACGTGGCACGCCGGCGCCAGGACCACGTACCAGGGCTCGGGAAGCGCCACCGGTGTGAGCCGCTCGCCCACCCCCTCGGCCCAGGACGCCAGCCCGCGGACGAACACCGGCACGTCGGCGCCCAGTTCCAGTCCGAGGCGCTCGAGCTCCACGGGGGGCAGCCCCAGCGACCAGAGCCGGTTCAGCGCCACCAGGGTGGTGGCGGCATCGGAGCTGCCGCCGCCCAGGCCGCCGCCCATGGGCAGACGCTTGTGCAGGCGGATGCGCGCCCCGTGGCCGGTGCCGGTCACGGCCTGGAGCCGCCGCGCGGCGCGCAGCACCAGGTTGTCGGTCTCCCGCACTCCGGGCAGGGCCGGTTCCAGCGTGAGCCGCCCGTCGCCGGTGGGGGTGAAGTCGAGGCGATCGCCGTGGTCCAGGAACTGGAACACCGTCTGCAACAGGTGATAGCCGTCGGGGCGTCGGCCCACCACGTGCAGGAACAGGTTGAGCTTGGCCGGCGCCGGCCAGTCGCCGGAGGTCACGGGGGCACCGCTCAGCCCCCGTCGGGGGGCAGGGTCCAGTGGCTGACCACCAGCCGCACCTCCAGGCGGTCGCTGGCGAGAAAGACCCGCCGCGGCAGGTCCTGCCCGTCCACGCGCACATAGTCGAGATAGTCGATGCGCCAGCCGGACTGCTCCAGCCGAACCAGGCGGCCGGCGTCGTCGAACCGGGGCCGGGCCTCCGGGCCGGGGCGGGGCAGGCCGCGGACCCACCAGGCCAGCCCGTCCACCGGCAGTCGCCAGCCCAGGTGGCGTCGCAGCAGCGTTTCGGCGTCCGCGGCGCGATCCCGGGTGCCGTCGGGCAGTGCGATGCGCACATCCCCGGTGCGGCCCTCCACCATGGCCACCCCCTGCCCGAGGGGGGATGAGAGCCGCAGGCGGTAGCTGTCGGGCAACTGCTGCCACAGCAGCGAGGCGTGCCAGGCCTCGCCCTCCAGGGTGAGGGCCACCCGCCCCTGCAGGTTCCAGGCCGTGATACGGCCCACCGCCTCGGCATGCCGGCGCCAGCCGGAATCAGCCTCCAGGGGCGCGGACGGGGGCAGGCCGGCGCAGCCGCCGAGGGCCAGGGCGATGAGGCCGGCGCAGAGCAGGCGGCGGTGTGCGGGTGGGTTTCCGGCCACGACGGGAAGGGTTGTCCGGGTCAGGGGCGGGGCGGTTCCTGCCCCGTCAGGCGGATGATGGTCTCACGCAGGATGGCGTCGTCCGGATGCTCCGCCAGGACCGTGCGCCACACTTCGCGCGCCGCGTCACGGCGACCCTGGGCCCACAACACCTCGCCCAGGTGGGCGGCGATTTCGGGATCGCCCTTGCGCAGCTCGAGGGCCCGGCGCAGATGCTGCTCCGCCGCCTCCAGGTTGCCGAGTCGGTACTGGACCCAGCCCATGCTGTCGATAATGGCGGCGTCGTCCGGGGAGAGCTTGAGGGCCTTGTCGATGTACTGCAGGGCCTCGGCGTGGCGGTCGGTACGGTCGGCCAGGGTGTAGCCCAGGGCGTTGAGGGCCAGGGCGTTTTCCGGGTCGCGCTCGATGAGCAGCTTCAGGTCGGACTCGAGCAGGTCCAAATTGTCCATCTTTTCGGCCAGCAGTGCCCGGGCGTAACGGATATCTGTGTTGCCGGGCAGCTCCAGCAGGGCCTGGTTGTAGATGCCCATGGCCTGCTCGAGGCGCCCGGCGTTGGTGAGGATCTCGCCCTCCACCAGGTACAGGCGCGGGCGCTGGGCCGGGTTGCGGGCGGCGATGTCCTCGAGCTGGGCCAGGGCCTCGTCGATCCGCTCCAGCCGGGCCAGGACCACGGCGATCCGGAGCTGGGCCTCGTTGAAGTTGGGGCCACTGCGGACCTCGGAATACCAGTCCAGCGCCGCCTGGTAGTCCTTGCGTTTCTCGGCCACCTGGCCGAGGTAGAAGGGGGCGCGGGCCGTGGTCTTCCCGTCGATCTCCAGCAGCCGCCGGAAGGCCCGTTCGGCCTCCTCGTCGAGTCCGGCCTGGAGGCTCAGCAGGCCCAGGGCGAAGAGGGCGTCGCCATTATCCGGATTGCGCCGCACCAGCGCCTGGAAGGCTTCGCGGGCCTCGTCCATGCGGTCGGCCTGGATCAGGAGCCTGGCGCGGGCCATCGCCAGCTCGTTGTCCTGCGGCTGCTCGCTTGCCGCGGCGGCCAGGTAGGCCAGTGCCGCGTCGGTCTCCCCGGCCAGGGTCAGGGCCCGGGCCCTGAGCACCATCGCCTCGGTCCAGTCCGGCTTCAGACGCAGGGCCTCGTCAACGGCCTGCAGTGCCAGTCCGGGCTCATTTTCGCTCACCGCCAGCTCGCCGAGGGCGTAGTGGGCCTCGGGCTGGTCGCTGTGCTTCTCCACCAGGCCGCGCATCACCTCCAGGGCGGCGGGCCCGGTATGCTCGCGGCCGAGCAGGGCGGCGATGATGAGGAAGCGCCGGGCCGGATCGGTCTGGTCGGCGTTCATCAACCGGTCGAGCTGCTGCAGCGCCTCCTCGGCGCGGCCGGCCTTGATGAGGTTGATGGCCAGCAGCTGCCGGGCTTCCTGGCTCTCGGGCGCGGCCTCGAGCCAGATCCGGGCCGCCTCGATACTCCGCTCGGTGTCCCGCATCGCCATGGCGATGCGGGCGGTGCGCTCGGCGATGCCGGCATCCCGTGTCTCGCGGGCGGCCTCAAGATACAATGCCAGGGCGGTGGCGAGGTCGCCGCGCTGCCCCGCGATCTCCGCCACCAGCAGGCTGTAGAGCACCTCGGGACTGAAATCGCCGCTCGGCGGGGTCGTCTCATCCCCGGCTGCCGCGGGGGCGGCGGCGGTTTCCGCGTCCGGTCCGGAGCTGACGGCACCCTGGGTGGCGCAGCCGCCGAGGGTGCCGGCCAAGATGAAGGCGAGGATGGGAAGAGGACACTTCATTGAGTTCTGCTCCGGCTGGCAGCCATCGCCGGCCGCGGGCCGGGCGAGCCGTCACTATACCGGAAACGCCGAAGGGTGCGAAACGGGTCCGGAGGCGACGTGCTGCATTGACATGATGCCATTAGTAAGTGGAGTGCCAAGTCGATTAAACTCTCCCTCCGCGTGCTGCTATTCATCGGAGCGGCGGGTGCGCGGAAGGTTCCCCGGCGGTGTGCCGCATCACCCCCGGATCCCCGTTCCGTGCACCGCCGGCCGTGCGTGCGGCGCGCCCGAATGGAGCCTCCCGGAAAGGTCGTGACCGTGTTGCAGCGCCAGGCCAGGCGCCCGGAGGGGCCGCTGCCCGGGCATCGCGCCGCGTTCCGGCGCTGTCGAGAGGCCCTGAACGGATATCCAAGAGTGACGCAGGACACGTATAGGCGGTAAATGTCATTGCTGGCGTTCGGCATCAATCACAAGACGGCACCCGTGGCCATCCGGGAGCGGGTCAGCTTCGCCCCTGACCGGCTGGCGGATGCCCTGCGCGAGCTGGTGAGCCAGCCGCGGGTGCAGGAGGCGGCGATTCTCTCCACCTGCAACCGCACCGAGCTCTACTGCAACACCGAGGACGACGACATCGCCCCGGTGGTGGAGTGGTTCCGGCGCTATCACGAGCTGCGCGCCGAGGAGATCGAGCCCTACATCTATATCCACCCCCAGCTCGAGGCGGTGCGCCACATCATGCGCGTTGCCAGCGGGCTCGATTCCCTGGTGCTGGGCGAGCCCCAGATCCTGGGGCAGATGAAGGATGCCTACAACACGGCCAACGAGGCCGGTACCGTCGGCACCCTGTTGGGGCGGCTGTTCCAGCACTGCTTCGCCGTGGCCAAGCAGGTGCGCACCGATACCGCCATCGGCGAGAGCCCGGTGTCCGTGGCGTTCGCGGCGGTCAGCCTGGCGCGGCAGATCTTCTCCGATCTGTCCGAGACCACGGCGCTGTGCATCGGCGCCGGCGAGACTATCGAGCTGGCCGCCCGCCACCTGCACGAGCATGGCGTGGCGCGCATGATCATCGCCAACCGCACCCTGGAGCGGGCCCATCTCCTGGCCGGGGAGTTCGGGGCCTACGCCATCCCCCTGGACGAGTTGCCGGCCCACCTGGAGGAGGCGGACATCGTGGTGGCCTCCACCGCGAGTCCCCTGCCGATCCTGGGCAAGGGTTCGGTGGAACGGGCGCTCAAGGCGCGCAAGCACCGGCCCATGTTCATGGTGGACATCGCCGTGCCGCGGGACATCGAGCCCGAGGTGGCGGAACTGGACGACGTCTATCTCTACACCGTGGACGATCTCCAGGAGGTTATCCGCGAGAACCAGGAGTCGCGGCGCGAGGCCGCCGCCCAGGCCGAGGAGATCGTCAACCTCCAGAGCGCCCACTTCATGGGCTGGCTGCGCTCGCTCAAGGCCGTGGACTTGGTCCGCGCCTACCGCAGCGAGGCGGAACGGCTGCGCGACCAGGAGCTGGACAAGGCCCGGCGTCTGCTGGCCCGGGGCGACGATCCGGAGCAGGTGCTCTACCTGCTGGCCCGCGGACTGACCAACAAGCTGGTGCACAGGCCTTCGGTGACCCTGCGCCAGGCCGGCTACGACGAACGCGCGGAACTGATCGAGTTCGCCTCCGAGCTGCTCGGCGTCAAGACCGACGAAGACTGACATGCAGCCCTCCGTACTGCACAAGCTGGAGTCACTCTCCGAGCGATTCCAGGAGGTTTCGGCCCTGCTCTCCGAGCCGGAGGTCATCGGCAACCAGGGCCGCTTCCGCGGCCTGTCCATGGAGTATGCCCAGCTGGAGCCGGTGATGGGCTGCTTCCGCGACTGGCGCGAGGCCTGCGCGGCCCGGGAGTCAGCCCGCGAGCTGCTCGCCGATCCCGAGATGCGGGAGCTGGCCGCCGAGGAGCTGCATGCGGCGGCGGACCGCGCCGAGGCGCTGGAGCTGGAGCTGCGCCGGCTGCTGCTGCCCCGCGATCCCCACGACAGCAGCAACATCTTTCTCGAAATCCGCGCCGGCACCGGTGGTGACGAGGCCGCGCTGTTCGCCGGCGACCTGTTGCGCATGTACAGCCGCTATGCCGAGATCCGCGGCTGGGACGTGGAGGTGCTGAGCGAGAGCGAGGGCGAGCACGGGGGCTACAAGGAGGTGATCGCCCGGGTGGTCGGCCAGGGCGCCTACTCGCGGCTGAAGTTCGAGTCCGGCGCCCACCGCGTGCAGCGGGTTCCCGAGACCGAGAGCCAGGGGCGCATCCACACCTCCGCCTGCACCGTAGCCGTGCTGCCCGAGGTGGACGAGGTGGAGGCCAGCCCCATCAACCCGGCGGATCTGCGCATCGACACCTACCGCGCCTCCGGGGCCGGCGGCCAGCATGTGAACAAGACCGACTCGGCCATCCGCATCACCCACCTGCCCACAGGCATGGTGGTGGAGTGCCAGGACGAACGCTCGCAGCACAAGAACCGGGCCAGGGCCATGTCCCTGCTGGCGTCACGGCTGCTGGAGGCCGAGCGCGAACGCCAGCGCAGCGAGCAACAGGCCACACGCAAGAGCCTGGTGGGCAGCGGCGATCGCTCCGAGCGCATCCGCACCTACAATTTTCCCCAGGGCCGGCTCACCGACCACCGCATCAACCTGACGCTGTACAAGCTGGAGGAGATCATGGCCGGCGCGCTCGACCCGGTAATCGATCCGCTGATCAGCGAGTACCAGGCCGACCAGCTGGCCGCCCTCGCCGGCGAGGCGTGAGCCGCGCCCGCCCCGCGCCCGTGCCCCTCCGCATCCTCACCGCGGCGCTGTTCATGGCGGTGGCCGTGGAGGCCGCGGCCGCCGATCCCGTCAACGCTCTCGAGGCGCGCGCCATGACCGCCCTGGCCGCGGTGCAGGCGCGCGCGGACGCCCGACCTGCCCCCTTCGCCAGCGACGGCTGCAGCGGCGGGCTTTCCGCCGGCTGGGCGGTTCTGGCCGGACGGCTGCCGGCGTTTGAGCGCACCCTGGGCGGGCGGCCGCCCTGGGAGGCCTGCTGCGTGGTCCATGACCTGGCCTACTGGCGCGGTCCGGCCCGCGACGGGGTGGTCCGCCGCCTGGAGGCCGATCGCGGGCTGCAGGCCTGCGTTGCGGACACCGGCCGCGCCCGGGCGGCGGAGCTGGCCCGGCGGCTCGACGTGCCGCCGGAGCAGGTGAGGGTGGCCTTCGAACTGGCCGCCGAGGTGATGTACGCGGCCGTGCGCCTCGGCGGCGGCCCCTGCACCCCCTTCCCCTGGCGCTGGGGTTACGGCTGGCCGGAGTGCACACCGGGGCTGGTCCGGCCCCGGGACGGCGGTGACGGGCCGTGAGCGGTGCGGCGCCGATCAGCGTCGAGGCGGCCCTGGCCCGGGCCCGGGAGCGCCTGGCGGGCCGGAGCGGGAGCCCGGCGCTGGATGCCGAGGTGCTGCTGGCCCATGTGCTCGGGCGGAGCCGGGCCTGGCTGCGCGCCTTCGGCGAGCGGGAGCTCGGGGCGGCCGAGGCGGACCGGTACGAGGTGCTGGTGACTCGCCGTGCGGCGGGGGAGCCGGTGGCCCATCTCACCGGCCGCCGCGAGTTCTGGTCGCTGGAGCTGGAGGTGACAGCGGCCACCCTGATACCCCGCCCCGACACCGAGTTGCTGGTGGAGGCCGCGTTGGCACGGCTGCCGGACACTCCCGGCCTGCGGGTGGCGGATCTGGGCACCGGCAGCGGGGCGGTGGCGCTGGCGCTGGCGGCGGAGCGCCCCGGCTGGCGGCTGCTGGCCACCGACCGTTCGACCGCCGCCCTGGCGGTGGCGCGGCGCAACGCCGGGCGACTTGGCCTGGCGAACGTGGCGTTCCGGTCCGGGGACTGGTGCGCGGCGCTGGAAGGGGGGCGGTTTGATGCCATCCTCAGCAACCCGCCCTACATACCCGCCGCCGATCCCCATCTCAACCAGGGCGATCTGGTGCACGAACCGCGCGCGGCCCTCACTCCCGGGCCGGGCGGGCTGGAGGCCATCGAGTGTATCGCCCGGGAGTCCCGCGCCCACCTGCGCCCCGGCGGCTGGCTGCTCATCGAGCACGGCTACGACCAGGGGGAGTCCGCCGTGGCGGTCCTCGCGGCGGCCGGCTACACTGCCGTTGAAGACCTGCGGGACGCCGCCGGGAACCCCCGGGTCGTATGCGGCCGCCAGCCCTGAAACGCGGTCGGAACGGCTATGCTGCAGTGCATCTTGCAAGCACTGTTGATGTCGCGGATAAAGGCCACATGAGCGCGAAGGACACCATCAAGGGGCGCACCCTCTGCTTCTGCCAGTATCACCCGGATCCCCACCAGGCGCGTTCGGCCCTGCCCCTGCTGCGGCAGGTGGATGGCGTACACTGGGTGGAGCAGCGCGCGGAACGCTGCCTGGAGCTGGAGTACGACCTCCACAAGGTCAGCCTCAAGCTGATCGAGGACGCCATGGTGGCGGCGGGCTTCCACCTCGACAACTCCCTGATGTCCAAGCTCAAGCGCTCGCTCTACTACTACACCGAGGAGAACCTACGCTCCGCGATCGGCTGCGTTCGCGGCCAGAACAACTGCGTGGAGAAGATCTTCATCAACCACTACGCCCGGCGGCCACACGGCTGCCGCGACGATCGCCCCGAGCACTGGCGCAAGTATCTCTGAGCTCCTCCCGGGAAGCGGGGTTCCCTGTTCCCGGTTCCCGGTTCCCGATATCCTTTCCCCATGGACGACAACACCCTGCTGCGCTACAGCCGCCAGATCATGCTGCCCCAGGTGGACGCCGCCGGGCAGGAGCGGCTGCTCGGCGCCACCGCCCTCATCGTGGGCATGGGCGGGCTCGGCTCGCCGGCAGCCCTCTATCTGGCCGCCGCGGGGGTCGGCCGGCTGCTCATCGCCGATGCGGACACGGTGGACCTCTCCAACCTCCAGCGCCAGGTGATCCACCGCGACGCCGACATCGGCCGCCCCAAGGTGGCCTCGGCCCGCGACACCCTGCGGGCGCTGAACCCCGGGGTGGCGGTGGAGATGCTGGAGGCGCGGCTGGAGGGCGAGGCCCTCGATGCGGCCGTGGAGCGCGCCGACGTGGTGGTGGACGCCAGCGACAACTTTCCCACCCGCTTCGCCATCAACGCGGCGTGCGTGCGCCGGCGCACGCCCCTGGTGTCGGGGGCGGCGATCCGCTTCGAGGGCCAGGTATGCGTGTTCCACGCCGAGCGCGAGGGCAGCCCCTGCTACCGCTGCCTCTACGGCGAGGGCGCGGAGCTGCCGGAGACCTGCTCGGAGAACGGCGTCATCGCCCCGCTGGTGGGGATCATCGGCAGCCTCCAGGCGCTGGAGGCGGTCAAGGTGCTGCTCGGCATCGGCGAGACCCTCGCCGGGCGCCTGCTGCTGTTCGACGCCCTGGCCATGGAGTGGCGCACCCTGCGCCTGCGCCGCGATCCCGCCTGCCCCGTCTGCAGTTCGCGCCCCTGAATCCAACCACCGGGTCCGGGGAGGTTGCGGAGCCTTTCCGCGGGCGGTAGTCTGCACTACGGCGCCAGGCCCGCGCGCCCCGCTCCCCGGGGGGAAGGTCAGGAGGTCTTTCCGGCAGGCGCCCCAGCCCTCCCGGTGACCGACACGGTTCCGGGTTCCGTGAACAGGGAAGTCAGGAGCCCACGATGAATCATCCATCCCTCTCCCGCAGCATCGTTTTTCTCCCCCTCGTGTGCGTCCTCGGCGCCTGCGCGGGGTTGCCGCCCGACGCCGCGGTGCTCCCGCAGCGCGACGGCAGCTATCTCATCGTCTCCACAGGCGACACCGAGTACTCCGCCTACCGCAATGTGGAACACCATGCACAGAAGATCTGCCACGATGCCGGTTACGTGGTCCTGGAGCACGACTCTGTCTACCAAGGGGCGGACAAGGACACCAAAGCCGACACCACCATCGCCGACGTGGCCATGTTCTACTTCACCGGTTCCAACCCTAAGGCCGATCGCCTGGACGACTACAAGGTGAGCCTCCAGGTGGAGTGCCGCTGACTGTCGCGGCGTCATCCCCGTGTGCCGGTTCTGGGCGTCCACAAAGCGCTGCAGCGGCTCAAGTCCACCCCACCGCGCTGCCCCTGACGCGCTGATACCCTCAGCGCTCGCCGGTGCGTGCCACGGCCCAGACATCCACACGCTCTGCGCCCGCGCGCAGCAATGCACGGGCCAACTCGGCGGCGGTGCTACCGGTGGTGATCACGTCGTCCAGCAGCGCCACGTGGCGTCCCGCCACCGCGCCGTCAATCTCGAAGGCCCCGCGCACGTTGCGCCGCCGCTCCCGTTCATGGAGTCCCATCTGGTGGGGCGTGTCCCGCAGCCGCTGGCCGGCGCGGTGATCCACCGGGATGCCCAACCTCCGGCCGATGGGGCGTCCGATCTCCAAGGCCTGGTTGAAGCCACGTTCCCGCAGGCGCGCCGGGTGCAGGGGAACGGGCAGGATCAGATCCGGGCGCTCCGGGTTTCCCTCGAGCTCCCGCGCCAGCAGCGCGCCCAGGAGCCGGGCATGGGCCAGCTGGTGGCGGAACTTGAGCCCCGTTATCAGCTCGCGGATGGCGCCCGCGTAGGGAAAGGGGGCTAGGGTCCGCGCCTGGGGCGGGGGATGCCGCAGGCAGGCGCCGCAGGTGCCCGGTTGCGGCAGCGGGCGGGCGCAGAGGCGGCAGGCCGGTCCCGGCGGCGGGATCTCGGCGGCGCAGCCGGCACAGAGATCGAGGCCGGCGCTGCCGGGCGCCCCGCACAGCAGGCAGGTGGGTGGATAGAGGATGTTCTGTGCAAATTCTATACAATTGTAAAGATATCGCATCCGTGCAGATTGACAGTCGGCGGACGGGCGTTAAGATTGGTCGCCATGCCCGGGGGTTATGGGCGCCAAAATATCCCTTTATGGGCCGCAGCAGGCCCTTCCGGACCCACAAGGAACCGTAGCATGACTACCGCCACTGCCGCAGCCGCCGTGACCGATGAGCGCACCGGGCGCCACGCCTGGACCCGGGCGGAGGTGACCGCCTTGTTCGAGCGCCCCTTCATGGACCTGGTGTTCGAGGCCGCGGGCGTGCACCGCCGCCACTTCGAGCCGAACACCATCCAGGCCAGCACCCTGATGAACATCAAGACCGGGGCCTGCTCCGAGGACTGCGGCTACTGTTCCCAGAGCGCCCGCTACGACACCGGCCTGCAGCGGGAGAAGCTGATGAGCGCCGAGGAGGTGCTGCAGGCGGCCCGGGCCGCGAGGGAGAACGGCGCCACCCGCTTCTGCATGGGCGCCGCCTGGCGCAGCCCCCGGGAGCGCGACATGCCGGTGATCCTGGAGATGGTCAGCGGCGTGAAGGCCCTGGGGCTGGAGACCTGCATGACGCTCGGGATGCTCGACGGCGAGCAGGCCCGGGTGCTGCGCGAGGCGGGCCTGGACTACTACAACCACAACCTGGACACCTCGCCAGAGTTCTACGGCCAGGTGATCACCACCCGCACCTACCAGGACCGGCTGGACACCCTGCAGCACGTGCGCGACGCCGGGATGAAGGTCTGCTGCGGCGGCATCATCGGCATGGGCGAGTCCCGCGCCGACCGCGCCGGGCTGCTGGTGGAACTCGCCAACCTGCCCCAGCCGCCCGAGAGCGTGCCCATCAACCGCCTGGTGCCGGTGCCCGGCACGCCGCTGGCGGAGACCGCGCCGCTGGACGCCTTCGAGTTCGTCCGCACCGTCGCCGTGGCCCGCATTCTCATGCCCCGCTCCTACGTGCGCCTCTCCGCGGGCCGCGAGACCATGAGCGAGGAGATGCAGGCGCTGTGCTTCCTGGCCGGCGCCAACTCCATCTTCTACGGCGAGAAGCTGCTCACCTGCCCCAACCGCGAGGCGGACACCGACGCACTGCTGTTCGAGCGCCTCGGCCTGCGCCTGGAGGCCAACGACTGCCACGCCCACTACGGCGACGAGGACCACAGCCACTGAGGGCTGGGCTCATTCCCGGCAAGTTTCAAGTTGACCGGATTTTTCAGGATTTACAGGATTGGGAAATGGGATTTTCAGCTGCATGGCCGGCGTAGTCGTGCTTAAGCAGGGGGTGCGGGTTGGTTTCACGTCCAGTGGTGGTTGCGTGCAGGAGTGATTTCTATGGCAACCACTCCGGCATTACCTCCATGCCCTATCGTGCCGGCGATGCACGTGGTCCACGTCCTGTACCTGAACCGGAGATGCTGAAATCCTGTCAATCCTGAAAAATCCTGTAAATCCTGTCCATTCAGATTCTTATCAATCCACGGTAACCATCAAGAACCCGATGCCGGAGCAGGCTGACAATCCGATGCGGGAGGCGCTGGCGGCGGAGCTGGCGGAGCGGCGCGCGGCGCGGCTCTATCGCGAGCGGCTGGTGGTGGAGAGCCCCCAGGGTCCCGAGCTGGTGGTGGGGGGACGGCGGTTCCTCTCCTTCTGCAGCAACGACTACCTGGGTCTGGCCGCCCATCCGGAAGTGGCGGCGGCGTTCCGGCGCGGGGTCGACCGCTGGGGCTCCGGCAGCGGCGCCTCGCACTTGGTGACCGGCCACAGCGCCGCCCATCATGCGCTGGAGGAGGAGCTCGCCGCCTTCACCGGACGGGAGCGGGCGCTGCTCTTCTCCACCGGCTACATGGCCAACCTGGGCGCGATCACGGCACTCATCGGGCGCCGGGACGCGGTGTTCCAGGATCGGCTCAACCACGCCTCGCTGCTGGACGCCGGATTGAGCTCCGGGGCCCGCTTCCGGCGCTTTCCCCACGCCGACGCCGCGGCGCTGGGCCGGCAGCTGGCCGGCACCGGTGCGCGGCGGCGGCTGGCGGTCACCGACGGGGTGTTCAGTATGGACGGCGACCTGGCGCCCCTGCCCGGACTGGCGGCCGCCTGCCGCGACCACGGGGCATGGCTGCTGGTGGACGATGCCCACGGCCTGGGGGTGCTGGGTGCGAACGGGCGCGGAACCCTGGAGCATTTCGGTCTCGGCGCCGCGGAGGTGCCGGTGCTGGTGGGTACTCTCGGCAAGGGCTTCGGCACCGCCGGGGCCTTCGTCGCCGGCGACGAGACCCTGGTGGAGTACCTGCTGCAGTTCGCCCGCACCTACGTCTACACCACCGCCCTCCCGCCGGCCGTCGCGGAAGCCACCCGCGCCAGCCTGCGGCTGGTGCAGTCCGAGGGCTGGCGGCGGGACCACCTGCGCGCCCTGGTGACGCGCTTCCGCCGCGGGGCGGAGCAGCTGGGGCTCGCGCTGATGCCCTCGGAGAGCCCCATCCAGCCGCTGCAGGTGGGGGATGCGGGCCGGGCCCTGGCGCTGTCCGCGGCGCTGCGCGAGCGGGGCATCCTCATCACCGCCATCCGGCCGCCCACCGTGCCGGCGGGCGGCGCGCGGCTGCGCATCACCCTCAGCGCCGCCCACGGCGAGGCCCAGGTGGATCGCCTGCTGGCGGCGCTGGAGGCGGTGCTGTCCGACACCCCGCCCGTGGTGGATGGCGGTGCCCCACCCGTAGCGGTGAGCCGGTGATGAACGACGCTGCACGCCCGATCCCGGCTCCCGCCGCGGCCGGCTCCGCGCCCTGGTCGCAGACCATCGGCGCGGGGCCCGATCTGGTCCTGCTCCACGGCTGGGGTCTGCACAGCGGTATCTGGGCGCCGCTGCTGCCGGCGCTGGCACGGCGGTTCCGGGTGACCTGCATCGACCTGCCCGGCTTCGGCGCCAGCGCCCCGCTGGCGGGCGGCTACGATGCCCGCGCCCTGGCCGGGGCGGTGCTCACTGCCGCGCCGCCGCGGGCGGCCTGGCTGGGCTGGTCGCTGGGCGGCATGGTGGCCCTGCAGGCCGCGGCCCTGGCCCCGGAGCGGGTCACGCGGCTGCTGCTGGTGGCGGCCAGCCCGCGCTTCGTCCAGGGCGGGGACTGGCCCCACGCCGTCAGCGCCGAACTGCTGGAGCGCTTCTGCGGCGATCTGGCCCGGGACTATCGCGCCACCCTCGGGCGCTTCCTGGCGCTGCAGGCCCAGGGCAGCGAGCGGGCCCGGGAGGAGCTGCGCGGGCTGCGGGAGATTCTCTTCGCTCGCGGGGAGCCGACCCTGGCGGCACTGCAGGGCGGACTGGAGATCCTGCGCACGGCGGACCTGCGCCCGGAGCTGGCGGCGCTGCGGCAGCCGCTGCTGTGGATGGGCGGCCGGCGCGACACCCTGGTGCCGTGGCGCGTCACGGAGGGGCTGCTGGAGCTGCACGAGGGGGTGGAGACCTGGGTGGTGCCGGGCGCCGCGCACGCACCGTTCCTCTCCCACCCGGAGCCGCTGCTGGACAGGGTGAGGGCGTTCGTGAATGGATAAGGGGACGGCTAATCCCATCGACAAGCGCCTGGTGGCCGAGGCCTTCAGCGCCGCCGCGGCCCGCTACGACGAGGCGGCGCAGCTGCAGCGGGAGGTGGGCGACCGATTGCTGGAACGCCTGGAGCTGGTGCGCATCGACCCGCGTCGGATCCTGGACGTGGGCGCGGGCACCGGGCGCTACAGCGAGCGGCTGGGTCGGCGCTACCGCAGGGCCCGGGTGGTGAGCCTGGACATCGCCCCGGGCATGCTGGCGGTGGCCCGTTCGCGCACGGGCTGGTTCGCCCGCCGGAGCTTTCTCTGCGCCGACGCCGAGAGCCTGCCGCTGGCCGATGCCTCGGTCGAGCTGCTGTTCTCCAACCTGACCCTGCAGTGGTGCACCGACCTGGACCGCACCTTCGCCGAGTTCAGGCGCGTGCTGCGCCCCGGCGGGCTGCTGATGTTCTCCACCCTCGGCCCCGACACCCTGAAGGAGCTGCGGGCGAGCTGGCGGGCGGTGGACGGGGACGTGCACGTCAATACCTTCGCCGACATGCACGACGTGGGCGACGCCATGGTGCGCGCGCGCCTCGCGGGCACGGTGCTGGACATGGAGTACTTCACCCTCACCTACCCGCAGGTGGACGGGCTGATGCGGGATCTCAAGGTGCTCGGCGCCCACAACGTCAACAGCGGCCGCAGCCGCGGTCTCACCGGCCCCGGCCGGGTGCGGGCCCTGCGCCAGGCCTACGAGCGGTTCCGTAACCCCGAGGGGCTGCTGCCGGCCACCTACGAGGTGGTCTACGGCCACGCCTGGGCCCCCGAGGCGGACGCGCGGCCGCAGCCGCGCGGCCCCGCCGGCGAGGTCCACGTACCGTTCCCCGCTTATCGCCGGCCGGGGACCCGGGGTTGAGCGGGCGGGGACCCGAAAACCGGAATGGACAGGATTAACAGGATTTTTCAGGATTTACAGGACTTGGAAACAATATGGATTTGTTTTTCCGTGCGATGAACGACGCCATTTTGTTCCACTGTCTAATGGATGTGGTTGGGAAAATCTTTCAACCAGAAAACCCTGTCCATCCTGAGAAATCCTGTTAATCCTGTCTAAATGGTCTTTTCCCAGTGTCGTCGCGGCGGCGGCGGATGGCTGAGCAGAGGAGCGGTGGATGCGCGGATTTTTCGTGACCGGGACCGATACCGGGGTGGGCAAGACGCAGGTGGCGCTGGGGCTGCTGGCGCTGATGAACGGCGCCGGGCTGCGGACGCTGGCGATGAAACCGATATCGAGCGGCTGCATGGCCACCCCCGGGGGATTGCGCAACGAGGACGCCCTGCGCCTGGAGGTGGCCGCATCCGTCGCCATACCCTACGCCGAGGTGAACCCCTTCGCCTACGCGCCGGCCATCGCCCCACACATCGCTGCGGCCGAGGCGGGCGATGAGCCGCGGGTGACAGACCTGGTGGATGCCTTCGGAACCCTGGGCCGACACCCGGCAGACGTGGTGGTGGTGGAGGGAGCCGGCGGCTGGCGGGTGCCGGTCAATCCCGACGAGACCCTGGCTGATTTCGCCCGGGCGATCGGCCTGCCGGTGGTGTTGGTGGTGGGGATGCGGCTGGGGTGCCTGAACCATGCCCTGCTCTCTGCCGAGGCCATCCGCAGCGACGGCCTGGTGCTGGCGGGCTGGGTGGCCAACCAGGTGGAGGGGGCCATGGATCGCGCCGCGGAGAACCTTGCCACCCTCGAGCGGCTGATGCCGGGGCCCTGCCTGGGAATCGTTCCCCACCTGCCGGCACCCACCGCCGATCTGCTGGCTATCCACCTCGATGCCGGCGCCGTCCTGGGCCACCTGGGCCGATCCTGATACCCCCCTTCGGGGTAATCCCGATGCGGCGGCTCCGCCCTTGGGGATATGTTCCCGCCGGACCGGCACTGGCAGGCTGTGAGCCGTACGGGCAGCGCTCCGGTGTCCGGGAACGCCGTTTCGGGGATGGTTACCTCATGTCCTCCACGTCGATTGAAATCGGCCGCAGCTACAGCAACGGCGCCTTCGGCAACACCTGGGAGGTGCGGCAGGTGCTGGCCCTGGAACCGGCCGGCACCATCGTCTACCGGGTGCTGGTGGGGCGCCGGCGCCGGCGCCGGGGGCGGTGCAGCCAAGCCGATTTCCGCCGCTGGGCCCGCTACGAGGTGGTGCGCAACGAGAACACCTGGGAGCGGGTGCAGAAGGGCTGAGCCGGCTAGGAGACTGTCGGACTTGAGGCTGATCGATTGCGCCGGCGGGACAGCGGCCCATATGGGACCGATTTTTCGTTACATAGACCCACTATGCGCCTCAAAATCGGCCCCATCTGTCCTCGCTCTCCCACTCGGCTCGCTACGATCGCTCAAGTCCGACAGTCTCCTAGGTCAGTTCGCCGCCAGGTCGATACGCCCCAGCACCCGGCCGCTCGCCTCCAGGAGCCGCTCCACCTCCGCCTCGCCCATCACCGTCGATATGCAGCCGGCGCCCCGCGGATCGATCATCACCCCCTCGTTGAGCAGCCCCAGGAACAGTGCATGGCGGCGCCCCGGGTCGGTGTGCATCACCTCGCGGTAGCTGCGCACCGGCCCGCCGGTGAAATGGATGCCGAACAGGGAGCCGGCGCCGGTGACCCGGGCGGCGACGCCGCCGGCGTCGAACAGCGCCTGCAGTCCCCCGCGCAGCCGCTCACCGAGCCGGTTGATGCGCTCGCAGGCCCCGGCGTCGAACTGCTCCAGGGCGCTGATGCCCGCGCGGAGGCTGACCGGGTTGGCGTTGAGGCTACCAGGGTGGGGCACCCGCGGAACCTGCTCGCGCGGGTCGAACTGGGCCATCACGTCGGCGCGGCCGCCGAACACGCCGAGGGGAAAGCCGCCGCCGATCATCTTGCCCAGGCAGGTCAGGTCGGGGCGGATGCCGTACCACGCCTGTGCGCCGCCCGGCGCCAGCCGGAAGCAGACCACCTCGTCGAAGACGAGCAGGATGCCGTGGGCGGCGGTCACCTGCCGCAGCATGGCCAGAAAGGAGGGCTCGGCGGGAATCATGCCCGCCGAGCCCTGGACCGGCTCCACGATCACCGCCGCCAGCCCGTCGGCATGGGCCTCGATCAGCGCCCGGGCCTCGGCCTCGGCGTTGAAGGGCAGCACCAGCACCTCCTCCAGCGTCCCCGGGGCCAGGCCCAGGGAGCTCGGCACGGCCCGGGGACGGTCGAGGGGGCCGGCCGCGGCGGGGTCCGGGTGGGTGCTCACCATCATCGGGTCCTGGCTGCCGTGGTAGCCGCCCTCCATCTTGGCGAACCGGCCGCGGCCGGTGAAGGCCCGCGCCGCCCGCACGGCATTGAGGGTGGCCTCGGTGCCCGAGTTGGTGAAGCGCAGCCGCTCCATGGAGGGCATCCGCGCATGGATGAGCCTCGCCAGCTCCACCTGGGCGGCCGAGGGGCCGGGAAAGCAGCTGCCGTGGGTGAGCTGGTCCGTCACCGCGGCCAGCACGCCGGGGTTGCGGTTGCCGTGCACCAGGGCGGTGTGGTTGCTGCTCAGGTCCAGCAGCCGGTGCCCGTCGACATCGGTCAGCCAGCAGCCCTCGCCGTGTTCGATGAACAGCGGATAGGGGGGGTAGAAGAGGGTGCTGCGGGTGTCGCCGCCGGGCAGGTGACGCACCGCTTCGGCCATGAGCGCAGCGGAGCGGGGCGTGCGCTCACGGTAGCGCGCCGCCTCCGACGGGTAGCCGCCGTGACTGGTCAGGGGCATGGGTGTCTCCATGACGGCCCCGGCGCGGACGGGCCGGGGATCGCAGGGAGCATGTTACCGCCGCCGGTCCGGCCAAGACCACCGTCGCACCCGCGGGCGGCAGGGCACGGGATTGGCAGCGCCGGTGCGCCACCTTGCATGCCCGGAGGCTTTTGAGTAACGTCCACAACTCGTTGCCCGGCCGGGCCTTGAGCTCCGCGTTCTCCATGTCCCATCCCGACGCATCCGCCAGCGTTCCGCCCGCCCCGCCGCGGGCCCCCGTGGACGGGCGCCGGTGGGGGCGGCTGTTCCTGCTGGCGGTGGGCCTCTACGTGCCGGCGCACCTGCTGCTGCGGCTGCTCGCCTCGCCCACTGTCGGCGTGGATGACGTGGAGCAGGTCATCTTCAGCCAGTCCCTGGCGCTCGGCTACGGCACCCTCCAGCCGCCCCTCTATACCTGGCTGCTCCATGGCCTGGAGCTCGTGCTCGGTCCCGGGGTGCTCGCCGCGGCGCTGCTCAAGTACACCCTGCTGCTGCTCACCTACGTGGGGTACTACCTGAGCGGGCGCCGGCTGCTGCGCGATCCGCGCCTGGCCGTGCTCGCCGCGCTGTCGCTGTCGCTGCTGGGACCGCTGGCGTGGGGCATCCACCAGGGCGTCACCCACACCATCCTGCTCGCCGCGGTCTGCGCCTGGACCCTGCACGCGGTGCTGCGCATCGCCGCCACCGGGCGGCGCCGGGACTATCTCTGGCTGGGGGTGCTGCTGAGCGCGGGCATCCTGGCCAAGTTCAACTACGTCCTGTTCGCCCTCGGTCTGCTGGCCGCTGCGCTGGCGGAGCCGGCGCTGCGGTCCCGGTTGCTGCAGCGGCGCTTCCTGCTGACCCTGATCCCGGCCGCCGCCGTGACCCTGCCCTACCTGGCCTGGGTGCTCGCCGACGCCCAGGGCGTGGCCGCCGGCCTGGAGCGGAAGCTGGTGGCGGGGAGCGATCGTCCCTACCTGGCGGGGCTGTGGTCGGGGCTGCGCGGGCTCGGGGTGGCGCTGGTGGAGTTCCTGAGCCCGTTGTGGCTGGTGCTCGCCCTGGTGCTGCCCCGGGTCTATGGGCGGCGGCGTGCCCCCCGGGGCGACATGGGGCTGGACGCCGAGCGCCTGCTGGCGGTATTCCACCTCGCCGTTCTCGGGCTGCTGCTGGCGGGAGTTCTCGCCGGGGGCATCACTTTCCTCAAGGGGCGCTGGATGCACCCGGTGCTGATGCTGGCGCCCCTCTACGCCTTCGTGCGCCTGGAGCGCCGCGGCTTCAGCCTCAGCCGGCTGCGGATCTACGCCTGGACCCTGGGGGTGCTGGCGGTCCTGGTCATGGGCGCGCTGGCGCTCCAGGCCTGGGTGGCGCCGCGCTGGGGCAGCACCGGGCGAATCCACGAGCCGTGGCCGGAGCTGGCCGCCCGCGTGGCGCGGGCGACCGGGCTGGAGCACGGCACGGTGGCCGCCGCCGACGAGCATATCGCCGGCAACTTCCGCGTCCGCTTCCCCCGGGCGCGGGTGGTGACGGCCCACTACCCGGACTATCTGCCCCCGCCGGGCGCGGGTGAGCCGGGCGGCTGCCTGCTGGTGTGGCGCGGCGGGAAGACGGCGGGACCGCCGGCGGAGCTGCTCGACTACGCCCGTGACCGGCTCGGGGTGACCCTGCCCGCCGCGGATACCGTCTCCGGCACGGCCGTGGCCGCCCTCCACCACGCGCCGGAGCGGACCCGGGAGATCGGCTGGCTGTGGCTCCCCGGGGGCAGCGGGGAGTGTCGCTGAGGCCATGACCGGATTCCGCCGACCGTTGCTCCGGTCCCTGCTCCGGCGCCTGCCGCGGCTGCTCATGCTGGTGGCGCTGGTGTTCCCGCTGGCCTGGTATGGCCCGGACGATTTCCGCTTCCTGCAGGGGGCGGTCCGGGTGCAGGGCACGGTGCTGGCCCCGGAGGGGGAGCCGGGGCTGCTGCTGGGCGGGACGCCCTTCGTGCGCATCGCCTTCAGCCTGGGGGGGGCGCGCTACCGCTACAGCGCCACGCTCTACCCCTTCGAGCGCCCGGCGGCGGGTGAGCAGGTGGCGGCCCTGTTCAATCCCGAGCAGCGCCCCTTCCTGAAGCTGGACCGGCCCTGGCATCGCTACCGGGCCCTCAGTGCCTGGCTGCTGCTGGCGGCGGCCGTGCTCGTGCTGTTCCTGTTGCGCCGACACCACCGCCGCCGGGCCGGCGAAGCCTGAAGCCGGTCACAGTACCGCGGCGGCGCCGGCCGCTATGCTGATGCACCATCCAATGATTCCGGGGAGGCCCCATGAACAGGCATGTTCACTCGACACCCCGCCGTAGTCCGGCCCAACGCTGGCCGGTCGCGCTGCTCTCCCTCTGCCTGGCGCTGCCCGCCGCCGCCACCCCGCCGCCCTGGGCGCCGGCCCACGGCTGGCGTGCGAAGCAGGGGGCCGCCTACCGTGCGCCGGCACCGGCGCCCGTGGCGGTGTGGTCGCCGGCACCGGTTTCCGACATCCGCGGCGGAAGCTGCAACCGCGAGATCCTCGGCGCGCTGCTCGGCGGCGTCGCGGGGGGCGTGCTCGGCTCCCGGGTGGGGGATGGCAGCGGCCGCACGCTGGCCACCATCGGCGGCGTCCTGTTGGGCGCGCTGGTGGGCGGCTCCCTCGGCCGTTCCATGGACAACGCCGACCAGGCCTGCGTCCAGCGCACCCTTGAACATGCCCCCGACCGCCGCGCGGTGGGCTGGACCAATCCGGACACGGGCCGTGCCTGGTCGGTGGAGCCGCTGCGCACCTGGTCCGACAGCGGGGGACGGCCATGCCGGGAGTACGTCACCGAGGTGCGCGAGGACGGGCGCATCCGCGAGGTCACCGAACAGGCCTGCCGCGCGCCCGACGGCAGCTGGCAGCGGCTCGGCTAAGGCAGGCGTCCGCCGGGTGATGCGCCGGCGGCCCGGCTCAGAAATAGGCCACCGTCTCGAAGAACTCGCTGTAGGGAATGTAGTGGCTGCCGTCGCAGGAGAAGGTCATGCCGATGAGGCCATTGATGGTGTTCATCGAGGCGTTGCGCAGGTAGATGGTCTCGTCGGTGAGACGCAGGCGCTTGAAGTGGGCCAGGATCTCCGGCACCACCCCGTTGGGGATCTCCGGACGCTCGGCCAGAACCACGCTCGGGAACTGATCCAGGAAGCCGGGGGCGAACACCTCCTCGCCCACGAAGACCCGGTAGCGGTAGGGATCGTTGTAGAACCAGCAGGTGAGCTGGTTGCTGGCGAAGTGGATCTTGGCGTGGAATACGCCGTGCATCAGCACCAGCGCCTCGGTCACCGCCATCAGCTCGTCGATGTGCTCGTCGAACAGGCTCGGCGTGCGCGACTGCTGGAACACGAAGTTGCGGATCGAGGGGTCCCCCTTGATCTGCAGCCACTGCTGCTTTTTCGGCCCTTCTTTCATCTTCACCCCACATGGATTTCCGGCCGCGTGGCGCCGGGGTTCCCGCTATGACGGTTCCGGTCTGCAGGAACTCTACCATCCGTCCGTGAAGCCTGCTTGACCGCGGCAAGAAAAGCCCGCCAGCACCGATCCGCTGCAGGGAGTGCCGGCCCTATAGCCGGCTCCCGGAGGGGCTCCACGGGGCTGCGCCTGATTCCGCCGCTGGCTCTTCTGCCGCTGCTCTTCGGCGTCGCCTGCGCGGGCGGGCCCGGGGCCGGCGGCTTCGTACTTGACGGCGCCCTGAGCCGGGCACCGGCCACCGCGGTGCGGGCCTCTACTCGAGGGCGTCCATACTCCAGCCCACGCCGCCCAGGGTGGCCTCGGGATGGCGTCGCCGCACCCGCGCCTCGACTTCCCCCACCCGCGCCTTGGGGATATCCACCATGACCAGCACCTCACCGTGGTTCAGGGCGGAGCGGAACGCCTCGAGGTGGGTGTCCGGGAGGGTGAGAAAGACCAGGCCGATGGCCAGTGTGACGGCCATGACCGCGATCCCCACCATCGACCAGGTGGCGCCGCTGGCCCACAGGCCGTAGATGAACAGCGCCAGGGCGAGGAAGAACAGGGCCAGGTTGCCGTTCCAGAACCAGCGCTCCAGCCGGTGCCGAGGGTCGTCGATGATCCGGCGCCGCCAGCCGGACTGGCGCTTGCCTGCGTGGGTGTGAATGTGGGCGCGGGCGATGCCGGCGGCCTGCAGATCGGCGATGACCTGCTGCGCATGGGCGCTGTCGGGGAGCAGGAAGTAGAGTCTGCGTTTCATGGCGTCTCCTCCATTCTCGGCAGGGGAACATCCCGTTAAATACATATCAAAATACTCAACTATAGAGGTGTGACAGCCATGCCGGCCGAGGGTTCGACCCCCACTCAGGCGGTGGGCACCTCATCGACGGCAAGGCGCGGCTATACTGTCGCCATGCCGACCGTCGATCTGCGCTCCGATACCGTCACCCGGCCCACGGCCGCCATGCGCGAGGCCATGGCCCATGCGGATGTGGGTGATGACGTGATGGGCGAGGATCCCACCGTCAACCGGCTGCAGGAGGCGGTGGCCGGGCTGCTGGGCAAGGAGGCGGCCCTGTTCGTGCCCAGCGGCACCATGGCCAACCAGGTCGCGGTCCGCACCCACACCGAGCCCGGCGACGAGATCATCCTCGAGGGAACGGCCCACATCTACATCTATGAGGGTGGCGGCTTTGCGGCGCTGTCGGGCGTGTCGGTGTGCTGCGCCCCCGGCGAGCGCGGCCTGCTCACGCCCGCGGCGGTGGCCGCCGCGATCCGCGCCCCCGGCAGCCTCTCCCACTTCCCGGTCACCCGGCTGCTGTGCCTGGAGAACAGCGCCAACCGCGGCGGCGGCACCGTCTACACGCCGTCCCGGACCCGGGCGCTGGCGGCGGTGGCCCGCGCGCACGGCCTCGCCCTGCATCTCGACGGCGCGCGCCTGCTCAACGCCGCCGTGGCCCAGGGTGTGGACCCCGCCGAGCTGGCCGAACCGTTCGACTCGGTGTCGGTGTGCCTGAGCAAGGGGCTCGGTTGCCCGGTGGGCAGCCTGCTGGCCGGATCCCGGGCCTTCATCGAGCGCGCCCACCGCTTCCGCAAGCAGTTCGGCGGCGGCATGCGCCAGGCCGGCATTCTCGCCGCCGCCGGTCTCCACGCCCTGGAACACCACGTGGACCGGCTGGCGGATGATCACCGCCGCGCCCGGCGCCTGGCGGAGGCGCTGGCCCGGCTGCCGGGATTGGAAGTGGACCTGGAGGCGGTGCAGACCAACATGGTCTACATCGGTCTGCCCGCGGGTGCGGACAACGCCGCCTGGCTGGCGGAGCTGAAGGCGCGGGGGGTGTGAAGCCGGGGCTGCTGCGGGCGGTGACCCACCTGGACGTGGACGATGCCGGCATCGACGCGGCGATAGACGCCTTCACGGCGCTGGCGCGCTGAAACACGACGGGGGCCGCAGGGCCCCCGTCGTCGTTTGTCGGACGCCTGGCTCAGACGTCGCCGGAGCCGGCGGCGCCGCGATCGGCCATCCGCTCGCCGGAGACGCTCAGGCCCCGGACACCGTAGATGATGTCGGTGTCCAGCTCCTGGCGGTGGGAGTAGCCCATGAGCGGGGGCGAGTAGGGGCCGGGCTCGCCGGCGCCGCTGCCGTAGAGGACGTCGGTCGCCAGGTCGTGCTGGCGGGCGGAATGGGCCACGAAGGGCGCCGGGGCCGAGACGGCGATGGGGCCGGTGTCCCAGAGCAGGTAGCTGCCGTCGTTGTGGCTGCCGCCGTCGGCGGCCGCGGTTCCGGCCAGTGCAGCCAGGGCGAGGAACAGGGCGGTGCGGGTGGTTTTCATGCTGGCTCTCCTGTCTTGCTGGGGGTTCTGTCGTGGCAGCCCGGATGGCTGTTGCCAGGACTCTTGCAGATGCCGTGCCAGAACCTTGCGCAAATAAAAAAGCCAGTAAGTACAGTCAGTAATAATGTTTCGCCGGTGGCGAATCCGGGCCGCAGAGGCGGGACACTAACGGAACGTGTCAACGTTTCGTCGAGCCGGAGCCGGGGCCGCGGTGGATTGCCGCGTGGCCGAAGCGGGTCCGCACGGCGTCGGCCACCGCATCGAGACGGCCCTGGCGGCGGCGGTCCGCTTCCGCGAACAGGTCCGCCTGCCGCGGCGCCTCCGCCTCGAAGCCGCTCACGCCCATCCCGAGCAGCCGGACCGGCGGCAGGGGGCGGGGCAGGCGGGTGCGGAACAGCTCCCGGCTGATCTGCCACAGTTCCCGGGTGAGATCGGTCGGGCGGTCCAGGGTACGGGCGCGGGTGAGGGTGGTGAAGTCGTGCAGACGCACCTTCAGCTGGACGGTGCGTGCCACCAGTCCCGCCCGCCGCAGCCGTTCGGCCACCTGCTCGGTCAGCCCCAGCAGCCACGCCTCCAGCAGTTGCTGGTCGGCCACGTCCTCGGCGAAGGTGTTCTCGTGGGAGATGGATTTCGCCTCCTGGTCGGTGACCACCGGGCGGGGATCGATGCCGTGGGCCAGCTGCCGGAGATGCTCACCGCCGCTCCCGAACGCCTGCTGCAGCATGGCCGGCGGCAGACGGCGCAACTCGCCGATGGTGCGAATCCCTCGCGCGGCGAAGAAGCGTCCGGTCACCTTGCCCACCCCCCACAGCCGCCCCACCGGCAGCGGGTCGAGGAAGGCCTGCTCCGTGCCGGGCTCCACCACCACGAAGCCGGCCGGCTTGTGCAGATCGCTGGCGATCTTGGCCAGGAACTTGTTCGACGCCACGCCCACCGAGGCGCCCAGCCGCTCCTCGGCGGCTATCTCCGCCTGGATGCGCCGGCCGATGGTGGCCGCGGTGCCGAACAGCCGCTCGCTGGCGGTGACGTCCAGGAACGCCTCGTCCAGGGAGAGCGGCTCCACCTGGGGGGTGTAGCGGCGGAAGATGGCGTGGATGCGCTCGGATACTTCCGCATAGAGCGCGAGCCGCGGCGGAACCCGGATGGCTTCGGGGCACAGCCGCATAGCGCGGGCCATGGGCATGGCGCTGTGCACCCCGAAGCGGCGCACCGTGTAGTTGGCAGCCGCCACAACGCCCCGGCCTTCGGGGCTGCCCCCCACCACCACCGGGTGACCGCGCAGCTCCGGCCGCTCCCGCTCCTCCACCGAGGCGAAGAAGGCGTCCATGTCGATGTGGAGGATCATGACGGGTGCGTGGGCGCGGGTGCGTGAGTGCGTGAATGCGTGAATGCGTGAATGCGTGAATGCGCTGGCCCGGATTTATCCGGCCAGGCAGGGCTCATCGTGCCTCTGGTGTGCGCGTGAATTGTTGACGGCCGATGGCTGAGGCACGGGACTGCCGCCCATCCCTTCTCGCCGATCACAAACCGTCCTGTCAATCCTGGAAAATCCTGTTAATCCTGTCCATTCGGCTTTCAGCCCCGCGGGTGAAAGACCCGGTAGGTGGCGGGGACCAGCAGCAGGCTCACCAGCAGGGAGAAGGAGAGGCCGGAGACGATGGTCACCGCCAGGGGCTGGAGCAGCTCCGAGCCCTCGCCGACGCCCAGCGCCAGGGGCAGCATGCCCATCACCGTGGTGAGGGTGGTCATCAGGATCGGGCGCAGGCGCAGCCGGGCGGCCTCCACAAGCGCCTCGCGCACCGCCAGCCCCCGCCGGCGCAGGATCTCCACGTACTCCACCAGCACGATGGCGTTGTTCACCACGATGCCGGCGAGCATGATGAGCCCCAGCCACACCGGCATGGACAGCGGCAGGCCGCTGAAGCGCAGTCCCAGGGCGGCGCCGATGGCGGCGAAGGGCACGCTCAGCAGGATCACCAGCGGATTGCGCAGCGACTCGTACTGGACCGCCATTACCACGAACACCAGGAACAGGGCCAGACCGAGCAGCAGGCCGGCGGTGGTGCGTCCCGCCTGCAGGGCCTCCAGCGTGCCGCCCTCGTAGGCGCTGTAGCCGGGCGGCAGCTCCAACTCCGCGGCGGCCGCCTGCAGCCGCAGGGCGGCCTCGCCGAGGGTCACCCCCCCGTCCGGCGCCGCGGTCACCTCCACGATGCGCTGCTGGTTGTCGCGCCGGATCTCGGCGGGCGCGGCCACCAGCGTCACCCGCGCCACGTCGCCCAGGTAGACCGGCGGGCGATCGCCTCCGGACGGGAACAGCAGGATCTCCTCCAGGTCCGCGGGATTGCCGATCTGCGCCCGCGGCAGGCGCAGCCGCACGTCGAAGCTGCGGTCGCCGTCGAGGTAGTCGGTGACCACCTCGCCCTCCAGGGCGCGGCGCACCGCCTTGCCCACTTCCGCCACGTCCAGTCCCAGGGCCGCCGTGCGCTCGCGGTCCGGCACCACGGCCACCTCCTGGCGCACGCTTTCGGTTGAGCTCTGCACGTTGCGCAGGCCCGGCACCCGCGTCAGCCGCTCCACCGCGGTCTCGGCCAGGCGCTCCAGGACGGCCAGATCCGGGCCCTGGATACGGAGGCTGAGCTCGTCGCTGCCCCGTCCCAGGCTGATGCCGCGGATGCCCTGGGTGCGCAGGAACACCCGCAAACCCGGCAGGCGCAGGGCGTCGATCTCGCCCTTGACCCGGCGGATCCAGGCCTCGCTGCTCAGGGCCCGACGGCTGCGCGGGACCAGCTGTACCTGGAGGCTGGTGCGGTTGCTGGCCTCGAACTGGGAGCGGCCGAAGACGAAGCCGCCCACGGTGGCGAACACGGTCTCCACCTCGGGCTCGGCCAGCAGCAGCTGTTCCACCCGGGTGGCGGCGCGATCCATCTCCTCCAGCGAGGTGCCGGGATCGGCGGTGAGGCTGATGCGGATGCGGCCGTCGTCGAGCTCCGGCAGGAAGGCCTGGCTGCCGGAGAGGAAGGTGCCGGCGGTGGCCCAGAGCGCGGCCAGGAACACCAGCCAGGGGAGCCAGGGGAGCTTCAGGGCGAGCCCCACCGTACGGGCGTATCCGCGCCCGAGCCGTTCCATGATTCCGTCCATGGCGCGGCGCAGACCGCCCTCGGACCGGGCCGGTACCCGCGCCGAGAGGGCCGGTACCAGGGTCAGGGCCACCGCCAGCGAGGCGACGATGGCGGCCGAGATGGTGAAGATTAGTTCCCGGAAGATGAGGCCCACCAGCCCGCCGATGAACAGGAACGGCAGCACCGCGGCGAGGTTGGTGGTGGTGGAGGCGACGATGGCGCCGTTGACCTCTGCGGCCGCCTCCGTGCCCGCCTGCTCGGGGCTCTCTCCGGCGCGCTGGTGGCGGACGATGTTCTCCAGCATGACGATGGTGTTGTCCACCAGCATGCCCACCCCCAGGGCGAGGCCGCCGAGGGTCATGACGTTCAGCGTCAGGCCGCCCAGTACCATGAGCACGAAGGTGACCATGATGGCGATGGGGATGGCGCTGCCGATGATGAGGGTGCGGCGCACGCTGCCCAGGAACAGGTAGACCACCGCCATCGCCAGCAGCGCGCCGCTCGCCGCCGCCAGGGCGGCGTTGTTGACGGCGGTGCGCACGAACACCGCCTCGTCGCCCACGGGCGTGATGGTGACATCAGCCGGTATCAGGTCTTCGGCGCGCAGCCACTGCAGGCGCGCGTGGACGGCGTCGGCCACCGCCACCGTGTTCGCCGAGGGCTGCTTCTGGATGGAGAGCTTGATGCCGGGAATATCGTTGAGGCGGATGCGCAGCCGCTCGTCCTGGTGGGTATCCACCACTTCGGCCACTTCCGCCAGGTGGACCGTTTCTCCGCCGGGCAGGGGGATGGGCAGCGACGCCAGGGCGTCGAGACTCTCCAGCCGCCCGGCGGTGCGGCCCGACAGCTCGCTGCGGGTCATCTCCAGCCGCCCGCCGGGGGTTTCGCGGTTGCCCGCCTGCAGGGCATCCACCAGGTCGTCCAGAGACAGCCCCAGCGCGCCCAGGCGGCGCGGGTCGGGCAGTACCTGGACCTCGCGCACCAGGCCGCCGCCCACCTCGGCGGCGGCCACCCCGGGCAGGGTCAGGAACCACTTGGCGAAGGTGTAGTCCACCCAGCTGCGCAGCTCGACCGGGTCGCGCAGGGTGGAGCTGACCACGAACTCCAGCACCGGAATCTGCGAGGGATCGCGCTTGTAGATGGTGGGCGGCTCGATGGTGTCCGGCAGGAAGCGCTTGGCCCGGTCGAGCCGGGTGCTGGCGTCGCGGAGCGCCCGATCGATATCGGTGCCGTAGGCGAAGGAGAGGTCCACGGCGCTGCGACCCTCGGTAGTGGTCGACTGCACCGCGATGGCGTCCTCGGTGATGGCCAGCTGCTCCTCGAGCTGGCGGGTCACCTGGTCCTCCATCACCTCCGGGGGCACGCCGGGGTCCACCACCCGCACCCGCACCTCGGGGTAGATGATGTGGGGCAGCAGGTCCACGTTGAGCCGCCCCAGCGCGAAGCCGCCGAGCACGATCACGGCCAGGGCGAGCATGCTGACCCCCACCGGGTGGCGCACCGACCAGGCGGCGAGTCCTCCGCCCACGCCGCGGCCGGCGCTCATGGCGTCTCCTCGACCGGCTCCACGGACATGCCGTCCTTCAGACCCAGGAAACCCTTGGTGACCACCCGTGTACCGGCATCCAGCCCCTCCAGGATGCTGACGCGGGCGCCCAGCCGGGTCCCGCTGCGCACCTCGGCCCGGTGGGCGACGTTTTCCTCGTCCAGGCGGAAGACGTACTCGCTGCCGCGATCCTGCTGGAGGGCCGTCAGGGGGATGCTGAGGGTGGTCAGCGCCGGAATCTCGAGGGTCACCCGCGCCAGCTGGCCGGCGCGCGCGCCCGGCGGGACCGGGTCGATGGTGATCTCCACCGTGCCGAGCCGGGTGCTGGCGTCCACCTGGGGGTAGATGCGGCTGATGTGGCCGGCATGGGTTGCGCGGCCCAGGGCGTCGATGAGCACCCGCACCTTCTGGCCGAGGGCCAGGTGGGGGAGCAGCAGCTCGGAGACGGAGACCTCGGTGACCAGGGAGCCGGGGTCGATGAGAGTGAGCAGGTGGGTATGGCGCGGCACGGCGTCGCCCGGCTCCACGAGGCGGGCGCTCACCACGCCGGCGAACGGGGCCCGGATGACCATGTAGCCGAGACGGGTGCGCAGCAGCGCCTCCTCGGCGCGCGCCACCTCCACCGCCGTGGCCGCCCGCGACACCTCGTCCTCGGAGACCATCTGCCGCTCCACCAGCCGCCGCAGCCGCTTCAGGTCCTGCTCCGCCTGGGCGCGGGTGGCGACGGCGCGCTCAAGCTCCGCGCGCAGCAGCGCATCGTCCAGCCGCGCCAGCACCGCGCCCTGTTCCACCCGGTCGCCCTCGTAGAAGGGCAGCTCGATGATCCGTCCCTCCTCCTGGTTGAACAGGCGCACCTGGCGGCGGGTGCGCAGGGTGCCGGTGCGGGTGCTGGCGTAGGGCAGGGGTGCGCGGCTGACCTCCCCGGCGGCGACCAGGTGGGCGGCGGGCGGGGCTTTCTTCGGTGTCGGCTGCGACGTCCCTCCGTCCTGCGAACAGGCCGTGGCGAGAAGGGAGGAGAGGACCAGCAGCAGGGGCGGCAGGGAGCAGAGTCGTGGCTTCATGGAGTATCCCGACAGAGACTGGGGCGATTACAGCACAAGCCCGGGTTAGGGACCAGATCGGCTGCGCGGGCGGGCTCCGGTGGCCGGTTCATGCGGCGGGCGGCGGCACCCGGAGCAGGAAGGTGACCGGCCCGTCGTTCACCAGCTGCACCCTCATGTCGGCGCCGAAGCGGCCGCTGGCCACCTTGCCGTGGTGCTCGCCGGCGCGGCGGCAGAAGTGGTCGTAGAGGCGCTTCCCCGTGGCGGGGTCGGCGGCCGGGGTAAAGCTCGGGCGCATGCCCTTGCGGGTGTCGGCGGCGAGGGTGAACTGGGAGACCACCAGCAGGTCGCCGCCGATGTCGGTGAGGCCGAGGTTCATGCGGTCGTTGCAGTCGGGGAAGATGCGGAAGCCCAGCACCCGCTCCAGCAGTCGCTCCGCCTGCCTCTCCGTGTCGCCGCGCTCCACGCCGAGGAACACCAGCAGCCCGGCGCCGATGTTGCCCACCGTCTCGCCCGCCACCACCACCCGCGCGGCGCTCACCCGCTGGAGGAGTGCGATCACGGTTTTTCGAACGCCAAGACGCAAAGGCGCCAAGACGCGAAGGGTTCGAGGGTCAGTTGCGCGGATGCCGGTCGAACGCTTTCGTTCAGACGCGCATTCGGCTGCCGCGGACTGCTCTGAAGGAACTGGAACACCATTTTTTCTCTTCGCGTGTTGGCGTTGAATCTGTTAACCGGACGAACCTCAGCCCACGCGGCGTCCCAGGCTGTTGGTTGCCCGCACCAGGGCGTCGACGATGCCCGGCTCGCTGGCGGCGTGGCCGGCGTCGGGGATGATCTGCAGCTCCGCGTCGGGCCAGGCGCGGGCCAGCTGCCAGGCGTTCTCCAGCGGGCAGATGGCGTCGTAGCGGCCGTGGACGATGATGCCCGGGATGCCGGCCAGGCGATGGGCGTCGCGCAGCAGCTGGTCGGGCTCGAGGAAACTGTCGTGCATGAAGTAGTGGCACTCGATGCGCGCCAGGCTCAGCGCGGTGAAGGGGTCGGCGAAGTGGTTCACCACCTCCTCCCGCGGCAGCAGGGAGGCGGTGCGTCCTTCCCACAGGGACCAGGCCTTGGCCGCGGCCATCCGCGCCACCTCGTCGTCGCTGGTCAGGCGCCGGTAGTAGGCGCGGACCAGGTCGCTGCGCTCGGCCGCGGGAATGGGTTCCAGGTACGCCTCCCAGTAGTCCGGGAACAGACGGCTGGCGCCCTCCTGGTAGAACCAGCGGATCTCGTGGGGGCGGCAGAGGAAGATCCCGCGCAGGATCAGGCCGAGCACCCGCTCGGGGTAGGTCTCGGCATAGGCGAGGCCGAGGGTGGAGCCCCAGGATCCGCCGAACAGCATCCAGCGCTCCAGTGCCAGGTGCTCGCGGATGGCCTCCATGTCGGCCACCAGCGCCTGGGTGGTGTTGCCGTCGAGCTCCGCGTGGGGGGTGGAGCGTCCACAGCCGCGCTGGTCGAAGAGGATGATGCGGTAGAGCCCGGGATCGAAGAAGCGCCGGTGATAGGGCTCGCAGCCGGCGCCGGGCCCGCCGTGGACGAACAGGACCGGGATGCCGTCGGGATTGCCGCACTCCTCCACGTGCAGGACGTGGGGCGGCTCCACCGCCAGGCTGTGCTGGACGTAGGGACGGATGTCGGGGTAGAGCGTGAGCCGGGTCACGAACCCTCCTGCTGGGTGGTTTCCATGCCGGGGATGGTGTCGCGAACGGCGGGGCAACTCAAGGCCCAGGCGCTGCCGCCGTGGTGCGCCGCAAGACGGCTATGGACAATTTCCTACAAGGGAACTGGCAATTGGCCGCTGGGCAGCACCTCTCCCTTTGAGCACACTGAAGTGGCGTCAATCACTAGGAGTCGTATCCGGACTCGTCGTCCCCGAACCTCTGGTTCGGGGTTTTTTTTGCCTGTCGCAGCCCGGAGTTCCCCGACGCCTCCCGTGGCGGCGGTTCCTCTCCGCCAGAACCGGGGGTGGATGTCGCCATCCGCCCCGCCCCGTCAGCTTGCCTCGCTTTCCGTCCGTGAGGCGCGCTTGCGCTCGTGCTCCTTCAGGTAGCGCTTGCGCAGGCGGATGGCCTTGGGGGTGATCTCCACCAGTTCGTCGTCGTCGATGAACTCCATGGCCTGCTCCAGCGTGAGATGGATGAACGGCTCAAGGGCCACCGCGTCGTCCTTCCCCGAGGCGCGCACGTTGGTCAGCTGCTTGCCGCGCAGGGCGTTCACCACCAGATCGTTGTCGCGGGCGTGGATGCCGATGACCTGGCCTTCGTAGACTTCGGTGTTGGGGCCGATGAACAGCCGTCCGCGCTCCTGCAGCTTCCACAGGGCGTAGGCCGGCGCCTTGCCCTGGGCATTGGAGATGATGACCCCGTTCTTGCGCCGGGCCACCGCGCCGGAGCGCACCGGTCCGTAGTGATCGAAGACATGGTGCATCAGGCCGGTGCCGGAGGTCATGGTCATGAAATCGGTCTGGAAGCCGATGAGGCCGCGGGTGGGGATCATGAACTCGAGCTTCACCCGGCCCTTGCCGTCGGGCTGCATGTCGCGCATCTCCGCGCCGCGCTGTCCGAGGGCCTCCATGACGGCGCCCTGGGCGTCGTTCTCCACGTCCACGACCAGGTGCTCGTAGGGCTCCTGACGCTGGCCGTCGATGACCTGGAGGATGACCTCGGGACGGGAGATGGCCAGCTCGTAGCCCTCCCGGCGCATGTTCTCCAGCAGGATGGAGAGGTGTAGCTCGCCGCGCCCGGAAACCCGGAAGCGGTCGGGGTCGTCGGTGGGCTCCACCCGCAGGGCCACGTTGTGGATGAGCTCCCGTTCCAGGCGCTCCTTGATCTGGCGCGAGGTGAGGAACTTGCCCTCCTGCCCGGCGAAGGGGGAGGTGTTGACCTGGAAGGTCATGGTTACCGTGGGCTCGTCCACCGACAGGGCCGGGAGGGCCTCCACCCGGTCGGGATGGCACAGGGTGTCGGAGATGTGCAGATCCTCGATGCCGGTCACGGCGATGATGTCGCCGGCCTCGGCCTCCTCGATCTCCAGCCGCTGCATGCCCATCATGTTGAACAGCTGCAGCACCCGGCCGCGGACCGTGTCGCCCACCCGATCCACCGCCACCACCGGGGTGTTGCGGCCGATGCGTCCGCGGCTGACCCGGCCGATGCCGATGGTGCCGAGATAGCTGGAGTAGTCCAGCGAGGAGATCTGCATCTGGAACGGACCGTCCGGATCCACCGCGGGGGACGGGCAGTTGTCGACGATGGACTGGAACAGGGGCGTCATGTCGCCGTCGCGCACGTTCGACTCGAGGCCGGCGTAACCCTGCAGGGCGGAGGCGTAGACCACGGGGAAGTCCAGCTGCTCGTCGGTGGCGCCGAGACGGTCGAACAGGTCGAAGGTCTGGTCCAGCACCCAGTCCGGGCGTGCGCCGTCACGGTCGATCTTGTTGATGACCACGATGGGCCGCAGGCCGCGGGCGAAGGCCTTCTGGGTGACGAAGCGGGTCTGGGGCATGGGCCCGTCCACCGCGTCCACCAGCAGCAGGACCGAATCCACCATGGAGAGTACTCGCTCCACCTCGCCGCCGAAGTCGGCGTGGCCGGGGGTGTCGACGATGTTGATGCGATACTCCCCCCAGCGGATGGCGGTGTTCTTGGAGAGGATGGTGATGCCGCGCTCCCGCTCCAGGTCGTTGGAATCCATCATGCGCTCGGTCACCGTCGCACGCTGATCCAGGGTGCCGGACTGTTTCAGGAGCTCGTCCACGAGGGTGGTCTTGCCGTGGTCCACGTGGGCGATGATGGCGATGTTGCGCAGTTTGTTGATCAAGGGGGTATCCGCTTCAATGACGTGTGAGGGGCGCGGATTATACCCGAGGCCGGGCTAAAGTGCAGCTGTGCAAGGAAAAAAGTTGTGAGGGGTGAGGAGTGGGGAGGGAGGGCTGGCCTTGTTTTCCCGCTATTCGCATCACTGTCTGTGCGGTACCGGTGCTCCATTCTGTTATCATGATGGGTCAAGGCTGTACGCGGACGTTGTCGTTCCGCGTAGTCCGTTTCATCCCGTCCGAGTCCCGTTCGAGTTCCCATGTCCAAGCAGCGCAAAGCAGTGGCCCTCGTCTCCGGCGGCCTCGACTCCATGCTCGCCGCCAAGGTGGTGCAGGAGCAGGGCATCCAGGTGGAGGGCATCAATTTCTTTACCGGTTTCTGCGTGGAGGGACATACCCACGCCATCCGCGAGAAGGACCGCAGCCGGCCCAAGCGCAACAACGCCCTGTGGGTGGCCGAGCAGCTGGGGATGAAGCTGCACATCATCGACATCTCCGCGGACTACAAGGACGTGGTGCTGAATCCGAAGCATGGCTACGGCGCCAACCTGAATCCCTGCCTCGACTGCAAGATCTTCATGGTCCACAAGGCCCTGGAGTGGATGGAAGCGAACGGTTTCGACTTCATCATCACCGGTGAGGTGGTGGGCCAGCGGCCCAAGTCCCAGCGCGCCGACACCATGCCGGTGGTGGCCCGGGAGTCGGGCGCGGAGGATCGGCTGCTGCGGCCCCTGTGCGCGAAAAACCTGCCGCCCACGCTGCCGGAGCGGGAGGGGTGGGTGGACCGCGAGCGGCTCCACGACTTCTCCGGCCGTTCGCGCAAGCCGCAGATGGCGCTGGCCGCGGCGCTGGAGCTGGAGGAGTACGCCCAGCCGGCCGGCGGCTGCTGCTTCCTCACCGACGAGCACTACTCCGCCAAGCTCGCCGATCTCTGGCGCGCGCGCGGCGAACGGGACTACGATCTCGACGACATCATGCTGCTCAAGGTGGGGCGGCATCTCCGGCCGCGCCCCCATTTCAAGCTCATCATCGGCCGCGAGGAGGGGGAGAACAATTTCCTCGAGGGCTACCGCCGTCGGTTCATCCATCTGCGTACCCTGGGCCATACCGGCCCCCTGGTGCTGGTGGACGGCAAGGTGGACCGCGATGATCTCGATCTGGCGGCCCGCATCGCCGCCCGCTACGGCCAGGGCCGTGGTGCGGCGGCGGTGGAGGTGCAGGTGGAGGACCCCGAGGGGGTGCTCAGCACCATCCTGACCGTGGCGCCCCTGCCGCCCCACGAGGTGGAGGAGTCCTGGCACGTGTGAGGGGGCGCCTCGCCGCCGCCGTCCCCGCGCTTCGCCGCGGACTCCGGCAGGGACGCCGCGGCAACAATAAAATTCAGCGTTACGGCCCAATCTGTGGATAATACTGTCTCCGTGTCACCTTCCGCGGTCCAGGAACAACCCGTGAGCCGCCATCAGCTCGATGCCCGCAATCTGCTCTGCCCCCTGCCCGTGATCCGGACCCAGGACCGCGTGGCGACCCTGGCCTCCGGCGACGTGCTGGAGGTGTTCTGCACCGACCCCGGCGCGCTCAACGACATCCCCGCCTGGTGCCGCCTGAACGGCCACCGCGTGCTGGAGACCCGGCGCGAGGGGAGCGACATCGTCCTGCTGGTGGAAGTGGGGGAGGAGGCCCGGTGACCGAGGTCCACGTCGGCGGCCCGGCGGCCGAGTTCAGCGTCGGCGACGCGCGCTACCGGGAGGCCAAGCGGGTCACCCTGGTGGGGGCCGTGGTCAACCTGGCGCTCTCGGGGCTGAAGATCCTGGTGGGCTGGCTGGGCCACTCACAGTCGCTGGTGGCCGACGGCATCCACTCCCTCTCCGATCTCGCCACCGACGTGCTGGTGCTATGGGCGGCCAAGCACGGCAGCCGGGACGCGGACGCGGAGCATCCCTACGGTCATGGGCGCATCGAGACCCTGGCCACGGTGGTGCTCGGCATCTTCCTGCTGGCGGTGGGCGCTGGCATCGGCATCGATGCCGGCCGCCGCCTGTTCCACACCGAGCTGCTGCTGACCCCGGGCTGGCTGGCCCTGGGGGCGGCGGCGGCCTCGGTGCTGCTCAAGGAGGCCCTCTACCACTACACCCTGCGCGCGGCCAGGCGCCTGCGCTCCAACATGCTGCGGGCCAACGCCTGGCATCACCGGACCGACTCCATCTCCTCGGTGGTGGTGATCGTGGGCATCGCGGGCACCATGGCGGGGCTCCCCTACCTGGACGCCATCGCCGCCGTCGGCGTGGCGCTGATGATCGCCAAGATCGGCTGGGAACTCGCCTGGCACAGCGTCCATGAGCTCATCGATACCGCGCTCGAGCAGGAACGGGTCGAGCACATCCGCGAAAAGATCCTGTCGGTGGACGGTGTGCGCGCGGTGCATCAGCTGCGCACCCGGCGCCACGGCGGCCAGGCGCTGGTGGACGTGCACCTGCAGGTGGATCCGCGGCTCAGCGTCTCCGAGGGGCACCGCATCGGTGAGCGGGTCCTCGAGCGGCTCCATGCCGAGGTCGAGGAGGTGAGCGACGTGGTGGTCCACGTGGACCCCGAGGACGACGAACGCTCGCGGCCCAGCAGCAACCTGCCGTTGCGCGGCCCGGTTCTGGCGCGCCTGCGACAGCACTGGAAGGCGATCGAGGGCGCCGACCAGGTGCGGCATGTGACGCTCCATTACCTGGATGGCGCCATCCACGTGGAAGCCTGGGTGCCCCTTGACGGCCTGGTGGATCTGGAGGCCGGGCGGGAACTGTCGCGGCGCATGGCGCAGACCGCCGCCGGGGACCCGGATGTGGCGGAAGTGAAGGTCTTGTATTACTAGTTGCACCATATTGGTGCCCGCGGAACAGGTGCGCACCATATTGGTGCGCACCTGTTCCGCGGGATAGACGGAACCGCCTGATTTCCGTGGATTCCCCGGCTTTCAGGCGGTGGCACAGCAATTGCACCTTTCCCGGCGGGTTTTTTTCAGGGCGGGTGCCCCGGCAGTCCGAAACGAAATTTCCGGAGGAACAACAGATGTCCGCAGCGAAAGTGCTCAAGATGATGAAAGACAACGAGGTGAAGTTCGTCGATCTGCGCTTCACCGACTCCCGGGGCAAGGAGCAGCACGTGACGCTGCCCTCCAGCGAGATCAACAGCGCCTTCTTCAAGGATGGCAAGATGTTCGATGGCTCCTCCATCGCCGGCTGGAAGGGCATCCACGAGTCCGACATGGTGCTCATGCCCGATGCCGACACCGCGGTGATGGACCCCTTCACCGACGAGCCGAACATGATCCTGCGCTGCGACATCCTCGAGCCCAGCACCATGAAGGGCTATGAGCGTGACCCCCGTTCCGTGGCCCGCCGCGCCGAGGAGTACCTGAAGTCCACCGGCATCGCCGACTCCGCCCTGTTCGGCCCCGAGAACGAGTTCTTCATCCTTGACGACGTGCGCTGGGGCGTGACCATGGAGGGAGCCTTCTACAAGGTCGACTCCGACGAGGCCCACTGGAACTCCGAGCGCGTGTTCGAGGGCGGCAACATCGGTCACCGTCCCAGCATCAAGGGCGGCTACTTCCCGGTGCCCCCGGTGGACTCCCTGAACGACATCCGCGCCGCCATGTGCCTGGCCATGGAGGAGATGGGCCTCGTGGTCGAGGTGCACCACCACGAGGTGGCCACCGCCGGCCAGTGCGAGATCGGCGTGGGCGCCAACACCCTGGTGAAGAAGGCAGACGAGGTGCAGATCCTGAAGTACGTGGTCTGGAACGTGGCCCACGCCTACGGCAAGACCGCCACCTTCATGCCCAAGCCGCTGGTGGGTGACAACGGCAGCGGCATGCACGTGCACATGTCGCTGGCGAAGGGCGGCAAGAACATCTTCGCCGGCAACAAGTACGGCGGCCTGTCCGAGACGGCGCTCTACTACATCGGCGGCATCATCAAGCACGCCCGGGCCCTGAACGCCTTCACCAATGCCTCCACCAACAGCTACAAGCGCCTGGTGCCCGGCTTCGAGGCGCCGGTGATGCTGGCCTACTCCGCCCGCAACCGCTCCGCCTCCATCCGCATCCCGCACGTGAGCAACCCGAAGGCCCGCCGCATCGAGGTGCGCTTCCCCGACTCCACCGCGAACCCCTATCTCTCCTTCGCCGCCATGATGATGGCCGGCCTGGACGGCATCCAGAACAAGATCCACCCGGGCGACGCCATGGACAAGGACCTCTACGACCTGCCGGCGGAAGAGGCCAAGGCCATCCCCACCGTCTGTCACGCCCTGGATCAGGCGCTGGCGGCGCTGGACGAGGATCGCAAGTTCCTCACCCAGGGCGGCGTGTTCACCGACGACATGATCGACGGCTATATCGGCCTGAAGATGTCCGAGGTGACCCGCCTGCGCATGACCACCCACCCGGTGGAGTTCGATCTCTACTACAGCCTGTAAGGCGCTCCCGCCCCGAGGCAGAAGACGCCCCCGTGAGGGGGCGTTTTTTTTTACGGCCGCCGACGGGGGTTGCAGCGTGTAACGCGCCATTTGGTTTGCGACCGTTCGTCAATAGAACGGCGAAACGATTAAGGCCCTGAAACGGGCCTTAATCGTGGTCTCGCAGGCTAGTTAAACAGGCTTCGGTGGCCATGTCACGGCATCAGGGTCCGGGTGGGTCTGCGGGATGTCCCTGAGGGCCTGGCGATACACCAGGAGGGCGTCGGCTTTCTGGGTGTTCGCGGTCTCCTGGGCGACCTGAATATCCACATCGGACTTGGCCAGCAGACGCCCCCTGACCGCCCTCACCTGCGCCCATCGCGCGGCCTGCTTGGCGGCAGCGTCTATCACGACTTTGCCGGCGGCTGAATCCCATCGCCACGCAGCCCTGGATGCCCGCACCTGGTCGGGGTGGGGGATGTACCCAGGCGCCCCGGATCCATCATCCTCGACTGCCACGACGGCGCCGCGATCGACGGGCAGATCGGACGCCAGGACGGTGGCCACATGGACCGCGCCATCCGGCCCATGAGCGCCCAGCTCTGCCAGATACTCCTCATCCGTTTCGGCGGGGCGCAGCGGGCGCACCGGGATGACCACCGCCACGGACCCGTCGGCATTGGCAAAGATCAGTCTGTAGTCATGGATGTTCACCTTTATTGCCTCCCGAAGAATACCAGCTGGACATAGGCAGAGTCGTGGACATTCAGTCCATCGTCATATGTGACTACACGGTAGGCTGATGGAGTCTGTGGCACCGCCTCCTTCGTCGTCACGATCGTGTACTCCGTGGGCGAATCGTTCGCGCCGGCCATTCCGGCCGCGGCGTAATTGGCGTCGGAGAACGGGGTGGCGAAATTGACGGTATAGTCGCCCGTCCCATTGTCGGTGATTGAGGCTACGTTGAATCCGCCACGGATGGCGACAGTGCCGGTGCCGTTGAATGACACCCACGCCTTCGCGCACCCATCGTGCTCGCCCAGCGTGGCTGGCGTCACGGCCCGGGAGGTGTCCGTCCCCGCCTGGACCTCGGCGGCCGTGGCCAGCTCCACGACGCCGGGAGCGGCATCGGTGGCCTGGCTGACCGTGGCGTCATCCATCCACCAGGTGTCCACTCCGTTGCCGATGAGGGCGAGGCGGCCCACCAGCGTGGCGCTCGCCGCGCCCTCGATGGTGTCGGCGCCGGCCGGGTCGATGGTCACCGTGTTTGCCGTCCCGTCCATACGCACGAACGTGAACCGCGCAGCGCTCAGATCGCTGGCCGCCGGCAGGGTGATGGTGATATCGCCCCCAGTCGCGTCCACCACCACCAGGCCGGCATCGGCCAGGGTCAGGGTGGCCGTGGCCGCCACGCTGGTGACGTGGCCGCCGTAGAGCCGCCGCAGCGCTTCCAGCAGCTGCGTGCTGTCCAGTTTGTCCAGAGCCTCGCCGCCGGCCTCGATGACTCCGCAGACCTCCTCCTGGACGGCATTCAGCCAATCGTCGGTGACGACGGTCGCGGGCACTCCGCCGACCGGGTCGCCCTCGGTGAACCGATTGCCCGGCGCGTATCCGGGTCCGTCGATGCGATGCACGGCGCTACCTCCTATTGGTAAGAGAAGATGACATGGGTATGGGCCGGGCGCAGGCGCCGGATCAGGCATTCCAGCTGCGAGTTGCCCCAGGAGGCCAGCGCTTCTCCGGCCTGCCCTCCGGCCCGGAACGGCGTGACGGTATCGGCGGCCGAGATGACCACCCAGGCGAATCCCCAGTCGCCGTTCGTCAGGGCGTCTCCGGCCGCAGACCCGGCGACGAAAGGCGCGTACTCTGCCACCTCGATGGCGTAGCCATACAGCGCGGCCGCGGCGATGTAATAGGCGGGAGACTGTCCTCCGACCGCCGTCAGGCGCGCCAGCAGTACGGCGCGGCGTCCCGCCAGGGTCGCAGGCTCGGTGACGCACGAGTCGGGCAGGCCGGCGAACGCCTCCCACTCCTCCAGCAGCTCGAAGACGGTGCGCGGGTCGGTCTCATCGATGATCCCGCCCGCGCGAATATCGGCGCGGGAGTACTCGCCGGCGAGCGCCTCCAGCAAGCCGGTGAGCACCGCCCCAGGCTCCCGCGTCCACGCTGCCCCGCGAGGCAGGAGCGCCTGCAACTGCTGGAGGTAGTCGCCGACCGTCATGCCCATGTCAGCGTGCCCAGCACGTGGATCTCACCCGTCGCCGCGGCCACATCCGCCGCTGGAGCGACCAGCACATGATCAGTCTCGCCGGCGGCCAGGCTGATCGCCTCGCGGACATGGGAGATAAGGATCGTGCCGCCAGGCTCCGCCTCGCGCCGCAGCAGGTCCTCGATGTTGGCCGTCACCGCCTCCCTGACGGTGGCTGTGTTCGGGGTGAGCTGGATGGTCATATCGAGCGGCGCCGGCGTCGGCGCCACCACGGTCACATCGGCGGTCACGGGGCGGAGCGCGTCGATATAGTCCTGCACCGCCTGGACCTCGGCGGCGTCAGGGATGAGGTCATCGTCATCGTCGCGCACAAAGCGCACGGAGACCGTACCGAGGCCGAGCTCCGCCGGATACACCCAGGCCCGCGTCACCCCGGACACCTCCAGCGCCCAGGCGACATAGTCGTGTGCGGCACCCCCGTGGGGGGCGGCCTGAACCCGCAGCCGCAGCCGCTCCCGCAGCGCCTCGTCAGCCTCCTCGTCCGCGCCGCCCGTCAGCCCGCCGGCGGCCACGGTGGCGCCGCTCTGCACGCCGGCGACAGGTGACACCAGCGACAGCGATACGCCCTCCACCGCACTGGTATCCTGCCCGGCGGTCGTCGCGGTCACGGCGGCGGTGGCCGCGCCGGCGACCAGCGTCACCTCGGCGTCGGTCGCATACTCCACCCCGTCCGCGCGCTGCAGCAGCGTGCCGGCAGGGACAACGGAGCCCGTGGCGCCCGAGAGCGCGACATTGCCCGTGGCGCCCACGGCGGGCTTGCGCGCCAGCCCCCACCAGTCGGCCCAGCGGTCCAGGATCTCCGCCTCGGCCGTGTCCGGCACCACCTGGCGGCTCACCCAGTCCAGATGCCCGTGCAGCCCGTGCGTGGCCCCGGCGAGCGCCCGGGCCAGCACACCGAGCACCGACCGGCGCAGGCGCGGATCGGAGCCCGGCAGGCGGCTCTCGATGTCCGCCTGGATGCGCTCGATGAGCTGCAGCAGTGTCGGCCGGTTGAACGCCATTTACAGCACCTCCAATGGGTATTCGAAGACATCGCTCCAGCGGCTGCCATCGGCCAGCCGGATACCGGCCCGCAGACCCAGCAGGCCGGCCCTGACCCACTCAGCATCCACCTCGACAGCCAGCGCCGCGCCGTCCTCGACGAGCCAGGCCAGTGCCTCCTCCGCATATCCACGGGCCCGCTGCAGCACATCCGCTGTCTGCTTTTCCCGGGAGAGCAGCCACAACCGCGACCCGATCCGATCCCCGCTCACCTCCGGCCAGGCATCCGCCCACCAGCCGCGCCGGTCGGTGTCATGCGGCGCCCCGGGGAGGACGTCGTCACGCTCCGCGCGGCGGTCGCTGAACAGGCTCACGATCACCGCCGCCCGCATGCCGCTCTCCGACGCCAGGTCGGCGCCGGAGAGGGCCAGGTCGAACCGCCGATCGCCGTCGTAGGTCAGCGCGATATCCATGGGTCACATCCCCTGGTCCGGCACGCCCGTGGTGCCGCCCGAGTCGCCGGGGTGGGTGTGGCCGTTGTAGGTGTCGCGCACCCCCTGCACCGACCCGGTGTGGTCCGTGATATCGCCGCCGGCGTCGATGTCGCCGCTCACCGCCAGATTGCCGTGGATGGTCACGTTGCCGTCGTGGGTCGTCGTCGCCGTGATGTGACAGGTGGGCGCGGTCACCTCCAGGTGCTGCACCGCTGTCACCCGGATCCGGTCCCGCATCAGGACCACCGCATTGCCCAGGTCGTCATAGAGGGCCACCTCTCCGGGCGCGAGATTCCGCAGGCGGAAGCCGCGATGGACAGCCGAGAGCAGCACCGTGTGCGAGCGGTCGCCGCCCAGGCTGGCGGCGACGCCTTCCCAGCCATCGGGCGGCACCGCCGTGCGGCCATAGCCCTCCACGTGCTCAACGCCGTCCAGCAGCTCGCCCTTCAGCAGCTCGATCTGCACGGTCTGCAGCAGCGCGGTCGGGTCCACCAGGCGGCCCACGGCGCGGCTGAGCATCATCCTGATGCGCCTGCGGATCGGAGCGGTCAAGCGGCCAATGGCGTCGCTCACCACACACCCCCGTCGTCGTCCTCTGCCGGCAGCGGCACCAGGTCATAGGCCTCGACCGGCATCACGGTCAGGCGGGTGCGCCGGCCCCGGGCGTCAAGCACGAACTCCGCCGTCCCGATCATCAGCCACTCATCCTCGAACCCCATCCACGCATCAATGACGCGCACGAGGGTGTTCGGCGCCCAGAGCCCGTCGCTATGCCGCCAGCCCGTCACCGTGTAGGTGGCCTGGCGGGATCGGCCGTAGTTGACGTTGCGCTGCCACTCGGCGCGGCGCTTGGCCTGGGCGGCATCCATGCTGTCAATCGGTACGGTCGTAGGCCTGTAGCGGACATGCACATCGCTCGACTCGCCAGTGATGTGTGCCGCCATTTCCGGCTGATCGTCATTCCAGTTCGGCTGCTGCGTGCTGACGTAATAGTGGCTAAACCGGTCCCGCTCGCTGAACTCTCCATCCGCCTCCTCGATGTTCTCGCCCAACACCAGCGCCGTGCCTACGCGCTCGCCGCTGGCGCGGGTAATCACCAGGCTGCCGTCAGATCCACTCACCAACATCACGGCATCAGCACGTGAGTGAGACTCAAGGAACTCGAAAAGCGTTTCGGTATTTTCAATCACTGACACCCGGCGTTTGGTCAGCCCAGATACCAATGACCGTGACTCGATCCCGACGAGCCCACACACATACTTCGAGAGCTCCAACAGGGTCTGCTCTCGCTTCTGCACGCCGTCCAGCTTGTGCGGAGGGAGCGAGCAGTCCACCAGGTCAGCCGTCTTCGACCGGCCCGACACGGTCAGCCGCCTCGACCTGGCGTCATGCCCGGGGCGGATGCGATCCACATAGCCGGTGATCAGGGTCTCGCCGTCGATGCGAACCTGGCATGGAGACCCCAGCCTGATGCCGCGGGCCTGTCCGGCCTCTGTATCGGTCAGCGTCAGGTCGAAAGTGTCGGCGAAGATGTCCAGTGAGCGGCGCACACTCACCTCCTTCCAGCCGCCATAGGCGCTGCCGTTGAGCAGGAGCTGCACGTCAGGCATTCAGCACCTCCAGTTCGATGCCGCCGGGCACGAAGCCGGGGTGGCGGATATGGTTGCGCTCGACGATGCCGCCGTCGCGGGCGGCGTCGCCGTACAGGCGGTGCGCGACAACCAGGGCCGGCAGGGTGGCGGCGGGGGTGTGGCGCACCAGCTCCGGCAGCCGCTCGCCGCGCACCCTCAGATCCGTGGCCACGGCGGCGCGCAGCGAGGCCAGCGCCTGGTAGGCTGAATCGCCGATGGGCGATCCCGTCACCGGGTCGGTCGCCTCCATCTGCGCATCCAGCGCCTCCAGCAGCGCCTCGCCGGTGGCCAGCGCCTCGTCGCGGCTGGCGTAGCTCGCCCGGCTCGCCGAGCGGCAGGCCTCTACCACGGCCGCCTGCCGGGTCAGGCGGTGCAGGGCGGCGCTGTCGCTCGCCTGGCGGCGGCGAGTGGCCGTGGTGATGGGAATGTCCAGGCTGTCGCTGCCGGCGTCGAACAGGCGCTTGTAGAGCACCAGGGCCCGCAGCGGCTCGCTGGCGGCGGCGCCCAGCCGCTGGACGGCGCCGACGATGGCGGCCGCCAGGTTGCCGGGCGTGCGGATATCGGCGGCCACGGCGGCGGCGGCGCCGGATACCTGCGCCTCGACGGCGGCCAGCGTGCCGATGATGTCATCCGCCAGCGCATCGATGGCCCAGGCGGGCAGGCCGTCCACGTCATAGGCGGCGGCGAAGTCTCCCGAGGCAGCCTCCAGGGCGGAATCTGCCTGCGCGTCCGCCTGCCAGGCGGTATCCGTCCCGGCGGTCGGGAAACGCAGCTCGCCGGACTCGATGAAAGTCAGCCGGAAGGAGGCGCGCCCGCCCTCGCGGGTGGATTCGCGCACCACGGCGGGCTCCGCCAGGGAGACCGTCAGGGTGCCGTACCACGGATGCACGAGCGTACCCGGACCCGCCTCCTCCAGCGCCGCGATCAGCGCATCCCGCGCTGCCAGGTAGTCGCCTCCGGCCAGGCTGCCGTCAACGAACACGTCCGCCACGAACTGCCGCGCCTTCCGCCCCAGGTCCTCCACATAGGGGATATCCCGCAGCGGATACTCGTGCACCTCGGCCCGGCGCCCAACCGTCACCTCGGAGCCGGGAACGATGAACCGCGCGGAGCGGAACCGCCCCACCAGCGTTGCGCCGCCCTCACTGCGCGCCTTGAGGGTGTCGCGCCAGCTCATGCTAGACTCTCCTGTAGACGCCGGATGAAGGAGCATTCGCCATGCGTTACATCGCCCTTATGGCCGCGCTGATCGCGGCATTCTCCACCCAGGCGGCCGAGCCGACCACGCCACGTGGGATCGTCATGGCCCATGAATGCGAAACCACAGACCCAGCCAGAGCCGGGTTCTCCTGCCACTTCGATTCGGGCGGCATGATGATCGTCATGCACGAAGACGCTGACGAGATGACGCCAGAGCGACGCAAGCGCACTGACTATGAGTTCTACCGCCTCGCGCTTCGTTTCTTTGAGCTCGGCGGCCATAGTTTCGAGGTGCGCTCTGACCACTGGAGCAAGGATCGCGTGCGGACCTGCGTCCGCATCAAGGGGAAACCCTTTTACGAATACACCTGCCACAGCCAGACCGTAAGCGACTAGCCTCACCAAGCACCCCCGGCGCGAACACCCGCCTCAGTCTCTACCTCCAACCCCAACGCACTGCTATAGGAGCGCGGGCGATCCGTCCGCGCTTCTGCGCCGCGCTCCGGCCTGACCCTGACCACCACCTCTCCGCGCATGGGCTCTGCCTGCTCGTTGGCGGCGATGGCCCGCCGGGCCTCCTCGTTGCCGAACCAGGCCAGCACCCGGGCGATGCCTTCGCCCAGCTTGTCGCCGAACGCCCGGCCGCCGGCGGTGCCGTTGATGAGGGTGTCGTTCAGCAGCGTGCCCGCGCCGTAGCCGGCCGCGCCGGCGGCGCCCACCAGGCCCGCCCGGCCGGCCAGCCGCGCCAGGGCGCCCGCCCGTCCCGCCGTGCCCGCGGCAGCGCCACCCGCTGCCGCGCCCAGCAGTCCCTCTGCCGGCCAATTGGTGACGAACACCGGCGCCACGCCGGTCGCGGCCTCCACCGCCTTGCCGGTGGCGATGCCGGCGGCTGCACCGCCGACACCCCTGAGGCCGGCCAGGACACGCAAGCCGGCCGCGCCGCCCTGGGCGATCTTCGCGGCCCCGTAGACACCCAGGGCGCCGGCGATGCCGATGCCGCCATAGGTGACCGCCTTCCCGATGTTCTCGTGCTCCAGGGCCGCCTTGCCCAGCGCCGCCACCCACTCGTTCGTCTTTTCCACCAGCGCCGTGAGCGGTGCGAGCGCTGGCTCGAACAGGATGGCCAGCGTGGATTTTCCGGTCCCGCCCAGGCTGTCCATCTGCCGATTGAATCCGGTCATCTGCTGGTTGAGCTTCTCGGTCAATGGAGCGGCGTCATGCATGGACTGCACGATCTGCTCGAAGCTGCCCTTGCCCTGGTTGAGCAGCGCCAGCGCCACCGGCAGCCCCTCCTGTCCGAAGATCTTGGTCAAGAAGGTGGTGAGACGCGCCTCCCCCATGCCGGCCGTCCGCCGGCGCAGCGCGTCGATGATCTCCACCGTGCTCTTCAGGTTGCCGTTGGCATCCTTCAGCGCACGCTGCTTCGCCGCCTGGATAAAGAAGTTCTTCAGGCTGGTGCCGGCCATCGTCCCGGTGACGCCCACCTGGGCCATGACGGCCACCAGCGCCAGCATCTCGTCGGAGCTGCGGGAGAGTGACGCCAGAGGTCCGGCGGCATACTTGGCCGACTCGGCGATCTCGGCGGCGCCGACGGTCGAGGCCGATGCCGCGCGCGAAATCTGATCCGCGAGGCCGGCGTACCCATCAGCCGCGATCTTGAACGGGGTCCCGATGCCGATGAGCGCCGTGCCGGCCAGCACGGGGTCCATGCGCTCGTAGGTCGCCAGCGCCGCTGCGGCAGCCGCGGCCCCTTTCTCGCCGATGACTGCCTGCACCTCGGCCCCGGCCTTCACGAGCTCCTTCTCCAATGCCACGATCTGACCGATATCGAACGGGGTATAGGCCTGCACACCGAACGCGGTCTTTCGCACCTCGGTCATGTGCCTGGCGAGCTCGGCGGCGTCCGTGTTGGCCCCGGAGAGCTCCGATCGCACCCCGATGAGCTCGCCCTGCAGCGCCCCGGCCGCTGCCACGCCAGGGCGCAGCTTCGCGGCGATGTACCCGGCGCCGGCCAATGCCTTCACCCCGCGGCTCATCGAGGTGACCATGCGGTCGTAGTCCTTTTGCACCCGCCGGGCCGCCTCGCCCGTGCCGGTAATCCGCTCGCGCAGCCGACGCAGCACGCCGCTGGCCAGGTCAGCGGCGGTGATGGTCAGTGCGAGCTTTAGTGCGTCAGACATCGGGCTTGCGGTCTCTCGGCTGGCTCATCTCGATGAGCGTGTCAGCGTAGTAGGCGGCCTCTTCGGCGGGCAGGGCCAGGATCTCGGCCCGGCTCCACCCGGTGCGCACCGCCAGCAGCAGGATCAGGTCGTGCCATCGCCTCCGCTGGCGGACTGCGGCTTTCCCATCGTTTCGAGCTCCCGCATCGCGTCATAGAGGATGGCGAAATCATCGGGCGACAGCCGCCGCACGATCTCGTAGTCGATGGGGCCCGGCATGTCGCCGAGGAGCACGAGCTGGCGCGAGATGAGCGCGCCGTTGTAGGCCAGCTGGCGCTCGGGAGGCGCCAGCGCCTCGGCGTCGAACATGTCCCCGGCGGTAGCCGGGCGCATCTCGAATGACTTGGCCAGCCGGCCGCCGATCTCCACCCCGTCCTTCAGGTCCCTCTTGATCGTCTTCATGTCCGCCTCACATCCGGTCGAAGGAGTCGCCCACCAGGCGGATGGCCGACTTGCCGGTGCTGGAGTCGATCTCCACCGGGTTCTCGACCGACGCACCGCGCATCACGTACTTCTGGCCGGTGTCGGCCTCGAAGATGACCGTGGCGCCATCGATGGCGGAGAGCGCCAGCACGTCCGTCTCGCTGGTATGCAGGATGTTGCCCTCCACCGACGGCGCCACCTCCTCCTCGCGGGAGTAGGTGCGTCCGCCGTGGCGCTCGAACTGGCGGGCGATGCCGCCGGGGTTGGCCTTGGCGCCGTTCTCCATCTCCAGGCGCGCGCCGTCGATGAAGATCGTGGCCTTGCCGATAATCTGTGCCATGGCTGCGTCTCCTTATCCTTACACGATGAACTGGATCTGCTCGGCGAAGATGCGCAGCTGGTTGACCAGATTCGGGGGGCTCATCACGTCCACCCGGTTCGGATCGTCGGCGTTGCGCTCCACGATAAGATCGGTCTTGTACTGGTCGAAGTCCTCCACCAGGCCGCGCTCCTCCAGCTCGCGGAACAGCGCCAGCAGCTCGGCCCGGATGATGGAGGGGGTGACGATGGCCTGGCCGGCGCCGAAGCGGGTGCCGTCGTCGGCCAGCTTATGGCGCGGGAACTTCTGGGTGATGCGGGCCCGGGTCGCATAGCGGATATAGGAGAGCGTCGCCGGCGTCGTCACGTCCAGGTAGGACGGGTCGGCCACGCCATAGCTGTTCGTCTGGTAGGTGGTGACGGCCCGCTCGATCTGCACCTTGCCGTCGCTGGTGACGGTATATGTGCTGATGCCGTCGTAGAGCAGCAGGTTGCGCTCCTCCATCGTCCAGCGGTCGGTCAGCGCCGGGGGCAGCACGCCGGGCAGCTGCAGGGTCTGCAGCGGCCGGGCCGGGTCATTGGTCAGCGCGAACGCGGAGACGCCGGCATAGACTGCCGCCCAGATCCAGGCGGGCGTGGGGCTGGCGCCAGTACCCATGCACGTGACCAGGTGCCCGTTGCGGCCCTCGCCGAACGTCCCGGTGGCGGCGTGGGTGCCCTTGTAGGCGGCGTAGGCGACCCCGTCCATCATCCGGGTCGGTCCCCAGCGATCGGAGAGCTCCGCCTCCAGGGCGTCCAGGTTGGCGGTATCGGTGTAGGGCATCACCAGGCTGTTCCACCACTCGTCTCCCATCGCGGCGATGGCCGTGGAGACATCCGGATTGGACGCTCCGCCGCTCATGGCGGTGATGGTCACGGTGACGCCGACCGGGTCGCCCTCACCCTGGTAGTAGTTTGCGCGCAGGTCGATGCCATTGGCTGCCTCGCCCTTGTTGCGGGCGGTCAGATCCACCTGGGTGTCGGTCACGCCGTTGACCGCCGCGGTCACCGGCAGGGTGGTGTCGGCGTTGACGGCCGCCGCCAGAGCGGTGGCCACGGCCGCGCCGGCATCACCCGAGGCGATACCCACGCGCACCCGCTGGCCGCCGATATAGAGGCTGAGCGTGCCGCTCTGGGTGGCGGTGCCGGAGGTGTCCACACTGCCGACGGCCGCGCTCGCGGCACCATCATCGTCCAGCGCGATGGCCCAGGTCTCGGTGTAGCGGTTGGCTGCACGCAGCGCCTTTAGCATCTCCGCCAGCATGGAGCCGCGCCCGAAGGCGTCCTCGGCCTGGGCGTCTGAGGTGATGCGGGTCGGCACGGCCTCCGCAACGCTGCCGGCCGCCAGGCGCTGCCCGAGCACCAGGATCTTGTGCGACACCGCCGGGGTGCCCTGCACCGCCCGGGTATTGTCGAACTCCACGTACACCAGCGGCACACGGATGTTGGACGGGATCTCGTTGAAGCTGATCATCGCGTGTTACTCCTTTCTGGCAGCCGCCTTGGCGGCCTTGGTCTTGGCGGTGGTCTCCACCGGCACCACGTCGCCGTCCCGCAGGCGGCGCAGCCAGTAGCGGTCCATGGGCTTCTCCTCGCCGTCCTCTGCCAGGTGCGCTCCGTTGCGCGGGTCGCGCACCTTGACGCCTGTGGCTGGCTTGATCTTTCGCTGCGTCATCTCTCCTCCTATGCCTGGTCGAGTCCGGTCACGTGGTCATTCGCCGTCGGCTCGCCGTCGCCGGCGGCGATGTCGTAAACGGCATCGAAAGTCACGAAATCATCGATCGACGGCGCGGCCGCGCTGTCGATGAACGGCATGTTCGGCAGGTCGATCTCGATGGCATAGACCGATCCGCCGAGCTCGAACATCGCATCCTGGAACAGGTTGGCAACCCTCGCGCAGCTGAGCGACCCGACGCCGGAGACGGCCAGCCCGTCCAGCGCCGGCAGCAGCAGCTCCACGATCTCGTAGGCTCCGATGACCTGCGCGTTGCCGCGCCGGCGCACGGGCTCCACGGGCGCCTTCGTCACCACGTACACCACGAACCGGCCGGACACGTACCCGTCAGCGCGCCCCTTCGGGCCACCGAGGAACGCCACATACACCCCGGGCGCGAACTGCAACGCCCGGCGCAGCGTGTCCAGCGTCCATCCACCCGGCACGGACCCTGTCTCGCGCACCGTCGCGCCCAGCGCCCCGGTCGCAGCCGCCAGGATTGCGTCCTCTGTGTCCGCGATGATGCCCATTACTCCACCCCACCCACCTCGCCCTCGACCACCGCCCGGTCGCGCTCGTCGGCCCGCCGCATGGCGTCCGACCGGGTAGGGTGGGAGGTCACCCAGTGCCGCGCGTCGCCCCACAGGCAATGCCGGGCCTCGTGCCAGATCTCCGCCTCGGTGGCGTCGAGCGGCAGCGTGATGGCGCTGAGCATGGTCATCACGACGAGGAACCACCGGGTGCTGCGCTTGATGCTGATCATGGATGATCTCCTGTGGTCACAGCCCCAGCGCCGCCCGCTCACCCCGCCCCCAGGCCCGCACGCTCTCGACGTGCGCCTGGTAGGCGGCGATCGCATCGGCCTCGCCGGGCTCCAGGGCATAGGTGCCATTGAGCGCGCCCACGGCGATGCGCGCCAGGTAGAGCTCCTCATCGAGCGGATAGGCGTCCCGGATCCGCTGCTGCATCCGCTCGTAGATGAGCCGGCAGTGGGGGCTGGCCGCCTTGATGCGCTCGCGCAGAGCGTCATCGAGCGCAACCGTCTCAAGGGTGGTGATGGCCTCGGGCACGACGGGCACGCAGCCGTCCGGGACGCTGATATAGGTCCAGCCGTCGAGCTCGCAGAGCTCGGTGATGCACTCGCCGATGTCGCCGTCAGGGCCGCGCACGGTGTGCGTGGTGTAGGCGTCGGTGACTTTCTGGTAGCGCATGATAGAGGTCATTATTCAAGTCCTTCGCGGTGCCGAGCATGTGCTGCAGTGACCGGGTGCGCCGGGCGTGGCCGAGCAGTGAGACGGCCGATTCCAGGTGCCCCGCCTGGACGGCGCGGCGGTAGTGGTGGAGGGCGTGCTTGCGCACCCAGCGCCCGGAGCGCCAGGTGCGGTAGCCGCAGAAGTTCACGCCGCGCTTCACGCGGTGGATGCTGGTGCGGGAGTACTCCAGGCCCAGGCGCTCGCGCAGGAAGGCGCCGATGGCCGCCCGGTGGGCCAGCGCCTGGTCGCGGGTCAGGCCGATGAGCACGGCGTCGTCCACGTAGCGGGCATAGTGGTGCACCTTCAGCTCCCGCCTCACGAAGTGGTCCAGCGGGTTCAGGTAGATGAGCGCGTAGAGCTGTGAGAGCAGATTCCCGATGGGGATACCCTTCCCGGTCTCCATGTCGGCGAATAGGGCCATCACGTCGAGCAGCTGGCGATCCTTGATGCGCCGCTCGATAAGCCCAAGAAGCACGCCCCGATCGATGGAGTAGAAGAACCGCCGGATATCAATCTGCAGCACGTAGTCGTCGCCGTCGCAGGCCATGAGCGCCTGGTGGACATGCTCCGATGCGGCATGGGTGCCCTTGCCGGGGCGGCAGGCGAAGCTCTGGTCGATGAATGTGCGCTCGAACAGCGGCATGACCACCCGGTAGATGGCGTGCTGAACCACGCGGTCACGGAACGCCGGCGCGTGGATGGTGCGCGGCTTGGGCTCGTAGACCTGGAAGCAGTGGTAGGGCCGCGGCCGGTAGCTGCCATCGTGCAGCGTCCGGTGCAGGTGCTCCAGCTGTGCGCCGAGTCGCCGCTCGAAGGCGTGACAGCTGCGGGTCAGCCGCTTGCCGCGCCGGGCCTCCAGGTAGGCCTCGTGCAGCGCCTCCGGGGTAAAGCAGGTGTCGAACAGGTTTCCGTACCGCTTCATGAGATCCGCTCCCTGGTCCTCGCTGTCGCTACCGAAAAGGGCTCGGTACCGCTGATTTCGCCCAAGGCAGGACGCCGCCTCCCTGTGGCTCCACTGTTCCTCTGCAGGATATGAGGAGGAGCCGCAGTCCGCCCGGAACCCCACGTTCACGTTGGAGTTGTTGCGGGCGTTGTTCCAGTTGGCCGCCCACACCCCGGCATTCGAGGAGTTGTTCCAGTTGCCGCCGGAGATCAGCGCGAGCATGTCAAGACGCCGCCCTTTCGGTCGCGATCCATCCGCCGATCATCCGCCCGAGCTCATCCACCATCCGGCTGATGGTCTCGTAGCGGTGACGGCCCTGCGCCTCGGGCGACCGATCCGAGGCGTTGTCGTGATGGCCGAAGTAGCCCAGCTCATGCGCCAGGCGCAGCTGCATCCGCAGCCGCTCGTGGGCGATGTCCAAGCTCGTTAACGTGGTCTTCTTGTGATACCGCTTCTGCGCCTCGATGATGAGGTCGTAGACCTCATAGGCGGTGTTGCGAATCCGGCTCGCGAGCGCGTACTTCTCGTGCCGCGGGAAGTGGTTCAGATACAGGTTGAGCTGGCGCGCGAAGGCCAGGAACTTGCCGTCCAGCCGCGCCTCGCCATGTATCGACCGCACATTCATCTCGCTATCGCTCGCCCTGACAGAGTCACAAATAACAGGCCGCCCGGAACCCCACGTACACGTGGGAGTAGTAGCGGGCGTAGTCCCAGTGGGCCGCCCACACCCCGGCAGCCGAGGAGTAGATCCAGTGGCCGCCGGAGATCAGCGCGAGCTGATCCGTGGCGCGCTGGTAGTAGTAGTCCTGACCGAACAGGTTGGTACCGGCTGTGCTGAGCCCGCCGGAATCCTGCGGCAGGCCGAGACCGGCCAGCGCCCAGCCCTCGCCGGAGACCGCGGCGGAGATGACCTGGCCGGCGCCGTCGCCGAACTTCTGCGTGTAGCCGTTGCCGGCCGCGTAGCTCGTCTCGAAGGCGGGATGTATCGCCTCCATCATCGCCGCCACGCCCGTGGCGCCCCAGTGGTCGGTGGCCAGGCTGTTGCCGCTGGTGAAGTCCTTCATGGCCGTCGCCGTCTGGGCGGCGTACCAGCCCCCCTTGCGGGCGGTGCCTCCGGAGACGTAGGCGGTGAATGCCGTACTGTCGCAGCCGTCCAGGCTGAAGGTATTCGCGTCGATGGCGGTGATGGTATAGAGGCGGCTGTTGACCTCCGTCATGCCCACCACCGAGTAGATCTCGACGATGTCCCCGGTGGACCAGCCGTGGCCGGTGAGGGTCACCACGGCGGGATTCGCCTGGGTGATACCCTCGATGGCCTTCGCCTCGGCAACGCAGGTGATCCCGGTGGAGACCTCCCACATGTCACCATTCAGATCCATCACGCCGCATGGCTGGCCGTTGTGGGCCACCTTGCCCGCAGGCGTCCCGCTGCCGGTCTTTCCGCAGTTGGGGTACCCGTCGGAGACGTAAGAGACCTCGGCGTCGTTCGCGTCGCCCAGGGCGTTGTTGTTGCAGCCCTTCGGGAAGTTCTTCACTCCGCCAGCGTCGTACCAGGCGCAGTGCGTCGTGGACGTTGCCGCCTGGCCGTGGGCCAGCGACAGCAGCGCCAGGGCGCCACGGATGAACCGCGAGGCGCAAAAGAAGGGCGAGGCGGCATCATAGACCCCGTTGGCATCGCCGCGCCCCTTCGGCGCATCCAGCGCCGCGGCGTAGTTGTTCGCGCCGCCGGCGGCGGTGATATCAGCCACCGGATTATGGTCGGCATGCGTACTGAGCGGCAGGCCGTTGGCCACGCTGCTGGCCACGTAACCGGTCCCGCGGGCCGTCTTCGAGCACTTGTACTTGTCCACGAAGAAGCCGCGCCGGGCCGCCCCGCCATCGTAGAACGCCCGGTGCAGCGCGTAGCCGGCCAGGTTCGCCGCGGCCACAGAGGAGAACGCGGACTCCGGCTGCACATCGACCCCGTTGCCGGCGATCTTGTAGTAGAACGCCGGCACCCACACCATCACGCTGCCGTCGTCATAGAGATAGTTGCCGTAGTTCGGCGAGGCCGGATCGGAGCTGCCAGGCAGCGTCGCGAACCCCGCAGGCAGCGCGCCAGGGTAGACCCCGACGCCGAACCCTTGGGCGCCTTGCACGCCGATGTCGTTGGTCACCGGCGCAGCCGAGCCGCCCCGCTGAGACCCCCACAAACCACCCGCCCACACGCTCACGCCAGCACCTCCCACACCGCGTCAGCGGTGGTGGCGGTGCAGCGCAGCGCGGTCACCGGCCCGAGCAGCGCGTCACTGGTGTCCGTGTCCACCTCGCCGTGTGGCCAGGCGATCCAGCGGGCGGTGCCCGCCTCCACATCGGCCCGCGGGCTGGTGGTGTACTCCACCAGGGCGGCGCCGCCGGCGCCTGGGTGGACGGACACAGAGGGCAGGCGGCCGGACCCGTTGATGGCCACCGGGTCGGTGGCTGTGCCCGCGGTCACGGTCTCGCTGAGCTCCGAGTGGCCGCTGGCCGGGTTGTGCTGGGTGTCTCTCATCAGTATCCACCTCCACCAAAGACGCTGCGGCCGCCATCGAACTCCGGCATGCCGGCCGTCGCCTCGGGCTCTTCGCCAGTGGCGGCCACCAGAGACACGCGCCCGGCGGCCAGGTCTCGCAGCCAGGCGATGGCCCGGTCGTAGTCGGCCTCAACCTTGTCCGTCGGAGCGTCGGAGTAGAGCTGGTAACGGGCGATGCGGCACGCGGCCAGGGTCAGGCTCGCCGGGGTCTCGGCGAGCGGCAGCTGGTAGCGGCCGCGCAGCCAGCCGTCGATCTCCGCGTCGGCATCCGCCAGGGCGCGGTCGATGACCTCGGTGTCGATGACGGTGTCACCGTCCCGGTCGGCGAGCTGCCGGATCTCGTCATCGCCGTACCGGTCGATGAGGTCCTGGAGCGTGCAGTAGGGCACAGGCTCAGCCCTCGCGCTCGACGACGAGCAGGGGGTCGGCCTCGATGGCCGCGATCTGCGCCTCGGTCAGCGCGCCGATCTCGATGCGCACCGGCTCGCGGCCGAACGACAGCCCGGCGCGCCGGCGGGGGCTGGAGCGGCGGGTACGCACTACCAGGGCGGCGGCGCCGTTCTGCTGCGTCGCCTCGATGCTCTCCGCCTGCGTCGCCTCGATGCTCTCCGCCTGCGTCGCCTCGATGCTCTCCGCAGTGGATGCGCGGTTTGTGCCGCGCGCAGTCGCCTTCTTGGTCGCCATGTCGTCCTCCTGGGAACAGGGGAGGCGCGGAGCCCTATGCGGCCCCGCGCCTCAGCGAACTCAGCTGATCGCCAGCCAGGGGTTGATGATGAGCTCGCTGGTGCCGGCCCACTCGTTGGTCTCGCCGGCGGTGGTCAGCTCGTTCATCAGCACCTTGCGGGCCGCACCCTCCATGTTGCCGGGCACCATGGTGTGGGTGTGGCGCAGGGCCAGGGGGCGGCCGTGGTCACCAGTCATCTGGGTGAGCGCCGCGCGGGCCAGCGCATAGTTCTCGGCATTGAATGTCTGCTTGCTGCGCACCGCCAGCATCCACAGTCCGGGCCCGGCGTTGACACGGGCGTCCACGCCGAACAGGAACTTGTCGGTCATGAAGACCTGCTGGTCGTTGAGGTTGGTGATGGCCCGGAAGTCGTAGTCGCGCCGGCGCTGGAAGATGAACGGCCGAATGGCGCGGGAGAGGTCCATCACATACCAGGCCGCGCCCGCGCCGCCCATGTCGTTGGAGACCGACTGCTCGACGCCGTCCTTGTCCAGCACCGGGTGGTCGGTGTCGAACAGGTTCTGGCCGTCGAAGCAGAGCGGGTTGCTCTCCAGCACCTCGGTCAGGAGCTCGTTGGGGTGTTCGCGGCTGGAGCGGCCGAACTCCTGGAACACCGGGCCGTAGAGGCCGTAGGTGTCGTCCTCGACGCTGTCGCGCTCGACCCCTTCCGTGAGCTCGAACTTGCGGTTCTTGATGCTGAAGTCCCCACCCTCCAGGGAGTGGATGACGCGGTCGCCCAGCCACTCGCGCATGCGGGGCAGGCTCTTGAGCCAGGGGTAGACCTCCTGGGCGGTGGTGCTGGGCACGACAGTGGCCAGCTGCTCGTAGAGCGAGCCGTTGTCGCCCAGGGAGTTGAAGCCCTGCTGGAAGTGGGCCCGGTAGGCGGTGAAGAGTGCCTGGAGATTGGCGCGGTTCAGATCCATGTCAGTGGTCCCCTATATAAATGTGTCGTCAGGCCGAGGCGCCGGTGGTCGGGTCGATGCGAACCCACACGCCGCTGTCGTCCACGCCGTCGATGTAGCCCGCCACGCTGCGCGTGCCGGTGCCGTCGGTCTTGGCGACGGTCTGGTCATCGACCAGGTAGCAGAGGGAGCCCACGTCGGTCGCCGCGATGAGATCCGCATCGGCGCTGTTGGCGTAGCGGAAGATGCCCCGCTCGACGGTGACGCTCAGGGCGCCATCGGCGCCGGCGGAGTTGTCCGCCTCCTCGGCGAAGCGCCCGATGGCCACCAGGCCGGTGGCGGTCGTGGCGGGCACGGCGTATCCGGTCGCGTTCAGCACGGCGATGGCGCCGGCGTAGCAGTGCACGGAGGCCCCGACAGGATGGGAGCGGCTGAGTCCGGCGCGCTCCGGGGTGTTGCGGTTCTTGGCTGCTGCGGTCATGTCGCTCTCCTGGTGTCGTTACGCGGCCGTTAATCGGTCTTCTTGGCGGCCTTGAAGGCCTCGACGGTCATGCCGGTCGCCTTGCATACGGCCTGCTCCTCGGCGCTGAGGCCATCCTTATCGTCATCCTGCGGCCGCTTGCCCTGGGTCTGGGTGCCCTTGAGCGCCTCCAGCGTGGGCGCATCGGCCAGGTGGGCCTTGAGGGCGGCGAGCCCCCGCTGGCGCAGCCAGTCGGCGGTCGCCTGGCCGGGGATGCGGCCGTCCTCGAGCCCCGCCTCGATGAGGCGGTCCACCTCGGCGGACTCGCCGTTGGCCCGCAGGGCGGCCAGCTGGGCCCGGGTCTCGTCATGCACGGCCTTGGGCACGTACTGGCTCAGGTCGGGCTTCCGTGCGGCCTTGAGGTCGGCGACGGTGGCCTTCGGGTCGCCGTTCTCGTCCACGCCGAGCTCCGCCCGCAGGGCGGTCAGTGCCGTGACGGCCTCGCGCCCGGCGGTGAGGGCGGCGGTGATCTGTGCGTCGGTGGCGTCGGCCGACAGGCCGAGCGCAGCAATCAGCTCGTTGCGGTCCATGGTGGTCTCCTGGGTTGAGAAGCGGGCGGCGGCGCGCACCGCCAGGTCGGAATGGCCATCGATGGCCGGGAAGTTGGTGACGGCCGCCATGAGGATGGCGGTCACCTCTCCGGTCTGGCGGTCGTATTCGAACACGGGGGAGATGTAGCGGTATTCGCCGGCGCGGATGTACTCAGCCGCGCGGGTTGACCAGCGCACGTCCACGGCCACGAGACCCTCGCCGTCGCGCCACTGCATACGCCGGAACCAGCCGGCGGCCGGGGCGGGCTTGCCGTTCTCCTCGGCCGCCAGGGTCTGGTGCTCGTAGTCGATGACCAGGTCGCCGCGGGCGGACTCCGCGTCGCGGATGATCTCGCGGGCCCGCTCCGGGGTCAGGCGCCAGCCGGGCAGGCCCTTGGGTCGGCCATCGCGGGCGCGGAACATCCCGGCAGGGATGAGCAGGATCTCCGTGGGCGGGTCGCCGGCGGCGAGCTCGGCCACGCAGGCGGCCACGGCCACGTGGCGGCTGCGCAGTGCCGCGACGAGCGGCTTCGGCTGGAGGGGATGACCGTACATGCCGCCAGACTAGCGGCATCAATCCTGCGGGTAGACCTGCAACGTTGCAGTCCGGGATCGGCGGGGGAGGAACGGCTGGCCGACACCCCGGAGACTACCCCTTGGCGCGCCCGCCGTCCAGATCGCGCCGGCGCATGGATACAGGCGCGTTCAAAAGGCGTTTAACTCGTCGCTGGAGCGTTTAAGCCGATCCGGCCCGTGCGACGGCAGCCGCAGACGCCCGATCGCCGCTCCTGCGGCCTCTGAGGCGGTCGGCTACCGGGTTGCCGAGGCCAGGTGCTCGCGCAGGATCTCCATGAGCTCCACCCGGTCGGTGGCGGAGAGCCCGAGGAAGGGTCGGGCGGGGATGTCGCCCCAGGGGATGGGGCGGCCGTGGCGGTCTTTCCCATACGCCCCGCGGGCGGCGCCGAACTGCTGGGTGCCGGCATACTCCATCGGACTACCGACCTCCAGGGTGGAGCCGGAGACCACGTAGCCGATGGTCGTCGAGAGGCTGCGGGTCTCGCCGATGAGCGGGCGCTTCCCCATCACGCGCCCCGCCCCCTTGGCGCTCAGGCGGCCGGACTTCGTGTAGGAGCCGCGGAATCGCCCCAGGTAGCCGAGCAGGGTGCTCTCGGCGTTGGGCGCCCAGGGCGCCCCGTCCGGCGCGGAGCTGTCCCTGAAACGCCGCTTGGTGCTGTCCACCAGCATCTCGCCGATGTGCTTGAGCGCCGGCGCCAGGTCGCCGGTCGCCGCCTGGAGGCCGCGGAGCGCATCGAGCACCTGGCGGTCGTCGAGCTCAATCCTCACGGCCAGCCATCTCCGCGCCGAAGTCCGCCGCCAGGCCGCCCGGCAGGTTGGCGGTCTTGTCGGCCACGATGCCGCGCAGCTCCTCGTCCACGCCGGCGCCAGGCTGGTAGTCCCAGCCGCGGTCGATGGCGCCGGGCGGATCCGCCGGCGGCGGCTCCGACAACCCGCCCATGCGCCGCGCCTGTCCCTCCGAGACGGCGGTCACGTAGCAGGAGCAGCCCCAGCCGTTGGGCGGGTAGTGGGTGCTCCACCAGGGGTCGTCGGCGCGCAGCACCAGGCCGTCCCACGCCAGGTGCTGGGGCCGCGGGTCGGCGCTGCCGCCGTGGCGGTAGACCCAGTAGGGGGCGACCCTCTGGAGCTCCGGGTCGCGCAGCTGGGCGAGCCGGCCGGCGGCGTAGGTGGTGCGCACATTGGTGGTGTAGATGACCCGAGTGCGCCAGTTGCGCTCGCCGCGATAGGCCCAGCCGTGGCGCTCGACGATGGCGTCGAACTGCCCGCGGAACCACTCGATCGACTTGCCCTCCTCGATGGCGCGGCCGACGGCGCCGGCCAGATCCGCCAGCAGGTCCGCCTTTTGGGCGCCGGCCACCACGAAGGCGCGGTCGTGGGCCTGGCGCATCAGGTCGGTCCAGCGCTCGGTCGGCACCAGGCGGCGCAGCCGCAGCCGGAGCGCCTCCAGCTGCTCGCGCATGCGGGTGATGACGGGGTTGTCAGCCATCGAGCTGACCCGACTCGATGGCCACCGCCTCGCGTCCGCGCGCATCGGCCAGGGCGAAGGCCAGCGCCATAGCCTCCCTCATCTCATCGGCCGGCAGATCCCCGTAGGCGGCCAGGAGGCTGTCACGCAGCGCCTCCAGGCTCTCGGCCTCGGCCGCCAGGGCGCGGACCTGGTCGAGCCAGCCGCGGTGCGGGTCGGCGGCGGCCAGGCCAAGGAGGTCGGCCGTCTCGTCCACATCGCCGGCGGCCGGGTCCGCCCGCAGGGCCGCGAGCCCGCGCAGGGCGCCCTGGGGGCGCTGCTGCACCGGCGCGCTCGGCAGGAGCATCTCCTCGCCGTCAGCGGCCTGGGGGATGCGCGTCTTCTCGTGCAGCCACCAGACCGGGATCCGCGCACCCATGTCGACGAATACCGGCAGGCTGTTGGCCAGCTGCTCGTAGTCCTCTGCGTCACCCGTGTCGAGATAGAACCGCGGCGCCCGGCGCCGGTCCTCGATGCCCCAGTTGAGGGCGGCCATCGGCCACAGGATGTCGCGGTTTATGCTGCCGGCGTACTGGCGGGTATCGGAGTGGATGAGGCTCTGCAGGCCGCGCTCATGGACATTGCCGAGGGCGTTGGTGTTGGTCCCCTCGCCGGTGCCGCTGGTGAGCGTCCCGCCCAGGATGACCTTCGCCTTGGCGCGCTCGCACCAATGCATCATGGCCAGGAACAGATCCGCCTTGCCGTCGGCCGCCTCCTTGAAATCGATGGTCATCCCCTCCGGGATGATGCCCGCGGCCCGGTGCCCCAGGCTGGTGACCGCCCGCAGCAGGGTGGCCTTCTCCTTGTCCGTGGCGTTGCTCGGGTAGGTGCCGATGCGCGCCGGCAGGCCATAGATCTCCAGCAGTTCCGCCAGGTCGCCGAGGGCATAGTTCTGGAACAGGTAGGGCCACACCAGCATCCGATGCAGCCCGGAACGGGCCACGTAGCCCGGCTTGGCGCGGTGGCGGTGGCGCACCCAGCCGAGCGGCCAGAGCTCCGCGCCCGTGGCGCTGTTGTCGCGCAGGGTGATGAGGTCCTGGTCATCAGGGTGGAGCCTGAACCAGCCATGGGGGCGAAGCACCGGCTGCTCCACATACCGAAGCGCGCCATCGCGGGACCACGCCAGCTCAAGGTTGGCCCAACCGTGGCCGAGACCCGCGCCCAGATCGATGATGAGATCCTCCACCTCGATGCCGCCGAAGACCTCGGCGGCCTGCTCGGCGGCCTGCCGCTCTTTCCGGCTGGCGCCATCCGGCGGCACGATCTGCCACTCCAGCTCGGCGGCGAGCTGCCGCCGCTTGGCCAGATCGGATCCGATCTGCGCGTCCTTCTCCTCCATGTCCTCGAACAACTCGGACTGCGCCCGCAGGTCGCCCTGCTCGGCCGCCTCGATAATCTCGTAGAGCCGCGCCGGCGTGAGCCCCCGGGATGGGTGCTCGGCGAACTCGCGCTGCAGCTGCGCGACCCTGGCGTCCGCGGTCTGCTGCTCAGTCAGCGCCTGGCCGGCCTCGGCGCCGAACAGGCGGCGGCGGATAAACCCCTTGATGCTCACCATGCGCCGTCTCCCGTGAGGCTGTCCACGCCGTCCTCGTGATCGGCATCGAGGCGCTCGCCGCGCCAGCCGGCGCCCGATGACGGGGCGGGGGTGAAGTCGATTGCCGCAGCCGGGCCGCTCGCGGCATAAATCCCCAGGAACGCCGCCCATGCCCGGTCTGCATGGCCGTCGCCGCCGTCCACATCGAAGCGCACGTTGCCGGCCGGGGTGGTCACCTTCTTGAGGCTGTGCAGGTCGGCGCGGATCGCGGCATCGCCAAGCGGGATGCGCACCTGGCGGTCCTCGAACGCCTCCTTGGCGAGGTTGGCCATGTGCTGCTTGCTGTCGCCGGTGAACATCACCCCCTCGACGCGCATCTGCCCGTAGCGGTGCTTGGCGTCCTCGACGGGCTTTTCGCCCATGCCGGTCTGATCCATGCAGATCCGCACGGGATTGTATCTGGCCACCAGCTCATCCAGCACCTGGTCCTGCTCGCGGAAGGTGGCGCGCTTGAGCACCCGCACATCGCGGGTCCACAGCACGTCGCCGACGCGCTCCCACACCCAGGCCACCCACAGGTCTTTCTTGCGGCCGATGTCGTTGCCGATATAGGTGGCGCCGCTCCCAGTCCGGTCCGGGTAGCCTGCGTCGTCATGCTCGACGGCGTTGATCAGGTCGTAGGAGAGCCAGGCGCTCGCCTCGTCCAGCCAGTTCAGCTCGAACTCCTGGGACCAGGCGTCCTCGTCGTCGAGGCCTGCGCGCAGCTCCTCGATGTCGCGCGGCAGACCGTCGGCCACCGCCTTGTAGATATCCACCTGGTGGCGCGACCAGGCGGACTCCTCGCCGGTCATCAGATCGTAGAACTTGTTGCCTTTGCCGTTGGGCGTGGAGACCACCCTCAGCCTCCAGCCGGCGGAGATAACGGGGAATAGCGCCATCCAGATCTTGCGGCTGTCGGCATGGAAGGCGAACTCGTCCAGGAACACGTTCGCCGAGAAGCCGCGGGCGGTGTCCGGGTTGGCGGGCAGTGCCGTGATCCGCGAGCCGCCCGGCAGGGTCACCTCGAGCGACTTGACCTTGGCCTCCTCGTGCTCCAGCTCCAGGTATTCGAATGCCGCTTGCATGGCCTTCAAATGGAGTTTTACCCCCTCCTCCATCGCCTCCCGCGCCTGGCGCTCGCCACGCGACAGGATCACCCAGCGGGTGCGACGCCCCTTGGCCTCCGCATCCAGGCAGTCGAGCACCAGCTCCAGGGTGGTGGTGAAGGTCTTGCCGGTCTGGCGGGCGAACATGCCCACCTTGAAACGGCTGGTGTCCGCCAGCCAGCGCTGTTGGTAGGGGTAGAGCAGCGGAGCGCTCATACCCCGTAGGTCTCCCGCACGATCTCGCGCAGGCGCTCCGGCGTGATGGCGCCGCCCGCCTTGGTCTCGCCCTCGACCGCCGCCGCCAGCTCCTCGGCAGCCTGGCGCTTGATCTCCGCCTCCCGCTTGACGTTCTCCGATGCGGCCCGCTCCAGGCGCACCACGCTGAGGCTCAGCTGCTTGAGCATGTCGATGATCGCCGGCAGGCTCTCCTCGTTGAGCTCGCCCTCCTGGAGCTTCAGGGTCAGATCGAAGGCCAGTGTCCGCAGCAGCTCGTTGATGAGGTGGCCGGTCTGCCCGCTCGGGGCGGCGCCCAGCTTGCCGATCCACATCTCGGCCACCTGGCGCGACTGGCGCAGCCGCTCGCCGGCCTCGCGCATGCGCAGGTCGTAGCGGTTGACCGCCTGGCGGCTGAGGCGCTGCTCGACGCCGAGCGCCTCCAGCAGCGCGTTGGCCCGGTCGGTGGCCTCGATCTGGGTGATGCCCGGGTCGCGCAGCCAGGCGTGGAGCTGATCGCGCACCGCCTGGGGCAGGATGTCGATGGTGCTGGGGCGGGACATCAGTTCACCGCCCGCTCACGCTCGGCGGCGGCATCCACGATGGCCTTGAAGGTGCGGATCAGCACCTCCTCCGCCACGTCGTGAGAGCAGCACTTGGCGACGGCGAAGGCCGCCTTCGAGATCAGCATCTCCAGGGCATTGCGCAACTCGCCATCGTCAGCGCACCCGCAGTCCGTCGCATAGTCGATGATGTGCTGCTCGGCGGCGGCGGCCGCCTCATGGGGCTTCATCACGATCGGGATCCTCCTGCATCAAATCGACGGCCCACTTCCCCGTCTGGTCGAGCAGATAGAGCACGGCCAGGCTGAGCGGCACGCCCACCAGCGGCGTCAGGCCGGACCAGCCCAGGATCGACACCAGGCCCACGCCGGCGAGCACGTAGAGCATCCCGCCGCAGGCGTCCGCCAGGTCCTCGGGCTCAAGGAGTCTCACGGATCACCTCCAGAGTCTTGACCTTCAGCACGACCAGGCCGCCGGCGGCGTGAGCGCCCAGCGTGAAGGCGGCACCGAGCGCATAGGCCAGCAGTAAGATCTTTACCGCGTCGAGCGCGGCCTGGCCCCACTTCTTCATCTGCTCGCTCATTTGTTCATCATCCCCAGAATGATTGCCGCGATGACGATAGCCCAGCCGATATCCGACCCGGCCTCAACGATGGCCCGGGCGATCGTCAGCTAGTCCACGCCGGTCACTCCGGCCGGCGCCGCGCCACGCCGGGCACCCGGGCGCGGCCCAGGGCGGCGTCCTCGCCGCGGGCGGTGAGCCGCACCACCAGCACGCCGGAGACATCCTCAACGGCCACCAGTTCCTGCTCCTGGAGCCAGGCGATGTGGGTGCGCAGCCGGTCGCGGCTGACGCCGTGGCCCACGGCCTGGAGCAGCCGGCCCAGGACGTGTTCGTTGTGGGAGTAGTCCGGATCGCCCTCCAGGGCCTCGAGGACGGCCAGGCGCTGGTCCTCGGTGACGATGTCCGCGTAGCTCATCCGCGTCCTCCATTAAGCAGATGTTCATTGATCAGGCTCAGCGTCCGGTTCAGGCTGTGCAGTTCGCCCCGGATCTCGCCCATGCCGTTGGCGATGCTGTTGACCTTTTCGTGCAGCTCGCCCAGGTCCTCGTGGTCCGGCAGGTGGCGCACATCGTTCTCCAGCAGCGTCACGCGGGCCTGTATCTCGCTCACCCGCCCGTCCACCCGGTCGATGGCGCTCTTGTTGACCCGCGTCCTGGTGAGCAGCCAGACGTAGACGCCGATGGCGCCCGTCAGCAGGGTCTGCAGCACGTCCCACCAGAACCGCCAGGCGTCGTAGTCGAGCCCTGCCGTCATCGCCGCGCCTCCTCGGTCTCGCGCCGGCCCTGGCACTCCGCGCAGCGCACCGCCCCCGGCTCCGCCTGGAGGCGCAGCACCGGGATAGGCTGGAGGCAGTCCAGGCACACCCGGGTGAACCCCATGTACTGGGGCCGCTCGAAGAGCCCCCGGCGGGCCAGCACGGCGGCCAGCCCCTCCATGCGCTCCGCCTCCTCGTGGGGTTGGGCGCGATCCGCGTCGTCCATTCGTCAGGGCTCCTGGGCCGGGTGGCTGCGCTCCACCCACTCCACGGTGGCGCGGTGGCGCTCGCGGCAGTCGGTATACAGCTCGGCGCTCTCCACGTGGTTAATCAGCAGGTCCGGCAGCCGGCCCGAGGCCGGCATCGGCAGCGCCGGGCACTCCAGCGCCAGATCCGCCGGCAGGGTCCGGGCGGCCGCCGGCGTTGGCGGCGCGCCACAGGCGCAGGCCGTCAGCGTCGAGGCCGCAGTCAGAGAGATCAGGGCGGCTCGCCACATATCGGATCACCTCTCGCGTGATGGTGCGGTAGCGCACCCGGGTCTCGGCTCGCGCCTCGGCCTCGGCGCGCAGTATCCCGGCATCCTCGCGGGCCAGGGCGTCCGCCTGCTCGATAGCGCGCTCCACCGAGGCCAGCCGCTCCGCCGCACAAGCGTCGGCCGCGTGCCGGTGTCCCAGGTGGTAGGACCAGCCGAGTGCGGCGGCGAGCGCGGCGGCGAGCGCCGACCACAGCCAGGGCGAGCGGCGCAACGCGGCCAGCATCAGGCGCCAGCGGGACACGTCGCCACCCCCCGCCAGCCCGCCGCCATGTAGCGCGGCTCCAGCTCCCGCAGGATCCGCCGGGGATAGCCCCGGTTCTCGCGCCGCGCCCAGTCGGCCCGGGCCGTGTGACGCTCCACGTGGCCCCACCAGCGGCCCGGGTCGCAGGCCTCGTCGGCCTCGCACAAACGACGGTCGCGCCTCACCCAGCCGAGACCGCCGTTATAGGCTGACAAGACCATCGCCCAGCGGTCACAGTCCCCAGCCGTGAGCCGGACGCGGTCGTAGAGATGGCGGTCGTAGCGGACCAGGGCGCGCAGGGCCCAGCCGGGCGAGTAGGGCGCGGCCTCGCCCAGCTCGTCGGGGTAGATCTCGGCGATCCAGGCGGCGGTGGAGGGCGTGAACTGGGCCAGCCCGTCGGCGTAGCGGCTCTTGGCGTCGGAGCGCCAGCCGCTCTCCTGGTGCACCTGGGCGGCGAACAGCGCCACGGGCGCACCCAGGCCCCACACCGCCTGGGCGTGTCGCACGAGCTCGCGCTGGTGGGCTTGGGCGCCGGGCGGAATGAGGCCGGCGGCCTGGGCCGCCGGGGAGAGGAGCAACAGGAGGATGAGTAGATGCCGCATGGTCACACCCCCAGCCCGAGGGCGATGATGGCGGCGGCGATGATGATGGCCCGGCGCAGCTGGCGCAGCCCGCCCGCCTGGAGCCAGCGCGCCTCGGCATCCGCACTGTGCTCGCCCACCACCTCGGCCCACGGCTGCCGCGCCTCCACCTCGGCCACGTGCGGGCGGGCATAAGGGAACACCGAGCGGTCGATCCAGTAGCCCAGGTAGGCGCCCAGGGAGAGCTTGCTCAGGCTCCAGACCAGCACGCCCAGCTGGTAGGGCGCGATGAGCGCCACGGCGGTGGTGGCGAGGATGGCCCCGGCCAGCCAGGGCCAGGCGCGGAGCAGGTCGATCAGGGTGCGCTTGTTCATGCCGCCAGACTAGCGGCGGAACGGCTACGGGTGAGCCTGCAACGTTGCAGTCCGGTGATGCGGGGAGGATGAGGTGATGCGCGCCCAGTGTGCAGCAGGTCGCTGCCACTGGCAAGTCAGAACAGGCGGGTCTGGCGCCGCTCGAACGCCTCGCGCTCGGCGCTGAGGGCGTAGTAGACGGTCCGCTCGCTCACCCCGTAGGCCAGCACCAGCTCGGCGATGCTGGCCCCGCGGGCGCGGTCCCGCTGGATGCAGCGGTCACGCAGCGCCGAGAGGGCGGCACTGGCGCGCGGGATGCGCAGCTGGTCGCCCGCCATGTAGCCGACGATCTGCTGCGCGACCTCCTCGCCCACCGCCTCCACCAGCCGGCGGTAGGCGACAAAATCGGGGTCCGGCCGCATGGGCACGCGTATCGTCACCCCGGGCCAGCGCTCCAGCAGCCGCAGCACGGCGGGCAGCCCGATCACCTGCGCCAGCACGCAGAGCGACTCCGGGAGCAGCTGCTCCAGCGCCGCGTCGAGCTCGCCCAGGGCGCGGTAGTCAGACACTCGGCACCATCCCCAGCAGGTCGCGCTGGCTCGGCCACTGGCGCGAGTCGCGCAGGGTGCGGAAGGCCAGCGCCAGCCGCGCCGCGCCGCGGAATCGGCAATCCTCCCGCCACTGGCGGCGGGGCCAGAGCTCCACCACCCACTGCTGCGCGAGCTCCGGCAGCACATCATAGGCCGGCACCCCGTCCACGCCGGCCACCACCAGGTCGGCGAGGCCGCGGTGAATGGCGCGGGCGAACCACTCCGGCACTTCCCCCGGCGGGTCCAGTGCGCGCAGCCGCTCCACCACCTGGGCGGTGCGGCTCTTCGCGCCAGGCGCCGGGGCGGCGCCGGCCAGCACCGGCCCCTCCGCGCCGCGGGCCGCCCGGCTCTCCAGCACCCGCCACAGATAGTTGTGGCCCCCGAGCGGCCGCCAGCCCGGCGCCTGGCGCTTCTCGCGCAGTGCCTCGACCGTCTCCACCAGCGCGCCCGCCAGCTGCTCCGGCGTGGCGCCGGCGGCCTGCGCCTGGTCGCGCACCTCGGTGGCCAGCGCCAGGGCGCGAGACCATCGAAGGGCCTGCACGCGGGGTTTAAAGAGCCCGAGATAGGCGGTTAACGGCCCGGCCGCCGGGCCGAGCCGGCCCAGCAGGGCGAACAGCTCCCGGGCGCTGGCGTCGTCAGCCAGCGCCTCCAGCTCGTGGCTGGTGTTGCAGTGGGGGCAGGTGACCTTCACAGCGACCTCTCCGACAGGACCCTTGGCAGGCTCTTGCGCAGCGCCGCCAGGACGCGCGACCATCCCATGCGCCGGCGCCATGGCTGGCCGTCCACGTGCACGTCGTAGCAGTCGATCCGGTCCGACCGGTACAGGTCGAGCCGGTGCACGCTGCGCCCGTGGTCGTAGTCGATGACGACGATCCGGCGCCGGAGCTGCGGCAGCTCTGGCGGATAGTCAGGCGCCGGACCCTCCAGCCGCCGGCGCTCCCTGGCGGCGCGCATGGCGGCCAGGCGCTCACGCTGACGCCGTGTGACTCGATAGCTCATACCTTGCACGGTCCGGATATTCTTGTGTTATATTTCGGTCAGCGTATGGAGGTGCACGCTTGCAGCGTCACAGTCCATCGCCCGCATTACGTCGCGCCTTGCCGTATTCCATGCCAGCTTCGGCTGGCGTCTAAAGCTGGTAATCTCCAGTACGCCGTCAATGTGCGTCACGTTGCCCAGTGATAGATGCACGTTGCCGCTGTAGAAATACGTCCGCGTGAACAGTGAGCGAAGAAATATAACAAGCGCCTCCAGCCGACCGCCTACCGCGTTGCCGTTTTCAGTGTTCGTGGTTTCGCTCATCTTCATCTTCTCCGGTGGCTTCGTTGTCGGCGGTCGGCTGAGGCGCGCCGTTCGGCGTCACATTCATGGCCGCATCAATCGCCGCGTCCAAGTCGGCACCATTCAGCACAACGTTATCCGGCACCTTGCCGGCAAACACGCCGCCCTCAACAATCGCGTCAAGGTCTCGTGCTCTCAAGTAGGCATAGCGCCTGGCGTACTGCGCCACCTGTTCCGGCGTCAGTGCGCAGTTGCAGTCGCTGCAACCATTTCCGCAGGCCGGTGAAATGCAAAGTGCTGTCATCGTTTTCGCTCCGTAGTTGCGCCGCCGAACCCGTCAGTCCACCGGACCTTCGCTAACGCTCAGGCCGGTGACTTTGGCGTTAGGCTTCCATGAACTGCCGTATCTCGGCGGCAGACACATGCACCGTCCGTTTCGTGTTCGGCACCATCACTGACAGCAGCCCTTTTTCAGGGCCGCGCTTCGCCACGCGGAACTCCGCTCCGGTTACGCTCATGGTGTCGCTGTTGCGCGGGTCGTTGCCCATCCACGCGGCGTGGTACAGGCGGAAGTTTTCGGGCACTTCGCCGAGCTTTTGCAATGCCACTTTGCCGAATGGCTGCTCCTCGAAGTGTCTTTCGCTCATGTCTGTCATCGTATCCTCCAAGCCTAACCACTGCGTCGAGCAGACGCGGGAAAGTCAGGCGGTTTGTCTAAAGTTCGTGGCCGCGCCTGTTCCACGCGGCGATCGCCTCATCCCTGCTGCGCTCCGATACGGTCACGCTCACCCCCATGACCACGACAGGTGCCGCAGGATCCACAGCACCGCCTCGATTGCGCCCCATCCGATGACTCCGATGACAAGCAGCATGAAAATCCAGTCGCCGTCACTCCCGTGCATGATCACCTCCATCATCAATCCCATCGGTCGCCAGGTGGTTCCCAACGTGCTCGATGAGCAGCCCCAACACCCGGCGGTTGCGCCGCCAGTCGCCCTTGCACCAGGGCGCGATCTCCTGGGCCAGGGCGTCGGCCTGCTCCGCCGTCAGCCCGGCCCGGCGCTGGAGGTCGGACCAGCTGCGCCAGAGCGCCACCTTCGACTGCTCGACAGCCAGCGCCGCGATGACGGCTCGGAACTGATCGGCGCCGCGCAGCCACTCCACCTTATCCACGCCATACATCCGCCTGGCGATGGCGTCGGCGTAATCCCAGGGGGCGCCCAGCTCTGCCAGCTGCGCCTCGATCTTCCGCAGCTGCTCCACGCGATCCAGCGTGTGCGGCCGCCGCCCGGCCTTCTTCGCAGGCTTCGGGCGCCACCCCAGCCGGCGCAGGTGGTCCAGCACCTTGGCCAGGCCGGTGGGCGTGAGGTCGGCGGAGCTGTCCACGCCGGCCACCTCGCGCAGCATGGCGCGGTAGGTCTCCTCATCCAGCCCGAGATCCTTTCGGGCAATGTGGATCTGGGCCAGCTTGGCGCGGCGGCGGGGGTCAGCCATCCCGGCTCTCCGCCAGAATCAGCTCCTTCTCCATCGCCTCCATCTCCGCCATGTAGGTGGCGTAGTCGATGATCTCCACGGATTCGTTATGCTGGAGCAGGTGGCGGATGAATGGGCGCGGACGGTTCCAGTACGGCGACGGGATGATGCGGGTGCCGTAGTACCCACCCGCCTTGCACTTGCGCTTGCCGATGGCCTTCTCCATGGCGCGAACAAACTTTGCGGGATAGCGCCGCTTCTGCTGCGGACGCCAGAACCGCCGCGACTCCTCGGGCAGCTCATCGACGGACGAGGCGATCACCATCCACTGACCACGGATATAGCCGTTCACGTGCACCACAATGGCCAGACGGGTGTTGCCGATGCGCCTCATGCCGGCGGAGACCAGGTAGCCGTCGCAACGCAGATGGACCAAGCTGAACTGCCGGTCGAGTTGCTCGGCCAGCTCCGCCTGCTGGGCCTTGGTCAGGGTCGCCATCAAACATCCTCCCTCTGGTAGAACCACCGCCCGCCCTCGCGCCAGCAGCGGATCCGCCGCCCGTTGGCGCGCAGTTCGGAAATGACTGAATTGACCGCGCAGACCTGCACGGTGGTCATGATGGCCAGCGTGGAGTGAGGCCGGCCGTCGGCCAGCAGGTCGTCGACCCGCTTCAGTCGCTCGCTGTCCAATGTCGCTGCGTGCATGGCGTCGTCCTCGCTGGCTGCTCATCAGGCCCGGGGCGCTGCCCCCGGACGACGGCGGCCTTGCCGGGCCACCGTTTCGCTGTGCGAATCGCCCGTTTCGTGGGCTATCCGGCCGGGTCGCTCGGTGGGAGGTTGCCGCTGTGCGGCCCCGATCCCCGGCTGCCGGTGTTACTCATCGCGCCACCGCCGGCTGGGCGCGGCCCCTGGACGGGGCGGTGGGTATCAGGCTGGCTTGCGCCACTCCTCCCAGAGGCCGGCGGCATCGCAGTGGGCGATGACGCTGTTGTCGTCCGCGAGCAGCCGGAACTTGCAGCGCAGTGCGGTGGCGGCAAACGATGCAGCCTTCCGCACCTGCACCTCTCTCGCCTCATCGCCCGCCTCGAATCGGGCCACGTTGCGCCACGCGCCGTTCTGGTTGATTTGCAGCATCATTGTCCCGGCCTCATCCCGGCATCGATCAGCGCGGCGTACTCCTGCAGCCGCCGCACGATGGCCATCTCGTACTCGTAGGCCTCGCGCGCCTCGATGGCCTCCTCATCCCACTGGCCGTCGATCATGACGGCCCCCCTCATCGCCGCGGCGTCCATCTCGATGATGGCGGCGGCGTTCTTCAGGGTCTCCAGCAGTGTCATGCGGCCTCCTCGATGCGCTCGGCATCACGCAGCAGCGCGTCCACCAGCTTGTCCACCTCGCCGTCCACGGGCCGGATGACCACCGCGTCGGTGTCGGCCTCGATGCGGATACCGAGGCGCTTGAGGTCGGCTGCGGTGAGGTCGTAGACGGCGGTCTTGCTCACGCTCTCCCGCATCCGGATCAACAGCTCGGCCTGCTCCTCCGGCAGGGTGGCGCGGATGCGGGCGATGGTGGCCGCCTCGTCGTCGATGACCACCTGGCCGCGCTGCTTGGTGTAGCCCACTTTCACGCCTGCGATCGTCCGGGTGCGCGGCCGCTCGAACAGCTCCGGGCTGGCCTGGATGGACGCCTGCAACCGGTCGTGGGCGTCGGCCGTGGTGGCCACGGCGGAGCGGATGGCGGGCAGGTAGCGGCGCTTGAGCTGGGCGATTTGCTCCTCCAGGGTCGAGACGATCTCGGCCAGAACACGCCGACGGGTTGCATAGAGCTCCGCCAGCCCCTCGATGTCCTTCAGCTCGATGCGGCTCATGGGCGGGCCTCCATCAGCCCGCTGTGGGGCTGGTAGCGGATTTCGTCGCTGTCGCGGCACAGAGTGCCGATGCCGTTGAGCTCGACGGTCCTGCCGCCGCGCACGGCGTAGTGCACCTGGGCCAGCGCCTCCTCGATGGCCCACTCGATGTCGCCCGCCCGCAGGCGCGGGTCGGCGTCCAGGAGGATGCCCTGGACCTTGCCGATGAGCTGCTGGGTGTTCAGGGTCTTGGTCATGTCCGTTTGCCTCCTCAGTAGTCGTTCAGCCGCGCCCGCAGGCGGTCCACGGCGGTGGTCCAGGTGTGCAGGGCGCGGGCGGTGCGGTCGCCGAGCTCGCGCGCCCCGGCGCGCTCCAGTTCCATCTCCAGCTCCAGCATCCGGGCGGCCACGGCGTTGCCGGCCGCCACCACGCCGCGCACGGCCATGGTCTGCGAGGCGGTGAGCGGTTTCGGGTCGCTCATAGCCCGGCCCTCCGCGCCGCGTCCAGGGCGGAGGCGGCCTCGCCGGCGGCCCGGAGCAGGTGCACCAGGACCTCGTCGCCAAGGCCCTCGATGTAGTCCTCCAGGACCTGCCGGGTGTCCGACGCGGCCCGCTGCAGCAGCGCCAGGCGCGCGGTGATTTTGCCGTCCTCGGGGTGGACCGCCGGCGTCGCGGCGCGGGCCTGGCGCGGCTTGCGCGGCGCGGTGGTGCGGCGGCGACTGACCGGCCGCTTATCCGCCGGCTGCTGGTCCGTTGCGGCGGGCGCTTTCTGCGACATCACAACACTGGGCCACGACGACGGCGGCGGCTCCTGCGGCTGGTCCGTGGCGGCTGGCGCTTTCGGAGCCGGAGCGGGCGCGGCCGCCCGGGGCGTCAGTGGCTCCACCGCCTCTCCCTTCCGCGCCAGGCGGTGCCGGTTGTGGCCGTCGTCACCCTTCTCGGTCACTACCTCGCCGCGCTTGCGCATGGCGTGGATGGCGCCGGAGATCTGGGTCGTGTCGGCGATGCCGACCGCGCGGTGGTAGATCTCCCGCGTGCTGATGGGCTCATCGGAGGTGGACAGGACGCGCCGCACCTCATCCGTGACACCCCAGGTGTTCGTATCGTCAGACATGGCTCTCCTCCTTCGCGTCCCACTCGACGCGGCAGCCGTGGTACTGGACCTGCCAGGTGTTGACGCGGCCCGTGGGGCCGCTGCTGAATCGGTAGGCGGCCGCCGCACCCAGCTGGTGGCAGCGGCGCGAGGCCTCGACGCGGATCACCGGCCGGGACCGGCAGGGGTCCACACCGATGACCGCGATGCCGAGCGTGGTCAGCCGGCGCACCGCGTCGTAGGTTGCGCTGAGACCGGTCAGGATGTGCCTGTTCACCTGCGGAATCGCCGCGCTCATGCCTTTTCCTCCTCCAGGTCGCGCCAGGCGGCCTCGATGTGCCGTGCCCGCAGCGGGTCGCCCTGGGCCAGCATGGTGGCGAGCCGCAGGACCTTGGTGACCATGCGCAGCGCCCCGGGCTTGCGGGCGATGTCCGTCACCAGCTCGCGCTCCTCGCGCCCGGTAATGCCCCAGGCGTCGAGCTGCGCCTCCACGTCGGCCCGCAGCGGGCGCCCGAGCCGCACCCGCTTGCCGATGCGGCTGAACAGCTGGGCGAACTCGGCGGCGCGGTTGCGGCCGGTGAGCTGGGCATAGACGGTCTCGTTGCCCACCAGCGCCAGGCCGATGCCGGAGAGCTCCGCCAGGCGGCGCGAGGCCTCCAGGGCGCGCTCGTTGAGGAACTGGGCCTCGTCAATCACCAGCAGCCCGCTGGTGCCGCGCAGGCGGTCGCGCAGCGCCATCTCCAGCACGTCGGCATGCCCCTTCGGGACGCGCACCCCGACGGCGAAGGCCACGGCGCGCAGGAACCCGCCCAGGGTGTTGCTGCTGGGCGTGCAGTCCACCTTCCAGACGTTGGGGCTGATGTGCTGGTGCCGCTCGATGGCGCGGGTCTTGCCGACGCCGGCGCCGCCATAGATCACCACCAGGTCGGTGGCCATCTGGGCGTAGGAGAGGGCGGCGAGCACGCGCCGGCCCGTGGCGGTCTCGAACCACTGCGGCGCCTCCGGCAGGCGGCGCGCCAGGCGGGTGCGCTCGGTGCGCACATCGAGCCACCGCGCCACCTTGGCCTCCACGGCGGCGGTATCGCCCCGATAGGTGCCGCCCAGCCACTGTGACAGCGCCGAGGCGGATATGCCGATCTCGTTGGCGGCCCTGGACTGGCTCAGGCCGGCCGCCTCCATTTCCAGCCGGGTGCGCTCACCCAGCGGGTTGTCGCCATCCAGCCCCTCGGCGGGGCGGATGGCGGTCACTTCACAGGCTGCCTTGCTCATGGATATACTCCCTCTTGCTGTTGTTCGGCCGCTCAGGCGGCCTGTCCACCGTCCGGCGGGGTGCCAGCCCCGCCGGACGAATCTGGGTTGCTCACCACCAGCCTCAGCCGAGGCCGCTCAATCTCCGGGGCAAGGTTCTGCTCGCCGAGCGCGATGCGCCGCTCGCACACCCGCAGCTCGCCGTCCAGGGCGTGGATGACGCCCGCCCGGAACGCTTCGCTCCACTCGTCCGGCCCACCGCCGCGGCGCAGCGTCTCGATGCGCCGGGCCAGGTGCTCGGCATCGCCGCGCAACATGGCGAGCAGGCTCTTCAGCGGCACCATGTCGTCGTTCACAGCAGCTCCTCCTCTCGCTCACCGCGCTTGCGGGCGGCAATCTCCAGCATCATGTCGTCGAACCCGCGCAGCATGGCCTCGTCCTCGTCGCGGTGGTCCGGCACCGGCGCGGCCGGGCCGTTCACCACCTGCTTCCGGTGGCGGAAGTCGCCCTGCACGATGCCGGGCTTCGGGTCGTCCGGCTGCTGCGGCGCCGGCAGGAACCGCGATGCCTCCAGGGCGTCCATGCGCCGCTCGGCCCGCGCCATCTCCTTCGCCGCGCGCACCTTCTGCTTGCGCGCCCGGTTGTGGGCGCGGCCGGTCTCCGTGTCGCCGTAGCCGGCCGCCGCCACGCACTCCGCCTCGACGATGTAGCGCCCGTCCAGGGTGTAGACGTGCACCGACTCGTGCAGCTGCTGCGGGTCGAAGCGCACCACCACCTTGTGGCCGACGAAATCCAGCAGGGCGTCGTCGGCGTAGCGGTTGCGCCCGCGCCCCTGGACACCGCCCGCCTCCAGCACCACGGACCCGCCCTGGCGCACCGGCACCGCCTCGGCGGCCAGCATCCACAACCGCCGCTGCTCCGCGGTCGCCTGGCGGATGACCGACTGGCGGTAGGAGCGCTCGAAGGCCTCGTCGAAGGAGAGCTGCCCGGCGCAGACCTCGGTCTGGCGCCTGGCCCGCGCGTTCCAGGCCGCCACGCCCTCGGCGAGCACCCGCAGGAACTCCTCGATGGGCACCGCCCGGTCACCGTAGTTGTCCGGCTTCGCCATGGGGTTGGGGCCGGTGTAGGCGCCGGCCAGCGCCGGGTGCTTGTCCACGTACTCGCCGATGCCGCCGACGCCGAAAGCGCGCTCCACCGGCTTCGCCTGACCGTGGCCCTTGCCGGCCTGCACCGAGGTCCAGTGCACCTGCACGCCGAGCATGGGGAAGATGCCGAGCGGGTCATCGTCGCGGACCCGGAAGCGGTAGCGGTTCGGCACCCCGCCGGTCATCCACTTGTTGGCCGCCGCGCGGGTGTTGTCGATGGTGGCGTGCTCGGGGATGCCGTAGCGCTCCACCACCTCGCCGAACGAGAGCCGGATCACGTCGGAGTGCTCGGTCTCGTCGGTGCGCCAGGCCAGCATCCGGCGGCTGTACACGTCCTGCCAGAACCAGGTCTTGGGCCGGCCGATGGTCCCATCCGGCCAGCGCACGAAGACGTTGTGCTGGTAGCCGTCACCGTTGATCCACGCCAGCGCGTGCAGCTCGCGCACGCTGCGCTCCAGCGCCGGGAACAGCCGCAGCAGGGCGTGCTCGCCCTCCCGCCAGAACACCCGCAGCGTCATCGGCAGCGCCTTGATCCGCCGCTCCACGGTCTTCAGGCTCGGCACGTCCCAGCCGTGCGCGGCCGCCGCCTGGCACAGCCGCTCGTAGCAGCTGCTGAGGCTCGGCTGCTCGGGCCGCAGGTAGTCCGCCTTCAGGTACTCCCAGGCCGCCTCGCACATCTCGGAGCGCGCCGTGCGCCCCACGTACCCTGGCGTCAGCGCCGCCAGCCAGTCCGACGGGTCGTAGCGCTTGAGCCCGGGGCGGCCCGGCTTGCCGTGGTAGAGGTCCCGCAGCGTCCGCCAGCTCATGGAGCCGTTGGCGGTGGCCACCGTCTGGAACGCCTCCTGCCAGGTGTGCCCGGCCTCCACCAGCCGCGCCGCCTGCAGCAGGAGTGCGTGCCGCTCACGCGCCTTCGCCTTCTGCCGCTCCGGCTTGCGGGCGTAGTGATCCCACAGCGACTCGCAGTCGTACTCGAACGCCGCCGGCGCGGCGGGCGCCGGTCCGGCATCAGCCCGCGGCGCCTCCCGCAGCAGCAGCGCCTTCTGCGCCTCCGCCGGCAGGACATCCAGCCGGTACAGCCGCCGCCGGCCGCCGCGCCCCGTCGTCTCGCCGAACGGCCAGGACTCGCGGGCGGCCATGCGTTCAATCTTTCGGCGCGGCTCACCCATCGCCTCGGCGATCTCGCGGACGGTGTAGGTGCGGGCCTCGTTCATGCCGCACCCCCGGATAGGTGGGAACCCCACCCCTTGGTACGATGGCCGTTGCCCGACAAACCAACACCCAAGGGAGGGTTCCCAATGACTGACGAAGTCGAATTCGCGTTACTCAAGGCAGAGCTTGAGGGCTGCAAGATGGCCATCACCGGGTTGGCGATGTGCCTGATGAGGCTCGGAGTCGCGCCGGCCGATGAGATAGTGAAAAGCCTTGGCGCGGTGGCGGAATTCGCCCGCCAGACAACCGGCCCTGGCGCTGAGATCCCGATCATGCACATCATCGACATCCTCCAGGCGTGCGAGGGGACCCAGCATCCAGAAGCCGGTCTACTAGCCTCAGCGCTTCTCCACGCTGACGCGGGTCCATCCCTGCAATCGCCTCTGAGCACCTGGCTACAGCAAGCGCATCCAGATGAGATTTCCGGCGAGATTCTTCGATTGCTGCGGCAAGGGCTTCAGCGCGACGCTCAGCCAGATAGCGGCGGGGATGACTCAGAAGACGGATAAGGCGCATGAGGGGGCTCATTCCATCTCCCCCATCACCCGCTTCAGCTCGCGGATCTTCCGGGCCGCCTCGTCCCGCAGCCGCTCCAGCTTCCCCAGCTCGGCGTTGAGCGCCTCGCGCCCGATGAGCATCCGGGCGCCGCGCTTGGCCACCAGCCACTGGCTCAGCAGGTGGGTGCTGCAGGCCGTCTCGATGACCGGCACCTGGTAGAGCGGCAGGTTGAAGGCCTCCCGCGCCTCGCTCGACCAGGCGTCCAGCATGTACTTGCTCACCTCGGCGCCCGACAGCCGGCTCATCCGCGCCGCCACCTCGTAGCGGTCGCCGTCCGCACCCTTCAGCAGCTCACCCACCAGGTGGGCAACCTCCCGCCGGTAGTCCATCGACGCCGGCACCGGCGCCGCCGGCTGTGGCACCTCGAACAGGTCGGGCGTCATCGTGTCGCGGGCCCGCCGTGTCATGCGGCCTCCCGTCTACCGGAGCGCTGCGGGCTGACATTGCGCCGCCCGTCCCGGCTGCTATCCTGTGCTTGCGAGTGCGTAGACTTTTTACGCGGCCGGCCCATCATCCTATTGGGCAGCCCGTCTGCGTCGTAGCGCTCCGGGAACAGCACCTGCGGCGTCAGCCCGACGGCGTCCGCGATGATCTTTTCCATGCGCGGATACGGGCGCATGAAGGTCTGGTACAGCGTCGTCCGGGTCACCCCCGCCGCCGCCGCCACCTGGGCCAGGGATCTCCCCTGCAGATGGACCTGATACTTCACCCAGGCGCGCCGCTTGATGGGGTCGGTGATGAGCTGCCGTGTTTTGCTATCTAGCTGTTTCATGGCAGTAGACATTAGTCCATATCTGGAACTTGTGTCAACCCAGATATGGAACTTCTGCGAGTGACGCACTTCAGCAATTTCTAATATTTGGTACGCGAAGTGAATAAACTAATTAATATCAAATACATAATGAAAGCGCGTCACTCAGAAGAAAGTGCGTCACGAGTGACGCACTTCGGGGGGTGAAAGTGCGTCACGACTCCATAGGTTCCAGAATTGGTGCCGCCAGGAAGAGGATGGGGTTGTCAGTACCCGAATTTGGTTCACTTACCAATATTCCAGTCAGCTCCCTGAAGAAGTACGAGAGCGGCCACAGCGTTCCTGGCGGAGAGGCCATGCAGGCTATTGCTGGCGCAGGCATCAACGCGCACTGGCTGCTGACTGGTGATGGCCCCATGCTCATCGAGGAGGCCGCCGGCTATTGCGGTCAGGCGATCCTGACCGGAGAGGGGGTGGACCTGGCCGCCGACCAGGTGCGGGAGGAGAGCGGCGCCTATGCCCTGGTGCCGCTGTATGACGTGCGCGCCGCTGCGGGCCACGGCGCTGTGGTTGAACGTGAGCAAATCATTGATTGGCTGGCATTCAGGAAGGATTGGTTGTGGCGCGAACTCCACGCCGCGGCTACTGACCTTTATCTAATAGAAGTGGACGGAGAGTCCATGGAGCCGACCCTTCGGCCGGGTGACGTGATTCTGGTGGACCGCCGCAGCGCCCAGCTCGTACCACGCGACGGTGTCTACGTCATGCGGATGGACGGCACCCTCCTGGTCAAGCGACTCCAGCGCCTCCCCGGCCGCCAGGTCCGCGTCACCAGCGACAACCCGGCCTACCAGCCCTTCGCGCTGAATCTGGAACAGCCGGGTGATGACCTGGCCATCGTGGGCCGGGTAGTATGGACCGGCCGCCGCATGTGACGCCTTTGAACGATCTTCGAACGCCGTTCACACGCATGACCACCTTTCGCGTTCCTAGTGACCAAAACAGCCGATGCCGCGCGGTTTCGCACTTTGTCGCAGACTCAACGCATTTTGGCCGCGCGCCGCCTAACTACCTGATTCCTGCCCACTATCGCCCACAATTGCCCGCCAATTCTCGGCCACGTCCCTTTCGTTAACCTAGTGTCTGTGCACACAGCGCCGGCAACGCCGGTCGCGGCGGCCCGGGGTTGCTTTGCCCGGCCCGGGGGCTGTACAAAAGGCAGATAATCACTCGACGCGGCCGGAGCCGGGGAGCGCCAATGCACAGGTGGATCATCATCGGGCTGCTTTGCCTGGCCACGGCCGCCCAGGGGGCGGTCTACCGCTGGGTGGACAAGGACGGCAACGTGGTCTTCTCCGACCGCCCGCAACCGGGCGCGGAGGAGGTGCGGGTGCCGACCCCCAGTCTCTACGAGGCGCCGCGCCTGCCCGCGCCGGCCGGGAGCGCGCCGTCCGCCGCGCCCCGCGGGCCCCGCTACGGCAGGGTGACGGTGATCCTGCCGGAGAACGACGCCACCATCCGCGACAACACCGGCCAGGTGCGGGTCGAGGTCCGGGTTGTTCCCGCCCTGGACAGCCGGGCCGGGGATCGGGTGGTCATCCTCCTCGATGACCGGGTCCAGGGCGGCCCGCTCGCCACCACCCGGGTCACACTGGCAGGCGTGGACCGCGGCACCCACACCCTGCAGGCGCGGGTGGTGGACGCCGGCGGCGACGAACTGCTGGTCAGCGAGCCGGTTACCTTCCACCTGCACCAGGCCTCGGTGTTGTTCCGCCAGGGTGACGGCAACGGCGGCGATTCCGGCGGCGGCGATTCCGGCGGCGGCGACTCCGGCGGCGGCGACACCGGCGGCGACAGTGGTTCCACCGGCGAGGGCGGAACCTGACGTTCCACCCGCAGTCCCGGGCGAACCCGCACCCCGCCCCCTTGTGCACCAATATGGTGCGCGAGGGTTCTCTCCTATAGACTCCCATGCAGACCCGGGCGTCCGCCGCCGGGCGCTAAGCCACTCCTGATGAACGGCTTTCATGCCCCGTGACGGGGCGGTGGCGGTGGCTGGTCCGCTCTTTGCTAGGGAAAGAGCATGAACCTGCATGGGAGTGTCCCGCTTGGCCCGTCTGCACCAGCATATCCTGGACAACCTCACCACGGCCGTGGTCCTGCTGGGCGAGGATCTGCGGCTGCGCTACATGAACCCGGGCGCCGAGGAGTTGTTCGACGTCAGCGTCGGGCGCATGCTCGGCCGCCCGGTGGAAGACCTGTTCTGGAACGCCGAACTGACCCCGGAGACGCTCCGGCAGGCGTTGCGCTCCGGACATCCCTTCACCGATCGGGAGCTGGCGCTGGAGCTGCCGGGACGGCGCCAGGTGACGGTCGGGTGCACCGTTACGCCGCTGCTGACACCGGGCGCGCCGATGGAGCTGCTGGTGGAGATGGAGCGGGTGGATCGGCACCTGCGCATCGCCCGCGAGGAGACGTTGATTGCCCAGCAGCAGGCCGCCCGGCTGCTGGTGCGGGGCCTGGCCCACGAGGTCAAGAATCCCCTCGGCGGCCTGCGCGGGGCGGCCCAACTGCTGGAGCGGGAGCTGCACGACCCGGCGCTGAAGGAGTACACCGGCATCATCATCGGCGAGGCCGATCGGCTGCAGGAGCTGGTGGACCGCCTCCTCGGGCCCCACAGCCTGCCGCGGAAGCGCTCCATCAACATCCACGAGGTGCTGGAACGGGTGCGTACGCTGGTGCTGGCGGAAGCGCCGGAGTCGCTGTCCGTGGTGCGCGATTACGATCCCAGCATTCCCGAGCTGAACGCGGATCCCGACCAGCTGATCCAGGCGCTGCTGAACATCGTCCGCAACGCCGTCCAGGCGCTTGAGGGTCGGGGCCGGATCACGCTGCGGACCCGCACCGTGCGCCGGTTCACCATCGGGCACAAGTGCTACCGGGTCGTGCTGCGGGTGGACATCATCGACAACGGCCCCGGCATCCCCAGGGAGCTGCAGGAGAACATCTTTTATCCCATGGTGACCGGACGGCCCGACGGGACCGGCCTGGGCCTGTCCATCGCCCAGTTTCTCATCAGCCAGCACGGCGGACTGGTGGAGTGCGACAGCCGGCCGGGGCGCACCGTCTTCCGCTTGCACCTGCCGCTGGAGAATGGCGGTGCCGGCGCCGATGCCGGTGATTGACCGACACGAGGTGAGTTATGCCCGCAGGAGAACATGTCTGGGTCATCGATGATGACCGCTCCATCCGCTGGGTGCTGGAGCGGGCGCTGTCCCAGGCCGGCATGGATGTGCGCAGCTTCGAGGAGGGCGGCAGCGTCATGGCCGCCCTGGAACGGGAGCAGCCCGACGCGCTGCTGACCGATGTCCGCATGCCCGGGATCGACGGCATCGAGCTGCTCGAGCAGGTGCGCCGGCGCTTTCCCGACCTGCCGGTCATCATCATGACCGCCCACTCGGACCTGGACAGCGCCGTGGCCGCCTACCAGGGCGGGGCCTTCGAGTACCTGCCCAAGCCGTTCGACGTGGACGAGGCGGTGGAGCTGGTCCGCCGCGCGGTGCAGCACCGGCGCTCGGAGGGCGAGGCGCCGGCGGTCCCGGTCACGGAGGCGCCCGAGATCATCGGCGAGGCGCCGGCGATGCAGGAGGTGTTCCGGGCCATCGGGCGCCTCGCCCGCTCCCACATCACCGTGCTCATCAACGGCGAAACCGGCACCGGCAAGGAGCTGGTGGCCCACGCCCTGCACCGCCACAGTCCCCGCGCCGCCTACCCCTTCATCGCGCTGAACATGGCCGCCATCCCCCGGGATCTCCTGGAGAGCGAGCTGTTCGGCCACGAGAAGGGCGCCTTCACCGGCGCCACCGGCATGCGCCGCGGCCGCTTCGAGCAGGCCGACGGCGGCACCCTGTTCATGGACGAGATCGGCGACATGCCGGCGGAACTCCAGACCCGGCTGCTCCGGGTCCTGGCCGACGGGGAGTTCTACCGGGTCGGCGGTCACACCTCGGTGAAGGTGGACGTGCGCATCATCGCCGCCACCCACCAGAACCTCGAGCACCTGGTCGCCGAGGGCCGCTTCCGCGAGGATCTCTTCCACCGCCTCAACGTGATCCGCATCCACATCCCCGCCCTGCGCGAGCGGCGCGAGGATATCCCGGTCCTGGCGCGCCACTTCCTCGACCGCGCGGCGCGCGAGCTGGACATGGAGCCCAAGGTGCTGCGCAACGAGGTGGCGGCCTACCTGAGCGGGCTGGCGTGGCCCGGCAACGTGCGCCAGCTGGAGAACGCCTGCCGCTGGATGATGGTGATGGCCTCCGGGCGCGAAATCCACCTGGACGACCTGCCGCCCGAGCTGATGGGCGGCGCCGAGACCCCCGCCAGCGGCGAGGACTGGCTCGCATCCCTGCGCGCCTGGGCCGACCGCCATCTCGCCATGGGCGACCAGGGGCTGCTGACCCAGGCCCTGCCGCGCTTCGAGCAGACCCTCATCGAGGTGGCCCTGGCCCGCACCGGCGGCCGGCGCCAGGATGCCGCCCGGCTGCTGGGCTGGGGGCGCAACACCCTGACCCGCAAGATCAAGGAGCTGGACATGGACGTGGGCGGGGAGGAGTAGCGGCCGGCGGTCCGGCGCTACCACTCCACCGTGATTGTCAGCCGGTCCTCGTAGTACCCCACCGCGGCATTCTGGCCGGGGGGCAGGCGGGCATGGACGGTGAGCACCGCCGGCGTGTTGGGGGTCACCTTGCGCAGCCACACGGTCTCGCCGGTTCCCGTGCCATCGCCCCAGATCCGGGTGGTGGCCGGATCGACGAACAGGTTGTAGGCCAGGCGCCCCTCGCCGCCCACCCGGCGCAGCTCACGGGGCAGGAAGCCGCCGGATACCGTACTGGGGCCGATGCCGATCGTCACGCCCGGCGGCGGGGTGATATCACAGTCGATGGTGATGGTGGCGATGCTGGCGGCGCCCGCGGGATCGAAGGGGTCGTAGCTGCCGAAGGCGATACCGCCCACGCTCACGCCGCAGGCGCCGGCCGGCGCCGGCGCCAGGCCCAGGAGCAGAATGCCCGCAGCGGCGATGCGCCGCCGGCGGCGGGAGGTGCGCGGCGGCCGATCAGCGCTCCGGGGCGTCACAGCGAACCTCCCCCAGTTCGTGGACCACCTGTTCGGTGGCCGGTATTTCCAGCATGAAGTCACACCCGCCGTCGGGACCCCGGTAGCGGCCGCGGTGGCGCCCGGGCGGGATCCCCTCCAGGTAGAAGCCGCCGTCGCGCAGGGTGATGGCATGCAGGGGTCCCGTCTCCTCCCCGAGCGTGACGGTGCCGTGTCCGGCCGGAGTGCCGTCGGACCTGAGCAGCCGTCCCGCCACTGCCCGCACCCGGCGCAGGGGGAAGTCCACGAGCACGCCGCCCCGGTGGGGCGGGGCCACGTGCCGCTCGCGGGTCGCGAAGGTGTAATCGAGCGGGATGTCCCGCCCGTCGATGCTCACGGCGTTGTCCAGGTAGCCGGCGAGGTCGGGCAGCGGCAGGAGGCCCCGGCTGTCGGTCCGCCCCACCGCCTGGTGGTTGAGGGATACGCGGACGTTTTCCAGCGTGCCCACCCGCACCAGGGCGAAGGCGTCATGGATGGGGCGCGTCAGCACGGCGTGGCCGTCCGCCCACGCCAGCGCCCCGGCCCCACGCAGCCGCCAGCTGTCGCCACCGCCCGCGCCGCCTGTGCGCAGCTCCCCGCTCAGGATTCCGCGCCGTCCGTGCCAGCGGGCGTAGGGGGAGAGGGTCACCTCCCCGGCGTCGTGATCCATGGCGAGGCGATAGCCGAACCCTTCGCCGGCCGGTGTGGGGCGGGTGACCTGCAGGCTCTGGCGCCCGCCGTCGCCGTCCTGCTGGTGCTGGAGGCTGATGTTCCGCCGGCCGCCGGCGTGGAGGCTCAGGCCCAGGAACAGGCGCGTGTCGCTGCCCGACTCCGGGTCGTGGCTGTGGCTCAGGGTGGTGAACAGGCTCAGGCGCCCGCCCAGCGTGCGGCTGTAGGTGAGGCTGTCGGTGCGGCTTTCCCCCCCGTCATGGTCGCGCTGCTCGGCGTGGCTCAGGCCCAGGTTGCCGAGGTCGGGAAGGTGGGTGCCGATGCTCGCCTCCAGGCGCCGGCTGGGGCGGTCGGGTTCATTGCCGTGGGTGCTGTTGGCATAGGCGGCCGAGTAGGTTTCCAGGCGCAGACCGGCATTGACGCGGCGGGACTGAAAGCTGTAGCCCAGCAGGCCGGCGCCGCCCGGGGTGGCGCCCGGAACAGCGCCGGCGGCAGCGGCGAGGGTGGCGATACCGAGGCCGCCGGGCAGCCGCAGGGTCAGCTCGGGGCCTGCGTTCCAGAATCCCTCGCCGGCCTCGCCGCTGCCGCCGGCGGTGAGATTGTCGCTGACGCCGTAGCGGTGATAGAGGGCCGCGGCCGGAGCGCCATAGTCCGCGCTGCGGCTGCCGAACGCCTCGCGCTGCAGGCCGGCGGCGTAGCCGTATTCATGCAGGCCCGCGGCGAGGAGGGAATCGGTGAAGTAGTAGGCGCGGGTCAGGAACTGTTCACGACCGAAGGCGTCGCGCACCAGGACCTGGACGTTGCGGCTGCCGCCGTAGTAGTCCAGCCCCTCCAGTTCGAACGGCCCCGCCCCCAGCTCCTCGCTCCTTACCCGCACCCCGTCCAGGTAGATCTCCACCTCTGCGGGTGAGGTGAGCACGCCGCTGAGGCGGGCGGTGGGATTGCGCACGAAATAGGGATCGATGGCATAGACCTTGGTAAGGCTGACACCGCCGAGGTTGAGCGTGCCGCCCAGGGTCCCGGAGTCGGCGTAGTGGTCGCCGAACACCAGCCGCTGGAGCTGCTGCGGGCGATCCCGGACCAGCCGTGTCATCAGGCGCAGTGGACGGCCGCCGGCCCGACGGTGATCGCTCAGCAGAAGCCAGTCGCCGCGGCGCACGCCGAGCTCCAGGTCCAGGTCCCGGCTCGATCCGCCGTCCCCCCCCTGGAGGCCCACGCCGTAGTTGAGAAAGGCGCTGTCGCCGCTGAGCGGCTCCAGGTCGGCGCGCCTGGGCGTGCGGAAATCGAGGCGCCGGACCGGCAGCCGTTCCGGGGGGAGCACGATGTCCAGGATCAGGGTGGTGGTGTCGAACGCGACCCGGGACTCCGGCAGCGCGGAAAGATCGATCCACGCGCCTGGCTCGGGTGTATGGCCGTTCCCGGGCGGAAAGGGGCCCAGGCCCAGTTGCAGGAAACTTGCCGCGGGCACCAGGAATGTCCCCCGCGGGGTGCGCAGGGCCGGGTGTTCGCCGCGGCCCTCGCCGTTCACTCTGATCGCCACCAGCATCATCTCGCCGGGGGGATCCGCCGCCCGGGCCGAGATCGCGAGACAGAGCAGCAGGCACAGGGCCCAGCGCAGGGGGGCGCTGCGGCTCATGGCCCGCAGAGTGACCGGTCAACCGGTACCCGATCCTCCAGGGTGAGCGCGTCGCTGCGGACCGTGACCCGAACCTGGTCCAGCTCCGCGCACTGCCCGGAGGAGAGCGCCAGGCGGTAATCGCGGCCGCGCCCGGGCAGGAGGTACCAGCCGGGCAGGCGCCGCTCCAGTCCGGCACCCTGGAACACGATCTCCTCGAGCCGCAGATGGACGTTGCCCGTGTTGCGCACATGGACCAGCAGGTCGCCGGATGGCGTCTGCCGTGTCTCCAGGGTAGCGGCCGGAGCGGGTGTGGCCGGAGCCACGAAGACCGGCACGCCGAAGCGTATGGCCAGGCTGACCCGGGCGCCCCCGTTCCGCGCCGGTGGCGTCACCTCCTCCAGGTAGAGGCGGTAGCTCCGCTCCACCGCCCCGGGTGGCTGGCGCAGACCCACCCGCACCACCTGCTTTGCCGCCGGGGCGAGCGAGACCACCCGGGGGAAGTAGATCAGGGCGTCGATCGGCTCATAGCGGTCACCGCCCGTCTCGTCCTGGCTCCAGGACTTGAGGGTCAGGGCCAGATCGAGGGACGTGCGGCCGTTGTTGGTGACCATGACCGCCGCCGAGCGGGTGGTCGGGTCCAGATCGAGGCGGATGGGGGCGACGGCGAAGTCGCCCGCCGGTGCCGGTACCGCACACGCCAGCAGCCACAGACCGGCGAGCAGACGGGCCGTGGCCGGAGACGGGTGGCGGCGGGCGGACATGGGACGGCTCCGCGTCCGGCCTCGGGAGGCCGGTCGTCTCGGCCTCAGGGATTGATCTCCAGGGTGATGGTGTCGGAGTAGGCACCGGCGGTGGCCTGCTCATAGTCGGTCTGGGCCACGCCGCCCTCGTAGGTGAGGGTCAGGGTGGACAGCGGTCCGTTGCCGGTGCCGCTGGCGCCGCCGGTGAAGGCGAAGGTGTAGGGCAGGTACTCGGTGATGCCGGCGTTGTCGTGCTCCATGCGCTTGGCGCCGGCGTCGTCGTACAGTCCGCCGCGGTCGATAATGGTGTAGCTCACCCCCTTGGTGCACCAGAAATCGACGGCGCCGCTCTGGGTCACGTCACCGCCCATGGCCGGATCCAGGTCGCCGAAGGCGAGCGTGCCGGTGGAGGTGAACTTGCAGGTTCCCACCACGTTGGCCGAGACGCTGATGGTGGTCTGGTCGCTGGCCGCATGGGCGGGGGGGGCGATGAGCAGAGCGGCCAGGGTGAGGCCGGAGAGGAGTCGTGCCGTGCGCATGGTAGCGGTGCGTCCTGTGTCAGAGGGTTCGGATCCGGAAGCTGCCCTGCAATGCAGGATTTCATCACAATCAATGTGGACATTTGTCAATATCGGCGTCATTTGTAAACGCGACGGACACAAAAAGATGTGAACCCGGTCACGGTATCGATTTGTTGAGTGATGCGATGCGGCACTATACCGGCGCTGCCGGGCACCGTAGGCGGGCGCGACCTGCCGCCACCCGGGCACCCTTGCCGAGGTGCCGGTTCAGAGGGGGAGGATGCTGAGGGTGACGGGCCAGGGATAATCGCCCGGGGGGGTTCCCGGCGCCAGCGAGAAGCGGTAACCGGGACGGACCTCGATCGCCGCGCGGGGATCGGCGGGGGGGCGCAGGAGCGTCCCGCCGGCCACGGGGAGGGCGACATCCGGGCCCAGGCCGCGGAGCACCACGCCGGTGAGGATTTCGCTCCTGCCTTCCACGACCAGGGCATAGCCGCGGGGAGAATTGCTGCGGATGGCGAGCCGGGAGACGCCGTCCACCTCCACGTAACCGCGCGCCGCGTCGGCGGGCGTCACGCGCAGGCTCGACGGCTGGGCGAGAACCTCTAGCCGTGCGTAGGGCAGCACCCGCGCCGTCACGCTCACGCCGCCCTCCGCCCCGTTGGCCACGGCGTCGGTCAGGCCCGGGCCGAGGGCGAGCAGCGCCGCCACTGCGGCGGCCATCAGGCCCCGCTGCAGGCGCAGGCCCTGTGCGACGGTCCGCGGCGTGGCGTAGCCGGCGTCGATGAGAACCTCGCCCAGGGTGCGACCGGTTCCGGCCTGGCGGACGAGGGCGGCATCGAGCTGCGCAGCGGTGATGGCGCCGAGCAACACGAGGATGCGGCCCAGGCGCAGGGGGCCGGGGCCGTGCGGCTTGCGCCCGATCCGCCGCTGCAGGGACAACAGCCGCTCCAGGCCCTGCTCGTCGAGCCAGCCCCGCCGCACCGCGATGCGACCCAGGCGCGCACCGGTCCGGTCCTGTTCGGCGAGGGCATCCTCCAGCTGCGCGGGCGTGATGCGCCCGCTCGCCAGCAGCAGGACGCCCAGCGGTTCGCGGGGGCCGGCGGCGGTGGCCAGGATCCGCTCGGGGGAGGAGAGTGCCGATTGCAGCTCCAGGGCCAGTCCGAGGGTCGCGCGGTCGAGGAGGCCCATTGCACAGAGCAGCTCGCCGAGGCGGACCGCTCTGGCGTGTTGCAGCGTCAGGGCCGCCTGCAACTGGTCCGCCGTGACGAGGCCGGCATTGAGCAGGATCTGTCCGATGCGGTGAGCGGCCGCGCATGCCTGTCCGTCGCCGGGGCGCGGCGCCTGGATGGTCATGGATCCCTCCCTGTGCGGATCGCCCCGGCCCGTCGGGGCGACTGCTGATACTTTAGACCATCGGCAGGGGCCGGGGATGCGGAACCCGTCGCTGTCCGTTCACGCCGGGGGGGGCGAATGCTTGGTGCTCAGCTGGTGCACTGGGTATTTGGCCGCTCGGTGACCAGCGTGCCCACGAGCTGCTCCACCGTGCCCATGCCGTGGCGCTGGAGGTAGGCGGCGATGCCGGTGTTGATCTTCGTGCACACCAGCGGATCGTAGAACAGGGCGGTCCCCACCCCGATTGCCGAGGCGCCGGCGATAATGAACTCCAGGGCATCCTCGGCGGTGGCGATGCCGCCCTGGCCGATGATGGGGATGCCATGGTCCCGGCAGACCTGGTAGACCTGGTGCACCTTCAGCAGCGCGATGGGCTTGATGGCGGGTCCGGAGAGCCCGCCCTGGCGGTTGCCGAGGATGGGGGTGCGGTTCTCGATGTCGATGGCCATGCCCATGAGGGTGTTGATCACGGCGAAGGCGTCGGTGCCGGCCTCGATGCAGCGGCGGGCGTTGTGGGCGATGTCGGTCTGGTTCGGGGAGAGCTTGGTGATGAGCGGCTTGCCGGTGGCCCGGCGGCACACCTCCACCACCCGCGCGGACATCTCCGGGTCGTTGCCGAAAGCCACGCCGCCCGCCTTCACGTTGGGGCAGGAGATGTTGATCTCGATGGCGTCGATGGGCGAGTCGTCGAAGATGCGCGCCACCTCCTCGTACTCCTCCACCGTGGAGCCGGAGATGTTGGCGATGAAGCGGGTCTCCGAGAATTCGAGCGTGGGCAGGATCTTCTCCACCACGTGGCGGGCGCCGGGATTCTGCAGGCCGATGGCGTTGAGCATCCCGGCGGGGGTCTCGTAGACCCGGTGGGGGGCGTTGCCCAGCCGCGGCTCGAGCGTGGTCCCCTTCAGGCACACCGCCCCCACGTCCGTGTTGGAGAATCCCTCGACGCGGGTGTACTCCTCGCCGAACCCGACGCAGCCCGACAGCAGGGTGATGGGGGAGCTGAATTGGAGGCCGCAGAAGTCGAAGGTCAGCAGGGAGCGTTCTTCGGATGTCATGGTCCAGGTCCGGTGCGGGTACAATTGAAATTTGAAGAAACACGGCGAAACCGGATACCGATGCTGCACGTGGTGCTCTACGAGCCGGAGATTCCCCCCAACACCGGCAACGTCATGCGCCTGTGCGCCAATGTGGGCGCGCGGCTGCACCTGATCCATCCCCTCGGCTTCGACCTGGAGCATGCCAAGCTCCGGCGCGCGGGTCTGGATTACCGGGAGTTTGCCGAGGTGCAGCAGTATGACAATTTCCAGGCCTTTTCGGAAGCGCAGCGGCCCCTGCGCATTTTCGCCGTGAGCACCCGCGGCCGCACCGCCCACACCGGGCCGGCATATCGCGACGGCGACGCCTTCCTGTTCGGCCCCGAGACGCGCGGACTGCCCGCCGCGCTGCTCGACGGCTTCCCCCCCGAACGGCTGTTGCGCATCCCGATGCAGCCCCGCAACCGCAGCCTCAACCTCTCCAACGCCGTGGCCGTCGTCCTCTACGAGGCCTGGCGCCAACTCGGCTTCCCCGGCTCGGCCTGACCGCTCCTCATGACGCTGTCCAGGAAAGACCGATCAACCGTTGATTGGCGTTGATTTACGTTGATTTCTCTTCGGCGGATGGTTCGTGTGGTCTGATGGAGCGCCGGCAACTGGCCATCTGCGTCGCGATCCGCAGCAATGCGCTAGGGGATGCTGCAATCCGTGTGGGTGGCCGTGAGACCAATCAGCGTCAATAAACGTCAATCTGCGGTTAATCTGAAACGGTGATGGGGAGGGGAGGGTCAGGCGAGGCCCCAGGTCTCGGATTTCTGTTCGCGCGCGAGCAGGGTGGTGACGGCCTCGCGCGGGGTTTCGCCCTCGTAGAGGACCCGGTGGACCTCCTCGGTGATGGGCATCTCCACCCCGGCGCGCTGCGCCAGGCGGTGCACCTCGGCCGCGGTGCCGCGGCCCTCCACCACCTGGCCGATGGCGGCCTCGGCGGCCTCCGGATCCGTACCCCGGCCCAGGGCGAGGCCGAAGCGTCGGTTGCGGGACTGATCGTCGGTGCAGGTGAGAACCAGGTCGCCGAGCCCGGCCAGTCCCATGAAGGTCTCCGCCTGGCCGCCCAGGTGTGCGCCCAGTCGCGCCATCTCGGCCAGTCCGCGGGTGATGAGCGCGGCGCGGGCGTTGGCGCCGAAGCCGAGACCGTCGGAGATGCCGGCGGCGATGGCGAGCACGTTCTTCACCGCGCCGCCGAGCTGCACACCCACCATGTCGGCGCTGGTGTAGGCGCGGAAGGTGTCGTTGTGCAGCCAGCTCGCCAGGTCGTGAGCCAGCTCCGGATCGTGGGAGGCGACAGTGACCGCGGTGGGAAGGCCGGCGGCCACTTCACGGGCGAAGGAGGGGCCGGATACCACGGCGGCCGGGCGGCGCGAACCGAGCACCTCGGCGCAGACCTCGTGCAGGAGCTGGCCGGAGGCGGCGTCCAGGCCCTTGGTGCCCCAGGCGATGCGGCAGCCCGGCGCGAGCCAGGGACGGATCTGGTGCAGGACGCCGCGGAAGACGGCGCTCGGCACCACCAGCAGCGCCAGGCCGGCACCGTCGAGGGCCGCGTCGAGCCGGTGCTCCACGCGCAACGTATCGGCGAAGTGGATGCCGGGGAGGAAGGCATCGTTGCTGCGCCTGGCGGCGAGCTCGGCCATGTGCGCCGGCTCGTGGCCCCACAGGGTGACCGGCAGTCCGTTGCGGGCCAGCAGCATGGCCAGCGCCGTTCCCCAGGAACCGGCGCCGAGCACGGCGATGGGCACAGTTCCGGCTCTGCTCACGGGCGTCTCCTCATCCGCGGGCGATGGCTGCCGCCTCAGTGGGCGGTGCCGCCCTCGGCCGGCTGCTCGCCTTCCTGCTGGCGGCGCAGGTGCTCGGCGTAGAGGGCGTCGAAATTCACCGGATTGAGGTACAGGGGCGGGAAGCCGCCGCGGCTGACCAGGTCGGTGATCGCCTCGCGGGCATAGGGGAAGAGGATGTTGGGGCAGAAGCTGCCGAGCATGTGGCCCAGCTGGGCCGGTTCGAAGCCCTTGAGGGTGAAAATTCCCGCCTGCTTGACCTCCGCCAGGAAGGCGGTCTTGTCGCTGTTGGTGACCGTGACGGTGATGGACAGCGTGACTTCGTTGACTCCATCGCCGAGCTGGCGGGTCTCGGTATGCAGCTCCACGTTCATCTGCGGCTGCCAGCGCTCCTGGAACACCTCCGGTGCCTTGGGGGACTCGAAGGAGAGATCCTTCACGTAGAGGCGCTGGATGGCGAACTGCTCCTGACCGGCGGCACCGGGCTGCGTGTTGTTCTCTGCCATGATGATCTGGTCCTTGTAGGATGCGGTAGATGACGGGCCGGTCCTGTTGCGCCGGTCGGCCCGGCGGGCCACTTCGCGTCCGCCCCGGCGTGGCGCCGGGGTCGGGAGGCCGCTGATATTGTAACCGGCAGCCGGGTTCCGTTGCGCCTGTTTTCACCCCTGGAATACGGGACTCCGCAGTGTCGCGCGCCGTCGGCCGGGCTGCGGCGGGGCTGGCCCCAGGGGTTTCAGGAGAGGCCCAGCAGCGGGTCGAGCCGGCCCTCCACGTCGAGCTCCGCCATGTCGTCGAAGCCGCCCACGTGGAGATCATCGATGAAAATCTGTGGCACCGAGGTGCGCCCATCGGCGCGCGCTTCCATCTCCGCGCGCCGTTCCGGCTCCGCGTCCACCCGGATGTCGATGTACCGGACCCCTTTGGCATCCAGCAGGCGCCGTGCCCGTACGCAGTAGGGGCACCAGGCGGTGGTATACATCACGACGTTGGCCATGCCGTTACTTTCCCTTCTTGGTCTTGCGGGTCAGCGGCAGGTTGGCATTCTGCCAGGCGAGGATACCGCCTTCCAGGTTGTGGACTTTCTCGAACCCCTGCTTGCGCAGCTGCCCGCAGGCGCGTGCCGAGCGGTGGCCGCTGCGGCAGCCGACGATGAGGGTGCGGTCACGGTAGCGCTCGAGCTCGCCGATGCGATCCCGCAGCCGGGAAAGCGGTATGTGCACCGAGTCGATGATGTGTCCGTCCCGGTACTCGGTGTCCTCGCGCACGTCGAGTACCAGCGCATCCTCGTGGCTGATCAGGGTGGTGGCCTGCAGCGGCCCCACCCGACTGACGCCCCTGACCCGTCCCCAGACCTCCAGCCACAGGATGGCTCCGAGGGTCACGAACAGGGCGAGAAAGAGCTGCCAGTTGCCGGCCGCGAAACTTGCGAACTTATCCATATCGGGCATGGTCCCCCCCTCAGTCGCAGGGGCCCTTGACACCCATCTTCTTCAGCAGCTTCTCCGGCGGGCAGAAGCCGGTGAACCCGCTCTGGAACAGGTTGAGGGCGGCGAAGGCGGTGAGCCACAGCCAGTAGCTGCTGTGATAGATCGGGCTCGCCGGAGCGCCGAGGGCCAGGGAGATGAGCACCACGGAACCGGCCATGATGCGGATAATGCGCTCGGTGGTCATTCGTATGGATCTCTGCGGAAGTCGTGTTCGGTTGTGTGTATACAGCACGTCACGGCCATGGAGCGCGGGTGCCCCGGGGCCGGTTCAGAGTACGCCGCCCGTGGCGTGGGTCAATGGGCCAGCGTACAGAAAACGTCGCGCATCATGCTGATGAGGCGGAGCGTCCTGGCGTCACCCACGCGGTAGTAGACGCGGTTGGCGTCCTTGCGGGAGGCTAGTATGCCCTTGTCGCGCAGGATGGCAAGGTGCTGGGAGATATTGCTCTGGGAAGTGCCGACCTGCTCCACGATCTCCTGCACGCTGATTTCCCGATCACCCAGGGTGCAGAGAATCTTCAGGCGCAGTGGGTGGGCCATGGCCTTGAGGGAGCGGGAGGCCCGTTCGATGTCCTCATCCTGGGTGATGAGGGTTAGATCTCCGGTTTCTGGCAGCATCATGGTTTCATTCCGTATCGCTATCGTTGTGGTTCCGACCCTCCCCTGATGATCGAGGGCGCGGCAGAGGCTCTGAGGCCTCTATCATCAAAACCTTATACAATTAAATACCATTTGAGAACCCTGGGCGGCTTCTTTATGCGCAATCAGACACACTTTTCCACGTTTCAGATTCCGGCAGGCGGCGAACGGTGGCGACTGGGCAGACTTCCGGGGAGGATGTTGCGTTGCACTATGATTTTCGAGAAAGTTCAACACGTAGAGCCACGGAAGCGGGGTGCGTGATGAGATGTGCTCCGCGACGCGACGTTTGCCAGTCGTGGCCGGTGGTTGTCCGGTCGCGGGCCAATCATGGAAAAAGGGTCCTGACGGGCACGATTGCCCTTTGGAACGGGCAAATATCCATCTTTTCAAAATAAGGCACGGCTTTCATGTGGTTATGGGCGGCTCCCGGAAGACCTTTTTACCGTGGCGTCGGGCGCCCCGCTCCGGTAGGATCGCGCCTCCGACTTATTTAATAGGCTCCCCGGTGGAACTGCCCCGCAGTTCACCGGCGTTTCCGGTTGAACTGCGATGTCACTGACACACAGGCCCATTGTCCTTATCGTGCTCGATGGCTGGGGGTACAGCGATGAGGTGGAGTACAACGCCATCCGCCAGGCCCGTACGCCGGTCTGGGATCACTTCTGGGCGACCCGCCCGCACACGCTCATCAGGGGATCGGGGGCCGAAGTCGGCCTGCCTGCCGGGCAGATGGGCAACTCCGAAGTGGGACACCTGAATCTGGGCGCGGGCCGGGTGGTCTACCAGGAGTTCACGCGCATCAACAACGCCATCCGCTCCGGCTCCTTCTTCGACAACCACACCCTGCAGGAGGCCATCGACGGCGCGGTGGCGGGCGGCGGGGCCGTGCACCTCATGGGCCTGCTCTCCCCCGGCGGCGTGCACAGTCACCAGGAGCACATTCACGCCATGGCGGAGCTGGCGATCCGGCGTGGAGCGGAGAAGATCCACATCCATGCGTTCCTGGATGGGCGGGATACGCCGCCGCAGAGTGCCGCGGCGTCCATCGCGGCCACCGAGGCGAGACTCGCGGAGCTCGGTCACGGCTCCATCGCCAGCCTGGTGGGCCGCTTCTTCGCCATGGATCGGGACAAGCGCTGGGATCGCATCCAGCTGGCCTACGACATGCTGACCCAGGCCAAGGCTCCCTTCACCGCACCCGATGCCGGTACCGCCCTGGAGCAGGCCTATGCCCGCGGCGAGACCGACGAGTTCGTCCAGCCCACCCTCGTGGTCCCGCCGGGAGCCGAGCCGGCCTGGATCCGGGACGGCGACGCGGTCATTTTCATGAACTACCGCGCCGACCGCGCCCGCCAGCTCACCCGGGCGTTCATCGAGGACGGCTTCGACAGCTTCGAGCGGGCCGTGGTGCCGCAGCTATCCTCGTTCGTCTCCCTGACCGAGTACAACGAGGACTTCGACATCCCCGTGGCCTACCCGCCCGAGCGGCTCAAGAACGTCATCGGCGAGTATGTCGCCCGCCTCGGCCTGCACCAGCTGCGCATCGCGGAGACCGAGAAGTACGCCCACGTCACCTTTTTCTTCAACGGGGGACTCGAGCCGCCGTTTCCCGGCGAGGACCGTATCCTGGTGCCCTCGCCGAAGGTGAAGACCTATGATCTGCAACCGGAGATGAGCGCCAGGGAGTTGACCGACAAGCTGGTGGAGGCCATCGGCAGCGGCAGGTATGACCTCGTCATCTGCAACTACGCCAACCCGGACATGGTGGGGCACACCGGCAAGCTGGACGCCGCCATGCGCGCCGTGGAGACCATCGATGCCTGCCTGGGGCGGGTGGTGGAGGCTCTCGATGCGGCGGGTGGCGAGGTCATCGTCACTGCCGATCACGGCAACGTGGAGTGCATGCGGGACGTGGAAAACGATCAGCCCCACACGGCCCATACCAGCGACCCGGTGCCGTTCCTCTATGTGGGCCAGCGCTCCGCGGCTGTTGCCGAGGGCGGGATCCTCGCCGACGTGGCGCCGACGCTGCTCTACCTGATGGGGCTGGAAAAGCCCAGCGAGATGAGCGGCCGCTCGTTGCTGGAGTTCGACTGAGGCGCCCATGATCCCGGCCAGGAAGCGGGGCGGGACCGGGGCGGGCCGCCGCAGGCGCCCGGCGCTGCTCTGCATAGGACTGTTGCTGGCCGGTGTGTCCGCGGTGGCCCCGCTGCCTGCCGCGGCCCAGGGCGGCGAGGCGGAGAAGTCCGCGCAGCTGGCGCAGGTGCGGGAGCGGATCCAGGCGCTGAAGCGGGAGCTCGAGGCGGATCGCGATCGGCAAAGCGGCCTGCGCGCCGAGCTGGAGGAGAGTGAACGGGCCATGGCCCGGGTCACCCGTCGCCTGGCAACGCTGGAAGCGGAGCAGAGCGGCGCCCGCGAACGACTGGCCGCGCTCACCCGGGCGCGCGATGAACGGCGCGCCGAGCTGGCGCAGGAGCGGGAGGCCCTCGCGGGACTGCTGCGTTCCGGCCACCGGGCCGGACGGGCGGAGTACCTGAAACTGCTGCTCAACCAGGAGGATCCCCAGCGTCTGGGCCGGATGCTGGTCTACTACGACTACCTGGGGCGGGCCCGGACGGAGCGGCTGGAGCGGCTGCGCCAGGCGCTGGAGGAACTGGCCGCGGCCGAGACCGAGGTGCGCGAGGCCGCGGAAGGTCTCGAAGCGGTGCGCGCGGAGGCGCAGCGGGAGCAGGCCATCCTGACCGAGCGGCAGCGGGAGCGGAGCCGGGTGCTGACGGCCCTGGGACGTGAAATCGGGGCCAAGGACCGGCAGCTGAAGACGCTGGTGGAGGACGAGGAGCGGCTGCAGCGGGTGTTGGCCACCCTGCGCCGGGCGTTGGCCGACCTGCCCCGGAACTTCGATGCCGAAAAGCCGTTCCCGACCCAGCGCGGGCATCTCCCCTGGCCCGCCTCGGGAAGCGTCAAGGCGGTTTTCGGCGCCAGCCGGGGCGTGGGGGAGCTGAAGTGGAACGGTATCCTCATCGCGGCGCCCGAAGGGCGGGCGGTGCACGCGGTGCATCGCGGGCGGGTGGCCTTCGCCGACTGGCTGCGCGGATTCGGCCTGCTCATGATCGTGGATCACGGCGATGGCTACATGAGCCTCTATGGTCACAACCAGCACCTGCTCAAGGAGGTGGGGGAATGGGTCGAGGCGGGCGAGGCGGTGGCCAGCGTCGGCGCCAGCGGCGGGCGGACGGCGTCCGGGCTCTACTTCGAGATCCGTCACAACGGCCGTCCCGTCGACCCGATCCGGTGGCTGGCGCGGCGCTGAGGTCCGGCTGCGGAACCGGTGGCCGGTGGCAACGGTCCAACCGTTGTAAACTGTATGCCTGCAAGGGGTTTGACACTCCCCAGAGGCCTGTGGCAGCTTGCATCAGACGACGCGGCGCCCCACCGTACGGGCCCGTTTCCCTGTGGCGCTGCAGAAGCAGCGGAGCACAAGTGCTCCACCCGTGAGGAACGGAAGTGGGCACTGGAGTCATGGCACTTCCGGCAGCCTCCCGCTGAAAGCACCGTTATTCACGGAGCAGTACACTAGGAGCATTTGATGAAGTCGACCTCCCGCACCCTGGCGGTTCTCGTTCTGGGTCTGCTGCTGGGCGTGACCCTGGCCCCCAGCCACTATGTCTTCGCCGAGCATGAAGAAGCCCGGAGCCTGCCGCTGCCGCTCGACGAGCTGCGCACCTTCACCGAGGTATTCGCCAAGATCAAGAGCGACTACGTGGAGACGGTGGATGACAAGCAGCTCCTCGACTACGCCATCCAGGGCATGCTCTCGGGCCTCGATCCCCACTCCTCCTACCTCTCGCCCAAGGATTACGAAGACCTGCAGGTGGGCACCACCGGCGAATTCGGCGGTCTGGGCATCGAGGTGGGGATGGAGAACGGCTTCGTCAAGGTCATCGCGCCTATCGACGACACGCCGGCCAGCCGCGCCGGCATCGAGGCCGGCGACCTGATCATCCGCCTCGACGACAAGCCGGTGAAAGGGCTCACGCTGGACGAGTGCGTAGCCATCATGCGCGGCAAGCCGGGCACCGAAATCGTCCTCACCATCGTGCGCGAGGGGACGGAGAAGCCGTTCCAGATCACCCTCAAGCGGGACATCATCCGGGTCAAGAGCGTCAAGAGCCGGATGCTGGAGGAGGGTTACGGCTACCTGCGCATCAGCCAGTTCCAGGCCCATACCGGCGACAACCTGATCGAGGCCATCGACGGGCTCAAGCGGGAGGCGGGCGATCAGCTCAAGGGCGTGGTGCTGGACCTGCGCAACAATCCCGGCGGCGTGCTCAATGCCGCGGTCGCCGTCTCCGACGCCTTCCTCGAGCAGGGCACCATCGTCTACACCGAGGGCCGGGCCAGCGACTCCGAGCTGCGCTTCAATGCCCGTCCACAGGATGTGCTCACGGGTGCGCCCATGGTGGTCCTGGTGAACGGCGGTTCCGCTTCGGCCTCGGAGATCGTCGCCGGCGCCCTGCAGGACCAGAAGCGGGCCGTGATCATGGGTACCAAGACCTTCGGCAAGGGCTCGGTGCAGACCATCCTGCCATTGACCAACAACTCCGCGCTCAAGCTCACCACCGCCCGCTACTACACCCCCAGCGGCCGTTCCATCCAGGCCGAGGGCATCACCCCGGACATCACCGTGGAGAACGTGAAGGTGGGCGACGTGGTCGATGATGGAGTGGCGCGGCTCAAGGAGGCGGATCTCACCCGCCACCTGGCCAACGGCGATGCAAAGCAGAAAGGCAAGGACGGCGCCGGGAAGCAGGACGCCGGGCCGGGGGATGAGCAGACCCCGGAGGCCGGGGGGGACCAGCTTTCCCTGGCCAGGACCGACTACCAGCTCTACGAGGCGCTGAACCTGCTGAAGGGGCTGAACATTCTCGAGCAGCGCCGTCGCTGAGGTGTTGCCGCGGTGACGCGGACCCGCCTGCTGCTCTGGCTGCTGCTGTCACTGGCGCAGTCGGCAGCGGCCGGCGAGGCGCGTATAGCGCTCATCATCGACGATCTCGGCAATGACCTGGCCGCCGGCCTGCGGGCGGTGGCCCTGCCCGGTCCGGTGACCCTGGCGGTCCTGCCCCGGACCCCCCACGGGGCGCGCCTGGCCCGCGCGGCCCACGGCCGCGGCAAGGGGGTGATGCTGCATCTGCCGCTGGAGGCGCTGGGTGGTGCGCCGCTGGGCCCCGGCGGCATCGGTCTGCACATGGACCGGTTCCAGTTCCTGCGCACCCTGCGCGAGGATCTGGTCAGCGTGCCCCATGCCGGGGGTGTCAACAACCACATGGGCAGCCTGCTCACCCGCCACCCCGGGGCGATGGCCTGGCTCATGCGGGCCCTGCGCGCCTATGGGCTCTATTTCGTCGACTCCCGCACCACGCCCGCCACCGTCGCCGCGCAACTCGCCGCGGAGATCGGGGTTCCCCACCGGCAGCGGGATGTGTTCCTGGACCATGACCCGGAGCCGGCGGCCGTGGCGGCGCAGCTCGAGCGCCTGATCGCCCGGGCCCGGCAGCGGGGCAGCGCGGTAGGCATCGGCCACCCGCACCCGGTCACGCTGGCCTACCTGGAGCGGGCGCTGCCGCAGCTGCGCTCGCGGGGAGTGGAGCTGGTGCCGGTGACGGAGATCCTGGAGCCCTCCACGCGGCCGGGACCGCCCGAACTGCCGTGGGTTGCCGTCGGTTGGCCCGCCGACTGAGCAAATGTCATGGTCCGTGCCGTGCCGTGCCGTGCCGTGCCGTGCCGTGCCGTGCCGTGCCGTGCCGTGCCGTGCGGCCGGCCGGACAAGCTTGATGTCGACCCTGGACGAGAGGAGGTTCTCAACATGGCGAGCGTTCTGATTCCCCTGGCGCCGGGCTTCGAGGAGATCGAGGCGGTCACGGTGGTGGACTTGCTGCGCCGGGCCGCCATCGAGGTGGTCACGGCGGGGCTCGCGCCCGGGCCGGTCACGGCGAGCAGGGGCACGGTGGTGGTGCCCGACGCGGAACTGGACGCGGTGCTGGAGCGGGAATTCGATATGCTGGTCCTGCCCGGCGGGCTGCCGGGCGCGGATCACCTGGATCGCGATCCGCGGGTGCGGGCGCTGGTGGGGCGGATGGCCGCGAGCGGACGCTATACCGCCGCCATCTGCGCCGCACCCAAGGTGCTGGCCAGCACGGGGCTGCTGGCGGGCCGTCGCGCCACCGCCTTCCCCGGGGTGCTGGAGCGGCTCGATCTGCCCGACGTGGCGCTCGAGGCGGCCGCGGTGGTGGTGGACGGGAAGGTGGTCACCTCCCGGGGGCCCGGCACCGCCATGGACTTCGCCCTCGCCCTCATCGAGCTGCTCGCCGATCGCGCCACCCGCGAGCAGGTGGAGGCGGCGCTGCAGAGGCCATAACTTCCGGCCGCGGCTGCAAGGATCCAACACCAAGACGCAAAGACGCCAAGAAGGAAAATGTTGTGCGTCGGGTTTGCACCGGCAGGCCACCGATGCGGCGGTGTGCCTTTCAAATCTGAAGTAACCCTGGCGTCTCCGCGCCTTTGCGTCTTGGCGTTGAAAAACGGCGTCAGAGCCGGACTTCGATGCCGCGCTCGGCCATGCGGCGCTTGGCCTCTTCGATGGTGTGCTCGGCGAAGTGGAAGATGCTGGCTGCGAGCACGGCGTCGGCCTTGCCCTCCAGCACGCCCTCGGCCAGGTGATCCAGGTTGCCCACGCCGCCGGAGGCGATGACCGGTACGCTCACAGCGTCGCAGATGGCCCGGGTGAGGGCCAGGTCGAACCCGCTGCGGGTGCCGTCGCGGTCCATGCTGGTGAGCAGGATTTCGCCGGCGCCGAGCGCCACCATGCGCCGCGCCCACTCCACCGCGTCGATGCCGGTGGGCTTGCGGCCGCCGTGGGTGAAGATCTCCCAGCGCGGCGGTTCGCCCCCGCCGCTGACCTGCTTGGCGTCGATGGCCACCACGATGCACTGGGAGCCGAAGCGCGCGGCGGCCTCACCCACGAAATCGGGGTTGAAGACCGCGGCGGTGTTGATGGCCACCTTGTCGGCGCCGGCGTTCAGCAGGCGCCGGATGTCGGCCACGGTGCGGATGCCGCCGCCCACGGTGAGGGGGATGAAGACCTGGCTGGCCACCTGCTCCACCACATGCACCATGGTCTCGCGGTCATCGGAGCTGGCGGTAATGTCCAGGAAGGTGAGCTCGTCGGCTCCTTCCTTGTCGTAGCGGCGGGCGATCTCCACCGGGTCGCCGGCGTCGCGGATATCGACGAACTTCACGCCCTTGACGACGCGGCCGTTGTCCACGTCCAGGCACGGGATGATGCGCTTGGCGAGTCCCATGGCGTCAGGCCGCCGGGGGCGCGGCGGGGCCGAACTCGTCGGCCAGGCGCTGGGCCGCACCGAGGTCGAGGGTGCCCTCGTAGATGGCCCGGCCGGTGATGGCGCCGATGATGCCGGGCTCGCCGGCCTCGCACAGGGCGCGGATGTCCTCCAGGCTGCTGATGCCGCCGGAGGCGATGACGGGAATGTTGACCGACTGCGCCAGCTTGACGGTCGCCTCCACGTTGACGCCGCTCAGCATGCCGTCGCGGCCGATGTCGGTGTAGACAATGGCCTCCACGCCGTCCTTCTCGAAACGCTGGGCCAGGTCGATGACATCGTGGCGCGAGAGCTTCGACCAGCCGTCGATGGCCACCTTACCCTCCTTGGCGTCGAGGCCGACGATGATATGGCCCGGGAACTCGAGGCAGATGTCAGAGATGAAGTGGGGGGCGTTGATGGCCTTGGTGCCGATGATGGCATAGCTCACCCCGGCATCCAGGTAGGTCTGGATGGTGTCCTCGTCGCGGATGCCGCCGCCCACCTGGATGGGCAGTTCAGGGAATGCTTCGGCGATGCGATGGATGATCTCGGCGTTGACCGGGCGCCCGGCAAAGGCGCCGTCGAGGTCGACGATGTGCAGGCGCCGGGCGCCGGCCTCCACCCAGCGGCCGGCGACGGCGACGGGATCCTCGGAGAATATGGTCTCGTCCTCCATGCGCCCCTGGCGCAGGCGCACGCATTTGCCTTCCTTCAGGTCGATGGCGGGAATTACCAGCATGGAACGTCCATCCTCGTTCGGGTCTCGGGTTGTCTGTCCGGCCTGTTGTCCGTCGCTCCGGCGGCCGGTTGCCGGCGCGGCTCAGTCGGTCCCGTCCCAGGCCAGGAAGTTCGCCAGCAGCTGCAGTCCTGCCTGCTGGCTCTTCTCCGGGTGGAACTGGACGGCGAAGAGGTTGTCACGGGCCACCGCCGCGGTGAAGCGCAGCCCGTACTCGGTGCTGGCCGCGCTGAGCGCCGCGTCGGCGGGATCCACGTAGTAGCTGTGCACGAAGTAGAAGCGCGCATTCTGGGCGATTCCGTTCCACAGGGGGTGCGGCCGGGTCTGCCGCACCTGGTTCCAGCCCATGTGGGGGATTTTCAGCCGCTCCCCGCTGCGGGGGTCGGAGAGCCGCTCCCCGAAGAACCGGACCGCGCCGGGCAGAACGCCGAGGCAGGGCGTGCCGCCGTTCTCCTCACTGTGCTCCAGAAGCACCTGCATGCCCATGCAGATGCCGAGGAAGGGCTTGCCGGCGGCCGCCTCGCGCACCACATCCTCTAGGCCGCGGGACCGGATCTCTTCCATGCAGTCGCGGGCGGCGCCCACCCCGGGGAAGACCACGCGGTCGGCGGAGAGAATCTCCTTCTCCACGTCCGTGACCCGCACGCGGGTTCCCGCCGGGGCCATGTGCTCCAGGGCCTTGGACACCGAGCGCAGGTTGCCCATGCCGTAATCGATTACCGCGACGCTGCTCATGCCGTACTGTACCGTGGCTGTGGTCGGAAGGAGGGTTCAGAGAACGCCCTTGGTGGAGGGGATGCCCTGGGCCCGGGGATCGGGCTCCGCGGCCATGCGCAGCGCCCGGCCGAGGGCCTTGAACAGGGTCTCCGCCACATGGTGGGCGTTGCGGCCGCGCAGGGCATCCAGGTGCAGGGTGATGCGGGCGTGATTGACCAGCCCCTGGAAGAACTCCCGGAACAGGTCCACGTCGAAATCGCCGATGCGCGCGCGCGGGTAGTCCACTTGGTACTCCAGGCCGGGACGGCCGGAGAAGTCCACCACCACCCGCGAGAGCGCCTCGTCCAGCGGCACATAGGCATGTCCGTAACGGCGGATGCCGCGCTTCTCGCCCAGGGCCTGGGCCAATGCCTGGCCGAGGGTGATGCCGATATCCTCCACCGTGTGGTGGGCATCGATGTGCAGGTCGCCGCGGGCCTCGATTTCGATATCGATGAGCCCGTGCCGCGCCACCTGCTCGAGCATGTGGTCGAGGAACGGGATGCCGGTATCGATGCGGGCGGTGCCCGTGCCGTCCAGGTCGATGCTGACGGTGACCTGGGTTTCCAGGGTCTCGCGGTTGATGCGGGCGTTGCGCTGGGTCATGGTGCCGGGTACGCATTCGGATTGCACAAGACTCATAGGATACCCTCAAGGCCGGCGGCCGTGAACCGCATTCGGACCACCGATGGCGCGGCCCGGCGCGGGAGGATGAAGACTATGATTGATCCACATCAATAATCGGCACCATAATAAGGTAATACGGTGATTTATGGGCACGGCTCAGAACCTCGAGGTATCGATGGCCGGCAATGTGAAACTCAGTGTGGCAGGTTCCGGCGGCGGCGCGGTGGCTGACAAGCGTATCGCCTGTCAGGACTGCACCCTGTTCCAGCTCTGCCTCCCGCTGGGTATCGGCGAGGACGAGCTGGCCCTGCTGGACGAGGTGATAACCGCCCGGCGTTCGCTCAAGCGGGGTGAAATGCTGTTCCGTGGCGGCGCGCCGTTCCATGCCATCTACGCGGTACGCTCGGGATCGCTCAAGACCTATACCATCATGCAGGACGGCCGCGAGCAGGTGACCGGCTTCTACCTGCCGGGCGAGCTGGTGGCGCTGGACGCCATCAGCCTCGGTCGCCACCCGAGCTCGGCCAAGGCCCTGGAGAGCTCGAGCATCTGCGAATTCTCCTTTCAGGATTTCGAGCGCATGGGGGCCCGGGTGCCGGGTCTGCAGCGGCAGATGCTGCGGGTCATGAGCCGGGAGCTGCTCAACGACGAACTGCTGCTGCTGCTGCTCGGCAAGAAGAGCGCCGAGGAGCGCCTGGCGGCATTCCTGCTGTCGCTGGCCATTCGCTTCCGCCAGCGCGGCTTCTCCGCCACCGACTACAACCTGAGCATGTCCCGCAGCGACATCGGGAACTATCTCGGGCTGGCGGTGGAGACGGTCAGCCGCCTGTTCACCCGTTTCCAGCAGGATGGCCTGCTGCGTGTGGAGCGGCGCCGAATCCGCATCCACGATATCGACCGTCTGTCCCTGCTGGCCGGGGACACGGCCCTTTCCGGCAGTCAGCGCATCGACAGTGCGGAGGTGCCGCAGGGCGAGCGCTGAGTGCCTGGTTTCAACCCGCAACCCGGATCCCGTCATGCCAGAACAGTGTTCACCAACCCCTGCAGGGAAGCACGGGACCAAGACCGAGGTCGCCTGCGAAGAGTGCGGGCTGTTCGGTTTCCTGCGTCTGCTCACCGTCATCGATCCCCAGGGTGAGCGCTCCGAACCCCTGGCGGGAGTCCTCTCCCGGCGTACGCGCATCCCCAAGGGTGAAACCCTCTATCGCCACGGTCAGCAGCTTCAGGCCGTCTACGCGGTCAAGTCCGGCGCCTTCAAGAGCTACACGCTGCTGGACACTGGCGAGGAGCAGGTCACCTCATTCCACTTTCCCGGAGAGCTGATCGGGCTCGATGCCCTGAAGGGCAACCGCCATCAGTACACCGTGAAGGCGCTGGAGGACAGCAGCGTCTGCCAGTTGCAGTTCCGCGAACTCGAGCGTTCCGGCGTGCGCCTGGCGGAGTTCCGCGAGCAGATGATCAAGGCCATGAGCGAGAAGATCGGAGAGCAGTCCCGTCTACTGCTGGTCTCCTCCCGCCCCTCGGCCGAGGAGCGCCTGGCCGCCTTCGTGCTCAACGTCTCCCGCCGCCTCGAGGTACGCGGCTTCCCCTCCGAGGCGTTCCGTCTCGCCATGTCGCGCCAGGACATCGCCAGCTACCTCGGCCTGGCGGTGGAGACGGTGAGCCGGATGTTCAAGCGCTTCCAGGCCGATGGGCTGCTCTCGGTCAGCGGCAAGCAGTTGCGGATTCTCAACCGGTCCGCCCTCCAGTTGCTGGCGAAGGTTCGCGACTGAACAGAAAATACCAGAAAAAACAATAAGATGTGTTGAGAAAACGGAGGTGTCCCCAGGGTGCCTCCGTCCCCTACCTCCCGCCCCCGGACATAACTTGCGAGCGATCAGTCGAAACATTGACAAAGATCAATGTTCACGTATCGTTGTCCGCTAATATGGCATCCAGTGCCATCTTCCGTGCACGAAATGGACGGTTTTCGACCGTTCGCGACAGGCCGACTGGCAACAATTCGCGCCTGTGCTAAATCATTACAGAATGTGGGTGAAGGGGCGGGGGTGTGTGCGCCCTGGAATTTCGATACCCACGCGGCCGGAGTCGGGGAGGGCTGGTCAGGCCGCAGCAGGAGCCCGTAGAAAATCTGCGCAATTTGCACACACTCTAAGAAACGAGGAGAACAACCGTGGTGGAAGCGACAGTGGAGCAAAAGTACAACTTTGACGTTGTACGATGGTTCACCGTCATGGCGGTGGTGTACCTGGTGGTGGGCGCCCTGGTGGGCGTCTATATTGCCTCGGAGCTGGCCTGGCCGGTGCTCAACCTGGACAACCCCTGGTTGAGCTTCGGGCGTCTGCGTCCGCTGCACACCAACGCCGTGATTTTTGCCTTTGGCGGCTGCGTTCTGATGGCCACCGGTTTCTACAGCGTGCAGCGCACCTGCGGTGTACGCCTGTGGAGCGACAAGATGGCCTGGTTCACCTTCTGGGGCTGGAACACCATCATCGTGCTGGCAGTGGTCACCCTGCCGCTGGGCCTGACCCAGGGCAAGGAGTACGCCGAGCTCGAGTGGCCCATCGACATCCTCATCGCCGTGGTGTGGTTGTCCTTCCTGGCCAACTTCGTCATGACCCTGGCGGTGCGCAAGACCTCGCACATCTACGTGTCCAACTGGTTCTACCTGGGCATGCTGGTGATGATCACCTACCTGCACGTGGTCAACAGCCTCGCCATCCCGGTGGGCCTGTTCACCTCCTACTCCCTCTTCTCCGGGGTGCAGGACGGCATGATCCAGTGGTGGTGGGGTCACAACGCGGTGGGCTTCTACCTGACCGCCGGCTTCCTGGGCATCATGTACTACTTCGTGCCCAAGCAGGCCAACCGTCCGGTGTTCTCCTATCGCCTGTCAGTGGTCCATTTCTGGGCCCTGATGTTCGGCTACGTCTGGCTCGGGCCGCACCACCTGCAGTACACCGCCCTGCCGGACTGGACCGGCTCCCTCGGCGCCGCCGTATCGCTGGCCATGATCATCCCCTCCTGGGGTGGCGCGGTGAACGGCATGATGACCCTCTCGGGTGCCTGGGACAAGCTGCGCACCGACTACATCCTGCGCTTCCTCATCATCTCGCTCGCCTTCTACGCCATGTCCACCTTCGAAGGTCCGGTCATGTCGCTGAAGACCGTGAACGCCCTGTCCCACTACACCGACTGGACGGTGGGTCACGTGCACTCCGGCGCGCTGGGCTGGGTGGCGATGGTCGGCATGGGTGCGCTCTACCACCTGATGACCCGCATCTGGCACACCGAGATCTTCTCCGCCAAGCTGGTGAACCTGCACTTCTGGACCGCCACCATCGGCGCCGTGGTCTACATCGTCGCCATGTGGGTGTCCGGCATCATGCAGGGCCTGATGTGGCGTGCCTATGACGAGTACGGCACCCTGGCCTACACCTTCGCCGAATCCGTGGAGGCCATGCACCCGTACTACGCCATGCGTGCCATCGGTGGAATGATCTTCCTCCTGGGCGCCGTGATCATGCTGTTGAACACGGTTCTGACCATCCGCAAGTCGGTGGCCGAGGGCAGCCTGCGCGCCGCCCGTGCCGCGACCGCGACCGCTTAAGGGGGGACTCCAGAGATGGCAGATCAGATCTACTCCACCCGTTTCCAGGACAAGCTGGAGCGGAATATCTGGGGCATGCTGATTGTGCTCGCCATTGTTCTTTCAGTGGGCGGCATCGTCGAAATCGTGCCGCTGTTCTTCCTGAAGAACACCATGGAGCACAACAAGTTCCCCGAAATCGTCTGGCAGCGTCAGGCCGGCCAGACATTCGACGACTGGAAGCCGGGTGACGGCGTGCGTCCCTATACGCCGCTGGAGCTCGCGGGCCGGGATATCTACCGGCGCGAAGGCTGCTACACCTGTCACTCCCAGATGGTCCGTCCGTTCCGTGACGAGAAGGAGCGTTACGGTCACTACTCCCTGGCCTCCGAGTCCATGTTCGACCACCCGTTCCAGTGGGGCTCAAAGCGTACCGGCCCCGATCTGGCGCGGCTGGGCGGGAAGTACTCGGATGACTGGCACCGCAAGCACCTCCGCGCGCCGCGTTCGGTGGTTCCGGAGTCCGTCATGCCGAACTATCCCTGGCTGGACAACGCCTACGTGGACGGCGCCACCATTGCGGCCCACATGAAGGGAATGCAGATGATCGGCGTTCCCTACACGGAGGGCGACATTGCCTCCGCAGCAGACGCCGTGCAGGGCAAGACGGAGATGGACGCCCTGGTGTCCTATCTCCAGGTGCTCGGCACTATGGCGACGCTCGAGGAAGGCAAGGCCTACCGTGAGTAGTCTGCGGGAATATTTCCACACCGATTGGGAGGCGATGACCACCAACGACTGGATCGGCATGACGATCACGGTGGTCATCTTCCTCCTGATGGTGGGGCTGTATGTCTACGTCCTGCGTCCCAAGAACCGGGATCGGCTGGAGTCGCACCGGCACATCCCGATGCTGGACGAGGACGAGCGCAATGAACGTGGAGGAAGACCATGACGGACAAAGTGTTTCCCGGTGAGAGCAATACCGGGCACGTGTGGGATGACAACCTGCGCGAACTGACCAACGATCCGCCGCGCTGGTGGACCATCGCCTTCTGGGCGAGCGTCATCTGGTGGATTGTCTACGGCATCATCTATCCGACCTGGCCGGTCAGCCTGGAGGGTGCCAACAAGGGCCTGCTGGGCTGGACCCAGATCCAGGAGTACCAGCAGGGCGTCGCGGAAATCCAGGCGGTCCGGGCCGAGTTCGAGGACCAGATCAAGGCCAAGACGGCCAAGGAGATCCTGGCCGATCCGGGCCTTACCGACTACACCGTCGCTTCGGCCAAGGTGCTGTTCGGTGACAACTGCGCCGCCTGCCACGCGGCCGGTGGCGCCGGCAACCCCGGCTTCCCGGTGCTGGCGGACGACAACTGGATCTTCGGCGGCAGCATCGAGACGATCCAGCAGAGCATCACCATGGGGCGTCAGGGTGTCATGACCGCCCACGGCAAGATCCTGTCAGAGCAGGAGATTGACACCCTGGCCAACCTGGCGGTCAATCTCAGCCAGGGCAAGAGCGACCCGGAGGGCATGACCCTGTTCACCCAGAAGGGCTGTATCGCCTGTCACGGCCCCGACGGCAAGGGTATGCAGGTGCTGGGTTCCGCCAACCTGACCGACAGCATCTGGCGGTTCACGCCGGGCGGTTTCGAAAGCGCCAAGTACACCATCACCCATGGTGTCAACGACGCAACCGATCCGCAGACCCGCGAAGCCCAGATGCCGTCCTTCAAGGACCGTCTGGACGAGGCGGCCATCAAGAAGTTGGCCGTTTATGTCTACCGGCTCGGCGGCGGCCAGTAACGGTCAGCCACAGCGTCTGAAGCTCGCCTGCGAGCGCATAGTATAAAAATGACACCGCGCGGAGGTGTTCCGCCTCCGCGCGGTAACTGGAAACGGGGGTAAGGTCATGAATACAGACGCGGTTTTCTGGGGTTCGGTCCTCACGGTGGTCATCGCCGTGGTGATTGTGGTCTATCTCGGCTTCAAGGCCAAGCAGTTGATGGACCGTGACGCCAGGAGTCACAAGTAAGCACGATTGCAGCGAACATTCTGTAAGGCACTTCGAGGGGGCTGTCCAGGCCCCCTCAATTTCACATACCAGCCACAGCCCGGCCCGTCAGAAGCGGGTGCAAGGGCGAGGGAACGAGCGAAAGTGTCGCCGCCGACAGCAGGAATGTAAGTATTTTGTTATATTCCCGTCGCCGAATTGACAAATCTCAATGGGGTGATCCGGTCCGGGGCGATAGACTAGTGTCGGGTTATTTTGTCCTGATTTCCCGGCACAGGAGATGGTAAGTTGAGCGAAGAACAGCGCAAGGTCGACCAGGCTGGTGTCGACGAACTGTATGCCGAGGCCGAGCACTGGCATGTCAACACGGGTGGAGAGACCATCCACGCCAAGCGGGTGCCGGGCAAGTGGCGCAATTTGAAGTGGCTGGGCAACGCGGTCTGGCTGATCTTCTTCCTGGGCCCCTACCTGCGCTGGGATGGCCGGCAGGCGGTCCTGTTCGACATTCCCGAGCGTCAGTTCCACATCTTCGGCCTCACGGTCCTGCCCCAGGACTTCTGGATGCTGTCGCTGATCCTGCTCTTTTTCGCGTTGCTGCTGGCCGTTTCCACGGCCCTGATTGGGCGGGTCTGGTGCGGCTTCTTCTGCTTCCAGACGGTGTGGACGGATGTCTATACCTGGATCGAGGACAAGCTGGAGGGCAATCCGCAGCAACGCCGGAAACTGGAAAAGGCGCCGCTGGATGCCCGCAAGCTGCGGATCAAGCTGGCCAAGCACGCGCTCTGGCTGATTATCGCGGTCCTGACGGGCATCAGCTTCGCGGCCTGGTTCACCGATGCCTTCGTGCTGTGGGGGCAGATCGCGACCCTGCAGGCCAGCACGGTGGTCTGGATCGTCATCGCCCTGTTCACCGCCGGCACCTACGTGCTGGCCGGCTACATGCGCGAGCAGGCCTGTTTCTGGCTCTGCCCCTATGCGCGCATCCAGGGCGTGATGGTGGACAAGGCCACCGCCCTGCCCACCTACGACTACCGCCGCGGCGAGCCGCGTGGCCGGGTCAAGAAGGGTGAGTCCGAAACAAACCGGACCACCGGCGACTGCATCGACTGCAACCAGTGCGTGGCGGTCTGCCCCACCGGCGTCGACATCCGCCAGGGGCAGCAGGAGGGCTGCATCACCTGTGCCCTGTGTCTGGATGCCTGTGATACCGTCATGGACAAGCTGGGCCGTGACCGGGGGCTGATCCGCTACATGTCCCTCGAGGAGTTGGAGGGCAAGCAGCCGGTGCCGCTCTGGAAGCGCGGCCGGGTCTGGGTCTATACCGGGATCATGTCCATCGCCCTGGCGGGGGTGGCCTACGGTATCAGCACCATCTCCTCGCTGGAGCTGAAGGTGCTGCACGAACGCCAGCCCCTGTTCGTGCTGCAGAGCGACGGTTCGGTGCAGAACAAGTACACCCTCAAGATTCTCAACAAGACCAACTTCGACATGGATGTGGTCATCCGTGCCGAGGGTCTGGATGACATGGTGCTGGTCGGGGCGGAGAAGCCGGTGTCCGCTCAGAAAAGCGGTGTGACGGCGACCACCGTCTTCCTGCGCGTGCCGCGGGAGGAGTTGGAATCGGATTCCCAGCCTGTGGTCTTCCATATCCACAATCTGAAAAATGAGCAGTTCAGTGCCGAGCGCGAGAGCGTCTTCGTGGGTCCTCGGCGCTAGTTCTTACGCGGCACGGGTGAAGCGGCGAGACCGATAAGGGTCGCGCCGCCGAGGCGGCATCAGCAGCCGGGCGATGCCCGGCGTGGTCGGGCCCGCAAGGGTCGGTGGGCGGATGGCGCGCAACAGCGCGCCATCCGCCCGGTACGTACGAGGCAGGCAGGTGCAGACTATGGCAAATCCGAATTCCGCCTGGCGCAGCCCCTGGGTCATCGGCTGGATAGGGCTGGTGGTCACGGTTCTGAGCGTCAACGCATATATGGTGTACATGTCCTACACGACCATGCCCGGACTGGTCAACAGCGACTACTACGAACAGGGTCAGAACTACGAGAAGACGATGAACGAACGGCGGGTCCGGGCGCAGGCGCTCGACCTGGATGTCCGTGCCCCCGCGCGACCGGTGCGGAACGAGCCGGCCACCTTCCTCTACATCGCGCGCGACACGGGAGGTGTGCCGCTGGCGGGGGAGTCGGCGACGTTGCACGCCTACCGTCCGGCCAATGAGAAGGACGATTTTTCCGTTCCGATGGTGGCGGAAGGCAACGGCCGGTATCGCGCCGAGGTGAGCTTTCCCCTCAAGGGTGTGTGGGATGTGGTGGTGAGCCTCAAGCAGGGTGACGGGGAAGTGAATGCCGCCCGCCGCGTGATGGTGCGTGATTCACGGTAACCCGTGGCGGTGATCCAGCCCCAGCCCCGGGCGCGACTCGCGACGCCCGAGACCGTCGAGGAGGAGGCCGCCGGGGAACAGTGTTTCCACTGCGGACTGCCGCTGCCCGCGCCCGGAGAGATCGTCCGGGCGGAGGTGGCTGGCGCGGGGCGGGAGTTCTGCTGCCACGGCTGCGAGGCCGTCTGCCAGGCCATCTACGCCGCCGGCCTGGAGGGCTTCTACCGCCGCACGCCCGAAGGCGTGCTCCTGGGGCCCCCACCCGAGCCGCCGCGCGAGACCCGGGTCTTCGACCTGGACGAGGTGCAGTCGGAGTTCATCCACGAGCTCGGTGCCGAGCGCGAGCTCAACCTGCTGGTGGAGGGCATCCACTGCGCCGCCTGCGTCTGGCTGATCGAGCGCGCCCTGGGACGCCTGGACGGTGTGCTCAAGGCCCAGGTGAACCTGGCCGGCAAGCGGCTCAAGGTGCGCTGGGACAACGACCGGGTCCATCTCTCCGACATCATCCGCCGTCTGGGCGAGATCGGCTACGCCGCCGTCCCCTTCGATCCCGAAGTGGCGGAAGGGCGGCTCAACCGGCAGAACCGGGCGATGCTCTACCGCATCGCCTTCGCCGGTTTCGCCATGATGAACATGCTCTGGGTCTCCATCTCCCTGTATGCCGGGGCGGCGGAAGGCGAGATGCGCGACCTGTTCCACTGGGTGGGCCTGTTCCTGGCCACGCCCACCCTGTTCTACTCGGGATTCCCCTTCTTCCGCGGCGCCTGGACCGGTTTGCGCTCGCTGCACCTGTCCATGGACCTGCCCATCGCCATCGGCGCCGGCATCACCTACCTCTACTCCACCTATGTCACCGTGTTCCGGCCGCCGGTGGGCGAGGTCTACTTCGATACCGTGGTGAACTTCATCTTCGTCATCCTGGTGGGGCGCTACCTGGAGTCCCTGTCACGGCGCCAGGCGGTCTCCTCGACCCAGCGCCTGATGGACCTGCAGCCGAAGGTGGCGGCGGTGCTGCGCGACGGGGAGGAGGAGGTCGTGCCCGTGCGGGCCGTCAAGCCCGGTGAACTGGTACTGGTGCGTCCGGGCGAGAAGCTGCCGGTGGACGGCGAGGTGATCGAGGGCCGCAGCGGGGTGGACGAGTCCATGCTCAGCGGCGAGTCGGTGCCGGTGGAGAAGAGTCCCGGCGACCGGGTGGCCGCCGGCACGGTGAACGTCCGCAGCACATTGAAGGTGCGCACCGAGCAGGTGCTGCGGGACACGGCGCTGGGCCGGATCATCCGGCTGGTGGAGGATGCCCAGGCCTCCAAGGCGCCCATCCAGTGCACGGCCGACCGTATCGTGCCCTGGTTCGTGGTGGTGACCCTCCTGCTCGGCCTGTTCACCTTCGTGCTCTGGCACGGGGAGGGCGTCGACAAGGCGCTGATGGCGGCCACGGCGGTGCTCATCATCACCTGCCCGTGCGCCTTCGGCCTGGCCACCCCCATGGCCATCGCCGTGGCTTCCGGCTTCGGTGCCCGCAACGGCATCCTGGTCAAGAACGGCGAGGTGCTGGAGACGCTCTCGGGAATCGACCACGTGGTGCTGGACAAGACCGGAACCCTGACCGAGGGCAGCATGGCGGTCACCAATATCGAGGTGGTCGACGGGACGCTGGATGCCGATGGCCTGCTGGCGCGGGTGGCGGCCATCGAGGTCCAGTCCGAGCACAGCATCGCCGATGCCATGGTGGCCGCGGCGCGGGCGCGCGACCTGAGCCTGGATCGCCATGGCGTGAGCGAGTTCCACAACCATCCGGGCATGGGCGTGAGTGCCAGTCTGGAGGGGCGGCGCTGGGTGGCCGGAACCCTGAGCCTGCTCCAGCGTGAAGGCGTCGAGCCGGACCCGGCGCTGCTGGACCGGGCCCGGATGCTGGAGGCCGAGGTGGTCACCTGTGTGCATGTGGCGGTGGAAGGCCGCCACGTGGGCCTCGTCGGGGTATCCGACCGGCTGCGTCCCGACGCCCTGGAGCTGGTGCAGGGCCTGCGGGCCGAGGGTATCGGCATAACCCTGCTCACCGGCGATCGGCGCCGGGTCGCAGAGGCGGTGGCACAGCAGCTCGGCGGCATGGAGGTGCTTGCCGAGGTGCTGCCCCAGGACAAGGACCGGGTCATCGGCGAGCTGCGCGGGCGCGGCCTGCGGGTGGCGATGGTCGGGGACGGGATCAACGATGCCCCCGCGCTCATCCGCGCCGACGTGGGCATCGCTCTGGGTTCGGGGACCGACGTTTCCATCGAGAGCGCCAGCATCGTGCTGATGAGCAACGAGCTGCGCAAGGTGCTGATGGCGGTGCGCCTGTCCCGGCGCACGCTGCGCACCATCCGCCAGAACATCGGCATCTCATTTACCTACAACCTCATCATGGTGCCGCTGGCAGTGATGGCCTACATCACGCCGCTGCTGGCAGCCATCTCCATGCCGATCAGCTCGCTGCTGGTAATCGGCAACGCGGCGCGCATCCGGACCCTGTTCCGGGAGCGCGCCTGAAGCGGTTCTCCACACCGGATTCCCGGCGGGGAACAATCCGCGGGGCGCCGGTCCATGACGCTGGCATCCCGTGCGAGCGCGCCCCACGACACCCGGTCCGCTGCATGTGCCGCTGCCGGTGACGCAGTACACTAGAACCGTGCCCCATGGGTTTGGTAAATCCATGGGGCACGGTACCAGGGCGGCAATGAACGAAGAGAGTATGTGACGATGGATGTGATCTACGGTCTGTTGCCGGGGGTTCTGCTATTCGGCCTGGTGGTGGTGGGCGTCCTGTTCTGGGCGGCCAGGAGCGGTCAGTTCGACGACCTGGAAGGCGAGGCCCACCGCATCCTCATGGACGAGGATCTGGATGACGAGCAGGACCGGGGTGGCCGGAGCAAGGCCGCGGCGCTCCAGAGCGGCGCCCCGGGAGAGGGCGGGGCGGCCCCGGAGCAGGCGGAGGAGGAAGAGCCGCGGACCCGGGAGTGAGCTCCGTCGAGCGGACTTGAGGCCGGTCGGCAGCCGGAACCGCGCCGGTACCCCTACTCGGACGCCCGTTCCAGGGGTTCTGTCAGCTGGGTGAAATCTTCCGGCAGGGCGTACTGGATGACGGTCTTCCCGTCGCCTGCCACGGCGACGTCGATGCCCCGCGTCGGGTAAAGCCAGTGGGTGACCCCGCTGCCGTCCACCCGCTTCTCAGCGGCGGCCCCGAAGCGCTTGCCGATGATCTCTTCATCGAGGCGGGCGCTCGGGAGGTAGGTGATGTGGCGCACGGACAGTGCCGCGGCGGCCGCGATGTCGTCGGGATGCAGCGTGACCCGCCGCTGACCCTCGGCCAGGGTGCTGATGCGCAGGCCACGGGAGTACATCCCCTCCAGCTGCGTCCGGGGAGCCGCCAGGACGACCACCATCTTCGCCTTGAGGCCGTTCAGGCTCACCTCCTGGAAGAAGGCCTCGAGATCCAGTCGGCCGGCGTCGGTGGTGAAGAGGCTGAGCTCGCCCTGTTCCCGGAGCTTGGCGCGGACCTCGGCCAGCGTGGTCCGGCCCAGGGTGAAGCCGAATGCCGTCGTGCTGCCGTCGGGGTTGACCGTCACCGACCAGGGCAGGGTCTCGGCTCCGTGGCGGGGACGATCGCCGCTGGGCACCAGGATCAGGTAGGCCGCGCCCCCCAGCAGGATCAGGACGAGGATGATGCGGAGAAGGATTGTCTTCGACATGTGCGTGTGCGGTTCCCTTGCAGAGGGTGCAGTGTACCCGCCAGCGCGGATATTTTCAGCCCGGCGTCGTCGCGGGAGAACGGTGGAATGCGGCGGCATGCGCCCCGCCCCGACCGGGCGGGGCAGGGGCGTTGCGCCTCAGGCGGGAACGACGGCCAGGCGCAGCTTGCGCAGGGCGTTCTGCTCCAGCTGGCGGATACGCTCGGCGGAGACTCGGTACTTGTCGGCGAGATCCTGCAGGGTGGCCTTCTCGCCATCGGTCAGCCAGCGGCGCTGGATGATCTCCTGGCTGCGCTCGTCGAGGCCGGCGAGGCTCTCCTCGAGTCGGGCCAGGCTGTGCTCGCGCCAGTCATCACTCTCCACCTCCTCGGCGGGATCGAAGCGGCGGTCTTCCAGGTAGTGTACCGGGGCGGACGGCGGGTGATCGTCACCGTCCTCGCTGTGGCCGTCGAAGGCGGCGTCGTGGGCCGCCAGGCGGGCCTCCATCTCCAGGACCGTCTCGGGCTTGACCCCCAGGTCCTTCGCCACCGCGTTCACCTCCTCGCGGGTGAACCAGCCGAGGCGCTGCTTGGCATTGCGCAGGTTGAAGAACAGCTTGCGCTGGGCCTTGGTGGTGGCCACCTTGACGATGCGCCAGTTGCGCAAGATGAATTCGTGCATCTCGGCCCGGATCCAGTGCACGGCGAAGGAGACCAGGCGTACGCCCACATCCGGGTCGTAACGCTTGACCGCCTTCATGAGGCCGATGTTGCCTTCCTGGATCAGGTCGGACTGCTGCAGACCGTAGCCGTTGTAGCCGCGGGCGATGCGGACCACGAAGCGCAGGTGGGACATGACGAGGGCGCGGGCGGCGTCCAGGTCGTTCTCGTCGCGCAGCCGCAGAGCCAGCTCCCGCTCCTCCTCGGCGCTGAGCATGGGCAGCCGGTTCACGGCCTCGACATAGGCCTCCAGGCTGCCGGTCGGCAGGCTCATCTCCAGTTTCTGTAACGCGGTGCTCATAGTCCTCCCAGCGGCACGTTAGAAACCCCGTGCCACCCTTGCAGGTGCCCGGGGTCCCGTCGTCTGACCCGATTTTAGCACTCACGAAGTGAGAGTGCTAAGGGGGCGAAAAGTTCCCGTCGCGGGGGCGGCGCAATCCCGCGGGCGGCTCAGGTGGGTTCGATGGATTTCAGGTGGCGGCCCACGGCGAGCCAGGCCCCGGACAGGCCGAGAAGCACGGCGAAGGCGAGCAGGGCCAGCACCTCGTTCGCGGCGAGACCGCGCAGGGTGAAGCCGCTCTGGTAGAGCAGCGCCAGGCGCCGGACCGGGGCGTGCAGCCACCCCAGCGACAGCGCCACCAGCAGCCAGGCCACGCTTCCTCCCGCCAGACCGTACCAGAGACCGGTATAGAGGAATGGCCGGCGCACGAACCCGTCGGTGGCGCCCACCAGCTTCATTACCACGATCTCCTCGCGCCGGTTCTCGATGGCCAGCCGGATGGTGTTGCCGATGACCAGGATCACGGCCAGGCCCAGCAGGGCGCCGATCACCATCACCGCCCGCCACACCAGCTCCATGAGCGCATAGAGCCGCTGTACCCACTCCAGGTCCAGCCGGGCCAGTTCCACCCCCGGCAGCGCCTGCAGATCCTCGCGCAGCCGCTCCAGCGCACCGGGTTGGGCCATGTCCTCCACCGGGCTCACCACCAGCGTGGCCGGAAGCGGGTTCTCGCCCAGGCTGTCGATGGCGAGGTCCAGTCCCGAGGCCTGGCGGAACTCCGCCAGCGCCTCGTCGCGGGTGATGTAGCGGACCGAGGCCACCTCCGGGCGCCCTTCGATGCGCCGGGCCAGTCCGCGGGCCTCGCTGTCGGGGACGCTGAGGCGCAGGTAGAGGGAGATCCGGGCGGCGCCCTCCCAGGTGTTGCTCAGCTGCCGGGCATTGGCCAGCGCCAGGTGCAGGGATGCCGGCAGGGCCAGCGCGATGCCGAGCACCAGCACGGTCATCAGGTTGCCGAGCGGCGCCCGGACCAGGCGGCCGAGGCTGCCCACCAGGGCCTGCAGGTGGTGGGTGAGCCAGGTCCGGGGCAGGCGGCGCCAGGACGAGGTTTCCCCGCCCCGCCGCTGCCGGTGCTCGCGGGATGGTTTCCGGGTCCGGTCCGGGGAGCGGCGCTCCGGCTTGCGGGTGGCCATGCTCATGCCTGTGTCCCCCCCTGCGCCAGCTCGCCCCGGGCGAGGGTCAGCACCCGCTGGCCCATGGCGCGGATGAGGGCCAGGTCGTGACTGGCCACGAGCACGGTCACCCCGACTTGGTTGAACTGTTCGAACAGTCCCATGATTTCAGCAGAGAGCTCCGGATCGAGGTTGCCGGTCGGCTCGTCGGCGAGCAGCAGGGGCGGCCGGTGGACCACGGCCCGGGCGATGCCCACCCGCTGCTGCTCGCCGCCGGACAGCGCGATGGGGTAGAGCTTCTCCTTGCTCAGCAGCCCTACCTTGTCCAGCGCGGCGTGCACCCGGCGCCGTATCTCCCCGTGGGGCAGCCCCGCGATCACCAGGGGCACGGCCACGTTGTCGAACACGGTGCGGTCGAACAGCAGGTGATGGTTCTGGAACACGATGCCCATGGAGCGGCGCAGGCCCGGAACCCTTCGTGACGGCAGGCGGGCGACGTTCTGTCCGTCCACCAGCACCTGGCCCTGGGAGCAGGTCTCCATGCGCGTGATGAGCTTCAGCAGCGTGCTCTTTCCGGCGCCGGAGTGGCCGGTAAGGAAGGCCATCCCGCCCCGCTCCAGGTGGAAGCTCACCCGGCACAGGGCCTGGAATCCGTTGGGATAGCGCTTGCTGACCTCGGTGAATCGGATCATGGTCTGGTCCGGCCGGTGCACGACGGCGCCGTCAGGGCGCGGGATGGCGGGCGGCCCACTGGATAGACGGGCCCGGCGCCGGGCTCACGGTGGTGGAGTCCCGGGCGCCGACCCGGCCCGGCCGACCGTGGCGGGAGGGCCGCTACGCGGGAATGAATCGTCACGTTGTGGTGGCGCATTCTGGGTCCATGAAACGAAACGCAGGCGGTCGCGGGGCGCGGTGCCGCCTGCGGGTGATGGGCGGTTCCGGCGCCGGTGGGCCGCTACTCCGGCTCGCGGGCCAGCAGGGCCTCGACGAAGGCCTCGGCCTCGAACGGGCGCAGATCGTCGATGGTCTCGCCCACGCCCACGAATCGGATGGGCAGGCCCATCTTCTTGGCGATGGCGAAGATGATGCCGCCCTTGGCGGTACCGTCCATCTTCGTGAGGGTGATGCCGGTGACGGTCACCGCGGCGTGGAACTGCTCGGCCTGGGCCAGGCCGTTCTGCCCGGTGCCGGCGTCCAGCACCAGCATCACCTCGTGGGGGGCCGACGGGTCGAGCTTGGTGATGACGCGCTTGACCTTGACCAGCTCCTCCATCAGGTTGCTCTTGGTGTGCAGACGCCCGGCGGTGTCGGCGATGAGCACGTCGATGCCGCGGGCCCTGGCCGCCGCCACCGCGTCGTAGATGACCGAGGCGCTGTCCGCGCCGGTGTGCTGGGCGATGACCGGGATGCCGTTGCGCTCGCCCCATACCTGCAGCTGCTCCACCGCCGCGGCGCGGAAGGTGTCGCCGGCGGCCAGCATGACGCTGCGGCCCTCGGCCTGCAGGCGCTTGGCCAGCTTGCCGATGGTGGTGGTCTTGCCGGCGCCGTTCACCCCCACCATCAGCAGCACGTAGGGCCGCTGTCCGGTGTCCGGGACCAGCGGCACGTCGACCGGCCGCAGCAGGCCGAGCATATTCTCGCGCAGCGCCGCGTAGAGAGCGTCGGCGTCGTCCAGCTGCTTGCGCGCCAGGCGCGCGGTCAGGTCGCCGATGATCTGGCTGGTGGCCTCCACGCCCACGTCCGCCATCAGCAGGTGGGTCTCGATCTCCTCCAGCAGCTCGTCGTCGATCCGGCGCCGCCGCGCGACCAGCTCGCCCACGTCCATGAGCAGCACCTCGCGGGTGCGCCGCAGGCCGCTCTTGAGGCGCGACATGATGCCGGACTTTTTCTCCTCCGGTGCCTTGCGCTCTTCGTCTCTGTCTTTTCTGAACCCGAACATATCCGTGCTGTCTGAATGGCAACGATGCAGAAGGGGCGAGGTGCTGCCGCCTGTTGGGATGGGCTATCCTAGCACTCCCCTCCGCATTCCGATAACCCGCCCAGGACCCATGCGACAATTCTGCCAGGAGAACTTTGCGACATGCTGAAACGCCTGTTGCTCCCCGCCCTGTGGGCCGCGCTGCTGCCGTGGACCGCCCACGCCGAGGTCGCGGAAACCACCCTCGACAACGGCATGAAAGTGATCGTCAAGGAGGACCACCGGGCCCCGGTGGTGGTCTCCCAGGTTTGGTACCGGGTGGGTTCGAGCTACGAACCGGCCGGGCTGACCGGGATCTCCCACATGCTCGAGCATATGATGTTCAAGGGCACCGAGGCCCACCCGGCGGGCGAGTTCTCGCGCATCATCGCCGAGAACGGCGGCAGCGAGAACGCCTTCACCAGCCGCGACGCCACCGCCTACTATCAGCAGCTGGAGAAGAGCCGGCTGGCGGTGAGCTTCGAGCTGGAGGCCGACCGGATGCGCAACCTGCAGCTGCCCGAGGCGGAGTTCCTGAAGGAGCGCCAGGTGGTGGCAGAGGAGCGGCGCCTGCGCACCGAGGACGACCCCCAGTCGCTCGCCTACGAGCGCTTCAACGCCCTGGCCTACCTGGAGAGTCCCTACCGGCAGCCGGTCATCGGCTGGATGAACGACATTCAGAACTACACTGTGGAGGACCTGCGCGCCTGGTACCGGCGCTGGTACGCGCCCAACAACGCCATCCTGGTGGTGGTGGGCGACGTGCGGGCCGAGGCGGTCCTGGCCCTGGCCCGGGAGCACTTCGGCCCGCTCGCCCCCTCGGAGCCGGTCGTCCTCAAGCCCCGGCGCGAGCCCGAGCAGCTGGGCGAGCGGCGGGTCACCGTGAGGCTGCCGGCGCGGCTGCCCTACCTGATCATGGGCTATCACGTGCCGGTGGTCGGCCAGGCGGAGGCGGCGTGGGAGCCCTACGCCCTGGCGGTCCTGGCCGGCATTCTCGACGGCGGTGACAGCGCGCGGCTGGCCCGGGAACTGGTGCGCGGCAGCCAGGTGGCGGCCAGCGCCGGGGCCGGCTACGGCGCCTTCGCGCGCCTGCCGGGCCTGTTCCAGCTCGAGGGGGTGCCCGCCAACGGTCACGGCGTGGCGGCGCTGGAGGCCGCCTTCCGCGACCAGGTGCGGCAGCTGCAGGAGCAGCCGGTGGACGGGGCCGAGCTGGCGCGGGTCAAGGCCCAGGTGGTGGCGAGCGACGTCTTCGGCCGCGATTCGGTGCAGTACCAGGCCATCCGCATCGGCCGGCTGGAGAGCATCGGCCTGGACTGGCGCCTGATGGACGATTACGTCGACCGCATCCGCGCGGTCACCGCCGAACAGATCCGGGCCGTGGCGCGCAAGTACCTGAACGGCGACAACCTCACCGTGGCGGTGCTGGAGCCGCAGCCGATCGCCGCGGGCGTGCGCGAGCCGCGCCCCGTGCCGCAGGGAGGGGCGCGCGATGAGCAATCCTGAGCGATCGGACGCCTGGCTGGCGGCGCTGCTGCTCCTGTTGCTGCTCCTGCCGCTGCCGACGCTGGCGGCGCCGGACATCCAGCACTGGGAGACCGGCAACGGCGCGCGGGTCTACTTCGTGCCCACTCCCGCGCTGCCCATGGTGGATGTGCGGGTGGTCTTCGATGCCGGCAGCGCCCGCAACGACGGCCGCGGCGGCCTGGCCACCCTGGTCAACGGCCTGCTGGCGGAAGGCGCCGGCGGCCTGGACGCCGACACCATCGCTGCGCAACTGGAGTCGGTGGGAGCGCAGCTGGACAACGACGCCTTGCGCGACATGGCGGTTGTGAGCCTGCGCAGCCTCACCGACCCGGAGCTGCTGGCGCCGGCGCTGGAGACCTTCGCCACCCTGCTGGCGCAGCCCGACTTCCCCGACACCGCCCTGGAGCGGGTGCGGCAACAGATGCTGGTGGCCCTGGAGCAGGAGCGCCAGGATCCCGCCGCCCAGGCCCGCAACGCCTGGTACCGGGCCGTCTACGGCGATCATCCCTACGCCGCGCCGACCCTCGGCACGCCGGAAAGCGTGAACGCCCTCACCCGGGAGCAGGTGGTGGCCTTCCAGCGCCGCTACTATGTGGCCCGCAACGCCGTGGTGGCCATCGTCGGCGACCTGGACCGGGGCCAGGCCGAGGCGCTCGCCGAAGAGGTGATCGGACGTCTGCCGGCGGGCGAGCCGGCGCCGCCGCTGCCGCCGGTGGCGGCGCTCACCGCCCCGCGCAGCGTGACGGTGGCGTTTCCCTCCGCCCAGACCCACGTGCTCGTGGGCCAGCCCGGCATCGACCGCCGGGACCCCGACTACTTCCCCCTCTACGTGGGCAACCACATCCTCGGCGGCGGCGGCTTCACCTCGCGCCTGACCCGGGAGGTGCGCGATGAGCGCGGCCTGTCCTACAGCGTCTACAGCGCCTTCGTGCCCATGCGCGCCCGCGGGCCGTTCCTGCTGGGGCTGCAGACCCGCAACGACCAGGCGGGCGAGGCCCTGACGGTGCTCAACGGGGTGCTGGACAAGTTCGTGGCCGAGGGCCCCACCGCCGCGGAGCTGGAGGCGGCGAAGCGCAACATCACCGGCGGTTTTCCACTGCGCATCGACAGCAACGCCAACATCGTCGAGTACCTGGCGCTCATCGGCTTCTACCATTTGCCCCTGGACTATCTCGACACCTTCAACGAGCGGGTGGAGGCGGTGACCGCCGCGCAGGTGCGCGCGGCTTTCGCCCGCCGTGTTCACCCCGATCGGCTCGTCACCGTGACCGTCGGAGGTGGCGGTGAAGGATAGGCGGGGGCCGGCGCGCCGCACCCGGCCGCCCCCCGGCGGCAGCGGCACCCTGCGCATCATCGGCGGCCGCCACCGGGGGCGGCGGCTCCACTTCGCCCCGCTACCGGGCCTGCGTCCCACGCCCGATCGGGTGCGCGAGACCCTGTTCAACTGGCTGGCGCCGGTGATCGAGGGTGCCCGCTGCCTGGATCTCTTCGCCGGCAGCGGCGCACTGGGGCTGGAGGCGCTGTCCCGCGGGGCCGCGACGGTGGTGTTCGTGGATGCCGCGCCGCGGGCGGTGGCCGCCATCGCCGGGCACCTCGAGACGCTGGGCGCGACGGAGGGTCGGGCGCTGCGGGCCGACGCGCTGGTCTTCCTGCGCGGCCCGGCCGAAGTCTTCGACGTGGTGTTCCTGGACCCGCCCTTCGGACAGGGGCTGCTGGCGCCGTGCCTGCGGCTGCTGGCCGGGGCGGGGTGGCTGGCCCCGGGCGCGCGGGTCTACGTGGAGGCGGAGCGGGAGCTGGGCGAGGTGGCCCTGCCGCCCGGCTGGCACTGGCACCGGGAGAAGTTGGCGGGCCAGGTGGCCTACCGCCTGGCGCTGGCGCCCGATGACACCGCCGGCGAATGAACGCGCCACAGAGGACACAGAGATCACGGCGTTAAAGGAATGGCCGGCCAGCACTGCGCATGCATTCGGCCGCGGGGCCGGGCATGGACAGCGACATCCAACCCTCAACCACTCTGTGAGCTCTGTGTCCTCCGTGGCAGAAAAGAAGCCGAGAGGTGGCCGGGCTACAGCCCCAGCCCGGTGAAGTAGAGGCTCTGCACCAGGCGGTCCACCGGCACGAAGTCGTCGGTGAGCAGGGGCAGCGCCGCCAGCGGGGTGCCGGTGGCCAGCAGCGGTGCGGTGACCCGCAGCCAGCTGCGCGGCAGGCCCCGCCGGGCGCGGAGGGTGTCCGGCCAGTCGTCCCGCTCCCCCGCCACCACCACGTAGGTCATGCGGGTGGGGGCCTCCGGCACCCGGTCGAGCCACACGTCGACCCGGGGAAAGACTTCGCCCAGGGTCTTCGCCAGGCTCTTCACCAGCAGCGGGTCGGGAAAGCGATCGACGATATTGAGGGTGTAGAGACCACCGGGGGCGAGATGGTCGCGCACCTGCCGGGCGAACTCCCGGGTCACCAGGTGGTAGGGAATGGCGATGTCGTGGAAGACGTCGGTGACGATGACATCGAAGCGCCGGTTCTCCGGCAGCCGCGCCAGCACCACCCGGGCGTCGGCGTGGTGCACTTCCATCGCCGAAGGATCCACGAACAGCGCCCCTTCCGCCACCTCTGTGACCACCGGGTCCAGCTCCGCCACCATCACCTCCGGCGCCCGGTAGAGGGCGCCCACGGCGCGGGGCTGGGTGTAGGCGCCGCCGCCGGCGAAGAAGAAGCGCAGTCCGGCCGGTGGTTCGCCGCGGTAGTGCTCCAGCACCAGTTCGTCCATGAGCTGGACGTAGGGCGCCAGCAGTACGCCGGGCTGCTGGCGGTGGTTGGTGCCATGCACGAGGTGGTCGAGAATGAGCGAGCGGGCCTCCCCGAAGGGGGCTTCCGCCGAGCTGTCCACCACCCGCAGGCAGAAGTAGGAGCTCTCCCGATCGCAGGGATCGGCGAAGCCGTCGCGGGAGGAGGTGGCGACACCCAGCAGGATGGCACCCAGCAGGGCCACCGCCGCGGCGGGCAGGCGGGCGCCGCGCAGCAGCGGCAGGGCCAGCAGGAAAAGGCCGGCGGCGGTGGCGAGAATGATGTTGTGGGTGCCCAGGTACTGTACCAGCCAATAGCCGGTGACGAAGGTGCCGAGGATGCTGCCGAGCGCCGCCAGGGCGTGCATCAGCCCGACGATGTGGCCGGTGCGGGTGTCCAGGCGCAGGGCGAGGGTGGTGAGCAGCGGTGTCACCACGCCCAGCAGCATGGCGGGCAGGAAGAACAGGCTCAGCACCAGCAGGAAGCTCGCGGAGAGCAGGCTCAGGCCGCTCGCCTGCAGCACCGGGGCCACCAGGGTCAGCAGCCAGAGAATGGCCAGGCAGGCCAGGGCCCCGACGATGAGGGTGGCGCCCGCGGCGCGCGGGCCGGCTCCGCGATCGGCCCATACCCCACCGGCCCAGTTGCCGAGCGAGAGGCCGGCCAGGATCACCCCGATGATGGAGGTCCAGGTGTAGAGGGATACGCCCACGTAGGGCGCGATGAGTCGCCCGGCGGCGATCTCGAGCACCAGCAGAAAGGCCGAGCTGAGGAAAATGGTGGCGGCGTAGCCGGCCACGCGGGCCCGGTTGGACACTGAGACCTCCATCCGTTTGTCGTTATGATGACGCAGTACACTAGACTACACGGCCGGCCGCTTCCCGGCACCCGTTCCCTGCGCCGTGCATTGACCTTGTCGAGCACCGAGACCGTGATCCGGAAAAGTGACTTCCGGCCGCCCTGGTGGCTGGCGAACCCGCACCTGCAGACCCTGTGGTCGACGCTGTTCCGGCGCCGCGCGCCGCGACCGGCCTATGTCCGTGAACGCCTGGAGCTGGCGGACGGCGACTTCCTGGATCTGGACTGGTGCGGGGAGGGCGGCGGCCCGCTGGTGCTGATACTCCACGGGCTGGAGGGATCCGCCGGCTCGCCCTATGCTCGCGGGCTGACGGCGACGGTCGCGGCCCGGGGCTGGCGGGCGGTGGTGATGCACTTCCGCGGCTGCAGCGGCGTGCCCAACCGCCTGCCGCGCAGTTATCATTCCGGCGAGACCGGCGACCTGGAGACGGTGGTGGGGCTCCTGCGCGAACGCCACCCTGGGACGCCCCTGGCCGTGGTGGGGTACTCGCTGGGGGGCAATGTTCTGTTGAAGTGGCTGGGGGAGCGGGGCGGGGCCGCCGGGATCGCCGCCGCCGCGGCCGTCTCGGTCCCGTTCCTGCTCGATCAGGCGGCCACGCGGATGAGCCGGGGGCTCTCGCGGCTCTACCAGCACGTCCTGCTGCACAGCCTGCGCCGCTCCCTGGCCATCAAACTGACGCGGCTGGAGGCCCGGGTGGTGGACCCGGCCCTGCTACCGGAGCTCACCGACTTCTGGCGCTTCGACGACGCGGTGACCGCGCCGTTGCACGGCTTCCGCGACGTGCACGACTACTACCGCCGCGCCAGCTCGCGCCAGTACCTGGCCGGCATCCGGGTGCCCACCCTGCTGCTTCACGCCCTGGACGATCCCTTCATGACCCCCGCGGTGGTGCCCACCGCGGAGGAGCTCTCTCCCTGCACCGAGTTGGAGCTGAGCGCCCACGGAGGCCACGTGGGCTTCGTCACCGCCCGGATACCCTGGCGCCCCCGCTACTGGAGCGAAACGCGCATCGCCGCCTTCCTGGCGCCCCATCTCGGGGAGGAACATTCGCCGCCAGCGTTCCCTTGAGAGGAGCAGTCTAAAGCCGGGATGCACGTGGGATACGCCCGATTTTGCCTGGTTTCAGGCGGTCGATCCGGTCCTGCGCGACGATATCCGGCAGGCAGGACAAATGATGCAACCGTCCGCCTGGCGGGGGTATTTCGAAGAGGAGTGAATTTGATAAATAAGAAATTCATAAATAACTGCAATGCTTGACGAAAAAGCCTGATATTGCATTTTTCCTGTGGATTTGCCTTGGAGCCTGTGATATCCATGGAATTCAGGTGGATGGAGGATGAACCATGACCAACGGGTTTTCCAAGTTCTTGATGATGCTTTCCTATTTCTCGGGCGCGGCGCTGCTGATCGGGATCGGGCGCTGGGTGGTCGTTTCCGGGTTCGAGGGATTCCGCTGGTACCAGGAGCACATCGGCGCCTGGCTGCCCATACCCAGCGAGGAGCTTTACCACGGTACCGGCAATTTCCTCGTCGTGGTGGGGGTGATCCTCGTGCTGGCCGGGCTGGTGGAGCTGTTCCTCTGCCCGAGCTGTCCCTTCCCGTTCAGCCGCAAGTGGGAAAGTCCCACCATGCAGCGCCGCTGAATCCCGCCCCTTGCCGGCCCGCCCCTGCGCCGTTATCGGGCAGTCGGGGGGGCGCATCTCCGGCTGAACCAAGGCCCCCGCCCGGGGGTCTATTTTCCAGTGACCACCGGATCCGCCCCGATCGGCGGCTCCCCGAGCGGGGACGCCGGCGCGGGATGCGGCAGGTTTGCCCGTGGTCCGCCTGTGATTTGCCGGCAACGCTCGCCGCCGGGTGGCCGAAGGCCCATGACACCGAAGAAGAACACTGACAATCAAGGAGACGATCGATGCGCAAGAATCTGCTCAACCTGACAGTGGCGGCGGGGCTGGTCGCGTTGGCCATGGCGCCCGTGGCGGGAGCCGAGGAGTCGGATGCCGACGCCATGATCAAGTACCGGACCAACGCCATGAAATCCCTCAGCGGCCACATGGGCGCCCTGGCGCGGACGGTGGAGGGCAAGGTGGGGTTCCTGGACCTGGTGCTGCCCCATGCCCAGGCCATCGCCGCGATCAGCCACAAGACCGCGGAGATGTTCCCGGAGGGCAGCGACTTCGGCGATACCGACGCCAAGGCGGATATCTGGTCCCGGCGGGCGGAGTTCGACCAGGCGGCGGCGACGGCGGCGGAGCGTGCCGACGGGTTGGTGGCGGCCGCCGAGGGGGGTGACATGGCCGCCATCGGGGCGGCGTTCAAGGAGATGGGGAAGGCCTGCAAGGGCTGCCACGACCAGTTTCGGGAGGAGTGATACCGGCGCCCCGGCGCCACACACCGGAGCGGACGCAGTACTGCGGCCGCTCCGGTTTTCAGGACGGCTATCCGGTGCCGCTCAGGCCGCTGAGCTCTTGGGCAGCGGCCGGTGGTGCAGGATGTCCTGGCGCTTTGCCAGCTCCTGGATGTCGGGCCGTGCCGTGAAACGGTCCAGGGTGATGTTGTCCAGGAACTGGAAGATCTGGTCGCTGAGATCGGTCCACAACTCGTGAGTCAGGCAGCGCTTGCCGCCGTGGCAGTTCTCCTTGCCCTGGCAACGGGTGGCGTCCACCTGTTCGTCCACCGCGGTGATGATGTCGGCCACGGTGATCTCGGTGGCTGGACGGGCCAGCCGGTAGCCGCCGCCGGGCCCGCGTACCCCCTTCACCAGGTTGGCCTGGCGCAGCTTGGCGAAGAGCTGCTCCAGGTAGGACAGCGAGATGTCCTGGCAGGTGGAGATGTCCGCCAGGGTCACCGGCCCCACTTGATTGTGCAGAGCCAGGTCCATCATGGCGGTCACGGCATATCGGCCTCGCGTGGACAGTCTCATAGTCGGCACCTTTTGGTTGTGGCTGTATCGGATAACAAAGCTGGGCAGTCGGATTAAATGATTGCAAATGTTGACCAAATTAGTCAAGAAAAGTTTCGCAATCAGCTTCCGGCCGGTTTCGCCGCCGCTCGGATGCCGGTCAGCTCCCGGCGGGGGCGGGGCGGCCGAACAGGCGCCGCAGGTGCCCGGCGGCGCTTTCGTGGAGTGAGAGCAGCGCGGGAATGACCAGCAGCACCAGGACCGTGGCGAAGGCGAGGCCGAAGGAGATGGAGACGGCCATGGGGATCAGGAACTGGGCCTGCAGGGAGCTCTCGAACAGCAGCGGCGCCAGGCCGGCGATGGTGGTGAGCGAGGTGAGCAGCACGGCGCGCAGACGCAGGCAGGCGGCCTCCACGAGGGCCTCCTGCACCGCCATGCCGCGGCCGCGCAGCTCCTTGAAGAAGGTGACCAGGATGATGGAGTCGTTGACCACGATTCCCGACAGGCCGAAGAAGCCGAACAGCGAGAGCACGGTGAGATCGATACCCATCAGCCAGTGTCCCGCCAGGGCGCCCACCAGGCCGAAGGGGATGGCCATCATCACCACCAGCGGCCAGCCGTAGGAGGCGAACACCCACGCCAGCACCAGGTAGATCAGCGCCAGCGCGAAGATCAACCCCCGCTTCATGTCGCCCAGGGTCTCGGCCTGGTCGGCGGCGCGGCCCTCGAAGGAGTAGCTGATGCCGTAGCGGGTGGCCAGCCCGGGCAGGAACTCCTCCTCCAGGCCGGCCAGCACGCGGTTGCTGTTGTTCACCTCGCGGTCCACGTCGGCGGTGACCTCGGCCGCCAGCCGGCCCTGGGCGTGGCGCAGCACCTCGAGCCCGCGGCGGCTCTCGAAGGTCACCGCCGAGGCCAGCGGCATCAGCTCGCCGGCGGGGGTGCGCACGTGCAGGCGCTGGAGGCTGGAGAGGCTGTCGCGCTCGGCGTCCGGGAGCACCACCCGCACCTCCACCTCCTCGCCGGCATCCTGGAATATCTGCACCAGCTCGCCGTCGTAGGCGGCGCGCAGCTGGCGTCCCACCTGGGTGACCGTCAGCCCGGCCGCCTGCGCCTCGGGGGTGAGACGATAGACGAGCTGCTCAGCGCCGAAGGGCATGTCGTCCTCCACGGCGCTCACCCCTTCCACCGCCTGCAGCGCGGAGGCCAGTTCCTGGGCCGCGGCCTTCAGGGTGAGGGGGTCGGCGCCGGTGAGGCGGATGTCCACATCCTTGCCGGGGGGGCCGCCGACCCGCTCGCTGATGGTGAAGGTCTCGAGGCCGCCCGGTCGGCGCACCAGGTTGCGCCAGTGGTCGATGAAGGCGCGATTGCGCACCGTGCGGGCGTCGGGTGAGACCAGCTCCACCTGCAGCGAGCCGAAGTGGTCGCCGCGGCGGGCCCCGCCGCCGTCCGCGGAGGAGACGCCGGCGCGGGCCACCGCCGCGACCAGCAGGTTGCCGCCCAGATCCGTCTCGGTCCGCTCGAGGGTGGACTGCAGGTGGTCGAGAAAGTCGATCACCTCCGTGCGCGGCGTGCCCGCGGCGAAGGCCACGTTGGCGTGCAGGACGGTGCCCTCGGGGGAGGGAAAGAAGGTGAAGCTGAGCCGGCCCCCGGCGAGGAGCCCCACGGCCAGGATCAGGCTCGCGGCGGCCAGGCTCAGGGTGGTCCAGCGATAGCTCACGGCCCGCTCCGCGAGGGGGCGGAAGCGGCGGTCGCGGAAGTGCTCGAAGGCGGCGTCCAGGCGTTGGCGCAGGCGTCCGGGGGGGCGGTGGTGGAGGTGGAGGAAGCTCCCGCGCAGGTGGCCGGGGAGGATCAGGAAGCTCTCCACCAGCGAGGCGAGGATTACGCAGATGATCACCAGCGGAATCTCCGAGAGGATGTTCCCGATGATGCCGCCCACCAGCATCAGCGGCAGGAACGCGGCGATGGTGGTCAGCGAGGAGGAGAGCACCGGGGCGAGCATGCGCCGGGCGCCGCCCTCGGCCGCCTCCAGCGAGCTCTCCCCGGTCTGGTAGTGGGTCATGGCGTCCTCCCCCACCACGATGGCGTCGTCGACGATGATGCCGAGCGCCATGATGAGGGCGAACAGGCTGATCATGTTGATGCTGCCCCCGGCCAGGTAGAGGATGGCCAGGGTGGCCATGAACGAGACCGGGATGCCCATGGTGACCCACCCGGCGACCCGCCCGTTGAGGAACAGGAACAGGATGATCACCACCAGCGCCAGGCCGCCGGCGCCGTTCTTCAGCAGCAGCTGGGTGCGTTCGACGATGAGCTGCCAGGTCTGATCGAAGGGGTGGAGCTCGATCCCGGGCGGCAGCCGCGGGCGGGTACGCTGAAGCCAGTCCTCGAACACGCGGGCCGAGTCGAGGGAGTCGGCGCGCTCGGTCCGCTGCAGAACCAGCTCCACCGCCGGCCGGCCGCGGTAGAACACCTCCACCTCGCCGTCCTGGGCGCGGCGTTCCAGCTCGGCCACGTCCGCGAGCCGCAGCAGCCGCCCCTGCGCGTCGGCCAGCAGCGGGAGATTCTCGAAGTCCAGTGTGCTGCGCCGCTGCTCGAGGCTGCGCAGCTGCCGTCCGGCTTCCGCCCGCCCCACGGTGCCCGCGGGCAGGTCGCGGCTCACCGCGGCAATGCGATCGCTGAGTTCCTCGAGGGTGGTGCCCAGCTCCTGCAGGCGGGCGATGGGCACCTGGATGGCGATGGCCTCGTCCGGCAGCCCGGTGATGTCGATCTTGGCGATGCCCGCATCGAGCAGCTCGCGCTCGAAGCGGCGCACCAGCGGGCGCAGCTCGCGCAGATCCGGTCCGCTGATCAGCAGCCGGCCCACCGGCTCGTAGCGGATAACCCGGCTGATTTCGGGCTCCTCGGCGGTGTCGGGCAGGTTGCGCACCAGGTCCACCCGTTCCTTCACCTGGTCCTGGGCCCAGCCCATCTCCGTGCCCTCCTCGTACTCCAGGGTGATGGAGGCCAGGCCGTCGGCGGAGGTGGAGTTGATCTTGCGCAGCCCGTCGAGGTTGCGCAGCTCGCGCTCCAGTGGCTCGGTGATGACCCGCTCCACGTCCTCGGCGCTGGCGCCGCTCCAGACCACGCGCACGGTGATGACATCGAAGGCGAAGTTGGGGAAGAACTGGGTGTTGAGCCGGGTCAGCCCCCAGACGCCGGCCAGCAGCATCATCACCATGAGCAGGTTGGCGGCGACCCGGTGCTGGGCGAACAGGCCGACCAGGTCCTGCCGGTGGCGGAAGGTCATCTCAGCGCGCCTCCGCGGCGGCCGGGCGCACCGCCAGACCATCGGCGGCGTTGGGCAGCTGGGTCGTCACCAGCCGGTCGCCCGCCGCCAGCCCGTCGCCCCGGACCAGCAGGCGCGGCGGCCCGTCGCTTGTCGCGGTCTCACCGAGACGGGTGACGTCCACCGCGGCCATGCGGCCATCCACCAGCTTGTAGACGCGGTTGCCCCCGTAGAGGGCCGCCGGTGGAATCGCGGCCACGTCGGCGAGGGGCGGCAGAGAGAGGGTCAGCTCCAGGGTGCGGCCGAGCTGGAGCCACTCGGCCCCGGATTCCACCCGCAGCAGGGCGTCGATGCCGCCGCGCCCCGGAGTGGTCTCGGCCGCCAGGTGGGTGAGCCGGGCCGTGACCGGATGTCCGTCCAGTTCGCCGCGGGCCGTCAGGGCGGCGCCGGCCTCCAGGGCCCGGCGAATCCCGGCGATGCGGGGTGCCGGGAGCTGCGACCGCAACTCGAGGGTCGACTCGTCGAACAGGACCAGCAAGGGGTCCCCCACCCGCACCCGGTCGCCGGGGCTGACCTCCAGCCGGGCGATGCGGCCCTGGAAGGGGGCCGGGACGCGGGTCCGCCCGAGATCCAGGCGCGCCTGGTCGCGCTGCGCCTCGGCGCGGGCCAGGCGCGCCTGCAGCTGTTCCAGCTGCGGTCCGTGGGAGGCGACCGCCAGGCGCCGGGTCTCCACCGCCAGTGCCTGCCGTTCCAGGGACTGGCGGGCCTCGTCCAGCCGGGCCTCGCTGCCCACCTTGCTGCTGGAGAGGGTCTGCTCGCGGTTGACGGCCCTGCGGGCCAGTTCCAGCAGGGCCTGTTCGTGCTCCAGGGCGGCGCGGTCGGAACGCTCGCGCAGCTGTTCGGTGGCGAGCTGGGCGCGCAGATCCTGCACGTCGGCATCCCGCTGGGCCAGCTGCAGCGCCTGGTCGCGGTCGTCGAGCCGGACAAGCAGATCGCCCTGATTCACGCGCGCCCCCTCCCGCGCCGGTACCTCCAGCACATCGGCGGCGACGGCCGCGGCGAGCCGGGCCGTGCGCGGATTGTCCACCTGGCCGTAGAGTTGCAGCACCGGGGACAGGGTCTGCAGGCGCACGGTTTCCACGTCCACCGTCCAGGTCCGTTCCCGCACCGGGACCGGATGCCCGGCCGGGCGGGTGAGAATCAGGACCGCCAGAATGGCGAGAGCCAGGGCCAGGATGGCCAGGGGCAGGAGTCGTCGCAGTGCGGATCTCGATATCATAGGAGGTCTTGGCGTGGAGGATGGCCGCGGCTAGTGTACTGCCTCACTCCTGGAGGCACCTTCAGCGGCTCGCCCGCAGGGAGTCCCCCGAAAGCACCATGACCGCGTTGCGGCGCCTGACAAGGGATACAACCATTGTCTGCGCACTGCGCCTTGTCCTGGCGCTTTCGGGGGACTCTGAAAGTACCTCCAGGAGTGAGGCAGCACACTAGTTTAAAGCAGTGCGACCGGCACTGCATGCTGCGGCGTTCGGAATGGCGCGCACCCGGGTTCCCTGTGCGACCGATTCCCCCCGCCATTTGCCCAGGGACACCGCGGGGTCTTGCGCCGGACGGCCGCGGAAGCGGTAACTATGCAGCGGACAGGCGCCGGATTAAGTGACAGAGTCACATTTGTGAAGCGACCAGTCCATCTCCCCGCTGTGCTATGTTATCCGCCGGTACGACCAGGGATGGCGACCAGACATCCGGCCTGTGGAACGTACCGGGCCGGCGCTCTGTCCCCCCACCGGCGTCAAGACGAGCCTTGAATCCGACACGCCTTATCCAGACCCGTCGCGGCAGCACCGCCCGGAGCAAGGCATGACCCAGAGTGCCTGGCTTCTTCTCGGCCTGCTGGCGGTGCTCTGCACCGGCGCCGGCTGGCACCGGCTGCACGTCCGTGCCGGCCGGGCGGCGGGCGCCCCCCCCGCCGGGCCGCCGCCCGGCGTGCTCGACCGGATCGGCGTCGCTGTCCTGGCCACCGACCCGGGCGGGCGGCTCATCTACCTCAATGCCGATGCCGTCCGGCTGACCGGCCTGGATCCGGAGGCGGCGCTCCACCAGTCGCTGGCCCAGCTGCTGCCGGGGCTGTCCCCGGAGCCGGAATCCGTGGCGCCGGCCACCCGCACCCTGCGTCTTCCCGGGACGGCTGGAGGGGAGGTTGAATGGGAGATCCGGCCCCTGCCCGCGACCGACGGCGGGGCCGGCGGCCTGGTCTGGGTGTTTCGCCATGCCGGCGACCCCCGGCCCGTGGAGCGGCAGCTGCGGCTCTTTGCGCGGGTCTTCGAGCACAGCGCCGACGCCATCATGGTGACCGACGGCGAGGGCCGCATCGTCCGGGTCAACGAGGCGTTCACCCGCATAACCGGCTACTCCCCGGCGGAGGTGCTGGGCCGCAATCCCCGCGTGCTGCAGTCGGGTCTGCACGACGAGGAGTTCTATGCCGGCTTATGGAACGCCCTGCGGGAGGAGGGAACCTGGCAGGGAGAGATCTGGAACCGCCGCAAGAACGGGGAGATCTATCCCCAGTGGATGAGCATCGGCACGCTGGATGCGGAGGCGGGAGAGGTGGTCCATTTCGTGGCGATCTTCACCGACATCACCGACAAGAAGCGCTCCGAGGACACTATCCACTACCTGGCCTACTATGACGGCCTGACCAGTCTGCCCAACCGGCCACTGTTCGAGGAGAAGCTGGTGCAGGCGCTGCGCGACTGCCAGCGCAACAGCCGTTGGCTGGCCATCCTCTACCTGGACCTGGATCGCTTCAAGGACATCAACGACTCCCTCGGCCACGCCAGCGGGGACCACCTGCTGCGTTCGGTCGCCACCCGGCTGCTGGAGACGGTGCGCAACAACGACGTGGTCGCGCGCCTGGGCGGCGACGAGTTCGTCATCCTTCTCTCCGACCTGGCCGACGGGAACGCCGCGAGCAAGGCCGCCGCCACGGTGGCGCGCAAGGTGATTGCCGCCCTGGCCGATCCCTTCAACCTGGAGGGCCACGAAGTGCTGGTCACCGCCAGCATCGGCATCGCGATGTCACCCCAGGACGGCGAGGACACCGGTGAGTTGATCAAGAACGCCGATACGGCCATGTACCAGGTGAAGAGCAGCGGGAAGGGCCACTACCAGTTCTTCTCGCGGGAGATGAACCTCGCCATCCGCCGGCGCCTGCGGCTGGAGCACAGCCTGCGCAAGGCGCTGGAGCACGACGAGTTCCACCTCGTGTTCCAGCCCCAAATGTCGATCCGCGAGGGCACCGTCATCGGCATGGAGGCGCTGCTGCGCTGGCGCCAGCCCCACGGCGAAATCATTCCCCCGGGCGAATTCATCCAGCTGGCCGAGGAGACCGGCCTCATCCTGCCCATCGACGAATGGGTCCTGCGACGGGCCTGCGCCCAGGCGCGGAGCTGGGTGGACGCCGGCATCCGCGACTTTCGTCTCGCTGTGAACCTCTCCGGGCGCCAGTTCCACCGCCGCGGCCTGATCCTGCTGGTGGGCCGCATTCTTTCCGAGATCGGTCTCGAGCCCCGCTACCTGGAACTGGAGATCACGGAGGGCACGGTCATGGCCGACATCGATCGGGCGGTGGAGGTGCTCCGGGGTCTGCGGCAGATGGGGGTCCGGCTGGCGGTGGACGACTTCGGCACCGGCTACTCCTCGCTGAGCTATCTGCGGCGACTGCCCATCCATACGCTGAAGGTGGATCGCGCCTTCATCCAGGAGATAGCCACCAGCGCCCCGGATGCCGCCATCGTGGAGGCGATCGTTCGCCTGGGCCACAGCCTCGGCCTGCAGCTGGTGGCCGAGGGCGTGGAGCAGCCCGAGCAGCTCAGCGTGCTGGAGGCCCAGGGCTGCGATGGCGTCCAGGGGTATCTGCTGAGCCGGCCGTTGCGCGCCGCCGACGCCACGGCCCTGCTTACTTCCGGTCGTATGCACCAGGCCGGCGCCCGGTGACTCTGAGGCGGTGTGTCATGGGGCAACGGCAGCCTGCTCCCGGCCCTGCGCGGCAACGGAGGGCCGGAAATCCAGGCGGATCTCAGCGGTCCATCCTTCCCACCGCGCAGCTGACGAAAGACTTGGCTTTCGCCTTCAGGGAGTCGACACCGGTGACCGAGCCGCGCTCCGGGTAGCCAATCTCACGCAGTGCCGCGACCAGTTCAGCCCGGATATCGTTTTCGGCTGATACCTGCACCATTCCCTGTTCGACATCGACTGTCACCTGTGCAAGCGAATAGCGCTCCTGCAGCTTCTTGCGGATGCTGTTGGCGCAGCCGCCGCACTTGATGTTGTCCACCGCAATGCTGATTTCCATTGGATTGTCCTCGGGGAAAAGGTTGGCGTGCTCCACGCCGGGTTGTATCTGGAATTAAAGTCTGTGAAGGGCTTGCTCATTGTTAAGCGGCATCCAATGTCTCACGAATCAGCTCCCGGTAAATTGACCGGCATCAGAGAGGAGGCGTGCTGCCAAAGCCGCAACTGCGGCATTTCACACACCGGTGCGTGAAATGCCGCAGTTGCGGTCAAACCCGGCATGGTTATCTCGCTGAATTCCTGATTGTTTGTGCTGGTATGCATTGTGCATTGACGATTCGCAATCGGGTGCGCGGGCCGCCCGGTGGATCACGCAGAACATCTGGGGGGAGCCACGATGGAACAGAAGCAGGTACAGACCATCCCTAACAAGACCGCGCGCAGCGATCTCGCCTCGCTGATGCTCGGCGCCGGTTTCGCCTTCGCCTCCCTGATTATCATCCCGGCGCTTTCACAGCGGCTGGGTATGGGGGCCAGTCTGACGAGCGCCATGCGGGTTGCGCTCATGCGGGCTTCCAGCAAGGCCTGATCCGCCGCCCCGTCGTCATCGCTTCGGGTGCATGGAGCATCCGTGCCAGACCCGGACGGGCCGTCCGGATTTCCGCTGCCAATGGAATGCTCAATCCTCCGGGCCAGAGCCCGGCGATGTTGGTGAAGGCAGGTTTCCATGCGAGATTCGCTATTCAGCTGGCTCACAGCCCATGCCGGCGCCGATGATTTCGATTCCTATGCGCTGGCCTGCGTCATCGCCGCCCGTTGCGCGGATGACGAGGGGGCGCTCCATGATCAACTCGGCCTCGACGAGGCGGCGCTGCAGGAACTGCTCGAAGCCTATTTCCCCGCAGCGCTGAAGGGCTGGGATGCGCGGATCTGTTTCAAGGTGCATGCCCATTTCCAGGCCATGAATCCCTTCACTTGCCGTCATTGCGGCATGGCCGTCGCCGATGGCCGGCTGTGGCGGCCGGATGCGGAAGCCATGCCGGCCGAACCTGCTCAGAAGGGGTTCCTGGCAGATGAGTTCCAGGATCTCCGGGAGCTGCTGCTGGAGCACCGCTCGGACGAGGGGCACGTGTCGTTCTTGTTTGCATCCATCCTCGCCGCTACCGCGCTGCGAGCCAATCACCTGTGGGAGGATTTCGGCGTCCATGATCGCGCGGAGATCTCCCAGCTCCTGCATCGCCATTTTCCGGCGCTGGCCGCAAAGAACGCCGGCAACCGCATGCGCTGGAAGAAGTTCTTCTATAAGCAGCTCTGCGACCGCGCCGAGGTCAATCTCTGCAAGGCGCCCAATTGCCAGGTCTGCGACGAGTACTCGGTCTGTTTTGGCCCGGAGGATGCCGAAGCGAGTGCCGAGCAGGGGGTTTCCTGGGCGCTGCAGGAGCGTCGGTGACGGCTGCCCGCGGGGCTCTGCATGGACCCGCCCCGGGGTGGTCTTGCAGAGCAAGGTGCCGGCGGGCAGAAAGCGGAACATGGGATCCTGTCTTCCCGCAATCCGTCTGTTGATGGCCGGCCTGCCAGCCCGCCCGCGATCCACCTGTCCCGATCCATTTTTCCCTCCCTTGGCGGCTGACATTCGATCGGCGTCCAATTAAATTGACCAGCAGGCGGCTGGTTGTTGCCGGCCCTTGAAGCGTCCGCTGTCTTGCGGCGGCCAATCTCATCGACGTGGTTGTCCGGAGTCGGGGTGAATGAGCAAAGCGTCCGGAGGCTGTGATCTGTGTGGTCTTCCTGTCGAGGGGAAGCCCTTTGAATTGCGCACCCCGGCGGGCGTGTTGCAGTTCTGTTGTGACGGCTGCCGGGGTATCTACCGGCTGCTGAACGACGTTGAGGAGATTCCGGAGGAAACCGATCCCGAGGCGGATGTGTCGGACGCCCCGCCGGAGTAGTCCGGTCAGTGGCGATGGCGGCTGGAGACGTGGCGGGGAAGGGGTGCTATCTTTTGACTAAACCGCATGCGGGGAGGGCGATCCCATGAGCGACGTGTCCAAGGCTGTCTGCGAACTGTGTGAAGAGGGACTGAGCTCGGGAGCCCACGCGGCCGCGGCCGCCGCAGGTCATGCGGCTGCGGGTCACGCAGCGGCCGGACACGCGGCTGGCGCGATGGGGCAGCAGATGATGGCAGCGGGTCACTCCGCAGCCGCCCACCGGGCAACGCAAATGGCAACTCACGGTCTTGGCGCAGGAGCAGCTATGGCGACTACAGCAGCAGGCAGAGGGCTTTTGAGAACCGTCTTCGGCAACCCATGGGTGGCCCTGGCCATAGGGGCTGCGGCCGGGTACCTGGGCTACAAGTACCGCAAGGAGATCGCCGCCGCGGTGATGAACGCCAGCGAGATGGGCAAGGACTTCGTTCTGCAGCAGAAAGAGTCACTCTCGGACATCGCGGCAGAGGCGCGCGAGGCAGCCGAGGAACAGGGTGGCGACAACGGCCAGGGTTAGTGATCCCGGCGTCGTGTTAGTGTGCTGCTTCACTCTTGGAGGTACTTTCAGAGCCCCCCGAAAGTGCCAGGACAAGGCGCAGTGCACAGGCAATGGTTGTTTCCCTTGTCAAGCGCTGCAACGCAGTCCTGGTGCTTTCGGGGGGCTCCCTGCGGGCGAGCCGCTGGCCGGCCATCTGCGGCGTTGCGCTTGCTTGAAAGGGGGCCTGCCCTTCCTGCGCAAGCGCGCCTTGCATCTGACCGGCCGGCGACTCGCTGAATGTGCCTCCAAGAGTGAAGCAGTACACTAGGGGTTGTGCCTACGTGCCGGGCTCGCTTCCCGGCATGAAGGGATGGCGATCGATCTGGACCCGGCGTGCCGGGATGCATTGACTGTGGGCCTGCCGCAATGAACACTCGACAGCAACTCGGCGACCTGGTGCTCCTGCGCTATCGGGCAGCGGGTCACCTGCGCTTCTCCCTGCCCGAGGGCCTGTGTGTCGACGCCCTGCCCCGCCTGCTGAGAGAGCGGGTGGGAGAGCTCGAAGGGATCTACCGGGTCTTCGTTTATCCTCGTTACCGGAAACTTTCCATTCGCTATCTGGACACCATCTGCAGTGAAAGAGATGTGATTCTGCACCTGGATGCGGTGATCTCCGAGTTGGCATCGGGACGGGTGCGGCGCGGGAGAAAGTCCCGGAAGGAGGAGGTCGGAGCGCCGGCCGGAGGGGCAGTGAAAGACTGGAAAGGACGCCTCCTTGATCACCCATGGGTCGATCGGGTGCGCGAAAGATACCGGCGCGCCAAGGCGACGGTGACTGTCCTCGGCAACGTCGCCTCATCGAAACTGAAGACCTCCGGCAGCACCCCCATGAGCACGGAGAAACTGGTCATCAACTTCCTCAACGATCTGCTCTCCTTCTACCTGATCAAGCTTCACTGGGACCAGATCACCAAGCAGTGGCTGCGCCACCCGCTCCAGTATCGTTATCAACTGTTGAGTGCCTTCTACCTCGTCTTCCTCCTGGTCCGCTATCGCAAGGCAGGGGGGGGTAAGGCGGGGGCGGCTAGATGAACCAGGCCGCCCTGGGCAACTTCCGGGTGGTCCATGCGCTGCGCCGCCGGGTGCGGATCGTCGTGCCGGCGTTGCGCAGGGATGCGGAGCGGGTCTACGTCCTGGAGATCCTGCTGCGGAAGTGGCCGGCGATCAGGCGGGTCACCTCCGTCCCCGCGCTCGGTTCGATCACCATCCATTTCGATCCCCGGCAACAGTCGCGGGAGCGGCTTCTGGCACAGGTGGACGCGGTCATCCCGCGGCTCGGCCAGGCGGGCGGCGGCCGGACCGGGGCAGTCCCCGGGCCGGAGCCCGCCTGCCCGTCAACACAGTCCTCGGTGGCGGTGGAGGGCATGACCTGTGCCTCCTGCGCGCTGCTCATCGAGCTGGCCCTGAAGCGCGATCCGCGGGTGGAGCAGGCCGCCGTCAATTTCGGTTCGGAGACGGCCGTGGTGCGGGGCCGTCTTGGCCGGGATGATGTCTATGCCATCGTCAACCGGCTCGGTTACCAGGCACGTCCCATGGATACCCTCACCCAGCGGCGCCTGATCGTCGAGCGTGAAGGGAAGCGGCTGGAGGCCGCGAAGCGGCGGATCTGGATCGCGGGGCTGCTGACGCTGCCGGTGATGGTCATCGGGATGGCCATGCCGCGCAATTTCGCACTGAAGTTCACCGAGTTCCTGCTGACCACTCCGGTGGTGTTCTGGGCCGGCCGGCCCTTCTATACCAAGGCCCTGCTCCTGGCGCGGCAGCGGGCCGCGAACATGGACACCCTCATCGCGCTGGGCGCCGGTTCGGCCTACGCCTACAGCGTGCCCGCCCTGCTCCTCGGCAGGCGTCATCTCTATTTCGAGGCGGCCGCCGGCATCATCAGCTTCGTACTGCTTGGCCGCTACCTCGAGGAGAAGGCCAAGGGCAAGGCGAGCGAGGCGATCCGCAAGCTCATCGACCTGCAGCCGCCCAAGGCCACCGTCATCCGCGACGGCCACGAGGTGGTGGTGGAGATCGACGCGGTGCAGGTGGGCGACATCCTCCTGGTGCGGCCGGGGGAGCGGGTGCCCACCGACGGCGAACTGGTCTCCGGCGCCTCGAGCGTGGACGAGTCGATGGTGACTGGCGAGAGCCTGCCGGTGGTGAAAAACCCGGGCGACCGGCTGGTGGGCGGCTGCATCAACCGGGCCGGCACCTTCAGGATGCGCGCGACGGCGGTCGGCACCGATACCGTGCTGGCGGGCATCGTGCGGATGGTTGAGGAAGCGCAGTCGGGGAAGTTGCCCATCCAGAAGCTGGCGGATCGCATCTCCTCGGTCTTCGTGCCGGCGGTGATGGGAGTCGCGGGGCTGACCTTTGCCGGCTGGCTGGCTGTCACGCGGCGCTTCACGCCGGCCCTGGTCAACGGCATCTCTGTGCTGCTCATCGCCTGTCCCTGCGCCTTCGGGCTGGCGACGCCCACGGCCATCATGGTGGGGACCGGCAACGCCGCCCGGCGCGGCATCTTCATCCGCAACGGCGAGAGCCTGGAGACCGCCTCCCGGCTCACGACGCTGGTGTTCGACAAGACCGGCACCATTACCCGCGGCCAGCCCGTGGTCACCGATTTCCTCAATCTCTCGCGCCTCTCGGACGAGACCCTGCTGGGGTTGGTCTCCGCCGTGGAGCACAGTTCCGAGCACTTCCTTGGTCGGGCCATCCTGGACTATGTGGAGGCGCTGGGCATCCGCTACCCGGAGGCCGAGGAGTTCAGCAGCGAGACGGGGCTAGGTGTCACTGGGCGGGTGAAAAAACGGCGGCTGGTGGTCGGCAACGCGGCGTTGCTGCAGCGCGCGGAGGTGGAGGTCGAGCCGGAGGAGACCCGTGCGACCGCGTTCGCCCGCGAAGGCAAGACGGTGGTCTACGTGGCAGTGGACGGGAGGCTCGCGGCCCTGTTCGGCATCGCCGATACACCGCGGGCGAATGCCCGCGAGGCCATCGAGCGCCTCCACGGCATGGGGATCAAGACCCTGATGGCGACCGGCGACACCCGGGAGGCGGCGGAATTCGTCGCCCGGCAGGTGGGCATCGACGCGGTGGTGGCCCACGCGACGCCGGAGCGCAAGCTCGAGATCATCCGCGAACTGCACGAGCGAGGCGAACTGGTGGGGATGATCGGGGACGGGATCAACGATGCGCCGGCACTGGCCGCCGCGGACGTGGGCTTCGCCGTGGGGACCGGCACCGATATCGCCATCGAGGCCTCCCACATCACCCTGGTCAGCGCCGATATCACCAAGGTCGCCGACGGCATCCGGCTGAGCCGACGGACCATGACCATCATCCGTGAGAACCTCTTCTGGGCATTGGGCTACAACACGGTGGCCATTCCCGTGGCCATGGCGGGGCGGCTCAACCCCATGATCGCTTCCGCCGCCATGGCCATGAGCTCCATATCGGTGGTCACCAACTCCCTCCGGCTGCAACGGGACCGCTGACGCACGCGTGGAAGCAGTCAGCCAGATCGACTATACGCTGGCCCTGATGACGGGATTGCTGGGCAGTGGTCATTGCGTCGGCATGTGCGGCGCCCTGGTTTCCGCCTTCTTCCTGAAGTTCGGCGGTTCAGGCCATGGGCCGCTGCCCTATCTCGTCTACCATGCCGCCCGAATCGGGGTCTACACGCTCGTCGGTGTGCTCGCGGCCCTGCTCGGCGCGGCGCTCGTTTCCACCGGCGCCATGGGGGCGACGCAGGGAGTTCTCCAGATCGTCGCCGGACTGGCGGTCATTGTCCTGGGCCTGGACATTCTGGGCCTGGTGCGGCTGAACCTCTCCTTCTGCGGACTTTCCCTGGGTATGGCCCGGCGCTGGTTCATGGAAGCCGGCCGGCGCGGACCGGTATTCGGCAGCCTGCTGGGGGGGGTGCTCAACGGATTCATGCCCTGCACCCTGGTCTTTGCCATGGCCATCAAGGCCACAACCGCCAGCGATCCCCTGCAGGGCGGCCTCATGCTCCTGGTCTTCGGGATAGGGACGCTGCCGTCGATGCTCTTCGTCAGTGTGGCCTTCGGCAGGCTCGGTGCCCGGGTTCGCGGTGTGCTGCTGAAGGGGGCGGCGGTGGTTGTCGTCGCGATGGGCGGAGCGACCGTCTACCAGGGGGCGAAGTACTTCCACATCATGCGGGGGCTCGTCTTTTGACTTCTTGCCGGCTTTTGCCGTTGTTGCCGTTGCTGCAGTAGAGCCCCATGTGCCAGAGCGTGAAACCGATCATCGCCACGCCCGCGGCCGTGTGCCAGGGAATGAACCGGCGACCCCGCTGGTAGCCCGTCCACACGACGACCCCGAGGGTCCCCAACATGCCGGCTTTTGCCAGGGCGCGCTGACGGCGAACCCGATCGCGCTTTTGCATCTTTTGCCTCATTTTGACCTGGTGAAGTTATAGGCTACTGTCTGGCTTCGGAGTGCGGATCGCGTGCGCGTCTCACCGTACCGCTTGCGCCGTGTGTCGAGGCCCCGTTCAGCGGCAATGCGTTCCACTAACCTGAGGAGCCGACATGCTTGACGTGGTGGGCCAGCCAATCAGTCTCTCCCTTGCCTTCATCGCCGGGCTTCTCGGCAGCGCACACTGCATCGGCATGTGCGGGGCGCTGGTTTCCGGCTTTTTCATGAAGTTCGGTGGCGGCATCTCCCGGGGGCCGCTCCCCTACCTGGCCTACCATCTTGCCCGCATCAGCATCTATACCCTGGTTGGCATCGCGGCCGCCAGCCTGGGCATGGCTGTGGTTTCCACGGGCATCATGGGTGCCGCCCAGGGGTTGCTGCAGATCGTTATCGGCCTGCTCGTGGTGCTGATCGGCCTGGATATCCTGGGGATGGCGCCATGGCGCATCTCCGTCTCCTTCCTTCCGGTGCAATATCTGCGCCAGGCTTTTGCGGCCGCCACCCGCCGTGGACCGATCCAGGGCGCGGCCCTGGGCGGCGCCATCAACGGTTTCATGCCCTGTCCGCTCACCTTTGCCCTTGCGGTGAAGGCGACAGCGGCCCCCTCGCCGCTGGAGGGGGGCCTGCTGATGCTGGCATTCGGTGCGGGCACCCTTCCCTCCATGCTCTTCGTGAGCCTGGCGTTCGGACTCCTTGGACAGCGCATGCGCGGTGTGCTGGTGAAGGGGGCGGCCGTGGTGGTCATTGTAATGGGCGTCGGAACGGTGTTGCAGGGGGCGACCTATTTCAACATCATGCGCGGCCTTGTTTTCTGAAGCGCTGCAATGAAGCCGCCGATTCACACCGACAGATCTTCGGGTGGTTATTTCAGTCCCTTGCCACGGCGCGGAAGGGTGCGTTATTTGACCCAATAAATATTTTTATTGTGTGATTTCACGCAATCCGGTAATCGGATGAAAATGTCGCCGGAATGCACAGGCTGTCCCGCGCTGTCTTTCCGCGTTGTTCATGTGTGATTTTCACCGCCGCGCAAAGTTTCAACGCACACGATAATGTACAAAAATGACAATAATCTTCCGCAGCCGCTGTTTTTTTGATTCGCTTGAGATTGATCAATGCGACCCCGCCGGGCCGGTATGATTATGGCTAATCATGAATCGATAGCCCGGGGCCTCGCCCCAGTTTGTGCGGCCCGCCGGTAGTGCAGGCGAGAATTCCATATGCGGCTCTCAGACCGGTTGTTCATTTTCATCGCGGTGTGCCTGGCACTGCTGATGCTGACTTTCGTTGACGCGGCAGTGCGCGTCCGGCTGGCGGAGCCGGCACTGGAGGCGCGTGCGGCGCTGGTGCGCCGGCTCGAGCTGACCGATCTCAGCCTCTTCACGGAGGCGCGCTACACCCGCCATCTCAGCCAGTCGGATATGCACACGGCATTCCAGGATCACCCGAACTCCTTCGACCATTTTCCCAGCGGCTCCCTGGTCCTGCCGCCCAGCCATCTCCGGATGCCATGAAAACGCTCATCCTGCGGCAGAAGTATCTCATCGACTTCACGCTCTCTTCGTTGAAACGCCGGCTGACCAAGAACCTCGGCCTGCTGCTGGTCTACACCCTGATCGTTTTTCTCCTCGCCTCGGTGATGCTGTTCACCCATTCGTTGCGCCGCGAGGCCGGCATCATCCTGGAGTCCTCCCCGGAGGTCATCCTGCAGCGCCTGGTGGCCGGGCGCCATGACCTGATGCCCGCGGAGTACCTGGATCGCATCGGTCGGATTCGCGGGGTTACCCGCAAGGCCGGTCGCCTGTGGGGCTATTTCTACGACCCGGCCGTCCAGGCCAATTACACGCTGATGGTGCCACGGGACCGTGAACTGGGTCCGCAGGAGGTGGTCATCGGGGCCGGAATCGCCCGCACCCGGGGCGTGGACGTGGGTGACTTCCTGACCTTCCGTTCCAGCGACGGCCGCGCCTTTTCCTTCCGGGTCGTGGATATCCTGAATGCGGACTCGGAGTTGGTGAACGCCGACCTGCTCCTCGTGTCGGAGGGGACCTACCGGGACTTCTTCGGGATTCCCACCGACCGGTTCACCGATATCGTGCTGCAGGTGCGCAATCCGAGCGAAGTGCGCAAGGTGGCCGAGAAGCTGACCGTCCTGCTGCCCGACGCGCGGCCCATCCTGCGGGAGGAGATTCTCCGCACCTACGACTCCATCTTCAGCTGGCGCCAGGGCATCGTCTTCGTGCTCCTGGGGGGGAGCATTCTCGCCTTCGTCATCTTCGCCTGGGACAAGGCGTCGGGATTGAGCGCGGAAGAGAAGCGGGAGATCGGGATCCTGAAAGCCATCGGTTGGGAAACCAGCGATGTGATCCGGATGAAATTCTGGGAGGGGAGCATCGTATCCCTCACCGCATTCCTGCTCGGATTCATACTGGCCTACCTCCATGTTTTCTACGGCCAGGCGGCGTTGTTCGAGCCGGTGTTGAAGGGTTGGGCGGTCCTCTACCCGTCGTTCAATCCCGTGCCCTTCGTGGATGGGCTGCAGGTAGCGACACTGTTCTTCTTCACCGTATTTCCCTACACCGTTGCCACCATCATTCCCATCTGGCGGGCGTCCATCACCGATCCCGATGCCGTGATGCGCTGAGAATTGAAGAGTCCCCCGGCATGATTGAACTCGACGATGTGAAAAAGGCGTTCAACCAGGGGCGGCCCAACGAGTTCTGGGCCATCCGCGGTGTCAGCCTGAAGATGGATGCGAACCGCATCACCGTTCTCAAGGGTCCCAGCGGCTCCGGAAAGACGACCCTGCTGTCGATGATCGGCTGCCTGTCGCGCCCCACGTCGGGTCGTATTCTGCTGCATTCACGGATTCTCTCCGGGCTGCCGGAGCGATTCATGACCGAGATACGCCGCAAGACCTTCGGTTTCATCTTCCAGCAGTTCAACCTGGTGAAGGGGCTGACAGTGCTGGAGAACGTGATGTTGCCGGCCTACCCCCTGGGGCTGGATCACCGGCTGCTCAGGGAGGCGGCCCTGAAGCTGCTCCGGCAGTTCAACATGGAGCCCAAGGCCGACTCCAAGGTGGAGTGGCTGTCGGGTGGAGAGGCGCAGCGCACAGCGATCTGCCGGGCGCTCATCAACGACCCGGAGATACTCATCGCCGATGAGCCGACGGCCAACCTGGATACGCGCCTGTCGCGGGAATTCATGGTCATCATCAGGGATCTGAAGCAACAGGGGAAAACCGTGATTGTCACCAGCCACGATCCGGTCGTGTTCGAATACGCCGGGATCGATACGGTGGTGGAGATGCGTGACGGGATTCTCGCGGAGGCGTGATAGATGCTGCTCAATCCGGCAATCATGGCGCTCATCGGCGTATCGGCGGTGGTTGCACTGCTGTTGCTGCTGGCCGCCGGATTCGCCATCCAGGTGATGCGCCACTGGGACATCCGCAGCGGCAGCGAGATGCAGCTCAACCTCGAGCGGCGGACCTACCTCATCTCCACCATCCTCTCCTATGCCTTCGTGGCCGAGCTGGTCTCCCTGCTGCTGTTTGTCTACAACGCCGAGGCCATGTCCACCCAGTTCGTGGGCGCCATGTGCGCCACCGGCGTGCTGAACGTCGACCCCTGGGGCTGGCCCACCCTGTTTCTGAAGATCGCCGTATTCTTCGCCGGTGGCGCCTGGCTGATCCTCAACCGGCTCGACAACCAGGGCTACGACTATCCCCTGGTGCGAGTCAAGTATGCCCTGCTGCTGGCCATCGTGCCCCTGGTGATCGCCGAGGCGGTGGTCCAGACCGCCTACTTCCTCGGCCTGGATCCGGACGTGATCACCTCCTGCTGTGGTTCTCTCTTCACGCCCGAGTCGGAAGGCGTGGCGGCAGAGGTCTCGAGCCTGCAGCCACGCACCGCGGTGATAGCGCTCTATGCCAGCGGCGGACTGGCCCTGTTGAGCGGTCTCGCCACCCTGTGGCGCCGTGGTGCCGCACTGCTGTTCGCGGGCAGCGGCCTGCTGGCCTTCGTGGTGGCGCTGGTGGCCATCGTTTCCTACGTGGCGCTCTACGTCTACGAGCATCCCCACCATCACTGTCCGTTCTGCATCCTCAAGTCAGGCCATGATTTCGTGGGCTACTACCTCTACATCCCGCTCTTCGCCGCCACGGTGCTGGCACTGGGCGTGGGGATTCTTGCGCCCTGGCGCAGGATGCCGAGCCTGGTCAAGGCCGCCGCTGTGGATATCCGCCGCTTCACCTGGCTGTCGCTGATGGGATTTGTGCTGTTCTACGCCGTTGCCACCTATGCTGTGGTGACATCCAACCTGACCATGCAGGGGGTATGGTGGTGATACGCCTCACGACCCCTGTGCGAGAGCTCTCGATGCAGCAGATCAAACTGAAGACGTTGGGATACGGACTCCTTCTGACGCTGTTGCTGGCGTTGGCGGGCTGCGGCTCTTCTCAGCCCCAGTTGCAGAACGGCCAACCGGCGCCCGGCTTCAGCCTGCCGCGCCTGGAGGGGGGCAGCGCCGATTTCCCGGGCGGTTTCGCCGGGCAGGTGGTGGCCATCCGCTTCTGGGCCGACTGGTGCCCCTTCTGCGAAGAGGAGATGTCGGACCTGGAGCCGGTCTACCGGGAACTGAAGGACCGTGGCCTGACCATACTCGCCGTGAATGTACGCCAGGATGCCGACACGGCGGAACGGTTCATCCGTGATCTCGGCATCTCCTACGGGGTACTGCTGGACGAGGAGGGTGCCGTTGCCCGTACTTACGGTGTCATGGGTCTGCCCACCACTTTCTTCGTCGACAGGGAAGGGGTGTTACGGGCCAAGATCCTGGGTGAATCGACCCCGGATGTTTTCACGGGCATCGTCAACGAACTGCTGGCGGAGTCACCCAAATGAACGGTTCACTGAACTCGCCCGCCCTCTGGCGTGCCGCGTCACCCGCCGGGTCCGTGCGATGACACCGATGCGCGTGGAAGCCGGCTGATGGTCGCCGAATTCAACTACCTGCTCGCCTTTGCCACCGGTGTCTTCGGGGCATTCCATTGCCTGGGCATGTGCAGCGGCATCGCGGCCGGGTTTTTCGTCCGCCACGGCTGGCAGCACAAGGTGGCGCCCCACGTGGTCTATCACGCCATGCGCATCCTGGTCTACACGCTGCTCGGTGCACTGGGAGCGCTGTTCGGCCAGGTTCTGGTCCAGTCCGGCACGGTGGGCAAGGGTCAGGGCATCCTGATGATCGTGGCGGGAATCGTGGTGATCCTTTTCGGTCTCGGCGTCCTGCGTATTTTGCCGTGGGGTCGGCAGAAGGACTGCCAGACGGGAGCCCCGGCGGTGGCCACCGTTCGCTTCCACCACAAGTTTCAGCGCAGCCGGACCCTGGCTCCCGGGCTGGCCGGCATAGTCAACGGCTTCGTTCCCTGCAGTCTGGTGTTCTCGGTGGCCGTCAAGGCCATGGCCACGGCGGACCCCCTCCAGGCCGGCCTGCTGATGCTCTCATTCGGGCTGGGCACCGTGCCCACCATGGTGCTCGTGACCGTTACCGGGGCCGCCATCGGTGCCAAGGCCCGGGGGGTGTTTGAGCGCCTGGCCGGTGTGGCGGTTGTGGCCCTTGGAGTCTGGACGCTTTACGAGGGCGTGGTTTTCTACGACATCATGCGCGGGCTGGCGGGCTAGTGAAGCAGCACACCAGGGTGGGTGATATGCCGCAACAGGCACGGCATACTCCTCTCCATGGATCTGTAGATGCTCCATAACTATATGATAATTAATGATTAAGTGTCGGGAATCCAGACGGGTGGATTGGTATGCGAATTGCTGGTGTTCCCTTTGAATAAAGAATGGACACTGGACCTTGGCCCCACACACTGAACCTAGGAGTAACGCCATGAGCATCAAACTGAACCGCAGACAGGCCCTCAAGGCCCTTGCCGCCGGCAGTCTTGCCGGCGCCGCCTTCACCCATATCGGCGGGGCGGTCGCGGGAGAGCACGACGGCACGCCGATGCAGTTCGTTCCCAAGACCGCGCCGGATCCGGCCCCGCTGGAGAACGAGCTGGCCAAGTATCCCAAGTGTCCCTACTGCGGCATGGATCGGACCCAGTGGCACCACAGCCGCCACCTGGTGCACTACGCCGATGACCTGGTGGACGGCACCTGTTCCCTGCACTGCGCGGCCATCAGTCTGGCCATCAACCTCGATCGCGGCCCGAAGGCCATCTACGCGGCGGACTTCGGCGCCTCCGCCGAGCCCAAGCCGCTGGTGAACGTGGACGAGGCCACCTACCTGATCGGCTCCAAACTCCCGGGCACCATGACCAAGATCAGCAAGGTGGCCTTCGCCTCCGCCGACGCGGCCAAGGCCGCCCAGGCCGAAAACGGCGGTGAGATCGGCGATTTCAACGCCGCCCTCAAGGCCGCCTACCTGAGCATGGCCGAAGACACGATGATGATCCGCAAGAAACGGGCGGAGAAGCGCAAGAAGATGATGGAGCAGCAGAAGGGCTGATCCATCGGCACGGCGCCGCATCAACGGTGGCGCCGTGCATCGGTTCTCTTCACCACGAAGGCACGAAGGACAGGAAGAAAAAGCGCAAAGATTTTTTATCCGCAGATTACGCAGATTTTATGTCGTTCATGCTGACCGGGCAGCTGGATCAGGCCGCCCCGGAATCCGGGGTACTCAAGAGACCTGCCTGATATGGCCGGGATTGTCGACGGGCAGTCCCGGCATCGAAAACCCATCTGCGCAATCTGCGGATGATCAGGTTTTTTCTTTCTTCGCGCCTTCGTGGTGAACAATCAACGAGGTGATCATGAACAGGCTATGGGCCGCCGGCCTGGCGGCGTTGCTGGTGCTGGGCGCGGCGCGTGCGGAGACGGTGACGGTGCCGGCTCCCGGCGAGAAGGACACCTGTCCGGTATGCGGGATGTTCGTTGCGCTCTACCCGGAGTGGGTGGCCACCGTGCTCTACCAGGACGGCCATGCCCACCACTTCGATGGCGCCAAGGATCTCTTCAAGTACCTGCTGGACATGCCCAAATGGGCGCCGGGCCACCGCGCCGAGGACATTGAGACCATCGCGGTGACCGACTACTACTATGTGGAAAAAATCGACGCCCGCACGGCGTGGTATGTCATCGGCTCCGACACCCTCGGCCCCATGGGCCACGAGCTCGTGCCCCATGCCACGCGGGAGGAGGCCGAGGAGTTCCTCGCCGACCACGCCGGCAAGCGCATCCTGCGCTTCGACGAAGTGACCCTGGAACTGCTCGAGAACCTCGACGCCGGTCGGTTCTAGGCGCTTGTATTCTGCACGAAGGACATGAAGAGAAAAGCCATTCGACCGCAGATTAACGTTGATTGACGCTGATTTGAGTATACAAAGCAGGTTGGCCTTACGCTAAGACGAGACACCTTTCAAACGCGATGTGTGGAGGCGTACGCTTCTCGGTGCGAGTTCCTGCAGTACCGGCTGGTACCCAAACAAACGGCAACAATCAACGAAAATCAACGTTAATCTGCGGTTGATCCGCCTTTTGCTTTTCTTCGTGCCTTCGTGGTGAATCACTCCCCTTCCAGCTGCGGCCCCGCGGCGCGGATGGCCTCGTCCACCTGGAAGCGTCTGAAGTTCTCCCGGAAGCGGCCGATGAGCTCACGGGCGGCCTGCTCGTAGGCGCCGGGATCGCGCCAGGTGCGGCGCGGGTCCAGCACTTCGTCGGGAACGCCGGGGACATGCCCGGGTATGTCCAGGTTGAGGCCCGTGATGCGCCGGGTCCGCGCGCCCTCCAGGCGGCCCTTGACGATGGCGTGCACCAGGGCGCGGGTGGTGGGCAGATCGAAGCGCCGACCGCCGCCGCCGTGGGGGCCGCCGGTCCAGCCGGTGTTCACCAGGTAGACGCGGCTGCCGTGGCGCTGCATCCGATCCATCAGCAGGTTGGCGTAGACATGGGCGGGGCGCGGGAAGAAGGGGGCGCCGAAGCAGGTGCTGAAGGTGGGGCGGATATGATCGGCGCTGCCCACCTCGGTGGAGCCCACCAGCGCCGTGTAGCCGCTGAGGAAGTGGTAGGCGGCCTGGTGGCGATCCAGGATCGACACCGGCGGCAGCACACCGTAGAGGTCGCAGGTCAGGAACAGGATGGCATGGGGATGGCCGCCGCGATTGTGGGGTACGTGCATGGGGATGTGCTCGCGCGGGTAGGCCGCGCGTGTGTTCTCGGTGAGGGAGGCGTCCTCGAAGCGCGGTTCGCGGCTGGCCGGATCCAGGACCACGTTCTCCATCACCGAACCGAAGCGCAGCGCCCCCCAGATCACCGGCTCGCGCTCGGGGCTCAGGTCGATGCACTTGGCGTAGCAGCCTCCCTCGAAGTTGAAGACGCCGCGATCGTTCCAGCCGTGCTCGTCGTCGCCGATGAGAAACCGGTCGGGGTCGGCGGACAGGGTGGTCTTGCCGGTCCCTGACAGGCCGAAGAACAGGGCCGTATCGCCATCGTCGCCCTCGTTGGCGGCACAGTGCATGGGCAGGGCTCCCTGGGCCGGCAGGAGGAAGTTCATGATGGTGAACATGGCCTTCTTCATCTCGCCGGCGTAGTGCATGCCGCACAGCAGGACCCGGTGTCCGGTGATGTCGATGAGCACCGCCCCGTCGCTGTTGACGCCGTCGCGCCCGGGGTCGGTGCCGAGGCCGGTCGCATTGACCAGCGTCCACTGCGGCGTGGCGCAGACCATCCCCGGATCCGGCCTCACGAACAGTTGGCGCACGAACAGGTTGTGCCAGGCCAGCTCGGTTATCGCGGTCACCCCGATCCGCATGTCCGGATCGGCGCCCACGCAGAGCCGGGAGACATAGGGCCTGCCTTCCGCCAGGTAGTCCAGTGCCCGATCCCACAGCGCCTCGAACCGCTCCGGCTCGATGGGCTGGTTGATGGCTCCCCACTCCACCGAGCCGTCGGTGCTGGCGTCCCGGACCAGGAACCGATCCTTCGGCGAGCGGCCGGTACGCCGCCCCGTGCTCACCGTCAGTGCCCCGTTCGATGCCAGCACACCCTCCTTGCGCCGCAGGGCCTCCTCCACCAGCTGCACGGTGGGCAGATCGACCCGCGCGCCGGGCAGGAGTTCGAGCGGGAACGGGGCCAGGGTGGCGGGCGAGAGGGTGTCCATGGTCAGGCTCCTGTGGGAGGTACGGCGTCGATACCTATCTTAGTGTACTGCGCCACTCTTGGGGGCACATTCAGCGGCTCCCCCTCAGGGAGCCCCCCGAAAGCACCATGACCGCGTTGCAGCGCTTGACGAGGGATACAACCATTGCCTGCGCACTGCGCCTTGTCCTGGCGCTTTCGGGGGGGCTCTGAAAGTACCTCCAAGAGTGGCGCAGTACACTGGTACGATTCCTTGCCGGCAGGCCAACGGCGGCCTCCGGCTTCTGATTGTTTTTCTGATTTTCAGCAAGGACAACAGGGCTCCGGAAACCTACAGTGAACAGGAGGTTCACGTACTGTCGATGCCTCCGGGGGGCAGCGGGTGGATTCGGCATTCCTCCCGTACTCCCGGCGGGCAGCCCGCCGGCACTCGTCTATGCTTATGTAGCTGCCGCGGGGACATCGAGCCGGTTCGGCCCGGCAGCGTGGAGGATCGTCCGGAAAACCAGCACAAGGGGAGCCCCATGTCGGAGCAGCGCATGGTCACCATCGATGGAAACGAGGCGGCCACCACCATCGCCCATCTTACCAATGAAGTCATCGCCATCTATCCCATCACCCCCGCCTCGCCCATGGGCGAGCTGGCCGACGAGTGGTCGGCCGACGGCCGGAAAAATCTCTGGGGCACGGTCCCCCATATCGTGGAGATGCAGAGCGAGGGGGGGGCGGCGGCCGCCATCCACGGCGTGGCACAGGCCGGGGCGTTGACCACCACCTTCACCGCCTCCCAGGGCCTGCTGCTGATGATCCCCACCATGTACAAGGTGGCGGGGGAGCTGACGCCGATGGTGATTCACGTGGCGGCCCGATCCCTGGCCTGCCAGGCGTTGTCCATTTTCTGCGACCACGGTGACGTGATGGCCACCCGGGCCACCGGCTTCGCCCTGCTGGCCTCCAACTCGGTGCAGGAGGCCCACGACATGGCGCTGGTGGCCCAGGCCGCCACGCTGGAGAGCCGGGTGCCGTTCCTGCACTTCTTCGACGGGTTCCGCACCTCTCATGAGGTGTCCAAGGTGTCGCTCATCGACCACGAGTCGGTCCGGGCGATGATCCGGGAGGAGTTCGTCCATGCCCACCGTGCCCGGGCGCTCAATCCCGAGCACCCGGTGGTGCGTGGCACCTCCCAGAATCCGGATGCCTACTTCCAGGCCCGTGAGAGCGTCAATCCGTTCTATGACCAGGTGCCGGACACGGTACAGGCGGTGATGGACCGGCTCGGCGGCCTCACCGGTCGCCAGTACCGGTTGTTCGACTACGTCGGCGCGTCCGACGCCGAGCGGGTCATCGTCATCATGGGCTCCGGCGCCGAGACGGTGGAGGAGACGGTGAACCACCTGGTGGCGCGTGGCGAGAAGGTGGGCGTGCTCAAGGTGCGCCTGTTCCGCCCCTTCGCCAGCGCACGGTTCATCGAAGCGCTGCCCCGATCGGTGCTGCGCGTCGCGGTGCTGGATCGGACCAAGGAGCCCGGCGCCGACGGGGAACCCCTGTACAAGGACGTGGCCACCGCCATCCTCGGCCACGCGGCCGGCGGAGGCGAGCACTTCAAGGGGCTGCCGCGGATCTGGGGCGGCCGCTACGGGCTCTCCTCCAAGGAGTTCACGCCGGGCATGGTCAAGGCGGTCTTCGACGGTCTCAAGCAGGGCAAGCTCAGGAATCCCTTCACCGTCGGCATCATCGACGATGTCACCTTCACCAGCGTGGAGTGGGATCCGCTGTTCCGCACCGACGCCATGGAGGGAGTGGTGAGCGCGGTCTTCTACGGGCTCGGCTCCGACGGCACCGTGAGCGCCAACAAGAACAGCATCAAGATCATCGGCGAGCAGACCGATCTCCACACCCAGGGCTATTTCGTCTACGACTCAAAGAAGGCCGGCGCGGTCACCGTCTCCCACCTGCGCTTCGGCCCGCGGCCCATCCGCTCCCCCTACCTGGTGGGCGAGGGGGAGGCCGGGTTCGTGGCCTGCCACCAGCCGGTCTTCCTGGAGCGCTACGAGATGCTGGACAAGGCCGCGGAGGGCGCGGTGTTCCTGCTCAACTCCGCCGAGTCCCCCGATCAGGTCTGGGACAGCCTGCCGCGGCGCATGCAGCAGCAGATGATCGACAAGAAACTGCGTTTCTACGCCATCGACGCCTACCGGGTCGCCCAGGAGACCGGCATGGGGCGGCGCATCAACACCATCATGCAGACCTGCTTCTTCGCCATCTCCGGCATCCTGCCCCGGGAGGAGGCCATAGAACGCATCAAGCACGCGGTGGAGGAGACCTACGGCAAGCGCGGCAAGCGCATTGTGGAGCAGAACTTCCACGCCATCGATGCCACCCTGGCCAACCTCCACGAGGTGTCGGTGCCCGGCACGGTGAGCAGCCGCATCGAGCAGCGCCCGCCGGTGCCCGACGACGCACCGGAGTTCATCCGCAAGGTCACCGGGCCGCTCATTGCCGGCTACGGCGATCACATACCGGTGAGCCTGTTCCCCCCCGACGGCACCTGGCCGGTGGGGACCGCGCGGCTGGAGAAGCGCAACCTGGCCCTGGAGATTCCGGTCTGGGACGAGGAACTCTGCATCCATTGCGGCAAGTGCCCGCTGGTCTGTCCCCACGCGGCCATCCGCAGCCAGGTCTTCCCCGCGGAGCTCGCCGAGAACGCACCGCCCGGTTTCAAGCACGTGCCGGTGAAGGGCAAGGAGTTTCCCGAGGGCTCCCACATCACCTACCAGGTGGCCCCGGAGGACTGCACCGGTTGCGGGCTGTGCGTGGAGATCTGCCCGGCCCACGACAAGAGCAACGTCAGCCACAAGGCGCTCAACATGGCGCCCCAGCCCCCCCTGCGGGAGCAGGAGCGGGAGAACTGGGCGTTCTTCACCACCCTGCCCGAGTTCGACCGCACCAGCATCCGCTGGAGCACCCTGAAGGGGGCGATGCTGGGCGAGAGCCTGTTCGAGTTCTCCAGCGCCTGCGTGGGCTGCGGCGAGACCCCCTACCTCAAGCTTGCCACCCAGTTGTTCGGCGACCGCATGCTGGTGGCCAATGCCACCGGCTGCTCCTCCATCTATGGCGGCAACCTTCCCACCACGCCCTGGACCACCAACCAGGACGGGCGCGGCCCGGCCTGGTCCAACTCCCTGTTCGAGGACAACGCCGAGTTCGGCCTCGGCTTCCGGCTCGCCATCGACAAGCAGAACGAGTACGCCCGCGAGCTGCTGGAGCGGCTGGCCGAGGGCATCGGGCCGGAGCTGGTGGAGGCCCTGATCACCGCGGACCAGTCCGACGAGGCGGGCATTCTCGCCCAGCGCGGGCGGGTGGCCGATCTGCGCGAACGGCTGACCCGGGTGGAGGGGGTGGAAGCCCGGGACCTGGAGGCGGTGGCCGACGCGCTGGTGAAGAAAAGCGTCTGGATCGTCGGCGGCGACGGCTGGGCCTACGACATCGGTTTCGGCGGCCTGGATCACGTTCTCGCCACGGGTAAGAACGTCAACCTCCTGGTCCTCGATACCGAGGTCTACTCCAACACCGGCGGCCAGACCTCCAAGGCCACCCCGCGTGCCGCCGTGGCAAAATTCTCCGCCGGCGGGAAGCCCACGGCGAAGAAGGATCTCTCCCTGCTGGCGATGGCCTACGAGAATGTCTACGTGGCCCACGTGGCCTATGGCGCCAAGGATATCCAGACCCTGAAGGCGTTCCTCGAGGCGGAGGCCCACGACGGCCCGTCGCTCATCATCGCCTACAGCCCCTGCATCGCCCACGGCGTGGACCTGGCCCACAATCTGCGCCAGCAGGATCTGGCGGTGCGCTCCGGCCACTGGCCGCTGCTGCGCTTCAACCCGGCGAACCTGGAGGCGGGCAAGAACCCGCTGCAGCTCGACTCCAAGCCGCCGGAGATCCCGTATGCCGAGTTCGTCTCCACCGAGACCCGCTTCAGCATGCTCAAGCGTATGCACCCGGAGGCGGCCGAGCGGCTGCTGGCCCAGGCTCAGCACGAAATCACGACCCGCTACAGCCGCTACCAGCAGCTCGCGGGACTCAGCGTCGATGAAGATGACTCAGCCACAGAGGGCACAGAGGACACTGAGAATTAGGGGGAAATCAGTTTTCAGACTGGATTGCAGGCACTGACCGGTTTTCACATCTGCCTGCATGGCTGGAGGGGCAGGGAGGCCCGTCATGAGTAATGAGTTGACCGGGAAAGTGATAGGCGCTGCGATCGAGGTTCATCGTACGCTTGGGCCTGCGTTGTTGGAGGGAATATGCGAGCAGGCCCTATTCCTTGAGTTGGGGCTACAGGGATTGCATTCCGAACGTCAGGTTGCAGTTGACGTGTTTTACAAGGGGCATGTGCTGGGTGGTCAGAGGCTAGATTTGCTGGTGGAGGATGAGGTCATCGTAGAGGTCAAATCGGTGACGAAGCTGCCGGAAGTGGCCACCACCCAGGTGCTCTCTTATCTCAAGGCCACCGGTCTGCGGCGTGGATTGTTGATTAATTTCGGCGCATGAAGGTTGAAGGACGGAATCAAGAGGCTGTCACTGTGAACTTTGTGTTCTCTGTGGCCAAGGATTGTAAAGGAGACGATCGTGCCTGATCTGAGAACCACCTACCTGGGGCTGGAGCTGGCCAATCCGCTGGTGCCCTCCGCCTCGCCCCTGTCGCGCAGCCTGGACATGGCGCGGCGGCTGGAGGACGCGGGGGCCGCCGCCCTGGTCATGTACTCCCTGTTCGAGGAGGCCGTGGCGGCGGAGGACGCGGAGCTGGCCCAGTTCCTCCACCACCAGGACATCGGCCACGCCGAGGCGACCAGCTTCCGTCCGGTGCCCGGCGACTACCACACCACCCTGGACGACTACCTGGAGCAGATCGCGCGCCTGAAGGAGGCGCTGGAGATACCCGTCATCGCCAGCCTCAACGGCGTCTCCATGAGCGGCTGGGTGGATCACGGGCGGGATCTCGAGTCCGCCGGGGCCGACGCCCTGGAGCTGAACGTCTACCATGTGGCGGCCGACCCGGAGGAGAGCGGGGCGGAGGTGGAGGCGCGCTACGTGGACCTGCTCACCGCCCTGAAGGACGCCGTGCGCATCCCCATCACCATGAAGATCTCGCCCCAGTTCAGCTCCGTGGCCCACATGGTGCGGCGCCTGGAGCAGGCCGGCGCGGACGGGGTGGCCCTGTTCAACCGCTTCTACCAGCCGGATATCGATCTGGAGACGCTGCAGGTCAATCCGGTGCCGCAACTCTCCCGCTCCGGCGACGTCCTGCTGACGATGCGCTGGATTGCCATCCTGCGGGGCCGGGTGAGCCTCTCCCTGGCGGCCACCGGCGGCATCCACACCACCGAGGACGTGGTCAAAGTGCTGCTGGCCGGCGCCGATGTGACCCACCTGGCCAGCGCCCTGCTGCAGAACGGCCCCGAGCACCTGGCCCTGCTGCGCCGCGGCCTCTCCCTGTGGCTGGAGGATCACGATTACCACTCGGTGGCCCAGATGAAGGGCAGCCTGTGTCAGCGCAACGCCCCGGACCCCAGCGCCTACGAGCGCACCGGCTATCTCGAAACCCTGCACGGGTATCACCGGGCGCTGAAGTCCTGGCATCTCTGATCGTCCCGTCGATCCCGCCCCGCCACGCGGTTGCCGTCGGCGGCGGGGCGGGCGCCGGCCGCTTTCGCCCGGGTCGCTGTCCGGCGCCGACGTCACCCCTCTCTGACCTCCTTTGCCCGAATCGCCCGCCGGCCTGATTGCGGCCGGTTCCCGCCCGGCGTGATTCCCGGCAAATCCCGCTGCCCGAGCCGTCCCCCCCCGGGAGGCAATCGCCAATCCCGACAGGAATATGGGTAATATTAATGTGCGCATGCAAGATATCTATGACACATTTGTTGCGACGCAATAAATCCACATGATAGATTGGGTTTATAACATGTTGCGCTGCGACAGAGGCCGGCCGGGCACAGACCCTCCACAAGGGGGCGGTTCCGGGCCGGTCGCAAGCGGTCCGCCCCGGACGCAATCCGCCCGGCGCGGACGGGCGGTCGGCGGGAAATCCCCCCCAGCCGCGCGGCAATCGAGGCTCCAGCCACCTACCCCCCGGAGCCCGGCCGCGCGTCCTTGGTTGCGTAGTGCGCCAATCAGAAGCTGATACGTCCTATCAGGGGAGAGCAAGCAATGAATGCGACCAGCAACCTGGCCGAGCAGTTGGCGGAGTGTCCCTACCCGGGGATTCCCACCACCGGTGACGGCACGGCCGCCGTGGTGCATGTCGAGATCCGCGCCACCGAAGCCGCCGCCGCCTATCCCATCACTCCTTCCACCCAGATGGGGGTCGGCTACCAGCAGGCCCACGCCAACGGCTGGACCAACCTCTGGGGCCAGCCCATCGGCTGGCTGGAGCTGGAATCGGAGCACTCCTCCGCGTCCGCGGCCGAGGGCTACGCCCTGGCCGGCGGCCGGGTGACCAACTTCACCTCCGCCCAGGGCCTGATCCTGATGAAGGAGGTGCTCTACACCTCCGCCGGCAAGCACCTGCCCATGGTGCTGCACGTGGCCTCCCGCGCCATCACTTCCCAGTCGCTCAACGTCCACGCGGGCCACGACGACGTGATGGGCGTGGCCGATACCGGCTGGGGCATCCTGTTCGCCAAGAACGTCCAGGACGCCGCCGATCTGAGCCTCATTGCCCGGCGCGTCTCCGAGGATGCGATGACCCCGTTCATCGTCTCCCAGGACGGCTTCCTCACCAGCCACACCATCGAGAACTTCCTCGCCCCCGAGGACGATCTCATCAGGGACTACCTGGGCGATCCGCGGGAGAAGATCCGCAAGCTCTTCGACCCCGAGCATCCGTTGCAGATCGGGGTGGTGCAGAACCAGGACAGCTACATGGCCGGCCGTATCGCCCAGCGCGCCTTCTACGACCAGGTGCCGGCGAAGCTGCAGGAGGCGATGGACGAGTACTACCGGCTCACGGGGCGCCGCTACGATCTGGTGGAGTCCTACCGGATGGAGGACGCCGAGTATGCCATCATGGCCATGGGCTCCACCGCCGAGACCGCCATGGCCGCGGTGGAGCACATCCGCTCCCTGGGCATCCGCGTGGGCGCGGTGAACCTCACCAGCTTCCGTCCCTTCCCCGGCGCGCGGCTGGTGGAGGTGCTGAAGAACGTCAAGGCCATCTCGGTCCTCGAGCGCTGCGACATGCCCCTGCAGGTGGACAATCCGCTCACCACCGAGTTGGAGGCCGCCTTCGCCAAGGCCATGATGGGGGTGGAGGGCTATCCCGGCATCGATCGCATCCCGATGGTGCTGAGCGGCACCGGCGGGCTGGGCAGCCGCGACGTCACCGCCGGCCACATGGTGGCGGTGGCGAAGAACATGGTGGCCGGCGGCAAGCGCTACTTCACTCTCGGCATCGACCACCCCACGGCGCTGGCCGTGGAGCCGGAGCCGGACGTGCGCCCGGAGGGCTCCTTCTCCATCCGCGGCCACTCCGTGGGCGGCTACGGGTCGGTGACCACCAACAAGGTCATCGCCACCATGCTGGGCGACATCTTCGGTTTCCCGGTGCAGGCGGCGCCCAAGTACGGCTCGGAGAAGAAGGGTCTGCCCACCAATACCTACCTGACCACCACCACGGGCGGGAAGATCATGACCCACAGCGAGCTCCAGCAGGTTGAGTTCGTGCCGCTCATGGACCCCAATACCTGGAACATGGGCAACCCCCTGGTGGGTCTGCAGGAGGGCGGCGCGGTGTTCCAGCACACCGATGCGGCAACCCCGGAGGCGCTGTGGGCCAGCATCCCGGCCTGGGCCAAGTACTTCATGCTCGAGCACGGCATCCGCTTCTACGGGGTGGACACCATCGCCATTGCCCGCGAGGCGTGCCAGTCGGACGCCTCGCTGATCCAGCGCTTCCAGGGCGTGGTGCTGCTGGGCGCGTTCCTGCGTATCACCCCGTTCAAGGATGCCGCGGGCATGAGCGACGAGGAGCTCTTCGCCAAGGTGCGCGAGCCGCTCGAGAAGTACTTCGGCAAGCGCGGGCGGAAGGTGGTGGACGACAACCTGAACGCCGTGAAGCAGGGCTACGGCCGGGTCATGGAAGTGCCCCGGGCGGTGATGGAGGCGACCCCCGCGGAGGAGCGCGAGCGGGGCCGCGCGGAGTGGGAGAAGAAGGGCAAGGACGTCAACGCCTTCTTCATCTGATGCCACGCCGAGCGACACAGCCGAACCAATCCGAGGGGTAGAGAATCATGACCGACTACAGGAACTTCATCGACCGCCGCCGGGTCTCCGTGCCCACCTGGTACGACGGCAAGCGCGCCCGCGAGGTGCTCGAGGCCTACAACAGCGGCAGCGGCTCCGGGCTCGCCGCCGACCCGTTCGTGGCCCAGAGTATCGTGCCGGCCGGCACCGGCGCGGCACGCGACTTCAGCTACATCGCGCCCGACCTGCCGGAGCTGATCCCGGGCAACTGCGTGGGCTGCATGGAGTGTGTGCAGAACTGCCCGGACTCCGCCATCTTCGGCAAAGTGGTCACCCCCGAGACCCTGGAGCAGGAGCTGGCCGGGGTGAGCGACGCGGCCGAGCGCGAGCTGCTGCGCGCCCAGTACGTGCAGACCACCAAGTACTTCGACGCCTTCGAGAAGAAGCGCGCCAAGAACGCGGACGCGCCCGCCGGCGGGCTGTTCACCATCGCCATCGACCCCACCAAGTGCAAGGGCTGCGGCGAGTGCGTGCCGGTGTGCGGCGACCACGACGCCCTGAAAATGGTGAAGAAGACCGGCGAGAACCTGCCGCGCTACTTCGACATGTGGAACTTCTACCAGCAGCTGCCCTCCACCCCGAAGGCGTACATCAATCCCAAGGTGGTGGTGGACATCATGCTCAGGGACGACGCCATCCTCTACCTGGGCGGCGGCGGCTCCTGCATGGGCTGCGGCGAGGCCTCGGTGATCCGGCAGACGCTGGCCGCCACCAGCGAGCGGGTGGGGGAGAACTTCGGCATCGTCGCCTCCACCGGCTGCAACACGGTGTTCGGCGCCACCTACCCCTACAATCCCTTCCTGGTGCCGTGGACCAACTCCCTGTTCGAGAACTCGCCCACGGTGGCCATGGGCATCCGCGCCTTCTGGGACGCCCAGGGCCACAAGGATCGCCAGCTGTGGGTGGTCGGCGGCGACGGCGCCATGCTCGATATCGGCTTCCAGGCCCTGTCGCGCATGCTCACCTCGGGGATGAACATCAAGGTGCTGATCCTCGATACCCAGGTCTACTCCAACACCGGCGGCCAGACCTCCACCGCCACCTTCATCGGCCAGGAGGCGAAGATGTCCTCCCACGGCAAGGTGGTGATGGGCAAGACCGAGCGGCGCAAGGAGATCGGCCAGATCGCCATGATGCACCCCCATGTCTACGTGGCGCAGACGGTGGGCGCCATGTCCGGGCACTTCTACAAGTCTGTGCTGGGAGCGCTGGACTTCGACGGCCCGGCGGTGGTCAACGTCTACACCACCTGCCAGCCGGAACACGGCGTGGCCGACGACCGCTCCTACGACCAGGCCCGCATGGCGGTGGAGTCGCGCGCCTTCCCGCTGTTCATCTATGATCCCACCAAGGGTCGCACGCTGAAGCAGCGCCTGAGCCTGCAGGGCAATCCGTCCATGAACCGCAACTGGGCGGAGAAGAAGGGCCGGGACGGTGTCGAGCGCACCATCACTTTTGCCGACTGGGCCCGCACCGAGGCGCGCTTCGCCAAGCACTTCGATCGCGAGGGCAATCCCTCCGAATCGCTGCTGCGCTCCCAGGAGGACCGCCTGGAGAACTGGTGGCAGCTGCAGGAGCTGGCGGGCATCAGGAACCTCGACCTCGAGGACTGAGCGTCACTCCCGCCAGGATGGAAACGGGCGGCCTGCGGGCCGCCCGTTTTCGTTGTGCTCTCCATGTCCCGGTGGAAGGCAGACCGGTCCATTCTCCGGCAGGAGGCCGCCTTGACCCAGATCATGTACCTCCAAGGTGGTACATGCATGATCCCTCCCAAGGGGTAGTCGACAGTGCCCGGTGGGGCAGTGGGGGGGAGGATGACACAGCTGACCTGGTCCGAAGCGATGCGCTTCGGCGTGGAGATCATGGACGAGGAACACGAGGCGGCAGTGGCGGAGATCAACACTCTCGGCGGGCTCGCCGGTGGTGACGCCGCGCGGCTGCGCGCGGCGCTGGCGGCGTTCGCGGAGCATTGCCGGATCCACTTCGGCCACGAGGAGGCGCTGATGGAGGAGTGCGATTTCCCCGCCTACTCCGTGCATGCCGCCGAGCACCAGCGGGTGCTGGAGGAACTGGGCAGTGTCATCGATCGGCTGGATGCCGGTGATCGGGATTTCGTGACGGACTACGTCACCCGGGCGCTGCCGGAATGGCTGCTCGCCCACCTGCGTACCATGGACATGGTGACCGCGGGTTTCATCATCCACAGCCGCGAGCGCCGGGCCGACACGTTCTGAATCCGGACCCGGTGCGCGGGCCGTCAGGATCCGTGGAGGCGACCAATGAGAGTCAGAACCCTCGGCGCCGCGGTAGCGGCGCTGCTGGCGGCGGTGGTGGCGGCCCAGGCGCTGGCCGCCGAGGATCCCGGGCGGCTGCGGCGCAAGGCCCTGCGCTATATCGAGCCCCTGCCGGCGGCCATGCCGGGCGCGGAGAACGATACGCCCGCCCGCATCGAGCTGGGGCGCCGGTTGTTCCACGAACCGCGGCTGTCGGTCAACGACACCCAGTCCTGCAGCAGTTGCCACCGCCTCGACGGCGCGGCCGGCGTTGACAACCTGCCCACCTCCCCCGGCGCGCGCGGGGAGTTCGGCACCCGCAACACCCCCACTGTGCTGAATGCCGGTTGGCAGATCGCCCAGTTCTGGGACGGCCGCGCGGCGGATCTGGCCGACCAGGCCGGCCAGCCCATTCTTAACCCCGTGGAGATGGGCATGCCGGACGCGGCGGCGGTGGTGGCGAAGCTGAGGACGCTGGACGACTATCCGGAGGCCTTCGCGGCGGCCTTTCCCGACGACCCGGACCCCTTGAGCTTCGTCAACCTGGGCGAGGCCATCGCCGCTTTTGAGCGCACCCTTGTCACCCGGGATCGCCTCGACGACTTCCTCGCGGGCCACGACGATGCCCTGGGAGAGCCGGAGCTGCGGGGGCTGAAGCTGTTCGTGGGCCTGAACTGCGTCTCCTGCCACGACGGTCCGCTGGTGGGCGGCGGCCTGTTCGCCAACCTGGGCCAGTATGCGCCCTACCCGAACCAGGAGGACACCGGGCGGTTCGCAACCACCGGGAAGGAGGAGGACCGCTTCGCCTTCAAGGTGGCGCCGTTGCGCAACGTGGCCCTGACCGGACCCTACTTTCACGACGGTGCGGTGGATTCGCTCACCGGGGCGGTGAAGGTGATGGCGCGCCTGCAGCACAACCGCGAGCTGACCGACGCGGAGGCCGCCGACATCGCCGCCTTCCTCGGCAGCCTAAGCGACAAGGGCCGCGCCGGCCCGCCCTGAGGTTCCGGGTTGGTGCGGGGAGAAGCATTTGAACGCCAAGACGCGAAGACGCCAATATTTGAATAGTGGTGTTCGAGCCCTGGCGCAGAGCCCGTGCCGGCTGCATTCCTCCGTTGGTGAATCCGTGCAGGCATTGCTGGACGGCAATGTCATGCCATGCCCCCTGAGAATACGCTTCAAAGGCATTCTTCGCGTCTTCGTGTCTTGGCGTTGAATAGTCGGAAGGGAAGGGTTCAGGCAGTGAGGCGCATGTAGAGCAGCGGCAGTTCGCGGGGGAGATCCTCGGGGCGGCGGATGACGATGAATCCCGCCGGGCCGAACAGGTGGGGCAGGTAGTCGCCGGCCTCCCGGTCCACGGTCACGCAGAAGGGGAACAGGCCCGCCCGGCGCGCCTCGATGATGGCCATGCGGGTGTCCTCGATGCCGTAGCGTCCCTCGTAGTGGTCGAGGTCGTTGGGCTTGCCGTCGGTGATCAGCAGCAGGAGCTGGCGGGAAGCGGTCTGGGCCGAGAGCAGGGTGGTGGCGTGGCGGATGGCCGCGCCCATGCGGGTGTAGTAGCCCGGTTTCATCGCCGCGATGCGGCCCCGCACCCGCGGGCTGTAGGCCTCGTCGAAGCCCTTCAGGAGCTGGAAGCGCACATGGCTGCGGTGGCGCGAGGAAAAGCCGTAGAGGGCGAAGCGGTCACCGGTGGCGGAGAGGGATTCGGCGAACAGGAACATGCTGTCGCGGATGACGTCGATGATGCGCGCCTCGTCGTTGACCGAGGCATCGGTGGAGAGCGACAGGTCCGCCAGCAGCAGGCAGGCGAGATCCCGGGTGCCGCTGCGGAAGTCCCGGTAGAGTCCCAGCTCGGCGCTGACCCGGCCGTGGCGCTTCTCGGTCAGGAAGTGGAGGTAGGCGTCTAGGTCCACCTCGCTGCCCTCGGCCTGGCCGCGGTACCAGGTGCGGGCAGGAGCGAGGGCCTCGAACTGGGTGCGCAGCTTGCGGGCGGTGCGGGCCAGTGCCGGCGGCAGGTCGCAGGGCTGGGCGTCGCGGGCCTCCATCAGCTGCAGCCGGCAGTGATCGCGCAGCAGGATCCGCCTGCGGTAGTCCCACTCAGGCAACGGGATGCCCTCGCCCAGGGGCAGGTCGTCGTACCCGGCCGCGGGCAGGTCCAGGTCGAAGCGCAGCCGGCTCGCGACGCTGCGGTTGTCGCGGGCGACCGTGAGTCGCTCCATGTCGTCCAGGGTTCGGGCCGCGTCGCCGCTGTCGTCCTCCTCGGTGGTGCGGTCCACCTTCACGTACTCGGCCCAGCTGAAGATGTTCTCCATGCGGATGCCGAGCAGCCCGTCGCGGCCCTCCGGCGACTCGGTCACCTCAGCGCTGCGCCGCCGGTCCACCTCACGCTCCTGCGCGGGTTCGCGTTCGGGATCCTCCCCGTCCCCTGCGTCGGGTGGCGGGGCGGCGCTGTCGGCCAGGGGTGGGGAGGGATGCAGCCACAGCGGCACCGGCTCGGGAAGATCGGGCGCCTGCGGCAGTTCCGCCACCGCCCCCGGCTCCCGGAGGGCGGTGCGGAGGGCCTGCTCCTGGGCGGCCGCCTCCGGCGGCAGCGTGTCGGGGTCCGGGCGCAGGGGCAGGTGGGCCGCCACCAGCCGCCGGTAGCGGGACATCATGCCCGGGAATCGCGCCAGTGTACGGCGGGCGAGCTCCTGGTTGCGGGGCAGCCAGGCGCGGGGCAGCGGCGCCACATCCTCGGCGGCGGCCAGGGCGGCGAGCCAGAGGTAGAGATCCCGGTTGAGACCCCGGTCCGCGAACAGGGCGATGCGCTCCGGCAGGCGCAGGGTCTGCGCGTCCCGCCACGCCAGCGCCACCCGGCGCTGGCCGTAGGCGAGGCGGGCGAGCCAGCCGCGGGTCGCGCCGTAGGTGGTGTGCTCGGCCGCGGCCACCTCCAGTCCGCCGTCCCCGCCCAGCGCCCGGAACAGGATGCCCACCGTGCCCGCGACCTCGTCCAGGGAGACCGCGGCCTCGGCATGGCTGTGGTCCGCGGCGCGGGTGATGAAGCGGTGCCAGAGCTTGCCGACGAGCTCTTCCATCAGCGCTCCGGGTGCGGCCGGTCGGGGTCGATGCGCGGCGGTGTCACCCGGCCGGTGTCCGGCCGCGGCCGGAAGCACTCGGGCGGCACCCGGGGATCGCGGCCGAAGTCGCGATCGGAGACATCCAGCGCGCAGGCCTGGTCCACCCACTGCAGCAGGCTGCCGCGGGGCGAGGTCGCCTGCACCTGGTCGCAGGCCTCGATGCACTGGGCGCACTGGGTACAGGTGAACATGTGGCGCTTGATGGTGCGCGGTTTCAGGCGCATGGGGCAGGCGTTCTCGCAGGCCTTGTTGCAGTCGGTGCAGGCGGAGACCCGCGAGCGGTCAAAGCCCACCACCATGGCGCGCTTGTTGCCCATCCAGACCAGGCTCTGGAACAGGCCGATAGCGCAGCCGAAGCGGCAGAAGAGGTGGCGGGCGAAGAGGAATTCCACCGTCAGGACCAGGGTGGCGGCGGTGAGGAAGATGGCCTGGAAGCGGGTCAGCGAGCCGCCCAGCAGGTTTCCGTAGACTTCCGCCGGATTCCACAGGTAGGTGAGCAGGGACAGGGCCCAGAGGAAGGCGAATCCCGTTGCCGCCGGCAACACCGCCAGCCACCAGCGCCGGCGCGGCCGGATCACCCGGCCATCGGGCTCTCGCTCGGGCAGTGGCCGGCGCTCCCACAGGGTGGGCTTGCCGGAAGCGCGGCGCATGAGGCTGTTGATGAGCTCCACCACCGAGAAGTGGGGACAGAGCCAGCCGCAGTAGAGGCGGCCGTAGCGCCAGGAGAGCCACACCCCCGTTCCCACCACCAGGGCGATGGGCAGGAAACCGCGCAGGATGATGTTGACCGCCGCCTCGCCGGCGCCGATGCGCCCCTCCAGGAAGGGATCGAGGCCCAGGGTCCACTCCTGCCCGAGGAGGATGAAGTGCCCGATGCTGAGATCGAGCCGGAACAGGTCCAGCGGCGGGGCCAGGACGAACAGGGCGAAGAAGCCGGCCTGGGTCCAGGCGCGCAGAGTCTGTCTATTCATGATTGAAGCCGGTCATGACAGCAGGTGGCCATGCCCACCAGCGGGTAGCGGTAGTGGCGGCCGGCCATCGCCCGGGCCAGCCCGATCATCCCCAGCACCACCAGGGTGGAGTGGCAGAGGGTGAAGTAGAGGATGACCACCAGCCAGGTGTGGCCCGAGGTGTAGCCGCCGGTGATGATGATGAGCGCGTTGACCAGCACCAGCAGCAGGCCGGCCCAGACACTGGCCGACAGGGTCTGGCGCAGGTGGCAGGCCGCCAGCGGCGGGGCGTCGCGGTGGTGGCGCAGGTAGAGCCACAGCAGCGCACCGAAAGCCAGTCCCGGCGCCAGCAGCAGGTTGGCCAGGTAGAGGGATTCGGCGGCCACGGCCAGTCCCTGGCCGGGTGCCGGGACATCGGCGGGCCGTTCCGGTAACTGTTCGCGCTCGTCGCTCATCGTTTTCTAGCGGCCGAAGCTCGCCAGCACCACCTCCATCAGCGCCTCCACCGCTTCGGGGTCGTCGGTGAGCGGCTCCACCAGGGCGGCCCGGCAGGCCTCCACGGGGTCGAAACCGCTGCGGATGAGGGTGGCGGTATAGATCAGCAGCCGGGTGGAGGCGGACTCCTCCAGGTCGTGGTCCTTCAGCGCCCGCAGGGCGTTGGCCAGGTTGACCAGCGTCTGGGCCAGGTCCCGGTCGACGCCGGTCTCCCCTTCGATGACCTCCTGTTCCTGCCGCGCATCGGGATAGCCGAAGCGCAGGGCCACGAAGCGCTGCCGAGTGCTCGGCTTCATGCCCTTCATCAGGTGCTGGTAGCCGGGGTTATAGGAGACCACCAGCATGAACCCGGGCGGCGCCTCCAGCACCTCGCCGGTGCGCTCGATGGGCAGGATGCGGCGATCGTCGGAGAGGGGGTGGAGCACCACGGTGGTGTCCTTGCGCGCTTCCACCACCTCGTCCAGGTAGCAGATGGCCCCTTCGCGCACGGCGCGGGTAAGGGGGCCGTCGCTCCAGTAGGTGACGCCGTCGCCGATGAGGTGGCGACCCACCAGGTCGGCGGCAGTGAGATCGTCGTGGCAGGCCACGGTGTAGAGCGGGCGGCCCAGGCGGGCGGCCATGTGGCTCACGAAGCGGGTCTTGCCGCAGCCGGTCGGGCCCTTGAGCAGCACCGGCAGCTGATGACGGGCGGCGTGCTCGAACAGCGCCACCTCGTTGCCCTGGGGCAGGTAGAAGGGCAGTTCGCCGGCGGCTTCGTGCAGGGGTTCGGCGTTGGCAGTCATCGTTCGCTCTCCGTCAGCAATGCGGCTGTCATTGCAGTCCCAGCAGGTAGGCCCCGGCGATGGAAGCGCCCACCGCCGCGAGCCAGAGGAACAGCACCACCCGCCAGAACAGACGCACGCGGCGCAGGCCCATGAACCAGTCCACCACCAGCTGTCCCTTCACCAGGGTGGTCAGGAGGACAAAGCCCACCGCGGACAGCCCGCCCAGGTGCAGTTCGCCCACCGTGTAGGTGACCCCCGTCAGCGCCACTAGCACCAGCCACACGGCGGTGCAGGGACGGATGAACCGGGTTTGCGCTGTCGTTGTCGTCATCTTCGCTTACCTGATTACATAGACCAGGGGGAACAGGATGATCCAGACCAGGTCCACCATGTGCCAGTAGGAGGCCCCGGTCTCCACCCCCGTGTGATCGTCGCGGCTGTAGCCTCCCTGGCGCGCCTTCACCATCACCACCGCGAGGATCACCATGCCGAGAATTACGTGCATGAAGTGAAAGAAGGTCAGCGACAGGTAGAACATGTAAAAGGTGTTGGTGCTCAGCGTGATGCCCTCGGAGAACTTGGTGTAGAACTCGAAGCTCTTGATGCCGAGGAAGACAAAGCCCAGCAGGATGGCCGCGCCGAGCCAGCGGGCGCAGAGGCGGTTGCGGTTCTCGCGGATGGCCGCCACCGCGCGCACCACGAAGTAGCTGCTGGTGATGAGCACCAGGGTGTTGATGGCGCCGGAAGTGCGGTCGAGCAGCAGCTGGGAGGTGTTGAACAGCTCCACGTGGCCGCTGCGGGCGAAGGCGTAGGCGATGAAGAAGATGCCGAACACCAGCAGCTCGGCCAGGATGAAGATCCAGATGGCGAAGTCACCCGGCAGTCCCTCCCGCTCCCGGACCGGCCGGATCGGTGCTTCCAGCTCCATGAGGTTCGCGTTCATTTAGTTGATTGAAACACTCAGGTAGTTCGGAAAACAAAAGGGGGGAGCGTCGCCGCTCCCCCCCGGGGAGCGGCCGTCAGGCCGCGGCGGCGTGTTCCTTCGGCTTCACGAAGTAGCTCCAGATATAGAGCATCAGTCCCACGAAGAAGACCAGCCCCGCCACCTCGCGCATCCAGTAGAACAGGGCGATCTGGTCCTGGGCGGCCATGAACGACATGGGCGTGTCCGAGGCCCGCTGCAGCCATATCTGCAGGATGCCGGCGGCGGTCAGGAACAGGGTGATGAACACGATGGAGACGGTCATCAGCCAGAACGACCACATCTCCAGCACCTGGGACCGCCCGTGATTCGCCGGCGCGTTGTGGCGCAGGTAGGGCATGGCGTAGGAGATCATGGTCAGCACGATGAGCACATAGGCGCCGTAGAAGGCCATGTGGCCGTGGGCGGCGGTGATCTGGGTGCCGTGGGTGTAGTAGTTCACCGGGGCGAGGGTGTGGAGGAAGCCCCACACGCCCGCGCCGAGGAACGCCATAACGGCGGTGCCCAGGGCCCACAGGACGGCGGCCTTGTTGGGATGCTCGCGCCGGCGCCGGTTCACCATGTTGAAGGCGAATACCGTCATCATGAAGAACGGAATCGGCTCCAGGGCGGAGAAGATGGAGCCCCACCACTGCCAGTACTCGGGGGTGCCGATCCAGAAGTAGTGGTGGCCCGTGCCGACGATGCCGGTGATGAGCGTCATGGCGATGATGACATAGAGCCACTTCTCGATGATCTCGCGGTCCACCCCGGTTACCTTGATGAGCACGAAGGCGAGGATGGCGCCGAGAATCAGCTCCCACACGCCCTCGACCCACAGATGCACAACCCACCACCAGTAGAACTTGTCGAGCACCAGGTTGGTCGGGTTGTAGAACGAGAACAGGAAGAACACCGCCAGGCCCACCAGGCCGGTGAGCAGCACGATGCTGACCACGGTCTTGCGGCCGGTGAGGATGGTCATCCCGATGTTGAACAGGAACGCCAGGGCCACGACCACGATGCCCAGCTTGGTGATGGTCGGTTGCTCCAGGAACTCGCGTCCCATGGTGGGCAGCAGGTCGTTGCCGGTCAATTCGGCCAGCGCGGCGTAGGGAACCGCCAGGTAGCCGACGATGGTGAGCGCACCGGCCACCAGGAAGATCCAGAACATGAGCAGTGCCAGCTTGGGGCTGAACAGCTCCCGTTCCGACTCTTCCGGAACCAGGTAGTAGGCGGCGCCCATGAAGCCGAACAGCAGCCAGACGATGAGCAGGTTTGTGTGGACCATGCGGGCCACGTTGAAGGGGATGGCGGGGAAGAGGAAATCCCCCACCACGTACTGCAGGCCCATGATCAGCCCGAACAGGATCTGCCCCACGAACAGCCCGATGGCCGCGTAGAAGTAGGGCTTGGCGACAGCCTGAGACTTGAATTGCATTTTGTTTTCCTCCCTTGGCTACCCGTCAGCCCTCGATGTTCGGCGGCCAGTCCCGCGCGATCTTGATTTCACCGGAATACTTGAAGAAGGCCACCAGGGCGTCCAGCTCCTCCTCGGTGAGGTTGAAGTTGGGCATCTGGCGGCGCCCCTCCGCCCTGGTGGGCATGGCGGCAATCCAGGCCTTGATGAAATCGGGACCGCGCCGCTCATAGACATTGCCCAGCTCCGGGGCGAAGTAGGCCCCCTCGCCCAGCAGCGTATGGCAGCCGATGCAGTCATTCTCCTCCCACACCTTCTTGCCTAGTGCGACCTGGGGCGTGATCGCGCCCCGGTTGTCGCGCTCCGGCAGCGCGCTGGTGGTATCGAAAGTCAGGGCCAGAAACAGGAGGAAGAAAAAGACTGATCCTCCCAGGTAGATGTTTCTGGCCATGGACTTGGTAAAAGTCTCACTCATGGCAGAACCCCCCGTATTGGACTTTGTGCATACTTGGACGCAATGGACCACAGCGTCTTGAATCATCCGCAATCCCCCTCGACCGGCCTTGACCTATGTCAACCCAGTATTTTCCTAAGATTTGCAGGGTATAGGGGCGCCGGGCGGATGGCGGCGCCGACCACAGACCTGCCTGGAGCGAGTGAGCCATGAGAAGCCGTTATGCGATTGTCCCGTCCCTGCTACTGGCGCTGGTTGTCACAGCGGCCCATGCCGCAGCGGTGCTGCCCGCGCCGCCGCCCGAACTGGCGCGCTGGTACAAGCCGCAGAATGAACGCCAGGTGTGGCTCCACAACATGTTCCAGCTGCGCCGCACGCTGCAGGCCGTGGAGATGTACCTGGAAGCGGGTGACCTGCAGCTGGCGCTGGCGTGGGCGGAGCGGTTTCGCGAGCACTACGGGGCCATCGCGGAGATGGTGCCGGCCTGGTCGGAGGAGATCGACGGGGAGGCTGCCGAACGCCTGGTGGCCGCGCTGGGGCCGACCGGGGCCGGGAGTGCCGGGCGCGAGCTGCGGCGCATCCGCCTGACCTGCAAATCGTGTCACGGCGACTACCGGGCGGTGGTTGCGGCGCTCTACCGCGCGCCCGATTACGGGGCGATCACCGTCGCGGGCGAAGGGGAGGGGACGTCGCAGACGCTGGCGGAGGCGATGGAGTCACTCAGCTACGCCGTCAATGGCGTGCTCATCTCCCTGCAGGACGAACGCCCCGCCGCGGCCGCGCGACACGCCGACGCGCTGGAGCGCGGACTGGAGCGGATCCGGCCCGGCTGCACGAGCTGCCACCGCGATGCGCCGCCGGTGGAGCGAATCCTGGGCACGGCGACGGAGGAGGCGCTGCGGATGCTGCACGAGGCCATCGCGGCTGGCGATCAGCGCGCGGCCGGGCGCCAGGTGGCCGAGGTGGCGGTGACGGTCTGCGCGCGCTGCCACGGCGTGCACCGCACCCTGGGGGATCTGCGCCGGGAGATCGACGCCGCGCTGGAGTGAACGCGGTATCGAATCAGTGACCGGGGCCGCCGCGGCTCAGCGCGGCAGCCACAGTGCGATGAGGATACAGGCGATCGCCAGCAGCGCGACCCAGAGGGCGAAGCGGCGCTGCGCGCCGGGGCGCCAGCCCCGCTGCTGGAAATGGGACGGCGCGCCGCAGGCCGGGCAGTGCGGGAGCTCGCCGGAGAAGCGCTCGCCGCAGTAGATGCAGTTGACGCGGCTCATGCCGGGTCCGCGCCCCCGCCCCTCACTGTACCCCCTTGCCGGTCAGGAATGGCCCGTAGCGCTGGTCGGTGCCATTGATGTGGTTGAGCAACCACTCCTTGAGGAACCGCGCAAGCGGCTCAAGGGCCTCCTCCCCCTCCGCCTCGTAGCGGGCAATCATGCCGTTCACCTTGTCGATCATCTCGCGGTGCTCGCGCTGGTGCGCCTCGAAATCCGGGTAACCGCTGTCGCGCATCAGCGCCTCTTCCCGGCCGAAATGGGTCCGGGTGTAGTCCACCAGCTCATCCAGCGCCGCGTGGATGAACTCCTCCCCGGTCTGGTAGTGGATGGCGGTCTGCAGGTTGTTGATCAGCCGCAGCAGCTTCTTGTGGTCCGCATCCAGGGAGTCCACTCCCACGCTGTAGCTCTCGTGCCAGCTCACGAAGCGCCGCTTAACCAGGATGCGGTGGAGCAAGGGGATGGCCGCGAGGAGTGTCAGCGCGGTCCAGGCCAGGGGGCTGGCAGGTCCGGAGAGGAACCCGATGGCGGTGAGGACGATCAGCGTCAGGATCAGAATGACCAGACCGAACATGGACAAGGTCTTTGACATGGCGGTTCTCTCCGGTGACTGGTGGATGCGCTTCCCATTTGCGGGTGCGTGCCCGGACCGGGTGGCGACATCGCGAACGGCTGCGCACTCGGCGGGCTGATGTTCACATTTGTTCACATTCCTGATGGGCGGGGTGGTTCGCGCCTCATCCCCCGCCCCCGCAAACCCCTGCCGTCCCGGTAGCCGGAGCTATCGCGGACGACCTGTGCATACCATGTCCCGGAATGCGCCCACAGGTGGTTGACCTATGTCAAGGCCCGGGTCGGGTATCGCCGTTATCAAATGTCCTTGACGTTCTCGGAGAAAGCTGTTCCAGCGACGAGCAGACAGCGTGGAGGGTTTTTTCGGTGGACTCCAGGGGGAGGGCGCAACGGTGCAATCCTCCTGCAGAACGAGCACCGGCCGGGTGTCGGCCATCAGTGTGCAGACACCCCGGGTGCTGGTGGTCACAGTGTATGACTGCAGCAAGGGGGGTAACATGAAAACAATGAAGTTGGGCATGACCGCATTGAGTCTGGCCGTCGGACTGGGCCTGGGTGGTATCTCTGTGCAGGCGTCCGCACAGGAGGTTCCCACTCTGTCGAAAGAGGACTTCGAGAAGGCGAAGACACTCTATTTCCAGCACTGTGCAGGCTGTCATGGCGTGCTGCGCAAGGGTGCCACGGGCAAGAATCTGGAGCCCGAGAACACCATGAAACTCGGCCAGGACCGGCTGCACCGCATCATCGAGCTGGGTACTGAAGGTGGGATGAACAACTTCAGTGACATCCTCAGCAAGGACGAGATCACGCTGCTCTCCACCTATATCCAGATCGAGCCGCCGAAGCCGCCGGAGATGCCCCTGTCATTGATGAAGGAGCGGACCAAGGTCCACGTGGAACCGAAGGATTATCCCACCGAGCCGCTGCATGGCCGCAACTGGAAGAACTTCTTCGTGGTCATCGAGCGCGACGTGGGCAAGGTTGCCATTGTCGACGGCGACAAGCACGAGATCGTCGCCCACATTCCCACCGGTTACGCCGTGCACGTGATCAAGGCGCTCGAGCACTCCAACGCCGCCCACCCCGAGAATCCAGATGATGTCGGCCGTTTCTGGTACACCATGGGTCGTGACGGGAAGATGACCAAGATCGACCTCTGGCAGACACCGGAGAAGATGCTGGTTGCAGAGACCCAGATCGGCTACGACGCCCGCGATGTGGCCGTCTCCGGCGATGGCAAGTACGTAGTGGGCGGCGCCTACTGGCCGCCGCACTTCGTCATCGTCGACGCCAAGACCATGGAGCCGCTGAAGGTGGTCTCCTCCCGCGGCGTGAACGTGGACGGGGACTACGTGGAGGAGTCGCGGGTGGCGGCTATTTATGACACCCCCAACGAGAAGTCGTGGCTGGTCTCGATGAAGGAACTGGGCCAGATGTGGCAGGTGGACTACACCGACATCGACAACCTGCGCATCGAGAAGATCGACACCGCCAAGTTCCTCCACGACGGCTTCTTCGATCCCACCGGTCGCTACTTCCAGATCGCCGCCAACGCTTCCAACAAGATGGTGGTGGTGGATACCAAGGAGCGCAAGAAGGAGGCCCTCATTGACGTGGGCAAGCTGCCCCATCCCGGCCCCGGCGCCAACTGGAATGATCCCAAGTGCGGCCCCGTCGGCGGCACCACCCACCTGGGCGAGGGCACTGTGACCGTCTGGGGCAACGATCCCGCCGGCCATGGCGACCAGGCCTGGAAGGTCTGCTACACGGTGGAGACCGACGGTCCCGGCCTGTTCATCCGCACCCACCCCAATAGCCAGTACGTCTGGGCGGACCAGACCAAGCATCCCGAGCCCGAGGTGCAGCAGTCGGTGCAGGTGATTGACAAGGAGACCGGCAAGATCGTCAAGACCATCCAGGTCACCGACAAGGAGGGCCAGGCGGCGGTTCACTTCGAGTTCAATGCCGACGGCACGGAGGTGTGGGTCTCGGCCTGGAACATGAAGGACAGCAAGGAGCCCAACGGCGAGATCGTCATCTACGATGCCAAGACCCTGGAGGAGAAGGGGCGCATCAAGGGCTTCTACGCGCCAACCGGCAAGTTCAACGTCCACAACCGCGTAAACCACGTCACCTGAGGGAAAACCGGAGACTGGTTTTGATGAGGCTGAGCCAGGGCGGGCATGAGGTAAGTGCCCGCCCTGTTTGAGGGGGACTGCCGTAGGGCTGTTGCGGGGGAAGACATGGGCGAACCGTTCGGAAAACGTGGACTCTGGTCGCGCCGGACACTCTTCGGCGCCACATTCGGCGCCGCTCTGGTGTTCATGATCATCGGCGTAATCTTCTGGGGCGGCTTCAATACCGCCATGGAGGCCACCAACACCATGGAATTCTGCATCTCCTGCCACGAAATGGAGGAGAACGTCTACCAGGAGTACCGGGGAACGGTGCACGACGCCAACCGCAGCGGAGTACGCGCCGGTTGTCCCGACTGCCACGTGCCGCGGCCCTGGATCCACAAGGTGGTGCGCAAGATCCAGGCGAGCAACGAGGTCTACCACAAGATCATGGGAACGGTCTCCACCCCGGAGAAGTTCGAGGCGCACCGGCTGACCATGGCCAAGCGCGTCTGGGCGGCGATGAAGGAGACCGACTCGCGTGAGTGCCGCAACTGCCACGACATCACCGTCATGAACCCGGAGAACCAGAAGCCCCGGGCGCGGCAGCAGCACCTCAACGCCATGGAGCGTGGCCAGACCTGCATCGACTGCCACAAGGGCATCGCCCACAAGCCGGTGCATACCCAGCTGACCGACGCCGAGCTGGAGGTGCTGGAAAAACCCAATCCCGATTTCATCCGCCCGATCCCGGCGAGCTATATCGCCGGTCTCGAGCGGGTCGAGGCCGCCGAGGCCGAGGCGAAGGCCAAGGCGCAGGAGGCCCGCCAGCGCGAGCGCGAGGCCCAGGCGGCCATGAAGGCGGAACAGGAAGCGCGCATCGCCGCCGCGGTGGCCGCGGCAGTCGAGGCCTACAAGGCCGGCCAGTCGGAGGACGAAGCCGCCGCGGCACCGGCCGCCGAGGCCGATGCCGGTTTCGGCATCGACTGGAGCGATGTGCCCGGCCGCGAGGTGGTGCTGTTCTACCCGGGGCAGTCGTCGATGGAGTGGATCCTGAATGGTCGGGATCACAGCGGCAAGCGCGCCTTCGAGGCGGGTGATCGCTGCTTCGACTGCCACGACAAGGAGGCGGCGGACATCGGCCGCAAGATCGTCACCGGCGAGAAGCTGGAGCCGCAGCCCATCGAGGGCAAGCGCGGCAGCATCCCGGTGACGGTGCAGGCGGCCCACGACGCCGAGAACCTCTACCTGCGCTTCCAGTGGGAGGATACGCCGCACGTGCCGGTGCCGTTCGTGGAAGGCGGCAAGATGGACCCGGAGAACCCGGTGAAGCTGGCGCTGATGCTGGCCACCGACGAGGTGGAGTACGCTGACCGGGCCGGCTGCTGGGGCACCTGCCACCACGACCTGCGCAGCATGCCGGACGAGGCGAGTCCCGACGCCACCAAGTACCTGACCGAGAGCCGCACGGAGATCGAGATCCGGGGCCGGGGCGACAAGCCCCGCGGCGGCTGGGACAAGCGCAAGGGCGAGGCGGAGGTGGCCGCCGAGCTGGAGGCGGGCCACTTCATAGACCTGCTGCGGTTCAAGTCCGGAGCCGGCGTGTCCGAGGACGGCCACGTGCTGGCGGACCGGGTGATGGAGGGCGGCCAGGGCACGGCGATGAGCGGCCGGCTGGAGGGCGGCGTGTGGACGGTGACGGTGAAGCGCAAGCTGGCCAGCGGTGCGCCGGGCGACGTGGCGCTGGAGCCGGGCAAGCTCTACAACATCGGCTTCGCCATCCACGATGATTTCAGCACCGCCCGCTGGCACCACGTGTCGGTGGGCTACAAGCTGGGGCTCGACAATCCCGACGCCGAGATCAACGCCGTGCAGCGCGAGGCCCGGGCTGTGCCCGCCCCCGCGGCTGCGGCAGCACCCGCCATGGCGGCCCCGGCGGCGGGAGAGGATGTGGCCGCAGGCATCGACTGGTCGAAGGCCGGCGAGCGCGAGGTGGTGCTGTTCTACCCGGGGCAGTCGTCGATGGAGTGGATCCTGAATGGTCGGGATCACAGCGGCAAGCGCGCCTTCGAGGCGGGTGATCGCTGCTTCGACTGCCATGACAAGGAGGCGGCGGACATCGGCCGCAAGATCGTCACCGGCGAGAAGCTGGAGCCGCAGCCCATCGAGGGCAAGCGCGGCAGCATCCCGGTGACGGTGCAGGCGGCCCACGACGCCGAGAACCTCTACCTGCGCTTCCAGTGGGAGGATACGCCGCACGTGCCGGTGCCGTTCGTGGAAGGCGGCAAGATGGACCCGGAGAACCCGGTGAAGCTGGCGCTGATGCTGGCCACCGACGAGGTGGAGTACGCTGACCGGGCCGGCTGCTGGGGCACCTGCCACCACGACCTGCGCAGCATGCCGGACGAGGCGAGTCCCGACGCCACCAAGTACCTGACCGAGAGCCGCACGGAGATCGAGATCCGGGGCCGGGGCGACAAGCCCCGCGGCGGCTGGGACAAGCGCAAGGGCGAGGCGGAGGTGGCCGCCGAGCTGGAGGCGGGCCACTTCATAGACCTGCTGCGGTTCAAGTCCGGAGCCGGCGTGTCCGAGGACGGCCACGTGCTGGCGGACCGGGTGATGGAGGGCGGCCAGGGCACGGCGATGAGCGGCCGGCTGGAGGGCGGCGTGTGGACGGTGACGGTGAAGCGCAAGCTGGCCAGCGGTGCGCCGGGCGACGTGGCGCTGGAGCCGGGCAAGCTCTACAACATCGGCTTCGCCATCCACGATGATTTCAGCACCGCCCGCTGGCACCACGTGTCGGTGGGCTACAAGCTGGGGCTCGACAATCCCGACGCCGAGATCAACGTCACGGCCCAGTAATCGCGCCGGGCCCGATGACCCGTTATCGGGGGGCCGCCGGGCCCTCCGACCCGAGAGGCGGAACGAACCGCCCGTACACCACAGGAGGTACAGCCAGATGAACAGAGTGTCCCTGTCACTGCTGTGCGGCATGCTGCTGGCGCTTGCCACCGGGGTCCAGGCCGGTGGCGAACCGGTGGAGGTCACCATACGCGACTTCGCGTTCCAGCCCGCGGCGATCACCGTGCCGGCCGGCACGACAGTCCGCTGGGTGAACCGGGAGAAACGCCAGTACCACAGCGTCTGGTTCGAGGCGCTGGGCGAGCCCGAGCCCGACTACTTCTTCCCGGAGGAGTCCTTCGAGCGCACCTTCGACACCCCGGGGGAGTTTCCCTACCGCTGCGGTCCCCATCCGGAGATGCGCGGGACGGTGACGGTGACCGAGTGAGCGGATGCCGGGGATGAAATCCAAGCGTCTGATTCCCGCCATGACCGCCGTGCTGCTGTACGGCGCGGTGGCTGCCGTGGTGGCCGAGCCGGCGCCGGCCCGGCAGGCGGAGCTGCTGCACATGCTGCGCCACGATTGCGGGTCCTGCCACGGCATGACCCTGCGCGGCGGGCTGGGTCCGGCGCTGTTGCCCGAGACCCTCGGCCCCAAGGATCCCGAGACGCTCGCCGCCACGGTTCTCCATGGCCGGCTGGGCACGCCCATGCCGCCCTGGCGGGGTATCCTGACCGATGAAGAGGCGGCCTGGCTGGTGAAAATTCTGCGCGAAGGAGTACCCGATGCCCCGTAACCTGGCCGGAATGGCCGTTCTGTTCCTCCTGGTGCTGACGGCCGGCGGCTGCGCCACCCCCCCGGCCTCCGGCACGCCGGGTCTGCGCGCCACCGGCGACCTGGGCCTGGTCATCGAGCGCGCCGCGGGCCGCGTCGCCCTGGTGGAGACCTCCGGGCGCACGAAGCTCGCCGAGATCGAGGGGCTGGGGGATCTCTCCCACGCCTCCATCGTCTACTCCCGCGACGAGCGCTACGCCTACGTGTTCGGCCGCGACGGCGGACTGACCAAGGTGGACCTCCTGCGCCCGGGCATCGTGCGCCGGGTCATCCAGTCCGGCAACAGCATCGGCGGGGCCATTTCCCAGGACGGCCGGTTGGTGGCGGTCTCCAACTACGAGCCGGGCGGGGTGAAGATCTTCGATGCCGACACACTGGAGCTGAGGCTCGACATTCCAGCCACCTACGGCAGCGAGGGCAAGCACTCCAAGGTGGTGGGGCTGGTGGACGCCCCCGGTCGGCGCTTCGTCTTCAGCCTCTATGACGCCGGCGAGATCTGGATCGCCGATCTTTCCGATCCGGCGCAGCCCGTAGTGCGCCGGTTCCGAGATATCGGGCGACAGCCCTACGACGGGCTGGTGACCCCGGACGGCAGGTACTACATCGCCGGCCTGTTCGGCGAGGACGGTCTGGCGCTGCTGGATCTCTGGAATCCCGATACCGGTGTGCAGCGCATCCTGGCCGACTACGGCCGCGGCAACGAGAAGCTGCCCGTCTACAAGATGCCCCACCTGGAGGGCTGGGCCATGGCGGGCGGCTATGCCTTCCTGCCGGGGGTCGGCCATCACGAGGTGCTGGTGGTGGACCGCGATACCTGGACCCAGGTGCGGCGCATTCCCGTCCACAGCCAGCCGGTGTTCGTCATGGGACGCCCCGACGGCCGCCACGTGTGGGTCAACTTCGCCTTCCCGGACAACGACACGGTCCAGGTCATCGACGTGGCCACGCTGGAGGTGATCCATACCTTCAGGCCGGGGAAGGGCGTGCTGCACATGGAGTTCACCCCCCGCGGCGAGGAGGTGTGGGTCTCCGTGCGCGACCAGGACCGGGTGAAGGTCTACGATACGCGGACCTTCGAGCAGCTCACCGAGATCGAGGCCGACAAGCCCAGCGGGATCTTCTTCACCCCCAGGGCGCACCGAATCGGCCTGTAGCCGAGGCTTCACAGTCCGGGGACCGCGCAGCGGGCCCGGTACGGAGGGAGAGCGGAATGGGACATGCCGGCAGCAGAACACTGGAACCGCGGGAGAATCCCGCTTCCTGGGCCGGGCTGAGCGAGCTCGAGCGCCGCCTGCTCAACGATTTCCAGCGCGACTTCCCCCTGGTGCCCGAGCCCTGGGCGGTGCTGGCGCGGACCCTGGGAACGGAGCCCGCCGTGGTCACCGAGGCGCTGTGGCAGCTGCGCGGCCAGGGCATGGTGAGCCGCGTCGGGCCGGTGTTCCGGCCCCACAGCGTCGGTACCAGCACGCTGGCCGCCATGGCGGTGCCACCCGAGCGACTGGAGGCGGTGGCCAGGCAGGTCAGCGCCTGTGCGCAGGTGAATCACAACTACGAGCGCGAGCACCGGCTCAACCTCTGGTTCGTCGTGGCCGCCGCCGATGAGGCGCAGCTCGAGCGCTGTCTCCGGGACATCACCCGGGAGACGGGCCTGGAGGTGCTCTCGCTGCCCCTGCTGGAGGCCTACCACCTGGATCTGGGCTTCGACCTCCACGGCGAGCGCCGCCGCCGGCAGCCGCCGCCCGGACACGCCGCACCGGCGCGGACCCGCCTGCGGGATCCGTCGGATCTCGCCCTGGTGGCTGCCGTGCAGCAGGGACTGCCCCTTGTGCCGCGCCCCTTCGCAGCCGTGGGGGCCCAGGCCGGGCTGGGTGAGGCGGAGGTCATCGAGCGGCTGCGGGCCTGGCATGGGGGCGGCGTCATCAGCCGCATCGGCGTGGTGGTCCGTCACCACGAGCTGGGCTACCGCGCCAACGCCATGGTTGTGTGGGACATACCGGACGCACGGGTGAGCGAAACCGGCTGGTGCATGGCGGGCTTCGACTTCGTCACCCTCTGCTACCAGCGACCGCGCCGGCTGCCCCGATGGCGCTACAACCTCTTCTGCATGATCCACGGCCGCGACCGCGAGGCGGTCCTGGAGCAGGTGGCGGAGCTGGAGCGGGGCTGCGGTCTGGAAGCCGCGCCCCACGAGGTGCTGTTCAGCGTCCGCCGCTTCAAGCAGTGCGGCGCGCGCTACCAGGGCTTCGGCAACGGCTCGCAGCCGCAGGCGCGCAGCGCATGAAGCTGGACGCCCTCGATCGGGCCATCATCAACGGCCTGCAGGGCGGGTTCCCCGTCAGCGAGCGACCCTACGCCGAGGCCGCCGCGCGGCTCGGCACCATCGAGGCGGAGCTGATCGAACGGCTGGAGCGGCTGCTCGAGGCGGGACTGCTGAGCCGTTTCGGCCCCATGTACCACGCCGAGCGCATGGGCGGCGGGTTGACCCTGGCCGCCCTGCATGCCGGGCCGGAGGTGTACGAGCGGGTGGCCGAACAGGTCAACGCCCACCCCGAGGTGGCCCACAACTATGCCCGCGAGCACCACCTCAACATGTGGTTCGTGCTGGCCACCGAGACTCCTGAGCGCATCGCCGAGGTGATTGCCACCATCGAGGCGGAGACCGGCTGCCGGGTGTTCAACCTGCCCAAGCTGGAGGAGTTCTTCGTCGGACTGCGGTTCGAGGTCTGAGGCGTCGGGCGCCGGAGTACAACACCAGGACACCAGGGTATACGGGTTTGGAGAGACATGATGGTTGAGGAGCAGGCGGCAGCGGAATCGATGCCGGATGCCGGCGCCATCGACGCGCTGGACCGGGCCATCATCGCCGCCACCCAGGCGGGGTTGCCGCTGGTGCCGGAGCCCTACCGCCAGGTGGCCGAGGCGCTGGGGGTGGAGGCGGAAGAGGTGATGGCGCGCCTGCGGCGCATGCTGGAGAGCGGTGTCATCCGCCGCATCGGCGTGGTGCCGAACCACTACGCCCTGGGCTACCGCGCCAACGCCATGGTGGTCTGGGATCTCCCGGACGCGCGCATCGCCGAGCTGGGCCGACGCATCGGTGCGCTGGAGTTCGTGAGCCACTGCTACCACCGCCCGCGCCATCCGCCCGAATGGCCCTACAACCTCTTCACCATGGTGCACGGGCGCAGCCGGGAGGAGACCGAAGCCAAGGTGGGAATGATCGCCGCGATGCTGGGCGAGGCCGACCGCGGCCACCAGCTCCTCTACAGTAGCCGCATCCTGAAGAAGACCGGCCTACGGCTGGGCGGCTGAGGCTTTCACCACCGGGACTTGACCTGGGTAAAGGCGGATAGCGCCGCAGTACACTAGATCACCATACACGGGCGAACAAGCCGGAGGGACCATGTTCCGGGTCACACAGTACCTGCAGTATCTGGAGAATCCCGCTCCGCCGGGGCCGCGGCGCGCCCCGCCGGGGCCGGTGGTCATCTGGAACCTCGTGCGGCGCTGCAACCTCACCTGCAAGCACTGCTACTCCATCTCCGCCGACACCGATTTTCCCGGCGAGCTCTCCACCGACGAGGTCTACCGGGTGATGGACGACCTCAAGGCCTTCGGCGTGCCGGTGCTGATCCTCTCCGGCGGCGAGCCGCTGCTGCGCCCGGACATCCTCGACATCTCCCGCCGCGCCAAGGCCATGGGTTTCTACGTGGGGCTGTCCAGCAACGGCACCCTCATCGACGCCGACGCCATCGACGCCATCGCCGCGGTGGGCTACGACTACGTGGGCATCAGTATCGACGGCCTCGAGGAGACCCACGACCGGTTCCGGCGCAAGGAAGGCGCGTTCCGGGAGGCTCTGCGCGGGGTGCGGCTGTGCCGGGAGCGGGGACTGAAGGTGGGACTCCGCTTCACCCTCACCCGCGACAATGCCCACGATCTGCCGGCGCTGCTCGACCTGATGGAGGTCGAGGGGGTGGACAAGTTCTACCTCTCCCACCTCAACTACGCCGGCCGCGGCAACAAGAACCGCGGGGACGATGCGGTCCACCGCATGACCCGCGAGGCCATGGACCTGGTGTTCGAGACCGCATGGCGCCAGATTCAGGCCGGCCGGCCGCGGGAGTACGTCACCGGCAATAACGACGCCGACGGCGTCTACCTCCTGCAGTGGGCGCGCAGCCGCTTCCCGGCGCAGGTGGTGGCGGGGCTCGAGGAACGTCTGAGGCGCTGGGGCGGCAATGCCTCCGGAGTGAACGTGGCCAACATCGACAATCTCGGCCATGTGCACCCCGACACCATGTGGTGGCACCACGACCTCGGCAGCGTGCGCGAGCGTCCGTTCTCCGAAATCTGGATGGACACCCGTGACCCGCTGATGGCCGGTCTGAAGCAGCACCCGCGTCCGGTCACGGGCCGCTGCGGCGGCTGCCGCTGGCTGGCGATCTGCAACGGCAACACCCGCGTGCGCGCCCACCAGCTCACCGGCGACTACTGGGCCGAGGATCCCGGCTGCTACCTCACCGATGCGGAGGTGGCGCCGGAGCAGGCCGAACCGCGGGTGCGGGCGGGATGAGGTCCATGCGGCAGCGAGCCATCCACAGCGCCAGCCGCTCCGGGAACTCGCCGGCCGCGGCGGTGGCGCCTCTGCGCGGACCCGGGGGCGGTTGATGGCGACCGGACGGGAGCACTGGGAGGCGGTCTACACGGCGAAGGCCGAGGACCAGGTCAGCTGGTTCCAGGAGCGGCCCGCCTGCTCCCTGGAGCTGATCCGGGCCACCGGCCTGGGCCCGGCGGACCGGCTGGTGGATGTGGGCGGCGGCGCCTCCCGGCTGGTGGATACCCTGCTGGAGGAAGGCTACCGGGACATCACCGTGGTCGACATCGCGGAGACAGCACTGGCCCGGGCCCGCGCCCGCCTGGGCGCGCGGGCGGAGGCGGTCGCCTGGCGTGCGGCCGATGTCCTGGCCGGCGGCCTGGGCGGTCCGTTCGCACTCTGGCATGACCGGGCGGTATTCCACTTCCTGACCACTGCGGAGCAGCGGGCCCGCTACCGGCAGGTGCTTGAGGCGGAGGTCCCAGCGGGCGGCCAGGCCATCATCGCCACCTTCGCCCACGACGGGCCGGAGCGCTGCAGCGGACTGCCGGTGGCGCGCTACACCCCGGCGGAACTGGCGGCGGCGCTCGGTCCCGGCTGCGAGCTGCTGGAGACGCGCGCCGAGCGGCATCGCACGCCGGCCGGGGCGCTCCAGGCGTTCATTTTCTGCCGGTTCCGGCGCCGGTGACGGCCCATCGGGCCGCCCCCGGTCCACGCACTGAGAGAGGGTTATGAGGTTTCCACTGATGCGTATCCTGATCCTCCTGGGCGGGCTCCTGGCCGCGGCGCCGACCTGGAGCGTCCCCGACGCCCACACCCTGTTCCTGCAGCACTGCGCCGCCTGCCATGGCGGCGACCGCCTGGGCGCCATCGGCCCGGCGCTGTTGCCGGAGAATCTCGGCCGGCTGCGGCCGAAGGAGGCGGCCAGGGTCATCGCCGAGGGACGCCCCGCCACCCAGATGCAGGGGCTGGGCAAGGTGCTCGACGCGGCGGAGATCGAGGCGCTGGTGGCTTACATCTACAGCCCGCTGCCCGCCGTCCCGGAGTGGGGCATGGAGCAGGTCCGCGCCAGTCAGGTGGTGCACGTCCCGCCCGGGAGCCTGCCCGACCGCCCGCTGTTCGACGCCGACCCCCTTAACCTGTTCGTGGTGGTTGAGCTGGGGGATCACCACATGACCCTGCTCGATGGCGACAGTTTCGAGCCGATCCATCGCTTCCCCACCCGCTTCGCCCTCCACGGTGGACCCAAGTACACTCCGGACGGCCGCTATGTTTTCACCGGCTCCCGCGACGGCTGGGTGAGCAAGTTCGACCTCTACAACCTCCAGCTGGTGGCGGAGGTGCGGGCCGGGGTCAACCTGCGCAATATCGCCGTCTCCGCCGACGGCCGCTATGTCATCGTCGCCAACTACCTGCCCCACACCCTCACCCTTCTCGACGCCAAGGACCTCACGCCGCTGAAGGTGATCCCGGTCACGGGCGCGGGAGGCAAGAGCTCGCGGGTCAGCGGCGTCTACACCGCGCCGCCCCGCAACAGCTTCGTGGCCGCCCTCAAGGACCTGCCCGAGATCTGGGAGATCTCCTACGCCGACGAGCCGCGCGCGGGCTTCGCCAGCGGCTGGGTCCACGACCATCGGGCCGACTCCGGCGACGGCGCGCCGATGGAGCGTTTCCCCGTGCACCGCATCCCGCTCGACGACTACCTGGACGACTTCTTCTTCGACCAGGACTACCTGATGGTCATCGGCGCCTCCCGCGATGGCGGCCGGGGGCAGGTGGTGGATCTGGACACGGCGCGGAAGATCGCCACCCTCGACATCCCGGGCATGCCCCACCTGGGTTCGGGCATCACCTGGGAGCGGGACGGGCGCACCGTGATGGCCACCCCCAATCTGAAGGATGGATCGCTCAGCTTCATCGACATGAAGAGTTGGGAGGTGATCAAGCGGCTGGAGACCCTCGGCCCCGGCTTCTTCCTGCGCAGCCACGAGAACAGCCCCTATGCCTGGACCGACGTCTTTTTCGGCCCTCACCGTGACGTGGTCCACGTCATCGACAAGCAGACCCTGGAGATCGTGAAGACCCTGCGCCCGGCGCCGGGCAAGACCGCCGCCCACGTGGAGTTCACCCGCGACGGCCGCTATGCCCTGCTCAGCATCTGGGACATGGACGGCGCGGTGGTGGTCTACGACGCGCAGAGCCTCGAAGAGGTGAAGCGCATCCCCATGGTGAAGCCGTCGGGCAAGTACAACGTCTGGAACAAGACCCGCTACACCGAAGGCACCAGCCACTGACGCAGAGGCGTGCGAGCCCCGGCACGAGGGACGTGTGGGTGCACTAGACTTAATGCGGGTATTGGCTGACTTGCCGGGGGTGTGGCATGGGGCATATCAAGGCCACGGGCCTGTATCTGGCGCTCATCCTGTCGTTGCTGGCGGTTCCACACGGGACGGCGGCGGCACCCGCGGTGGAACTGGAGTCCTATGTGGTCTTCAATACCCGCTGCGCCGACTGCCACGAGGGGGAGTGCAGTGGGCGCCTGAGCTTCTTCCACCTGCCCGAGGACGCGGCCGATGAACACATCCGTCGTTTCGCCGGACAGGTGCCCGTGGTGACAGTGCGCGAGCTCCAGTTTCTCCTGGTGTGGATGAAGAAGAATTGCGCCTTCTACCCCATGCCGCTGGTGATCCCCGCCGACGGACGCTGGGATGTGGAAGCCCTCACCAGCCTTTCACTCGATTCCGGCCGCGCCTATTTCGTGCCCATCGGCGAGCTTGCGCAGGGGCGCTGGCGGGCCACGGTGAGGACAGAGTCCGCCGCCGACTTCACCGTGGAGGTGGTGGGCTCCGACTTTGAACCAGTGCTGGCGAAGCGACTGTCGCTGCCGGCAGACAGCACGGTCGGGCTGCGGTTCGATGTCCAGAAGGCCCAGGCCTACTACCTCCGGCTGGAGGCGTGTGGAGCGATGCGCCTGGCCGAGGTCACGCTGGAGCCGGCGCAATGAGCCGTTCCGATGGCGGCTTCTCCGCAAGCCCTGCTGCTGTTCTCTGAACAGGCGCATTGAATATGCCGGTTCAGACATGATCACAGTTGGTCTGCTCGGTTGCGGCAACATCGCCCGCATCATCGCCGCCCACCGGCCGGGGAACATCCGCATCGCGGCGGTCTACGATCGCCACACCGAGCGTGCCGACGATCTCGCCGGTCGCCTCGGCGCGCTCGCCTGTCACGATTTCAATCAATTTATTGCGGCCGGCTATCGGGTGGCGGTGGAGGCCGCCTCCATCGGTGCGGTGATCGACCATGGCGAGTCTCTCCTCGCCTCGGGTCGGGATCTGGTGTGCCTGAGCGTCGGGGCCCTGGCCGAGACCGCCCTGCGGGAGCGGCTGGTGGCGGCGGCCAGACGTGCGGGGCGGGCGCTGCGGGTGCCGAGCGGCGCCCTGTTCGGTCTCGACAACGCCAAGGTGGGGCGGATCTCGCGGCTCACGCGGGTCCTGCTGCGCACCACCAAGCCGCCGCGCGCGCTGGGCCTGGAAGCCGGCACGCGGCAACTGCTGTTCCGGGGCGCGGCAGGCGAGTGCATCCGCCGCTATCCCAAGAATGTCAACGTGGCCGTGGCCCTGTCGCTGGCCACCGGCCGGGAGGCGGAGGTGGAACTGTGGGCCGATCCGGCGGTGGAATGCAACACTCACGAGGTGGTGCTCGAGGGCGAGTTCGGCGCGGTCGAAATCTCCGTGCACAATATGCCGAGCCCCGACAATCCCGCCACCAGCATGCTGGCGGCGCTTTCCGTCCTCACCCTGCTGGCGGATCTGGACAATCCGCTGGTGGTGGGCACCTGAAGGGTATTTCCAGTAACCGAACGCAACCGCGTTCGATTATTGGTAGTGCCCTGCGCCTTGACCCGTCTACCGCTTCACCCCTTACCGTGCCGGCTCTCTTGAACCACACGCCGAGGTGATGTCCATGAATAACGAGGTGATGAACAAGGAACGCTGGGTCGAGGTCTTCGCGGCCGTGGGGCTGGACGAGGCGCAGATGCGGCGCTGGCATGTCGAGTTCGAGCGGCGCTACCCGGCCGGCCACCAGGATTTCCTCGAGTGGCTGGGCCTGCCCCCCGCCGAGGTGGCCGCAATCCGCGACGACATCGGTTGAATGAAGCGGGGCGGCCGCCGCCGGCTGCCGCCCCGCGTATCCGGGAGACGCTTCATGTTCACTATCGGCCGGCTGGCACGGCGGTTCGGGTTGTCCCGCGCCACGCTGCTCTACTACGACCGGATCGGATTGCTGCGTCCCGGCGCACGCTCGGGTGCCGGTTATCGGCTTTACACCGAGAACGACTGCCGGCGCCTGGAGCAGATCCGCCTCTACCGGGAGACGGGGCTGGCCCTGGACGAGATCCACCGGCTCCTCGATGCGCCGGGTGCCGCTCACCGCGCCATGCTGGAACGGCGGCTGTTGCAACTGAATGCCGAAATGCAATCCCTGCGCAGCCAGCAGCGGATTCTGCTCGGACTCCTGCGCGGTGGCGGCGCCACCCCCCCGGCGCGGGTCATGGACAAGGGGCGCTGGGTGGCCCTCCTGCGGGCCGCCGGCATGGGCGAGGCGGAGATGCGGCGCTGGCACGTGGAGTTCGAGCGCGCGGCGCCGGAGGCCCATGCCGATTTCCTCGAGTCCCTGGGCCTGGATGCCGGCGAGGTGGAGGCGATACGGGCGTCATCGCGCGCGGGGTGATGCCGGCAGCCGTTGCGGCGGCGGTCCAGGGCGGGACGGAGGCTCACGCGCGGTGTGGTCACACCGGCGGCTGCTCCTCCGCCGCCATCTCCCGCAGTCCCCGCAGCGCCGTTTCCAGGGCCTCCGCCCGGTTGTGGAGGGGGTAGACCACGTAGGCCGGCATGGTGAATACCGGGCTGTTCTCCACCTGCCACAGCCGCCCCTGTTCCAGCAGCGGACGGACCATGCGGGCCGGGAAGTAGGCGGAGCCGCCGTTGCGCAGCAGGTACTGCATGGCGAGCCAGCCGATGTTGGCGGTGAGCGCCGGGGGCGGGGTGTCCGGGTAGCGGGTGGTGAACTGGGCGTGGAACTCCTGGCCCCAGTCGATATGGACGTAGTCCGTATCCGGCCAGCCATGTTCGGGTGCGGTGCCCACCAGCAGCAGCGATTCGTCGAACAGCCGCTCGGTGCCGAGCCCCGGCCGACTCTCGGGGGTGTACATGACCCCGATGTCGACGGTGCCCTGCACCAGGCCCTGGATCATCTCCTCCTCCATGCCGATCTCCATGCGCAGGGAGATGTCCGGCGCCGTGCGCCGCATCCATTGCGCCCAGCGCGGCAGGAAGCCCTCCCACAGGGCGATGCGTCCCGCCAGGGTCAGGCTGCCGCGGAAGCCCGCCGGGAGGCCCACCTCGTGACAGGCCTGCTCCAGGGTCTGCACCAGGGCCTTGGCGTGGCGCAGGAAACGCTGTCCGGCGGGGGTGAGTTCGGCGCCGCCCCGGCCACGCTGGAACAGCCGTGCCCCGAATCGGCTTTCCAACGCCTGGATGCGCGCGCTGACCGTGGACTGGGTGACGTGCAGGCGGGCGGCGGCGCCGACGAAGTTGCCGGCGGCGGCCACGGCGAGGAAGGTGCGGGCGAACTCGATGTCCATGGCGACTCCTTACAAATATCGTATATTCCGATATTAATATGCAAAAGATATCGTTTGTCCGATGGATGTGCCAATCCTACCCTGTGCCCAATGAATCGCCGGCGGATGGTTGCCGGCCGGACAGAGCGAGGAGGGTTGAACATGGTTGTGGATAGCGGTGGAAACACGGTCGTCACCGACGACGAGGGCTACCTGGTGGACCCGGCCGCCTGGGACGAGGCGGTGGCCAGGCAGCTTGCCGACCAGGAACGGGTGGAACTGACGGACGAGCACTGGCAGGTGCTCCGCTTCATGCGCGGCTACTACGAAGAGCACCGGATCATCCCGGACGCCCGTTTCGTCATGCGCTTCCTGGCCGATGAGCTGGGTTACGGCCGCAAGGCGCAGAACTACCTGTTCAAGCTTTTCCCCTACGGCTATGTGAAGCAGGCCTGCAGGATCGCCGGGATGAAACGCCCGCGCGCCTGGAGCACCGGCTGACCTGCCTGGCCCTGCGCCGCCGGCGTACCTGCAATCGGGACATGCGAGGCCGGGACAGCCGGGTGACCCGGCACTCCCGGCGGGCGACGGGTGAGGTCCGGCTGCACGAGGCGCTCAAGCGGAGATCCAGCGCCGGGATGGATTGAACCGGCGGCGGTCCGCTGTTGTCGATCCAGCCAGAGCCCTCGCCATTTTCCAGTGCGCACGGGCGGGTCCGGCGGAGGCCCGGGAATGCCCCGGGCCTCGCGCCGGCAGGACGACCACAACTCCAGGGAGACCGCATGGGCGCCATCCGGAAGCTGCATGAGATCGGGCAGAGCCTATGGCTCGACAACATCACCCGCGGGCTGCCGACCAGCGGCACCCTGCAGCGCTACCGCGACGAACTCGCGGTGACGGGTCTCACCTCCAACCCCACGATTTTCGATCACGCAATCCGCACCGCCGACATCTACGACGAGGCCATCAGCCGGGAGCGCGCCGTCGGCAGATCCGGCGAGGCGCTGTTTTTCGCCCTGGCCCTGGAGGATCTGGGCCGGGCCGCGGATCTCTTCGGTCCGGTGCACGAGGCCACCGGCGGGGTGGACGGCTGGGTATCGCTGGAGGTCTCGCCGCTGCTGGCAGACGATACCGCCGGGACCGTTGCCGCGGCGGTCGCGCTCCATGCCCGGGGCGGACGACCCAATCTCTTCATCAAGATACCGGGCACTCCCGCCGGCATTCCCGCCATCGAGAAGGCGATCTTCGCCGGGGTGCCGGTGAACGTAACGCTGCTCTTCTCCCGCGAGCACTACCTGGCGGCGGCCGAAGCCTACCTGCGCGGGATCGAGCGGCGCATCGATGCCGGTCTCGATCCGCGGGTGGGTTCCGTCGCCTCGCTGTTCGTCAGCCGCTGGGACGTGGCGGTGAAGGAGACGGCGCCCGCCGGTCTGCGCAACCGCCTCGGCATCGCCGTCGCCGGGCGCACCTACGGGGCCTATCGCGAACTGCTGGCCTCACCGCGCTGGGGGCGGTTGGCCGCGGCCGGCGCCCGGCCCCAGCGCCTGCTCTGGGCCAGCACCGGCACCAAGGACCCCGAGGCTCCGGAAACCCTCTACGTGGAGGCGCTCGCGGCGCCGGACACCATCAACACCCTGCCCGAGAAAACCCTGCTTGCCTTCGCCGAGAGGGGGGGTGTGAATGCCGTGATGCCGGAGGATGGTGGCGATGCCGAGGCGGTGCTGGCCGAATTTGCGCGCTCCGGCATCGACGCCGCCGCGTTGTCCGAACGGCTGCAGCGGGAGGGCGCCCAGGCCTTCGTGAAATCCTGGAATGCCCTGCTGGCCCTGCTGGGGGAGAGGGCTTCGACCTGATCAGGACTCCGGTATCGCGGTGATGGCGGCTGCGCCCGGGGTCGGGAGTCGCCATCGACGCCGCTCCGGGCGGGCCTGAACCTGGCGGAGTTGCCCCATGACCGGGAGTGCCCGGCCCTGACGGCGGTGGGTTGACGCGCCCATTACTCGCCCTTGCCGGTGAAACGGACGATGCGGCGGCGGTCTTTCTTGCTCGGGCGGTGTGCCGGTGCCGGCGCCGAGGCCGCCAGGAAGCGGCGCTGCTCGGCCAGCGCCTCGCGGGCGGCGATGCTTTCCGGGGTCTCCTCGTAGAGCTGCCGGGCGCGGTTGGCCGGACCGCGGCGCCCGTCCAGCCCGCGCACCACCACCACCCGCCGGTAGGGGTCCTGGGTTACTTCGATGGTGGCGCCCTCCTGCACCAACCGGCCGGGCTTGCTCCGCTCGCCGTTGTAGTGGACCTTGCCGCCCTCGATCGCCGCCTGGGCCAGGGCCCGGGTTTTGAAGAAGCGGGCCGCCCACAGCCACTTGTCCAGGCGCACCTTATCTGGCGCCGGTCCCGCGGGGGCATGGTCGTGTTTCTTCTGGTGGATCTTCTGGCGGGGCATGGTTTCGTGAATGCGTGAATGCGTGAATGCGTGAATGCGTGAATGCGTGAATGCGTGAATGCGTCGTGGTGGTGGGGCTTTCCCGCCCCGGCGTTCGTTCTCCAGGTGGGTTTCGATCGGCCCTGGGCGCTACTCCTGGACCTTGCCGTAGAGGCGGGCATAGAGGCCGTCGGCGCGGATGAGTTCGTCGTGGTGCCCCTCCTCGATGATGCGCCCGGCGTCGAAGACGTAGACCCGGTCGGCCTGTCTCACCGCGCTCAGGCGGTGGGCGATGATGAGAGTGGTGCGCCCGGCCAGGTAGTCCCGCAGGGCCGCGTGCAGGCGCGTCTCGGTCTCGGTGTCGAGCGCCGAGGTGGCCTCGTCCAGGATCACCACCTTCGGATCGGTGAGCACCATCCGCGCCACCGCCAGCCGCTGGCGCTGGCCGCCGGAGAGGCGCACGCCCTGGCGCCCCACCTGGGTGTCGAGCCCGGCCGGCAGCCGCTCCACCAGGGCCTTGAGCTGCGCCACCTCCAGCGCCCGCCACAGGGCCGCGTCGGAGACCTCGCGCCCGAGGGTCAGATTCATGCGCACCGTGTCGTTGAAAATGGCCGGGTGTTGCAGGACCGTGGCCACGTTCTCGCGCACCACCTCCAGTCCGATCTCCGTCACCGGCACACCGTCGAAGCAGACCTGTCCGGCGGTGGGGGTGTAGAGACCCAGCAGTACCTGCACGAGGGTGGTCTTGCCGCCGCCGCTGGCGCCCACCAGCGCCACCTTCTCGCCCGGGGCGATGGCGAGGGTGACGCCATCCAGCACCGGCGGGCCGTCGCCGTAGGCGAAACTGACGTTCTCCAGCCGCACCGCGGTGGTGAGCTTGCCGCTGAAGGGGTCGCGCAGGTGGGGATAGTGGGGCTCCTCGTTGAGGTCGAACAGTCGGTTGATGCGTCCCAGGGCCCCGGAAGCGGCGCTGTGGGCGTACTGGATGCCGAGCACCTCCTGCACCGGCCCCATCATGAACCAGAGGTAGCCGAACACCGCCATCATCTCGCCCACGCTGAGGCCCGAGAACAGCACCATCAGCATCGACAGCGCCCGGAACACGTCGAAGCCGAACAGGAACACCACGAAGGAGAGGCGGGTCGCCGCCTCGCTCTTCCAGGTGTAGGCCGCCGCGCGGTCGCGGATGGCGCGGGCGCGGCGGTCCACCAGCCCCAGGTAGTAACGCTCACGGTTGGCCGCGCGCACCTGCTGGATGGCGTCGAGGGTCTCGGTGAGGCACTCCTGGAACAGCTCGAAGGCGCTGTTCTCGCGCTTCTTGAGCTGCTTCACCCGCCGACCCATGAGGGTGGTCATGTAGATCACCAGGGGGTTCAGGAACAGGATGAACAGCGCCAGCTGCCAGTGCATCCACAGCAGGATGGCGGCGGTGCCGGTCAGGGTCAGGACCGCCACCAGGAACTTGCTCAGGCTGGTGCCGAGAAACTGGTCGATGGCCTCCACGTCGGTGACGAAGTGGGAGGCGACGGTGCCGCTGCCGAGAATCTCGTACTCCGCCATGGAGACCCGCTGCAGCCGGCCGAGCAGGTCGCGGCGGATGCGGTAGGTGATGTCCTTGGCCATCACCGCGAACTGGCGCATCTGCCACACGCCCAGCCCCAGGGCGGCGATGCGCAGGACCAGCGTGAGGGCGAGGACAGCGCCGATATAGAGTAGCGGTCCGTGCCAGGCGGCGGGAAAGAGACGGTCCATGAACGCCACCGCCGCCCCCGGCTTTCCCAGCAGGACCTCGTCCACCAGCAGCGGCATCAGCAGCGGGATGGGAACGCTCGCCAGGGTGCCGAGAATGGCGATGAGGTTGGCCAGTATCAGCTCGCGCCGGTGGGAAAGCACCAGCTCGCGAATCCGCGCCCACGAATAGGGCGTTCCCTCCGTCGCGGCCGCTACGGGCGGCGGGGCGGGGAAGGGGCGGATGTCGGCGCGGGTGGTCTCCAAGGTTTCGTTCCGGCTAGGGTGGGTGTGTTGCCCCATTCTACCCCCGTTGATTCCCCGCTGCCGTCCCGGCGGCTTCATGCCTGCGCATGGCCGGTCGCCGGCCGGGGCTTGGCAGCGGCGGCGGGATGTGTCAGCGTGGGCGGAAGAGGAACGGGAGCGCCGATGAACCGGAAACAGACCAGAACCATCCCGCTGGTGCCGGCCGGGGAGATGACCGCGGAGAACAAGTGCGGCTTCTGCCACGGCAGCAAGTGCTGCACCTACATCACCCAGCACATGGAGACGCCGCGCTCGAAGAAGGACTTCGAGTTCCTGCTCTGGCAGATATCCCACCGGGGCGTGCAGGCCTACAAGGACGAGGACGGCTGGTACCTGCTCATCAACACCCCCTGCATCCACCTGGAACCGGACGGGCGCTGCGGCATCTACGCCAGCCGTCCGCAGATCTGCCGTGACTACTCCAATGATTTCTGCGAGTACGACGCGCCGGCGGAGGAGGGGTTCGAGCTCTTCTTCGACGGCTACGAGGCGCTGCTCGCCTACTGCCGCAAGCGCTTCAGGCGCTGGGGGGCATGATGTCGCGGAAGCTGGTGATGGCGTCGAACTCGGTGATCTCCCGCAGGGGCTGGCGCGAGTCCGGACGCCGCACCGCCAGCAGCCGGCCGATGCCGTAGCGGCGCGCCGAGCGCAGTACCGCCAGGCTGTCATCCACCAGCATCGTGCTCCCGGGTTCGAAGGGCTCCACCGTCTGCAGGTGGGGCCAGAAGTCGGGATTCTCCTTCGGCACGCCGAAGTCGTGGGCGCAGACGATGCGATCGAAATCCTCCCCCAGGCGGGTGCGCTCCATCTTCAGGGTCAGGCTTTTGGTGTGGGCATTGGTCACCAGCACCGTCCGGCGTCCCCCGGCGCGCACCGCGCGCAGGAAACTCTCCACGTGGGGGTGGACCTGGATCAGGTGCTCCACCTCCTGCTTCAGCACCGCCACGTCCATGCCCAACTCCCGGGTCCAGTAGTCCAGGCAGTACCAGTCCATGGTGCCCTCCACCTGGCGGTAGCGGGCCAGCAGGGTCTCCCGCGCCTCCTCCAGGGAGAGGCCGGTGTGCTCGGCGTAGCGCCGGGGCATGTGCTCAAGGAAGAAGTGGTTGTCGAAGTGCAGGTCGAGCAGCGTGCCGTCCATGTCCAGGAGCACGGTGCGGATGGGGTTCCAGTCAATCATGGCGGCTACGGTAACCCGCCCGCCGTCGACCGGGCAAGGGGGTCTTGTAACCATAGATGAATGGACAGGATTTACAGGATTTGGCTCTCACCGGCATTCGAATTCGAATGGCGCTCTCAAGCCGAAGAGTCGCTGTCGGCGCGTCGCATGAGCATTGCATGGATGGGAAATCTTCCCCCACATGCTGGACCTCGTGAGATGCACAAAGAAATCCTGGCTCGTCAGCAGCATTCGTGGGTGCAGAGAGAAGAAGTTTCCTCTCGCCAAGACGCCAAGAACGCCAAGGAATCAACAATTCTCTTTCAGCCTATTAACGATGGGAGTGATTCCCTGCTTTTTGAGCGCCTCGCCGAAATTGAGCACTTGGTACTCGACTTCCCTTGGAGTACGTGGCGTCTTGGCGAGATCCAAAAAGATTCCGTCCCGGAATAACACAACCCGAAAAATGTGCCTCGCCGCCACTATTGTCCATGCGTATCATGCGCTTGGCGCTCGTTATGAGTGGAGCATCCACCCACAGATTCTGCGGACGAGTCGAAAAAATCAACGTAAGTCAGCGAAATCTGCGGTCAAGCCTTTTGTCCTTGTTCTCTTCCTGCCTTCGTGGTGAAGAACCCGCCGAAAGGGTAAGATCGCCGCCTCTGGTTTTCATACGAAAGCGGACCGGGGCGACCGGCCGCCAGCGAGGAGCGGATGCGCGACAAGCCGCAGATACTCGGATCCCGCATCGTGGCCCGCAGCCGGCTGTTCCAGGTCGAGGAGCTCGATCTCCGTTTCACCAACGGGACGGAGGTGAGTTACGAGCGGCTCAGGGGCGCCGGCCGGGGTTCGGTGCTGGTGGTGCCCATGCTGGATGCGGACAATCTCCTGCTGGTGCGGGAGTACGCCGCCGGTGTGCACCGCTACGAGCTGGGCTTCCCCAAGGGGCTGGTGGAGCCGGGCGAGTCCCCGCTCGAGGCCGCCAACCGCGAAATGATGGAGGAGGTGGGCTACGGTTCCCGGGCCCTGGAGTACCTCACTTCTTTCACCGTTGCACCGGGTTACCTCGAATTCAGCACCGACGTGGTGCTGGCCCGGGAGCTGTATGAGCAGCGCTGCGCGGGCGACGAGCCCGAGGCCATCGAGGTGGTGCCCTGGCGCCTGAGCCAGACCGCCGAACTGCTCATGCGCGAGGATTTCACCGAGGCCCGCAGCATCGCGGCCCTCCTGCTGGTCAAGGAGAAACTCAATCATGGCGGCTGAAGACCGCACCTCCCCCGACAATTGTGCCGAACTGCTCGATTCCGTGGTCTCGCTCGCCCGTGACGCAGGGACCCGCATCCTCGCCGTCTACAATCGCAGCGGGGAGCTCGACGTGCAGCAGAAGGACGACCGATCCCCCCTCACCGAGGCGGACATGGCCGCCCATCACGCCATCGTGGCCGGTCTCGGTCTGTTGACGCCGGAGCTGCCCGTGCTCTCCGAGGAGTCCGCCGCGATCCCGTACGCCGAGCGCGCGGCCTGGAGCCGCTACTGGCTGGTGGACCCGCTGGACGGCACCAAGGAGTTCATCAAGCGCAACGGCGAGTTCACCGTGAATATCGCCCTGATCGACGGCCACCGGTCGGTTCTCGGGGTGGTCTACACGCCGGTCAGCGGCCTGACCTACTACGCTTGCCGCGGCCAGGGCGCGTTCAAGATCGAGGGCGGCGGCGAACCGGTGCCTATCCATGCCCGGCCCCGTCGCGGCGGGCCGCCGGTGGTGGTCGGCAGCCGTTCCCATCCCAGCGAGGCGTTTCAGCACTTTCTGCGGGCCATCGGCGAGCACGAGGTGATCTCCATGGGCAGCTCGCTCAAGTCCTGCCTCGTGGCCGAGGGCAGGGCCGATATCTATCCGCGGCTGGGGCTGACCTCCGAGTGGGACACCGCCGCGGCCCAGTGCGTGGTGGAGGAGGCCGGCGGCGCCCTGGTGGACACCGGGATGCGGCCGTTGCGCTACAACACCAAGGAGTCCCTGCTGAACCCCCACTTCCTGGTGGTGGGCGACCCGGACTACCCCTGGCGGAAGTTTCTCCCGACGGCCTGATCCGGCAGCGTGGAACATCGCCACCGTCTCGGGGTCAGAGCAGGAATGGTGCCTGTGGCACCGTCGCCATGACCGACACAACGGAGGATTTGCGATGTACGGATTCTATGTGACGCTCCCGGGCCCCCTGGAGGCCGTGCAGGGCCGCGTGGTGGAGGCGCTCAAGGAGGAGGGATTCGGGGTGCTCACCGAGATCGATGTCCAGGCCACCCTGAAGGCCAAACTCGGTGTCGAGCGCCGCCCCTACCGGATTCTCGGCGCCTGCAATCCGGCACTGGCCAACCGGGCGCTGGAGGCGGATCCCGACATCGGCCTGCTGCTGCCCTGCAACGTGGTGGTCCAGGAACAGGAAGACGGCCAGGTAAGGGTCGGCTTCATGGACCCGGCGGCGGTACTCAACCTGGTGGAGCAGCCGGGCGTGGACGAGTTGGCCGGCGAAGTGCGCGGCCGACTGGAGCGGGTCCGCGACCGGCTCGGCGCCTGATCCCGGCGGCCATATAACCGACAACGATGGAGGAGGGTGGCGGATGAACGGCGGAAAGACACTGGCGGGGCTGCTGACAGCCCTGCTGCTGGGCGGGCCGGGCCTTGCGGCCGCGGCCGACGTGCTGGTCTACAAGAGCCCCACCTGCGGCTGCTGCGGCGCCTGGGTGGAGCACATGCGCGCCAACGGCTTCAACGTGGTCACCCGCAACGTGGAGGACCTCGCGCCCCTGAAGCAGCGCCTCGGTGTGAGTCCTCAGGTGGCCAGTTGCCATACCGCGGTGGTGGACGGCTACGTGGTGGAGGGGCACGTTCCCGCCGACGTGGTGGAGAGGCTCCTCAGCGAGCGCCCCGCCGTGACCGGCATCGCGGCCCCCGGCATGCCCGTCGGCTCCCCGGGCATGGAAGTCCCCGGCCAGCCGGCCCAGCCTTACACCGTGGTCAGCTTCGACGACCAGGGCCGGGTGCGGGAATACGCCCGCCGCTGAGCCCCGCTGGTCGCGGTACGGATGTTCACCACGAAGGCACGGAGGACACGGATAAATAGTCTTTTCCTTTGATCTCTTTTGTTCGTGTCCTCCGTGCCTTCGTGGTGAAAGCTTTTCCCCGGCCTGCAGCGACGCCTGTCCTCAGGCGGCGGGGCGGGGGAGGGTGAGGCGCGCCTCCAGGCCGCCGCCCGGGCGGTTGCGGAGGGTGAGATCGCCGCCGTGGGCGCGGGCGATGTTGCGGGCGATGCCCAGACCGAGACCGCTGCCGCCGGTACTGCGGCTGCGCGAGCCCTCCAGGCGGTAGAAGGGGTCGAAGACCCGTTCCAGCTCCGCCTCCGGGATGCCGGGTCCACGGTCCAGCACGCGGATGGAGAGCTCCGGTCCCGTCTCCTCCAGTTCCACCTCCAGCGCGCCGCCATACTTGCGGCCGTTCTCCAGCAGGTTCCCCAGGCAGCGTTTGAGCGCCAGTGGCCGGCCCGGGTAGGGGGCGGCGGCGCTGCCGCGTACCGCCACCGTGGCGCCGGCCGCCTCGGCGTCCGCCTGCAGGGTCTCCACCAGGGCGTTGATGTCCACCGGCCGGGTCGCCTCGGCGGTGTCTGTGCCGCGCATGAACTCGAGCGTGTCGCGGATCATGGCCTCCATCTCGTCCAGGTCGCCGCCGTACTTCTCCTGCAGCGCCTCGTCGGTGAGCAGCTCGGTGCGCAGGCGCAGGCGGGTGATGGGGGTCTTGAGATCGTGGGAGACGGCGGCCAGGACCCGGGAGCGGTCGCCGATGAAGCGCACCAGCCGCTGCTGCATGCGGTTGAATGCGCGGGCGGCCCGGGCCACCTCGGCGGGACCGTCCTCGGGCAGCGGCTGGCGCTGCATGTCCCGCCCCAGCTCGTCGGCGGCCGTGGCCAGGGTGGTCAGCGGCCGGGTGAGCCAGCGTACCGCCAGCAGCGCCGTGAGGACGGTGGCACCCAGCAGGATGGCCAGGCTCGCCAGCAACTTCCACGGCCAGGCGAAGATCTCCTCGGGCAGGCGGTGATCGAAGGTCACCCAGGTGCCGTCGCCCAGCTGCACCTGGGCCAGGAAGGCGGCCCGCCCCGGCGGCGCCAGCCCCGCGGCGGTCATGTGCCGGTACATCATCTCCCCCATGCCCCGGCCGGGACCCCAGCCCGGCCGGCCGGGCGGGGGGGCGGCCAGGGCGGGCTCGCCCACGGCGACCCGCAGCGGGCGCCCCTCCAGCAGGCGGCCCAGTACGCCCGAGAGAAACACGCCGCGGCTGTCGCCGGCCTCCGCGCCCGCCGGGGGCCAGGCGACCGGCGCCAGGGTCAGGCGCAGGGGCGCAACGTCGAGAGCCTGCACCGCGCGCTGCCGCTCGTCCGGGCCCATGGGATCGAGCAGGCGGACGATGCCGGCGATGCGCTGGGCCGAGGCCAGGCCGGTGGCCTGGTAGAGCACCGTGCCCCGGTCGGCGAGCAGCACCGCGGCGCTGAGCAACTGGGCGAGCAGGAGCACGCCCGCGATGAGCAGGATCAGGCGGCCGGACAGGGAACGGGGCGGTAGCGGGATCATCTCAGCGCTCCGGGTGGACCTCGGCGGCGAGGATATAGCCCTCGCCGCGCACGGTCTTGATCAGCTCCGGCTCCCGGGCGTCCTCGCCCAGGCGTCGCCGCAGCCGGCTGACCTGCACGTCGATGCTGCGGTCGAAGGGATCCCAGTCCCGGCCCTGGCAGAGGTCCAGGATCTGGTCGCGGCTGAGCACCCGCCGGGGGTGCTCGAGGAACACCGTCAGCAGCCGGTACTCGCCGCCGCTGAGCGGCACCACCACCCCCGCCGGGGAGACCAGCTGGCGGCCGGTCACATCCAGGGTCCAGCCGGCGAAGCGCACCCGGCGGGTATCGGCGGGGAAGCCTTCCACCCGGGCGGTGCGCGCCCGGCGCAGGACGCCCTTGATGCGCGCCAGCAGCTCGCGGGGGTTGAAGGGCTTCGGCAGGTAGTCGTCGGCCCCCATCTCCAGGCCGATGATGCGGTCCATGTCCTCGCCCCGGGCGGTGAGCATGATGATGGGCACCTCCGAGCGGGCCCGCAGGTTGCGGCACAGCACCAGCCCGTCGTCACCGGGCAGCATGATGTCCAGGATTACCAGGGCCACCCGGCCCTGCTCCAGCTGCGGCCACATGGCGCGGCCATCGGCGGCGGTCGCCACGCGATAGCCGTTGCGGCCCAGGTAGTCCGCCAGCAGGCTGCGGATCTCCGGGTCGTCGTCCACCACCAGGATCAGTTCACGGCGTTCCATGGGTGCATTGAAACCCGTTCACGGCCGTTTGCAAAGGTGCATCGGGTAACGGCGCGTAACGGGAACGGCTACGGTTACATTGGGTTACAAAAAGCCGGGTCCGGGACATCCGCGGGTTACACGCGAATGGTCTCCTGTACTCAGCGGAAGGCGGAGCGCCTTCGACAACAGAGGAGAGCCACCATGAAACGCACCACCAAGTACGCCGCCATCGCCGCGGCGCTGGGCATCGGCCTTGCGGCCGCCACCGCCCTTCAGGCCCAGGGACCGGGTTATGGCTACGGACCCTGCGGCACCGGCCAGGCCTGGGGCCAGGGATACGGCCAGCAGGCGCCGACCGGACCCGGTTATGGACCGTGCTGGAACCAGCCGGGCATGGGCTCCGGCATGATGGGTCCCGGCTACGGGGGACGCGGTATGCGCGGCCCCGGCATGATGGGGCCCGGCTACGGCCGCGGCATGGCCGGCCCCCGCGGCGGGATGGGTGCCATGGGTCTCACGCCCGACCAGGCCCAGGCGCGGCTTGACTATGTGAAGTCGCAGCTGCAGATCGGTCCGGAGCAGGAGGCGGCGTGGGAGCGCTATGCCGCCGTGGTCAGGGAGCAGGCCGCTGAGCAGCAGTCGTTCTTCGAGAACCGCATCCAGCGCATGCAGGCCGCCCGTGCCATGCCCCTGGAGGAACACATCAAGTTCCGCGACGAGATGATGCGCAGCCGCTTCGAGTCCCGCGACAAGACCGACAGGGCAGCCCGCGAACTCTACGGCGAGCTGACGCCGGAACAGCGGCAGACCGCCGACTGGCTGTTGGGCGGCCGCTGGTGAGTACTGCTCCGGAACCCTTGCCGGAGGGTTCGGACCGTTCTTCGGTCAGGGCCTGGTTGAATCGCCGTTCTGGATTCTGGTCGTTGCATTGGTCATTCTGGTGGAGAAGACATTGGCCACCGGAGGTGGTCGACAATCGTTGGGCGCGCAACGCGCGCGTCCGCCTGGGGATTCTGATGATGGAGGTTTCCCGATGTTCATAAAGAAACTGCTTGCAACGCTGTTGTGCGCCGCCTTCATGGTCCCGGTGGCATCGGTCCTGGCCGCAGAGGCTTCCTCGCCGGCGCAGACGGCGGGTGAGCCGCCGGCCACCGCCGGGGCGATGGGGCCGGTCATGATGACGCCCGGCCCGGCGGGTGCAGAAGAGGACGCTGCGGGCGAGGTGCCCCCCGCCCCCCTGGCCGGCTATGGGAATGCCATGCCCTGTATGGCGGGTCCCGGGGCCATGGGCCCGGGTCTGCAGCGGGGCATGATGGGTCCGGGTCTGCAGCGGGGCATGGTGGGGCCATGCATGCAGCGGGGCATGACCGGTCCGGGCCTGCAGCGGGGCATGACCGGTCCGGACCTGCAGCGGGGCATGATGGGTCCGGGCCTGCAGCGGGGCATGGTGGGTCCGGGCATGCAGCGGGGCATGGTGGGTCCGGGCATGCAGCGGGGCATGATGGGGCCCGGGATGGGTTCCTCCGCCCTCGGGAGCGATGCGCGGGTGGTGGAGCTGCTGGAGCGCATCGATGCCCGCCTGGCACGTATCGAGGCGGCGCTCGGTGGCCTGGGCAGCCAGCTGGGCGGACCGATGCCGCGGCCATGAGCGGTGCCTTCGAACAGGCCGGCCCGCTCGTGGTGGAGCGCCGGCTGCGTCTCCGGGGCGCGGCCGGCCCCGAGGCCGTGGCGACGGCCGGGGAGATGGTGGGCGTCGTCGAGGTTCACTCCGGTGGCGGCGGCCTGCGCATCCGCTACGATTGCGCCCGCTGCGACTTCGGGGCGCTGGTGACGGCGCTGCGGGCGGCTGGCTGCGCGGCCGAACCGGGCTGGTCCGGCCGCTGGCGCACCGCCTGGTTCCGCTACCTGGACCGCAATCTCCGCGACAGCGCGCAGGGTGGCGGGGGAGCGTGCTGCAGCGATCCCAGGGAGATCTACGCCAGCCGGCGCAAACGGTAAAACCTTGTCACGGAACGTCGCCGCGGGTGCGGCTTCCGTTATCCTCCAAGAGTGAAGCAGCACACTAGCTGTCGACACCCCGGGCAATGCACCCGGGGCGCGGATGGAGGAGCGCGAGATGACGTCCAGACTGATGCTGCTGTGCCTGCTCGCGATGAGCCTGCCCGTGGCGGCCCAGGAGGAGTTCCCCGCCCGGTTCCCCGCCGAGCAGTGGTGGGACGACGGCTGGTGGGAGGCGGGCCGGCTGGAAGTCCCGGAGAACCATGCCGTGACCACCCGCTGGAGCGCCTATGCCAGCGGCGAGGTGGAGGTGCCCGTCCTCATCGCCCGGCCGGAAGGCGGGGGGCGTTATCCCGCGGTGCTGTTCGTACACGGTCGCCGTGGCCTGGACGACCTGGTGCAGCGGCACGTGCGGCGCCTGGCCGCACGCGGATTCGTGGTGGCGGCGCCGGACGTCTTCTCCGGCCGCTTCATCGAGAAACTGCCCATCGAGCACGACTACGCCCTGGAAGGGGATGTGGAGGCGGGGCTCGACTTCCTGCTCGCACTGCCCGATGTCAGCACGCGCGAGGCCTGTCTCTACTCCCATACCCGGGGCGGCTACATGAGCCTGAAGGTGGCAGTGAGCCGCGATCGCCAGCACCGCGACGTGGCCTGCTACGTCTCCTACTACCCCCACCTGCAGGATCCCAACGCGCCGGAGCCCATGCAGGTCTACCGTTACGCGCCGGAGGCGGATGCGCTGGAGATCCCGGCGCTCATCTTCATCGGCGAGAACGAGCAGTACCAGCGCCGGCGCAGCATCGAGACGGCGGTGCGCGCCCTGCAGGACAAGGGCCGGCCGGTGCAGCTGTTCATCTACCCCGGGGTGGGGCGTGGTTTCGACTTCCGTCCTCCGGCGGTCCGGACTTTTGCCGACGACCTGGCGGCGAAGGACGCGCTGCAGCGGGCCGCCCGCTTCATCCGTCTTCAGCTGCGGGAGTGAGGCCCGAAAACATCCGCGCGCCCGTCGCCCGGAACGGGGGCGATGATTGTGGCGCGTGGCTCCATGCCCTATCCTCGGCGGAGTTCCCACCAGCCGAGGAGGGGTTCTTCATGCGGATCGAGGCCGCCGGCCGTCGCACCCGCGCTCCGGCTCCCCAGTCGCCCCGCTGGCTCTTTCCCCCGGGCTACCGTGGGTTCGCGGGCCGGCGCTGGGTGGCCATCACCCTGCGCTCGTTCCATCTGCTGGGCGTGGCGGGCCTGGGCGGGCTGTTCCTCTATGCCGCGCCGCGGGAGGCATGGCTGCCCTACCTCTGGCTCACCGTGGGCAGCGGCGGGGCGCTGGCGCTGCTGGAGGTCTGGTCCCACGGCGTGTGGCTCATCCAGCTGCGCGGGGTGGCGGTGCTGGTGAAGCTCGGGCTGCTGGCCCTCGCTCCCTGGCTGGCGCCGGTCGCCGCCCCCTGGCTGCTGGCCGCGGTGATCGGCATTTCCGGAGTCTTCTCCCATGCCCCGGCCGCGGTGCGCTACTACTCCCCGTTCCACGGCCGCCGCGTCGAGGTGCCGGAGTAATCCATCGAGGGTTCGTCCGCAGGATCTGTGGGTGGATGTTTCGCTCGCAGCGAGCCGTATTTTTCAGGCTGGTTTTTTCCCCAACGGAATTTCCTGCTCTCGCCAAGACGCCAAGAACGCCAAGGTCGCAAATTCGACGAGGGCTTTCGGGCCGGTGTCTTAGTCGAAAACAAGGTCATTGTCGCGCTCAAATGTGTCGAAAGGTTCGACAACGCGCACGAGAAGCAGCGTCTCACGTACGTGCGACTTGCCGATAGGAGGCTCGGGTAGATGCTTCATTTCGGCGCGGCGCCCATGAAGTACGGGATCACCCGCATCGTCAATCGGCTGGAAGTGAATCGCTGACCCCTTGGTGTCTTGGCGAGCGGAAATCCCTTCTCTCTCTACCCTCTGTGGCTCACTAGTGGCTGGAGGGCGCCGGCTCCAGGGTGAAGACATCGCCCAGGGCCTGGCGGATCTCGGCCAGGGTGAGGTGCCGGGCGTTGCCCACCGGGTCCTGCAGGTGGCCGCAGGTGAGGCGCAGCACATCGGGCTGCAGCGCCGAACCGAGATGGAAGCGGGTGGCGTAGGTGACGTGGCTGGGCTGGCCGTCCTCGCTCCAGTCCAGGGCGGCCAGCCGCACCGGTGCCGGCAGGCCGAGCACCAGGTCGATGCGCCGCTCCACCCGGGTGACGGTGAAGGTGTCCGGGACCACTTCCAGGGGACGCGCCACCCGCAGCCGGTGCTCGAACTTGCACCAGGGCTCGAACTGGTTCACCCCGCCGTGGGGCAGCACCTCGCCCCCCTGCAGCCAGACGCTGACACCGTTCGGCGGGATGGTGAGGGTTCGGTGCAGGATCAGCCGCGAGCCGGCGGGCGGAACGTACCAGGGCGAGGCGGGGTCGCGGACCGCCAGCGGCTGGCAGGCGGCCAGCGCCAGGGCTGCGGCCAGGACGAGCAAGCTCCGGATCATGGTCAACCTCCTTGCAGTCGCGCTTCGCCGCGGGTTCAGGCGGCAAGTGACTGATTAACGGCGGGTTACGCTGATTTGCGCAGATTGTTCACCGGTTCGGCAACGCGATGCATCCCGTGGTGTTCGCTCCCGGAGCCCCATGGTTTTCGACCGGTTATGCATTCACCAGTATGGTCGGATGCAGCCCCCGTCGCGACATGGGCGGCGACAATCAGTCTGACCTGCCGCCAATCGAATCCCGTCCCCTTGCACACATCCACCACGGGGGCGGTTTCGGGTATGGTATGGCTCTTTGACAGCTGACTGGGGAAGAAGCTCCATGACCATCCATCTGCAACTGATGCCGGTGCTCGCGCTGGCGGCCGGCATCGCCATCCTGGTGGTGCCGCGGCTGTTGAGCTACATCGTGGCCGCCTACCTCATCGCCATCGGGGTGATCGGCCTGATCCGCTGAGGCGCCGAGTGGTGAGCGACCCGCTGCTCTACTTCGCCTACGGCTCCAACCTCCACCCGCTGCGGCTGCAGCGCCGGACGCCCTCGGCCCGCCTGGCGGGTCTGGCGGTGCTGGAGGGACACGTGCTGCGCTTCCACAAGCGCAGCGATCGGGATGGATCGGCCAAGTGCGATGCCTGGCATACCGGCCGGGCGGGGGACCGCGTGCTGGGGGCGATCTACCATCTGCACCCCGGCGAGGTGGAGATCCTTGACCGCTTCGAGGGAGTGGGCAGCGGCTACCTGCGGGAGGTGGTGGAGGTGCTGGCCGACGGCGCGCTCCGGCGCGCCTTCACCTACCGGGCCCAGGCCAGCCATGTCGATTCCGCGGCGCGGCCCTACGACTGGTACCGGGAGTACGTCCTGCGCGGGGCGCGCTACCACGGCCTGCCGGCCGCCTACCTGCGCCGCATCGAGTCGGTGGCGGCGATCCCCGACCCGGATCCCGAGCGGGGTCCGCGGGAGCTGGCCCTGGCCCTGGCCCTGGAGACATTCCCTTCATGAACGTGGTCTTCTTCGCCATCGTGCTGACGGCGTTCCTGGCCGCCGGCTGGAGCCAGCTGGCCTGGGATCCGGCCGGCGGCGGCACGGCGCCCATGGAGGCGCTGTCCACGGCGATGGTGGACAGCGCCGCCGGCGCGGTGGATCTGGCCATCGGCCTCATCGGCGTCATGACCCTGTTCCTCGGGCTGATGAAGGTGGCGGAGGCGGGTGGCATGCTCACCTTCATCGCCCGCCTCATCCGGCCCCTGATGACCCGCCTGTTCCCGGACGTCCCGGCCGAACATCCGGCCATGGGGGCGATGATTCTCAACCTCTCCGCCAATGCCCTCGGGCTCGGCAACGCCGCCACGCCGTTCGGCATCCGCGCAATGCAGGAACTCGACCGGCTCAATCACCGGCCCGGCGTGGCCACCGATTCCATGGTGCTGTTCCTGGCCATCAACACCTCCAGCGTCACCCTGCTGCCGACGGGGGTGATCGCCCTGCGCGCGGCGGCCGGATCCGCCGACCCGGCGGCGATTCTCCCCACCACGCTGTTCGCCACCCTCTGCTCCACCGCCGTGGCCATCATCGGCGCGCGGGTCTACCGGCGCTTCTTTCCGCTGCCGCCGCCCTCCGCCGAGCCGCCCGTGGAGGCGGGATCGGGGCGCCCGGTCGCGGAGGACCCGGCGGCGGTCGGCGACGGGGCGGCCGAGCCCCTGCCGGAAGAGGCCGGCCAGGCCTATCCGGTGTGGGTTTCTTACCTGGCCCTGGCGACGCTGGTGGCGCTGATCCCGGTGACGGTGGCCTACGGCGAGGCCATCTCGCCCTGGATCCTGCCGGGTCTGATGCTGGGCTTCCTGGCCTTCGGGGTGGCGCGACGGGTGCGCATCTACGAGGTGTTCGTGGAGGGGGCGAAGGAGGGTTTCCAGGTGGCGGTGCGCATCATTCCCTACCTGGTGGCCATCCTGGTCGCGGTGGGCATGTTCCGCGCCAGCGGCGCCATGGATGCCCTGGTCTCGGTCATCGGCGGCGTGACCTCCCGGGTGGGCCTGCCGGCCGAGGCGCTGCCCATGGCCCTGCTGCGGCCTCTGTCCGGCTCCGGCGCCTACGGCATCATGGCCGCCATCATCAACGACCCGGCCATCGGCCCCGACAGCTACGTGGGCTACCTGGTCAGCACCCTGCAGGGCTCCACCGAGACCACCTTCTACGTGCTGGCGGTCTACTTCGGCGCGGTGCAGGTGCGCCGTATCCGCCATGGCCTGGCGACGGCCCTGACCGCCGACGCGGCGGGGATAGCCGGGGCGGTGGCCGCCTGCAGCTACCTTTTCGGCGGGGCGGGGTGATTTTTGCCACAGGGGGCACAGAGAACACAGAGGTTGATGCCTTGTTGACATCGCCGGTCAGGCTCGGGGGGCGACAAGGGCAACCGGGACGCCCGGCCGGGGCGGTCATCCTCCTGAACGCTTTGTCTCGGTGTCCTCCGTGCCCTCTGTGGCGCGGTATGTCCCGACCTTCAGGTCCAGCTGGTGCGGCCGGTGGTGTAGATCTGGCGCACGTTGCTGGCGGCGAACCCGCCCTCGTCGCGATCGCTCTCCCGGAGGTAGAACTCGAAAATGTTCTCCCGGTTGAGGAGCTGATCGGCGCTGATGCCCTCGGCCAGCTCGTTGGCATGGCAGAAGACGCTCTCGTAGGGTGAGCCCGGCTCCCGGGTGTCGGTGATCCAGATGTTGGGATCGATGCGCTTCATGAAGCGCAGGAAGCCGTAGCCCTTGTCCGGAAACCACTTGATGCACACACCGCGCACCACCGCGCCGGCCTGACCCCAGTCGTTGCGCGGCTCGTAGCTGACCGGCAGCAGGTCGGGGACCAGGAAGCCGTTGTGGTAGGCGTCCACCCGGCGCTGCAGCTCCCGCGAGACGTTGCGGAAGGCCAGCAGCTCGACCCGGCAGCCGCGGTTCTGCAGGGCGCTGACCACCTGCAGGAAATCCCCGTCGCCGGTAACCAGCAGCACCGTGTCCAGGTTCTCCGCCTGGAGCATGGCGTCCACCGCCATGTCGAGATCGGCGTTGGCCTTGGTGGTGACGTTGCCGTCCTCGTCGGTGTAGCGGCGCACCTGCTTCTCGATCACCTTCCAGCCGTAGTCCCGCACCATCTGCTGGTAGGACCGGGCCTTGCGGGCATACTCCGGGTCGTGCTCGGCCCGTTCCGGATCGTAGGCGAGGTAGGTGTTGAGCCGCAGCAGGGCGCCGCCGTCGCGGGCGGCGAAACGCCGCAGCACGTCGTAGCGAAGCTGGTAGCCGCCGTTGATCTTGATGTTCTCGGCATCGACGAAGACGCCGACCTTGTGAAAACCGGACACGTGGTGGTTCCTTCTGGTTTTTCGATTTATGGAATGCGGATGCGTCAACCGACCGGTTGTTATTATCCCCCCATGCCTGCACGGGGTCACCCGCAACCCCCGGCTGCGTCCCTTCCATGCATCCCTTGCGCCGCCGTGGAGCCTCGGGCAGCATTGTGCGCCAGATCCTCATCCGCGGAGTACAGCCATGTCAGCCATCACCTGGGAGCATCGCGTCAGCCCGGCGAAACTCGAGATCATGGGCGTCGAGGCGTGGCCCGTCTGGGAAAAGGAGGTGTCCACCTTCCCCTGGACCTACGATCGGCAGGAGACCTGTTACTTCCTGGCGGGCGAGGTGGTGGTGACACCCGAGGGCGGTGAACCCGTGCGCCTCGGGCGCGGGGACGTGGCGGTATTTCCCGCGGGCATGAGCTGCACCTGGGAGATCCTGAAGCCCGTGCGCAAGCACTACCGGCTCGGTTGAGTACGCCGGATGCGCCCGCTCCTCAGCCTGCCGTCCCTCCTGCTGACCCTGGCGCTTCCCGCCGCCGCGGCGGAGTCCGGCGCGTTCGATGCCTGGCTGTCCGCGCTGCGCGCCGAGGCGGCCGGGCGGGGGATCTCCGCGCCGGTCCTGGATGCGGCGCTGGCGGATGTGGCGCCCATCCCGCGGGTGCTGGAGCTGGACCGCAGGCAGCCGGAGTTCACCCTCTCCTTCGCGGAGTACCTGGAGCGCGTGGTGCCGGACCGGCGGGTGCGCCAGGGGCAGCGGCTGCTGGCGCAGCACCGTGACCTGCTGGAGTCGGTGGCCGCCCGCTACCATGTCCAGCCGCGCTTCATTGTCGCGCTGTGGGGTGTGGAAACCGATTTCGGGCGTCTGACCGGGGGGTTCCCGGTGCTGGGGGCGCTCGCCACGCTGGCCTGGGAAGGGCGACGCCGGGCGTTCTTCCGCGGCGAGTTGCTGGATGCCCTGCAGATTCTGGAGGAGGGGCATGTGACGGCGGCGGCCATGCAGGGCTCCTGGGCGGGCGCCATGGGACAGCCCCAGTTCATGCCCTCCAGCTTCCGGCGTTTCGCCGAGGATTTCGACGGCGACGGCCGCCGTGACATCTGGGGGACCCGGGCCGATGTCTTCGCCTCCGCCGCCAACTACCTGGCCCGCAGCGGCTGGCGCGACGATCAGACCTGGGGTCGGCAGGTGCGCCTGCCGCGGGGCTTCGATCGCTCGCTGCTCGGGCTGGAGACCGAAAGACGGCTGAGCGAGTGGCAGGCCCTGGGGGTGCGCCGGGCTGACGGCCGCGCCCTGCCCACCCGCGACCTGCCCGCCTCACTGGTGCAGCCCGGCGGCGACACCGGCCCGGTCTACGCCGTCTACGGCAACTACCGCGTGCTGATGCGCTGGAACCGCTCAACCTACTTCGCCACCGCCGTGGGCGTGCTCTCCGACCGCATCGGCGGGCGCTGAAATCACCGCCAGACGCCATGGTATGGTTGCGTGAGTGCGTGAGTGCGTGAATGCGTGAATGCGTGAATGCATCACCCATCACCCATCACCCATCACCCATCACCCATTCCCGTGGGTGCAAGCTGAAGGCGTAAACCCGTTATCCCCCGGTTAGGCGGCGGTCGAGCCAGTTGCGGGCGAGGCGGTTCTCCAGGCTCCAGGGGGAGACGGATGCCAGGGAGTAGGGATGGCCGAGGGCGATGGCGTCGGCGGCCAGCAGGCCGCTGCGCACGGCGGGGCCGATGCCCTCGCAAAGGTCCCGGGTGGCCAGCCCGGCGGCGTCGCCGGCCAGGAAGGCATTATCCAGGCGTAAGGTCTCCACGCCGTCGCGCAGGTAGTAGCTGTAGCCGGCCGGATCGAAGTCCGCCCGCTCCACCAGCCCGCCCCGGGCCAGTTGGCCGGTGAAGTTGTTCCAGTGATCGTGGATGGACTCGCCGCGCTGCTTGAGTCGGACGGCCATGGCGCCCACGCCCAGGTTGAGGTGGCCGCCGGCCTTGGGCACATACCAGCTGTAGCCCGGCAGCCGCTTGTGGAAGAACCACAGGTGGCAGTCGCCGTCGGACCACTCGTAGGGCAGCTCCTGCTCCAGGGCCAGGGCCTGGAGCTCCCTGGCGCGAGGGTTGGCCTCCCGGAACAGGTTGCGATGGACCGGGCAACGAGTGCCGCCGGCGCCCACGACAAAATCGCAGCTGAAGCGGTCGTCGATGACATAGCCTCCGCCCTCGGCACGGATGCTCTTCACCTGGTGCTGCACCACCGGTGCGCCGGAGCGCTCCAGCAGCCAGGCGTCGAACTCCACCCGGCGGATGGAGTGCTGGGTCGCCGTCATGGCGAAGCCGAGCGGTCCGAGGTGGACCCTGATGTGCTCGAAGGTGAGAAAGCTGTGGGGATAGCTTTCCGGGTCCAGCTCCAGGTCCCGTACGCACTCGGGGGTGATCCAGCCGGCGCACAGCTTTTCCCTGGGGAAGACGGACTGGTCAAGGACCAGGCACTCCACGCCGTGGCGGCGTAGACGCCAGGCGCAGCTGGAGCCCGCCGGTCCGCCGCCGACGATGATGACGCGGCAATGTTCCATGCCCCTCATTCGTAGAGGTGGCTGCGGGTCCAGGGGATGGCGTTGCCTCCGGTCCGGGCGAAGGTGACCTGGAACAGCTGCAGGTTGCCGGCATTGAAGGCCGCCATGGAACCGGCCAGGTAGAGCCGCCAGGCGCGTACGAAGTTGGCGTCGAAGCGCTTCTCGACCTGGTCGGCGACCTGCTCGAACCGCTCCAGCCAGTGCTTCAGGGTGAGGGCGTAGTGCAGGCGCAGGTTCTCCACGTCGAGCACCGAGAAGCCCCACGGCTCGAACAGGTCCAGCATCTCCTTCAGGCTCGGAGGGTGGGCGCCGGGAAAGATACGCCGCTCGATCCAGGCGTTCATCAGGCCCGGCCGGTCACGGCCGATGGTGTGGATGAGGCCGCGTCCCGCAGGGGTCAGGGTGCGGTCCATCACCCGTCCGAGCTCGGCGTAGTTTTCCGTCCCCACGTGCTCCAGCATGCCCACTGAGACAAAGGCGTCGCACTCGCCGCCGATGTTACGGTAGTCGTCCTCGACGAACTCGACCCGGTCGTCGAGGCCTTCGGCCCGGGCCCGTTCCCGGGCATGGGCCAGCTGCTCGGTGGAGATGTTGAAGGCGCGGACCCGGGCCCCGTAGCGGCGCGCCATGTGCAGTGCCAGCGCACCCCACCCGCAGCCCGCCTCCACCACCCGGTCGCCGGGCTGCAGGCGCAGCTTGCGGCAGACGTGATCGAGCTTCGCCACCTGGGCCTCCTCCAGCCCCGTCTCCCGGGTGGGGAAATAGGCGCAGGTGTAGAGCATCTGCTCGTCCAGCCACAGCCGGTAGAAGTCGTTGCCGAGGTCGTAGTGGTGATGGATGTTGTGACGGGCCCGGGCCAGGGTGTTGCGGGGGGGATGGCTCGGGCGGTACAGGCGGCGCAGCAGGCGGTCTCCAGCGCTCTCGGCGGGGCGATACCAGGTGCGATAGACGCACTCCAGGAAGGCCGGCAGATCCCCTTCCACCACGATGGTTCCGCGGCTGAAGGCCTCTCCGAATTCGAGCTCCGGGTTGCGCAGCAATCCCCACAGGGCGCTGCGGTCCAGCACCCGGACCCGTCCCTGGGGTACGCCGCCGCCTCTGTTGACTTCATGGCCATCCCACAGCACCAGGGTGATCGGCGGGTTCCCCATGGCGGCCAGCATATGCCCCGCCAGCCAGCGCTCAGGGGGGGTGGACGGGCCGTTGGCGGTCGTGTCGCCAGTGGTCGGGGGGGAGGCCACCCTGGTGCGGTTATGGTCCGGTTCGGCGTGTTCCACTCGTTCCATCATCGCAGCTCCGGTCGGTTGTCCAACAGGCTGTTGTTATTCTCTAGTCAGGTGTTGTCGGTCGAATCCATGGTGCTCTCCCTCCCGGGCACCGGCAGGGTATGACGCGGCGCATGCTTTCCAGTTCGCGCAGCGATTCCTTAAGTTAAGGAAAAAACGCCTCGATGATCCACCCTCCCGGGGCTGCCGAAGGCGTTATCCGGCAGCATCCCCGCGACCTGAATCACTTTTTCACCGAGGAAACGGGGCGGCGTGCGCATATGCCCGTCCTGCGGTCTCCACCCGGGCGTGCTCGTGGCGTTGGGCGATACCCCCGACCGACGGCCCGGGACAGGAGATTCCCGGGCGGGGGTGTGTGCGAGAGATGTGCCGCCGGCGCGAGGCCGGCGGCAGCTGATGCGGTGTTGGGCGCTTGGAGGTGCTTCCAGAGCACTCCGGAGCGGTCAGGACAAGGCGCAGGCGATAGCCCGTGGGCTGGGGTTCATGTGTATCGTGCCTCCGATGGGGAGGCAGGAGGCAAACCCGCCCGCTGCCTCGACTGTGCTGTCACGGGTGCAAGCGGGCGATCTCAGTACGGGATGCCCCAGTAGGGGTAGCCGCCCCAATACGGATAGCCGCCGTAGGGATAGCCGTAGTAGGGGTAGCCGTACCACGGCGCGCCGTAACCATCTCCCCAGCCACCGGCACCCATGTGGAAGCTGAAGTCGCCCCAGCCATCACCCCAGCCGTCCCAGGGACCCCAGCCGCCCCACGGCCCCCACCAGGCATTCGCGGACTGCATCGGGAGGGTGAGCGCAACACAGACGGCAGCCGCAGCCAGAACATTTTTCACGCTCTTCATGGCATGTACCTCCATTCCAGCTTGAACGAAAAGACCGGAAGAGGGGCTCGCCATGGGAGGCGGAATCTTCCCCGCTTCCTGCAGAATAAGTAATAGCTAATATTCTTGCGGAGTCAAGTGGAGAAGATCACCGCCAAGGCGCAAAGAACGCCAAGGGTGATGGGTATGGGTGAACAGGATGGTGTGCCGGTTGCCAGCAGCCGGCCACCAGTGAGCCGTCGGTAGTCGCCTCTAGGATTCCTTCGTGTCTTGGCGCCTTGGCGTTGAAACCCGGACGAACGGACAGCGGCTGCGGGTGGTCAATCCTTCGGCCGGGCGGTGACGATGGCCAGCACCACGGCGCCGACGATGAGGGTCAAAATCAGCAGTTCCGCGAACACGAGCATGGGATCAGCGCAGGAAGATGCGGAAAACGAGTTCGATGAACAGGCCGAGGATGAACAGGCCGCCTACGAAGGCCAGGAGATCCTCGGCGCTGGAGAGGGCCACCTTGACGAATACCGCCAGCCAGAGCAGGGCGGCGGCCATGCCCGGGATCAGGGCGGCGTTCTGCCAAGGGGCCCCTGCGGAGGCAAGGTAGATCACGGCGGTGAGCAGGCTTGCGAGGACGGCCCAGAGCAGGGCGCTGGCCAGCAGCGGTCCAGTGCCGGCCGCGGCCCGCAGGCTGTGCATCCAGGCCTGAAAGGCGTGTCGCATGGCGGTGTTCGGAATGCGCCGGTTGCCTGCTCCTCAGGCGTCCGGGGCATAGTCCTTGGGGGGTTCCGGCTCACCGGGGCGGGTGGTCTGCTTCCCGGCCGGCTCCTCCCTGTCCCGGATGCCCGGTGCGTAGCCATGGGGCGGCGGCTCCGGGGGCGGCTCTGTCGCCTCCTGCTTGGGCTGTGGCGGGTGCGGTTGGTGGGCCGGATGCGGTGCGGGCCGCGGCGCCGGGGACTCCGCGGTGCTCTGCTCGCCAATCAGCCGGGGTTCGGCGAACTGCAGGGCCGGGTTGGCAGGCTCGTCACCGCAGAGGCTCTCGGCGCCCTGGGCCAGGTGCTGGTATACCGCCTTGTAGCTCTGGGTCATGGCGTTGACCAGATCGGCGGTGCGACTGAAGTGGTCGGTGACCTCCTCGCGGTAGTGCTTGTGCTTTTCCTGCAGTTCCGCGATTTGGGCCAGCAGTTGCTGCTGGCGCCTGCGTCCGGGGATGAACAGGTATGTCAGGGCGCCGCCCACGGCCAGGCCGATGACGAAAATCAAGATGCCTGGCAGCCAGGCGATGCTCTGTCCTTCCACCCCGTCTCTCCAGTCCTGCCCAATGGGTTCTAGTGGCGTTGTTGCGCTCCAGGGGCAAGTATACCGGCTTTGACGCCCGAATCGGCAATCGCCGCCTCAGCGCCAACCGGTCTTGGTGGGTGGAATGACCGCGTTGCGCGCCCCCGAGAGGTGGGCGTAGTCGAGCGTGACCAGGAACAGCTCGACGCCGTTCAGATCGGCGCCGGTCAGGTTGGCGTTGCGCAGGATCGAGCCGGTCAGGCTGGCGTGGCTAAGATCGGAATCGGTGAGGTCGGCGTCGCGCAGGTTGGCCTCCTGGATGACGGTGTGATCGAGACGGGCACCATGCAGAATCGCTCCGCGCAGATTGGCCAGGTTGAGTACCGCCGCCTTGTTTCCCGCGGTGGCGCCGAGGTGGGCCCGGCTGAGATCGGCATGGATCAGGTTGGCGCTGTTCAGGTGCGCCCCGGAGAGCATGGCGTCGCACAACTCGGCCTCGCGCAAATCGGCATCGATCAGGAGGCTGCCGGTGAGATCGGTGGATCGCATGTTGGTCATGCACAAAGTGGCGCCGCGCAGGTCCGCCTCGTTCAGCCGTGCATGTTCCAGGTTGGCCTGATGGAGATCCGCCAGACGCAGATCGACGCGCCGCAGATCCGCCCCGGAGAAGTTGCACTCCACCAGGACCGCCGCGCCGCCATGGGTCCCGTCGCCGAATTTCGCACCGGTGAGATCGGCGCCGCTCAGGTTGGCGCGATTGAGGTGGGCGCCGCGCAGGTCGGCATTGATGAGGCGGGCACCGACGAGATTGGCGTCACGGAGGTTGGCGTAAACCAGGTGGGCGCCCTCCAGGTTCGCCTCGTGCAGGTCGGCATGCTCGAGGTTCATGTCCGTGAGGTCGGCGCCCGCGAGGCTGTCGCCAGCGAAGGTGGCGATGATCGATCCGGTGATGCGGTTCCTGATCTCCATGGTGGCTCCCCCTGGCGCCCGGGCGCGACACGCCGGTGTTGCCCGGCTCGTGTTTTATAGGTTGCTAATATGTCCTGCTGTAATGAATTGTAGTGTAGTGCGTCACTCTTGGAGGCGCATTCAGCGAGTCGCTGGCCGGTCAGATGCAAGGCGCGCTTGCGCAGGAAGGGCAGGCCCCCTTTCTAGCGAGCGCAACGCCGCAGATGGCCGGCCAGCGGCTCGCCCGGTGGGAACCCCCGAAAGCGCCATGACTGCGTTGCAGCGCTTGACAAGGGAACAACCATTGCCTGCGCACTGCGCCTTGTCCTGGCACTTTCGGGGGGCTCTGAAAGTGCCTCCAAGAGTGACGCACTACACTAGCACATGTACCCGTCGCCAGTGGTCCGGGAGCAGGGCGTTGATGATGGAGCGGATCACTGGTATGGATGGAGATGATTCCGCCGATTGGGTCCCCGCTCATGCGCGCGCTGCTGCTCACCCTTCTTCTCTGTCTGTCGCCGCCGGTTTCCACGCCGCTGCAGGCCGCGCCGGAAGAGTCGCTCGATCCGCTCGATTTCGACGACCGGCCCCTGTCCCAGGAGGTCCGGCACCCGGCCTGGTTCAAGCTGAGCTTCCTGGATCTGCGCGAGGATCTGCGCGAGAGCGTCCAGGCGGGCAAGCGGGGGCTCATCGTCTATTTCGGCCAGAAGTTCTGTCCCTACTGCCGCAACCTGATGGAAATCAACTTCCGCCAGGAGGATATTGTGGCCTATACCCGTGCCCATTTCGACGTGGTCGCCATCGATATCCACGGCCCGGGCACGGTGACCGACCTCGCCGGCCGGGAGTGGGGCGAAGGGGCGTTCGCGGAAGCGCAGAAGGCCAATTTCACACCCACCCTGGTCTGGTACGACAGCAGCGGCAGCGAGGCGCTGCGGCTGCGCGGCTACTACCCGCCCTACCAGTTCCGCGCCGCCCTGGAGTACGTGGCCGACGGCCACTACCTGGTGGAGAGCTTTGCCGACTACCTGGAACGGGGCGTGGGCGTGTTCAGCTCCGATCCGGATCTTCTCACCGAAGAGCCCTTCTTTTCGCCCGGGCCCTACATGCTCGACCGTTCCCGGAGCCCCGCGCAGACGCCGCTGGTGGTTTTCTTCGAGCAGCCCCACTGTCACCCCTGCGACGTCCTCCATGCCGGACCGCTGCAGGATCCCGCCATCACTGCCAGGCTGGCGGCACTGGAGGCGGTGCAACTCGACCGGTTGGCCGAAACGCCGGTCGTCACCCCCGCAGGTGAGCATCTGACCGCCCGCGAGTGGTCGAGCCGGCTCGGCTTGTTCTACACCCCCACGCTCCTGTTCTTCGATGAGCGGGGCGCCGAGATTCTGCGCGTCGACTCGGTGGTGCAGTTCTACCGCCTCGGCAATGTGCTCGAGTACATCACCGGCGGCGCCTATCGCGAGTTTCCCGACTACCGCCGCTGGCGCGACAGTGGCGGTGAACGTCCCGGCGGCTGATGCGGCTGTGGATTGTTCCCACAGAGGACACCGGGCGCACAGAGATTTGTGAATGATGCATTGGAAGCGATGTTGCGGCCTGTCGTCTTCTCGGCGACCCCTGTGATCTCTGTGGCCGTGTCTTGATTCACTGCGAGGTGATGCATGGTGGAACAATCCGACTTTCCCTGCGGCAAGGCCCCAATCATGATTCCGGGGCCGGCCGGTGTACTGGAGGCGCTGTGCGGCTGCCCGCGGGAGCCGATCGGGGTCACCGCGGTGATTTGCCATCCGCACCCTCTCTACGGCGGCACCATGAACAACAAGGTGGTTCACACCGTGGCGCGGGCCCTGGAGGAGCTGGGCCTGCACACGGTGCGGTTCAACTTCCGCGGGGTGGGCGCCAGCGCCGGGGTCTTCGATACCGGCCGGGGGGAGACCGAGGATCTGTTGGCGGTCCTGCGCTGGGCGGCCGGGCGGCGCCCGGGCGAGCGTTTCTGGCTGGCCGGCTTCTCTTTCGGCTCCTATGTCGCGGCCCGGGCCGTATCGCGGTGGACCACCGAACAGCTCATCAGCATCGCTCCGCCCGTGGCACGTTTCGATTTCAGCGAGTTTCCCCGGCCCGACTGCCCGTGGTTGGTGGTGCAGGGGGACGCCGACGAGGTGGTGGACCCCGGCGCGGTGTTCAGCTGGCTGGATGGGCTCGAGCCCGCGCCCACGGTGATCCGCATGGAGGGCGCCGGCCATTTCTTCCATGGCCGTCTCATCGAGCTGCGCGAGCGGCTCAAGTCCGCCCTGGGAGCCTGTCGGACTTGAGCGATCGTAGCGAGCCGAGTGGGAGAGCGAGGACAGATGGGGCCGATTTTGAGGCGCATAGTGGGTCTATGTAACGAAAAATCGGACCCAAACGGACCGCTGTCCCGCCGGCGCGGTAGATCAGTCTCAAGTCCGACAGGCGCCTCGCCCCGGCGGCCGGGCCCTGCGGTCGGCTGCGTCATTCAGACGCTCTATCCTTACGAATAATCCGCTTATTTCCACCCGCCCTCCGGTTGTGCTACCTATTGGACCCATGCGCAGGTACAGGCGCAATCCATAGGCAGTGCATAACAATATAATGAAATAGAGAGATGGAGGGTTATACGATGGTGGAGTTATACAAGCGGCTCGTGTCGAAGCCCCTGCCGGCGGGTACGCCGGTCTACCGCGCCGATCGGGTGCTGTCCGGGACGGTGACCCTGGAGAGTCCGGCGCTGGATGTGATGACCGACCTGAAGCGGGTCAAGGTGGTGACCATCACCGCCGACGCCAACCTGGACGATGCCATCAACCGCATGGTCTGTGCCGGCGTGCGCATGTTGCTGGTGGTGGATCGCGACGATGCGGTGATGGGGGTGCTGACCTCCCGTGATCTCAGCGGCGAGCGCCCGGTGGAGTATGCTTCCCGCGAACGCGTGGCCCGGGAATCGATTCGGGTGGGTGACATCATGACCCCCCGCGAGCAGATGGAGGTGCTGTGCATGGATGATGTGGAGCGGAGCCGGGTGGGCGACCTCGTGGAGACGCTCCGTCTCGCCGGCCGCCAGCATGCGGTGGTGGTGGAAAAGGCCGGGATTGCCGGTCAGATGGCCATTCGCGGGATTTTCTCCGTCACCCGCATCGGCCGCCAGCTCGGGGTGGAGATCCAGCCCACCGGCCTGGTGCAGAGCTTCGCCGAGCTGGAGATGGTGATGAACGCCTCCACGCTGCGCGCCGCGGCGGTCTGAACCGGACTTTCATTCACCACGAAGGCACGAAGTACGCGAAGATAAAAACAGATGGTTAACCGCAGATTTCGCTGATTAACACAGATTTTTTTGTGCCCGGATGATGGTTGCGCCGAGGAACCATGGCTGCCAGTTTCCCGCCGATGGCACTTTCGACCTTAAACACCGCAACCAGCATCGTCAGTGTGCAATCCGGTGATGGACGGCGGAAAATCAACGTAAATCAGCGAAATCTGCGGTTAATATCTTTTCGCCGTTGTTCTCTTCGTGCCTTCGGGGTGAAAACGATCATTCATTCCCGCGGCGGGTTGAGGGGCAGGACCACTTCCACTACCTCCTCGGCCTCGTTGTAGCGGGTCTTGAACCCCAGGCGCCGGCTCAGGTTGAGCATGGCGCGGTTCTGGGGCAGCACCTGGGCCATGATTTCGCCCGTGCCCCGCTCCCGGCAGTAGCGCACCATCTTCTCCAGCAGGTCGTGTCCCAGCCCCTCTCCCTTCTGATCCGAGCGGACCATGATGCCGAATTCCGCGCTCTGGTTGTCGGGATCGGTGATGGTGCGGACCACACCCAGGGTTTCCGGCTTGCCGTTCGCGTCGGGTGCGGTGGCGATGAAGGCCATTTCGCGGTCGTAGTCGATCTGGGTCAGGCGCGCCATCTCCGTGTGGGGCAGGCTGCGGATGGAGCGGAAGAAGCGGAAGTAGATGTCCTCGGGGGTGAGCTGGCCGAAGAAGGCGTAGTGGGCCGGTTCGTCCTCCGGACGGATGGGGCGCAGGGTCACCTGGCGCCCGGAGCGCAGGGTTGTGCACTCCTCGAGTTCCTGGGGGTAGGGGCGGATGGCGAGCCGGGCCGCGCCGGTGACGGCGGCCGGGGCGATGCGCATGCGCGCATCCAGCGCCAGCACTCCCTGGTGATCGGCGAACAGCGGGTTGATGTCCAGCTCCACTACCTCGGGCAGATCGGTGATGAGCTGGGAGACCTTGATGATGGTCATCTTCACCGCATCGAGATCCGCGGCCGAGCGCCCGCGGTAGCCCTCCAGCAGCTTGGAGATGCGGGTGCGGGAGATGAGCTCGCCGGCCAGACCCATGTTCAGGGGGGGCAGCGCAACGGCGCGATCGCCGATGACCTCCACCGCCACGCCGCCATGGCCGAACAGGATAACGGGGCCGAAGATGCTGTCGTCGGTGGCGCCGATGATGACTTCGTGCGCCCCGGGACGGCGCGCCATGTTCTGTACCGTGAAGGCGATGTCGAGCTCGGGGTAGAGTTCCCGCACGCGCTTGATCATGCCCTCGGCGGCCTTGCGCACCTCACCTGGCGTGTCGAGATCCAGCACCACCCCGCCCACGTCCGACTTGTGGACGATCTCGTGGTTGAGCACCTTCAGCGCCACGGGAAATCCGATGGCCTCGGCAATCGTGACCGCCTCGTCCACGTTCTTCGCGATGCGGGTGTCGACGATCGGCACGCCGTAGGCGGCCAGGACCTCCTTGGCCTCGGGTTCGGTGAGTACGGTGCGCCCGGTATCCAGGGCTTCACGGATGATGTGCTGCGCAGTCTCGGTATCCGGGGTGAATCCCTCCGGAATGGAGGGCGGGGTCTCCATCAGCAGTTCCTGGTTGCGCTTGTAGCGCACCATGTGCATGAAGGCCCGCACCGCCATGTCGGGGGTTTCATAGGTGGGTATCCCGGCGCGGGCGAAGAGCCGGCGCGCCTTCTCGGCGGTGTTGTGCCCCAGCCAGCTGGTAAGCACGTTGCGGCGTGAGCCGCGCACCACCTGGGCCACGGCGCGGGCCGACTCCTCGCCGGCCGCCACGGCGGTGGGCACATGCATCACCAGCAGCGCGTCCACGTTGGGATCCTGGAGCAGGATGCGGGTGGCCTCGCGGAAACGCTCGGGCGGGGCGTCGCCGATGATGTCCACGGGATTGCCGTGGGACCAGGTCTCGGGCAGCAGCTCGTCCAGTGACTGCAGCGTTTCCTGGGAGAGCTCGGCCATCCGGCCGCCCATGGTGATGAGCGCGTCGGTGGCCATGACGCCGGGTCCGCCGCCGTTGGTGAGGATGGCGAGCCGATCCCCCTTCAGCGGCTGCATTCGGGCCAGGGTCTCCACCGCGTCGAACAGCTCCGCCACCGTGTACACCCGCAGCATGCCCGCGCGCTGCAGTGCGGCGTCGTAGACATGATCGGCTCCGGCCAGCGCGCCGGTATGGGAGGCCGCCGCCTGGGCGCCCTCGGGTACGCGGCCGGACTTGATGGCCAGCACCGGCTTGTTGCGGGCGGCGGCCCGGGCCGCCGAGATGAACTTGCGTGCGTCGCGGACCGATTCGATGTAGAGCAGGATGGCCCGGGTGCTGGGGTCGCTCGCCAGATAGTCGAGAACATCGCCGAAGTCCACGTCTGCCGCGTCGCCCAGGGAGATGAAGTGGGAGAAGCCGATGTTGTGGGCCTGGGACCAGTCCAGGACCGCCGTGCACAGGGCGCCGGACTGGGAGACGAAGGCGACCTTCCCCGGCGGCGGCTGCACGTGGGCGAAGCTGGCGTTCAGCCCCACGCCGGGCACCAGCATGCCAAGGCAGTTGGGCCCGAGAATGCGCAGGCCAAAGGGCCGCGCGGCCTCGAGCGCCGCCTGGCTGAGGGTGCGGCCCTGTTCGTCGCGGTGCTGGGCCATCCCGGCGCTGAGGACCACGGCGGCGCGGGTGCCCCGCTGGCCCAGTTTGCCGATCAGCTCGGGCACCGTGTGGTCCGGAGTGGCGATGATGGCGAGATCGGGGGCCAGCGGCAGGGTGGCCACGTCGGGATAGGCCAGTACGCCGGATACCGCCTCGTACTTGGGGTTGACCGGCATCACCGGCCCCTTGAAACCGCCCATGAGCAGGTTCTGCATGACCAGGCTGCCGATGCTGTGCTCCCGGGTGGATGCGCCGATAACAGCTACGGAGCGCGGCTTGAATAGGGAGTCGAGGTTGCGGACGCTCATGGTGGCTGGGGTCCTGGCGATGTCTGTGCGAACGTGTGGCAGGTCCGGATTGTGCACTGCAAAAACGATTATAGCGCGCCTCTTCGCCCGTGACAGTCCGGCGGACCGTCCGGACTGGAAATGCCGGGCATCCGGCGGCGGGGGCGATTGCAGCAAAGTGTAGTTTACTGTGCCGCGCTCGTTCCGTGCGGTTGCCCGGCTGTGGGATGATTTCAGCTCCAGCTTCGCTTCCAGGCATAACGGTGTCCGATGATTCCCCTCCATGACGACAATCCCGCTCGAAGCCGGCCGGTCGTCACGGTCGCGATCATCGTTGCCTGCATGCTGGCCTTCCTCTGGCAGTGGAGTCATGGGCCGGAGGCCCAGCGGGCCATCATCTATGCCTTCGGTGTGATACCGGCAACCCTGTTCGGTGAGCGGCACCTGCCGCCGGAACTGGCCCTGATACCCCCGGGCGCCACCGTGTTCACCTCACTGTTCCTCCACGGCGACTGGTTTCACCTGCTCGGAAACATGCTCTTCCTCTGGATCTTCGGCAACAATGTGGAAGACGCCATGGGGCACGGACGCTTCATCGTGTTCTACCTGATCTGCGGTGTCGCGGCGGCCCTGGCCCAGGCCCTGCCCGATACCGGATCGGTGATTCCCATGGTGGGGGCGAGCGGATCCATCTCCGGCGTATTGGGCGCCTACCTGCTGCTCTTCCCCCATGCCCGGATCCTGGTGCTGGTGCCCATCGGTTTCATCCTGCAGGTGCTGCGCCTGCCGGCGGTGGTGGTGCTGGGCTTCTGGTTCCTGCTGCAGTTGATCAGCACCCTGGCGGCCGAGCCGGGGCAGGGCGGCGTGGCGTTCGCGGCCCATGCCGGCGGGTTCCTGACCGGTCTGGCGCTGGTGCCGCTGTTCCGCCGCCGGGGCGTCCCGCTCCTCGCCCCGCCCCGCGATCGGTAGAGCTGAAGACACCGCGAGAAAAAAATTCACCACGGAGGCACGGAGGGCACGGAGAAAAGACAAACGATCCACACAGATTCTCTCTTCCCAGAACAAGTGCCGTGCAACGGGTGATGGGGGCTATGGATCTTGTTCACCACTGCCCCTTTGGGCTGGTCTGTGACACGTTCCCATTGCAAGCAAAAACCCATAATCCGCGTAATCCGCGTAATCCGCGTAATCTGTGGACAGTGAAAGATCTTTTCTCCGTGTCCTCCGTGCCTCCGTGGTGAGATCAAGCTTTTCAACAGGCAGTCGCCGGAGCGGCACTAGGCGGTTATCCTGTGTCTCCCGAAGCGAGAACGAGCGGAGAGGTGGAGATGGCGATGAAACAGTTCGGCGGCACGGGACTGCTGCTGCGTTTCCTGGTGGGCCTGGTGCTGGTGTTTGCCAGCTACAATCCCGAGGAGTGGTCGTACTGGCACTGGGCGCTGGCGAACCTGCCCGATTTCAGCGTGCTGAAGGCGTTCGTGGGCGTGGTGCTGCTCATCGGCTGGACCATCTACCTCCGCGCCACGGTACGCTCCCTCGGCCCCTTCGGCCTGATTCTGGCCGTCGCCTTTTTCGGCACGCTCATCTGGCTGCTGGTGGACACGGGAATCCTGCCCGCCGACAGCGTGCGCGCGGTCAGCTACATCGTGCTGGTGATCATCAGCGGCGTGCTCGCGGTGGGCGTCTCCTGGTCCCACGTACGTCGGCGCATCACGGGCCAGATCGACGTGGACGAGATCGAGGAAGACTGACACCGTTATCCCGCGCCAGCACCGCCCGGTACCGGGGTCATAAAGCATGCGGGCAAGTGGATGGGTGCGCCTGCCCGTGGGCGGGCGCACCTGGGATGGCTAGGGTCCTGCAGGGGCGGGGTGTCGGGGCTCAGCGACCGTCGCGGCAACAGGTGAACCGCACCAGCAGTCCGATGGCGATGACGGCCGATACAATGCCGGTGACCGTCAGGCTGTCGATGGCAAACGTGATCATGGCAGTACCTCCGGGTACCGTAAATCAGTCTGCACTTATATTAGCAATTCCTGATTGTTATGTCACGCATTATTTGCGTCCACGCCTCCGGCACTCCGGTGTGCGGGCGCGAGGGTGGCGTGGCGTATATGAGCGCACGGCGCAGCCGGGCGTAACGGGTGTCCAACCGCGGCTCGATAGGCTACGGGCAGGGATTCGGGTGGGCCGTGTGGATGGCCTCGATGGCCTCCAGGATCTCCTCATCGAGTTGCAGTTCGCTGCTGCAGATATCGGACTCCAGCTGTTCCAGCGTGGTGGCTCCCACCAGGGTGCTGGCGCAGAAGGGTCGGCTGTTGACGTAGGCCAGCGCCATCTGTGCCGGGTCCAGCCCCCGTTCACGGGCCAGTCCCACGTAGCTCCGGATCGCGGCATCGCCCTCGGGACTGCTGTAGCGCGTGTAGCGCTCCATGTCGCCGAACAGGGTCAGGCGCGCGCCCGCGGGCCTGGCGCCGTCCAGGTACTTGCCCGACAGCACGCCGAAGGCCAGGGGCGAGTAGGCCAGCAATGGCGCCTGCTCCCGGTGGGCCACTTCGGCCAGCCCGATCTCGAAGGCGCGGTTCACCAGGCTGTAGGGATTCTGGATGCTGATCACCCGCGGCAGTGAGAGGCGTTCGGCCGCGCGCAGGAAGGTCATCAGGCCCCAGGGCGTTTCGTTGGAGACTCCGATGTGGCGGATCTTCCCACTTTCCACCAGGTCCCCGAGAACGGTGAGGGTCTCCTCGATGGGGATGGCCTTCTCCCCGGGGTTGTGGACGTAGCCGAGCTTGCCGAAGTAGTTGGTGCTGCGTTCGGGCCAGTGCAGTTGGTAGAGATCGATGTAGTCGGTCTGCAGCCGGCGCAGGCTGGCGTCGACCGCCGCCTCGATGTTCTTGCGATCGAGACGGGTCTCGCCGTTGCGTACATAATCGATGGCCCGCGCCGGTCCCAGCACCTTGGTGGCGAGGACGATCCGGTCACGTCCGCCCCGCGCCCTGAGCCAGCTGCCGATGTACTGCTCTGTCAGGCCCTGGGTCTCGCGGCGCGGCGGTATCGGGTACATCTCCGCGGTGTCGACGAAATTGACACCCGCGGCCAGGGCCGCGTCGAGCTGGGCGTGGGCCTCGCTCTCGGTATTCTGCTGGCCCCAGGTCATGGTGCCGAGGCCGATCTGGCTGACTTCGAGTTCGCTGGTGCCGAGTCGATTGTAGCGCATGGTTCTGTCCGTCGTTGTGGAGTTGAGCCGCCGGGCGATACGTGCGCAGGATGCCCTTGCCGAGACGCAGGATACGGGAGGAATGGGCCGGGAGGAACTTAGTGTACTGCGCCGCTCTTGGAGGCACATTCAGAGCCCCCCGAAAGTGCCAGGACAAGGCGCAGTGCGCAGGCAATGGTTATTATCCCTTGTCAAGCACTGCAACGCGGTCCTGGCGCTTTCGGGGGGCTCCCTGCGGGCGCGCCGCTGGCCGGCCATCTGCGGCGTTGCGCTTGCTTGAAAGGGGGCCTGCCATTCCTGCACAAGCGCGCCTTGCATCTGACCGGCCGGCGACTCGCTGAATGTGCCTCCAAGAGCGGCGCAGTACACTTGATGCCGGCCATCGTCGCGGCGGGTGTTCCAAGGCTTTGCAGAGACATCCCGGCCGGCGTCGCGGTGGCTCCGGGCTGCCGCGAATCCGCACGGAACCATAAAAACAAAAGGGCGGAGGTGTCGCAACACCTCCGCCCAGTGTCCGGGTATCCTGCGCCGGTAACCGCGGCGCAGCAGACCAGGCCCGGATCAGCTGCTGGCCATATCCTTCAGCTTCTTCAGCGGGAGGACCTTGACCACCGTCTTCGCGGGCTTGGCGGGTACGTCCATGAGTTCGCCGGGCTTGAAGGGATTGGGGACCCCCTTGCGGGCCTTGGTCGCAGGTTTTTTAACGGTCTTGATCTTGAGCAGGCCGGGCAGGGTGAAGTTGCCGACCGCGCGCTTCTTCACGTGACGCTCCACAAGGCCCGCGAGGCCGTCGAGCACCGCGTTGACCTCTTTCTTGGACAGACCGGTCTCCTCTGCGAGGGTGTTGACGATCTGGGTCTTGGTGAAGGCTTCCTTCACGGCGGTGAGTTTCTTGGCGGGGGCCGCGGCTTTTGGATCAGCTTTCTTTGCGGAAGCCTTGGGAGCTGCCTTCTTCGGGGCGGCCTTGGCCGCCGCTTTCTTCTTGACTGCCATATGTTCCCTCCTCTCAACAGGTGGTGTGCACGCGTTTCTTATCGCTGAAAATAGCACATGGCAGGCAAGATACTAGGTAAATCGCGTGTAAAATGCCAAGCATCGTCGTTATTTGTCCGCCTTCGGCGTAGCGGAGCCGCATGAGAACGGGAGGCGCCCTCCCGCGTGCCGCATCGGGTCGCTACGCCGAAGGCGATCCGCAGGTCCGGAAGCCGGGGCCCGGGTGTTCGAACCGTTGTGTCGTGCTCGCCGGCAGCCGACCGGGCTGTACGCGTATCGTGCATGCCTGGAAACAGGGTTTGCGAATGATCGGCGGCCGCCGCTGGTGTAGTGTTTCACGCTTGGAGGTGCTTGCAGCGTCGCCGAAAACCTCGGGACAGGACGCGATGGGCAGGCCATGGCACAAGTCCTTGTCCAGCGCCGCAACGCCGTCATGGGTTTCCGGCGGACTCCCCGCGGGAGAGCCGCTGGCCCGCCAGTGCGGTGTCGCACCGGCCTGACAGGGGTCTGCCAGTCCTGCCCGGTCGCGCCTTGCTTCTGACCGGCCGGTGTTTGCTGAATGTGATTCCAGGCGTGAAAACGCTGCACAAGTGCAAGCGACGGGTGGCCGGCACGTCTGCAGCCGTCGCCCGGCGAAGTCTGGATTGCCGCGCCCTCGTCGGAGTTTGGAGTTGCCCATGCCCTACTATCGTCATCACGTATTCTTCTGTACCAACCAGCGTACGGATGGTCGTGCCTGTTGCCAGGATCACAATGCCAAGGCACTGCGCGACCATGCCAAGCTGAGGATCAAGGCGCTCGGGCTCGCCGGCGCCGGCGGTGTGCGAATCAATACGGCGGGCTGTCTCGATCGCTGTGCCGAGGGGCCGGTGGCGGTCGTCTATCCCGAGGGTGTCTGGTACACCTTCGTGGACCGGGAGGACATCGACGAAATCATCGACTCGCACCTGGTGGCGGGCCGGGTGGTGGAGCGGCTGAAGATTTGAGTGCGGGTGGGGTTTTCTCCCCGGGTGGTTGGCGGGGCTGTATGGCGGGTCGACTTTTCGTTGGGGCCGCCGCCGGCTGTTCGATCTTCTCTCCGTTATGATCGTCCGACGGCAGAGCTCCGGTAGATGGAGCGGTGTGCGTTCGGCGCTCACTTTCTCCCCGTGGTGGCCGTGACGAGGAGTGCGCGCGGACCGGCAAGGTGTGCATCCGGCACGCTTTTTCCACTCAGGGGGATGACGGCGATCCCCGGCCTTGTTTGGCCAAAAAATATTTTGCATCCCAAAAAAATACTTATTTCATTGTTGACTAATATGCCAATGGGTCGGATAATACGTCCCGAAGCCTTCCTAGGCTTCATCTCTCTCGACTCCTCCATCCTCCTTTGGTGGTTTGACGCGGCCTTATCAGGCCGCGTTTTTTTGTCTTGACAACTATATTCCGAGGCCCGCGCACGCGGCAGGCTGTAGCGGCAGATGGGGGCTTGGTCCCATTTCCGTGGCTGGGCGAGCCGGGGCTCATCGGACAGGGCGTTTCATCCGCCGTCGAGGATCCCGGCTATCCCTCTGGCCCGGCTTCCTCTGCCCCGGGCCCTGAGGCCTTGGGTGGGCTCGCACGGGGAGGGCGGGACCTGGTTGGGCCGGGTTGGTGGGGGTGCTTGTATCCCGGGTTGTCTTTCTGTAAGATTCCCCGTCTTTGGACAGAGCCACTCACTTTCGTGTGGCTGATGATCTGCAGCGAGACGCGAGTAATGAAGACCTACAGCGCGAAACCCGAGACCGTGAAGCGGGACTGGTACGTGGTGGATGCCAGCGGCAAGACGCTGGGACGACTTGCCACCGAGATCGCCCGGCGCCTGCGCGGCAAGCACAAGCCTGAATACACCCCGCACGTCGATACGGGTGATTACATCGTTGTGGTCAACGCCGAAAAGGTGAGTGTGACCGGCAACAAGCTCAAGGACAAGGTCTACTACCACCACACCGGCTTCCCCGGCGGCATCAAGGGCATCACCCTGGAGAAGCAGCTGGTCAAGGCGCCTGAGCGTGTGATCGCCTCGGCGGTGAAGGGCATGCTGCCCAAGAACACCCTGGGGCGGGCCATGTTCCGCAAGCTCAAGATCTACGCGGGCCCCGAGCACCAGCACGCCGCCCAGCAGCCCCAGCCCCTGGAACTGTAACGGAATCCCATCATGGCAGAACAGTACTACGGCACCGGCCGTCGCAAGAACGCCACCGCCCGCGTCTATATTCGTCCGGGCAGCGGCAACATCGTCATCAACTCCAAGGTGCTCGACGAGTACTTCGGCCGCGAGACCGCCCGCATGGTGGTCCGGCAGCCCCTTGAGCGTACCGAGACGACCGAGAAGTTCGACGTGATGGTCTCGGTGGCGGGCGGTGGCACCACCGGCCAGGCCGGCGCCATCCGCATGGGTCTCACCCGCGCCCTGATGGAGTACGACGAGTCCATGCGCGGCACCCTGCGCGCCGCTGGCTACGTCACCCGTGACGCCCGCGAGGTGGAGCGCAAGAAGGTCGGTCTGCACAAGGCGCGCAAGCGTCCGCAGTACTCCAAGCGCTGACGCGCAGGGTGCGGATGCCAGGGAACGGATAAAGGGCAGAGCAATGGAGCGGCGAGGACATGGAGGTCTTCGAGAAGCTGGAGGTATGGCGGTGGAGCAGCCGCCTCTGTGTCGACCTGTACAAGGCGCTTGGGGATTGCGGCGACAGGGGGTTCAGGGACCAGATTACCCGTGCAGCGCTGTCCGTCCCCGCGAACATTGCCGAAGGCTACGAGCGCGGCAGCCGGCCCGAATACCTGAGGTACCTGCGCATCGCCAAGGGCTCGTGCGGCGAGTTGCGGACGCAACTCTACATCGGCCATGAAGCCGGGTTGCTTGACCCCGTTGTTGCCAGGGGGCTGATCGAAGAGTCGAAGATCGTCATCAAGATGCTCCAGTCTCTCGTATCGCGACTCGAGCGCGGGCAACGGTGACGGCCTTGGCTTCAACTTTTATCCGTCATCCTTTATCCTTTCTCCGGATTATTGGGGGATCGTCTAACGGCAGGACAGCGGACTCTGACTCCGTCAATCTAGGTTCGAATCCTAGTCCCCCAGCCAAAATCAGGCCCGGTCTGCTGCGCAGGTCGGGCTTTCTTGTATAGGGCGTGTCTGTTGCAAATATGTTGCACAATTTGGGGCCTGTTGTTTTCGTCTCTAAAAGTTGTTGCATTCTCCTCAAGAGTTGCTATAGTTCACTCCGCGAGACAGAACTGTCTGCCGTTTGTCGTCTTATAACGCCACTCTTAGGAGAGCACGACTATGAAGAAGATTCTCGCCGTGGCCGTCGCCGCTGCATTCGTTGCGCCGCTGGCCGCTTCCGCCAATCCGGTCCTGTACGGCCGCATCAACACCCAGCTTGTACACACTGACCCCGACGGTGGAGACGCCGAGTGGGACGTGGAGGACAACACATCCCGCCTGGGCGTGAGGGGCTCCGAGGACCTGGGCAACGGCCTGACCGCCATCTACCAGTTCGAGTTCGCCGTGGACTCCGAGAACACCGCCGATATCGGTGATACTGGAGCTGGCGGCTGCTATGCTGGCTATTGCGCATCGATCAATGATGTGAGTGGAGCCCCGGGACGTCTAGCCTATGTCGGCCTCTCCGGTGGCTTCGGTACTGTTGCCATCGGCCGCCAGTGGACTCCCTACTACAACACCGTCGACAAGACCGACATCATGCAGACCAACAGCATGAACGACCACTACATCGGTCTGACCCGCGTGGGTAATGCCCTTGCCTATGTTAGCCCCAACTTCAATGGCTTGACCGGGACTCTCGCGCTGGTTATCAGTGACGAACTCTACATTGACGTTCCGAGCTTTGGTCCCGGGATCGGAGAAGACGTTGGCTCTGACGGCATCGATTGGTGGAACCTGTCGGTAGATTACGCCAATGGCCCGCTTTCGGTTGGTGTCTCCTATTTGGCTAGCAATAGCGGTGAGATCAACCACCTCCTCGCCGGGCCAGTGGAACTGGAAGACTACGAACAGTGGGGCATTGGTGCTAAGTACAACTTTGGTCCGTTCGCCTTGGTCGGTCAGTACGAGAGCATCGAAAGCGATCTCTTTGGTGATGAGGAGACGGCTTGGGGTCTGGGCGGCGAGCTGTACCTCGGCAACAACACCATCCGCGGAGTCTATGGCAATGTTGACCCGGACGGTGGTGACAGCGAGTACAACTGGGCCGTAGGCGCCGAGCACAACTTCAGCAAGCGTACCCGGGTCTACGCCGAGTACGAGGATCACGAGGATTCCGCTCAGCGTTTCGGCATTGGTATCCGCCACGACTTCTAATCTTCCCCGGAAGACGCGAAGTTAGCAACGGGCGCCTCCAGGCGCCCGTTGTTGTTTTGTGACACATAGAGTATTGCGGAATGTCCTTGATGTTGTAATTTTATGTTCTATGTGCCGGATTTCATCATGTTAGCCTGAACCACCCTTGGAGTCATCGAGATGAGAAAATCAATGCTTGTCGCCGCCATGGCCGTTGTTTTGACGACGCCCCAGACCGCCTCGGCCGAAGCCATTTTTTATGGCCGTGTAACAAACGGCCTTGTGCACCAGGACATCGATAGCGTCTCGATCCCGGGTAATCAGCAGGTCTTGATGTCCGGTCATGATGAATGGGACGTGCAGGACCATGGCTCACGGTTGGGTGTTCGCGGCGCAGAGGCGTTGGGCAACGGGCTGACGGCCATCTTCCAGTTCGAATTCGGCGTGGATGCGGAGAACACGGCGGATATCGGTGATACCTATGACTCCGTTTATGCCTATGAACTGAGACCGGACATCAGCGGTGCCCCCGGGCGACTTGCCTATGTGGGTCTGACGGGAGGGTTCGGAACCCTGGCCGTGGGTCGGCAGTGGTCGCCCTATTACAACTCGGTGGACAAGACCGACATCATGGAGTCGGGTTTCACCAACGATTATTTTCTCGGCATCGGGCGAGTCGGCAACGCGGTAGCCTACGTGAGTCCCGGCTTCAACGGGCTTTCAGCCGGCGTCGCCCTGGTGGTGTCCGACGAAGAGGGGATGGAGGATACCGGCGAGGACTTCGCGGACTGGACCAATCTTTCCCTGGACTATGGCAACGGCCCCCTGAGCATCGGTGTCTCGTGGCTGCGGGAGAATCAGGGTGAGGGGGACCTCTGGGGCCTGGCGGCGAGCTACAATTTCGGCATGTTCACGCTCATCGGCCAGTACGAGGCTGCCGATGCCGACTACTATGGCATTGATGATGCGACCTCCTGGGCACTGGGAGGCGAGATTTACCTCGGCAGCAACACCATCCGGGCCGTTTACGCCGATTTCGATGCGGGTATCGATGGGGATGGCAATTCCTGGATTATCGGCGCGGACCACGCCTTCAGCCATCGAACCAAGGTGTTTGCCGAATACATGGAGAGCGGCTTGAACTGGTATGATTTCGGCAGGGGAACCACCCTGTACGACAGTCGCTACCTCAGTGTCGGCTTGCGGCACGATTTCTGAGCCGGCTATTCAATAAGAGCAAGAAAGCGGGCGCCGGCAGGCGCCCGTTTGTTTTCCTGAATCAATCAGGCCTGTTCACCGAGGGCTTGAAGCAGCGGCTCCAGGTGGGCTGCATAGTTGCGCCAGCGTTCCCGCGAGCTTTGATACAGGGGTTGGCGCACCTGCCATGCGCTGGGGGTCTTCACGCCGCGGCGGGTCTTGTGGAATGCCAGACAGGCGTCGTCCCAGGGCAGTTCGCAGTTTTCAATGAGCGCCCTTATCACGGGTTCGGGTTCGGAGACCGTCTCCTCGTAGCGTAGGTCGAAGAGGGAAATAGGCAAGACCCGCCGCCAGTGCGCCATCAATCGCCGATACTCCCGATAGTAGAATCCGAGATCGGCGAGATCGTAGTTGTACGGGTGCCGTGAGTTGAAGCGCTTGGTATAACAGGACAGGCAGGTATCCGCCGGATTGCGCATGCAATGGATGATGTGGGCGTTCGGGAAGAGGACGGCGATTACGCCCAGCAGCAGAAAATTGTGCGGCATTTTATCGACCACGCGGACCGCCGAATCATTCAGGGAGGCGATTTCGTGGAGGTACGCCTCAGCCAGGACCGCGATCGATTCCCTGTCCAGGGCCCCGGCGGCCTCGGGATAGTCCGAGCCGGGGCAGAACTCCTCCGGGATCCGACGGACAAGGGCGCTCATCGTGGTCAGCTCACCTGCACCGAAGACCTGCGGATGGCTGGCGAGGATCTGCTCGGTCATGGTGGTTCCGGAGCGCGGCATGCCGACGACGAAGATCGGTCGGTTCGAGTCCGAGCCGATGCCGCGGCGGGTGGAGAAGAAGGCCTCATCGAAGGTATCGATTAGGCGGTCGATATAGGCGCGGTGGGCGTCGCGGTCAAAGACCCCCTTGTTGCGGTCCAGTTCGTTGGCCTGCTGGAAATGGCCGAATGCATCGTCGTATCGGCGCATGTCATCGCAGGCCTTTCCCAGGGCGAAATGGAGAACGATGCGTTCTTCAGCCCCTGTATCGGGCAGCCTGACAATGCGCTCAAGCTCGTTGAGCAGACCGGCGTCGGCATCAGTGAACTTTTTCGACTGGGCGAGCTGGCTGATCAGCTCGGCGTTTTCGGCAGTGAGCCGCACCGTGGAGCGGATGAGGTTTACCGCCTTGTCGAACTCTCCGGCTTCATGATAGAGACTGCCGAGCAGGCCGTAGGCCTTGTCCCTGTCGGGAGCGGCGGCTACCGCGGCCTCGGTCAGCCGAATGGCCGATTCCAGATCGTTGGCCCGGTACCTGGACAGGGCCAGGTTCTGCAGGGCCGGGAAATGGCCGGGGTCGTTCTCGACGGCGGCGCCGAACGCCAACTCCGCCTCCTCAAGTCTTTCCTGCTTTCTCAGGCTGATTCCCAGGTTGTTGCGGGCTTCCGCATTGTCCGGCTGAAGCCGGCAGGCCTCCCTCAGGTGGCGTTCTCCTTCAACAGGATTCAGCTTTGCGGCGAGCAGTCCGAGATTCATGTGCAACAGCGCTTCCCGTGGGGCTGCCTCGACCGCCTTTTTCAGCGTGTCCATGGCCTCGTCGTCATGCCCGCCGAGCCGTACCAGGGTCAACCCCAGGTTGTTGAGCACCTGGGACCAGGCGGGGCGTAGCGCGAGGGCTTTCCGATAGTGGCCGGAGGCTGCCTCGAGGTCTCCCCTCAGGGCGGCCAGATCGCCAAGCAGCTGATGGGCTTCCGGTGCGTCGTGATCAATCTCGACGGCCTTTTCCAGGCTCTTCCTGGCGGCTGGGTGCTTGCCCTCCTGCACCAGGGCCTTGGCCAGGTTGATATGATATTGAGCCTGATCGGGGCGCCGGGCGATCGCTTTTCTCAGCAGGGGGATACCTTTGGCGATCTCCCCGGTCTGGCAGTGGAGCAGACCCAGCAGGTGCAGGGCGTCGGCGTAGTCCGGCGCCTGTTCGAGCACTTGCTGGTAGAGGGCGCGCGCGTTCGTGAATCGACCCGCCTCATGGCTGGCCACAGCCTGGTGCATCAGTGTATTGACGAGCGCTGTGTAATCGGCCTTTCGACCGGCGTTTCTTGCTCTCTTTCTCATAAGCTGTAACACCATTGGAAATGTGTCTGACTGCGTGGCGGACTCATCCCCCAAGGTAGGCCCGGCGCACCGCATCGTTGCTGAGCAGGTTATCGCCGGTGTCCTCCAGCACGATGCGCCCCGTCTCCAGGACATAGCCGCGATCGGCCAGCTGCAGGGCCCGATGGGCGTTCTGCTCCACCAGGAAGATGGTCACTCCCTCATCGCGAATCTCCTCGATGATGCGGAAGATCTGGCTGATGATCTGCGGCGCCAGGCCGAGGGAGGGTTCATCGAGAAGCAGCAGGCGCGGACGGGTCATGAGGGCCCGGCCGATGGCGAGCATCTGCTGCTCGCCGCCCGAGAGGGTGCCGCCGCGCTGGCGCCGGCGCTCGGCCAGGCGGGGGAACAGCTCGAACACCCGATCCATGTCCGCCCGGAGCTGCTCGGGCTGGGAGAAGAAGCCGCCCATGTGGAGGTTCTCCTCCACCGTGAGGCCGGGGAAGATGCGCCGGCCCTCGGGCACCACCGCGATACCGTGACGGATCACATCCCAGGTCTGCAGTGAGGTGATCTCCCGACCTTCGAACAGCACCTTCCCCGAAGCGGCGCGGGGATCGCCGCAGGCGGTCATCAGCAGCGTGGTCTTGCCCGCGCCATTGGCGCCGATCAGGGTGACGATCTCGCCGGCGTTCACCGCCACCGAGACCCCTTTCAGTGCTTCCACCTGCCCGTAGCGGGTATGGACGTTCTGCAGTTCGAGTATTGGGGTCATGATCTTGGAAGTAGTGCACCACGGAGACACGGAGGACACGGAGGATTGAGATCCAGGGAGCACACACTTTTCGTTGGGATTGTGCCCCGGGCCATTGTCATGGACACCGGATCGACCGTGGCCCCGTGCACTTGCACCGGCTCCTCTGCGTATACGCGGTGATTGGCATGTATCAAATCAGGAAACGCTTGATCCCTTGTTTCAGAATTGGCACGTTGAAATTCACAAGCAAGCCAATACGGCAGCGCGCAAGTCGAAGATAGGTCATTAACTGTGCCTCATGTATGGGTAGCAACCGGTCTGTGCACTTGAGTTCTATCAGTAGGCATTCTTCAACGAGCAAATCGATTCGGTAGGCGCAGTCTAGCGGCATTCCCTTGTAGTGCACAGGCAGCGGGACTTGTCTGCGTATGTGTAAACCAGTGTGGATCGGTTCATGGGCCAGGCAATGTTCATAGGCCGATTCCAGCAGCCCAGGGCCGAGCTCCCGATGTACCTCGATAGCGCAACCGATGACCTTCCCAGTCAGATTTTCGAATTCCATTTCTTCTCTGTGTTCTCCGTGACTCCGTGGTGAAACTCATCAAGCCTCTCCAAGATAGGCCTTGATGACCCGGGGGTCGGACTGGATTTCGGCGGGGGTGCCGGTGGCCAGGGGACGGCCCTGGTCGAGAACGACGATCTTGTGGGAGATGTCCATCACCATGCGCATGTCGTGCTCGATGAGAAGTATGCCGACCCTGTGTCCGTGGTGCAGCTCCAGCAGCAGATCATCGAGTTCCCGGGTCTCCTGGGGGTTGAGGCCTGCGGCCGGTTCGTCCAGGAGCAGAAGCCTGGGGGCGGTGACCATGCAGCGGGCGATCTCCAGGCGTCGCTGCTGTCCATAGGAGAGGGTCCCGGAGGGCTGGTTGGCCACCTCCAGCAGGCGGACCCGGCGCAGCCACTCCACGGCCCGGTCCAGCGCCGCCTCCTCGCTGCGGCGATAGGCGCGGCTGTTGAGCAGCCCGTGCAGCAGGTTGGTCTGTACCCGCGTGTGTTGCGCCACCAGCAGGTTTTCCACCACGGTCATCTTGCGGAACAGGCGGATGTTCTGGAATGTCCGCACCAGGCCGAGGCGGGCGATCCGGTGCCCCGGCAGGCGGTGAATCGGCCGGTTGTTGAAGCTTACGCTTCCGCCCGTGGGGTGGTAGAAGCCGCTGATGCAGTTGAACACGGTGGTCTTGCCCGCGCCGTTGGGTCCGATGACCGCGACGATTTCATCGCTGTTGACGCTGAAGGTGACGCCGTCCACCGCCAACAGGCCGCCGAAGCGCATGGTGAGGCGGTCCACCTCCAGCAGTGCGCTCATGAGGGGATCTCCATGCGCGGGCGACTGCTCGGCATCAGGCCCTGGGGGCGCCAGACCATCATCAGCACCATAACCAGGCCGAAGATCAGCATCCGGTACTCATTGAACTCGCGCGCGATTTCCGGCAGCACCGTCAGGGCGACGGCGGCGAGGATGACGCCGAGCTGCGATCCCATGCCGCCCAGCACCACGATGGCCAGGACGATGGCCGATTCGATGAAGGTGAAGGACTCGGGATTGATGAAGCCCTGGCGGGCCGAGAAGAAGGCGCCGGCGAAACCGGCGAAGGAGGCCCCCAGGGTGAAGGCGGAGAGCTTGATGGTGGTGGGGTTGAGACCCAGGGAGCGGCAGGCGACCTCGTCCTCGCGCAGGGCCTCCCAGGCGCGGCCCACCGGCATCCGCAGCAGGCGGTTGATGACATAGAGAGTGAGCATCACCAGCAGCAGGGCCAGCAGGTAGAGGAAGATCACCTTCTGGCCGCCGTCGTAGGCGATGCCGAAGAACTCGTGGAAGGGGAGGTTGCCCTCGCTGGCGCGGCGGGAGAACTCCAGTCCGAACAGGGTGGGCTTGGGAATGCCGCCGATCCCGTCGGGTCCGCCGGTGAGTTCGTCCCAGTTGTTGAGCACCAGGCGGATGATCTCGCCGAAGCCCAGGGTCACGATGGCCAGGTAGTCGCCGCGCAGCCGCAGCACCGGGAAGCCGAGCAGGAAACCGAAGGTGGCGGCCAGGAGCACGGCAATGGGCAGGCAGGTCCAAAAGCCGAGTCCGTAATACTGATTCAGCAGGGCGTAGGTGTAGGCGCCCACGGCGTAGAAGGCCACGTAGCCGAGATCGAGCAGGCCGGCGAAGCCGACGACGATGTTCAGGCCCAGTCCCAGCATGATGTAGATGAGGGCGAGGGTGGCCACGTCCACCGGGCCGCGGGCGGAGAAAAAGGGCCACAGGGTGGCGAGCACGATGACCAGCCCGATGGCCAGTCGCCGGAAGGTGGCGTTGTCGCGCAGGGGGTGTCCCAGGTCGGGCAGGCGTGGCCGTGGCAGTCGGGCGAGCACCGGTCCGCGCAGGAGCCGGCCGAAGAAGACCACGGCGATGGCGATGATGACGGGCCACGGCTCCCAGGCGAGATCGATGCGGGGGCCGTCCACGGTGATCTGGATCCCCATGATGGGGATGCTCAGGATCGCGGCCAGCCCGGCGGCCAGCAGTGCGTCAGTCAGCTTGTGTCTCAGCATGTTGTTGTGTTCTGGGTGTGTCTGAAGATTTCATCACGGAGTCACGGAGGGCACGGAGAATAGGGTGTTCAACGCAGAATCTCATCGTCGACTTCCGAGTTCCTGCAGATCATCACGAAAACGGTGTTCAGCGGACAGATGCCCAACATATCGAGGTGACCGCACAGCCGGTCTGCCCACAAAGATCAATCTGCATTGAACCGTATCATCAGCGGTTAAAGTCATTACGTCCTTTCTCCGTGCCCTCCGTGTCTCCGTGGTAAATGAAAACTACCGCCGCGTTCCGGTCATGACTCAGACCTTTTCAACCTCGGGCTTGCCCAGCAGGCCGGTGGGGCGGAACAGCAGCACCAGCACCAGCAGGCTGAAGGAGACCACGTCCTTGTACTCGGTGGTGAGGTACGCGGAGGCGAAGCTCTCCGAGAGCCCCAGGATGACCCCGCCGAGCATGGCGCCGGGGATACTGCCGATACCGCCCAGCACGGCGGCGGTGAAGGCCTTCAGGCCGACGATGAAGCCCATGAAGGGGTTGACCACGCCGTAGTACAGGCCCACCAGGACGCCCGCCACGGCGGCCAGGGCCGCGCCGATGACGAAGGTCAGCGAGATGACCCGATCGGTGTTGATGCCGAGCAGGTTGGCCATGTTCCGGTCCTCGGATGTGGCGCGACAGGCGCGTCCGAGGCGGGAGCGGCCAATGAACAGGGTGAGCGCCGTCATGGACGCCACGGTGGCCACGGCGATGATGATTTGCATGTAGGAGAGATAGACCTGGAATCCGCTCTCCTCACCGAAGCGCCACCCGCCCGTGATCAGGGGCTGCATTGCCACGTCGCGGGCTCCCTGGGAGAGCTGCATGTAGTTCTGCAGGAAGATGGACATGCCGATGGCGGAGATGAGCGCCACCAGGCGTTCGCTGCCGCGCAGGGGGCGGTAGGCGAGCCGTTCGACGGTCCAGCCGTAGGCGCTGGTGACGATGATGCTGATGAACAGTGCAATCAGCAGCACCAGCGGGATCGGGGTGATGCCGAGCATTCCCAGGGCGGTGATCACGATGAGCCCCACGTAGGCGGAGATCATGTAGATTTCGCCATGGGCGAAGTTGATCATCCCGATGATGCCGTAGACCATCGTATAGCCGATGGCGATGAGGGCGTAGATACTGCCCAGCGTCAGGCCGTTGATGATCTGCTGGGCGAACTGAAGCAGGGAGTCGCTCATCTGTACCGGTTATCTGTCGTCGTGGGCAAGGAGCGTATTGTAACCACGTAGGTACGGATGTAGCGAAGAAAAGGCTTGGTATCCGCAGATTACACAGATTTTCGCAGATTTTCCGTCGACTCCCGGTTTGCCGTCCGACCATCCCGGCGGCGGTGCATAACAGGCAAACCCCCTGACATTCCGTACCCAACTCCGGTTTGGCTCGGCCACGCAGCCGATCTTCTTGTGCCGTTCAATCTGCGTTAATCAGCGTAATCTGCGGTCAAAGTCTTTGCGCCTTTTCTTCGTGTCCTCCGTGCCTTCGTGGTGAACTCAAAAAGACGCCCCGCTCCGGCCGGGAGCGGGGCGTCGTGCGTGGTAACGGCGTTACTGGACCTCGGTCTTGGTGGCGTCCGCGTGCCACTCGTAGATGACGAAGTTGAATTCCTTCAGATCGCCCTTGTCGTCGAAGGCCACCTTGCCGATGGGCGTGTCATAGGTGGTCTCGCGCATGGCCGCGGCGATGGTCCCGGGATCGGTGGAGCCGGTAGCCGCGATGGTGTCGGTGATGATCTGGACCGCCGCGTAGGAGGGCATGACGAACGGGCCGCTGGGGTCCTCGCCCTTGGCCTCGAAGGCCGCCACCAGATCGGCGTTGGCCGGAACCTTGGTGAAGTCGGCGGGCAGGGTTACGTAGAGGCCCTCGGAGGCGGGGCCGGCGATGGCGGAGATATCCTTGTTACCCACGCCCTCGGGGCCCATGTAGCGGGCGTCGAAGCCCTGCTCCCGGGACTGGCGCAGGATGAGGCCCAGTTCCGGGTGGTAGCCGCCGTAGTAGACGAAGTCCACGCCCAGGCTCTTCATCTTGGTGATGAGGGCGGAGAAGTCGTTCTGACCCTTGTTAACGCCCTCGAACAGTACCGGCGTAATGCCAGCGGCCTCGACGGTCTTCTTCACCTCCTCGGCGATGCCCTGCCCGTACTGCTGCTTGTCGTGCAGGATGGCCAGCGCCTTGGGCTTGACCTCGTCGGCGATGAACCGGCCGGCCACCGGTCCCTGCTGGCTGTCCAGGCCGATGGTGCGGAAAATCATCTTGAAGCCGCGCAGGGTGATGTCGGGGTTGGTGGAGGCCGGGGAGATCATCAGGATGCCCTCGTCCTCGTAGATGTCCGAGGCGGGCTGGGTGGAGCCGGAGCAGAGGTGCCCCACCACGAACTTGATGCCCTGGTTGACCACCTGGTTGGCCACGGCCACGGCCTGCTTGGGCTCGCAGACGTCGTCCATGAGCACGGCATCGAGCTGCATGCCGTTGACGCCGCCGGCGGCGTTGATGCGCTCCACCGCCATCTTCGCGCCTATCATCTGCATGTCGCCATACTGGGCAACCGGTCCGGTGATGGGACCGACCACGGCGATCCTGAGATCCTCCGCCTGGGCGGCGCCGGCGCCCAGCAGCGCCGTTCCGAGTGCCAGTGCGGTCAGCGTCTTCTGCAACGGTTTCATGGTTATTGTTCCTCCCGGAGGATGTTTGGCGAATCCGTGGTGGCTGTCCCGGCGGCCGTAACCCGGTCCGCCATGCAATGAAAATTGAAATTATAACAACACCAAAGGGGGCGCAAGAGTACACCGTGCGACGCTCCCGCCCATCGCCCCGCAGTGAGGGGAGGGCGCGAAGAAAAGACAGCAGCGTCCTGTCCGCGGGCTGCACGGATTACACGGGTTACTTGGGGTTTATCCGAATAACGACACCAGCCCGGATCGGAACCTCCCTTTGCATAGCATCGACAAAAACCCGGCTGAACCATAGTCGCGGACCGGCCATGAGAAGCAGCGAATCGGTGGGATCTGCGGATGGCATGTTCTTTTCTGCGCACCCTTCGTGTCGCCGTGATGAATGACAGTACAACATGCATGGGATTGTCGATCCGATTTGTCATGCCATGCCCGATGGGCTACAAAAGGGGCCTGGAACCCAGTGCCAGCGTTCCTGACCCGCCGGGACGGAGCGAGAGATGACCGTTCGTGCGAATGCCCGGTGTTGCCCGTGTCGGCCCCCGGGCATCCCCACCGATCGTCATCCTGGCCTTTCCCTGCGCAGTACAGACCATGAATAAGGTCAACCGACCAGGAGGAGACTCATGTACAAAGCCTTGAAACTGCTTTCCGCGGCTGTTCTCAGCCTTGGACTCGCGGTGCCTGCCACCCAGGCTCAGGCGGAAACCTTCATCACTATCGGTACCGGTGGTGTGACCGGCGTCTACTACCCCACCGGCGGCGCCATCTGCCGGCTCGTGAACAAGGGCCGGAAGGAGCACGGCATCCGCTGCTCGGTGGAGAGCACCGGCGGCTCGGTCTACAACATCAACACCATCCGCGCCGGTGAGCTCGATTTCGGCGTGGCCCAGTCCGACTGGCAGTACCACGCCTATCACGGCACCAGCAAGTTCGAGGAGCAGGGCCCGTTCGGGGAGCTGCGAGCGGTCTTTTCCGTTCACCCCGAACCGTTCACCGTGGTGGCCCGCGCCGACTCGGGTATCACCAACTTCACCGATCTGAAGGGCAAGCGGGTCAACGTGGGGAATCCCGGCTCGGGCCAGCGCGGCACCATGGAGGTGGTGATGGCAGCCATGGGCTGGACCATGGATGACTTCTCGCTGGCCTCCGAGCTGAAGGCGGCCGAGCAGTCCAAGGCCCTGTGCGACAACAAGATCGACGCCATGGTCTACACCGTGGGCCACCCCAGCGGTTCCATCCAGGAGGCCACCACCGCCTGTGACAGTGTGCTGGTGACGGTGGACGGTCCGGTGATCGACAAACTGGTGGCCGACAACGCCTACTATCGCAAGGCCGTCATCCCGGGCGGCATGTACCGCGGCAACGACCAGGACGCCGTCACCTTCGGTGTCGGCGCCACCTTCGTCACCTCCACCAAGGTTTCGGATGACGTGGTGTACAACCTGGTCAAGGCGGTGTTCGAGAACTTCGACGACTTCCGCCGTCTCCATCCCGCCTTCGAGAATCTGAAGAAGGAGGAGATGGTCAAGGATGGTCTGTCCGCTCCCCTGCATCCCGGCGCCGAGAGGTACTACAAGGAAGTCGGGCTGCTCTGACCCGGCATGGGGAACCCGGCCGGCGGGCCCTGCTCCCGCCGGCCGGTCCTGATCGTCTGCGGGGGTGGGCTGCGGAGGGCTGTTCCTGTCCCTGTCGACTCCGCCCTGTTGATCGCACAGCGGCAAGCCGGCCGCCATGCCCGCCCGGCCGCTGTCGAAACCGGCCTAGGAGCCTGTCGGACTTGAGCGATCGTAGCGAGCCGAGTGGGAGAGCGAGGACAGATGGAACCGATTTTGAGGCGCATAGTGGATCTATGTAACGAAAAATCGGTCCCATATGGGCCGCTGTCCCGCCGGCGCAGTAGATCAGTCTCAAGTCCGACAGGCTCCTAGGGGAGACTGCCAATGAGCGCGGAGAATGCCCGCAAGCCCATTGTCGATGAGGATTCGCTCCAGGACCTCGTCGCCCAGGCCGATACCGGCGCACGTCAACCGGGCGGCTTCGCCGGACGGCTCCTGGTCGCCATTCCGCTGACCTGGTCCCTGTTTCAGCTCTGGTATGCCTCGCCGCTGCCGTTCATCTTCAGGTTCGGCGTCCTCAACGATACCGAGGCGCGGGCCATTCACCTGGCCTTCGCCCTGTTCCTGGCGTTCACCGCCTACCCGGCATTGAAGCGCTCCCCGCGCGACCGGATCCCGGTCCAGGACTGGGTGTTTGCGCTGGCGGGCGCCTTCAGCGCCGCCTACATATTCCTCTTCTACAGCGAACTGGCGGACCGGGCCGGCGCGCCCACCACCTTCGACCTGGTGGTGGCTGTGAGCGGCATGATCCTGTTGCTGGAGGCCACCCGGAGGGCCCTCGGGCCGCCGCTGATGGTGGTGGCCGGCGTGTTCCTGCTCTACACTTTCGGCGGCCCGTACATGCCGGACGTGATCGCCCACAAGGGCGCGAGCCTGACGAAGGCCATGTCCCACCAGTGGCTGACCACCGAGGGCGTGTTCGGCGTCGCGCTGGGCGTCTCCACCAGCTTCGTGTTCCTGTTCGTCCTGTTCGGCGCCCTGCTGGAGAAGGCCGGCGCCGGCAACTACTTCATCAAGGTGGCCTTCTCCCTGTTGGGTCACCTGCGCGGCGGACCGGCGAAGGCGGCGGTGGTCTCCTCGGCCATGACCGGTCTCATCTCCGGTTCCTCCATCGCCAACGTCGTCACCACCGGCACCTTCACCATCCCGCTGATGAAGCGGGTGGGATTCCCGGCCTACAAGGCAGGCGCCGTCGAGGTGGCCTCCAGCACCAATGGCCAGTTGACACCGCCCATCATGGGTGCGGCGGCGTTCCTGATGGTGGAGTACGTGGGCATCTCCTACCTGGAGGTGATCAAGCACGCCTTCCTGCCGGCCATCATCTCCTACATCGCCCTGGTCTACATCGTCCATCTCGAGTCGCTCAAGGCCGGCATGGAGGGATTGCCGCGCCGCCACCGGCGCACCCTGGTCCAGGGCCTGCTCGGCTTCCTCACCGTGTTCATCGGCCTGATGGCCCTCACAGCGGTGGTCTACTACGGCATCGGTTGGCTCAAGGATGTCTTTGGCGAAGCCTCGGTCTGGATCGTCTCCTCGCTGGCGCTGGCCGCCTACGTGGGGCTGGTGTGGCATGCAGCAAAGTACCCGGAGCTGGAGGCGGACGATCCCAATGCCGAGATCCTGGAACTGCCCGAACCCGGACCCACGGTGAAGTCGGGGCTCTACTTCCTGCTGCCCGTGGTGGTGCTGGTCTGGTGCCTGACCGTGGAGCGCTTCTCGCCGGGCCTGTCGGCCTTCTACGCGACCCTGTTCATGATCCTGATCGTCGCCACCCACCGGCCCCTGCAGTCCTTTTTCCGTGGCCGCGGCCGGCTGGCGGAAGCGGCCCGGCAGGGTTTCGACGACCTGGCGCAGGGGCTCATCATCGGCGCCCGCAACATGATCGGCATCGGTGTGGCGACCGCGGCGGCGGGCATCGTGGTGGGTACGGTCACCCTGACCGGCATCGGGCTGGTGATGACCGAGTTCGTGGAGTTCATCTCGGGCGGCAACATCATGCTGATGCTGCTCTTCACGGCGGTCATCAGCCTGCTGCTGGGCATGGGTCTGCCCACCACCGCCAACTACATCGTCGTCTCCACCCTGATGGCTCCGGTCATCGTGACCCTGGGCGCGGAAAACGGGCTGCTGGTACCGCTCATCGCCGTACACATGTTCGTCTTCTACTTCGGCATTCTGGCCGACGACACGCCGCCGGTGGGGCTGGCGGCCTTCGCCGCGTCGGCCATCGCCCAGAGCGATCCCATCCGCACCGGCCTGCAAGGCTTCGGCTACGATATCCGCACCGCCATCCTGCCGTTCCTGTTCATCTTCAACACCGAACTGCTGCTCATCGGCATCGAGGGCTGGTTCCACCTGCTGCTGACCATCGCCAGCGCGGTGGTGGCCATGCTGGTATTCGCCGCCGCCACCCAGCGCTTCATGCTGGTGAAGAACCGGCTGTGGGAGACCCTGGCGCTGCTGCTCATCTCCTTCACCCTGTTCCGCCCCGGATTCTGGTGGGACATGATCTACCCGCCGATGATCGAGGTCGAACCCACGCGCATCGAGGCTGTCGCCGCGTCGATGCCGGCCGGCGGCAAGCTGTACCTGAGCGTGGCCGGCGAGACCATCGACGGAGATTTTGTCAGCAAGCTGGTCCAGCTGCCGCTGGGTCCCGCGGGTCCCGGGGCCCAGCGGCTCGCCCATGCCGGCATCGAGCTTCGCACCGAGGGCGACCAGGTGTTCGTGGACAATGTCATCTTCGGCAGTCCCGCCGCCGAGGCCCGGGTGGACTTCGACTGGGAAGTGCTTGGACTGCAGGAGCCCGCCGACATTCCGCCCAAGCAGATCATGTACCTGCCGGCGATAATCCTGCTGGGACTGGTCATCGTCAGCCAGCGCAGCCGCCGCGCCCGCCTGCAGCCGGTACCGGCGACGGAGTGAGGTGAGAGGCTGGTCGAAAAGTACACACCACGAAGGCACGGAGGATACGAAGAAAAGACGAAAATGAGATTACCGCAGATTTACGCTGATTGGCGTTGATTCCTGTGGTCGATTACGGGATTGCTTAACGACAATCCGGTTGCGGTGTTTTGAAAGCGGCGTGCCATCGGCTGCAAACGGGCAACCAGGGGACGACAGCGCAACCCTCATCCGGATATAAAAAATCAGCGTCAATCAACGTAAATCTGCGCTTAAATGGTCTTTTCTTCGTGTCCTCCGTGCCTTCGTGGTGATATTTTCTCAACAACGCTCCGGAGGCGGCAATCATGTACCGGGATATCCTGTTGTGCGTGGACCTGGAGGATGAGAGCAGCTGGCGCAAGGCCCTGCCCACGGCGGTGGAGTATTGCCGGGCCTTCGGCTCGAGGCTGCACGTGCTCACGGTGATCCCGGACTTCGGGTTGAGCCTGGTGTCCCAGTACTTCCCCGAGGACTACGAGGCGAAACTCCTGGAGCAGGCCGGGGCGCGGCTGCACGAGCTGGTGCGCGAGCGGGTGCCGGAGGAGGTGAAGGTGCAGCACATCGTCGCCCAGGGCACCATCTACCACGAGATCATCCAGGCGGCGGATCAGGTCGACGCGGATCTCATCGTCATGGCCTCCCACCGTCCCGAGCTGGAGGACTACCTCATCGGTCCCAATGCCACCCGCGTGGTGCGCCACTGCAACCGTTCGGTGCTGGTGGTGCGCAACTGAGGCATGGGACCACGCGGCCCGATCGTCCGGTTGCCCTCCAGGGCGGGCGGATGGCCGGCGCCGAGGTTGCGCCGGGCCGCTCCGGGCTCCATAGCAAGGAAGAACCATCGCCATGTTCAAGACCATACTCGTCCCGGTGGATCTGAAGGACACCCCGCTGGCCCGCAAGGCCATGGCCATCGCGGTTGACCAGGCGCGCCAGGAGAACACCGGCCTGCACCTGATCTCGGTGTTGCCCGGCTTCGGGATGCCCATCGTGGCTTCCTACTTCCCCTCCGCGGCGATGCGCGAGGCGAAGAAGGAGATACGCGCCAAGCTCAAGGCCTATGCCGAGCAGCATGTCCCGGAGGATGTCCAGGTGGCGGTAGCCGTGGCCGAGGGCAATCCCTACGAGCAGATCCTGAAGCAGGCGAAAAAGATCGGGGCTGATCTGATCGTCATGCCCAGTTATGCCAAGCGGGGTGGCGACGAGGTTCTGCTCGGCTCCTGTGCGTCCAAGGTCGTGCGTCACGCCCACTGCTCGGTGGCCGTGGTCCGGGTGTGAGCTGTTTAAGGGAACGGGAAACGGATGAAGGGCACAAGGGATGTCCTCCGCCGGGCGCCGTCGGGTAGGGTGCGCCGTGCGCACCGGATCTGCTGAACCGGGATTTCCATGAGTCACGTCTTCTACCGCAATCCCTACAAGAAGTACCCCGTGGTCGCCCGCGGCAAGGGCATCTACCTCTACGACAGGCAGGGCAAGCGCTACCTGGACGGCTGTGGCGGGGCGGTGGTCTCCGCCATCGGTCACCATGTTCCGGAGGTGGTCGAGGCCATCAAGGCCCAGCTCGACTCGGTGGAGTTCGCACACACCAGCCAGTTCACCAACGATCCCCAGGAGGAGCTGGCGGAGTTGTTGGCCGAACGGGCGCCGGGCGGACTCGACTTCACCTATTTCGTCTCCGGGGGTTCCGAGGCGGTGGAGTCGGCACTGAAGATGGCTCGCGCCTACTGGGTGCAGATGGGTCGGCCCGAGAAGTGGATGGTCATCGGCCGCGAGCAGAGCTACCACGGCAACACCCTGGGGGCGCTGGCGGTCGGTGGCAACCTGTGGCGCCGGGCCATCTACGAACCCATGCTCTACCCGCGGCCGCGGGTGGCCCCCTGCTACTGTTACCGCTGCCCCTTCGGCAGGCACCCGGAGAGCTGCTCGCTGGAGTGTGCCGACGATCTGGAGCGGGCCATCCAGGAGGTGGGCCCGGAAAAGGTCTCGGCGTTCATCGCCGAACCCATCGTGGGGGCGACCGCGGGGGCGCTTACGCCGCCGGCGGGCTACTTCCAGCGCATCCGTGAAATCTGCGATCGCCACGATGTACTGTTAATCGCCGACGAGGTGATGACCGGGCTCGGCCGCACCGGGGCCTGGTTCGCCATGAAGCACTGGGGCGTGGTGCCCGATCTCATGTGCCTGGCCAAGGGTCTGGCAGCGGGTTACGTGCCCGTCGGCGCCACCATGGTCCACCACCGCATCAATGACACCTTCCACAACCGGCGCAGCGTCTTCCAGCACGGCCACACCTACATGGGGCACCCGCTGGCGGCGGCCGCCGGGGTGGCGGTCATCCGCTACATGAGCGAGCACAAGCTCGTGGATCGCAGCCGCAAACTGGGCAAGTACCTGCGCGAGCAGCTCCAGGCCACCTTCGGTGATCATCCCCACGTGGGGGAGATCCGCGGCCGCGGCCTGTTCGTCGGCATGGAGTTCGTTCGGGACCGTGACAGCCGGGCGCCCTTCGAGCCGGAAACCGGCTTCCACAACCTGGTGGGCGACGCGGCCTTCGAGCTGGGTCTGATTCTCTACCCAACCGGCGGCACCATCGACGGCCGCCGCGGCGATCATGTCCTCATCGCCCCACCGTTCATCATCACCCGCAGCCAGATCGACCGCCTGGTGGGGATCCTCGGCCGCGCCCTGGACCAGGCGACGAAACAGGTGGCGGGCGGGAAATGAGATTTCACCACGGAGGCACGGAGGGCACGGAGACAGAGCTGGTTAACCGTGGATTACATTGATTTGCGCGGATTTTATCGACGAGTCCTGAATTGTCGCCGGACACTCCGCGGAACGTGCGTATTGCGAGGCGGGTGTCCTGGCGTTCCGGGCCAGACGCCAGCATCGTTCCGCCACCCAACCCGTCGGATTGCACGAACAAGCACCATAATCCGCGGTTAACGTCTATGCGTCTTTACTCCGTGCCTCCGTGGTGAAATATCGTTTTAACGAGTCAGAAGAGCATGTCGAAACCAGTCTTTGAGGCGGGCGGGGAGGTGATGCTCACCGTGGCGCCGAACGGCGCGCGGCGGGGGCGGGCGGATCATGCCGCGATTCCCCTGACGCCGGAGGAGATCGCCGCCGAGGCATGCGCCTGCGAGGCGGCCGGGGCGGCCATCCTTCACCTGCACGTGCGCGACGGTAACGGCGCCCATTCGCTCGATCCGGGTCGCTACCGCGAGGCCATGGCGGCGGTGGCCGGAGTCTGTGGCCTGGTGGTGCAGCCCACCACCGAGCGTGCCGGCCGGTTCGGGCCGGCGGAGATGATGGCGGTCCAGCGGGCGCTTGCCCCGGAGATGATCTCGCTGAACCTGCAGGAACTGCTGGGCGGGGGGAGCGGGCCGGAACAGGCTGCGGCGCGGGATTTTCTGGTGGAAATTCATGCCGCCGGGACGATACCCCAGTACATCGTCTACGCGCCCGAACAACTGGAGCGGCTGCGCGCTTGGTGGGATCAGGGCTGGATTCCCCAACAGAATCCCTATGTGCTGCTGGTTATCGGCCGCTACGCCGGTCCCCCCGGCAGTCGCTCCGACCTGCTGGCCTGGCTGCCCCTGTTGCCTGCGGCGTGGACCTGGAGTGTGTGCGCCTTCGGTCCCGAGGAGCTGGCGATCAACGCCCTGGCGGCGCTAGCGGGTGGTCACTGCCGGGTGGGGTTCGAGAACAACCTGGAACGCCGCCCCGGGGAGCTCCTGGCCAGCAACAGCGACCAGGTGGAGCGTCTCGGCGGTGTGCTCGCCGAGCTCGGCATCGCGCCGGCCACCGCCGCCCGGGTCCGGGCCCGATTCGGGATCGAAAGACCATGACACGGCACTACAGCACCTGTCCCCTGGACTGCCCCGGCGCCTGCGCCCTCGCGGTGGAGGTGGAGGACGGACGCCTGGCCCGTATCGGCGGCTGGAAGGCGCACCCCTTCACCCGCGGTGTCATCTGCGGGAAGGTGAGCCGCTACCGCGAGATCCAGGAGGGTGAGCGTATCCTCCGGCCGCTCCTGCGGGATGGGCCGAAGGGGAGCGGCCGGTTTCGCGAGGCGGACTGGGACGAGGCCCTGGGGGTTGCGGCAGAGCGCCTGCGGACGGCGATGGCGCGCCACGGGCCCCAGACCGTGCTGCCTTATTACTATGGCGGCACCATGGGCGTGGTGCAGCAGAAGGCCGTGGAGCGTCTGGCCCACCATGCGGGATTCTCTCGCCTCGGGCGGACCATCTGCTTCCCCATCGCGGAATCGGGCTGGCTGGCCGGGGTGGGCGCCGCCATCGGTCCTGCGCCCGAGGAGGCGGTTGAGAGCGACCTGGTGGTGCTGTGGGGCATCAATGCCGTCTCCACCCATGTCAACTTCATGACGCTGGTGAAAGCGGCGCGCCGCAGGGGCGCGCGGCTGGTGGTGGTGGATCCCTACCGCACCCGCACGGCCCGACTCGCCGATGTCCATCTCAATCCCCGTCCCGGCACCGATGCCGCGCTCGCCTGCGCGGTGATGCAGGTGTTGCTCGAGGAGGGATTCGCCGATCGGGATTACCTGGCACGTCATACCGATTTCGACGCCGGGGTGGAGGCCCATCTCGCCACCCGGACGCCGGAGTGGGCCGCGGCCATCACCGGGCTGGAGGCGGAGACGATCCGGGCGTTTGCCCGTAGCTACGGGCGCGCCGCACGGCCCTTCATCCGCATCGGCCTGGGGATGAGCCGCCAGCGCAACGGCGCGGTCAACGTTCATGCCGTCTCCTGCCTGCCGTCGGTGACCGGGGCCTGGCCCCGGCGCGGCGCGGGAGCATTGTTCGCCACCGGCGCCGCGTTCCGGGTGGATGATGGTCCGGTGCGGCGCACCGACCTTGCGGACCCCGCAGTGCGGGAGCTGGACATGAGCCGTCTGGGCCACTGGCTCACCGACCCGGGGCTGGAACCGCCGTTGACGGCCCTGCTGGTATTCAACGCCAACCCGGCCGGTTCCTGCCCGGATCTGGGGCGGGTCCATGCCGGGCTGGCACGGGAGGATCTCTTCACCCTGGTGCACGAGCAGGTCATGACCGACAGCGCACGGTTCGCCGACGTGGTGCTCCCGGCCACCACCTTCCTGGAGCATCCGGATCTCTATAAATCCTACGGCCAGTACACCCTGCAGCTGGCGGAGGCGGTGCTGCCTCCGACCGGTGCGGCGCGCTGCAACCACGAGGTGATCAACGCCCTGGCGCGGCGTCTGGGGATCGACGGGCCGGATTTCAGCGGCGACAGCGCGGAGATGATCGACCGGGTGCTGGCGGCGTCGGGACTGCCGCCGCGCCCGGAGCTGGCCCGGCGGCACTGGATCGACTGTGCACCACCGGAGGCGGAAGCCCACTTCCGCGCGGGCTTCCCCCAGCCCGACGGACGTTTCCGATTCCGGCCGGAATGGGCCGATCCGGCCATGCCGGTGCTGCCCGACCACTGGCCGGTCAACCTCCGCGATCAGCCGGAAGCCGCGCGCTATCCCCTCGATTTCATGACGCCGCCGGCCCACGAGGTGCTCAATACCACCTTCAGCGCCACCCCTTCGGCCGCCCGGCGGCTGCCGCCACGGCTCTGGATCCACCCGGAGGATGCGGCAGCGCGCGGCATCGCCGACGGCGACGGGGTGGCCGTCTACAATGACTTGGCGCGCCTGCATCTGGTCGCCCGGGTGACCACGGATGTGCGCCCCGGGCTCACCTTGTGCGAGTCCAATTTCCGCAGCGGGGATTTTCCGGGTCCGGGGAACCTCAACCACCTCGCCCATGGCGATCCGGTGGCGCCCCGGGGCGGGCCGGCCTTTCACGACAACCGGGTGGAGGTGGTTCGGGTGGTGTCCTGAGCCCGGCCTCCCGATGTGCAGCGCAGACGCATCGGGCGCGGCATGGCGGCCGTGCGCAAGGGCTGCCCGCATGGCGGTTGCGCGAGGAGCCGGGATTGCGCCGGCCCGGCTGCGCGAGTTCCGCACCACCCTCCGACCGAGACCGGTGACGGGGAAGCGGCTGCGGATAACCCTGCGATCCGCGAGCCAATGTGGCCTCCGATTGACGAAGCGCAAGGAATCCGGCCTCTGGTTGGCGTAAGGTGAGGCGCTCTCAAGAGGCCATAAATTCCATTAATATCATTGGGTTGTGGATTTTATTTGCTTTAAGTCCAGACGGTCGACTGAGATTTGTCAGATTCTGCATTGAAGTCTTCCGGGTTGTCAGTATCGACCCGTTTCACTACCATATTGCAGGTTTTTATCTATTAGAAAGTGGTGAACTGTTAATCGCTTGGGCGCAGTCCTCAAGTGCACACATCGGAGACCTGGGGTAATGAGTAACGAGGGTGTAGATAAGGGCCGGCGCCGCCTCCTCATCGGGGCGACCACGGCCATGGGCGCGGTGGGCGCCGCCTATGTGGCGGTACCGTTCATCAAATCCATGTCGCCCAGTGCCAAGGCACGGGCGGCGGGCGCTCCGGTGGAGGCGGACATCAGCAAGCTCGAACCGGGCCAGCGCATCACCGTGGAGTGGCGCGGCCAGCCGATCTGGCTCGTGAGCCGCACCGAGCAGAACCTGAGCGATCTGGAAACGCTCCGCGATACGCTCGCGGATCCCGATTCCGAGGTGCCGCAGCAGCCCGACTACTGCAAGAACGCCACCCGCTCCATCAAGCCTGGCGTGATGGTTGCCATCGGCATCTGCACCCACCTGGGCTGCTCGCCCACCTACCGGCCCGATGCAGGCGCCGAGGATCTGGGCGGCGCGGAATGGAAGGGCGGCTTCTTCTGCCCCTGCCACGGCTCCAAGTTCGACCTGGCCGGGCGGGTCTACAAGGGCGTGCCCGCACCCACCAACCTGGTGATTCCGCCGCACAAGTATCTGTCCGACACCGTGATTCTGGTCGGTGAAGATGGGGAGGCCGCCTGATGAGCAGTCTGATGAACTGGATTGACGAGCGGTTCCCGCTCACCAAGGTGTGGAAGGAACACCTGTCCGAGTACTACGCGCCGAAGAACTTCAACTCCTGGTACTTCTTCGGCTCCCTGGCCCTGCTGGTGCTGGTCCTCCAGATCGTGACCGGCATCTGGCTCGCCATGAGCTACAAGCCCGATGCGAAGCTCGCCTTCGACTCCGTCGAGTACATCATGCGCGACGTGGAGTGGGGCTGGCTCATCCGCTACATGCACTCCACCGGGGCCTCCGCCTTCTTCCTGGTGGTCTACCTGCACATGTTCCGCGGTCTTCTCTACGGCTCCTACCGCAAGCCGCGCGAGTTGCTCTGGATCCTCGGCGTCGTCATCTACCTGGCGATGATGGCCACCGCCTTCTTCGGCTACCTGCTGCCGTGGGGCCAGATGTCCTACTGGGGCGCGCAGGTGATCGTGAACCTGTTCGCGGCGGTGCCCTATGTCGGTCCCGATCTGGCGGTCTGGGTCCGCGGCGACTTCGTCATTTCCGATGTCACCCTCAACCGCTTCTTCGCCTTCCACTTCCTGCTGCCGTTCATCCTGGTGGCCCTGGTGTTCCTGCACATCGTGGCGCTGCACAAGGTGGGTTCCAACAACCCCGACGGCGTCGAGATCAAGAAGGGGCCCAAGGGCAACCGCTGGAGCGATACCGCGCCGGCCGACGGCATTCCCTTCCACCCCTACTACACGGTGAAGGATATCTTCGGCGTGGGCGTGTTCCTCATCCTCTTCGCGGCGGTCCTGTTCTTCGCCCCGGAGATGGGTGGTCTGTTCCTCGAGCATCCCAACTTCACCCCCGCCGACCCGCTCACCACGCCGGAGCATATCGCGCCGGTCTGGTACTTCACCCCCTACTACGCCATGCTGCGCGCCGTTCCGCCCATGTTCGGCTCCCAGTTCCCCGGCGTGGTGGTGATGTTCGCTGCGATTGCGGTGTTCTTCATCCTGCCGTGGCTGGACCGCAGCCCGGTGAAGTCCATCCGTTACAAGGGTCCGCTGTTCAAGTTCTGGATCGCGCTGTTCGCGATCTCCTTCGTGGTCCTGGCCTGGCTCGGCATGCAGCCGGCGACCGATCTGCTGACCAACCTGGCGCGGCTGTTCACCGTGGTGTACTTCCTGTTCTTCCTGCTGATGCCGTGGTACAGCAAGATCGACAAGACCAAGCCGGTTCCGGAGCGGGTGACCGATTAAAGGGGTTCGTGAACGATGAAAAAGATCATTCTTGCAAGTCTGCTGGCCTTCGCCCCGCTGGTCTCCCTGGCCGCCGGTGCCGGTCCGCATCTGGATAAGGCCGGGATCGACCTCGAGGACAAGGCGTCCCTGCAGCGGGGTGCCGGCCACTTCTTCAACTACTGCGTCGGCTGCCACTCCCTGAAGTTCATGCGCTACAACCGCATGGGGGAGGACCTGGGCATCTCCGACGAGGTGCTGAAGAGCACCATCCTGCCCTCCTACAAGAAGGCGGGTGACACGGTTACCATTTCCATGCCCGAGGATCTGGGCAAGAAGTGGTTCGGCAAGGCGCCGCCGGATCTCTCCGTCACCGCCCGCTATCGCGGCACGGACTGGATCTACACCTATCTGCGCACCTTCTACCTGGATGAGAAGCGCCCCTACGGCGTGAACAACCTCGTCTTCCCCGACGTGGGCATGCCCCATGTACTGTGGGAGCTGGAGGGCGCGAAGAAGGCGGTCTACAAGACCGAGACAGATGCCGAGGGCAACGAGCACCAGGTGTTCGAGGGTTTCGAGCAGGTCAAGCCCGGCAAGATGACCTCCGCCGAGTACGACCGCTTTGCCCGGGATCTCACCAACTTCCTTACCTATGTGGGCGAGCCGGTACGGGTGGAGCGCGAAAAGATGGGAATCTGGGTTATCCTATTCCTGCTCGTCTTCACTGGAGTGGCCTATCTGCTCAAGAAGGAGTACTGGAAGGACGTGCACTGACCGCCTGCCGGCCGGGGCGGGTTTCGTGCCCCGGGTGCATCTCTTCCTGGTTGTACTGAACCGAGGGGGGGCGGGGCATAACCCCGACCCCCCTCGGTCGTTTGTGTTCAATCTGATTGGAGGACCGTGATGGCGGTCGTGGCCAACAAGCGCTCGGTAATGCATCTCTACTCTGATCCCGTGGATCCCTTCAGCCACCGCGTTCGCGTCGTGCTGGCGGAAAAGGGGGTCAGCGTCGAGATAGTGGACGTTGATCCGGACAACAAGCCTGAAGATCTGCATGATCTGAACCCCTACGACACGGTGCCCGTGCTGGTGGACCGTGACCTGGTGGTCTACCAGTCGCGCATCATCATGGAATACCTGGACGAGCGCTTTCCTCATCCACCCCTGATGCCGGTCTATCCCGTGGCCCGCGCCCAGAGCCGGTTGATGATCTACCGCATCGACCGGGACTGGTATGCGCAGATGAAGCAGATCCAGGCCGGACCCGAGAAGGCGGCCCAGCAGGCCCGCAAGGTGCTCCGCGACAGCCTGACCACCCTGGCGCCGCTGTTCGAGAAGCAGCCCTTCTTCCTTGGCGAGGAGTTCTCGCTGCTGGATTGCGCCCTGCTGCCGGTCCTGTGGCGGTTGCCGGCCCTGGGGGTGGAGCTGCCGCCCCAGGCGCGGGATCTCGAGGCCTATGCCAAGCGCATGTTCCAGCGGGAAAGCTTCCGCGCCAGCCTGAGCGGGCGGGAGAAGGAGATGCGCAACTAGTGTGCTGTTTCACCCTTGCAGGCGCATTCAGCGCGCCGTTGCAGGGCCATCCGCGGTGTCGCGCCTGCTTGTGAAAGAGGGTCTGCCCTTCCTGCGCAAGCGCGCCTTGCATCCGACCGGTCAGCGACTCGCAGAATGTATCGAAATCTGGCTCGTCCGCAGGATCCATGGGTGGATGTTTCGCTCGCAGAGAGCGCCAGGTGCATGATGCGCATGGACAAATGGTGGCGGCGAGCTGAATTTGCCGGGTTGTTTTTTCCCGCAACGCAATTTCTTGCTCTCGCCAAGGCGCCAAGAACGCCAAGGGCTTGGGAGAATGACGGAAGACGCGACGGGGAAGCCGATTGTTGACACTGCGGTGCAGAAGCACGGGATCATCAGCATCGTCAATCGGCTGGAAGAGAATTGCTGTGACCTTGGCGTTCTTGGCGTCTTGGCGAGAGGAAAGCTCTTCTCTCTGCGCCCATGAATTCTGCTGACGAGCCCGAAATCTATGGGTCACAGTACTAGTGCCATGACATCAAGCCGACCCTACCTTGTCCGCGCCCTCTACGAGTGGATCGTCGACAATGGAATGACCCCCCATCTGCTGGTGAATGCCGGCTATCCCGGCGCCGATGTTCCGGAGCGTTTCGTGGAGGAGGGGCGCATCGTCCTCAACGTGGCGCCACAGGCGGTCCGCGCACTGGATCTCGGCAACGAGGCCGTGCGCTTCAATGCCCGCTTCGGCGGCACGCCGACGGATGTCTACGTCCCCACCGGTGCGGTGCTCGCCATCTACGCGCGCGAAAACGGCCAGGGTATGGCCTTCCCCGAGGAAGAGCCCCCGCCCGAGCCGCCCAAGCCGCCGGAGGACGAGCCCCAGGGCAAGCCCCGCCGCCCCCACCTCAAGCTGGTGGACTGACGTCCGAAGGGTTGCGGGTGCCGGGACAGGACGGTCCCGCCACGGATTGGCGCAGATGCTTCCTGCTTTCAGACCGGAGCCGGAGCCCTGTTCCGCGGCCGTTTCCATGGTCGGGCCTGCGAGCCGGGGATCCGGTTGCAATAAACACCGATGTCAATCCGCGATTTGACGCCCCTGTCGTCGGATTCGATGGGTTCCGGGAAGCGGCGGCTCAGCGCTGGGGGCGGCGGAAGGGTACGACCACGTTGCCGGGCTGCTTGTAGTCGGGAATGTCGAGCTGCGGCGGCTCATAGGGGGCTGGGTCGGGCACGGATCCAGGCTCGGGCTCGGGCAGTCGCAGGTGCAGCACCCGGACACCCCGCATGGCCAATTCCCCCTCCCTTCGGGTGACGCCATTGTCACTGAAGGCGAAGTCGTAGATGCGCACCAGCGCCGGCATCCTCCGCCCCGGTTCCCGTTCCAGTCGCATCCGCTTCAGCGCCACCGTCTGATCCAGCAGTTGCAGCCGTCGCAGGCGGCAGGCCTGGTCGGCAAAGCGCACCGCCGCCTCCCGCGCCTGCAGACCCGTATGCCATGCGCGCCCCGCCAGGGCCACCAGGACGAAAAACCAGAACCAGTTCAGACTGTTCATGGGGTCAGTTTACCGTCGGGCGGTTGCCGGTTCATCACGAAGGTGCGAAGGTGTTGAAAAAAGGTGCCTGGCCGGGGCCCATGCTAGAGCAAGACCATCGGCTCCCTGCCCGTTGCGACCCGCACGCAAGTGTCGGCGTGGCGGTGGGGCTATTCTGCATCCGGTGATGGCCGCAATGTCCGTGGACGGCGGGGCGCGGTGGTGGAGGAAGTGCGATGATTGTCGCGGTCTGTGCCGACATTACCACCTTGAGGGTGGATGCCATCGTCAACGCAGCCAACCGCTGGCTGCGGCCGGGAGGCGGGGTGGATGGCGCCATTCACCGGGCCGCCGGTCCGGAGCTGGAGGCCGCCTGCGGGGCCATCGGCGGCTGCCCCACCGGCGAGGCAAGGGTCACGCCGAGGTTCGGGTTGCCGGCGCGCTGGGTCATACATACGGCGGGACCCGTGTGGCGCGGGGGCGGAGAAGGAGAGGCGTCGCTGCTGGCCCGCTGCTACACCAGCAGCCTGGAGGCCGCGTTGAACTGTGGCGCCCACAGTGTCGCCTTCCCGGCCATCAGCACCGGAGTCTACGGATTTCCCCGCGAGCGGGCCGCCGCCATCGCCCTCTCGGCCATGCGGGCGTACGAGTCGCGGTTCGCGCTGCTGGTGGCCTGCTGTTTCAACGTGCCGGATGCGCTGCTCTACCGGCGGCTGCTGACGCAGCCGCCGGTCTGAGCCGGATTCGGGGCAGGGGCGCGAACGTCAGTCGAGGTACTCGAAGACCTTGACCACCCTCTGCACGCCCTTGACCTGGCGGGCGATGGCCACCGCCTTGTCGGACTCCGCACGGCGGACCAGTCCCATGAGGTAGACGGTGCCGTTCTCGGTCACCACCTTCACGTTGTTGGCGTTGAAATTCTTCTCCGCGAACATGAGGGTTTTCACCTTGGTGGTGATCCAGGTATCGCTGGTGCGGGTCATGACGGAGTTGGGCGCCGAGAGGGTGATCTCGTTGACCACGCGCCGGACCTCGGGGTAGGAGCTGACGATGCGCTCGGCACGCTCGCGCAGCTCGGCGCGGGGCGCCTGGCCGGTCAGCAGCACCAGACCGTTGAAGCTGGTGGAGCTGATGTGGGTCTGTTCGTAGAGATCCTTGTCCGAGAGGATCGCGTCCAGGGTCTTCAGCTCGACGGCCTGGTCGTCCACCATGGTACCTGCCGTGCGACGATCGATGGCGACCGCCGTGCCGGTCGCGGCGGCCCCGCCGACGACCACCGGAGCGCAGGCCTGAAGCAGGGGGAAGATCAGCGCGCCCGCCAGGGCGGTCATGAGCAGTGTGCGGGTTTTCATGGGGTTTGAACCTCCTGTCCGAAGAGACGATGGTCGATGAGGTCGCACAGGCAGTGTATGGCCAGCAGGTGCACCTCCTGTATGCGGGCCGTGCTGGTGGCCGGCACCCGGATCTCCACATCCTCCTGACCGAGCAGGCCGGCGAGGGCGCCGCCCGCGCGCCCGGTCAATGCCACCACGCGCATGCCGCGATCGTGCGCCGCGTTGATCGCCTCGACGATGTTCGACGAGTTGCCGCTGGTGGAAATGGCCAGCAGCACGTCCGGCGGGTGGCCGAGGGCCCGTATCTGCTTGGCGAACACATCGTCGAAGCGGTAGTCATTGCCGATGGAGGTCAAGGTCGAGCTGTCGGTTGTCAGGGCGATGGCCGGCAGGCCGGGACGCTCCCGCTCGAAGCGGTTGAGCAGCTCCGAGGAGAAGTGCTGGGCATCCGCAGCCGATCCCCCGTTGCCGCAGGCCAGTATCTTGCCATCGCCGAGCAGGCTCTCCACCAGTATTTCGGCGGCCTGGGCGATGGCGGGAGCCAGAACCGCCGCCGCCTCGGTTTTTGTCTTGATGCTGTCCTGGAACAGACCCCTGACACGTTGTTCAAGTTCCATCGGTTCGTCGGTTTCCTGATTCTGCGTACTAGTGTACTGCGCCACCCTTGGAGGTGCTTTCAGAGTTCCCCGAAAGCGCCAGGACAAGGCGCGGTTCGCAGGCAATGGTTGTTTCCCTTGTCAAGCGCTGCAACGCAGTCATGGCGCTTTCGGGGAGCTCCCTGCGGGCGACTCGCTGAATGTGCCTCCAAGGGTGGCGCAGTACACTATTGTACTACCTGCCACGGGCCTGATTGGAGGTCGCCGGCGCTGCGGGGGTAGCGGGTGCCGCACCGGGAGTCGCTGACGGTTGGCGCCGGGACCGACTGGCATGGCGATCAGTCGGCGCCGAAGGCATCGCGGATCCAGTCGATGGCACCGCCGCCGCTGCCGGGCCCTATGGCGACCACGTCGAAGCGGCACGGGCCATCGGCGGCCTCGGGGTGAAGCTGCAGGTAGTGTCGGGCGGCAGCCAGGATGCGGGACATCTTGCGCCTGTCGACACTCTCCGCGCCGCTGCCGTAGCGGTCGCTGCGGCGGTAGCGGACCTCGACGAAGACCAGCGTGCCGCCCTCGCGCATGACGAGATCGATCTCGCCGCGACGGCTGTTGAAATTGCGCTCCAGCAGGCGTAATCCGGCGGCCGTGAGATGGCTGCAGGCACGCTCTTCGGCCTCGCGCCCCCGGTCCGCCGGGTGGGCACCGGAGCCGGGCGGGGTGTTCAAGGGCTGACCGTGTATTCGGGCTCGACGTCGGGTGTCGCAATGCCCTGCTCGAAGTGGGCCCAGACCAGCGACCGGTGCACCCGCCCGTCGGGATCCAGGCTGAGGAGGCCCGTGCGTCCGGGAATGCTCAGGGTGGGATCGCGGATCAGGGCCTGCAGACGGGGGACCAGCGTATAGGCGTCGAGTCCCAGGGCGAACAGGCGCGAGAAGCGTTCGGCTGAGTCGGGCCACAGCGCCATGAAGTGATCCTTGAGCGCGAGATCCTCGGGCCCGGGATCGATGATCCAGGGCAGATCGGCGAAGTGGATTCCGTCCATGTCCTGATCCGCTGAGGGATTGTGGCTGCCGCTGTAGAGATGGGAGGTGGCATACACCGGCAGGTCGCTGGCGTAGTAGAAGTCCAGCAGGGGCCGGATCTGCCGGGCATCGCGGGGGAAGGCGGCGAGGAATACGGCATCGGCGTCCTGGCGGCGCTGGGGCTGGAACTTCAGCTGCCGGCCCAGCTGGCCTGACAGCTGGCTGCGGCGCTGTTCGCTGTCGGTGATGTTGAGCAGGTTCTTCACCGAGTCGGCCAGGCTGTCGCCACTGTAGTACTGTGTCTCAGCCACGCTGCCGCCGGCCGCGTACCAGGCTTCCGTGAAGGCCTGTGCCACCCGTTCGCCCCATTCGCCGACGGGTACGAGGACTAGCATGCGCCGGTGGCCGTCATCCCAGGCGCGGCGGGCGGCCTCACGGGCATCGTCTTCCGGGGCGAGCCCGAACTGGTACAGTCCCGGGGGCGGTGGCGATACATCCACCCGGTTGAGGGCCAGGATCGGAATCGTGAGCTCGCCGCCCGTGACCAGGTCGGCCAGCTCCTCCTTGGTCAGCGGCCCCACCACCATTCCGGCACCGGCGGCCACCGCGGCCTCGTAGGCGGCGCGGGCGCCTCCCGCCCGGGTATCGTGCATCTGAACCTGGGGGGCGTTGCCGCCGTGGCTGTCGGAATAGTAGGCCGCCATGAAGCCCTCCCGCACGGCCTGCCCGATGGCGGCCAGTTCTCCGCTCAGCGGTAGCAGCAGCGCCAGCCGATCGGGGTACTGTGCCGGTGCGGCCGGGGTTTCCGGGCTGCCCAGGAGGTAGCGCTGGGCCGGGTGATCCGGGTAGCGGGTGCGCCAGTTGTCGAGCTCCCGCGCCTGCTGCGATGGGTTGCGGGCGAACAGCCGCTGCACCATGACCAGTTCCAGCCAGCCGCTGTAGGTGTCCGGAGCGGGCCGGGTGCGCTGTGCCGATAGCTGTTCGGGAGAGAGGCGGTTGAGGTCGGCCCAGATGGTGCGCTGGTTGGCGAGGATGGCCTCGGGGTTGGAGAGCAGGAAATCCAGGGCAATCCGCTCCCGCGCGGCATCCGTGAAGCGCCCGCTCCCCTCCAGGGCCTCGGCGCGGATACGGTGGTAGCGGCTCTCGGTGCGTGCATCGAGGGGCGCTTCCTCCAGGCCGCGGAGGCTCGCCAGCGCCGCCTCGGGATCGTCGTCACGCAGCTGCAGGGCGCCAACCACGATCGCCTGGCGTGCAGCGAGCGGGGGCGGCAGGGCGCCTCTCCCCAGCGTCTCCAGCGTGGCGCGTGCGGCGCCCTCGTCATCCGCTTCCAGCCAGGCTTCGGCGGCGCTCAGCAGCAGTGCCTCGCGGCGCGGCGGGGACGCGGCGTCGGCCAGTCGTCTATACTCTCGGGCCGCCTGCGCGGGTTGTCCCGAGCGCAGCAGGGATTCCGCCTGCGCTTCTCCGCCCGTGGGGGTGGTGGTGGCCACGGGGGTCATCCCGGTACAGCCGGCCAGGGCCAGGACCAGGCCCAGCAGGGCCGCTTGCAGAAGGTGACGAGTCATCGCGCTCATGGCGCGACAGTATCTAACAGCAACGGCATATTGCAAAGTTCGGGAGGGGGCGTGGCGACCGGGTCCGGGATTCTGTACATAGTGGCGACGCCGCTCGGCAACCTGGGGGACATGACCCCGCGAGCCGTAACGGTGCTGAGGGAGGTGGATCTCATCGCAGCGGAGGATACCCGCCACAGCACGCCCTTGCTGCGCCACTTCGCCATTGCCACGCCCATCACCTCCCTGCACGAGCACAATGAGGCCCAGCGCATCGCGGCGCTGCTGGATCGCCTTGAATCGGGGCAGTCCCTGGCCCTGATCTCCGATGCCGGAACCCCCCTGGTGAGCGATCCAGGCTATCTCCTGGTGCGCGAGGCGCGGGCGCGCGGACTGCGGGTCTCCCCGGTACCGGGTCCCAGCGCGCTGGTGGCGGCGCTGTCGGTGGCCGGATTGCCGGTGGATCGGTTCGTGTTCGAGGGATTCCTGCCGGCCCGTTCCGGGCCGCGCCGCGCCCGGCTTGGGGCGCTGGCCGGCGAGTCCCGCACCCTGGCCTTCTACGAGTCCCCCCATCGCATCCGCGAGACCCTGGCGGACATGGCCTCGGTCCTGGGCGGCGGGCGCGAGGCGGTCCTGGCCCGGGAGCTGACCAAGATTCATGAGACCGTGCGCGGGGGCGCCCTGGCGGAACTGGTGGAGTTGCTGGAGCGGGATCCCGATCAACGTCGCGGCGAGTTCGTGATCCTGGTCCACGGGGCTCCCGAACAGGCCGGCGGGGATGAGCGCGAGGGGGAGCTGGAGCGGCAGCTTGCGGTGCTGCTCCGGGAGCTGCCCTTGAAGCAGGCGGTGCAGCTGGCCGTGAAGCTCACCGGCCGGCGCCGCAACGAGGTCTACCGGCTGGCAATGCGGTTGAGCGAGGGTGATTGAGTGCGTGACGCCGATCACCCATCACCCATCACCCATCACGTGGTGAATGAATATCGCACCCTGGCGGCCGGCCGCTGGTATAATACCTGCGGGAGTCGGCCGGACAGCCGCGCCGCCTGCGGGCGGGGAGGAAAGTCCGGGCTCCACAGGGCAGGGTGCCAGGTAACGCCTGGGCGGCGCGAGCCGACGGAAAGTGCCACAGAAAACAGACCGCCCAAGCGCCCTCCGGGGCGCCGGCAAGGGTGAAAAGGTGCGGTAAGAGCGCACCGCGCCGGTGGCAACACTCGGCGGCACGGTAAACCCCACCCGGAGCAAGACCAAATAGGGGAGTCATGGCGTGGCCCGCGCCGCTCCCGGGTAGGTCGCTCGAGGCGCATGGTGACATGCGTCCCAGATGAATGGCTGTCCACGACAGAACCCGGCTTACAGGCCGGCTCCCTCTTTCTTTTCTCCTGTCCACGCGCGATCGGGTCGCTCCACGGCCCATCCCCCCGCTGCCGGGTCGCCAAGGCACCGGGTGAGCGCAAGCGTCGATCGGACCGCGAAACGGGCGCCGCTGTCTGCCAGCGGCGGGAAATCTCCAGGAGGCCGTGGCGCCTGGCCCCGATCGGGGAGAGCGAAACGATTGTCCGAAAAGCGCGGCTGAGGCCGTATGATGAGATTCTACTTGAACTTCCCTGACTAACCCCATGTGCTTGTGCCCAATGCTTTCGCGGGCGCAGCTCCCACCTTGTCTCGTGAGCGTAAGTTACTGTGTTAAAAGCAGTAAATTCCCCATTTTAGGGACCGATTCCCTTGACATTGATCTTGGCCGATACCTATAGTGTCGAAAAGTGGAATTAAGTGGGAAAAAATGGGCCGTCAGGCTCCGGGGGGTCGGGGTTGTTCCGAGGGATCACCAATCTCAATCTGGACGCCAAGGGGCGGATGGCCATGCCCACCCGCTACCGCGACCTGATCCTGGAGCGCTGCGACGGCCGCCTGGTGGTGACTATCGACACTGACGAGCGCTGCCTCCTTATCTATCCCATGCCCGACTGGGAGCTCATCGAGGGCCAAATCAACGCCATGGCCAACGTGAATCCCAGGGCCCGCCGTTTCCAGCGACTCCTGGTGGGATATGCCACGGAAACGGACATGGATACCAACGGACGACTGCTGCTGACCACGCCGCTGCGCCAGTACGCCGGACTGGACAAGCGTACGGTGTTGATTGGCCAGGGCAAGAAGCTGGAACTCTGGGACGAGGAGAACTGGAACATCCGCCGCGATACCTGGCTAGAAGAGACCACGCTCGGAGGCGAGGATCTGCCTCCCGAGCTGGCGACCCTGTCATTGTAAGCGGATGGTGGAAGTGGCGGTACATCACCCAGTCCTGTTCGGGGAGGTGCTGGAGGGGCTGGCCATACGCCCCCAGGGCATCTACGTAGACGGCACCTTCGGCCGCGGCGGGCATGCGCGGGCGATTCTGGAGCGGCTCGGACCCGAGGGGCGGCTTCTGGCCTTCGACAAGGATCCGGAGGCCGTGGCGGTGGCGCAGGCTGAGCTGGCCAACGATGAACGCTTCGCGATCGTGCGGGGGTCATTCGCGATGCTTGAGGCAGAGGTGGACAGCCGGGGCTGGACGGGCAGGGTGGATGGCATCCTCCTGGACCTGGGGGTCTCCTCGCCTCAGCTGGACGACGCCCGGCGCGGCTTCAGCTTCCTCCGCGATGGTCCGCTTGACATGCGCATGGACCCCGACAGCGGCATTGGCGCGGCCGACTGGCTGGCGCAGGCGGAGGAAGGGGAGATCGCGCAGGTGTTGCGCTCCTATGGCGAGGAGCGCCACGCCCGGCGCATCGCCCGGGCCATCGTCCGTGCCCGCGATGAGGAGCCCATCAGGACGACCGTCCGGCTGGCGGCGGTGGTGGCCGCGGCGAATCCTTCCCGTGAAAAGGGCAAGCACCCGGCCACGCGTGTCTTCCAGGCCATCCGCATCCATGTGAACCGTGAGCTCGAGGAGCTGGACGCGACCCTGGCGCAGGCGCTGGAAGTGCTCGCCCCGGGCGGGCGGCTCTGTGTCATCAGCTTCCACTCCCTGGAGGATCGGCGGGTGAAGCGCTTCATCCGCTCCCACGAGCGGGACACGCGCTACCCGGACGATCTGCCGGTTCCGGCCAGCGAGCTCCAGCCGCGCATGCGGGCGGTGGGGCGCTCGGTACGCGCCGGGCCCGGGGAGGTGGAGCGCAATCCACGCGCCCGCAGCGCGGTGCTGCGCGTGGCGGAGAAGCTGGCATGAACGGCCGGGGCGATACGCCGCCGCATGGCCGGGGCGCGCCGCGCGCGGTACGCGGCATCGGCCTCACCCGGGCGGAAGCGACCGCCGTCACGGTGTTGCTGGCATCGCTGTTGGGCTCGGCATTGGGTGTCGCCTACAGCAAGCATGTCAGCCGGCGGCTGTTCGTCGAGCTGCAGGGGTTGCAGCGGGTGCATGACCAGTTGAGCGAGGACTGGGGGCGGCTGCTGCTGGAGCAGAGTACCTGGGGGACCCACGGACGGGTGGAGTCCGAGGCGCGGGAGCGGCTGGGCATGGTTCTGCCCAGTCCCGATGCGGTGGTGATGGTGAGGCCATGAGCGGCGCGGAGCGGGAATACGCAGATTATCGCGGACGGCGCGTATTCGTGCTGGCCATGCTGGCGCTCGCCCTCGGAGCGCTGGGCTGGCGGCTCCTGGACCTGCAGGTGCTCGACCGGGACTTCTACCGTCACCAGGGTGACGCCCGCATGCTGCGTACGGTCACCATGCCCGCCCATCGCGGCATGATTACCGACCGCAACGGCGAGCCGCTGGCGGTGAGCACACCGGTGGCCACGGTCTGGGGCAACCCGCGCGAGCTGGCCGCAGCCCGCGCGAGCTGGCCCGAACTGGCGCGGACGCTGGGTCTGAGCCTGGAGGGTCTGGAGCGCACCCTGGCCGCCTACGCCGATCGGGAATTCTTCTATATCAAGCGCCAGGTGCCCCCGGAGGTGGCCGAGCGGGTCGAATCACTGGAGGTGCCGGGGGTCTACCTGCTCAAGGAGTACCGCCGCTACTACCCGGCGGGAGAGGTGGCCTCCCACGTGCTGGGCTTCACCGATGTGGATGACAGCGGCCAGGAGGGGATCGAGCTGGCCTATGAGCAGTGGCTGCGCGGCGTCCCGGGCAGCAAGCGGGTGCTCAAGGACGGTCGCCGGCAGACGGTCCAGGACGTGGAGCTGATCAGCGCCCCGCGCCCGGGCCGCGACCTGGCGCTGAGCCTTGATCTCAGGCTCCAGTATCTCGCCTACCGGGAGCTCAAGGTGGCCATCCAGGACAACGAGGCCCGCTCCGGCTCCATCGTGATCCTGGACGCCCGCACCGGCGAAGTGCTGGCCATGGTCAACCAGCCGTCCTTCAATCCCAACAACCGGGCCGGACTGACCGGGGGGCGCTACCGCAACCGGGCCGTGACCGATCCCTTCGAGCCAGGCTCCACCATGAAGCCCTTCGCCGTCGCCGCGGCCCTGGAGAGCGGCCAGTACACGCCGGAAACCCCGGTGGAGACCAGTCCGGGCTGGATGCGCGTGGGTCGCGACACGGTCCGCGATGTGCACAACTACGGCCTGCTGGACGTGGCCGGGGTGATCCGCAAGTCGAGCAACGTGGGTGTCAGCAAGATCGCGCTGTCCCTCCCGCCCGACCGGCTCTGGGGGCTCTACTCGCGGGTGGGGTTCGGCATGGTCTCGGCCAGCGGGTTCCCGGGCGAGACCAGCGGACTGCTGGGGGATTTCAGCCGCTGGCGTCCCATCGAGCAGGCCACCTTCGCCTTCGGCTACGGGCTGTCGGTCACCTCCCTGCAGCTGGCCCACGCCTATGCGGTCTTCGCTGCCGATGGCGTGCGCAACCCGGTCACGTTCCTCCGCCGGGATGATCCGGTCGAGGGTGAGCGCGTCATCGACCATCGGATCGTTGCGCAGATTCTGCCCATGCTGGAGTCGGTGGTGCAGGAGGGCGGCACCGCCACCAAGGCCGCCGTGCCCGGCTACCGGGTGGGCGGCAAGACCGGCACGGTACGCAAGGCCATCGCCGGCGGGTATTCGGAAGACCACTATATCGCCGTGTTCAGCGGCCTGGCGCCCATCAGCCAGCCACGGCTGGCGGCGGTGGTGATGATCAATGAACCCGGCGGCAAGGCCTACTACGGCGGCCAGGTGGCCGCGCCGGTCTTTTCCCGGGTCATGGCCGGCGCGTTGCGGCTGCTGAACATCGCTCCGGACGCAGAGCCGGAGCCGGGTGATGACGTGCGCATGGCCAGCGTCGACAAGGTGAAGCCATGATGGCCGCCGAACGGATTCCCGCGGGCGTGCCCCTCGGCCGGCTCCTGGAGGGCATGGCCCTGCTGCTGCCGGGCCAGGACCGCGAGGTGACGGGGCTGGCGCTGGACAGCCGCGCCGTGGTGCCCGGGGATCTGTTCTTCGCCGTGGCGGGGGAGACCCGGCATGGTGGCGAGTATGCGGCCCAGGCCGTGAATGCCGGCGCCGTCGCGGTGGTCTGGGAGAAGGGCGAGGGGTTGCCCGCGGTCCCCCCGGCACTGAGCGTCGCCGGCCATCCGGAGGTGCCCGTCATCGGTGTGGATCGTCTCGCCCTGCGGGCCGGGGTGATCGCCGACCGCTTCTACGGCGCGCCGTCGGCCGCGGTGACGGTGGTGGGCATCACCGGCACCAACGGGAAGACCTCCTGCAGCCATTTCCTGGCCCAGGCGCTGGAGGGCGCCGGTCGGCCCTGCGGGATTATGGGCACGTTGGGTTACGGGCGTCCGGGGCAGCTGGAAGCCGCCAGCCACACCACCCCGGACGCGCTGGCCGTGCAGCGCTGGCTGGCGCGGTTCCGGGACAGCGGTACGGAAACCGCGGTGATGGAGGTCTCCTCCCACGGCCTGCACCAGGGCCGCGTGGCGGGCGTGCGTTTCCACGCCGCGCTGTTCACCAACCTGAGCCGCGATCATCTCGACTACCATGGCGACATGGCCAGCTACGGCGAGATCAAGCGCCGGCTGTTCCACTGGCCCGGGCTGGAGTGCGCGGTGGTGAATGCCGACGACGCCTTCGGGCGCGAGATCCTGGCTACCCTGCCGACGGACCTGGAGGTGATCGCCTACAGCCTGGAGGGGGAGCGGCAGCTGCCCGAGTATCCCGAGGGTCTGGCCTGGGTGCGGGGCTGCGATCTGCGCCTGGATCCGGCCGGGGTCGAGCTCCGGGTGGAGACGCCGTGGGGGGAAGATGTGCTGCGCAGCCCGGTGCTGGGCCGCTACAACGCGGCCAACCTCCTCGGCGTTCTCGGTGTGCTGGGCGCCCTGGGCGTGCCGCTGGGGGCGGCGCTCGAGCAGTTGGGCCGGATGCGGACGCCGCCCGGCCGGATGGAGCGCTTCGGCGGCAACGGCCGGCCGCTGGTGGTGGTGGACTACGCCCATACGCCGGATGCCCTGGAGCAGACCCTCGGGGCGCTGCGCGAGCACTGCCGCGGCCGATTGTGGTGCGTGTTCGGCGCCGGCGGGGATCGCGACCGCGGCAAGCGGCCCGAGATGGGCGAGGTGGCCGAGCGGCTCGCCGACCGGGTGGTGGTGACCGACGACAACCCCCGCAGCGAATCCCCGGCGGCCATCGTCGCGGAGATCATGGCGGGCATGGGGGCTCCGGAGCGGGCACTGGTGGAGCACGATCGGGCCCGGGCCATTGCCCTGGCGGTGTCCGGCGCCCGGGACGGGGACGTGGTGCTGGTGGCCGGCAAGGGTCACGAGGACTACCAGCAGGTGGGCGATATCCGTCGCCCGTTCAGCGATCGAGACGAGGTGCTGCGACTGCTGCAGCCGGGAGGCTCGGCATGAATGCATCCGCCGGCAACGTCCCCATGGGCTACAGCCTGCACTTCACCGAGGCGGCGGCGCTGCTCGCCGGCACGCACCACGGTGGCGACGGCCTGTTCGGAGCGGTCAGCACCGATACCCGGACCCTGGTACCGGGGGCTCTGTTCGTGGCCCTGATCGGCCCCAACTTCGATGGCCACGACTACGTGGCGACGGCCCGTGAACGGGGTGCCTGTGCGGCGCTGGTCTCCCGGCCGGTGGACGATCCCCTGCCGCAGATCCGGGTGGCGGACACCCGCCTGGCGCTGGGGGAACTGGCGGCCTGGTGGCGTACCCGTGCCGACCTGCCGGTGGTGGCGGTGACCGGCAGCTCCGGCAAGACCACGGTCAAGGAGATGATCGCCGCGATTCTCGCCCGGCGCGGTCCGGTACTGGCCACCCAGGGCAACCTCAACAACGACATCGGGGTACCGCTGACCCTGCTCCGCCTGCGGCCGGAACACCGCTACGCGGTGGTGGAGCTGGGCGCCAACCACCCCGGTGAAATCAGCTACACGACCACCATCGCCCGTCCCGACGTGGCGCTGGTGACCAACGCCGGGCCGGCCCATCTGGAGGGCTTCGGCTCCCTGGAGGGGGTGGCGCGGGCGAAGGGCGAAATCTATGCCGGCCTGGCCGAAAACGGCACCGGGGTGGTGAACGCCGAGGATCCCTTCGCCGCCTACTGGACCGGCCTGCTGGCCGGGAGACGCTGCCTCACCTTCGGGCTGGGCGACCGGGCCGAGGTGCGCGCACTGCCGCTGGCTGATGACGCCGACGGACAGCGCTTCCGGCTCGAGAGCCCGTGGGGCGCGACGGAGGGACGGCTGGCGCTGCCGGGCCGACACAACCTGCTCAACGGCGCCGCCGCGGCCGCCGCGGCGCTCGCCGTCGGTGCCGCGCCCGAGGAGGTGGTCGCGGGGCTGGCGGGCATGGCCTTCATCCGCGGGCGGCTGCAGGTGCAGCCGGGCCGCGGCGGCTGCCGCCTCATCGATGACAGCTACAACGCCAATCCCGGCTCGGTGCGGGCGGCCATCGACGTGCTGGCCGGCTGCGGTGGCGAGCGGGTGCTGGTGCTCGGCGACATGGCCGAGCTGGGGCCCGAGGCCCCTGCGTTGCACGCCGATATCGGGCGTGCGGCCCAAGCCGCCGGCCTGGAACGGCTCTACACCCTGGGCCCCCTGTGCCGCGAGGCGGCGGCGGCCTTCGGGCCCGGCGCCGAGCAATTCGACTCCCATGCGGCGCTGGCGGCGGCGTTGGAACAGGTGGTGCATCCCGAGATGACGGTGCTGGTGAAGGGCTCCCGCAGCATGCGCATGGAGCGGGTGGTGGACGCGCTGCGCGCACCGGTGGAGGACTGAGACGATGCTGCTCTGGCTCACCGAATGGCTGGCCCAGGTGCACACGGGGTTCAACGTGTTCCAGTACCTGACCCTGCGGGCGATCCTGGGGGTGCTGACGGCGCTGGTGATCTCCCTGGTGGTGGGGCCGCGCATGATCCAGCGCCTGACTCTGCACCAGGTGGGCCAGGTGGTGCGCGACGACGGACCGCAGAGCCACCTGAGCAAGGCGGGCACGCCCACCATGGGCGGGGCGCTGATCCTGGTGGCCATCGGGGTTGCGACCCTGCTGTGGTCGGATCTCTCCAACCGCTTCGTCTGGGTGGTGCTGCTGGTGACCCTGCTGTTCGGCGTCATCGGCTGGGTGGACGACTACCGCAAGGTGGTCAGGAAGGATTCGCGCGGACTGCCGGCGCGCTGGAAGTACCTGTGGCAGTCGGTGTTCGCCCTGGGGGTGGCGGTATTCCTTTACAGCACCGCCCAGCAGCCCATGGAGACCCAGCTCATCGTGCCCTTCTTCAAGACCGTGGCGCTGAACCTGGGCTGGCTCTACATCCCGCTGGTCTACTTCGTGGTGGTGGGCTCCAGCAACGCGGTGAACCTGACCGACGGCCTCGACGGCCTGGCCATCCTGCCGGCGGTGATGGTGGGCGGGGCGCTGGGGGTGTTCGCCTACGCCACCGGCCACGTCAATTTCTCCCAGTACCTGGCCATCCCCTACATCCCGGGGGTGGGCGAGGTAGTGGTGTTCTGCGGCGCCCTGGTGGGAGCCGGCCTCGGTTTTCTCTGGTTCAACACCTACCCCGCCCAGGTGTTCATGGGCGACGTCGGTGCGCTCGCCCTGGGGGCGGCGCTGGGGATCCTGGCGGTGCTGGTGCGCCAGGAACTTGTGCTGCTGGTGATGGGCGGGGTGTTCGTGATGGAGACGGTGTCGGTGATCCTGCAGGTGGCCTCCTACAAGCTCACCGGGCGGCGCATCTTCCGCATGGCGCCCCTGCACCACCACTTCGAACTGAAGGGGTGGCCGGAGCCGCGGGTAATCGTGCGCTTCTGGATCATCACCGTGATTCTGGTGCTGGTGGGTCTGGCGACCCTGAAGATCCGCTGAGGAAGCAATGGCAGCCGTGATGCGCGACAAGCCGAATGACAGCCGGGCGCGGGATTCCGCCCTCAGCGTGGTGGTGGGCCTGGGCAAGACCGGCCTCTCCTGCGCCCGCTGGCTGGCCGCGCGCGGCGAGAGGGTGGCCGTCACCGACAGTCGCGAAGCGCCGCCGGGCCTGGCCTGGCTGCGCGCCGAGTGGCCGCAGGTGGCGGTGCATGCCGGCGGGTTCGATCCGGCGCTGCTGGCGCGGGCCGGGCGCATCGTGCTTAGCCCCGGGGTGCCGCTGGCCGAACCGGCGCTGGCCGCGGCGATCGCGGACGGGGTCGAAGTGGTGGGCGACATCGAGCTTTTCGCCCGGGTTGCGACGGCGCCGGTGGTGGCCATCACCGGCTCCAACGCCAAAAGCACCGTCACCACCCTGGTGGGGGAGATGGCCCGGGCCGCCGGCCTCGACGCGCGCGTGGGCGGCAACCTGGGTACCCCGGCTCTGGATCTGCTGCCGTCTCCCGGAACGGCGGAGCCGGACCTCTACGTGCTCGAGCTCTCCAGCTTTCAGCTCGAGACCACCGCCACGCTCGATGCCGCGGCGGCGGTGGTGCTCAACGTCAGTCCCGATCATCTCGATCGCTACCCGGACCTGGCGGCCTACGCGACCGCCAAGCGGCGGGTGTTCCACGGCCGCGGGGTGATGGTTGTCAACGCCGATGACCCGGCGGTGACGGCCATGGTGGAACCGGAACGGCGGGTCATACGCTTCGGTCTGGGCGTTCCCGCCGAGGGCGATTACGGTCTGATCCAACGGGACGGGGCGGACTGGCTGTGCCGGGGCCGGGAGGCGCTGCTCCCGCTCGGGGAGATGCGCATCCGCGGGCATCACAACGCGGCGAACGCCCTCGCGGCGCTTGCCCTGGGCGAGGCCGTGGGCCTGCCGCGCGCGGCGATGCTGGCGGCGCTGCGGGACTTCCCCGGGCTGCCCCATCGCTGTCAGTGGGTGGCCGAGGTCGGGGGCGTGCACTTCTACGACGACTCCAAGGGCACCAACGTGGGGGCGACGCTGGCGGCGCTGCAGGGTCTGGGCGCTGCCGGGCGGGTGGTGCTCATCGCCGGCGGACTCGGCAAGGAACAGGATTTCAGCCCCCTGCGCCCCGGCCTGGCGGCCTGCGGCAGGGCGGCGGTGCTCATCGGCCGTGATGCGCCCCGTATCGAGGCGGCGCTCGATGGCGCGGTGCCGGTGGTACGCGCCGCGGGCATGGCCGAGGCGGTAACTGCTGCGGCGGCGCTGGCGCAGCCGGGCGACAGCGTGCTGCTCTCGCCGGCCTGCGCCAGCTTCGACATGTTCCGCGACTATGTCCACCGCGGCGAGGTGTTCGTGGCGGCGGTCCGGGAGCTGGCACCATGAGCGCCCAGGCACTGCCCATCGGCGCCGGCGCCCGGCCGCTCCCGGTCTGGGACCTGTGGCTGCTCGGCACCGCCGCGCTGCTGCTTCTGATCGGCCTGGTGATGGTGGGATCGGCCTCCATGGCCATCGCCGACCGCGCCAGCGGCGGGCCGCTGTTTTACCTCTACCGGCAGCTGGCCTATTGCGGGCTCGGTATCGGCCTTGGCGTCGCGGTGCTGCGGGTGCCGATGGCCCTGTGGGAGCGGCTGGGGCCCTACCTGCTGGTGCTGGGGGTGATGCTTATCGGGCTGGTGCTGGTGCCGGGGGTGGGGCGCGAGGTGAACGGCAGCGTGCGCTGGCTGGCCTTCGGCCCGGTCAACCTGCAGCCCTCGGAGCTGATGAAGCTGTTCATGGTGATCTACCTGGCCGGTTACCTGGTCCGCCGCGAGGAGGAGGTGCGCACCCGCTTCTCCGGCTTCCTCAAGCCGGGCCTGCTACTGGGCCTGGTGGGTGTGCTGCTGCTGCTGGAGCCCGACTTCGGTGCCGTGGCCGTGCTCTCCGCCACCGTCCTGGGCATGCTGTTCCTGGGCGGCGTGCGGCTGTGGCAGTTCGCCCTGGTGGTGCTCCTGGCCATGGGCGCCCTGGCCGCCGTGGCCATCTCCTCGCCCTACCGGCTGGAGCGTCTGACCACCTTCCTCGATCCCTGGGCGGACCCGTTCAACAGCGGTTTCCAGCTCACCCAGGCCCTCATCGCCTTCGGCCGCGGCGAGTGGCTCGGCGTGGGGCTGGGCGCCGGAGTGCAGAAGCTCTTCTACCTGCCGGAGGCGCACACCGACTTCCTGTTCGCGGTGCTGGCCGAGGAGCTCGGTCTGCTGGGCGCGCTGGCGGTGCTGGGCCTGTTTACCCTGCTGGTCTGGCGCGCCTTCACCATCGGCTCGCGGGCGCTGCGGGCGGGGCATCGCTATCCCGCCTACCTCGCCCTCGGGCTTGGCCTGTGGATTGCGCTGCAGGTCATCATCAGCGTCGGCGTCAACACCGGGTTGCTGCCCACCAAGGGCCTGACCCTGCCGCTGATGAGCTACGGCGGCAGCAGCCTGGTAACCAACTGCATCGCCATCGCCCTGCTGCTGCGGGCGGATTACGAGCTGCGCACCGCACCGCCGGAGTCCCTTCCTGCCCGGCGCGGCAAGACGCGGGAGGAGGTGGCATGAATGGGCCCGACGTGCATGCCCTCGACCGGCCGGTGCTGATCATGGCCGGCGGTACCGGCGGCCATGTCTTCCCGGCCCTGGCCGTGGCCCGCGAGCTGCAGGCCCGGGGCCGCGTAGTGGCCTGGCTCGGCACTCCCCGCGGACTCGAGGCGCGGGTGGTGCCCGAGGCCGGCCTGGCGCTGCACACCATCGACGTGGCCGGCCTGCGGGGCAAGGGTGTGTCCGGCTGGCTGCTGGCGCCCCTGCGCCTCATCCGCGCCGTGTGGCAGGCACAGCAAGTGGTGCGGCGCCTGCGCCCCGGCGCGGCGCTGGGCATGGGCGGCTTCGCCTCCGGCCCCGGCGGGCTGGCGGCCCGCCTGCTGGGGGTGCCGCTGGTGGTCCACGAGCAGAATGCGGTGGCGGGGTTGACCAACCGGGTGCTGGCCCGCATCGCCACCCGGGTGCTCGAGGCCTTCCCGGGCAGCCTGCCCGGCGCCCGGACCGTAGGCAATCCGGTGCGTGCGGAGATCGCCGCGCTGCCCGCGCCGGCGGAACGTTTTGCCGGGCGCGACGGGGCGCTGCGCCTGCTGGTGGTGGGCGGCAGCCAGGGTGCGCGGGCACTGAACACGACGCTCCCCGAGGCGATCGGCCGGTTGAGCCCCGGCTCGCGCCCGGAAGTGCTGCACCAGACCGGCGCCGCCGAGGCGGACGGGGTGCGCGCGGCCTATGCCCGGGCGGGTGTCGCGGCGCGGGTGGAGCCCTTCATAGCCGACATGGCCGGGGCCTACGGCTGGGCGGACCTGGTGGTGTGCCGCTCCGGTGCGCTGACGGTCAGCGAGCTCGCCGCCGCCGGGGTGGGTTCAGTGCTGGTGCCATTCCCCCACGCGGTGGACGACCACCAGACCCGCAACGCCGCCTACCTGGTGGAGGCCGGAGCGGCGGAACTGCTGCCCCAGTCGGTGCTGACGCCCGAACGGCTGGCGGAGACCCTGCAGCGGCTGGATGATCGCCCGCGGCTGCTGGCCATGGCCGCGGCCGCGCGCAGCCGGGCGACTCCGGCGGCCGCCGCGGCGGTGGCCGACGACATCGTGGAGATCGGACATGGCTGAAACGGACCGCAACCCGCTTCCCGCGCCGGGCATGGGCCGTACCCGCCGTATCCACTTCGTGGGCATCGGCGGCGCGGGCATGGGCGGCATCGCCGAGGTGCTCGCCAACCTCGGCTACGAGGTGAGCGGCTCCGATCTGCAGGAGGGCGCCATGACCCGGCGCCTGCGCGATCTCGGGGTGCGGGTGGAGCTGGGGCACGCCGCCGGTCACGTGGCGGGGGCGGACGTGGTGGTTACCTCGAGCGCCGTGCACGGCGACAATCCGGAGGTGCTGGCGGCGCGCGAGGCGCGCATCCCCGTGGTGCCGCGGGCCGAGATGCTGGCGGAGCTGATGCGCTTCCGCTACGGCATCGCGGTGGCCGGCACCCACGGCAAGACCACTACCACCAGCCTCATCGCCAGCGTGCTGGCCGAGGGCGGGCTCGATCCCACCTTCGTCATCGGTGGCCGTCTGAACAGCGCCGGCACCAATGCCCGCCTCGGCACCGGGCGCTACCTGGTGGCGGAGGCGGACGAGTCGGACGCCTCGTTCCTCTACCTGCAGCCGATGCTGGCGGTGGTCACCAACATCGATGCCGATCACATGAGCACCTACGGCGGCGACTTCGGCCGGCTGCGCGGCACCTTCGTGGAGTTTCTGCATCACCTGCCCTTCTACGGGCTGGCGGTGATGTGCCTGGACGACCCGGTGGTGCGGGAAGTGCTGCCGGAGGTGACCCGGCCGGTGATGACCTACGGCTTCGATGCCGGGGCCGATGTGCGGGTCCGCGATCTTAGCCAGAAAGTGGCCCGCACCGAGTTCACGGTGGAGCGGGCCGGGCGCGAGCCGCTGCGGCTGCGGCTCAACCTGCCGGGTCGCCACAACGTGCTGAACGCCACCGCCGCGGTGGCCATCGCCACCGAGCTGGGGGTGGAGGACGGGGCCATCGCCCGGGCGCTGGACGGTTTCCAGGGCATCGGCCGGCGGTTCCAGATGTACGGCGAGCTGGAGACCGCGGCCGGTCGGGTGGAGCTGGTCGACGACTACGGCCACCACCCGCGTGAAGTGGCGGCCACCATCCGCGCGGTGCGCGACAGCTGGCCGGAACGGCGTCTGGTCATGGTGTTCCAGCCCCACCGCTACAGCCGTACCCGCGATCTGTTCGAGGATTTCGCAGAGGTGCTCTCCGGGGTGGACGTGCTGCTGATGCTGGAGGTCTACCCCGCCGGCGAGGAGCCGGTTCCGGGCGCGGACGCCCGCAGCCTGTGCCGGGCCATTCGCAGCCGCGGACGGGTGGAGCCGATCCTGGTGACCGACAATGGTGAGCTGCCCCGGGCCCTGCTCGGGGTGCTGGAGGCGGGGGATGTGATGGTGACCCAGGGCGCCGGCGACATCGGACGCCTGGCGGCCCTGCTGGCGGGCGGGGCGCTCAAGGGGGGTGGCTCGTGACCATGTACAGGCTCCGGGGGGCTATGGGTGTGGGCATGATCATGCAGGGCGACACGCCGGGCGGAAACGGCGGCTGGAAGCCTCGGGGCGAGCTGCGCGAGAACGAACCCATGGCGGTCCATTGCAGCTGGCGGGCCGGGGGCCATGCGGCCCGCTACTACATCCCCGCCGATCTCGAGGATCTGCAGGAGTTCCTGGCCAGCCTGCCGGAGGACGAACCGCTGCTGTGGCTGGGGCTGGGCAGCAATCTGCTGGTGCGTGACGGCGGCTTCCAGGGCACCGTCATCGCCCTGCTGGGGGTTCTGGACACCCTCGAGGCGCTGCCCGGCAACCGCATCCGCGTCGGCGCCGGCGTGCCCTGCGCCAAGGTGGCCCGCTTCTGCAGCCGCGAGGGGCTGACCGGCCTGGAATTCCTGGCCGGGATTCCGGGCACGATGGGCGGTGCGCTGGCCATGAACGCCGGGGCCTTCGGAGGCGAGACCTGGTCCCGCGTGACCACGGTGGAGACCGTGAACCGCGGCGGGCGCCTGCACCGGCGCATCCCGGCCGACTTCACGGTGGGTTACCGGCGCGTGCAGGGACCGGCGGGGGAGTGGTTCACCGCCGCCGAGTTCGTCCTGCAGCCGGTGACGGCCGACGGCGAGGCGCAGGCGCGGGTCAAGGCGCTGCTGGAGCGGCGCGAACAGACCCAGCCCATCGGGCTGCCCAGCTGCGGGTCGGTGTTCCGCAACCCGCCCGGGGACCACGCGGCGCGGCTCATCGAGGCCTGCGGCCTGAAGGGCGAGTGCGAGGGCGGGGCGTGCGTCTCGGAGAAGCACGCCAACTTCATCATCAACGCCGGCGGCGCCACGGCGGGGGACATCGAGGCGCTCATCCAGCGGGTGGCCGCGACCGTGGAGCGGAAACAGGGTGTGCGGCTGGTGGCCGAGGTTCACATCGTGGGTGAGCCGGGGCCGCCGGGAGGGAACCATGGTGATTGAGACGCGGACGGTGTCCGACTACGGCCGGGTGGCGGTGCTGATGGGCGGCTGGTCCGCGGAGCGGGAGGTGTCGCTGAAGAGCGGCGCGGCGGTGCTGGCGGCACTGCAGCGCGCCGGGGTGGACGCCCACGGCATCGACGCGGGCCGGGACATTCTCGCGGTGCTGGAAAAGGGGCGGTTCGACCGGGTGTTCATCGTCCTGCACGGCCGCGGCGGCGAGGACGGCGTGATCCAGGGGGCGCTGGAGCTGCTGGATCTGCCCTACACCGGCAGCGGAGTGCTCGGCTCGGCCCTGGGCATGGACAAGCTGCGCTGCAAGCGGCTGTGGCAGGGCGCGGGGCTGCCCACGCCCGGTTACGCGGAGCTGCGCTCGGAGGCGGAGTGCGCCGAGGCCGCGCAGCGGCTCGGGCTGCCGCTGGCGGTCAAGCCGGCCACGGAGGGGTCCAGCATCGGCATCACCAAGGTGACCAGCCTCGACCAGCTCACGGCGGCCTGGCAGGCGGCGGCGGAGTTCGATCCGGTGGTCCTCGCGGAGCACTGGGTGGAGGGCGGCGAGTACACCGTGGCCGTGCTGGGCGATGCGGCCCTGCCGGCGATCCGGCTGGAGACGCCGCGCAGCTTCTACGACTACGAGGCGAAGTATTTCGCCGAAGACACCCGCTACCACTGCCCCTGCGGCCTGGACCCGGAGCGGGAGCGGGAGCTCGCCGGGCTGGCGCTGGAGGCCTACCGGGCGGTGGGCGCGAGCGGCTGGGGCCGGGTGGACGTGATGATGGATGCCGCCGGCGGGCTGTGGCTGCTGGAGGTGAACACGGTGCCGGGCATGACCGACCACAGCCTGGTGCCCATGGCGGCCCGGGCCGCGGGCCTGAGCTTCGAGGCGCTGGTGCTGCGCATCCTCGACACCAGCTTCGCGCGGGAGTCTGCTCATGGCGAGGCGTGACCAGCGCCGGCAGGCGGTGGCGAAGGCGCCCCCGCCCCCGCCGCGGGAACGGCTCTGGGGGCTGCTGGTGCTGGTCGGCGTCCTGTTCGGGGCGACGCTGCTGGGTGCTATCGGCTGGGGTGTGGCGCAGCTGCGCGACCCTGCGACCCTGCCCATCCGGACGGTGGTCATCGAGGGAGAGCTGCGCCACCTGGACCGGGCCGAGCTGGCGCGCACCGCCACCCCGGTGGTGCGCGGCGGGTTCTTCACGGTGGATGTGGCGGCCGTACGCGCGGCGCTGGTGGCCCTGCCCTGGGTGGAGGCGGCCACGGTCCGCCGGGTCTGGCCCGACACCCTGCAGGTGATGGTGCGCGAGCAGGTGCCGGTGGCGCGCTGGGGGGACAAGGCCCTGGTGAATGCCCGGGGCCTGGTGTTCAGCCCGGACCCGGCCAGCTTCCCCGAGGGGCTGGCGCAGCTGCGCGGGCCGGAGGGGATGGCGGTGCAGGTGCTGGCCGAGCACAAACGGATGAACTCGGCGCTGGCCGCCCTGGGGCGGGAGGTCCGCATGCTGGAACTGGACGGCCGTCGGGCCTGGTCGCTGGAACTCGACGACGGCATCCGCGTGATGTTGGGGCGCAGCGAGGTGAACGAACGCCTGGGACGCTTCGTCCGCCTCTGGACCGAGGCGCTGGCGGAACAGGCCGAACGGATTGAAAACGTGGACGCCCGGTATACGAATGGCCTGGCGGTGCGCTGGAAGCAGCCAACGGGCGGAGAGGGCGAGTCATGAACGATGGAGGGAGGTCGATGCGGTCTGTGCGCGTCCTCTGCGCAACGGGGAGAGAGTGCGGGGCATGGTGAAAAAACCGGAGAAGAGCCTGATCGTGGGGCTGGATATCGGCACCTCCAAGGTGGTGGCCATCGTGGGCGAGGTCACCGCCGAGGACAAGCTCGACATCGTGGGTATCGGGTCCCACCCCTCGCGCGGACTGAAGAAGGGCGTGGTGGTGAACATCGAGTCCACCGTCCAGTCCATACAGCGCGCGGTGGAGGAGGCGGAGCTGATGGCCGGCTGCCAGATTCACTCGGTGTTCGCCGGGATCGCCGGTAGCCACATCCGCAGCCTCAACTCCCACGGCATCGTGGCCATCCGTGATCACGAAGTGACCCAGGCCGACGTTGACCGGGTCATCGACGCGGCCCGCGCGGTGGCCATCCCGGCCGACCAGAAGATCCTCCACGTGCTGCCGCAGGAATTCATCATCGACAACCAGGAGGGTATCCGCGAACCCATCGGCATGTCCGGGGTGCGCCTGGAGGCGAAGGTCCACCTGGTGACCGGCGCGGTGAGCGCGGCCCAGAACATCATCAAGTGCGTGCGCCGCTGCGGGCTGGAGGTCGACGACGTCATCCTCGAGCAGCTCGCCTCGAGTCACTCGGTGCTCACCGACGACGAGAAGGAGCTGGGGGTGTGCATCGTGGATATCGGCGGCGGGACCACCGACATCGCCGTGTTCACCGAGGGAGCCATTCGCCACACCGCGGTGATTCCCATCGCCGGCGACCAGGTGACCAACGACATCGCCGTAGCCCTGCGCACGCCGACCCAGTTCGCCGAGGAGATCAAGATCAAGTACGCCTGCGCGCTGACCCAGCTTGCCAACATCGAGGACCACATAGAGGTCCCCGGCGTGGGCGATCGGCCGCCGCGCAGGCTGAGCCGCCAGACGCTGGCCGAGGTGGTGGAGCCACGCTACGAGGAGCTCTTCCAGTTGGTGCAGGACGAGCTGCGGCGCAGCGGGTTCGAGGACATCGTCGCCGCCGGCATCGTGCTCACCGGCGGCAGCGCCAAGATGGAAGGAGTCATCGAACTGGCGGAAGAGGTGTTTCACATGCCGGTGCGGCTGGGCCTGCCCCAGCACGTCACCGGCCTGGTGGACGTGGTGCGCAACCCCATCTATGCCACCGGCGTGGGGCTGCTGATCCATGGCCACCGGCAGCAGCTGCAGCGACTCCCGGAGCTGAAGATGGGCGGGGGCATGCGAGGGATCTGGGAACGGATGAAAGGCTGGTTCCAGGGTAATTTCTGAATCAATGGTGGCGACTGCCCACCGCCGCGGCGGTGGTGCTCGAAGCGCTCCCGGGGCGCGACGACAAGCGGAGACAGGAGGCGATAACAATGGTCTTTGAACTGATGGATACCTACCCGCAGAATGCGGTCATCAAGGTGATCGGTGTGGGGGGCGGCGGCGGCAACGCGGTCCAGCACATGGTCCAGGCGAACATCGAAGGCGTGGACTTCATCTGCGCCAACACCGACGCCCAGGCGCTGAAGAACGCCGCGGCGCGCACGGTGCTGCAACTGGGCGGCAACATCACCAAGGGGCTCGGCGCCGGGGCCAATCCGTCGGTGGGCAAGCAGGCTGCCATCGAGGACCGTGAGCGCATCGCCGAGGTGCTGGAGGGGGCCGACATGGTCTTCATCACCGCGGGCATGGGCGGCGGCACCGGTACCGGCGGCGCGCCCGTGGTGGCGGAGGTGGCCAAGGAGATGGGCGCCCTGACGGTGGCGGTGGTCACCAAGCCGTTCCCGTTCGAGGGCAAGCGACGCCTGCTGGTGGCCGAGGAGGGCATCCGCGAGCTGACCGGGCACGTGGACTCGCTCATCACCATCCCCAACGAGAAACTGCTGAGCGTGCTGGGCAAGAACATCTCGCTGCTGGACGCCTTCAAGGCGGCCAACGACGTGCTGCTCGGCGCGGTGCAGGGCATCGCCGAGCTCATCACCCGGCCCGGGCTCATCAACGTGGACTTCGCCGACGTGCGCACGGTGATGTCGGAAATGGGCATGGCGATGATGGGTACCGGCGCGGCCACCGGGGAGGAGCGTGCGCGCCGGGCCGCGGAGGCGGCGATCTCCAGCCCGCTGCTGGAGGACGTCAACCTGGCCGGCGCCCGCGGCATCCTGGTCAACATCACCGCCGGGCTGGACATGTCTATCGGCGAATTCGACGAGGTGGGCAGCACGGTCAAGGAGTTCGCATCCGAGGACGCCACGGTGGTGGTCGGCACGGTCATCGATCCGGATATGACCGACGAGTTGCGGGTGACGGTGGTGGCCACCGGCCTGGGGACCCGGGCCGCGGAGATCCAGAAACCGGTACGTCCGGTGGCGGTGGCGAAAAAGGCCGACGGCAGCACCAACTTCGAAGAACTGGAGCGTCCGGCGGTGATGCGCAAGAAGGCCGTGGGCCAGCAGTTCGGCGCCGACCCGGAGGGCGGGAACATGGATTACCTGGACATTCCCGCCTTCCTGCGCCGACAGGCCGACTGACCGGAGGCGACGGCAGCGCGCGAGGGCCGGGGTGTTGCCGGCAGGGGACGGCCGGGCGGGAACAAGGACTGTCCCTCCGGGCGGAGTGGCGGCGGGGGGTGGCGCCGGTTGTGTGAACCGGTGCGCAGGTTGTGTGCGGCTGCACAACCTGTGCTAATATGTCCACCAATTTTTTGGTGTTGCCACACGGCAACAGGCAATCTGGGGCGCGCATGATCAGACAGCGGACTCTCAAGAACGTGATCCGGGCAACGGGCGTTGGCCTGCACACCGGAGACAAGGTCTACATGACCCTGCGGCCGGCGCCGGCAAACACCGGCATCGTCTTCCGCCGGGTGGACCTGGACGAGCCGGTGGAAGTGCCGGCGCGGCCGGAGTTCGTGGGTGACACCACCCTGTCCACCACCCTGGTGCGGGACGGGGTGCGCATCGCCACCGTGGAACACCTTCTCTCGGCCTTCGCCGGCCTGGGGATCGACAACGCCTACGTCGACCTGAGCGCACCCGAGGTGCCGATCATGGACGGCAGCGCCGGGCCCTTCGTCTTCCTCATCCAGTCGGCAGGGGTGGAGGAGCAGACCATGGCCAAGCGCTTCATCCGCATCAAGCGGGTAGTGCAGGTGGAGGACGGCGACAAGTGGGCCCGCTTCGAGCCCTTCGACGGCTTCAAGGTGGACTTCGCCATCGAATTCGATCACCCGCTGTTCAAGCGGGCGGCCAAGCGCGCGGAGGTGGACTTCTCCACCACCTCGTTCGTGCGCGAGGTGAGCCGGGCGCGTACCTTCGGCTTCATGCGTGATATCGAGATGCTGCGGGAGCGCAACCTGGCCCTGGGCGGCAGCCTGGACAATGCCATCGTGGTGGACGAGTACCGGGTGCTGAACGAGGACGGCCTGCGTTACGAGGACGAGTTCGTGAAGCACAAGATCCTCGACGCCATAGGCGATCTCTACCTGCTCGGGCGCAGCCTGGTGGGGGCGTTCCGCGGACATAAGTCGGGCCACGCGCTGAACAACCGCCTGCTGCAGGAGTTGCTGGCCGATGTGGACGCTTGGGAAGAGGTGACCTTCGAGGATCCCGCCGAGGCGCCCATCTCCTTCATGCAGCCCGCATTCGGCGGCAGCTGACGGGGCAGCGCCCGTCCAGCGCGGCGGGCAGTCACGATTCCGGTCGGCCGCGCCGCCGTGCCAGGCGCAGCAACGCCGACCGCAGTGCCTCATCCCCGATCGCCTCGGCGGTCTCACAAAGGTTGCGCGCCGTCTCCTCTCCCAGTGGCCGGGCACGACGCGGCGCCGTCCCGCGGGCTACGCTGGCGCGTCCGACACGGACCTGGATCTCCCGCACCGGGATATCGCCCGCGTCCCCGAGTTTCTCCAGCAGCGCGGGTACGGCGTAGCGGATGCGGGTGGCCCATACGGGGGAGTCGGCCAGCAGCACCAGCCGTCCGCCGGCGAGGCCTCCGGCCCGGCAGTGGGCCCCCAAATCGGCCCCCAGGATCTTCCTCAGCAGGTTCTCGACCCGCTGCAGCAGGCGGACCCGATCGAGCAGCGGCGCCAGGCGGCCGCCCCGGGATTCGAGTAACCTTGCGAAGCGTATTGGAAATTGACTGCGGTTCAAGTTAATCTTTTTCAGTTGGATATTCAGAGCGGCGACGCCATGCATATCATTCTCTTTCGGAATCGCGACGGCAAGTCCGGTGCCACGCGGCTGGGTCGAGGCCAGATGCTCTCGGTCCTGCTGCTGGCGATCAGTCTGCCTTTAGCCACAGCCTATCTCGGCTATCATCTGGGCTCCACCGGCAAATCCGCCCCGGGTGATGGCCAGGATTGGCTCCCCCTGCCCCAGGCCGAACTGCAGACCTGGCGCCAGGAACTGCAGTTCCAGCGCTTCGCCCTGGACGCCCTGCGGGACGACCAGCAGGCGCGCACCGAGACCCTGGCTGCCCGCGTTGCCCAGTTGCAGGCCCAGATGATGCGACTGGACGCGCTGGGCGAGCGTCTGACCAAGCTGGCGGATCTCGAGGAAGGGGAGTTCGATTTCAGCGAACCGCCGCCCCAGGGCGGCCCCGTGGTGCAAGACAACCTGGAGCCGGACGGGCTGAAGGGGCTGGAGTCGGCCATCGACGAGCTGATGCTGCAGGTGGATGACCGCGAGCGGCAGCTCGGACTGCTCTCCGATCTGCTGCTGGATCGCAGCCTCGCCGCCGAGACCCGACCGACGGGCCGACCGGTGACCAGCGGCTGGATTTCGTCCGGCTACGGCCGGCGTACCGACCCCATCACCGGCAAGCGTTCCATGCATGAAGGGGTCGATTTCGCGGGCAAGACAGGTTCCGATATCCTGGCCGTCGCCTCGGGCGTTGTGATCTTCGCCGGCGACAAGGACGGCTATGGGCTGCTGGTGGAGATTGACCACGGCAACGGCCTCAGCACCCGTTATGGTCACAATAGCAAGCTCCTGGTGCAGCAGGGTGAGGTGGTGAAGCAGGGGCAGACCATCGCGCTCCTGGGTTCCACCGGCCGCTCCACCGGTCCCCACGTGCACTTCGAGGTGCTCCGGGACGGCCGCCACGTGAACCCGGCCCGCTATCTGCGATCGAAGGGATAGTCACCAGTTACCAGTTACCAGTTACCAGTTACCAGTTTCGAATTTCGAGGTAGACAATCCCTTCCCGCGACCTCGCTCGCTGCAAGTAACTCGACTGAAAAGCTTTTAACCACGAAGGACACGAAGAACACGGAGGATGTGCAGCAATCGAAATTGTCAGCATCCAGCGGGCGGCCGGTGATCGTCGAGTGGTGAATGCTGAGAGAAAGCGGGATCCCACCAAGCCTCATCTTGCTCTTCTTCGTGTCCTTCGTTGTGAAATCTTGGCCTGTTTACGCCCGTTGTCGACCCTTGAAGATAACTATCCCGTAGCAAGCAATTTCCCCCTCCAGGCGGTACAATCAGCATTTTATTCTCGTGGCCGGTTCCCCATGCAGGGATGCCCGTCCCAACCCGATCTCCGGAAGAAACCCATGGCCAGCAATTTCCTCAGCAAGATTTTCGGTAGCCGCAACGAACGTCTGCTCAAGCGGATGCGCAAGACGGTGGAGAGCATCAACGCCCTGGAGGAGAGCGTCCGCGCGCTGGATGACGAGGCGCTGCGCGCCAAGACCGATGAATTCCGCCGACGCTTCGCCGACGGCGAGGATCTCGAACGGCTGCTGCCCGAAGCCTTCGCCGTTGTGCGCGAGGCGGCCGACCGGGCGCTTGGGCTGCGCCACTTCGATGTCCAGCTCATCGGCGGGATCGTGCTGCACCAGGGCAAGATCGCCGAGATGCGCACCGGTGAGGGCAAGACCCTGGTGGCGACCCTGCCGGCCTACCTGAACGCCATCACCGGTCGCGGGGTGCATGTCATCACCGTGAACGACTACCTGGCGCGGCGCGATGCCCAGTGGATGGGGCCGGTCTACCACAAGCTGGGTCTTTCGGTGGGCGTGGTGCAGTCCTCCGGCGGCCTGGGCCCGGACAACGCCTCCTACCGCTTCGATCCCGAGCACCGGGGCGAGGAGAGCTACCGGCACGTGGTGAACGTGACCCGCCGCGAGGCCTATGCCTGCGACATCACCTACGGCACCAACAACGAGTTCGGCTTCGACTACATGCGCGACAACATGGCCTTCCGCATGGAGGAGAAGTCACAGCGCGATCTCTACTACGCCATCGTGGACGAGGTGGACTCCATCCTCATCGACGAGGCCCGGACCCCGCTCATCATTTCCGGGCCCGCCGAGGACAGCTCGGCGATGTACATGAAGATGAACGAGCTGGTGCCGCAGCTGGTCAAGCAGGAGGTGGAGGACGGCCCGGGCGACTATTCGGTGGACGAGAAGGCGCGCCAGGTCTACCTGACCGAGGAAGGTCACCAGCACGTGGAGGATATGCTCACCGGCGCCGGGTTGCTGGACGAGGGCGAGAGTCTCTACAGCGCGGTGAACATCTCGCTGGTGCATCACATCTACGCGGCGCTGCGGGCCCATGCGCTGTTCCGGCGCGATGTGGACTATATCGTGCGCGACAACCAGATCGTGATCGTGGACGAGTTCACCGGCCGCACCATGCCCGGCCGGCGCTGGTCTGAGGGACTGCACCAGGCCATCGAGGCCAAGGAGGGGGTGAACATCCAGCAGGAGAACCAGACCCTGGCCTCCATCACCTTCCAGAATTACTTCCGCCTCTATGACAAGCTCGCGGGCATGACCGGCACCGCCGACACCGAGGCCTACGAGTTCCAGCAGATCTACGGACTGGAAGTGGTGGTGATGCCCACCCACCGCCCCATGATCCGGCAGGACCTGGGCGACCTGGTCTACCTGACCCAGAAGGAGAAGTTCAACGCCATCATCGAGGACATCTCCGAGTGCCGCAAGCGGGGCCAGCCCGTGCTGGTGGGCACCGCCTCCATCGAAGCCTCCGAGCACCTCTCCGGGCTGCTGGACAAGCACAAGGTTGCCCACGAGGTGCTCAACGCCAAGCACCACGAGCGGGAGGCCCAGATCGTGGCCCAGGCCGGCCGGCCCGGTGCGGTGACCATCGCCACCAACATGGCCGGTCGCGGTACCGACATCGTGCTGGGCGGCAGCCTGGCATCGGATCTGTCGACGCTGAGCGAGGATGCCCCGGAGGCGGAGCGCGACCGGGTGCGGGAGGAGTGGCAGCGGCGCCACGAGCAGGTGCTGGAGGCCGGAGGCCTGCACATCGTCGGCACCGAGCGCCACGAATCGCGGCGCATCGACAACCAGCTGCGCGGCCGTTCCGGTCGCCAGGGCGATCCCGGCTCGACCCGCTTCTACCTGTCTCTGGAAGACAATCTCATGCGCATCTTCGCCTCCGACCGCGTGTCGGGGCTGATGCAGAAGCTGGGCATGCAGGAGGGCGAGGCCATCGAGCACCCCTGGGTCACCAAGGCCATCGAGAACGCCCAGCGCAAGGTGGAAGGGCGCAACTTCGACATCCGCAAGCAACTGCTGGAATACGATGACGTGGCCAACGACCAGCGCAAGGTGATCTACGCCCAGCGCAACGAGCTCATGGCCGCCAAGGATATCGCCGACGCTCTCCATGAGATCCGGATCGATGTGGTGAACGGCGTCATCGACCAGTTCATACCGCCCCAGAGCATCGAGGAGCAGTGGGACCTGGCCGGCCTGGAGCAGGCCCTGGAACAGGAATTCGGTCTGCGTGCCGACATCCGCGGCTGGCTGGAGGCCGACGAGAACCTGCACGAGGAACCCCTGCGCGAGCGTGTCATCGCGGAGCTGGAGGCGATCTACGCGGCCAAGGAGGCGCAGGCCGGGGCGGAAGCCATGCGCCAGTTCGAGAAGGTGGTGATGCTGCAGGTGCTGGACAACCACTGGCGCGAGCACCTGGCCTCCATGGACCACCTCCGCCAGGGCATCCACCTGCGCGGCTACGCCCAGAAGAATCCCAAGCAGGAGTACAAGCGCGAGGCCTTCGAACTGTTCTCCAGCATGCTCGATCGGGTCAAGCACGACGTGGTGGGCATCATCTCCAAGGTGCAGCTGCAGGCGCCCGAGGAAGTGGCGGCCCTGGAGGCCCAGCGCCGCCGTCCCAGCGAGGCGGAGATGCAGTACCAGCACGCCGAGGCCGCCGCCCTGGCGGACGAGGAGGGAGCCGGTCAGGCACCGCCCGGGGATGAGCAACGGGAGCAGCCGTTCGTGCGCGAGGGACGCAAGGTGGGGCGCAACGAGCCCTGCCCCTGCGGCTCCGGCAAGAAGTACAAGCACTGCCACGGGCGACTGGGTTGACGGGTGAATGCGGGAATGCGGGAATGCGTGAATGCGGGAATGCGGGAATGCGGGAATGCGGGAATGCGGGAATGCGGGAATGCGGGAATGCGGGAATGCGGGAATGCGGGAATGCGTAGGGCCGGATTTATCCGGCCAGGCACGGCGTTTCCGTGACGTCACTGTGCAGATAAATCTGCACCTACGGCACGGCCGTGAGGCGTGGTGACAGGCAAAGGCTGGCGGGAAAGGGTCTCCACCCTTGTACGGCTGGATTCATCCGGCCGGTGACGGCAACTATTCCACAGAGGCGAATGCATCATGGCGGTGGGTCTGAGGGGCTTGCCGGAGCTCTATCCGGTGGCGGGCATTTCTCTCGGCACGGCGGCGACCGGTATCCGCTACCAGGGCCGCGATGACCTGGTGGTGATGGAGATGGCGCCCGGCGGAACGGCCGCGGCGGTTTTCACCCGCAATGCCTTCTGCGCCGCCCCGGTCAGCGTGGCGCGCGAGCACCTGGCGCTGTTCAGCCCCCGGTTTCTGCTCATCAACGCCGGCAATGCCAATGCGGGCACCGGGAAGCAGGGGCTGGCCGATGCCCGGGAGAGCTGCAAGTCACTGGCCGGGGCGGGCGGCTGCCGACCGGCCGAGGTGCTGCCCTTCTCCACCGGGGTCATCGGCGAGCCGCTGCCGCTGGCGCGCCTGCGCGCGGGCATCCCCGCGGTGCTGGCCGACCGCTCCGGCGATGCCGCCGCCTGGGAGCGGGCGGCGCGCGCCATCATGACCACCGATACGGTACCGAAGGGCGCCTCGCGGCGCTTCGAGCAGGCCGGCCGAACGGTGACGGTGACCGGCATCGCCAAGGGCTCGGGGATGATTCACCCGGACATGGCCACCATGCTCGCCTACGTGGCCACCGATGCCGCGGTGGAACGCGATCTGCTGGCCGACTGCCTGAAGCGGGCGGTGGATCGCTCCTTCAACCGCATCAGCGTGGACGGCGACACCTCCACCAACGACGCCTGCGTCCTGCTGGCCAGCGGTGCAGCGGGGCTGCCGGCTATCGACAACGAGGGCGATCCCGCCCTGGCGTCCTTCCAGGAAGCGCTGGACGCTGTGTGCCTCGAACTGGCCCAGGCCATCATCCGCGATGGCGAGGGCGCCACCAAGTTCATAACCGTCCGGGTAGAGGACGGGGCCACCCCCGAGGAGTGCGCGGCCGTCGCCTTCACCATTGCCCATTCCCCGCTGGTCAAGACCGCCTGTTTCGCCTCCGATCCCAACTGGGGCCGTATTCTCGCCGCCGTCGGCCGGGCCGGGCTCGAGGCGCTCGACATCTCCCGGGTGACCATCCACCTGGACGAGGTCTCCATCGTGATGAACGGCGGACGTCACCCCGACTACCGCGAGGAGATGGGCGCGGCGGTCATGAAGCAGCCCGAGTTCACCATCCGCGTCAACCTCGGCCGCGGCGACCACGCCACCGAGGTGTGGACCACCGATCTCTCCTACGACTACGTCAAGATCAACGCCGAGTACCGGTCCTGAGTGCTCGCCACGAAGGCACGAAGAACAAGAAGAAAATCTTTTTAACCGCAGATTACGCAGATTACGCAGATTATTTTTTGTGCTCTAACGGCATGGCACATGCTGTGCACGTGAGTGCGTTCGGGGCTGCTCGTCCGGTAAACTCGCTCTGAACCGCGTCAGCCTGGTTCCACTGACGATAGTTCCGGGTTTCACATTCCAATCAACGTCAATCAGCGGAATCTGCGTTAGCTGCTTTTTCATTCTTCGTGTTTTTCGTGCCTTCGTGGTGAATGTTCCATGATCGATGCAACGGACTGGCTGCGGGTGGTGGCGGCGGCGGTGTTCGACGATAGGGGCCGGGTGCTGCTGGCGCGGCGGCCCGCGCACCTGCACCAGGGCGGGCTGTGGGAGTTCCCCGGGGGCAAGGTGGAGCCGGGCGAATCCCTGGAGCAGGCGCTGGCGCGGGAGCTGCAGGAAGAGCTCGGCATCCTGCCCCGGCGCAGCCGACCGCTCATCCGCATCCGCCACGCCTATCCGGATCGACGGGTGGAACTGGATGTCTGGCGGGTGGACACCTTCAGCGGCGAGCCCCACGGGCGGGAAGGCCAGCCGGTGGAATGGGTCGCTCCGGAAGCGCTGCCGGAACGCGAGTTTCCGGCGGCCAACCGGCCCATCGTCAACGCCGTCCGTCTCCCCGACCGCTATCTCGTCACCGGCGGGCCGGCAGGTGACCCGCACCGGTTTCTGGCCCGGCTGGACCAGGCACTGGCCGGCGGCGTGCGTCTCGTGCAACTGCGTGCCAAGGGGCTGCCGGAAGCGGAGTGCCTGCGGCTCGCCGGGCAGGCGCTCGCGCGCTGCCGGGGGTTCGGCGCTCGACTGCTCCTGAATGCGCCGCCTGGGTGGGTGGAGCGGGTGGGCGCCGACGGGGTGCACCTGGACAGCCGCCGGCTCGCCTCGCTCGGCCAGCGGCCCCTCGACTCCCGCTACTGGGTGGCCGCCTCCTGCCACGATGCCCGGCAGCTGATCCGGGCCGAGGCCATCGGTTGCGACTTCGCCGTCCTCTCGCCGGTGCTGCCCACCACCAGCCACCCCGGCGCCCCGACCCTGGGCTGGGAGGGTTTCGCCGAACTGGCCGATGCCGCCCGCATTCCCGTCTACGCGCTGGGGGGCCTCGGCCCGGCCGACATCCCCCGCGCCCACGCTCTCTACGCCCAGGGCATCGCCGCCATCCGCGCCCTCTGGGAGCCGGCGTTGGCCAGGAACTAACCTGGATTTTTCTCGCCAAGATCGCCTGGAACGCCAAGTTTCAGAATAGTAAAGACCATTACGAATGGAGCATCGAGCATCGTCTTGTACGAGGGCCGCTGCAGTATCAGATCGTCAGTCCTTTGCTTTCCTGGCGTTCTTCGCGTCTTGGCGAGAGATTTATGAAATATTGGGGCTATAACCTTTCATCCTCAGATTACGCCGATTACACCGATTTCCCGCCGGTCATTCCCCTGCGTCAGCGCCAGGCAGCGGTCCGCAAGCCCCCCTTCGCTGGTTCGGCAGCAGGGTTTATCGGTTGAGATCTGTGCAATCGGCGTAATCTGTGGAGAGATCAGGAAGAGCCCTATTTGCCTGTTCCGATTATGGCCGGTGGCGCGCTCAGTGCTGCGGCTCATCGTCGGAGGGGGTGCCGGCGTCGCCGTTGCTGCCGGGGACCTGGTACTCCTCCGAGGCCCAGGCGCCAAGGTCGATGAGACGGCAGCGCTCGCTGCAGAAGGGCCGCCACTTCGATGTCTCGCTCCACTCCACGGATTTGCCGCAGGTGGGGCACTGGACGACGGTGGGGCGCTGACGCTTGGGCTTGGATTCGGTCATGGGGCTTGATTCGTGTTCCTTGTTCACGCACTCACGCACTCACGCACTCACGCACTCACGCACTCACGCACTCACGCACTCACGCACTCACGCACTCACGCATTCACGCATTCACGCATTCACCCATCACACCCGTCAAATCGGGCAGGAGGTCAGCTGGAAGTCCACGTCCTCCTCGGTCTGGGTGGGACGCTGATCGCGGCTGGCGATGAGAAAGCGGACGGTGAAGCGGTGCTTGCCGGCGCTGATCTCGGGGTAGAGGGCAGAGGTCGCGGGCAGGCTGACGCGAAGCATCTGGTAGGGTATGCCCGGGTCGAGGGAGCGCTGGAAGAATCCGGCTGCGGCCAGGGCCGGTGCCGGGGCGGCGCTCGAGCGCACCAGCCGCAGGATCAGGTTGATGGCGAGACGTATCGGCTCGAAGTCCGTCAGCCAACGCTCCAGATCGCGGATGCGCTCCTCCGGCGACCGTTCCAGCCAATGGTGGTAGAGGGGCAGGTCGAAGTCGCAGGTACCGCCGGGGATGACGCTGCGCTGGCGGATGGTGCTGAGGAACTCGTTCTCGCGCAGGGCCTGGCCGATGCGGCCGCTGTAGTTGTAGAGGCCTTCCAGCAGCACTTCGATCTCGTCCAGGACCCGGTTCAGCTTGTCCCAGTCCACGCCGGGGGATTGCTCCAGGCGGGCGAGGCTGGCGGTATGGCGCTCCAGCTCCTTGAGTACCTCGGTCTTCAGGTCGGTGCGGTCGAAGACGTTGAGGATATCGATGAGGGTTTCGAGCGTCTGGCGGCTGTCCCACACCGAAGCGCCGCGGAGGTTGTACAGGGCCTGGCTGAACAGATGCTCGAGACGCATGAAGATGCGCATACGCTCATTCAGAGGCTGTTCGTAGATCACCAGTTCGCCGGGCACGGTCACTCGCTGTCGATGTCAGGGGTTCATCGTCATGTGTTGGCGATTGTCACTCACAAGGCGCGTCCGTGGCAATCGGGCATGGGATGCCGTCAGTCGCCGGGATCACGGCGGTTTGCGGCCAGTTCAAGGTAATAGCGGTGCAATCGCCTGATTTCGGCATAAAGATCGGTCAGTTCACGATCGTTTGCGATGATGTCGTCGGCCCGCGCCAGGCGCTCATCACGCGGCATCTGGGCGGACAGGATGGCGCGTGCCCGTTCGGGCGTGTCGCCGTCCCGCTGCAGTACGCGCTCCACCTGGAGCGCCTCGGGAACATCCACCACGAGGATTCGCTGCACCAGGTCGGATTGCCCGCCCTCCAGCAGCAGCGGCACCACCAGCAGGCAGTAGGGCGCGGTGCAGGCCGCGATGCGCCGCCGCATCTCCGCGCGGATGAGCGGATGCAGGAGCGCCTCCAGGCGGCGCCGTTCGGCCGGCTCCGCGAACACCCGCTCGCGGAGCCGTTTCCGGTCCAGGCGGCCGTCCTCGTCGAGTATCTCCACGCCGAAAGCCCTCACCACGGCTGCCAGCCCCGGCTGGCCCGGCTCCACCACCTCGCGGGCGATGAGATCGGCGTCGATGACCGGGACGCCCAGCTCGGCAAAACCTTCCGCCACGGTGGACTTGCCACTCCCGATGCCGCCGGTGAGGCCGATCACCAGGGTGCGCGGGGGATTCGATTCATCGGTGGATGCTGGCTGCATGAGGACAAGTATATGGCCGCTGGCCTCAATATGAGGGGTCAGTTTATTAACCCGGATTTGTCTCACCAAGACGCCAGGAACGCCAAGGAAAAAAATTAATAGGACCATTATGAATGGAGCGTCGGGCATCGTCTCGTACGAGACTCACAGCAGTACTAGGCCATCGGTCACTTGTTCTCCTGGCGCTCTTCGCGTCCTGGCGAGAGATTTGTGAAATGTCGGGGCCATGGGGTGGCTTGGCCCGGGTGTGGAGGACCCGCCTGGCCGATGGGGTATTGGCCGATGCCGTTATCGCCGCGGGGGCGCGCCTCCCACAAGGCCTCCCGGTCCCGGTGGCCAGGCCGAAGCCTGTGGGGGACCCACCCTCGGGGCGAATGAGTCCTGGCCGGACCCTATGGCTCACCACGGCCCGGGTGCCCCTGATGAGTTGGAAAAATCCTGTCACTCCCCCCATTCGAAGAAGAAGCGACTGCTGCGGGGTCGCGCCTCCCACGAGGTTTCCCGGTCCCGGTGGCCAGGCCGAAGCTTGTGGGAGGCCCGCCCTCGGGGCGATAGGGCCTTGGCCGCAGATGGGGGTGTGCCGTGCGCCAGGCCGGCGTGTATGTCACCGGCCTCCTGTCAGCCGTCCCCTTTATGCGATACCCGCGAAGTGCAGGTAGGCGCCGGTAATCTCCTCGCCCCAGAGCAGGGCGATCCAGCCGGCACCGGCGAGATAGGGGCCGAAGGGGATGGGCTTGCCGCCCTCGTGACGCTTGAGGGCGATGAGGCTGATCCCGACCACGGCGCCCACCAGGGCGGACAGGAGAATGGTGAGCGGCAGCATCTGCCAGCCCAGCCAGGCGCCCAGGAGGGCCAGCAGCTTGAAGTCGCCGTAGCCCATGCCCTCCTTGCCGGTGAAGAGCTTGAACAGCCAGTAGACGGTCCACAGGCTCAGGTAGCCGGCCAATGCGCCCGCGATGCTGCTGCGCGGGTCCACGAAGACACCGAACAGGCTGAGGCCCAGGCCCAGCCACAGAAACGGCTGGGTGATGCCGTCGGGCAGCAGCTGGTGATCCAGGTCGATGACCGTCAGCGCGATGAGGGCCCAGGTGAGCAGCAGCGCCGCGGGCAGGGTGGCGCTCCAGCCGAAGCGCCAGGCCACCACCACCGACAGCAGGGCGGTGACCGCCTCCACGACGGGATAGCGCGGCGAGATGCGGGCACCACAGTGGCGGCAGCGCCCCCGCAGCCACAGGTAGCTGAGGACGGGAATGTTTTCCAGGGCGCCGATCTCATGGCCGCAGTGGGGGCAGTGGGAGCCGGGCAGTACCAGGTTGAAGCGTTCCGGTGATGCGGCGGCGGAGGTCTCCCGGCCCAGCAGCTCACGGCACTGCTCGGCCCACTCCCGCTCCAGCATCAGGGGCAGGCGGTGGATGACCACGTTGAGAAAGCTGCCGATGACCAGCCCGAATACGGCGACAACCGTCAGCAGTGCGGACGGGTTGTCCCGCAGCAGGGCGATCAGTTCCATGGGAAGGATCGGGGGACGGAGAACGGATGAAGGATGTAAGAATTGTTCGCCACGAAACGTGTCACTTGAAATTCGCCGCCCTGCCGTAGGGTGCGCCGCGCGCACCATCGTGGTTGCCGAAGGCGCATTGGACAGGTAGCCCAGGTTCGCCCCTCTCCCCCCAATCCCCTCCCGCGAGGGTAGGGGGAACTGGCCATGCCGCGCTCATGTATTTGCGCCCTGACGCCAATTCGTAGGGTGCGCCGCGCGCACCACACCGGTTTTCAGTGGCCCAATGGTCGGTGCGCATGGCGCACCCTGCTGCACTGCCCAGTCCGTCTGTCAGATAACCGCGGCCAGCTTGAAGATGGGCAGGTACATGGCCACGACCATGCCGCCGATGAGCACGCCCAGGATGACGATGATGAGCGGCTCCAGCAGGCTGCTCAGGGCATCCACGGCGTTGTCCACCTCCTCCTCGTAGAATTCCGCCACCTTGGCGAGCATGTCGTCCAGGGAGCCGGACTCCTCGCCGATGGCCACCATCTGGATGTCCATGTTCGGCCACAGGTTGGTCATGCGCATGGCGAGCTGCAGCTGCTGGCCGGTGGCCACATCCTCGCGGATCCGGTAGACCGCGTTCTCGTAGATGATGTTGCCGGTGGAGCCGGCCACCGAGTTGAGCGCCTCCACCAGCGGCACGCCGGCGGCGAAGGTGGTGGAGAGGGTGCGGGCGTAGCGGGCCAGGGCGGACTTGCGCAGGATATCGCCCACCACCGGGATCTTCAGCGACATGCGATCGAGGAAATGGGCGAACTTCCGCGAGCGCTTCTTGGCCTGCACGAAGCCCCAGGCCGCCAGGATGATGACGCCGAAAATCGCCCACCAGTAGTCGCGGAAGAATTCCGAGAAGTCGATCACCGCCCGGGTGAAGGCGGGCAGATCGGCGCCGAAGCCCTTGAACAGGGAGTCGAAAACGGGAATGACGAACAGCAGCAGGATCGAGGTCACCAGTCCCGCCACCACGAGCACCGCGGCGGGATAGAACAGGGCCTTCTTGATCTTGCCCTTCAGGGACTCGGTCTTCTCCTTGTAGGTGGCGATGCGGTCCAGCAGCGTCTCCAGGGCGCCCGACTGCTCGCCGGCCTGGACCAGGTTGCAGTAGAGATCGTCGAAGTAGAGGGGGTACTTGCGCAGGGACTCGGTCAGGGAGGTGCCCCCCTCGATGTCGTTCTTGATGGCGAGGATGAGCTCCTGGAAGGTGGGGTTCTCGAGGCCGCGGGCGATGATGTCGAAGGACTGCACCAGCGGCACGCCGGCGTTCATCATGGTGGCCAGCTGGCGGGTGAAGAAGGCGATGTCCTTGGGCCGGATGCGGCGGCGGCTGCTGAAGATCTCCAGCGGCTTCTTCTTCACCTTCAGCGGCGTGACGCCGAGCCGGCGCAGCTCGGCCTTGACCTTGCCGATATTCTCGCCCCGGCTCTCGCCCTTGAGGCGTACTCCGCGCTTGTCCGTTCCCTCCCAGACGAAGACATGGGACTTCACCGCTGCTGCTTTGGCCATAGCTTAGTCCTTGGTGACGCGGTTGATTTCCTCGAGGCTCGTGAGGCCGTCGCGAACCTTGTTCAGTCCGGCACGGCGCAGATCCACCACGCCCTGCTGCCGGGCCAGGTCGGCGATCTCCATCGAGTTGCCCCCTTCCATGATGAGGCGCCCGATCTCGTCGGTCACGGGCATCACCTCGTAGAGGCCCACGCGGCCCTTGTAACCGCCCGTGCAGCGATCACACCCCACTGGACCAAATATAGTAATGTCCTTCAGCTCCGTTTCCGTGAACCCTTCCGCAAGGAGGGCTTCCAGTGGCACCTCCTCCTCCCGCCGGCAGTGGGGGCAGAGCCGCCGGGCCAGGCGCTGGGCGATGATGAGGGTCACGGTGCTGGCGATGTTGAAGGGCGCCACGCCCATGTTGGCCAAGCGGGTCAGGGTCTCCGGGGCGCTGTTGGTGTGCAGGGTGGAGAGCACCATGTGGCCGGTCTGGGCCGCCTTGATGCCGATCTCGGCGGTTTCCAGGTCGCGGATCTCACCCACCATGATGATGTCCGGATCCTGGCGCAGGAAGGCGCGCAGCGCGGAGGCGAAGGTGAGCCCGGCCTTGGGATGGATGTTGACCTGGTTGATGCCCGGGAGGTTGATCTCCACGGGATCCTCGACCGTGGAGATGTTCTTGTCCGAGGTGTTGAGGATGCTCAGGGCGGTGTAGAGGGTCACGGTCTTGCCGCTGCCGGTGGGGCCGGTGACCAGCACCATGCCCTGGGGCTTGTGGACGACCTGCAGGAAGAGATCCTTCTGGGCCTCCTCGAAGCCGAGCGCGTCCGCGCCCAGGCGGGCGCTGGCGGGGTCGAGGATGCGCATCACCACCTTCTCCCCGTACAGGGTCGGGCAGGTGCTGACGCGGAAGTCGATGGCCCGGTTCTTGGACAGGGTCATCTTGATGCGCCCATCCTGGGGGATGCGGCGCTCGGAGATGTCCAGGCGGGACATCACCTTGAGGCGGGCGGCGATGCGCGAGCCCAGCGTCACCGGGGGGCTGGCCATCTCGTGCAGGATGCCGTCCTGGCGGAAACGCACCCGGTAGTTACGCTCGTAGGGCTCGAAATGGATGTCCGAGGCACCCTTGTTGATGGCGTCGAGCATCACCTTGTTGACGAAGCGCACGATGGGCGCGTCGTCCACATCGGTGTCCCGGACCTCGTCCTGCGGCAGCTCATCGCCGCCGCTGATATCGAGGCCGTCGAGATCGGAGTCGGAGAGGTCGCCCAGGTTGGTGGCTTCCTGGGCTTCCACCACCCGGTCGATGAACCGGCTGAGCTTGGACTCCTCGACGACGACGGCATCGGTGTTGATGCCGGTATGGAACTTGATCTCGTCCAGGGCCTGCAGGTTGGTGGGGTCGGACAGGCCCACGTAGAGCCGGCTGCCGCGCTTGAACAGGGGAATGGCGCGGTGCTTGCGGATAAGCTTTTCGCTGACCAGATCCTTGGGGAGGAGGCCGATATCCAGGGAATCGATGTCCAGGACCGGCGCGCCGAACTCCTCGGAGGCGGCCACGGCGATCCGGCCGTCCTCCGCCAGGCCGCTCTTCACCAGGTAGGTGACCAGAGGGATCTTTTCCTTGAGCGACTGATCGAAGGCCGCCTGGGCATCGGCCTCCGTGAGAAGACCGTCCATAACCAGACGACGTGCGAGACCGCTCAATCTGACAGGGGTACTTTGGGTTACCATGCGTTTAAAGTTATCACGTTTCCGAGATAGTTCTTCACAATCATAGCACTGGCTCGAATGATTTGAACTAACCGGCTGAATTGGAAGTGAGCATGTTGAAACGGGGATTGGCAAACCGGTGGGGCGGACGATGACCGTACCTATTGCGAATCACAATATGCCGGAGATCCGGGTCCTGGTTCTGACCACTTCGTTTCCACTGCGCGGCGGTCCCCCCAGCGGGCCGTTCGTTCAGCGATTGGTGGAGAACCTGCCGAGCGAAATCGCGGCCACCGTGCTGACGCCATGCTTTGAGCGCCGGCAGGCTTACAAAGCCCCCCCCGGATATCAGGTGACCTGTTTCCGTTACGCCCCCATATCCTGGCAGCGCCTGGCTCATGTACCGGGCGGGATACCGGCGGCACTTCGGGCCAGGCCGGTTCTCTACCTGCTCCTCCCCTGGTTCCTGCTCTGCATGATGACCGCCTGCTGGCGCGCTGTCCGTGAAGCCGATCTGATCCATGCAAACTGGTCGGTCAATGGCGTCGTAGCGGGCATGGTGGCGAGCCTGAGGAGGGTGCCTCTCGTCACCACCCTGCGTGGCGAGGACGTGACCCGCGCCGAACAGTCCGGATTGTTTCGCTGGTTCCTTGCGAACAGCATCAGGGCGAGCACCCGGGTGGTCACGGTCAGCGAGGCCTTTCAGGCCAAGATCGTGAACCGGTTTCCGGATTCGGCATGGAAGGTGAGGGTTGTTCACAACGGCGTGGGGAGAGAATTGCTGGGCTGCATGGTGGGGTCGGGATCGTCCGGTGTCCTCAATCTCGTGACCGTGGGGAGCCTGATCCCGCGTAAGAGCGTCACGACTCTCATCCGGGCGCTGGCGCTGTTGCCTGCTCCGGATGCCGTGCGGCTGGTCGTCGTCGGCGACGGCCCCGAGCGGAGCGGGCTGGAGCGCCTGGCATCCGAACTGGGGATTGGGGCTTCGGTGGAGTTTACCGGGTCGGTTCCCCCGGGCAATGTCATCCGCTATCTGGAGCAGGCGGACGTGCTCGTGCTGTGCAGCCGCAGCGAGGGGCGGCCAAACGTCGTGCTGGAGGCGATGGCGGCGGGGCTGGGGGTGGTCGCCACAGCCATCGACGGGGTCACCGAGATAGTCCGGGACGGCCATAGCGGATTGCTCTTCGAGCCGGGAGACGCAGAGGCATTGGCAGGGCTGCTAGAGCGGCTGCGCAACGATACCGGACTGCGTACCCGGTTGGCGCAAGAGGCGCGGGGATGGATAAGGAGCCAGAATCTGTTTTGGGACAACACCGGTGAGCAGTACGCCGAGATATATCGTGAGTCTCTCGGAGGACAAGTCCAGTCGTGTGCGGACTGACCTTCCTTCATGCTCCCGACCTGCCGCGGGAACTGGTCATGGAGCAGACCCGGCGGGCGCTGACGCGCCTGGTGCACCGTGGACCGGACGAGGAGGGCAAGGTCTTCGGTGACCACTGGGCCCTTGGCCATCGCCGCCTTTCCATTATTGATCTTCGCGCCAGTCATCAGCCCATGGCCAGTCCTGATGGCCGCCACCTGCTGGTCTACAACGGCGAGGTTTACAACTTCACGGAGCTGCGCGAGCGGCTGGGCGGGGCATGGGAGTTTCGTACCGCGGGTGATACCGAGGTGGTGCTGGCCGGCCTGGTGCTTCATGGCCCCCGGTTTCTGGAGGACATGGAGGGTATGTGGGCCCTGGCCCTGTGGGACAGGGACGAACGGCGCCTGCTCCTCTCCCGCGATCGGATGGGTAAGAAGCCGCTCTACTATCGAACCGCCGGCCGCCGCTTTGCCTGCGCTTCGGAGTTGCCCGCGCTGTCGGTGCTCGACGGCACGGCCTGGCGGGAGGATGTCGACAGCACGGCCGATTATCTTCGCTATGGATACTATCTGCCGGGTACAACCGCGTATGTCGGCGTGCGCGAAGTGCTTCCCGGGCATTGGCTCGACTGGTCACCCGGCAGGGAGCCGAGGGAGCGACGTTACTGGACTCTGCCTGTGGGTGGTTTTGAAGGCAGCCGGGATCGGGCATGCGAGCAGCTCAGAGAGACGCTGGAGCGGGCTGTCGACCGTCGTCTCGTGAGCGACGTGGAGGTGGGGGCTTTCCTTTCCGGCGGTGTCGATTCCTCGTTGATGGTCGCCCTGCAGACCCGCCGTAGTGGCGCCGCCCCGAAAACATTCACCATCGGTTTCAGTGAAAGCTCCTACGATGAGCGCCGGCATGCACGTCTGGTAGCCAGACGTTTCGCAACGGATCATCACGAAGGAGTTCTCGATCAGTGGGATGCCGACCGGTTACAAGAACTGGTCCTGAATAATGTGGGGCAGCCCTTTGCCGATCCGTCCCTGTTGCCAACCGCGCTCGTCGCTGAACTTGCGGGCAGGCATGTCAAGGTGGCGCTCTCCGGTGATGGCGGTGATGAGCTGTTCAGCGGCTATCAGCGTTATCAGGCCCGCGCGATTCTGCGCTGGTATACCCGCCTGCCGCCGGGTATGCGGCGCTCTCTCGAAGGGGTGCTGCGGCGTCTCCCGGAGCCGGTGGCCCATCATAGCCGGAGCCTGTTGAAGAAAGTCCATCTGTTCCTGGATACCGCCGGGCGGATGGAGGCGGAGACCCCCTATGTCGCGCCATTGATGTATACACAGAGTGACTTCCGGGCCCTGGCTCCTGAATTGACTGATCGGGGACACAGGGCGCCTGGCCTGCCGCAGGCGTGCGATGGTGATGACATTCAGCGGATGATGGTGTCCGATGCTTTGATCTACCTGCCCCAGGACATCCTGCTCAAGGTCGATCGGGCATCCATGGCGCACTCTCTGGAAGCGCGGGCGCCATTTCTTGACCGGGAGGTGGTGGAGCTCGCCTTCCGTCTGCCCAGAACCTGGCATCGCCGTGGCTTTTCCGGCAAGCGGATGCTGCACGAATCGGTGGGGGATCTCATTCCAGCCGGAATCTGGAAGCGTAGAAAGCAGGGTTTCGGGGTGCCGGTAGGGCAATGGTTCAGGGAGGGGCTCGCAGCGGAGTTCTCCCGGCTCACGCAGGACACGCAATCTCCCCTGGCTCGCCCGGAACTGGATCGCATGCTCGGTGAACACCGTTCGGGGCGGCGTGATTACGGTCTGCGCCTGTGGAAGCTGTATGTCTACATGCTCTGGCATGACCATATTTCCCATGGGGTGCAACCTTGAGCAGGATCGCCCTGTTCGTTCCGGAATTGGAATGCGGGGGTGCCCAGCGGGTGTTCCTGCAGCTCGCACGCGAGTTTCTGGCGCGCGGGCATCGGGTGGACCTGGTGCTGTCCCAGGCCCGGGGCGGCTTGATGGAAGATATACCCTCCGGCGTGCGTCTGGTGGATTTGGGCGCGAAGCAGTGGGGATTCGGCTTGGCGGGGCTGGGCCTGTCCAGTGTGCTTCGGCTGCGCGCCTACCTCCGCAGGGAGGTGCCCGACGCTCTCATGAGCACCCTGACCGGCGCCAACCTCGTGGCTGTCGTGGCCCGGGGCTGGGCGGGCGTCTCCACGCGCCTGGTGCTGCGGGAGGCGGTGAGCCTGAGGAACCGGCCAGGTGTGGTGTGGCGCTGGATGATGCGACGCGCCTATCCGAAGGCGGATGCTGTCGTGACGCTCTCACCCGCCATGCGGCGTGAGGTGCTGGAACTGCTTGGGTTGATCGGGCGACGGGTGTCTTGCATTCCCAACCCGGCGGATGAGGAAACTCTGCGCACTCTGTCTGAAGTGCCGATAGAAGACCCACGGTTCGGGTCCGAGGGCGCTTCCTTCATCCTGTCCGTGGGGCGCCTGACGCCGCAGAAGGATTATGAGACGCTGATCAGGGCCTTTGCCGGCCTGATGGGAAGAGCTGGAGTGCGCCTTGTCATACTCGGTGAGGGGCCTGAACGGCCGGAACTCGAAACCCTGGTAAAACAACTGGGCCTGCAGGAGCATGTCCATATGCCCGGACATGAAGCCAATCCATGGCGCTGGATGCGGCGGGCCCGACTTTTCGTCCTCAGTTCACGCTGGGAAGGGAACCCCAATGCGCTGCTCGAGGCGATCTCCCTCGGGCTCCCGGTGGTATCGACGGAGTACGATGAATCCGCGCGTGAAACAGTCGGTGACAGAGGCCGGGTGGTTCCTGTCGGCGGCGTGAAGCAGATGTCATCGGCAATCATCGAGGTACTAGAGAGTCCCCCACCGGTTGCGGCATACGGTGGCGTTGCGCCGGTTGACGAGGTTGCTTCCCGTTACCTGGATGTCCTGCTGCATCCCTCGACGAAAAAACCATGAGCAGTTACTGGCCATACGTACGCCGAGGCGTCTATCTGCTTGTTCTGCTGGCACTGCTTATATTTCTCTTGCGTCAGGGGTCGGGGCCGTGGCTTGCCCTGGTTTCCCATCCCGGCACATTTCTGGCGGTGATGCTGGTGACGGCTGCCAGCCTGTTCGTTCAGGCCAATACCTTTCGCATGTGCCTGCCCGACTCCGCAAGGAAGACGGGGCTTTTCACGCTTGTGCGTGCCTGGGCGGCTGGTGGCGTCACGGGGCTCGTTGCCCCCCTGTTTGCCGGTTTTGCCATGCGCACTGCAGTGCTGAAGTCGAAGGGTGTTAGTGTGAGCGACAGTGCGCTCGGGACGTTGCGGCAGACCCTTTTCAACGTGGAGTACTCACTGCTCGCCGCCGCCGCGGTTCTGCTCATCAATCCCTGGGAACAACTTCCCGAACTGGGGCTGATTCTCTTTCTGCTCTGGCTGCTGTGGTTGTTTGGTCGGCGGATGTTCCGCCATCGCGCCTGGCTGCTGCCGGAGCGGTTCCGACCTTCGGCGGCATGGCTGCTGTCACCGCCGAAGGGACGATTGATGTTATCGCTCTGGGGGCTTCCTGTGTTGATGACCCTGAACTACCATGTCGCATTCAATGGATTCAGTGCGGATCTTGAAGTGCATGAGTCCATCCTGCTCGCATCACTCACCGTCCTGATGAGCGTGGCCGCGATGGTTCCCAACGGACTGGGCGTCCTGGAGGTCCTGTGGATCTGGGTTGCCAGGCGTCATGGCCTTGAGATGTCTGAATCCGTTGGGCTGGCACTGCTAATGCGTTTCGCCTATCTCTGTTCCGCATCGCTTCTCTGGGCGGCTGTTTCCCTGCTCAGGCCGGGGAATGCCGCCGAATGATGACTCCCTGCCCGGTGGGAAGGTGCAGAACGTACTCGGGCTTGTCGGCCATGAAGTAGGCGGAGGCGCCCGTGTAGCAGCCGCATTCTGCCATGACCCCCTCTACGCTGCTGGTGTAGCGGACAAACTCCCGCAGGGTGTACTTGCGCTCCTGGGAATATGGATTATGGGGCGAGAGGCGCGCATAGCTGGTGAGGAACTGTTTATCCAGGCGCCATAATTTGAAGTCGTCCCCCAGATAATGATCCCCAAACAAGCCGGCCGATATGCGGCCAGCTCAAGGCGCAGACGTCTTCGTTCCCTTCGGTTTCCGAACAGTGCGGCACGTACGGCTCTCAGCAGTCGATTGAAAGTAATGCTGTTTCCATGTCCGGCCATCCGGTCACTCCCTGAGAATATTCCCAGCTTGATTCTAGGCAGTCGCGATGGCATAGAGGCCGTTGAATTTCCTGCGGGTCAATCGGTAGTAAATCTGGACGGGCCATGGACCCCACAGGATGGTGTCGCACTCATCAACCCGAAAGCCGTGAGCCTCCAGTCGGGCCGAGAGGCGCTCGCGTGTCCATGACTGGATGTGTTGCCAGCGATGGAAGATGCAGCCGCATTCGGGACAAAGTGTTTTCTCGGCATCGAGAATCTCGTTGTTGGGCGTGGTGAGAAACAGTCGGCCGCCGGGTTTGAGAAGACGCCGGCATTCCTCCAGCGCGCCTGTGATCTCCTCGTCGGTGAGATGCTCAATAACCTCGGTGGCGAAAACCAGGTCCTGACTGTTGTCCGGAAGTGGTCCGGGCCAGGTTGTTATGGTATGGGCCCCTGCAAAGAAGGGATTGGCCGTGTTGCGTCGAATGGTCGCGGAGATGCTCTCCTCGGAGACGTCGATCCCGGTCAGCGTCTGTTGAGCGGTCAAGTGCCGGGAAAGGTGCCCTATGAGATCCCCTTTTCCGCACGAGAAATCCAGAATGGCCCGTGCATGTTTCAGGAGGTCTTTTTTGTGCATGAACTTGGCGACTTGTGGCCCCGCAATCCGGCCGAAGTACTTGTCCTGGTGGTGTGCTGATTTCGAATAGTAATTCCACAAGCGCCCGCTTTTTTCAGGGCTCCAGGCAATCTCGTGTGGTTTGAAACCGGAGTCGCTCATTGTGCTGTCGTCTGGAAGATGGGTCTTGCCTTGCGCATGACAAAGATTCTGGTCACGCTTCCAAGGATGCCGGCCAGGGCTTGCCTCGCGGGCAGCCCCAGGTGAAGGTGGAGAATCTGGTTTCCAGTGTAGAACAGGCCGGTTCCTAGGTCTTCTTCGACATTCCATCCCGTTTTGTTGAAATGACGTAGCCATGCGCGGCGGGAAAAGAGATGAATTTCGGTCAGTGAATTGCCCCGCTCGCTGTGACGGTTAGGCCACAATGCATGGAACCAGGGTACTTTGCGTCTCTGTGCGGCAGTGGACTGGCTTGTTTTCGGGCCGACAAGCAGTGCCAGAGCAACTCGAATAACGTATAGCGGATGGGTGAGTGAGGTCCAGAGCCTCCATGAACTGGTCGGCAGGATATGGATTGCCAGGCCGTCAGGCTTCAAGACGCGGTGTATCTCCTGCTCGAAAGCATCGATATGTCGGATGTGTTCGAGTACGTTCGAGCTGAATACCACGTCGAAACAGGAGTCATCGAACGGCAGCTTGTGGCCATCGTAGAGTCTGACCGGATAGACGGGACGAGGACGTTGGTTACCCCTGTCAACATCCACAGCATCCACAGTATGGCCACTGGCCGAGAGTTGAAGAGCCTGCCAGCCGCTTCCGGCTCCGATTTCCAGTATTTTCGCAGCAGGCGACAAATACCCCAGAACCATCTTGAGTTCATGCCCGCGGTAGGCTCTCAGTGCGGCTTCGCGCGCATTATTGCCGCTCATGGCGTACCTGATTGCTCAGTGCGGTTCCTGAAGACGAATTCATTGCAGCCACTGCCGTGCTTGCGATTCACCTTCTCGGTGGTGAAGCCGCGATTTTCATAATGTTCGATAACCGCCTCTGGTGTCGCGGTTTCGAAGGGGTAGCCGCCAATCCAGTCGACAACATCATACCAGAGTGACATTCCGCGCTCGCTGCCTTGCAGCCAGAGCGAGGGTGATTTTCCATGCCTGATCCCGGTGTAGATACGATACAGGACAGTCACGGCATACCAGCTGGCGGCCATCACTTTCTGAACGATTGCCGGTGATTCCACATAGAAATGTTTCACCGCACCCCAGCCCCGGCTTATGGCGCCCTGATCGTTATAGAGGCTGATGAAGAGGCGACCCCCCGGGCGGACCGTGGTCACAATGCAGTCGAGCGCCCGCCACATGTCCCCTGTGTGGTGCAGGACACCCCAGGAATAGACAATGTCGAATTGGCCGAGTCCGGACAGGAATTCAGGATCCAGGGCATCGCCGGGAATGATGCTCCAGTTGTCGAAGGGGCCGAACCGTTTCTGGAGGCTTCTGGCGCAGGCGATGCTCTGCATGTCATAGTCAAAGGAGACGACGCGTTGAGCGCCGAGGCGGCAAGCCGCCAGCGAAAAGAGGCCGCTCCCGCATCCTGCATCGAGAAGGGTCATCCCTTTGAGATCTTCGACGCCCAGCATCAGTTGCAATGAGCGGGTTGCCGCCTCGACCTGCGTCTCGGTGAGTTTGCGAGCAAAATTCTGCCAGTTTCGGCCGAATCCAAAGCGCCGTTCCGTTTGTGACATTGTGCTATCAGGCATGTTCGGGTGAATTCAGGAGCATCATGAAGCCAATGGGCATGGGATTGTCGGCTACGGAAGACAGCCGCGCCATGAGCCAGCCGGCCATGTTGCCAAGTGGGATGAGGATTATCGACGCCATGAGTAGAACTGGTGCGAGTGGATGCCGCTTCTTCAGCGAATCGAGCGTTTGAAAGGACAGGCCGAGACAGAAGAGCAATGCGCCGGACTCGGCCGGAGAGCCATAGGCGACGGCTTTCTTCACCGAGAAGCCGGTATCAGCCGCAAGAGACATCAGCCCGTGAACAGTCCAGCGATGAAAGTCAAAGGGCGCATCGTGAGTTGGGTACATGAATGGTGTGGTGACAATGAGTGTCCCGGCCGGCTTGAGAACCCGGTGCGCCTCCCGTAGCGCGGCCGCGGGGTCGGCCAGATGTTCCGCCACCTCCATCAAGACAACCGTGTCAATGCTGCCACCACGGAAGGGCAGGGCGTGGGCATCGGCGGTCACATCGGGCCGGGCGGAATAGAGCATTGAGCCGGTCTGGAGGCTGTCCAGCCCGATATATATGCACTCTTCACCAAGGTGGCCGGCAATCACCCGGTCAGCGCATCCGACATCGAGCACGGTCCCGCGGGCCAGACGGCCAATCTCCCGTATTCTCTCCCGCTGTCGCCTGTATGCGAACCATTGTGGGTGCAACGGTGTCAGGCGGATGCCGCGAAGAATGCGCCGGAGGCTTTCCGCGATCACGACGGGTCGCGCTCCGATGCGATCACGGGACGATAGGTGAGATTGGTTATCTGTTCCGAAACCAGGCCGATAAGGAAAATGATGACCGACGAGGTCAGAAGAAAAACCGTCATCTGGGAAAGTCGTCCGGTGCTGAAGAATGTAAAGGCATAGTAGCCCAGGCCCAGAATGAAAAAGAAAAAGCTGATGGGCACGAACATCTTCAGCGGGGAGTAGAGTGTCCCGATCCTGAATATGATGAGCAGAAAACGGATGCCGTCCTGGAGGGGGCGCAGATGGCTTTTCCCAGTGCGCTGGGCGACCTCGATGGGCAGGTAGCTGACCGGGTGGCCGGCGCGGAAGAAGGCCATCGTAATGGTTGTCGGGTAGGAGAAACCATTCGGCAGCAGGTGCAGGAACTCCCGGAACCGGTCGGCGCGTACGGCACGGAACCCGGAGGTGAGGTCCCTGACCCGGTGGCCGACCATCCAGCTTGCCAGCCGGTTGTAGAGTCTGTTTGCGATGCCGCGCCAGGGGTTCGCCTGGCCACGGCTGTTGCGGGCGCCCACAACCATGTCGTAACCGCCTGATTCCAACTCGGCCAGCAATCGGGCAATGTCAACCGGCGAATGCTGTCCATCGGCGTCCATGAAAACCAGGGTCTCACCCCTTGCATGCCGTGCCCCGGACTTGACCGCGGCGCCGTTGCCCTGGCTGTAGGGGTGGCCAATCTCCCTGACGCCCCATTCGGCGCAGATCTCCGATGTTTCGTCCGTGGACCCGTCATTGATGACGAGCACCTCCGCGCCAGGGTGCAGTCGCCGTATCTCGGGCAACAGCCGGCGCAGGCTGCCGGCCTCGTTCTTGGCGGGCAGAATGATGCTGAGAGTCGGTGCCATGCTTTGAGGGCCTTCCTTCATGCGTATTCCATTCCAGAGATGCTGTTGCGTCTGCACATCTCCATGCCGATCTGATGGATGTGCTGTGAAAATAGCATGTTATGTAGCCCGGTTCATGCGGCAGGCAGCGAAAGGCATGCTCCGGTCCGGGCATGTTGAAGGATTTGACGCCGCCATTCTTTGATGCCGGCCACAAGACATGGATGGGACGGGTTGGGCCCCGGGATTGCCGGGTGTCCATCGGGGGGCGGTGGTCGATGGGACGGTGAGACTTTCCGCAGTCGGCGATTACTCCCCTGCCACGGCTGCCGGGTGCGGTTCAGTTCCGTGCTCTGCCATCTCTGCACGGGCCTGGGCGAGGAGGTTCTCGATCAGCACCTTGTGGGCACCGCCAAGCGGCCAGTGCTTCGCCTCGTCCAGCTTCCGGGCCTCGAGAATGAACCCCTCGGCAAGGTCCGGCCGGTTGGCGGAGAAGAGGATATTGGCAGCCAGTAGATAGCTTGAAATCACCTTCTTGTGCTCGATCGCGTTCTCAACGGCACGCATCGTGGCGTCAAGGTTGCGTTCCTTGGCGTGGAGGTTGGATTTCGCGATGTAGAGGTTGTGCATGCTGACCGTGCTGCTCCAGTAGTTCGGATTGGCCAGCTGTGCATCGATAATCCGGTTGAATTCCCGGGTGGTAAGGACGGGGCATTCGTTGCTCGCAATCATCATCGAAATGTCCACCGACAGCTCAACGGCGCCATAACTGTGATGGCTGGTCCTCAGCGTATCGGCGAGTGCGTCGAGGGATGGCTGCTGCGCGGGATCGATTGCCCCGGCCTGGCAGCTGTATTGCAGTTGCAGCATCAGGAGGCCGGCATTGTCCGGGTGCTTTGAAAGGTACTGGGCAACAATCCCGCGTGCATCCTCGAGCCTGCCCTTGGCGCGCAGATGGTTGGCATAGAATTCCGTCGCGCGCTCGGAATCCGGGTGGTTCCGATGGTTGAAATGGGCGAACAGATCCAGATCTCCCCATACGGTGGTCGCGTTGAGGGTGGCGAATCCGGTCAACAGGAGGAGTGCGCCAAAGAGTGCGGGGGTCGCGACCCGGCCGATCCGCTTCCCAATGCTCCAGAGTGCGGATGTGACCAGAAGCAGTACTGCGAACTCGGCAATGTAGTTCCGGTGCTCGAATGAGAGTTCAAGCGGCAGAAAGCTCGACTCCAGGGCGTGACAGATGAGAAACCAGGCGACAGTGAAGAAAATGAGCGGGTAGCGCCTGCGCAGAAGAAATGAGCCGGCCAGGGCTGTTGAGAGGAAAGCGACAGCAACAACAGTGGAGGTGGGGTGAAGCAGGGAGCTTGAGATGGTGACGTCGTCATGGAAAACGGTTATGTCCCTGCCGGTCGGAATCAGCAGCTGCAAGATGTAGCCAACCAGGATGCGCGCCTCTGTGAGCAGGCGTTCGGTCGGGGTGAATTCCCTCAACAGATAGGAAGAGGCAATCGCGTCGTGCCTAAATAGGAAATATGCGACCAGCAGGAGAATCGGGAGTTTGAGATAAATGAATTTCCAGAGCCGATAATACTTCGGCTCGCCCTGCCCTTTTTTCAGGGTCAGAAGGTAGGCCACAAGAAGTGTCAGGGGAATGGCGAGGAACGCATTCTCCTTGGCCAGAAAACCCAGCAGCACCATGATTGGGTAGACCGCCAGGAGGAGGAACCAGCCCCGACGAGGTGCCCTGTCCAGCAGTTCGCGTCCATAAATGAAGGCAATAAGAGCGGCGAATGAGAACAGCGTTGACAGAATGGTCATCCGCTGCACCACATACAGGGTGGTCGAGACGTTCATGGGGTGCACCAGCCACAGGCCGGTGGTCATGAGCGCCAGGGTGACGGGATGTTTCCGCTCCGCGGCAAGCGGCACCCTCTCGAGCAGGGCCATCAGGAACCAGAGCCCCAGTACGCCGGTTGCCAGGTGCAGCCCGAGGTTGGTGTACTTGAATCCCCAGGCCGATTGCGGCCACTCATGGAAGTTGAGCGTGAAGCTGAGCATTGAAAGCGGCCGACCGGGAAATTCGCCCTGAATCAGCTTGCTGATGGTGACGGTCCAGATATCCGGGTAGTACCTGGCGGCGAGTACGAGAGAGCTGTAGTCATCCAGCAGAAAGGCACCGTCCAGCCCGGGCCAGTAGATGAAGGCCGTAGCCAGGCACAGCCCGGCCAGCAGCAGAAGGAACAGACCGGGTCTGCCTCGAAAGTAATCCGCTGTTCCCTTGTCCATGCCAGGAGGTTCTCGCCGTTGCCGAATGGGGGGCTGCCGGTTCTGGTGTGATTCTATCAATCGGGAATGGATGAGAAGTGAGAATTCTGTGTGCTCATTCAGGCCATGGTCGCTGATGAAGGCGTGTGATACCGGTTGGATCGGAAGGAGGGTTCATGATGACGGGCGAGCGGGCATCATGCCATGAAAGAAAACGCCCACCGAAGTGGGCGTTTTCCATTTCTGCGGAGCAGCTGAGAAATCAGTTGCGGCAGTTGGATGGATAGTACTTCTGATCGGCTGCAGTGCCGTTTGAGTTCGTGCAATCCCACTCGATATCCTTGCGGTTGGTGTCACGCGTGCCAGTCAGCTGTACATAAGTTCCATCGACGGCGGTGTTGATGTTGGTAAGCTGTACGCGCACCTGGGTGGAGTTGACGATCCAGGACATGCCGTTGGTGTAGGGCGTGGTGCGGGTCGTGTCGATGCCAATGGAGGTGGCTGTAGTGGCCAGGGTGCCGTTGGTTGAATAGTACTCTGATACAGAGGTCTTCGCCTCGGCCAGGGAGGCCAGTGCCTCGGAAACCTTCGAGCGGGCGATGTAGTCCTGGTAGGCCGGGATGGCGATGGCGGCGAGGATGCCGACGATGGCCACCACGATCATGAGTTCGATAAGGGTGAAGCCCTGCTGGGTGCGCTTCATGGTGATTCTCCTTGCTGTTCTCTGAGCGGGAAACGATGGTCTTCTTTGTTGCCGGGTTGATGCCCTTGTGTCCAGGATAAAGCAGGATGCATGCCAGGAAACATCAATCTAAAGCATTGTCGGCGATTATCATTCTAAGCCAATGAAGTTAGGAGAATATGTAGACTCTCTCACACTCCTGTCAAGTGAAGCGAGCCCCTTTCGAGCCGGTTATCCATCGTTGTCGCGCAAAGTTCTGTGACCTGGAATGTCGGAAAGTGACGCGATACGTCACCTTGCTCATCCCAGGGTTCCGGACTCACGGGATAGACTTTGTCTAAACTGTGTACGTATACTGTAACATCATGGGAACATTCACGAATTCACAGCCCGCGCAGGCCCCCGATCTGGTGGGGCTCCTGCGGCACCACGGCATCAATCCCACCCAGCAGCGGCTCGAGATCGCCCAGATCCTGCTCGCACGTCCGCAGCACATGTCGGCGGAGCAGGTGTTGTCGGAGGTCAACCAGGGCCAGGCGCTGGTTTCGAAGGCGACTGTCTACAACACCCTCGGTCTCTTCGCCCGCAAGGGGCTGGTGCGCGAGGTCATCGTGGATCCCTCCAAGGTCTTCTACGACTCCAATGTGAGTGCTCACCATCACTACTTCAATGTGGACACGGGCGAGCTGACCGATATCCCCGGGCATACCATGACCATGCCCGGCCTGCCCACACCACCCGAGGGCACGGAGGCCGTGGCCGTGGATGTCATCGTGCGGGTGCGCAACCAGCGTTGATTGCGGCTGGCCTTTCCCGTCCACGGCTTGGTGTTTTCCCGACCTTACCTTATACTTTGCGGCCTTGTGCCGGAGTAGCTCAGTCGGTAGAGCAACTGATTCGTAATCAGTAGGTCGGGGGTTCGATTCCTCTCTCCGGCACCAAAGAATTCAAGGGCCTGCGTTACCGCGCAGGCCCTTTTTTCGTTTTTGGCGCGATCGAAACCGCCGCGCATCCGGTCGCGTGTGCCGGGCTCACCCAGTCTACCCGCCCGATGCCCTGTCGCGGCGAGGGCGCCCCTCCCACAGGGCTATCCGGCTCCCGGAGCTGGGCGCGTTCGGTGGGAGGCCCATCCCCAAGCCGACGGCTGTGCTATGTTGCATGTTGTGCCGCAGCAACCCGGTTGCACGCGGTCCGTCTATGCTCATTAGCGAATCCAAGCACAGGAGGAATGATGGCGGAGGTTCGTTACCAGGACCTGGATTACGGGATCACGGTCATCGATGCGGAATTCCATCGCCCCGGCGTGGCGGCCAGCTACCTGGTGGTGGAGGGAGGCCGCGCCGCCTTCGTGGAGACCGGGACGAGCCTGTCGGTGCCCGGTCAGCTGGCGGTGCTGGAGCAGAAGGGGATCCCGCGGGAGAGCGTGGACTATGTCATTCCCACCCACGTCCATCTCGACCACGCCGGTGGGGCCGGTGAGTTGATGCGCCATCTGCCCGCGTCGCGCCTGGTGATCCATCCCCGGGGGGCGCGCCACATGATCGATCCCTCGCGGCTCATCGCCGGGGCCGCCGCGGTCTATGGCGAGGAGGCCATCCGACGCCACTATGGCGAGGTGGTGCCCGTGCCGGCGGAACGGGTGATGGAGGCCGGCGAGGGGGATGAGGTGGATCTCAATGGCCGCACCCTGCGCTTCCTCGATACACCGGGGCACGCCCTCCACCACTTCTGCGTCGTGGACGAGGCGGGGCGGGGCATCTTCACCGGCGACACCTTCGGCATCTCCTACCGGGAGTTCGACAACGAACACGGCGCCTGGATCTTCCCCACCACCACGCCGGTGCAGTTCGACCCCCCGGCGCTGCACGCCTCCATCGACCGGCTGGTGGCCCAGGGGCTCGACTACATGTACCTGACCCACTATGGTCGGGTGGGTGGGGTCGATCGGCTGCGGAGGCTGCTGCACGAGCAGATCGACGGTATGGTGGCGCTGGGCCGGGAGCATGCGGCAGCCGGCGCCCGCCGGAAGGAGCGCCTGATCGGGGGGCTGATGGAGCAGATGCTGGCGCAGCTGGAGCGCCACGGCTGCACCCTGCCGCTGTCACGGCGCCGGGAGCTGTTGACGATGGACGTTGAACTCAACGTCCAGGGACTTGAGATATGGCTCGATCGCGAAGCGAAGACGGCGGCCTCCGCCTGAGCGAATCGTTCTCCGGGCGGGTTGCCGCCCGGCTCTTGCCGCTGTTGCTGCTCCTCGGGTTCTGGGGCGCGCAGGCGGCGGGCGGCGGCGGGGTCCTGCGCCTGGAGATCAGCGGCGCCATCGGCCCCGCCACGCTCGAGTACCTGGAGCAGGGCCTGGAGGAGGCCAGGAGCCGCGACGCAGAGCTCGTGGTCATGGTGCTCGACACCCCGGGCGGTCTTGACGGGGCCATGCGCGGGATGGTGCAGGCCATTCTCGCCTCGCCGATCCCGGTGGCGGCTTACGTCTCGCCCCAGGGCGCCCGCGCGGCCAGCGCCGGGACCTACCTGATGTACGCCAGCCACGTGGCGGCTATGGCTCCGGCCACCAATCTCGGCGCTGCCACGCCGGTGCGCATCGGCGGGATACCCGGCGGCGATTCCGGCCCGGAGAACGGGGGCGGCAACGGGGATGCCATGGAGCGCAAGCTGGTCAACGACGCGGTGGCCTACATCCGCGGACTGGCCGAACTGCGCGGACGCAACGCCGACTGGGCCGAGACGGCGGTGCGGGAGGGCGCCAGCCTGAGTGCGGAGCAGGCGCTGAAGGCGGGTGTCATCGACCGGTTGGCGGCCGACCTCCCGGCGCTGCTCAACAGTCTGGACGGGGTGGTGCTCGACGTCGATGGCCGCGAGGTGACGCTGGCCACGGCCGGTGCGCCGGTGACCGCCCTGGAGCCCGACTGGCGCGCCCGGCTGCTCGCTTTCATCACCGATCCCAATGTGGCCTACATCCTGCTGCTGGTGGGCATCTACGGAATCATCTTCGAATTCGCCAATCCCGGCGGCTTCGCCCCGGGGGTGGTGGGCGCCATCTGCCTGGTCCTGGCGCTCTACGCCTTCCAGCTCCTGCCCATCAACTATGCCGGCCTGGCGCTCATGCTGCTGGGCATCGCCTTCATGGTGGCCGAGGCGGTGGTGCCGAGCTTCGGCGCACTGGGCATCGGCGGCGTGGTCGCCTTCGTTGCGGGCTCGGTGATGCTGCTGGATACGGACGTGCCGGGCTTCGAGATTGCCTGGCCCATCATCGGCACCCTGGCGCTGTCCAGCGCGGCGTTCTTCATCCTCGTGGTGGGCATGGCCATCAGGGCCCGGCAGCGCCGGGTGGTGAGCGGCGCCGAGGAGATGGTCGGCAGCCCCGGGGAGGTGTTGGAGGATTTCGTCGACGGGCATGGCTGGATCCGCGTGCATGGCGAAACCTGGCAGGCCTGGAGCGGGGTCCCCCTGCGCCGCGGCACGCCGGTGCGGGTCACGGCGCGGGAGGGGTTGCGGCTGACGGTGGAGCCGGGATCCGGCGCTGCACCCCCACCCCGACCCTCCCCCTGAGGGGGAGGGTGCTTGGGCCATGCAGCGGGTGGGTGGCGTGCGCGACGCACCACCCATCTACGCGGCGCTGGCGCCGGTGTCGTCAATGGCAATGAAACCGCAATCCGGCGGAAACGATGAACTGAAGTGTGGAGGCTGGTCCAGGCGTCATGGGCACGCTGCGCTTTGCCCATCCTACCGGCTTGACGCCCCTGGCGCCTTGGCGGTGACCCAACGAAAAGCCGCAGGCGCAGGATGGGCAAAGGAGCGCAGCGACGTGCCCATCGGTGTGGAGGCCGGTGCGGGCATGATGGGCACGCGGCGCTTTGCCCATCCGACCGGCCTGGCGTCCCCGGCGCCGCGGCGGTAGACATGATGAGCAGCGCAGGCCGGGCGGGATCTTCCGCCCGTAATGGATTAGGAACCGGAAGCCGAGGAGAACGCTCATGATTACCCCTCTCTACGTGGTGGTGGGCCTTGTCGTTGCCCTCCTGCTCTACTCCTTCAAGATCCTGCGCGAGTACCAGCGCGGCGTGGTCTTCCTCCTCGGGCGCTTCTGGAAGGTGAAGGGCCCCGGACTGATCATCATCATCCCCTTCATCCAGCAGATGGTGCGGGTGGACCTGCGCACGGTGGTCATGGACGTGCCGAGCCAGGATGTCATCTCCCGCGACAACGTGTCGGTGAAGGTGAACGCGGTGATCTACTTCCGCGTCATCGACCCGGAGCGGGCCATCATCCAGGTGGAGGACTACTTCGCCGCCACCAGCCAGCTGGCCCAGACCACCCTGCGCTCGGTGCTGGGCCAGCACGAGCTGGACGAGATGCTGGCGGAGCGGGACAAGCTCAACGAGGATGTCCAGCGGATCCTCGATACCCAGACCGACGCCTGGGGCATCAAGGTGGCCAACGTGGAGATCAAGCACGTGGACCTGGACGAGAGCATGATCCGGGCCATCGCCAAGCAGGCGGAGGCGGAGCGTGAGCGGCGGGCCAAGATCATCCACGCCGAGGGCGAGATGCAGGCCTCGGCCAAGCTGCTCGAGGCCGCCGAGGTCCTGTCCCAGAAGCCCCAGGCCATGCAACTGCGCTACCTGCAGACTCTCTCCGGCATCGCCGGCGAGAAGAGCTCCACCATCATCTTCCCCGTTCCCGTGGACACCATCGACACCTTCATCGAGAAGGTGTCGCACGCGGTCCGGCCCCGCGGGGAGGAGGGTTCGGTTTCGTGATTCACCACGGAGGCACGGAGGACACGAAGAAAGGCGAAAGGCGAAAGGCAGTCGGCGTAGGATGGGCAAAGGAGCGCAGCGACGTGCCCATCGGTGTGGAGGTCTGTGCGGGCGTGATGGGCACGCTGCGCTTTGCCCATCCTACGGGCTGAACGTCTGGAAACATGACAGGAAAATCTGCGTTAATAAGCGTAATCTGCGGTTAACTGCCTTTTCCCTTTTCCCGTTTCCCTTCCGCCTTTCTCCGTGTCCTCCGTGCCTCCGTGGTGAAAATCTGCTTTTTATCAGAAAACTCTGAAATGCCGATGGGTTGACGTATACTCGGACGCCTGTACCTGCGTTTCCTGGTGATCTGAGTCGTGGATTTTCCCGCCGGCATCGTGGGCGCCCCGTGGAGCTGGCTGGGGCACCTCATCTACATCCCGGTTCTGCTCTGGGCCCTGTACCGGGCGCCCTGGTGGCGTATCCGCCAGGGCGAGGGCCAGCACCTGTTCCTCGGCGCCTGCGCCCTGGCGGTGGTGCTGTGGAGCATCCGTGCCGGCGTGACCCCGGGGCTCAACTTCCATCTCCTGGGCGCGAGCCTGATCACGCTCATGTTCGGCTGGGAATTCGCCATCATCATCCTGAGCATCGCCCTGGCGGGCATCACCGGCTATGGAAGGGCGGGCTGGGACATGTTCTCCCTGAACGGGGTGATGATGATCCTGCTGCCGGTGCTGGTCAGCTACCGCATCTTCCTGATCGTCGACCGGAAGATGCCCAACTTCTTCATCTATGTCCTCGCCTGCGGCTTCTTCGGCGCCGGGCTGACCGTCGCGGTCGCTGGGCTGGCCGCCATGCTGGTGCTGTGGCTGGGCGGGGTCTACAGCATCGATCACCTCGCCAACAACTACCTGCCCTACTTCCCCCTGCTGATGTTCCCCGAGGGATTCCTCAACGGCTGGCTCACGGCGGTGCTGGTGGGCTTCAAGCCCCACTGGATGCGCACCTTCCGCGACGAGCGCTACATAGATGGGAAATAGGGGATCAGGGAGCGGGGAACGGGGAACGGATGAAGGATAAAAGGGTGGGCGCGGCCATCCCGGGGCAACGGGAACCCCGCAGGGGCGTAGGATGGGCAAAGGAGCGCAGCGTGCCCATCACCGCCGCATTCCAAGGGCGTCGGGTGGGCGCGGTGCGGTGTGGCCGTCACCTCCTGCGCACCGATGGGCACGTCGCTGCGCTCCTTTGCCCATCCTACGGACTTGCGCCTCGAAACTCTCCCTTATTCAAACCGCATGGAGAGATCCACGGCCCGGACGTCCTTGGTGAGGGCGCCGGTGGAGATGTAATCCACCCCGGTCTCGGCGATGGCGCGGACGGTGTCCAGAGAGACACCGCCGGAGGCCTCCAGCTTCACGCGCCCGGCGGTCTTCTCCACCGCCGCGCGCAGCCCGTCCAGGTCGAAGTTGTCCAGCAGCACGGTATCGGCGCCGGCGCCGATGGCCTCGTCCAGCTGCCCCAGCGTCTCCACCTCCACTTCCACCGGCCGGCCCGGCGCGCTCCTGCGGGCGGCGGTGATGGCGGCGGTGATGGAGCCGCAGGCGGCGATGTGGTTCTCCTTGATGAGGAAGGCGTCCCAGAGGCCCATGCGGTGGTTGTGGCAGCCGCCGCAGGCAACGGCATACTTCTGGGCCGCGCGCAGTCCGGGGAGGGTCTTGCGGGTGTCCAGCACCCGTGCACCGGTGCCGGCCACCGCCGCGGCGAAATGGCGGGCGAGGGTGGCGGTGGCGGAGAGGGTCTGGAGCAGGTTGAGCGCGCTGCGTTCGCCGGTCAGCAGCGCCCGTGCCGGTCCCTCCAGGGTGCAGAGGGTCTGCTCCGGCTGCGCCGCGTCACCGTCCTCCAGCTCCCAGTCCACCCGCACCGCGCCGTCCAGCAGGCGGAAGACCTCGTCGAACCAGGCCCGCCCGCACAGCACCGCCGTCTCGCGGGTGATGACCCGCGCCCGGCCGATCGTGCCGGCGGGTATGAGCGCGGCGGTGATGTCGCCGCTGCCCACGTCCTCGGCCAGCGCCCGCGCGACGAGCTCCCGGATGGCTTCCGCTTCCATGGGATCAATCCACCGCCAGCAGTTCCACCTCGAACACCAGCGTGGCGTTGGGCGGAATGACGCCGCCGGCGCCCTGGCGGCCGTAACCGAGCTGGGGCGGGATGGTCAGCTTGCGCACGCCACCCACCTGCATGCCGGCCACGCCCTCGTCCCAGCCGCGAATCACCCGGCCGCCCCCGAGGGGGAAGCTGAAGGGCTCGCCGCGGCCGCGGCTGGAGTCGAACTGGCGTCCGTCGGTGAGCCAGCCGGTATAGTGCACGGTGACGCGCATGCCGGCCTCGGCGGTGGCGCCGTCGCCGGCCTTGAGGTCCTCGTACTTCAGTCCCGAGTCGGTAATCATCGCGGTCATGGTGGAGTTCCCGTATCTGCGGCAATCCGCACAGCATAGCGGAGGGGCGATATCCCGGGCTACTGTTGCCGGGGTTCACTCCGGGCATCGAGTCGCGGAGGTATATCGCCCCGGGGCGGGCCACCCACCAGCTCCGACCGGGCTCCTAGGAGCCTGTCGGACTTGAGTCTGATCTATTGCGCCGGCGGGACAGCGGTCCATATGGGTCCGATTTTTCGTTACATAGACCCACTATGCGCCTCAAAATCGGCCCCATCTGTCCTCGCTCTCCCACTCGGCTCGCTACGATCGCTCAAGTCCGACAGGCTCCCGGTGGTCGGGAACCCTTGTGGGAGGCGCGCCCCCGCGGCGATGCCGTACGGGCTCCCCGGTTGCTTTGTAGGGCCGAATTCATTCGGCCTGGCACGGCAGCGACTGGTGTCGAGTTGTGAGCGGATATCAACCCGGGGGCGGCCCCACGTTCGCTGAATGCGTCTCCAGGGGTGAAGCAGTACACTGGACTTGGCATATACCAAAACAAGATGCCCGGCCGCGATGGCCGGGTCGGGGCGGGGCGATGGGCGCAAACCAGCTGCGGATACTGTTCCGGTCTCTGGCGGAGAGCGCGAGGGACCTGCTGCCCATCGTGGTGGTGATCGCCGTGTTCCAGCTGGCGCTCCTGCGCCAGCCCATCCCCAACCTGCTGGACCTGCTGGTGGGCGTTCTGCTGGTGCTGCTCGGCCTGACGCTCTTTATCCGGGGCCTGGAGATGGGACTGTTCCCCATCGGCGAAACGATGGCCTACGCCTTCGCACGCAAGGGCAGCCTGTTCTGGCTGCTGTTGTTCGCCTTCGCGCTGGGGTTCGGCACCACGGTGGCTGAGCCGGCGCTCATCGCGGTGGCCGACGAGGCGGCGAAGATGGCGGCGGCGGACGGGGTCATCGCGGGCGATCCGGCGGCGCTGGCCGGTTATGCCAAGGGGCTGCGCTACACCGTCGCCGTCTCGGTGGGGTTCGCCATCGTCGTGGGTGTGTTCCGCATCATCCGCGGCTGGCCCATCCAGTATCTGATCGTGGGCGGCTACATGGGCGTGGTGATTATGACCCTCTTCGCGCCGAAGGAGATCGTGGGCATCGCCTACGACTCCGGCGGGGTCACCACCTCCACCATCACGGTGCCCCTGGTGACGGCGCTGGGGGTGGGGCTGGCCTCCTCCATCAAGGGCCGCAATCCCATGGTGGACGGCTTCGGCCTCATCGCCTTCGCCTCGCTCACCCCCATGATTTTCGTCATGGGTTACGGCATGGTGGTGGGATGAGCGGCCTGCTCGCCGCGCTGCTCGATACCCTGCGCGATGTGCTGCCCATCGCCGTGGTGGTGTTCGGATTCCAGCTGCTGGTCATCCGCCGCCCCATCCCCAACCTGAAGCGGGTGCTGCTGGGTTTCGTCTACGTGCTGCTGGGGCTGGCGCTGTTCCTGGAGGGGCTGGAACAGGCCCTGTTCCCCCTGGGGCGGCTGATGGCCCAGCAGCTCACCGCGCCGGAGTTCATCAGCGGCGGGGCCGAGCTGCTGACCCGTCCCCTGGGCGCCTGGGACTACCGCTGGATCTATCTCTTCGCCTTCGCCATCGGCTTCGCCACCACCATCGCCGAGCCGGCGCTAATCGCCGTGGCGCTGAAGGCCCACGAGGTCTCGGGCGGCGCCATCAGCGTCTGGGGGTTGCGCATCGCCGTGGCCATCGGGGTGGCGGTGGGCATCGCCCTGGGGACCTTCCGCATCGTCACCGGGACGCCTATCCACTGGTACATCATCGCCGGCTACGTGGTGGTCATCATTCAGACCCTCTACGCTCCCCGGCTCATCATCCCGCTGGCCTACGATTCCGGCGGCGTCACCACCTCCACCGTGACGGTGCCGCTGGTGGCGGCGCTGGGGCTGGGGCTGGCCTCCACCGTGCCGGGGCGCAGCCCGCTGGTGGACGGTTTCGGCCTCATCGCCTTCGCCAGCCTCTTTCCCATGATCAGCGTCATGGGCTACGCCCAGCTCAGCCGCTACCTGGGCCGATCCGGTGGTGGTGCAAACAGAAACAGACAGGGACTCTGACCCGGAGGAATGCATATGCGCTTCAAACTGATCGTGGTGTTCGTTGAGGACGGCAAGACCGAGGCCGTGCTCACGGCGGCCCGTGAGAAGGGGGCCACCGGGGCGACGGTCATCAGCAATGCCCGCGGCGAGGGACTGAAGCAGCCCAAGACCTTCTTCGGACTGAGTCTGGAAACCCAGCGGGACATGGTGCTGCTGCTGGTGGAGGAGCACCTGGCGCGCAGCATACTGGAGAAGATTGCCGAGGTGGCGGAGTTCGATGAACGGCCCGGCACCGGCATTGCCCTGCAGCTGGATGTGGAGGACGCGGTGGGCGTCGCCCACCAGGTCCGTGAACTCGCTTCCGTGGTAGAGGAACAGATATGAGCCCGAGCAAGCTGGTACAGGTGCGGGACGTGATGAACCCGCAGGTGGACATGGTGGATGGCATGGCGACGGTGCATGAGGCGTTGCGGGCGCTCCAGCACGTGGAGAACAAGTGCCTGGTGGTGAAGAAGCGGCACGAGCATGACGAGTACGGCATGCTGTTGCTCTCGGACGTGGCCCGCAAGGTGCTGGCCCAGGACCGGGCGCCGGACCGGGTCAATGTCTACGAGGTGATGACCAAGCCGGTGATCAGCGTGGAGCCCGGCATGGATATCCGCTACTGCGCCCGCCTGTTCGACCGCTTCGGTCTGACCCGAGCCCCGGTGGTGGAGTGCGGCGAGGTGCTGGGAGTGGTCAGCTTCACCGACCTGGTGTTGCGGGGGTTGCTGGCGGAAGAGTAGTCCCATAGGAGCCTGTCGGACTTGAGACTGATCGACTGCGCCGGCGGGACAGCGGTCCATATGGGTCCGATTTTTCGTTACATAGACCCACTATGCGCCTCAAAATCGGCCCCATCTGTCCTCGCTCTCCCACTCGGCTCGCTACGATCGCTCAAGTCCGACAGTCTGCTAGACGGTGTGTGAACGGATTCACAGGCGGGGCTATTGGGAACATTTCCTCCGCCGCTGTGTGATGGCAGTCACGACGCATGCAGGACGCAGCGCCTATATTTGCCACAGTAGCGCGTGGCATCCAGCCCGGATTTTTCTCGCCGATACGCCAAGAGCGCCAAGGTTAAAAATGATCAAGACCTTGTGAGTGGAGCATCAAGGGTTGTCTCGTACGAGGGCCGCTGCAGTACTAAGATCGTCAATCCTTTGTTTTTCTGGCGTTCTTCGCGTCTTGGCGAGAGATTTATGAGATGCTGGGGGGTAGGTCTCAAGCAGGAAGTCCATATCCGGAGATAGCGCCTCCGTCGCGCGGCATCCATATCCAATTGCACAGTGTCGTCTGTATGGCCGGTGACAAGATAGTTCCCATCCCGGGCCGGAGCGCCCCCAGCCAGGCGCGCGGTTCCACGCGTCTTGCGGACATGCTGGTGCGCATGCAGAGCCGCTCTGCCGAGCACCTGACCCGGTTGCTGGAGCGGTTCCTCAACACCTCCGACGATTCCCTCTTTGCCCTGGCCGACAAGTCCGAGGAGGCGGCGGCCCGGGACCTCTACTTCAACGCCATGCGCGAGGTCCGCATCAAGCGCCAGGGGATGCGCAACACCTTCCTCCAGGAGTGGGACCGCACCTATCGCCGCTTCCTCACCAATCCCTATGCCCTGGCCGGGGAGCGCACCCCGGAGGGGGGGTTCAACGTCGATTCCATGAAGCTCATGGACAACGACGAGCTCGAGGAGGACCTGGCCATCAAGACCATGGAGGGCAAGGCGGAGCAGCACTATGTCCTGCCTCTCACCCACCTGGGTGTCCGCCTCGGCTGGCTGGCCGGTGATACCAAGCTGGCCGAGGTCCCCACGCCCTTCAGCCCCTCGGCCGTCTGCAACGCCTTCCGGGCCTGCGCGCGGGGACTGGAGCTCGACATCCGCTCGCGCCTGGTGGTCTACAAGCTGTTCGAGCACGGGCTGATGGAGGGGCTGGGCGAGCTCTACCAGGAGCTGAACCAGCTCCTGGTGGATGCCGGTGTGCTGCCGGAGCTCAAGACCACCTACCGCGCCAGGAGCCGTCCCGGCGATGAGGCGGGAGGTGCGCGCACCGCCGCGGCGGCCGGGGCGCCGGCCCGGGAGCCGGCCGCGCGGGAAGCCCCCGCGGCGGGGCAGCGGCCGGGCGCCGAACCGGGCGTCGGACTTTCGGGCGGCGAGGTGTTCGATCTGCTGCGCCGCGTGGAGAGCCGCATCGGCTCGCTGCCCGGCGGACCCGGTGGTGGCGGCCTGGCCGTTTCCGAGCAGCCCCGGTTCGGTACCGGTGATGTGATGCAGGCCCTCTCGGGCATCCAGCGGCGAGTCAAGGGCGGAGAGACCTACAGCCTCTCGGACATACGTGCCCTGCTCAACAACCAGCTGCAGTCCCTGGCGCCCGGCGGGCAGACCAGTATCGGGCGCAGCGAGAGCGAGGCCATCGACGTCATCGGGATGCTGTTCGACTTCATCCTCGACGATCCCAACCTGACGCCGGTGGTGAAGGTCCTCCTCAGTCGCCTGCAGATCCCGATGATCAAGGTGGCCGTGGTGGACCGCAGCTTCTTCAGCAAGCGGCTGCACCCCGCCCGGCGACTGCTCAACGCCCTGGCCCAGGCGGGGATGGGGCTGGGCGAGGAGGGCGCCCCGGGCCACGACCAGCTGCTCGGCAAGATCGAGGAGGTGGTCAACCGGGTCCTGCTGGAGTTCGTCGACGACGTGGCCATCTTCGCCGGCCTGCTCGAGGACTTCGAGGGCTTCCAGCGCCAGGAGCGCCGGCGCTCGGAGATCATCGAGCAGCGGACCCGGCAGGCCGAGCAGGGCCGGGCCCGGGCGACGTCAGCCCGCCGGCGCGTGGACGAGGAGATTGGCGGCCGCCTGCGGGGGAAACGGGTGCCGGAGGTGATCCGGGAGCTGCTCCAGGATGCCTGGTCACGGGTGCTGTTCATCACCTACCTGCAGGAGGGGCCCGAGAGCGACGCCTGGCGCCGCGGCCTGGAGACCGTCGACCTGCTGTTCTGGACCCTCGAGCCCAAGAACGGCTACGAGCAGCGCAAGGAGCTCATCGCCACCATTCCGAAGCTGCTGCAGGCCCTGCGGGTGGGGCTCACGAGCGTCTCCTATGATCCGGTCGCCATGCGCCGCCTGTTCAAGGGGCTCGAACAGTGCCATATCGGGGCGCTCCGGGTGAGCCGGGGCGAGCCGGGCGCGCCGTCCGCCGAGGACCGGAGCCAAGCCTTCGGGATGGTCGCGCCCGGCGGCATCGAGGTCCAGGAGTGGGAGGAGCAGTTCTTCGAGCCCGCCTCCGCTCAACCGCCCGAGGTGAGCAGCCCGAAACCGGAGGCGCCCGCCGCACCGGCCTTCGACGATCAGAGCGAGGCGGCGGTCGAGGCCATCGTGGTGGAGGAGCCGCAGGCCGATCAGCGCTCCGCCATCTTCGCTCCAGAGCCGGCCGAGTACCGGGATCAGGTGGCGAAGCTCGCCGTGGGCGGCTGGGTGGAATTCCGGGGGGCGGGCGATGGCGTGCTGCGGGCCAAGCTTTCCGCCCGAATCCGGGGCGATGGGGGCGAAAGGCTCCTGTTCGTCAACCGCAGCGGGGTCAAGGTGGCTGAACAGGAGGCCGAGGAGCTGGCGCGGGCACTCCGCCAGGGGCATCTCGTCCTGCTGGACGACCGGCTGCTGTTCGACCGCGCCCTGGAGGCGGTGATTACCAGCCTGCAGGACCTCAACCGCCCGTGATCACTCACCACGAAAGCAGGCTTCACCACGGAGACACGGAGGACACGAAGAAAGGCGAAAAACAGAGAACCGCAGATTTACGTGGATTGGCACAGATTGGCTGTTCCACTTGCCAGTCCGGGAGTCGAGCCACACGCAGAGGGTCTCGACGCCAGCACCAGGAGCGGAGCTGCGGTCGCAATCAACTATGACCGCGGGAAACAGGACAGCAAAATCAGCGTTAATCCACGTAAATCTGTGGTTGATTGCCTTGGCTTTTTATCTTTCTTCGTGCCCTCCGTGTCTCCGTGGTGAAAATCCCCGCTAGGCGCCGGTCAGGAGCCGGTGTTCCGCCTGCTCCAGCGCCTCCGGGGTGCCGTAGAGCACCAGCACGTCGCCCTCCTGCAGCCGCGTGTGGGGTTCGGGCTGGGGGCCGCGGATGTCGCCCCGGCGCACCGCGGTGACGGTGACGCCGCTGCGCTCGAGCTCCAGTTCCTCCAGGCTCCGGTCCACCGCGTGGGCGGCGGCGGGCAGGCTCACGGCGTGGAGCCGCTCGCGCGCGCCATCCTCGTCCGCCGGCGGGACGGGCTCCAGCCCGGGAAAGAACCCCCGCAGTGACTGATACTGCGCCTGCCGCACCGCCTGGGTCTGGCGCAGAATCCGCGTGACCGGAACCCCGAGCAGCACCAGCAGGTGTCCGGCCAGCAGCAGGCTCGATTCCAGTGTTTCCGGGAACACCTCCGTGGCCCCCAGGGCCCGCAGCTGATCCAGCTCGGATGCGTCGCGGGTGCGCACCAGCACCGGCAGCCCGGGGCGCAGCTGCCGCACCTGCTCCAGGATCTTCATCGCCGAGGCGGTGTCGGCGTAGCTCACCACCAGGGCGCCGGCCCGCATCAATCCGGCGGCGAGGAGCATCTCCCGGCGGGTGGAGTCGCCGTAATGGACCCGCTCGCCGGCGTCCCGGGCCTCCCGTACGCGCAGGGGGTCCAGATCCAGGGCCACATATTCTCGCCCCTCCTGCTCGAGGAAGCGGGCCAGCGCCTGCCCCATCCGGCCGTACCCGCAGATGATGACCTGCTCCTGGAGGTCGTGGGTGCTCTCGCGCACCTCGTCCTCCATGCGGCTGAAGCCGCGGCCGTAGCTCAGGGCGCAGAAGCGCTGCGCGATCGACAGGCTCGATCGGATCAGTACCGGTGCCAGCCCCATGCTGAACACGATGGCCATCAGCAGGGGCTGGCTCTCGGCGGGCTGGTAGATGCCGTAGGCCAGGGCCAGGGAGATGATGACGAAGCTGAACTCGCCGCCCTGGGCCAGGGTCACCCCTGTGCGCAGGGCCACGCCGGTCTCGGTGCCGGCGAGTCGTGCCAGGCTCATGATCAGCCCGGTCTTGAACACCAGGATGACGGCCAGCAGCAACAGCATCCAGGGCCAGACCGCGGGCAGCGCGGAAAGATCGAAGAGCATGCCCACGGTGACGAAGAACAGGCCCATCAGCACATCCTGGAAGGGTCGGATGTCCGCCTCCACCTGGTGGCGGAACTCCGTCTCGGCAATCATCATCCCGGCGATGAAGGCGCCGAGCGCCAGTGACATCCCGGCGGCATGGGTGAGCCAGGCCGCCCCCAGGGTCACCAGCAGCACGGTCAGCATGAACAGTTCGGCGGAACGCGCCGCCGCCACCTCCCGGAACAGGGGGCGCAGGGCCCAGCGCCCCGCCGCCAGGAGCAGCGCGAAAACCAGCAGGCCCTTGGCCAGGGTCAGGGCCAGCAGGGCCAGCAGGTCGTTCTCGCCGCCGCTGCCCAGCGCCGGGATGAGGATCAGGAACGGCACCACGGCCAGGTCCTGGAAAAGCAGCACGGCGATGGACTGGCGGCCGTGGCGGGAATGGATCTCGGTCTGTTCCGCCAGCTGCTTGGTGACGATGGCGGTGGAGGACATGGCCAGCGCGCCGCCGGTCACGAAGGCCGCCTCCGGGGAGCTTCCCAGCAGCCAGGCGGCCACCCCCACCAGCAGGGTGGTGATGAGCACCTGGCTGCCGCCGAGCCCGAGGACGGTGCGGCGCATGGCCAGCAGGTGCGGCAGGGAGAACTCCAGGCCGATGGTGAACATCAGGAACACCACCCCGAACTCGGCCAGCAGCCGGGTGTCCTCGGTATCCGGGATCCAGCCGAAGCCGTGCGGACCCACGGCCATGCCCACCGCCAGATAGGCGAGGATCGGGGGGAGGTGCAGGCGGCGGAACAGGGCCACCACCAGCACCGCGCTGGCCAGCAGCACCAGCACTTCCAGGAGAATGCCGTAGGTCATGAGTCTGATTATGCCTCACCATGAAGGCACGAACATTCACCACGAAGGCACGAAGGGCACGAAGAAAGGCAGGAAGAGAAAAGCGATCTACCGCAGATTTCGCTGATTAACGCGGATTAATCCATTCCAAATCCCACCCCTGTGGCCGCTTGCGACCGCAGTGTCTGTACCCGGAACAGATCCTTCGTGTGCACGGTTCGACTCTAGTGTACTGCTTCACTCTTGGAGGCACATTCAGCGAGTCGCCGGCCGGTCAGATGCAAGGTGCGCTTGCGCCGGAATGGCAGGCCCCCTTTCAAGCAAGCGCAACGCCGCAGATGGCCGGCCGGCGGCTCGCCCGCAGGGAGCCCCCCCGAAAGTACCATGACTGCGTTGCAGCGCTTGACAAGGGAACAACCATTGCCTACGCACTGCGCCTTGTCCTGGCACTTTCGGGGGGCTCTGAAAGTACCTCCAAGAGTGAAGCAGTACACTAGGGCAGCCATGTGGCAGCACCAATCAGCGTTAATCAACGTAATCTGTGGTTACTGATCTTCAGCTTTTCTTGGTGTCCTTCGTGCCTTCGTGGTGGGATCCCTTCTGTTGACCGCGGTGGGTCTACTCCGAAGGCGCGAGCACCAGGCGCAGGCCGTTGAAGGCGTGGCGCTGCTGCGGCGGGGCGGGGTGGCGGAAGCTGGGGCGACGCACGGCGGGCTGGGCATGGAGCGAGGCGCCGCGCAGCACACCGGGATCGCCCTCGAACAGGTGGGACGAGGGGCTGCCTTCCGGGAACGGGCTGAAGCCGGCGTAGGGCTGCAGCGTATTGGCGCACCACTCCCGCACCTGCCAGGGGTCATCCAGGCTGCCCAGGCGGCAGGCCGCCTCCCACTGGTACTCATGGGGCAGGCAGGCGCCCGCGAGTTCCGGCACGGCGTGGCCGGCCCAGGCCGCAAAGGCCTCGGCCTCGTACCGGCACACCCCCTGGAGCGGAGCCTCGGGTGCGAGCGCGTAGGCGCCGTTCAGCCCGATGCCGAACCACTCGCCGCGGCCATTGCGGCGCCAGCTGTCCGGTTGTTCGGTCCCGCTTCCCTGCAGCCAGGCGCGGCCGGCCTCGCTCCACCAGCGGGGCTCGGCGTAGCCGTCAGCCTCCATGAACGCCAGGTACTCGGCGTTGGTGACCGGGCGGACGGCGATGCGGTAGGCGGTCAGCTCCACCGCCTGGGGCGGCAGCTCGAGATCGAGGGCGCGGGGATTGTCGGCGCCGCCCACCCGGTAGTGGCCCCGGGGGATTTCGTGGGTGGCGGTCGCGGGGCGGGCCGGGCGCAGCGGCTCCGCCACCGGGAACTCGGCCGCCGTCTGCCGCAGCGCCCGCTGGGTCAGCACCATGAGCATCTCCTCGTAGATGAGGGCCAGGTGCTGCACGAGATAGTGGACCAGGTACTCCCGCTCCAACAGGGGATGGTCGGGCAGCAGCCCGGGATTGGCCAGTCGCATCAGGGTGTCGTCGAACCAGGCCTGCGCCCAGACAAGCAGGTCGTCACGCCCCGGCAGTTCGGCGCCGCGCCGGGCGGGAGGCAGGGGCATCGGGCCGTACAGGGCTTCGAGCGGGCCCACCACGCCGTGCTCGCCCTGGACGCGATCGCGCAGCCAGTAGGCCTCCAGCCAGGCCGCACGGCCCAGGTACCATCCGAGCGGCGCGAGATCGGGGTGGAACTGCTCCCGGCAGTCCGGGTCGCTGACGCCCTCAACGAGGAGCGAAATCAGGTTCTGGAGCTGGCTCAGCTGGCCGAGCGTGCTGGCGGCGATGACGGGCATGGGGTGGCGGCTTCCTGGGCTGATGTCCTGTGTCAGGCCGTGTCGCGCAAAGCCTGCGGGGTGGCGGCCGCCGTCCCCTGCAGCCGGGCGGCCCCGGAGGCCGGTGCGCAGCTTTGCGTTTTCACAACAAACCGGGCAATGGTAGCCTATACGCCCCGCGATGGCACATGCCCTCCATGCCCGATTCCGACTTCACAGTCCTCGACGAATTCAACTTCTATCCCACGCTGGCGGATTCCCGCGGGGCGAGCTTGGTGCTGTTCACCACCCCGGAGTGCGGCGCCTGCCGCGTCTATCGGCGGGCCCTGCGCGAAACCCAGACCCCGGGCGCCGGATTCCGGGTGTTCGTGGTGGACGCCGGGAACAGCCTGGCGCTGACCCGCGAATACGAGGTGTTTCATCTGCCGGCCCTGTTCCTGTTCCGGGACGGCCATTTCCACGCCCGCCTCGACGCCGCCCCCGTTCCCCGGGAGCTGCGCCGGGCCGTGGCCGATCGGCTCGGGCGTCCGGCCGAGGAGGCGCCCTGATGGCGCTGCGCGTGGATCCCGAAACCGGGCTGCTGGCCGGAGCCGAGTACCTCCCCTCGCCCAACCACGACGCGCGCCCGCCGGATTCGGTCATCGACCTGGTGGTGGTGCATGGCATCAGCCTGCCACCGGGGGAGTTCGGCGGCGGGCATATCGCCGCCCTGTTCACCAACCGGCTCGACCCGGGGGCGCATCCCTACTTTGCGGAAATCGCTCATCTGCGCGTCTCGGCCCATCTGCTCATCCGCCGTGACGGCGGGATACTGCAGTTCGTGCCGTTCCACCAGCGGGCCTGGCACGCCGGCGTTTCCAGCTTCGAGGGGCGCAGCGCCTGCAATGATTTCTCCGTGGGGATCGAGCTGGAGGGCGTCGATGACCAACCCTACGAGGCGGTGCAGCTGGAACGGCTCGCCGCGGTCATCCGGGCGCTGAGCCGTGTCTATCCGGCGATTCGTCCCGACCGCGTGGTGGGGCACAGCGACGTGGCGCCCGGACGCAAGACCGATCCGGGACCGGCCTTCGACTGGCGCCGGCTGCAGGCCCTGCTGGACCTCCGCCGGCCGATGCTGGCCCGGGCAACGGACACCAACCCGACGGAATAAGGATTCATGACCACGACCATAGATTTCATCCGCCATGGCGAACCCGTGGGTGGCAGCCGCTACCGCGGTGGCGGGGTGGACGACCCGCTGAGCGAGCAGGGCTGGGCCCAGATGCGGGCAGCGGTCGGCGATCACTGCCCCTGGCGGGTCGTCTACACTTCACCGCTGGTTCGCTGCCGAGCCTTTGCCGAGGAGCTGACCACCCGCCATGGTGTGCCGCTGCGGGTGGACGAGCGCCTGCGCGAGATCGGTTACGGTGAGTGGGAAGGCCGTTCCCACGCCGAGGTGCAGGCCGTGGATCCCGGCCTGCGCAAGCGCCTGTGGCTCGACCCGGTAGTGTTCATGCCCCCGGGCGCGGAATCCCTCGAGTCCGCCCGGGCGCGGATGACGGGAACCTGGGAGGATATTCTCGACCTTCATCCCGGCGAGCACGTGCTGGTGGTGGCCCATGCCGGGGTCATCCGCATGCTGCTCAGCCAGATGCTGGGGATGCCCCTGGAGCGGCTTTTCAGCTTCTCCGTCTCCTACGCCGCGCTCAGCCGGGTGGCCGTGGACGCCATCGACGGCGCGCGTCTGCAGCGCCTGCTGTTCCATGGCGCCACCCGGTTGCCGGAGACTGCCCCGTGAGCCCGGAGATCCCCACACCGGCGACGGCGCCCGAGGGCCACCCCGCCGTGGCGATCTGGTTCAGTGCCCCCGGCTGTGGTGTCTGCAGTGTCCTCCGACCCCGGATCAAGGCGCTGTTTGAGCAGGAGTTTCCGCGGGTCCGGTGGTTGGAGGTGGACACCGCGGCCCAACCCGCTATGGCCGCGCAAAACCAGGTTTTCACCATCCCCACGCTGCTGGTGTTCCTCGACGGCCGTGAATTCCTGCGCCGGGCGCGCAACTTCAGCCCCGCCGAGGTCCGGGACGCGCTCGAGCGCCCCTACGGACTGTTGTTTGGTGATGCGTGAATGGTGAATGCGTGAATGCGTGAATGCGTGAATGCGTGAATGCGTGAATGCGTGAATGCGTGAATGCGTGAATGCGTGAATGCGTGAATGCGTGGGTGCGTGAATGCGTGGGTGCGTGGGTGCGTGGGTGCGTGGGTGCGTGGGTGCGTGGGTGCGTGAATGCGTGAATGCGTGAATGCGTGAATGCGTGAATGCGTGAATGCGTGGGTGCGTGAATGCGTGGGTGCGTGGGTGCGTGGGTGCGTGGGTGCGTGGGTGCGTGGGTGCGTGAATGCGTGGGTGCGTGACGAGGGGTGTTGCGGCACGGCAACCTCCTTCATCCGGCATCATTCATCCGTGCCCTGTCTTTCCTCTATTGCGCCGCAAAATGAGTTCCGGCGGGCGGTTCGATACAATGGGAATCAAGTCATTAACATTTCTTATTCTTGCATAAGAATATTTGCTGGTTTAGTTTGCCGGTCCAGCCTGCCGGTTCCGGGCCCATGCGTACCAAAAGAGACCCCGCCACGGTCCAGCCGGAGGAAGCGGGGCGTTTTGGTGCGGTTCTGATTGAGGATGAGTGCGTATGTCCGTTGTAGCGAATGATATCGACCCCGTCGAAACCTCGGAATGGGTGGAGGCGATGGAGGCCGTCCTGGAGTGCGAGGGACCGGAGCGCGCCCACTACCTGCTGGAGCGCCTGGTGGACAAGGCGCGCCGCTCCGGGGCCTATCTGCCCTACACGGCCACCACCGCCTACCTGAACACCATCCCGGCCGCGCTGGAAGAACACATTCCCGGTGATCCCGAGATGGAACGCCGCATCCGCGCCATCATCCGCTGGAACGCCATGGCCATGGTGGTGCGCGCCAACCGTGAAAGCTCCGAACTCGGGGGGCACATCGCCTCCCACGCCTCGGCGGCCACCCTCTACGATGTGGGCTACAACTACTTCTTCCACGGGCCGGAGGCGGAGCAGGGCGCCGACCTGGTCTACATGCAGGGCCACGCCTCGCCCGGCGTCTACGCCCGCGCCTTCCTCGAAGGGCGCATCAGCGAGGCGCAGCTGGATCGGTTCCGCCAGGAGGTGGAGCCGGGCGGCCTCTCCTCCTACCCCCACCCCTGGCTGATGCGGGACTTCTGGCAGTTTCCCACCGTCTCCATGGGGCTCGGTCCGTTGCAGGCCATCTACCAGGCCCGGTTCATGAAATACCTCCACAACCGCGGCCTGGCGGATACCAGCCAGCGCAAGGTGTGGGCCTTCATGGGTGACGGCGAGATGGACGAGCCGGAGTCCCTGGGCGCCATCTCGCTGGCCGCCCGCGAGAAGCTCGACAACCTGGTGTTCGTGATCAACTGCAACCTGCAGCGGCTCGACGGTCCGGTGCGCGGCAACGGCAAGATCATCCAGGAGCTGGAGGCGGACTTCCGCGGTGCCGGCTGGAACGTGATCAAGGTTATCTGGGGCCGCTACTGGGACCCCCTCATCGCCCGCGACACCCAGGGCATGCTGCTCCGGCGCATGGAGGAGGCCCTGGACGGCGATTACCAGAAGTACAAGAACCGCGGCGGCGCCTATACCCGCGAGCACTTCTTCGGCAAGTACCCAGAGCTCAAGGAGATGGTGGCCAACATGTCCGACCAGGACATCTGGCGCCTTAACCGCGGCGGTCACGACCCGCACAAGGTCTATGCCGCCTATGCCGCGGCGGTCAAGCACAGCGGCCAGCCCACGGTGATCCTCGCCAAGACGGTCAAGGGCTACGGCATGGGGCCGGCGGGCGAGGCGGCCAACGTCACCCATTCCCAGAAGAAGATGGATCTCGCCGCCCTGAAGCAGTTCCGGGACCGTTTCAACATTCCCGTCCCCGACGATCAGCTGGAGCAGGTGCCCTACTACTACCCGGGCGAGGACAGCCCCGAGATCCGCTACCTGAGGGAGCGCCGCAGCAGGCTCGGCGGCTCCCTGCCGATGCGTTTCGACCAGGCCCCGTCCCTGGAGACCCCGCCGCTGAAGGCGTTCCAGAGCCAGATCGACGGCTCCGGCGACCGGGAGATCTCCACCACCATGGCCTTCGTGCGCATCCTCACCCAGCTGTCCAGGGACAAGGGCATCGGCAAGAACCTGGTGCCCATCGTGCCCGACGAGGCGCGCACCTTCGGCATGGAGGGCCTGTTCCGCCAGCTCGGCATCTACTCCCACTCCGGTCAGCTCTACGAGCCGGAGGACAAGGACCAGCTGATGTGGTACCGGGAGGACCAGGCCGGACAGATCCTCGAGGAGGGCATCACCGAGGACGGCGCCATGGCCTCGTGGATCGCCGCCGCCACCGCCTACAGCAACTACGGGATCAACATGGTCCCCTTCTACATCTTCTACTCCATGTTCGGCTTCCAGCGTGTCGGCGACCTGGCCTGGGCGGCGGGCGACATGCAGGCGCGCGGCTTCCTCATCGGCGGCACCGCCGGGCGCACCACCCTGGCGGGGGAGGGGCTGCAGCACCAGGACGGCCACAGCTTCCTGCAGGCGGCCACCATACCCAACTGCGTGGCCTACGATCCCTGCTACGCCTACGAACTGGCGGTGATCATCCAGGACGGTCTGCGGCGCATGTTCCGCGATCAGGAGAACGTCTTCTACTACATCACCACCATGAACGAGAACTACGCCCAGCCGGCCATGCCGGAGGGCGTGGTGGAAGGCATCCTCAAGGGCATGTACCGGCTGCGCGAGGCGCCCGCGCCGAAGGGGCGCAAGAAGACCCCGCGGGTGCAGCTGCTGGGCGCCGGCACCATCCTGCGCGAGGTGGAGGCGGCCGCCGAACTGCTGGCGGCGGACTTCGGGGTGGCCGCCGACGTTTGGAGCGTCACCAGCTTCAACGAGCTGCGCCGCGAAGGGCTGGACGTGGACCGCTGGAACCTGCTGCACCCCGGCGAAACCCCGCGCGCCTGCCACGTGACGCAGGCGCTCGGCGAGCGAACCGGCCCGGTGGTTGCCGCCACCGACTACATCAAGGCCTACGCCGACCAGATCCGCGCCTGGGTACCGGGCCGCTATGTCGTGCTCGGCACCGACGGCTTCGGCCGCTCCGACACCCGGGCCAACCTGCGCCGTTTCTTCGAGGTGGATCGCCACTACGTGGTGGTGGCGGCGCTGCACGCCCTTGCGGGCGAGGGCGCGATTCCCCCCGCGAAGGTGACGGAGGCCATGGAGCGCTACGGCATCGATCCGGAGAAGCCCAACCCCGTCACCGTTTGACGGCAGCGGCATTCGGTCACAGGCATTCGGCAGCGGGGCCGGCGGCAGCCGGCCCCCCGCAGTGGAGGAATACCCTTGGGAACCCAGAAAGACGTCTTGATTCCCGACATCGGCGACTTTGCCGATGTGGATGTGATTGAAGTGGTGGTGGCCCCCGGCGATCGGGTGGGTGTCGACGATCCGCTCCTCACCCTGGAGAGTGACAAGGCCTCCATGGACATCCCGGCGCCTTTCGCCGGTGTGGTGAAGGAGGTGAAGGTCAAGGTGGGTGACAAGGTTTCCGAGGGGGACGTCGCGTTCATCATCGAGGCGGAGGCGGAGGGGGCGCAGGTGCCCGCCGGGGAGCCGGCGCAGGCATCCGTCCCGGCCCCCGAGCCGCCGCCCGTGCCGGCTTCCGCCCCGGAGACCCGTACCGCGCCTCCGCCTGCCCAGTCGGCACCGGAGCCCGTGGCGGAGACGCCGGCATCACCCTGGCAGCCGCCGCCCGTGCCCGCCTATCCCGCCATGAGCGAGTCGACCGCGGGGCGGGTGCATGCCAGCCCCTCGGTCCGGCGCTTCGCCCGTGAACTGGGGGCGGATCTCGCCAAGGTGACCGGAACCGGGCCCAAGGGGCGCATCCTCAAGGAGGACGTACAGGGCTTCGTCAAGTACGAACTCTCCCGGCCCAAGGCCACCCCTGCCGGCGGCTCCGGCTTCAGCCTGCCGGAGATGCCGGAGGTGGACTTCAGCCGGTTCGGCGAAATCGAGACCCAGCCTCTTTCGCGCATCAGGAAGATCTCCGGGGCGAACCTGCAGCGCAACTGGATCACCGTTCCCCACGTGACCCAGCACGACGAGGCGGACATAACCGACATGGAGGCCTTCCGCAAGGCCCAGGGCGAGATCGCGGCCAGGGAAGGGGTGCGCCTGACCCCGCTGGTGTTCCTGATGAAGGCCTGCGTGGCGGCGCTGAAGGCCTACCCGGACGTCAACAGTTCACTCGCGCCCGACGGCGAGCACCTGATCCTGAAAAAGTACTTCCACATCGGCGTGGCGGTGGACACCCCCAACGGCCTGGTGGTGCCGGTGATCCGGGACGTGGACCGGAAGGGGCTGATGGCGCTGGCCCGCGAACTCGGCGACGTGAGCGCCAAGGCGCGCGAGGGCAAGCTCGGCCCGGCGGACATGCAGGGCGGCTGCTTCACCATCTCGAGCCTCGGCGGCATCGGGGGAACCCAGTTCACCCCCATCGTCAACGCCCCCGAAGTGGCCATCCTCGGGGTCTCCCGCGCCGAGATGAAACCGATCTACGACGGTCAGGGCGGTTTCGTGCCGCGGCTGATGCTCCCCCTGTCGCTCTCCTATGACCACCGGGTCATCGACGGCGCCGCAGCCGCCCGCTTCACCACCTATCTGCGGCGGGTGCTGGGGGATATCAGGACGCTGTTGTTGTGATGGGTGAGTGCGTGAGTGCGTGAGTGCGTGAATGCGTGAATGCGTGAGTGCGTGAATGCGTGAATGCGTGAATGCGGAGGTAGGTCATGGACGACCGGCGCAACGACTATGCTCACAAGCGTTTGGATGTATGGCGGGTTTCAGTAGAGTTGGTTGTGGAGGTTTACGGGGCGACGAGGGTTTTCCCTGTCCAGGAGATTTACGGCCTGACGGCCCAGATGCGGCGGGCAGCCGTCTCCATCCCGAGCAACATTGCCGAGGGAGCGGCGCGGGGTTCACGTCGTGAGTGGGTGCGTTTTCTTGGCATCGCCCGCGGCTCGTTGGCGGAATTGGATACACAACTGGAGATCGCCCAACGGTTGGGTTACCTGCAGTCTTCAGTGTTAAGCGTGCTGGCGGACCGACTGGATCGCATCAGCCGCATGTTGCGACGCTTGTCGGAGGCGAACAGGTGAAGCTAGGAAATGACCGCCGACCTGTTAACGCACTCACGCACTCACGCACTCACGCATTCACGCACTCACGCATTCATGCATTCACGCATCACAGAGATTTGAGTTTCCGCGGCGTTCACGCCAACCAAATGACAGGAACAAAGCCGAATGAGCAAGACAGTCGAAATCCGCGTTCCCGACATCGGCAATTTCGCGGACGTGGATGTGATCGAGGTGCTGGTGGCGCCGGGGGACGCGGTCGAGGCCGAGACCTCGCTCATCACCCTGGAGAGTGACAAGGCCACCATGGATGTCCCGTCGCCGCAGGCCGGGGTGGTGCGGGAGCTGCGCGTGGCGGTGGGTGACAAGGTCTCCTCGGGCAGCCTCGTCCTGCTGCTGGAGCCGGCGGCCAGCGGCGCAGCGGTTGCCGGAAAGACCGCGGCGGCCCCGGACAAGGCCGCGGCCCCAGCTCCCTCGCCGCAGCCGGCGGCAACCGCCGCCGCGGGCGACCTCCATGCCGAGGTGGTGGTGCTGGGTGCCGGCCCCGGCGGATACACGGCCGCGTTCCGGGCCGCGGACCTGGGCCTGAAGACCGTGCTGGTGGAGCGCCACGCCCGCCTGGGCGGGGTGTGCCTGAACGTGGGCTGCATTCCCTCCAAGGCGCTGCTGCACGCGGCGAAAGTCATCGACGAGGCGGCCGAGATGGCGGAGCACGGAATCCGCTTCGGCAAGCCCGAGGTGGATCTGGATGCCCTCCGCGGCTGGAAGGAGAGCGTGGTGGACCGCCTCACCAAGGGGCTCGGCGGCCTGGCGAAGCAGCGCAAGGTGACGGTGGTGCAGGGACTGGCCCGTTTCGCCGCCCCCAACCAGCTGCTGGTGGAAACCGCGGAGGGAGCGCGCCGGATCCTGTTCGACAAGGCCATCATCGCCGCCGGTTCGCGCCCGGTCCGGCTGCCGTTCCTGCCCGAGGACCCGCGCATCATCGACTCCACCGGGGCGCTGGCACTGGAGGATGTGCCGGGGCGCATGCTGGTCATCGGCGGGGGCATCATCGGCCTGGAGATGGCGACCGTCTATCACGCCCTGGGTGCGGCGGTCTCGGTGGTGGAGCTGCAGGACAGCCTCATTCCCGGCTGTGACAAGGACCTGGTGACCCCGCTCACCCGGCGGGTGAAGAAGCGCTACGAGAACATCTGGCTGCAGACCAAGGTGACCGCCGTGGAGGCGCGCGATGACGGCCTCCACGTGACCTTCGAGGGCGGCCAGGCGCCGGCGGAGCCGCAGCGCTTCGATCGCATCCTGGTGGCGGTGGGGCGTACCCCCAACGGTCATGACATCGGCGCCGAGGCCGCCGGCGTGGCGGTGGACGAGCGTGGCTTCATCCCCGTGGACGCGCAGATGCGCACCAACGTGGCGCACATCCATGCCATCGGCGACATCGTCGGCAATCCCATGCTGGCCCACAAGGCGAGCCACGAGGGCAAGATTGCCGCCGAGGTCTGCGCCGGCCTGAAGAGCCGTTTCGACGCCCAGGTGATCCCCTCGGTGGCCTACACCGACCCGGAAGTGGCCTGGGTTGGCGTCACCGAGACGGAGGCCCGGGCCGAGGGGCGCAAGGTGGGCAAGGGCGCCTTCCCATGGGCCGCCAGTGGCCGCTCCCTGAGCCTCGGGCGGGACGAGGGGATGACCAAACTCCTGTTCGACGAGGAGACCCACCGGGTCATCGGCATGGGCGTGGTGGGCCCCAATGCCGGCGAACTTATTGCCGAGGGGGCGCTGGCCATCGAAATGGGCGCCGACGCCGCCGACATCGGGCTGACCATCCATCCCCACCCGACGCTGTCCGAGAGCGTCATGATGGCCGCCGAGGCCTTCGAGGGCACCCTCACCGACCTCTACCTGCCGAAGAAGAAGTGATTGTTGATAGACAGGATTTACAGGATTGACGGGATAAAGACCAAACGCCGTTTATCCGCAGATTACGCAGATTACGCGGATTGAATCCGGAGCCGGGCCGTGTCGGGCAAAACGTGGCCATCCGATGTCTCACGGTATGAGCGCAATCGATGGCCAAAACGTCTTCAAACATCCTGTAAATCCTGTTAATCCTGTCTATTCCAGAATTTCATTCCCTGAAGGAGATGCCCGTGAGGAGAGTGCTGGCGGTTGCGTTGATGGCGCTGGGGCTGGCGGCGTGCGGCACGGTGCCCGAACGGGTGGCCGTGGAGCCGCAGCCGGAGCTTTCGCGGGCGGAGATCGGGCGGGAGCAGCCGGTGGCGGTGGCCGTGGTGGATCGGCGCGATGAAACCCCGCTTGGCAGCTACGAGAGCGTCTACGGCAAGCGGGTCCGGATCGATCTCGAGAACGATCTCACCAGTTCCATCCGCGACCAGGTGGGGGAGGGGATCGCGGCGCTCGGCTTCATCCCCATGCATGGCGCCGGAGAGGAGCTGCCCCGGGGGCTCACCGTGGAGATCCTGCACCTGGAGTACCAGGCCGCCCGCGGCTACGTCTCCGGGGAGATGACGGTGTGGGCCGAGCTGCGCGGCATCGCCCGCAACGGCGGGGAGACCTATCGGGTCCGCTACCGGATGCGGCAGCACAAGGAGGGACTGTTCAACCCCGGTTCGCCCGAGAGCCTGCGCCTCATCAACAGCACCCTGACCACCGTGCTGGAAGAATTGCTCAAGGACCCGAAGCTCATCACGGTGCTGGCGGCAGAGTGAATGCGTGAATGCGTGAATGCGTGAATGCGTGAATGCGTGAGTGCGTGAGTGCGTGAGTGCGTGAGTGCGTGAGTGCGGCAACCGGCAACTGACCACCGGCATCCGGCACCGTGTTGAGCCGGATCAAGGTGTTTGTGTGGCCGATTGGGCAGACTGCGCCATTGGTGTCCATCCGCAGGAGAGTCATCCCGATGCAGCGAATCAGCCTTCTGGTGTCCTTGTTCACGTCTCTTCTCATCGGCGGGAATGCCGTGGCCTCCATGTCCGTCGACCAGGCCGAGCAGCTGTTCGAGCGCTATGCGGCGCTGGAGCAGGCCTATGATCCGGCCATCCTGGAGCTCTACGCCGATGATGCCATGGTGACCCGGGTCCAGCTGCTGCCCGACGGGACGCGCAAGGTGAACCAGCTGGAAGGGCGCTGGTACAAGGACCTGGTGCGGCAGATGCTGCCCCGCGCGAAGATCGAGCCGGACACCATCAGCTACAGCCAGATGAGCTTCACCGGGCTGGAGGATGGCCGGGTGGAGGTGCGCGGCATGCGTCACTCGTCCCGGCAGGATCGCTATCAGCCCATCCAGATGGTCGTGGGCCCGACGGCCTCCGGGGAGTGGCGGATTCTCGAGGAGCGGGTGGTAGTGGTTCCCGAGGAGTGAGCCTCAGGCATCGCCGCTGTGTCCGGTGTCCCGGCGCCGGTTCTTCTTCCACAGGACGTCGGGCACGCCCGCCGCGGCGTTGAGCGCCCGGGACAGCACGAACAGCAGGTCCGAGAGGCGGTTGAGGTAGGCGATCGCCTCCGGGTTGATGCCGGCCTCCGGCGCCAGCCCCGCCACCAGGCGCTCGGCGCGGCGGCAGACGGTGCGGGCCAGGTGGCAGGTGGCGGCGGCCGCTGTGCCGCCGGGCAGGATGAACTCCGCGAGCGGCGGCAGCTCGGCATTGAAGCGATCCAGCACCTGCTCCAGCCAGCTGACGTAGCGCGCGTCGATGGCCACAAATCCTGGCACGCTCAGCTCCCCCCCCAGATCGAACAGATCGTGCTGGATGTCGGTCAGACAGTCGCGGACCGCCTCGGGCACTTCGCCCGCGAGCAGCACGCCGATGACGCTGTTGAGCTCGTCCACCGTGCCGTACGCTTCCACGCGCGGGTCATCCTTCCGCACACGGCTGCCGTCGCCGAGGCCGGTGGTGCCCTTGTCGCCGGTGCGGGTGTAGATCTTGGAGAGCCGGTAGCCCATGGAACACGCTCCTCCGGGTTGATGTGCCGCGGAGAGGGACTATCGCCCAGCGCTGCGTCGGGGGCAAGCCCGGGTTGCTTTCACCACGAAGGCACGGACTATTACCACGGAGGCACGGAGGGCACGGAGAAAAACAGATAAACCGCAGATTGACGTTGATTGGCGTTGATTTTTTAGATGTTGAACGAGAGCGGGTGGCCTGCTGCCAACGCTGTCCATACCCCGCCGTCCCGGCACCAGCCATGCCCATCTTGTTGTTCCCAAATAAACGTAAATCAACGTCAATCTGCGGTTAATCCTAATCCTTTCGCTTTTCTCCGCGTCCTCCGTGCCTTCGTGGTGAACAGGTCTTTTGGCGCTGAAATGTTCGCCCTCACTGGTACGGAGGGGGTGCGCCGGGCGGCGGGGGATGCGATCATGGGCGCCCTCGCAAGCGGTGGAGCAGCGGCGTGAAGGAATTGATCCTGGGTGGGGCCCGCTCGGGCAAGAGCACGCTGGCCGAGCGGCTGGCCCTGCAGAGCGGAATGGAGGTGACCTATCTCGCCACCGCCGCGCCCGCGGACGGGGAGATGGCCGAGCGGATTGCCCGCCACCGGGCCCGCCGGCCCGGTCACTGGACCCTGGTGGAGGAACCTGTGGCCCTTGCCACGGCGCTGGCCCGCCACGCCGCCGGTGGACGCTGCCTGCTGGTGGACTGCCTGACCCTGTGGCTGACCAACCTGCTGGCCCTGGAGGACGATGCGCGGCTGGCCGCTGAGCGCGGGGCCCTGCTGGAGGTCCTGCCCGATCTCCCGGGACGGCTGATCCTGGTGAGCAACGAGGTGGGCCTGGGCATCGTTCCCGTGAACGGCCTCGCACGCCGGTTCCGCGACGAGGCGGGGTGGCTGCACCAGGCCCTGGCGGCGCGCTGCGATCGGGTCGTCTTCACCGCCGCCGGCCTGCCGCTGGTGTTGAAGGGATCGCCGGTGGTTTGAGAGCCGTTGCGCGCCGAGAGTGTCGGGGTGATAGGAGGTGGGCCCATGGAGCCTGCACCCGTTCCCTGAACCCGGCTCCATGGTGCGCACGGCGCACCCTACGTACTGGCTACAATTTTTCCCGAGGAGAACCCGTTGACACCAACCTGGCTGGAAGCCCCCGTACACCCCGTCGATGAAATCGCCGCCGCCGCCGCGCAGGCCCGGCAGGCGCAGTTGACCAAGCCGCCGGGCTCCCTCGGCGAGCTGGAAGCGGTCGCGGTGCGCCTGGCGGCGCTGCAGGGGCGCGAACGCCCGGCGGCGGAGCGGGTGCGGATGGTGGTCTTCGCCGCCGATCACGGCGTCGCCGCCTCGGGCGTGTCCGCCTTTCCCCAGGCGGTGACGGTGCAGATGGTGCGCAACTTCGCCGCCGGGGGCGCGGCCATCAGCGTGCTGGCGCGGGCGCTGGGGGCGGAGCTGGAGGTGGTGGACGTGGGCACCCTGGAACCGCCGGGGGACGTACCGGGGCTGGTGAGCGCCCGGGTCGGTCCCGGCACCGCCAACTTCCATCACCAGGACGCCATGACCCCGGCCCAGCTCGGCGCCGCCCTGGAGGCCGGCCGGGCCGCGGTGGAGCGCGCCGCGGCGGCGGACTGCCAGCTGTTCATCGGGGGCGAGATGGGCATCGCCAACACCTCCGCCGCCGCGGCGGTGGCCTGCGCGCTGCTGGCGGAGGATCCTTCCGTCCTGGCCGGCCCCGGCACGGGGCTGGACGCGGCGGGGGTGGGTCGGAAAGTGGCCGTGCTGCGGGAGGCGCTGGCGCGCCACGGGGACCTCGCCGCTGCCCCCCTGGAGGCGCTGCGCTGCTTCGGCGGATTCGAGCTGGCCGCCCTGGCCGGCGCCTTCCTCGCCTGCGCCCAGCGCGGCATCCCCGTGCTGGTGGATGGCTTCATCGCCGGCGTGGCGGCCCTGGTGGTGCAGCGGCTGCGCCCGGAGACGACGCCCTGGCTGCTGTTCGGCCATGTCTCCGCCGAGCCCGGCCATCGGCGCGTGCTGGAGGCCCTGGGCGGGCGGCCGCTGCTCGACCTGGGCATGCGGCTGGGCGAGGGCACGGGAGCGGCGGTGGCCGTGCCGCTGCTGCGCCTCGCCTGCGCCCTGCACGACGGCATGGCCACCTTTGCCGAGGCCGGGATCGCGGGGGGGTGACCATGGATCGGCAGGATGCGGAAACCACCCTGGATCTCATCCGCCACGGCGAGCCCGAGGGCGGGATCCGTCTGCGCGGCTGGCGGGACGATCCCCTGAGCGCCCGGGGCTGGGAGCAGATGTGGGGCACGGTGGGCGAAGCGAATTCCTGGGACGTCATCGTCACCTCGCCCCTGTCGCGCTGCGCGGCCTTCGCCGCGGCCCTGGGGGAGCGGCACGGGCTGCCGGTGGAGATCGAGCCCCGGCTGCGCGAGGTGGGATTCGGTGACTGGGAGGGACGCAAACCCGGCGAGCTCTATGACGAGGATCCGGACGGGGTGATGGGCTTCTGGACCGATCCCGTCGGTCACCCGGCGCCCGGCGGCGAGCCCATTGAGGCCTTTGGTGAGCGGGTGCAGGCGGCCTGGTCCGAGCTGCTGGAGCGGCATGGGGAGCGGCACCTGCTGCTGGTGACCCACGGCGGCGTGATCCGGGTCCTGCTGGGCGGGGTGCTGGGTGCGCCGCTCTCCCACCTGTTCCGGCTCGAGGTGCCCTATGCCGGGCTCAGCCGGGTACGGGTCAGCGGCGGCCTGCCGCGGGTGGTGTTCCACGGCGGGCGCCCCTGATGGGACGGCTGCTGCTGGCGCTGCAGTTCCTGACCCGGCTGCCGGTCCGGGCACCCTGGCCGGGCAGCCCCGGCGAGCGGGCCGCCGCCGTGCCCTTCTACCCGCTGGTGGGGCTGTTGCTGGGCCTGCTGCTGGCCGCGCTCCACGGGACGCTCGGCGCCACCGATCCCGGTGCCCAGGCGGCCCTCCTGCTGGCCGCCTGGGTGCTTCTCACCGGCGCCCTGCACCTGGACGGCCTGGCCGATACGGTGGACGCATGGGTGGGCGGGCAGGGCGACCGGGCGCGCACCCTGGCCATCATGAAGGATCCCCGCACCGGTCCCATGGGCGCGACCGCGCTGGGGGTGGTGCTGCTGGCCAAGTTCGCAGCGCTGCAGGCGCTTCTCGGTGCCGGGAGCTGGGGCGCGGTGGTGCTGGCGCCGGTGGCGGGCCGGGCGCTGCTGGTGGCGATGCTGCTGTGGCTGCCCTATGTGCGGCCCGGCGGGCTCGGCGCGGAGCTCGCCGGGCACCTGCCGCGGGAGACGGCCCGGGTGGCCGTAGGTTCGGCAGCCGCCGCGCTGCTGCTGGCGGGGTTTGCCGGGTTGTGGATGCTGGTGGCGGCCGCGGCGGTGTTCCTGGGCGCGCGTGCCGCGCTCCTGAGCCGCCTCGGCGGCACCACCGGCGATACGGCCGGGGCCCTGTGCGAAATCGGCGAGGCGGCGGTCCTGCTGGCCGCCGCGATGGCGCTGTGATTCCGGGGTCGCTGACGGCGGCGGGGGTCTGTGCCGCCGCCGTGCTGTTGGACCGGCTCCTGGGCGAACCGCGGCGCTGGCACCCGCTGGTGGGGTTCGGGCGCCTGGCGGCGGCCATCGAGCGGCGGTTCAATCCCGCCGACCGCCGCGATTCGCCCCGCGCCCGGACTGCAGGACTGGCGGCGGTTTTCCTGCTGGTGGCGCCCTTCACCCTGCTGGCGGGGCTAGCCGCGCGGGGTGCGGCGGCACCGCTGGTCGAGGCGCTGCTGCTCTACCTGGCCATCGGCGCCCGCAGCCTGGCCGAGCATGCCCGGGCCGTCGCCACGCCGCTGGGCGCCGGCGACCTGCCCGCCGCCCGCGCCCGGGTGGCCTGGTTGGTGAGCCGGGAGACAGAGGGTCTGGAGGAAGGGAGGGTGGTCGCGGCGGCCACGGAGTCGGTGCTGGAGAACGGCGCCGACGCGGTCTTCGCCCCCCTGTTCTGGTACCTGCTGGCCGGTGCCCCGGGGGTGGTGCTGCACCGGCTCGTCAACACCCTGGATGCCATGTGGGGCTACCGCACCGGGCGCTACCGCCGCTTCGGCTGGGCCGCGGCGCGGCTGGACGACGGCCTCGGCTGGCTGCCGGCACGCGCCACGGCCCTGACCTACGCCGTCCTCGGGCATACCCGCACCGCGCTGGCCTGCTGGCGCTGGCAGGCGCCGGCCTGGGAGAGCCCCAACGCCGGACCGGTGATGGCCGCCGGGGCCGGTGCGCTGCGGGTGCGTCTCGGCGGTGCGGCCGACTACCACGGCGAGCGCCGGGTGCGGCCGCGGCTGGGGGCGGGCGAGCCGCCGCGGGCGGCGGACATCGGCCGGGCCCTGGCGCTGGTGCGACACGGGATATGGCTGTGGCTGGCCCTGATCCTCGCTGTGGCGTTGGCCGGTGGAGCGGCCGGTGCTTGAGCACGGCGGCCGGGTGCGGGCCGCGGCACGCCGCCACGGGATTCCGGCGCGGGAGTGGCTCGATCTCTCCACCGGCATCAACCCCTGGGGCTACCCGGTGCCGCCACTACCGGCGGAGGCGTGGGGCCGGCTGCCGGAGGAGGATGATCTCGAGATAGTAGCGGCGGCCTGCTATGGCGGCGGCCCGCTGCTGGCAGTGCCCGGCACCCAGGCGGCCATCCAACTGTTGCCGCGGCTGCGCCAACCCGGGCGGGTGGCGGTGCTGGCGCCGGGCTATGCCGAACATGCCCGGGCCTGGGCCGGGGCGGGCCACCGGGTGGCGCCGGTGGCCGTCGGCGGGCTCGAGGCGGCGTGCGCGCACGTCGACGTGGCGGTCCTCTGTCGCCCCAACAACCCGGACGGGTTCCTGGCCGGGCGCGAGGCGCTGCTGGCGTGGGCCGGGCGCCTGGCGCACCGCGGCGGCTGGCTGGTGGTGGACGAGGCGTTCATGGATCTCCGGCCCGGGGAGAGCCTGGTCCAGACGGGACCCCGGCCGGGGCTGGTGGTGCTGCGCTCACCGGGCAAGTTCTTCGGCCTGGCCGGGGCGCGGCTCGGCTTCGTCCACGCCGAACCGGCAGTGCTGGCAAGGCTGGCCGGGAGCCTGGGGCCCTGGCCGGTGAGCGGCCCGGCGCGCTGGGCCGGGCGCCACGCGCTCGCCGACAGCGCCTGGCAGGAGCGGATGCGGGCACGCCTGGCCGCCGCCGGTGCGCGGCTGGCGGCCCTGCTCGAGCGCCACGACCTGGCGCCGGAGGGCGGCACGCCCCTGTACCAGTGGCTGCGCCATCCCGAGGCTGCGGCCATCGCCGAGGCGTTCGCCCGCCGCGCCATCCTCGTGCGCCACTTCCCCGACCACCACGGCCTGCGCTTCGGCCTGCCCGGCGACGAACCCGGCTGGCAGCGCCTCGAAGCGGCCTTGGCGGGGATGGTTCAAAAGACGAATAGACAGGATTCACAGGATTAACGGGATAAAAGACGGAAAGACTTTTTATCCGCAGATTACGCAGATTACGCAGATTGAGGACAAAATCTGAATCACCTGGTTACCGAATCCAGCATGTCCTCCACGTTCTGTGCATGAAGACAGGAGCTTAATACCTAATACCTACCTACTTAAAACCAGGTCCTGTAAATCCTGAAAAATCCTGTTAATCCTGTCTATTCAGTTCTTTCGTACGGCATGCCGGTGGCGGCGAACAGGCGGTCGAGATCGAGGTGGGCCTCGGCGGCGTCGGCGAGGCGGTCGATGGCGGCTTCGCGCAGGGCGCGGTAGTCGGTCGCTTCCGCCGCATCGAGGCCGGCCCAGCGGAGCAGGGTGGCGCCGGCGGCGGGTTCCTCGAACAGGCCGTGGAGATAGGTGCCGAGGATCTGCCCGTCGGAGGAGAGGACGCCGTCCGTGCCGCCGCCGTCGAGATGGACGGCCGGATGCCCCAGCGCCTTCCCGCGGGTCACGCCCTGGTGGATCTCGTAGCCGCTCACCGGCGGGGCGCCCGGCAGGGCGAGCCGGCCGCGGACCCGGGCCAGGCGTTTCTCCGCCGCCAGGGTGGTCTGCAGGGCCAGCAGGCCGAGTCCCGGCTGGCTGCAGGGCTCGCCCTCCACGCCCTGCGGGTCGTGCAGGACGGCGCCCAGCATCTGGAAGCCGCCGCAAATGCCGATGAGCCGGCCGCCGTAGCGCAGGTGGCGCTGGAGGGCTCGCTCCCAGCCCTGGGCCCGGAGCCAGCGGAGATCGGCCTGTACGCTCTTGGAGCCGGGCAGGACAACCAGGTCCGCGGGCGGCGGCGCCCGGTCGGGTCCCACCCACTCGAGCCGGACCCGGGGGTGCAGCCGCAGGGGATCGAGATCGGTGTGGTTGCTGATGCGCGGCAGCGCCGGCACCGCCACCCGCAAGGCATCCGCCGCCGTGTCCGTGGCGGCCGGGCGGGACAGGCTGTCCTCCGCCTCCAGATGCAGACCCTGCAGGTAGGGCAGGACGCCGAATACCGGCTTCCCGGTCTCCGCCTCCAGCCACCGGAGGCCCGGTTCCAGCAGGGCGGGGTCGCCGCGGAAGCGATTGATGACGAAACCGGCGATACGTGCCCGTTCGCTCGCCGAGAGCAACTGCAGGGTGCCGACGACCTGGGCGAAGACGCCGCCGCGGTCGATGTCCGCCACCAGCACCACCGGGCAGTCCACCGCCTCGGCGAAACCCATGTTGGCGATGTCGTCCCGGCGCAGGTTAACCTCCGCCGGGCTGCCCGCGCCCTCGGCAACCAGCGCCTCGAACCCGGCGCCCAGGCGGGCGTGGGATGCGAGCACCGCGGCGCGGGCATGGCGCTTGTAGTCGTGGTAGGCCGCGGCCTCGAGGTTGGCATGGACCGCCCGACCGTGGATGATCACCTGGCAGCCGCGCTCGGTGTTGGGTTTCAGCAGCACCGGGTTCATGTCCGTCAGCGGTTCCAGGCCCGCGGCCTGGGCCTGCACCGCCTGGGCCCGGCCGATTTCTCCGCCATCGGCGGTCACCGCGCTGTTGAGCGCCATGTTCTGGGGCTTGAACGGACAGACCCGTACGCCGCGGCGGGCCAGTACCCGGCACAGCGCCGTCACCAGCAGGCTCTTGCCGGCGTCGGAACTGGTGCCCTGGACCATCAAGGTAGGGATTTTCATCGATGTCTGAATCATGGCTCCTGCTTGCGCTGCTGCTGATCCTGTCGTTGCAGCCGTCCGTCGCCGCGGCGGTTACGGTGGTCGACGACAGCGGTGCGCGGCTGGCGTTGCCGGAGCCGGCGCGGCGCATCGTCAGCCTCGCCCCCCATGCCACCGAGCTCCTGTTCGCCGCCGGCGCCGGAGCGCGGGTGGTGGGCGTGGTGAGCCACAGCGACTATCCCCCCGCGGCCCGCGCCCTTCCGGAGGTGGGCGGCTACGAGCGCCTCGACCTGGAGGCGATTCTCGGCCTGGCGCCGGACCTCGTTGTGGCCTGGGAGAGCGGCAACCCCGGCGCGGAGGTGGAGCGGCTGCGCGCCCTCGGGATCCCCGTCTACGTGACCGAGCTGCGCCGGCTGGAGGATATACCCGCCACGCTGGAGCGGATCGGCATTCTCGCCGGCACCCCCGCCGGGGCCGATGCCGCCGCCACCGTGTTCCGGGATGGCGTGGAGGCGCTCCGCCGCCGCTATGCCGGCCGCTCGCCGGTACGGGTGTTCTACCAGATCTGGGACAGCCCGCTGATGACCGTGGGCGGCGAGCACCTCATCTCCTCGGTCATCGAACTGTGCGGCGGGCGCAATGTTTTCGCCGACCAGGCGGCGCTGGCGCCCGCGGTGGACGTGGAGTCGGTCCTGGTGCGCGACCCGGAGGCCGTCGTGGCCAGCGGGATGGCCACGGAGCGCCCGGAGTGGCTCGATGCCTGGCGGCGCTGGCCGGGGCTCAGCGCGGTGCGCTTTGATGCGCTGTTCCTCATTCATCCCGATCTCATCCAGCGTCCCACGCCGCGCATCCTGGAGGGCGCCGAGCAGCTGTGCGCGGACCTCGACCGGGTACGTGCCCGCCGCGGCGAGTGACGCCGTCGTCACCGCCAAGGCGCCAAGAGCGCCCATCTCGGGCGCACGATACCGGACGGGGTATGGGCACGTCGCTACGCTCCTTTGCCCATCCTACGACTTTGCGTTCCTGGCGCCTTGGCGGTGAATCCCGTCGCGTCGGTTTGTCTCACCCCTCCGAAAGGCGGTAGATCACCGGGAGGGTGAGATCCAGGGCCGTGCCGGGGCGCCGGCCATCCGCCAGCGCGACCGCCGCCACCCGCAGCAGGGCGTCGCGGGCGGCGCTGTCGAGCAGGCCGAAGCCGGAGCTGTTCGCCACCTTCACATTCCCGATGCGCCCGTCGGCGTCCACCCGGAATGCCAGCACCACCTCTCCCTCCCAGCCGCGGCGGCGCGCCAGCACGGGGTAGTGGAATTCGCCAGCCAGGCGCAGGCGGATGATCCGGCGCACCTCGGCGGCGAGCCCCGGTTCCGGTGCGGGGGCGGCGGAGCCGGTGGCGGCGGCGGGTACCGGCGCCGTTGCGGAGATGGGCGTGGCCTCTGGCACCTTGGTGCCGGCCTGCGGTGGCGCCTGGTGTCCGGCGGTGCGCGTCGATGCCGCTGCCCGGGGGCGGGCGGGAGCCGTGGTGCTGAGGGCAGCTCCGGTTTCGGGGCGCGTTTCCGGTAACCGGGCGGTCATTGGTTCCGGTATCCGTGGCGTCGTCTCCACGCGGGGCGAGCGGGTGGGGCGGGTCGGCTCCGGAGCCGATATTTCCGGGGGCGGACCCGGTTTCACCGCTACCGGCGCCGGTGCCGGCGCTGGCGTTGTGGCCGGTCGCGGCGCCGGGCGGGTGAGTTCCACCCTGAGCAGGGGGGCTGCGCTGTTGCCGGGAATCGGTGCCGGCCCGGCGGGCAGCAGGGCGAGGACGGCGGCATGGAGCGCCAGGGACACGCCCACCGCCAGCGCCACGCCGGGGCGAGGCGCTGCGTCGATGTGGGCGGGTCCCATGGCGAAGGCCATCACTCGGTCCGGTAGGCCACTGAGAGGAACAACTCACGCCCCGCCGTGTTGTAGTTGGCCGCGCTCTCGTAGCCCTGGTCGAACAGGTTCTTCACCTGGCCGCTGAGCTGCCAGTGCCGGGCCAGGGCGTAGTCCGCATGCAGGTCCACGCGCCCATAGCCGGCGATGCGCCGGGTGTTGGCCCGATCGTCCCAGCGGCCGGACTGGGCGATGAAGCTTCCCCCCAGGCGCCAGCGGGCCAGGTCGCGGTCCAGATCCAGGCGCAGGGTGCGTGGGGCGCGGCGCGGCAGTTCCTTGCCGGTGTCGGAATCCTCCGCGTCGAGGAGGGTCAGTGCGGCGGCGGCGTGCCACTCTCCGAGGCGGGTGCGGGCGGTGGCTTCCAGGCCGTCGATACGGGCGCGACGCAGGTTGGACGGCTGCCAGATGTCGTTGAGCCAGTCCGTGTCGTCACAGTTCACCACGCAGGCCCAGTCGATGAGGTTGTCCACTTCCGTGCGATAGGCCCGCAGGCTCCAGGTGACGGCGCCGCTACCGCGTGACAGGCCCAGTTCCCAGGTGGCCGACTCCTCCGGATCCAGGTCGGGGTTGCCGGAATAGGGATAGTAGAGATCGTTGAAGGTGGGAGCGCGGAAGGCGGTGCCGTAGCCGGCGGTGGCGCGCAGCCCCCAGGGCAGGTCGAGACCGGCATCGAGGCTGCCGGTGGTGTGACCGCCGAAGCCGTCGTAGCGGTCGTGGCGCAGACCCAGCACGAAATCGTAACCCTCGCCCAGGTACTGGTACTCTACGAAGCCGGCGCGGTCGTCGCGTCGATCCTCGGCGTAGTCGGTGCTGCCCTCCACGGCATCGCGCAGGAAGTCGAGCCCCAGGGTGAGCAGCGCACGCTCGGAGAGCGTCAGGTCGTTCTGCCAGCCGAGCTGGGTGCGACGGGTCTCGTAACGGTCGCGGAAGGCGCCATCGAGATACTCCTTCGATTCGTCGCGGCTCTGGCCGGCGCTGAGCGACACCCGCCAGCGGTCCAGCGGGCTGAAGGCGAATTTCCCCCCGAGGCTCTGCTCAACGAAGTCGTTCTCGTTGGTCCAGCTGCCGTCGTACTCGTTCTTCCCCCCGGCGCGCAGAAGGTGGGCCTCCACCTCGGCGCCGCCGCCGAAGCGGTGGCTGATGCGGGCGGAAAAGGACGTGCTGTGATAGCCGTCGCGATCAGGCTCCGCGCCTTTCAGGGCATCGAAACCCTCGGTCCGTTCGTGGGCGGCGGCAAGGCTCCAGCGGGTCCCGTCCGCTCCTCCCGAGATCCCGGCACTGAGGTTGCGGGTGTCGTGACTGCCGGCCCCGGCCCGGGCCTCGGCCCGGAAGCCCTCGCTCCCGCTGCGGGTAAAGATCTGGACCACGCCGCCGATGGCGTCGGAGCCGTAGAGATGGGAGCGCGGACCGCGCACCACCTCGATGCGCTCGATCTGGTCCACCGGGATGAACTGCCAGGCCACCTGTCCGAGGGTGGCCGAACCCATGCGTACCCCGTCCACCAGCAGCAGCACATGGCCGGACTCGGTGCCGCGCAGGTAGAGGCTGGCGGTCTTGCCGGCGCCGCCGGCCACCGTGAAGTCGACTCCCGGCAGGCCGGAGAGCAGCTCCGGGAGATCGCGCGGCTGCCGGCGTTCGATCTCCTCGCGGGTGATGACGGTTACCGCAGCGAGGGTGTCGTCGGCAGTCTGGGCGGTTCGGGTGGCGGTGACGACCACGGCGTCCAGCGGTTGGGATTCGCCGGCCACCGCCGGCAGGCTCGCCAGCAGCAGGGCACCGGCGAGGGGCCGGGTGAGGGGATGAGGCATGATTCGCTCCAGTCGGTGCGCGCACCCGCGCAACTTGGTCGTTGCGGTGCGGCGGAGGAGCGACGGGATGGATGCTGCGGTCCCGCGACGGCCCGCCCCCCGCGGCACCAGCCAGGTTCACCTCCAGGCCGGTCTCCGGGCTGATGAGCGGCGGACTCGTGGAGTCCGCCCGGGCGGGCGCCTTCCCGTGCCGCGGCACAGTGGCATGAAGCCCGCCCTCCACTCAAACACCGTTGCGGGGGCAGCGCTGGATTGACCGCCGGGGCGGGGTACCAGCTTCCCGTTTCATTCCTCGGAAGAGCGTCCTCGGAACACCTGGTAGGAAGGGGTGAATTCTCTGCCCCGGCGGCGCCGGCGTCAAGTCGCACCTTCCGGCGGCACGGGATTTATTCACCACGAAGGCACGAAGGACACGAAGAAGACATAAAAGGCAGTTAACCGCAGATTTCGCTGATTAACACAGATTGTTTGTGCCCGGATGATGGTTGCGCGAATAATTCATGAGTGCCAGTTTTCAGCCGACGGCACTTTCGATCGTTAACACCGCAACCAGGATTGTCGGCGTGCAATCCGGTGATGGACGGAAAAATCAACGTAAATCAGCGGTCAAGTCTTTTAGTCCTTGTTCTCTTCGTGTCCTTCGTGCCTTCGTGGTGAATCCCATGCGGCGTACCCGGTTGCCATATTAGATAAATCTAATATACTATCCTGCCCTAATATCCAAGTGACGGAGTAGGATATGTTTGGCCTGAACATCAAGGAGATCGACGCCCCCGAACTGGCGCAACGCCTCGAGAATGATCACGATCATGTCTGCGTGGTGGATGTGCGCGAGCCGGTCGAGGTCTCCGCCGGCACCATTCCCGGTGCCGTGCATATTCCCATGCGCTCCATTCCCTGGCATGCCGGGGAGCTCGATAGGGACAAGGACCTGGTCATCATCTGCCGCAGCGGTGCGCGCTCGGCGCAGGTGTGCGCCTTTCTCCAGCAGCAGGGCTTCGAGAACGTCTACAATCTCCGCGGCGGCATCATCGCCTGGGCTCGCGCCGGCTTTCCGGCGGCCCTGCCCCGGACGGCCTGATCCCTTTCCCGGGGCAGAGCCGTTCCCGGGCCCCTCACCGGGCCGCTTTCCCGCAGTACACTAAACTCAACCTGGGCCGCCCCTGACCGCGGGAGGAGCGATGGTTGAACGTCCGGAACTGAAGGTCACCGTCTTCTCCGACTACATCTGCCCCTTCTGCTATGTGGGACATGCGCGCCTGATGCGGCTCGGCGAGGAGTGGAACCTGCGGGTGAACTGGTGCTTCATCGAGTTGCACCCGGAGACGCCCGTCGCCGGACAGCCGGTGGCCGCCCTGGGCTATCCCGATGCCCAGTGGAGCAGGATGCAGGAGAACCTCCAGCGGATGGCGGAGGAGGACGACCTGCCGTTCAGCGATCCCGGTTTCACCACCAACTCCCGGCGCGCCCTGTTGCTGGCCGAGGCGGCCAAGTCGCTGGGCCGGGAGCGCTTCTACCGCCTGCACGAGGCTCTCTACCGCGCCTACTTCGTTGCGGGCCGCAATATCGGCGACCCGGAAGTCCTGCGCGGGATCGCCGCGTCCGTCGGCGTGCCGGAGTCCCTGGTCGAGGCAGCCTGGCGCGAGCCCCGCTACCCGGAACACCTCGGCCACTACCGTGAACTGGCTGCCCGGGTCGCCCTCAGCGGTGTCCCCACCTACCTGTTCGGGCCACGCAAGATTACCGGCGCCGTGCCTGTGACTCGGCTTCGCGAAGCCGCGCTGGCCTGCGCCAATCCCGCCTGAGTCCCGCGCTCCGATTCACTTTCCGCCGGCCATGTTGTTCTTGCGCTGCAGCATCGGCTTCGAATCGCTCCCTCTGTGGAAGTTGCTTGATCCAGATCAATCACGAAATGAGAACTGCATCACAAAAACGTTGACCCTGCCGGGCCGGGATGATTAGTATCCGGGGCGTGGGGTCGTCGGCGTGCACCCCGGTTCGACTCCACCAAACCAACGGAAAACTCAACGCAAGGAGGTGAACATGCTCGGTCTTGGTGATCTGCTCGGTGGTCTGCTTGATACGGTTCTGGGTCTGCTCGGCCCGGTGCTGGGGCTGGTTCAGGGTCTCCTGGGCAGCCTGCTCGGCGGTCTGCTCGGCTAAGTCCGGACAACCGCAGCTCAACTGCGCATCAGCGCAACATTAAAACCATTGGATAGGGAGTGGCAAAATCATGATTAGCGCTAGCCTGAACCTCGAAGCAATCCTCGGTTCCGTCATCGCCACCGTGACCGGCGTGGTCGGTCACGTGCTGGACATGGCCGGTGGCCTGGTCAACGCCCTGCTCGGCGTTGTCACCGGCGTGCTGTAAGGGCTGCTTCGTGCCTTTGGCGCCGATCCTCCCTCCCCGGGGGATCGGCGCCATCTCGAAGGATGGCCGGGATCGACCTGGCACAGGGACGGGCATCTCAGTCATCCCCCTCCATCCCGAGTTTCCGCAGCAACCAACGAATTTCCTCACGGGTGCGGATGGCGACCCGCATGTCGGGAGCAGGCCGGGTTCATCTCCCTGGAGTTGCCCTCGAGCATGGCGCCGGCGCGCTGCCGCACCTCGATGAACCGTAGCGGTCCACTTCAGGGCCCATGATGCCGAGGGTAGCAGCGCTTGTTGACGTTCCGGGATTTCTCCGCCAGCGGTGATTCATCGAATGCCCTGCCCGTGGGAGGGGCAACGCGGTTCGTGGCCGGCTGCTTTCTTCTCCTGCTGTCTCTGCTGGGTGCCTCCGCGGCCATGGCCGGGGAGAAGCCCACGGCGCTGCGTCTCGAGCAGCTCATCGAGATGGCCCTGGCGGAAAACCCGCAGATGGGGATGGCCCGGGGGGCGCTGAAGGCCGCCGACGCCCGGCTGGGCCAGCAGCAGGCGGGCTACTATCCGAAAGTTTCCGTCGAGGGCCGGATCGAGCAGGTCACCCTGAACGCCGCCAACCCCCGGGATGCACAGCCCTACCTTGATTTCGAAGAATTCGGCCGGGTCTATGTAGCGAATCCCGAAGAGGACATGACCGGCTACACCCGCACCAGCGCGGCGGTCAGTGCCGAGTACATGCTGGTGGACTTCGGCCGCCGCTACGGGGGGGTGCGCTCCGCCGAGGAGCGTCTCGGCGCCGCCCGCGCCACGCTGTCGGGCACCGAGAACGAGACGGTCCTGAACGTGGTCTCCGCCTACTTCAACATCCTCAAGGCGGAGGAACTGGTGGGCGTCGAGCGTGAAAGCCGTTCGCGCAAGCGCGAGGCGGTCAAGCTTGCCCGCACCCTGCATGAAGCGGGGCGCGGCACGGTAGGGGACGTGGCCCGGGCGGAGGCCGATCTGGGCCAGGCGGAGGTGGAGTTGACCCGGGCCGAGAACGAGCTGCAGCTCTCGCGCCTGGCCCTGCGGCGGGCCGTGGGCGTGGCGCCCGACGGGCCGCCGCTGGAGTTGTCGCGCAAGAGCCGCCTGGCCGATCCGGGGCGGCTGGTGTCGGAGCTGGACGCCCTGGTGGAGCGGGCCATCGGCCGCCGACCCGAGGTGGAGGCCCAGCAGCGCGCCATCGCCGCCACCCAGGCCGCGGTCAAGAAAGAGCGGGCGGAGTTCATGCCCTCGGTCAACCTGTTCGCCAACTACAGCGTCCAGCGCTACGAGGACCAGGACGCGGCCGCCAATTACGGCCTCGGCGTGCAGGTGCGCTGGTCGCTTTTCGATGGCGGGCTGCGCAGCAACCGGGTTGGCGAGACACGCGCCCAGCTCATACAGGAGCAGGAGCGTCTGCGCGACCTCCAGCTGGGCGTGGCCACCGATGTGCGCGATGCCCAGCAGCGTTACCGCGAGGCCAGTGAGCGTCTGCGCCTCACCGGCAAGGTGCTGACCGCCAGCGAGCTCGATCTCAAGCTCGCCCGCAAGGGCTACAAGGAGGGCATCCGCACCTTCTACGACCTTTCCGTGGCGGAGTCGAGCTATCGCAATGCCATGGCCCAGCGGGTGGTCGCGCAGTACGACCTGCAGGGGGCCATCGCCCGCCTGTACTGGTCGCTCGGTTCCATGGACAGCCTCTACGGCGAGGATGCCGGGAGCGTGGCGCCGTGACGGCAGCCGGTTTCGCAATACGGCTGCTGCAACGGTTCGCGGCCTGGTTCCGCGGCCTCTCCTTCGCCGGCCGGGCGGGAACCAGTTTCGGAGTGCTGTTCGCCCTGCTGGTCATCATTTCCGGCCTTGACGGCGACAGGGGGCCGGGGCCGGGCCTGGAGAGCGCGGCCGTGGAGCCGGGGAGCATCCATCTTGAAGTGCGCGCCACGGGACATCTGCGGGCCCGCGGACAGCTGCCCGTATTCGCCCAGGTGAGCGGGATCATCCGTGAGGTGCCGGTTGGTTCCTCGGGCCGGGTCAAGCGGGGCGAGGTGCTGGCCGTGGTGGATGACCAGGATTACCGGCTGGCGTTGCAGGAGGCTGAGTCCCAGCGGGTCGCGGCACAGTCCGAGACGGCCGGGGTGCGGGCACGCCTGGTCCAGACCCAGCAGGAACATGACCGGGCGGAGCGCCTCTATCGCGAGGACCTGATCCCCCGCCAGGAGCTGGAAAAGGCCGCCGCGGCCCGCCAGGAGCTGGAGGCACAGCTGGAAATGGCCGAAGCGCGGGTGCAGCAGGCGATGCTGCGGGAGCGGCAGGCCCGGGAGAACCTGGAGCGCTGCATGGTGCGCAGTCCCATCGAGGGGGTGCTGCTCACCGTCGGCGCCGAGCCCGGCGAGCCGGTTGCCGGTGTGGGCGGCAAGCCCCTGTTCCAGCTGGCGCCGAGCCTCGATGAAATCGAGATCCGCGTGGCGGTCACCGAGTCCGACATCGGCAAGGTCCGGATCGGGCAGCCGGTCCGGTTCAGCGTCGAGGCCTACGGCGGCGAGGAGTTCAGCGGCGAGGTGTCGGCCATCCGCCGCGGCGGCGAGGACCGCGGCGGGGTGACCTATTACGAGGTGCTGGTGAGTACGGACAACCCGGGGCACCGGCTGCTGCCGGGGATGACCGCCCAGGTCCGTGTCGATGCAGGGACCCGGGAGGTCGCGCGGCTGATTCCGCTGCGCGCGCTGCTCTACAACCCCGAGGCGGAGGTGCTGGAACGCTGGCAGAGCGAGGTGGACCGTATCCGGCAGGCGGGTGACACCCTGGTTTGGGTGAACGGCGAGAGTGGTGTCCGTCCGGTCGGGGTGCAGCTCGGGGTTCAGGATCGCGAGCACGTGGAGGTGGTGGGCGAATGGTCGGATCCCGAAAGTCTGGTCGTGTATCGCCAATGAGCCGGGCCCGCGGCCCGGTTGCAGCGCTGGAGCTGTGTCAGGTGGCGAAGCGCTTCCGTGTGGGCGATCAGCTGATCGAACCGCTGCGCGGGGTGGATCTGGCCATTCATGACCGTGATTACGTCTCCATCATCGGGCCCTCGGGCTCCGGTAAGTCGACCCTGCTGCATATCCTCGGCTGCCTCGATCAGCCCGATTCCGGCCAAGTGCTGATCGGGGGCGATGACGTGAGCCGGCTCGACGATGCCGCCCTGTCCGCCTTCCGCAGCCGCACCCTGGGGTTCGTGTTCCAGAAATTTCACCTGCTGGACCGGATGAGCGCCCTGCGCAACGTGGAACTGCCCCTGGACTACAACCCGGCACTGGACCGTGCCGCGCGCCGGGACCGGGCCATGGCCTGTCTGGCGCAGGTGGGGCTCGCCGATCGTGCCGAGCACCGCCCCCTGCAGCTCTCCGGCGGCCAGCAGCAGCGGGTGGCCATCGCCCGGGCGCTGGTGAACGAGCCCCGCATCCTCCTGCTCGATGAACCGACCGGGAACCTGGACCCCGCCACCGGCGCCGAACTGATGGAGTTCATCGACCAGTTGCGCCGGGAGGCCGGCGTGGCCGTGGTGCTGGTGACCCACGACATGGAGATGGCGCGGCGGGCCGAGCGCGGCTTCCGGCTGGTGGAGGGGCACCTGGAACCGGTGGCGGAGACGGTGCATACGCTGCCGGCGGGGAGGCTGGCACTATGACCGCCGCACTCAACCGCTGGCTGCGGGCGCTGCTGGATCTGCTCCTGCTGCTGCAGGAGCACAAGGTCCGTTCCGGGCTCACCATCCTCGGCATCAGCGTCGGTATCTGGGCCCTGGTGACCCTGCTGGCCGTTGGCATGGGCGCCCGTGAATACATCCAGGATCAGGTGGGCAAGCTCGGGACCGATCTGCTGATCGTGACCCCGGGCAATGCCAACGACGTCAGCAGCTATTTCAACCGGGCCGTGCTCGAGAGCCTGACGCTCGCCGATGTGCGTGCGCTCGAGACCCAGATTCCCGAGCTGGCGCTCGCGGCGCCGGTGGTGCAGGCGCGGGGCGAGCTGAGCTTTCGCGACCGGCGGGCGGCCGGCACCGTGGTGGGAGCGACGCCCGCCTACTTCGCCGCCCGCGACGCGGTTCCGGGTCTTGGCCGGGTGTTGACCCCCGCCGATGACCAGGCCCAGGCGCCGGTGGCGGTGCTGGGGGAGGAGATGGCCCGCCGGCTGTTCTCCAACCGCAATCCGCTGGGCGAGTCCATCCGCTTCAAGGGGACAGTGCTGGAGGTGGTGGGGGTCCTGCGCGGCAAGGGCGACAGCAGTCTCGGGCAGGGCCGCGACAGTGAAGTGATCGTGCCGTTGTCCACCATGCAGCATCGCATAGCCGGTGTGCGGCACGTGCAGATGATTTTCCTCAAGCCGGTCGGTGAGGCGGTGAAGGAGCGGGTACGGCTGCAGGCGGAACTGGTACTGCTGACCCAGCACACCGCGCTGGCCCAGAACGGACTGCCCTACACGGTCACCGATCTCGGGCAGCTTGCCGCCATCGCCGGCAACCTGGTGGGGGCGATGACCGCGCTGTTGGTGAGCATCGCAGGTGTCTCCCTGGTGGTGGGAGGCATCGGGGTGATGAACGTGATGCTCGCCTCGGTGAGCGAGCGCATCGGCGAGGTGGGCATCCGCCGGGCGGTGGGCGCCACCCAGCAGCACATCCGTTCCCAGTTCCTGCTCGAGGCCGGCGCGCTGACCGTTCTCGGCGGCCTGGTGGGTATCGTCCTCGCCGCACTCACGGTGGCACTGCTCAGCGGTCTGTTGCCGTGGACTGCCGTCATCGACATCCCGGCCATCCTGGCCGTGCTGGTCGCATCCGGGGCCATCGGGGTCTTCTTTGGCTATTACCCGGCCCGCAAGGCGGCCAAACTAACACCCATGGAGGCACTGCGCTATGAATGAGGCCGTCGTTGCGCCCGGTACCGCGGCCGGGCGCGTGCTTGACACCCTGCGGGCCCTGGTGATGTCGCCCCGGTGCCTGTTCGGCGCCATCGACGGGAGCCCGGAGCGCTGGCGCGACTCCCTGCTGCTGGCCGGCGGGGCGATCCTCTGCAACACGGTTCTCAAGTCGGCCGTCAGCGGGGAGGTGGGTATGGCGCTTTGGATGGGGGTCTACCTGGTGGTGATGACCGGTTTCTATACCGGCGTGCTCCACGCCCTGGTGTACGGGCTGCTGGAGAGGGAGCCGGCGCTGATGACCACCAGCACAGTGGTGAATTACGCCATGGTCACGGCCGCATTGCTGTCGGTGCCCTACCTGGGACCGGTGATGCTGCTGGGTTTCTTCGCGCTCATCTATCTCGCCCTGATTGCCCTGTTCGGGGTCGCGCGCTGGCGCGCGCTGGTGGTGGTGGGATTGTTCGTCATGACCGGACTGGTGTTCGAGTCGGCGGCCGCGTTGCTGGGGTTCAGCGCCTGAGGCACCCCCGGTTCCAGTGAGAGTTCCGCCGGTCTCCCGGGTTGACCGGCGGGGTAACAGCGATCCAGGGATGCGGATCGTGTGCGAGGTGCGTCCACGGGCGTGCCGGCCGGGCGGGTGGGGGTACTCTGCCGGCCCGGTGTCCCGGGCGTTCAGGGATGGGCGCCCGGGGCGCTTCCTTCTCCGGTTATCCGGTGTGTGGGGTTTGGGAGGCACGAGGGTACGCCGGCCTGTTGCGCGGCACACCCGAGGCCTTCGGCCGGACGGGCCCAGGGATGGGCTCTTCCGGCATTTTTTTGTCCCGAGGACATGGGGCGGACCCGGTAGCCCGCATGAATGCGTCACGCGCTTTGCGCAACCGGACAACCGGAAGCACGTTTCCGCCGCCCGCCACCGCCGCTGACATCAGTGGGCGTTGCGCCGCCCCAGTTCCTCCAGCAGCGCGGCCACGAACTGTTCTCCCCGCTGACCCATGCCCCGGGCGAGCACGTCGGGGTCCCGTTCGCCGTCCAGCAACCGGCGCAGGATGCCGCCGAGGCGGGCCATGTCGCCCCCGGCCTTCAGCATCTGTTCGGCCATGTCGCCCAGGACGCCCAGCGCCTGCGTGCTCCCCGTCATCGCCTCGTGGATCATCTGGGCCATGCCCGCCGCGGCCACCGCCGGATCGGGGCGGGCGTCGGGATCGGGCAGCGTGGTCGGGTCCTGCAGGCCACGCATGATACTGGTAACGATGACGCTGTCCTCCTCGTCCAGTCCCACCAGCAGCTTGGGATGGCGTTCGCCGGACAGAATGCGGCGTATCACTCCCACCAGGCTGTTCCAGCCGTTGGCCTCGGAAGCCTGCAGTATCGGCTCGATCTGGGGCATCAGGTCGCGGTTCTGGCAGGCGCGTACCACATGCCAGATCAGGGCCGCGTGGGCCTGCAGGATCTGCTGGGTCTTGTCGGGCATGTCGCTCATGGGCTGCTCCGGCGGGATGTGGGGCGAACACGGGCGGATATCGCGAGTCGGTTCCGGCATGCGGAACGTGATGCCTGATGATTATACCCGCTGGAATCCGGGAGCCCATGACAAATGTCTGCGGATGCGGGCCGTGTAGGCTAAACTGCGCCCGTCCCCTGTCTGCCGGGAGCGACCAGGCGATGATTCGTGTGCGGCTTTACACCACAGCCGGATGCCACCTCTGTGAACAGGCCGCGTCGCTGCTTGCGGCGGTGACCGCTGAAGGCGGGATCGAGGTGATCGAGCAGGAGATAGCCGGCTCCGCGACGCTGCTGGAACGATACGGAGACCGGATCCCGGTGGTGTCGCTGGAGGGGGACGGGGCAGAGCTCGGCTGGCCGTTCGATGGCGAGTCCCTGCGCCGGTTTCTGGACCGGCGTGGCAGTGTATGGGTGGAACAAGTTTGACTGCTTGATGTTTCGGCTTTAAATTTGTGGATAACCATCCGCCGTATAACGATAAATTAACGACGCAGCGGGACATCGCGCTGCCCCACGCCATGGCCATGCAGCCTCCGCGAATCCTGTTGGTGGACGACTCGGCGACCGATCGGGAGCTCGCGGGACTCGTACTTGCACGGGAATTGCCGGGCGTCGAGATTCTCACGGCCGGGGACGCGATGTCCTTCGCCGAGCGCCTGGCCCGGGGTGGATTCGACGCCGCCGTCACCGAGCGCCGCCTGGCCTGGAGCGACGGCCTGCAGGTGGCCGCCACCATCCGCAGGGTCTATCCCGGTTGCCCGATACTTCTGTTCTCATCCGCCCAGGATGCGCTGCTGGAAGGTCAGCGGGCGGGCCTTGATGATGTCCTGCCGAAAGACAGCTCCGGCTACCTGCGCCTGCCGGGCGCCCTGCAGCGCTGCCTGGAACGGCGCGGCGACGCCGGTTCCGCCGAAGTCCTGCTCGGCAGCCTGCCGGTCGGCGTCCTGGCCCTCGACCGGGACGGGAACATCCTGCGAACCAACCCGGAGGCGGTGCGCCTGCTGGGCGCCGGCAGCAGCGAAGCCCTGGTGGGCGACAGCCTGGGGCGGCGCCTCGAGCCGGCGGTGCGCGACACCCTGTCCAGGGCGCTGGCGGGAGACGGGATCCTGCGGGGCGAGGAGGTGCGCCTGCAGCGTCTCGATGGGGGAACGGGGTGGGCGCGCCTGGGCCTCAGTCCCCTGCCGGGCACGCGCGGACAATACCAGGCAACCCTCGAGGACATCGGCAGCTACAAGCATCGGGAGCAGGAACTGGCGCGGGAGACTTCCGAGTTGGGGCGCGCGAACACCGAGCTCGAGCGCTTCGCCTATGTGGCCTCCCACGATCTCCAGCAGCCCCTCGGACTCATCACCCGCTATACGCGACTGTTCCTGGAACGTTTCGGTAAGGGGCTGGATGAAGAGGGACAGCGCTACCTGGAGCACGTCCTGGACAGCGGTTCCCGCCTCCAGGACCTGGTGGACGATCTGTTGGCCTATGCCCGGATCGGCACCCAGGGACGGCCCTTCGAACCACTGGATTTCGGTGCGGCGGTGGATGAGGCGGCGGCCAACCTCGAGGCGGAGATGAGCGCCGGCGATGTCGGTCTCAGTCGTGACGAACTGCCCACGCTCAATGCCGACCGGGGCCAGGTCGTGCAACTGTTCCAGAATCTCATCGGCAATGCCGTGAAGTTCCGGTCAACCGAGCCGCTCCGGATCCGGATCGGTGCCGAACGCCAGGAGGACGACTGGCTTTTCGCGGTTCAGGACAACGGCATCGGTATCGAGCCGGAGCACAGTGAGCGCATATTCGGCATGTTCCAGCGGCTGCATACCGGTGAGGAATACCCCGGTACCGGCATCGGGCTGGCAATCTGCAAGAGTATCGTGGAAAGGCATGGAGGCCGCATCTGGGTGGAGTCGCGTCCGGGCGCGGGCTCCACGTTCTACTTCACCATTCCGGCGCAGGCGTGACCGCGGGGAGGCGATTGCATGGGTGAATTCGAGGGCAAACGATTGCATCTGTTGCTCGTCGAGGACCAGCCGGCGGAGGTGGAGCTGATCGAGGCCATGCTCGCCGGCCACCGCGACCCCGAGTTCCACATCGAGCATCATGACAACCTGGCGGGGGGGCTGAAGCGGCTGCGTGGCGGCGGCATCGACCTGGTGCTGCTGGATCTCTGCCTGCCCGACAGTGCCGGCCTGGAGACCTTTCAGCGGCTTCACGCCCAGGCGTCCTCGGTGCCGATCATCCTGATGACCAATCTCGACGACGAGGATCTGGCCGCCCGCGCCGTTCGCGAAGGCGCCCAGGACTACCTCATCAAGCGCCGGGTGGACACCGGCCTGCTGGTCCGATCCATCCGCTATGCCCTAGAGCGCCAGCTCTCGGAGGAGGCGCTGCGGCAGAGCGAGGAGCGCTACGCGCTGGCGGTACGTGGCGCCAACGACGGTGTCTGGGACTGGAACATGATCACCGACGAGGTCTACTACTCGCCGCGCTGGAAGGCCATCCTCGGTCATGCCGAGACCGATATCGGCAGCCATCCGGACGAATGGCTCACCCGCATCCACCCCGACGATTTCCAGGACTTCAACCATGCCCTTCAGGCCCACCTGACCGGGGAGACCGAGCAGTTCGCCCACGAGTACCGGCTGCGGCACCAGACCGGGCGCTTCATCTGGGTTCTCAGCCGGGGACTGGGAGTGCGCAACATCCATGGTGAGCTGCAGCGCATGGCCGGATCACTGACCGACATCACCGCGCGCAAGAATGCGGAGGAGCAGCTGATACACGATGCGCTGCACGACGCACTGACCGGGCTGCCCAACCGGACCCTGCTGCTCGACCGCCTGGATCAGGCGCTGAAGCAGCTGCGCAGTCGCGGCAACAGTGGTTTCGCCGTCCTGTTCCTGGACCTGGATCGGTTCAAGAACGTCAACGACAGCCTGGGGCACAATGTGGGCGATCAGTTGCTGGTGGAGTTCGCCCAGCGACTCAGCGCCCTGCTGCGGCCCGGTGACACGGTGGCGCGGCTCGGGGGTGACGAGTTCGCCCTGCTCATCTCCGACATCGAAAACGTCGGACAGGTCACCGCGGTGGCGAAACGCATCCTGGAACTGTCCCGTGACCGGTTCCACATCGCCGGCCACGAGGTGTTCACCACGACCAGTGTCGGTATCGCCATGGGTTCGCGGGGCTACCGGGAGCCGGAGGAGATCCTGCGCGATGCCGATATCGCCATGTACCGGGCCAAGGGGGCGGGCAAGGCCCGCTACGAGGTTTTCGACCGCCAGATGCACCAGCGGGTCGTGGAGCTGCTGCGCCTGGAAACCGACCTGCGCCGGGCGGTGGAGCGGGGCGAGTTCGCCATGCACTACCAGCCCATCGTCTCCCTGGACAAAGGCAACCTGGTGGGTTTCGAGGGGCTGATCCGCTGGCACCATCCCCTCCGGGGCATGGTGGGTCCGGAATCATTCATCCCCGCCGCCGAGGAGACCGGGCTGATCGTGCCCATGGGCTGGTGGACCATCCGGGAGACTTGCCGCCAGACCCGGCAGTGGCAGCGCGAATTTCCCAACCGGGCGCCGCTGAGCATCAGCGTCAACGTCTCGGGGCGCCTGTTCAAGCAGCCGGACATGGTGACGCGGCTGGAGCGGATCCTGGACGAAACCGGGCTGTCCCCCTCATCGCTGCGGATCGAGATTACCGAGAGCGTGCTGCTGGATCATGCCGAGGAGGCGATGGAGAAGCTCTCGGGTCTGCGCAACCTTGGCGTGGGCCTGCACGTGGACGATTTCGGCACCGGCTACTCCTCCCTGAGCTACCTGCAGAAATTCGCTTACGATTCGCTGAAGATCGATCGCAGCTTCGTGCACGACATCGAGCAGACCAAGGGGTCCGGCGCCATCGTGCAGACCATCATCGCACTGGGCCAGATGCTCGGCATGAACATCATCGCCGAGGGGGTGGAAACGCCGGTGCAGCTCAGGCGGTTGCAGGAGCTGCAGTGTCCCCAGGTGCAGGGTTTCTGGTTCTCCCGCCCCCTGGATGCCGCCGGTGCGCGGCGCCTGCTCTCCAATCCGCCCACCTGGCAGGTGGACAAGATCGCCTGAGGCTGTCATGCCGGGACCCGGCGTGGGTCCCGTACCCGGTTCAACCGCGGAACAGGAACTCGATGAGTGCCTTCTGCGCGTGGAGCCTGTTCTCCGCCTCGTCCCACACCACGCTCTGCGGACCGTCGATCACCTCCGCGCTCACCTCTTCACCCCGGTGGGCCGGCAGGCAGTGCATGAACAGGGCGTCGGGGCGGGCGCGCGCCATCAGCTCCCCGTTCACCTGGTAGCCGGCGAAGGCCGCCTCGCGCAGCTTCTGCTCCTCCTCCTGTCCCATGCTCGCCCAAACGTCGGTGACCACCAGGTCGGCGGCGGTGGCGGCGGTGGCGGGATCACGGGTGAGGGTCACGCGGTCGCCGGCCGCGGCCAGCAGGGCGGGATCGGGATCGTAGCCCTCCGGGCAGGCGATGTTGAGACGGAAATCGAACTGGCGCGCGGCATTGATGTAGGAGTTGCACATGTTGTTGCCGTCGCCGATCCAGGCCACGGTTCGCCCGGCGATGGCGCCGCGATGCTCCACGTAGGTCTGCACGTCCGCCAGCAGCTGGCAAGGGTGGTAGTGATCGGTGAGACCGTTGATCACCGGCACCCGGGAATGGGCCGCGAAACGCTCGATCTTGTCGTGCTCGAAGGTGCGGATCATGACCATGTCCACCATCCGCGACAGCACCCGGGCGGTGTCCTCGATGGGCTCGCCGCGGCCGAGCTGGGTGTCCCGGGGCGAGAGGAAGATGGCGTGTCCGCCGAACTGGGCCATGGCCGCCTCGAAGCTGACCCGGGTCCGGGTGGATGATTTCTCGAACACCATCCCCAGGACCCGGTTGCGCAGCGGTTCGTAGACCTCGCCGGCGCGATGGCGCCCCTTGAGCTCGATGGCCCGCCCGATGAGCCCATTCAGCTCAGTGGACGAGAGGTCCATCAGGGTGAGAAAGTGCCGTACCGCCATGTCCTGTCCTCCCGGCCGTGCCTGTGGACGTCAGCCGCGGGTGAAGGCCTGCACCAGGGCGACGACGCCGTCGGCCAGCTGGTCGGCCTCGGCGTCGGTCAGGACCAGCGGCGGGAGCAGCCGGATGACGCGCTCGGCGGTCACGTTGATGATGAGGCCCTGTTCGAGGCCGCGGGTCACGAGCTCGCCGCAGGGACGGTCGATCTCCACACCGATCATCAGGCCGCGGCCGCGGATCCCGGACACATGCGGATTGCCTTCCAGGCCCTCGGCGAGGCGTCCCTTGATGCGCTCTCCGAGCGCCCCGGCGCGCGGCACGAGATCCTCGGACTCCATCACCTCGAGGACCGCCAGGGCGGCCCTGCAGGCGAGCGGATTGCCGCCGAAGGTGGTCCCGTGGTTGCCGGGCTGGAATACCTCTGCCGCCGCGCCTCGGGCCACGCAGGCGCCGATGGGCATGCCGTTGCCCAGCCCCTTCGCCAGGGCCATCACGTCCGGCGCAATGCCGCTGTGCTGGAAGGCGAACCAGTGGCCGGTACGGCCGATGCCGCTCTGCACCTCGTCGAGCATGAGCAGCCAGCCGTGCTCGTCGCACAGGGTGCGCACGCCCCGGAGGTAGTCGTCGTCGGCCAGGTTGACGCCGCCCTCGCCCTGCACCGGCTCCATCAGCACCGCCACCACGTTGGGGCTGTTGTGGGCGATGTTGGTCAAAGCCTCGAGATCCCCGTAGGGGGCGCGGATGAAGCCCTGCACCAGCGGCTCGAAGCCGGCCTGCACCTTGCGGTTGCCGGTGGCGGTCAGGGTGGCCAGGGTGCGGCCGTGGAAGCTGTTCTCCATCACCACCACGGCGGGCTGGGCGATCTCGCGCCGGTGTCCCCACAGGCGGGCGAGTTTGATGGCCGCCTCGTTGGCCTCGGCGCCCGAGTTGCAGAAGAAGGCGCGATCCATTCCGGCGAGCCGGGTCAGGGTTTCGCCCAGGCGCTCCTGCAGCGGGATACGGAACAGGTTGGAGGTGTGCACCAGTGTTCCGGCCTGGTCACAAATGGCCTCGCGTACGGCGGGATGGGCGTGTCCCAGGCCGCACACGGCGATCCCGGACAGCCCGTCCAGATACTTCCGGCCCTCGGTATCCCACAGCCATGCGCCCTCGCCCCGCTCGAAGCCGATGGGCTGGCGGGCGTAGGTGGTCATCAGGGAGTCAGACATGACCTGCATCCACCCTTCAGTTGATAAATCGGTTGTCCAAAATTAAAAAAGGCAGTGCCGAAGAGCAGCTGCCGTCGCTCGAAAACCTTCGATTCTATCCATGTCAAGGCCCCATGGCAAATTCCTTTCGACTGCCTCGGGCCTTGATTCACAAGGGGAAAAAGAAAAGACGGGCCCATGGGCCCGTCTTTTCCCGCGCCGGGTGAATCAGCCGGCGAAATTCTGCGCCACGAACTCCCAGTTCACCAGGTTCCAGAATGCCTCCAGGTACTTGGGGCGGGCGTTGCGGTAGTCGATGTAGTAGGCATGCTCCCACACGTCCACGGTGAGCAGGGGTTTCTGGTCGGTGGTGAGCGGGGTGCCGGCGTTGCTGGTGTTGACGATGGCCACGCTGCCGTCGGCATTCTTCACCAGCCAGGTCCAGCCGGAGCCGAAGTTGGTTGCCGCGGAGGTGGACATCTTCTCCTTGAACTCGGCGAAGGAGCCGAAGGCGGCGTTGATGGCGTCGGCCAGGGCACCGGTGGGTTCGCCGCCGCCGTTGGGGCTCAGGCAGTTCCAGTAGAAGCTGTGGTTCCAGACCTGGGCGGAGTTGTTGAAGACACCGCCGGAGGATTTCCGGATGACGTCCTCGAGGGCCATGTTCTCGAACTCGGTGCCCTTGGTCAGGTTGTTCAGATTGGTGACATAGGTCTGGTGGTGCTTGCCGTAGTGGTACTCCAGGGTCTCGGCGGAGATGTGCGGCTCGAGGGCGTTCTTCTCGTAGGGCAGGGCGGGGAGCTCAAAGGCCATGGGGTTCTCCTATCGTGTATCGGTTGTTGGGATTGTTTCCTTGGACGGCACAAAAGGGCAGTGTAATCCAGGCCCGCGACCGTGGCTCGATCGCGGGGTATGGAAAATAACCCAGTAGCGCAGTTTGGAATTAGTCTAAACAGGCCCCGGTCCCGATGCAAGGGCATGGCGGACGCCGGCGGCGGATTCCCGCTGCGGCATTGTCGTGTAACATGGGTTGAAACCATGCCCGGCCGGTACCTGAGGGTGCCGGGAGCCGGGGCGCGCAGGGCAATCTTGATCGGCGAGGAGTCAGACCGGGCGATGTGCGGAATCTGTGGTGAGCTGCGCTTTGACGGGGCGCCCCCCGATCTGGGAGCCCTGGGGCGGATGCTGGCGGTGCTGGTGCCGCGGGGACCGGATCATGGCGGCAGCTACACCGACGGCGCGCTCGCCTTCGGCCATCGGCGGCTGTCCATCATCGACCTGTCCGAGCGGGGCAACCAGCCCATGGTGGATCCCGAGCTGGGACTGGCGCTGGTCTTCAACGGCACCATCTACAACCATCCGGAGTTGCGGCGGGAGCTCGAGGGCCGCGGCTACCGGTTCTTCTCCGGCAGCGACACGGAGGTCATTCTCAAGGCCTTCCATGCCTGGGGCGAACGTTGCCCGGAGCGGCTCCACGGCATGTTCGCCTTCGCGGTCTGGGATCTGCGCAACCGGCGCCTGTTCCTGGCCCGTGATCGCCTCGGCATCAAGCCGCTCTACTACAGCCAGGACGGCGCGCGGCTGCGCTTCGCCTCCAGCAGCCAGGCACTGCTCGAGGGCGGCGGCATCGACACCGCGCTCGACCCGGTGGGCCTGCACCACCAGTTCACTCTCCATGGCGTGGTGCCGGCGCCCACCACCGTGCTGCGCGGTATCCGCAAGCTCGCTCCCGCCACCACCCTCTGCGTCAATCTGGAGGGGTGCGCCGAGCATCGGCGCTACTGGGAACTGCACGCCCGGCGCCCCGCCGAGGCGCTGAGCGAGGGCGAGTGGATCGGGCGTGTCCACGACGGCCTGCGGCGGGCGGTGGAGCGGCGGCTGCAGATAGCCGACGTGCCCGTGGGGGTCCTGCTCTCCGGCGGGCTCGATTCGAGTCTGCTGGTGGGGCTGCTGGCGGAAGCCGGGGTGGAGGAGCTGCTGACCTTCTCGGTGGGGTTCGAGGACCAGCCCGAGGAGCGCGGCAGCGAGTTCGAGTTCTCCGACGCGGTGGCCGAACGGTTCCGCACCCGTCACCACCGCTACAGCATTCCGAACGACGAGGTGCTGACGCGCCTGCCCGACGCCATCCGCCACATGGCCGAACCCATGTTCGGCCGCGACTCGGTGGCCTTCTACCTCCTCGCCGAGCGGGTGTCGCAGGAGGTGAAGGTGGTCCAGAGCGGGCAGGGGGCCGACGAGGTCTTCGGCGGCTATTTCTGGTATCCGCAGATGGAGGCGGAGAAGGGTGGCGACCTGGAGCGCTTCGCCCGCCACTACTTCGATCGGGACCACCCGGAGATGGCACGGATGCTGGCGCCCGAGTACACAGGCGCGGACCATACATCCGAGCTGGTCGCCCGCCTGCTGGCCGAGCCCGGGGCCGATACCTTCATGGACCGGGTGCTGCGCATGGACGTGACCACCCTCATCGTGGACGACCCGGTGAAGCGGGTGGACAACATGACCATGGCCTGGGGGCTGGAGGCGCGGGTGCCGTTCCTCGACCACGAGCTGGTGGAACTGGCCATGCAGATGCCGCCCGAGCTCAAGCTCATGTCCGGTGGCAAACACCCGCTCAAGGCCATCGCCCGCGGCCTGCTGCCCGACAGCGTCATCGATCGGCCCAAGGGCTACTTTCCCGTCCCGGCGCTGCGCTACGTGCGCGGCGCCTTCCTGGAGTTCATGCGCGAGGTGCTCGACTCCCGCGCCAGCCGTGAGCGCGGCCTGTTCCGGCGCGAATATATCGACTGGCTGCTCGAGGCGCCCGATCGGCGCCTTACCCGGATCCGCGGGAGCAAGCTCTGGCAGCTGGCGCTGCTGGAGTACTGGCTGCAGATCAACGTGGACGGGCGGTAGAGACGCGGTTTCCAGTCGCCGGTTGCCCGTCGCCAGTCGCCAGAGCGGGTAGCGCCATGGCCTTGCAGGGGAGTCTCCAGAGGCGCGACTCGTGCGGACGGCAGGAAACCGGCGATCGGCGTCTATTTCCTATTGTTTTGCTCAGGAATGGGCGCTAGACTAGTTCCGAATCTTCATCATCATATTAGGTAGCGCTTCTGCAGCGCCCTGTCAGAGCGAGGTGGCAGTATGGATATCCTGGAAGTGATCAAGCAGCAGGTGGAGAGCAACCCGGTCATCATCTATATGAAGGGCACTCCGCAGATGCCCATGTGCGGCTTCTCCTCCCGCGCCGCCCAGGCACTGCAGGCCAGCGGCGAACCCTTCGCCTACGTCAACGTGCTGGAAAATCCCGAGATCTTCCAGAACCTGCCGCGGTTCGCGAACTTTCCCACCTTCCCCCAGATCTACATCGACGGTGAGCTCATCGGGGGTTCCGACATCGCCCTCGAGATGCTCCAGAACGGTGAGTTGCAGGAGGCGATGAAGGCGGCCAACGGGAAGTCGAAGCAGGAGCAGAGCGCCTGAGCCGGACGGTGGTTGAACACCCGCGGCCTGTCTGGCGGGATTCGCCTTATTGACCCGGATCAAGGCAATTCCGGTTCCATGAACTACAGTTAAATCGTCACCACCAAGGTGACGAGGGCCGGCGGCACCGGCCCGCCCGAGCCGCGATTACGCGACCGCTGCGGGGAGTACCCCGCCGACCATCTGGGGCCTCATCCGGGTCCCGGGCGCACGGTGCCGCCGGCCCAGCCATGTCCGGTGTCCTCGCCAACCCGTCCTCTCGGCTCTTCCACGATCCCATCGAGGCTCCCCTTCGCCCTTCAGCCCCGGTTCCGCCGCTGATGTATCCCCCACGGCCGCCGGCGCGGGCGCTCGAACGGGTGCCGCTCCGATGCCCGGGAAAGTCGCAGTCCCATTTGCGCCCCGGGGTCCTGGCAATGGATGCGGGGACACGGCATGCAAGGGGAGCGCGAGGCGGAGGACGGCTTCGGGCCACGGGTGTGGCCTTGTCCGGGGCAGGGGCTGTACCATCATCCCAAACCGCCGCGCCAGACGGCGGTCACGGGGACTGTGCAGAGAACCATGTTTCGGCAATCGTCACCTTCGCGCGGCGCTTCGGCGTGCGGCCTCCGGGTCCGGCCAGCGGGCCTTCTGCTTCTGTTGCTGTGGACGACCGCGGTGTCGGCCGCGGAGGCGGAATTCTATCGTCTCGGCGTTCTCCCCCTGCAGAGCCCCACCAAGCTGGCGGGCATGTTCTCGCCCCTGGTGGGACTGATGGAGCGGGAGCTGGATCGCCCCGTGCAGTTCGTAACCGCGCCGAGCTTCTCCGCCTTCATGGAGCGGGTGGCGCGGCGCGAGTACCACGTCATCTACCTCAATCCCCTGCTATACACCGAGGCCCGGGCGGCCGGTTACCGGGCCGTGGCCAAGGTGGCGGGGGAGCCCTTCACCGGCATCCTGGTGGTGCGCGGGGACAGTCCCATCCGAACTCTGGACCCTGAACGGCTGCCCCGCGGTCTGCGCATCGGCTTCCCCGATCCCGGCGCCTATGCCGCCACGGTCATGACCCGCCAGTACATGGAGTCGCTCGGCATCCGCGTGGACGAGCGGTTCCAGGTGGAGTACTTCGGCTCCCAGGACTCGGCGCTGCTGGCGCTCCATGCGGGCCTGGTGGACATCATCGGCACCTGGCGCCCCTCCTTCCGCTCCATGCCCGCGGCCGTGCGCTCGGAACTGCGCATCATCGCCGAGACGCCGCCCCAGCCGCAGATGCCCGTAGCGGTGCGCGACGATGTCCCGGATGCGGAGGTGCAACAGCTGGTGGCGCTGCTCACCGGACTGGGGGGGCGGACCGACGGGCGTGTGGCGCTCGAGCGCCTGGGGTTCCTGCAGGGCTTCGATCCGGCGACGGACAGCGAGTACCGGGAGGTGGGTCGTGAGCGCTGAGGCGGGCGCGCGCGGGATCGAGCCCCCGGCCCTGGGCGGACTCGCGCAGCCCGCGCCGCGGATATCGCTGTTCCGGACCCTGCGCTTCCGGCTGATTCTCTCGGTGGCCCTCGTACACGTGTGCCTGATGGGGGCCTTCACCTGGGAGTCGGTCCAGGAACAGTCCCAGAGCGTGCGGGAGCAGCTCTACAACCGGGGCGTGTCGCTGTCCAACCTGATGGTCGTGGCGAGCACCAATGCGCTACTGGCCGAGGACCTGGCGGCGCTGGCGGAGGTCACCGAGCGGGTCCGCCGGCAGCCCGATGTGCGTTACGGGGAAATCGTGGACGCCCGCGGGCAGGTGTTGGCGAGTACCGAGTCGCGTCGCATCGGCCGCCCGGTCGGTGCAATGGTCGCGGCCAGCGAGCGCTTCCCGCTGCCCGGCGACGACCAGCTGCTGGATCTGCGGGAGGAGGTGATGGTGGCCGGCCGACGGGTGGGTACGGTGCTGCTGGGGCTGTCCACGGAGAGCCTGGATGCGGCCTTGCGCAGTACCCGCAACGAGGGGCTGCTGTTCATCCTGCTGGCGCTGTTCATCGGCAGCGTGGCCGCCTGGGGGCTGTCGCTGGCGTTGACCCGCCATCTCCACGAGCTCACCCGGGCGGCGGGCCAGATCAGCGCCGGGGATTTCAGCGTCCGGGTGGCGCCGGGGGCGCGTGACGAGTCGGGTGTGCTGGCCCGGGCCTTCAACGCCATGGCCGTGTCCCTGGAACGGACCGCCCGCCGGGCCCGGCAGGAGCACGAGAAACGCACCGAGGCCGAGCGCCTGGCCTGCGTGGGCGAGCTCTCCGCCAGCATCGCCCACGAGATCCGCAACCCGCTGGCCGCCATCATCAATTCCGTCAGCCTGCTCGACCGGGAGGACCTGGAGCGCGAGGATCGCGGCGAGGTGGTCGACATCATCAACAGCGAGACCCGGCGCCTGCAGCGTACCCTGAACGATTTTCTCGATTTTGCCCGCATCCGCGAACCGCAGCTGGCGGTGGCGGACCTCTGTCCGCTGGTGGAGGAGGTGGCGCGGCTGGTGGAGCGCGATCCCCAGTCCCAGGGACGGGTGCGGTTCCGCCTGCGCTTTCTCGACGGTTCCTGCAGGGCGCGCATCGATGCCGATCAGATGCGTCAGGTGCTCTGGAACCTGATGCTCAACGCCGTCCAGGCCATGTCCGGCGGCGGCGAGGTGACGGTGCGGGTGGAGTGCGGCGACGGCCGGGTGCAGGTGAGCGTCGTGGACGCCGGCTGCGGCATGGAGGAGGCGTTCGTGGGGAAGGTCACCAAGCCCTTCGTCACCGGCCGCCGGAGCGGCACCGGCCTGGGGCTCGCCATCGCCCAGCGGGTGCTGATGCAGCACGGCAGCGGCTTGAGCATCGTCAGCCAGCCCGGGGTGGGCACCGAGGTCGGGTTCGAGTTGGACGCGGTGGGAGCGGAGTGATGGCGGTCATCCTCATCGTCGACGACGAATTCTCCATCCGCAAGACCCTGGGGCTGCTGCTCAAGGCCGAGGGCCACACCGTGCACGAGGCCGGAAGCCTGGCCGAGGCGAAGGCGCGGCTGGAGCAGGCGCCGGCGGATCTCGTCATGACCGATCTGCGCCTGGGCGAGGATGACGGCATCGCGGTGCTGGAGCATCTGCGCGCCAGCGGCAGCGACGCCGAGAGCATCGTCATGACCGCCTACGGGACCATCGAGTCGGCGGTGGAGGCCATGCGGCTGGGCGCCTACGACTATCTCACCAAGCCCATCAATCCCGCCGAGCTGGTGATCCGGGTCACCAAGGTGCTGGAGCGCAAGAGTCTGCGCGAGGAGGTCACCCGTCTGCGCGGCGCCCTCGACGGACGGCACGTCCTCGCACACGTGGTGGCCGAGAGCCCCCAGATGCAGCGGGTCCTGCAGGTCATCGAGCGCATCCGCGATCGGGATCTGCCGGTGCTCATCACCGGCGAGACCGGCACCGGCAAGGAGGTGGTGGCGCGTGCCGTGCACGCCACCAGTACCCGGGCGGCAGCACCCTTCCTGGCCATCAACTGCGCCACCCTGCCGGAGGACCTGCTCGACTCGGAGCTGTTCGGCAGCCTGAAGGGCGCCTTCACCGGAGCGGTCGCGAACCGCAAGGGGCTGTTCCGTGAGGCCCATGGCGGCACCCTGTTCCTGGACGAGATCGGTGACATAAGTCCGCGGCTGCAGGCCAAGCTGCTGCGGGTGCTGCAGGAGGGCGAGGTGCGGCCGGTGGGTGGCGACACCCCGACCCGGGTGGACGTGCGCGTCATCGCCGCCACCAACCGGGATCTCGACGGCATGGTGGAGGCGGGCGAGTTCCGCAGCGACCTGCTGTTCCGCCTCAATGTCCTGCCCATCGCCCTGCCGCCGCTGCGCGAGCGGCGCGAGGACATCCTGCCCCTGGTGCGGCGGGTGCTCGAGCGTCTGCGGCGGGAGCCGGGTCGGGACGACCTGGGCCTCACCCCCGCCGCCCAGGAGAAGTTGTTGCGCTACGACTGGCCCGGCAATGTGCGGCAGCTGGAGAACATCATCGAGCGCAGCTTCGCGCTCCATCCCGGGCCGGTGCTCGATGCCCATGAAGTCCTCATCACCCCCGCCGGCATCACCCAGCCGACCGCCGAGCCGGAAGCGGGTCCGGAGCTGACAACGGATCTGTCCCTGGCCGAGGTGGAGTCGCTGCACATCCGCCGGGTGCTGGCGCGCCAGGGAGGCAACCAGGTGGCCGCCGCCCGGGTGCTTGGCATCAGCCGCTCGACCCTGCGCCGCAAACTGGGCCAGAACGGCTGACCCATTCTGCGACACCCCTGCCGCATCCTGAGGCATTTCCCTGCATTGAAAACAGGGGAAAAGAGCCAACCACGAAGGCACGAGGAACACGAAGGGATTTTTTTCAGCCTTTACTTGGGGTGCCAAGCCCTGCCATCGGCTCACTTCGTAATGACATGCTGCCATTATGATATTGATAACCAAATGATTCTTAGTGTTCTTCGTGCCTTCGTGGTGAATAAGTGATTATATTTTAATACGTTGGTTGGCACTGGCCTTGCAAAAGCCTGGAAAAAATATATCAACATCCAGGTGGAGGCCTGCATGGAGCTGTTCAAGAAGACCCTCGATCCGGTCGTGGCGCTGGTGATCATCGCCGTGCTCGACATCTTCATGTTCCTCACCATCGGGGCATGGACGGTGGGCGGCGGCGAAACCATGATGACCGGGCTCATCGCCCAGCTGTTCCTCGGTGACGAGCTCTCCCGCATTCCCTTCTGGGAGCTGGTGTTCCCGCCCGATCCCGGCTACTGGAAGATCTACATCAGCCTGGGAATGCTGTTCGGTGCCCTGGTGGGCGCGATCATGAGCAAGGAGTTCTACTGGCGCTTCCCGCGCCACCTCTCCGAGTGGGTGATGATTACCGTGGGCGGATTGCTCATGGGCATCGGCATCCGGCTCGCCTTCGTCTGCAACGTGAGCACCTTCTTCGGCCTGACCCCGGAGATGAATCTCGGCGGCTACCTGGCGGTGAGCGGCATCCTCGCCGGCGCCTGGGTGGGTTCGCTCGTCTACAAGAAAGTGCTGGAGGGTTGACCATGTCCCCCGTCGGAGAGTGCATCACCGCCTTCATCTTCGGTTCCGTGGTGGGCCTGCTGGTGCAGCGCTCGCGTTTCTGCAACACCGCCGCATTGCGCGACGCCATGCTGTTCAAGACCTACCGCAACACCAAGGCGCTGCTGGTGGCCATGATGATCCTGACCCTCGGCTTCACCACCTTCCTCACCTTCGGCGACGGCAAGCCGCTGCATTTCGACGTGGGGCTGAACCAGGTGATGGGGCTGTTCCTGTTCGGCATCGGCATGGTGCTCGCCGGCGCCTGCACCGTCTCCACCTGGGTCAAGGCGGGGGAGGGCAACATCGGCGCCGTCTGGGCGCTGCTGTTCACCTTCATCGGCATGTTCCTGTTCTCCCTGCTCTGGTCCTTCTCCTACTGGCCGCCGGCGCCGGGGACCATGAGCGGCGAGCCCAACCTGGCTGGCCTGCAGCTGGGCTACGCCAACGCCGCCACCCTGCAGGAGAAGACCGGCATCCCGGCGGTGGTGTTCGGACTGGTGCAGTTCGCGGTGCTGCTGGCCATCTACCGCGCCATCCGCCGCAAGGAAACCGCCGCGGAGCACGCCAAGGCGCCGGCCGGGCAGGGCGCGGGCGCCGCCTCGGCGGGCGCCGTGGCCAGCCGCAACGACTAATCACTGACAAAAAGGAGCACCGACGATGGGACTGTTCGGACGCAAGAAGAGCAATGACGGCGGTGATGCCCAGCCCCAGGGCAGCATCACCCTGGAGGATGGCAACAGCGTGAGCATCGCGCAGGTGGTGGACTGCATCGGCGACTCCTGCCCGCGCCCGCAGCTGATGACCAAGAAGGCGGTGGGCAACGCCGCCTCCGGGGATGTCATCGAGGTACGCATCGACAACCCCACCTCCATGGAGGCCATCCCGCCCATGATGCCCGACCTCGGCGCCCGCCACCTGGGCACGGTGAAGTCGGGGCGCTACTGGAGCGTGGTGGTGGCGAAGAACTAGCGCGGGTCCTTTCGTGTTTACCACGGAGAACACGGAGAAGACGGGGAAAACTCTCCCTGCGCCAGGCTGACGCCGTAGCGCCCGGTTCCAGGGCCAGCCCTGCATTCTCCATGTGGAACAGCGCCTCCGTGACCTCCGTGTCTCCGTGGTGAAAGCATCGGATCGCAACACCCGATGGAGCCAACAAGGAACAGCAATATGGGAACTGGCCATCTACAGATGTGGATCTTCTCGGCGCTGGTGACGCTGCTCACCATCGGCGGTGTCGCCTACATCTTCATCGCCCAGCCGGAGTACCTGCGCGCCGACCGCGACGGGGTCCCGTACTTCAGTCCCAAGGTGGAGAACCCGATCACCGGGGAAGCCATCGACATGGGCACCCTGGTGCGCCACTACCGCGGAGAGACGCCATGAGCCTCGATCTGGAAACCCTGGTCCAGCTGGTGGCGTTCGCGGTGGCGTTCTACGCCATGTTCATCAACTTCACCAAGGATCCCTTCTGAGCCGGAGGTCGTCATGAACACCCGTCAGATGCTGATGTTCTGTGCCGGCAGCCTGGCCCTGAGTCTCGGCGCCGCCGCCGTGATCTTTCCCTTCGCCTCGGTGAGCAGTGAGACCCTGCAGGCATCGCGCAGCGCCCAGCCGGTGGAGACCCTGGGCGAGGTGGACCTGGGGCCCGATTTCGGCACGGTGCCGGTGACCGAGCTGGTGGGGTACTACATCGAGAACCCCCCGGCCGCGCCCGAGCCGGGCGCGGCCGCCACGCCGAAGCGGCAGCAGTTCGGAGGGTGCTAGTCATCCGCCAGAGCCTGCTCCCGGCACTGTTGCTGGCCGTCGCCGGCCCGGTCGGCGCCGAGCTCGTGTACGTGGACGCGGTGCCCGATCCGGCCGCTGTCGTCGCCGTGGACACCCGGCCCGAACCGGTCTGCCTCGAACGCAGCCTGGACCGTGCCCGCTGCCTGCCGACCGAGACATTCCTGGGCCCGCAGCGGCGGCTGGCGAGTTTCCGCGACATCGTCTGGGTCCTGGGCACGGCTGGCCTGCGCGGCGATGAAACGGTGCTGGTGGCGGGAGCCGACCCGGTGCGCCGGGATGCCGTGGCGGCGCTTCTGCATCTGGCCGGGCAGCGCCGGGTCGAGGTCCTGAACCCGCTCCTGCCGCAATATCTCGGGACGCCGGGGACGGCCGCGGGTCCCGGACGGGCCCGGGGCGTGCTGCGGGATCCGGTCTTTACCGGGCAGCCGCGCGAGGGGCTGATCGTGCTGCGCGACGAGCTGGCACGGCGCCTCACCGTACCCGGCGCGCCGCGGCTGCTGGACGGACGGCCCGTGGACGAATACTGGGGTGAGCGGCTGCGGGCCCGGCGCGGCGGTCACCTGCCCGGTGCCGAGCTGGCGCCGGCCACCGAGCTGCGGGCCGCGCTGGCGCGGGGGGAGAAGCCCCTGGCGGCCGCGGGCGAGGTGGTGGCCTACGGCCATGAGCCGCTCACCGGACTCGCCTACCTGACCCTGCTGCGGGCCGGCTACGGCATCGACGCCCGGCTCTACGCGGGCGGCTGGCGCGAGTGGGCCGATGATGGCCGACTGCCCGCCGATGCGGTGTCCTACCGTGAGCCGGAAGCTGTGGAAACATCCGGCGCCCCGGGCGCCGGATCCTGGGCCCAGGCCCTGCTGACACTCTGTGCGGCCCTGGCCGCCGCCCTGTTCGGATACCTGCTCGGAAGAAGGAGGATTGCCTGATGGATCTGCTTTTCATCGTCTCCACGCCGGACGCGCCGCGGGTGCTGCTGCCCCTGGCCGCCGCCTGCAAGCGGCGCGGCGCCCGCTGGGGGTGTTTCTTCACCAACGACGGCGTGGAGGCCCTGCGTGACGAACAGGTGGTGCGGGCCATGTCCTGCGCCGACACCGCGGTGGCCTGCGAACACTCCTGGGAGCGTTTCATGGGCGAGGCCGCCTGCCCGGTGAGCTTGGGCAGCCAGACCAACAACAGCGCCCTGGTGGGCGAGGCGCGCAAGGTCATCAGCCTATAGCCTGCTGTTACACCCCCGGAGGCCAATTCAGCGCTCCCCGAAAACGCCGGGGCAAGGCGCAGTGCGCAGGCAACCGCTCCCTGAATGGGACTCCAGGGGTGAAACAGCACCCAGACACAAGGGAGGAGCCTACGTGAGCGAGAAGAAGAACATCCTGGTGCTGGCGCGCCGCGACCACACCGAAGCCATGCGGGTGGCCGCCGGTCTCACCATCTTCGGCCACACCGTGCGCCTGGTGTTCATGGGCGGCCCGGTGGCGGATACGCCGGAGAACGCCGAGCAGGCGGAGACGCTGGCGCTGTGTGACATCGAGCCGGAGACCACCGTGCCGGGGCAGGAGCTGCCCATGCTGGACCCGCGGGCCCTGTCACTGGCCATGGTCCGCTGCGACTGCGTACTGAGCATCTAGTCTCACCACGGAGACACGAAGGACACGGAGAGGACGACTGATTGCGCGGCTTCGGGTGCTGCCGGTGGTTCAGCCAGACCTGGAAACCGGTGTGCCTTCTCCATCAAATTCAAACCACACCGATCTCCGTGTCTCCGTGGTGAAAGAAACCGTGAGCCCCCATGGCTGAAGGCGAACGCTTCCGAAAGGAGATGGAACTGCATGAACATTGCTGTGCTGAAAACCGGGCTGTTTCCGGACCGTGAGACAGTGGAGGAGGGGTTGTCCCACTTCGAGACCACCTACTTCGTCTACACCTACGATGCCACGCGTCCGGGACTGACCGACGCCGACTGGGACCAGGCGCTCGACGAGCTGCTGGCCGCCGAGCGGGTGGTGGTCGTCTGACCCCCGCATGCACCTGTGCCCAAACCATAATAGAAAGCCAGAGGAGGTAGCACCAATGAGCAACCTGCAGCGTTTCATCACCACCGGCGTGGCCGTGGCCGCCATCGGTCTGGGCGGTACGGCCTGGGCCGCGGCCCAGCCGCTGGTGGACGTGGCGTGGATCAAGGCCAACTCCTGCAACGACGGCGTCCGTGTCCTCGATATCCGCAACGCCCTGGACGGCGGTTCCCAGACCGACTACCTGCGCGGCCATATCCCCTGCGCGGTGCATACCGACTACATGAAGGACGGCTGGCGCGTGGCGGACAAGAACAAGACGCCGGGCCAGCTGCCGCCCGCCGATCAGCTGGAGAAGCTCATCGGCGGCCTGGGCATCGGCAACGATACCCAGGTGGTAATCGTCCCGGCGGGCAAGGACGCGCTCGACATGGGCAGCGCCACGCGGATGTTCTGGACCTTCAAGGTGCTGGGGCACGACAACGTCTCCATCCTCAACGGTGGCCTGGCGGCCTACACGAAGGATGAGAAGAACCCGCTGGAAAAGGGCAACAACAAGCCCGAGGCCGTTGCCTTCAAGGCCAACCTGCGCCAGGAGATGCTGGTGGGCAAGGAGGAGATGAAGACGGCCATGGAGAAGGGCGTGACCCTGGTGGACAACCGCCCCAACGACCAGTACATCGGCATCAACCGTCACCCGAAGGCCAAGCGCAACGGCACCATCCCCGGCGCCAGGAACCTGCCGGAGAACTGGATGACCGAGAACAACGGCGGTACGTTCCGCGACGCCGGGACACTGAAGAAGCTCTACGCGGTGGCCGAGGTTCCCACCGAGGGCGAGGTGATCACCTTCTGCAACACCGGCCACTGGGCGTCATTGGGCTGGTTCGCGGAGCACGAGCTGCTGGGCAACCAGCAGGCGAAGCTCTATGACGGTTCCATGGTGGAGTGGAGCGCCGACGAGTCCCTGCCCATGGAGCAGAAGGTCGACTACTGATGGACTCCGCCCGCTCCGTTCGAAGGCCGTGAACGGAATCCGCCGGATCGCCGCGGCGCTGGTGCTGCTCCTCTTGAGCGGCGCCGGCGCCGCGGTTTTTGCCCAGGGTGAGCACGGCCGGCGTTTTGCCGTGGAGCTGGCCATCCTGGCCGGCGACGTGCGACTGCTGGACGGGGCATCGCTCTCCGACCTGCACCGGCGCGGACTGGAGGCGCGTGTCGCCAGCGCGCTCGGCTACCTGGGGCTGCTGGCCCGGGAGGCGGTGCAGGAAAGCGGTATCCCCGATCCGGGACTGGACGCCGATATCGACGCCCTGCGCGCGGCGTTCCGGGGCGGCCGGCCGCAGGCGCTGGCCGACGGGCTGGCCGAGCTGCAGCGGCGCTACCCTGTCGATGCGCCGGGCTTCATTCCCGTCGAGCCGACCCCGGCGCGGCTGCGGACCGGGCGCGAGCTCTACGAGCGCCTCTGCATCGCCTGCCACGCCGTGCCGGACACCCATCGCGCCAATCCGGCCCGGGATCTGTTCCGGGATGCCAGGGAGATGCCGCCGGCGGAGTTCGTTGCACGGCTGCTGGGCGGAGTGCGCGGCGTGGCGCAGAGCGGTCTCGAAAACCCGCTCACCGACGAGGAGCTGCGCGGCCTGCTGGCCTGGTTCCGACACGGGCCGTCCCGGTGAGATCCGGCATCAGGATCGCGCGCAGGCGCGTCCGCTTCTTGAGCAGGTCCGCCAGGGTATAGCCGTCCAGCACCTTGTAGAACGCCTGCAGCGCCTCGCCCAGGAACCGCTGCAGGTTGCAGGCTCCCTCGATGCGGCACTCCGAGGTGGCCGGGTCGAAGCATTCCACCAGCGCCGTGGAGGCCTCGGTGTGGCGCACCACCTTCCCCAGGACGATGGCGTCGGCCGGCTGCGCCAGACGCATTCCGCCGCCCTTGCCGCGCACCGTCTCCACGAGGCCTTCCGTGGCCAGGTGATGGACCACCTTCATCAGGTGGTTGCGGGAGATGCCGTAGGCCTCCGCGATCTCGCCCACCGTGGCCAGCTCCGCGCCCTTGATGCCGAGGTAGATGAGTACACGCAGGGTGTAGTCGGAGAACAGGGTCAGGCGCATGGCCGGGGCTCCTTCGGGCAATTAACATGCATGTCAGATATTGATTATCACGCGGCAGGATGATATACAAAACATGTATTTCACATACATGTAAAAGCCATGGGTAAGACACCAATCAACCGTGACGATATCGAGGCGGCGCTGCGCGAGGTGATTGATCCCGAGGTGGGGGTGAACGTCCTCGACCTGGGGCTCATCTACCAAGTGCGGGCCAGCGACGCCGGCGACCTGCAGGTGGACATGACCATGACCACCCCGGCCTGTCCGGTGGGGGCGATGCTCTGCGACCAGGTGGAGGCCGCCCTGCGTCGCGGGGTGCCCGGTGTCGGAACGGTTGAGGTGGACCTGGTGTGGGAGCCGCCCTGGAGTCCGGAGCGGATGAGCGAAGCGGCCCGCCGCCAGCTCGGCTGGGTTTGACTGCCACTGAAAAGACGGAGAATTGCCATGAACGACAAAGCAGGCGACCGGATCATCGACGTGCGGACCATCATACCGCGGGACCGCCATCCCCTCATCTTCGACACCTTCGCAGCACTCGAGGCGGGCGAGCACTTCGAACTGGTCAACGATCATGATCCGAAGCCCCTCTACTACCAGTTCCAGGCCGAACAGGCGGGCCGTTTCAACTGGGACTACCTGGAAGCGGGTCCCGATGTGTGGCGGGTGAAGATCGCGCGCCGCTGGTGACCAGGCCGTGAGCGCCGCTTCCGTCCGACCCGGTGAGCGCGCCGCAGCGGGGCGCGGGGATCTGTCGCCGCCGCTGCGGCTGCCATTGCTGGCGCTGGGTTTCGCGAGCCTGCTGCTGGGTGTGTGGGCCGGGCTGGTGCGGCTCGGCTGGGCCTTCCCCCTGCCCCGCGCCGACCTGCTCCTGCTGCACGGGCCGCTGATGGCGTCGGGCTTCTTCGGCACCGTCATCGGGCTGGAGCGGGCGGTGGCGGCGGGCAGGCGGCCGGCCTATCTGGGGCCGGCCGCCACGGCCCTGGGCGCGGTGCTCCTGGTGGCGGGCGCGCCCGCGCCGGTGGGCATCGGCGCGATGGCGCTCGGCTCGGGGGTGCTGGCGCTGACGACGGCGGGCGTCTGGCGCCGGCAGCGGACCCTGTTCAACGCCACCCTCCTGGCGGGCGCCCTGTGCTGGCTCACCGGCAACGTCCTGTGGCTGACGGGCGAGGCGGTGGCCGGGGTGGTGCCCTGGTGGGCGGCGTTCCTGGTCCTCACCATTGCCGGCGAACGCCTGGAGTTGAGCCGGCTGCTGCCGCCGGCACCCGCCGCGCAGCGGCTGTTCGGGGCCGGCCTGCTCCTGTTCCTGGCCCTGCTGGTCCTGGGGGCATGGATCCCGGAGACCGCCGCCCGGCTGCAGGCGCTGGTGCTGCTGGCGCTGACCGCCTGGCTGGTCCGCTACGACATCGCCCGGCGCACCGTGCGCCAGGCTGGCCTGACTCGCTACATCGCCGTGGCCCTGCTCTCGGCCTACGGCTGGCTGGCGGTCTCCGCCCTGCTGGGGCTGCTGCCCCCGGGCATGGCGGGCGGCTCCCTGCGTGATGCCGTCCTGCACACCCTGTTCCTCGGCTTCGTCTTCTCCATGGTGTTCGGACACGCGCCGGTGATCCTGCCGGCGGTGACCCGCTTCGCCGTGGATTACCATCCCGTCTTCTATCTCCACCTGCTCCTGCTGCATGCCTCCCTGGCGTTGCGGGTGGCGGCGGATCTGGGCGGCTGGACGGGGACGGTTCGCCTGGCGGGGCTGCTCAACGGCCTCGCCCTCCTGCTCTTCATGGCCAACACCATCGCCGGTGTCCGGCGCGGGCGGCGGCGCCGGCGTGCGTGAAACCGTCCCCACCCGGGGCGTGGCCACGTCCTATCGGGTGAGGATTGCGCGTGTTCATCCGGGCCGGGAATCCGACCCGAAGACCTCCCGATAGGCGGCGTCGCTGGCGTAGGCGAGCACCGGCAGCACGACAGGGAACAGCGGCCAGGCCACGGTCAGGGCGAGAAACATCAGCCCGGCAATGGCCGCGCCCCACAGCGCCATGGTCGGCGTGTTGCCGAACACGGCCCGTACGCTGGCGACGATGGCGTTCACGAAATGTGTCCCCCGGTGGAAGGCCAGCGGCACCGAGAAGGCGGTGACGGCGAAAATCGCCGCCGCCAGCACGAATCCCATCAGCGTGCCGAAGCCCAGGTAGAGGAGGGTGTGCCGGCGCAGGACGTCACCGAAGTAGTCCAGCAGGCCGAGGGGGTCGGTGCCGAACAGGAAGCTGTAGAGCACGAGGGCGTCGGTGACCCAGACCAGGAAGATCAGCGTGCTGACGAAGGCGATGAACCAGAGGGCCGGGGGCGCCACGCGGAAGGCGCGGAGCAGGTCGGGGAAGCGCGGCCGGCCGCCGTCGCGCCGGATGGCGGCGGCCCGGTAGAAACCGGTCACCAGGACCGGGGCCACCAGCATGAAGCCGCTCACGAAGGGATAGAAGGCCAGCGCCATGCCGAGGGACAGGCTGAGCCAGGCGCCGGCCAGCCCGACGGCGCCGAAGATTGCGGCGAACAGCAGGCTCGGTTGCCAGCTGGCACGGAACTGCACCCAGCCCTGGGCGAGCCAGCGGAGGATGGCTGCCGGCGTGACCCGCCGGTGAACGGGCTGCTGTTCTATGCCTTCCATCTGTACTCCCCCGCCGGTCCCGCGGTGGCATCCGTCCCCGGGTGAACCGGACTGAAAATGTGCCGTCGCGGTCCGGGGGCATGGGGCGGTGCGGGCTGGGCCCGTTTCCGTCGCTGCCCCGTGCTCCGGCCGCGTCCAGAGAGTTTCCGGCCCGGCGTTCCGCCGCTGTTTGTCATATCTTCGCTTGCGGGGGGACCCCCGCAGGGGTCCGTCCTCCGACCGTGGCGCCGGCGCGCGAACAACTGAGCTCACCGGTCGGCTCTCAGGCCGAGTATAGGGGACATCGCCCGGTTTCGCGTGGGGTGCTTGTCGGCGGCGGGTGCGGGGGGGAACAGGCCCCGGGCGCAGGGCGCCCGGGGGGGAGCGGGTTCAATCGTCGTCGTCGTGATCCCGACGCTCGCCGTTCCTGTCGTCGTGACCGCGACGCTCATAACGGTCATCGTCGTGATGGCGTCCACGGTCGGTGAAGTGCTGGTAGCGGTCGTCACCGGGTCGGCGGCCGCTGTCGTCCAGGGCCGCCTGGCGGATGCCCGGCGCGGCGTAGTAGGGGCCGAGACCCACGGCCCGGCTGCTGCCCCGGCTCACCACCACGGCGCCGGTGATGTCGAAGGGAGTGGTCCTGCCGTCGGCGTTGAAGCGGCTGTTCACCGCGCCGCCGCCGTGGCTGTAGATCATGAACTCCGGCGCCAGCTCGGCCTGCAGGTTGTAGTAGGCGCCGTCGGCCTGGATTTTCCGGGTATCGACCATGGTACCCAGGCGGCTTACCTGGTCGAGGGGAAGCAGGACCCCGTCGGGCTTTTCGAACAGCACGTGGCGGCCCCCGTCGGGGCCGGTGCCGGTCAGCCGCTGCACCCGTACCAGCATCGCCGGCGCAGCGGGATCGAAGGTCGGCGCGGTCGCGGTCCGGCCGGCCCGGTAGTCGCGGTCAGCGTAACGGTCGTGGCTGCCTGCCGCGGCATAGGGGGCGGCGAGGGTGGCGGCAAGGGCGCCGGCCAGGGCGATTCTGTGCATCGTCTGCATGGTGGTCTCCTCCTGGAGCGATTTATCAAGCGACGGGCACAGCCTAGCGCGGGGGCCTGAATTGAACGTGAAGCGGGACTGAAACGGACCTTAATCGCGGGACTTCCGGACCTTGCCAGGCCGGACGGGCCCGGTGGGGCGGGCCGCGCGGGGGGGTGGCAGGCGGGGTATACGATTACGGCGCGGGGTCCGGCGCCGGATCCGGTGTGGACTCCGCCGGTTCCCTGGGGCTCTGTTCGAGGGGCTCCAGCCCGGCCAGCTCCTTGGGGGTGCTGATGCCCATCTCCGCCAGCCGGCGGGCGGCGCTCAGCACCTGCCGCTCCAGCGAGCCCACCGCGCGGTTGTAGCTCTCCACGCTGCCGCCCAGGTTCCGGCCCAGGCGGGCGAGATGCTCGGTGAAGGTGGCGAGCCGCCTGTAGAACTCCTCGCCGAGGTCGCGGATGGCGTCGGCGTGGCGGATGATGGCCATCTGCCGCCAGCTGAAGGCCACCGCCCGCAGCAGGGCCACGAGGCTGGTGGGGGTGGCGAGGATCACCCGGGCGCGCAGGGCGTCCTCCAGCAGGGCGTGGTCGTCGTCCAGCGCGGCGGTGAGGAACTGGTCACCGGGGATGAACAGGATGACGAAGTCCAGGCTGTCCCGGAACTGGGCCCAGTACTGCTTGGAGGAGAGTTCGCGCACCCGCTGGCGAACGTTGCGGGCATGGCGCGCCAGCGCCTCCCGGCGGATGCCGTCGTCGGTCGCCTCCACCGCGCTCAGGTAGGCGTCCAGCGGGGTCTTCACGTCCACCACGATCTCGCGCTCGTCGGGCAGCCGGATCACCATGTCGGGGCGCAGGGCGCCGTCCTCGGTGGCGCGGTGCACCTGTTCGGTGAAGTCGCAGTGCTCCACCATGCCGGCCAACTCCACCAGCCGGCGCAGGGTGAGCTCGCCCCAGCGCCCGCGCACCTCGGGCCGGCGCAGGGCCTGCACCAGGTTGCGGGTCTCCGCCTGCAGCGCCTGCTGGGTCTGGGCCATGCCCTCCAGGTACTGGGACAGCGCGCCCTGGGCGGTCTGGCGCGCCTGTTCCATCTCCCGCACCTGCTGCTCGGTCTTCTCCAGCGCCGTGCGGATGGGCAGCAGCATGTTGTCGATGGCCTTCTGGCGCTGGGTGAGATCGGACTGGGCCTGCTGCTGGAACTGGCCGAGACTCTCCCGGGCCAGGCGCAGGAAATCCTCCTGGTTGCTGCGCAGCGCGTGAGCGGCCAGCACCTCGAAGGTCTCGCCGAGCCGCTCGCGGGCATCCTCCAGGGCCTCGATGCGGGCCTCGGCGTTGGCCCGCTCGGCTTCCAGCTGGCCGGCCAGGGTGGCCCGCGCGGTCTCCAGCGCACCCAGGCGCCGCTGGCAGCGGAGCTGGGTCAGGAGCATCCCGAACAGGGCGCCGAGCAGGGCGGCCCCGGCCAGTGCCAGGGCCAGCATCCGGGGATCAGAGAGCGATGGCATCCGTTTCCCGCCGGATCCATTGGAGGATGCCGGCGGGTGTCTCCACCAGTCCGTGGGCGCCCCAGGCGCCGGGATCGTCTCCCGCCCCCAGGTAGCCGAACAGGGCCACGAGGGTGAGCATCCCCGCCGCCAGCCCCGCCTCGATGTCGCGGGCCGCGTCGCCCACGTAGAGGGAGGTGGAGCAGGACCGGCCGGTGAGGCGGCAGGCGTGCAGCAGCGGCTCCGGGTGGGGTTTGGAGTGGGGGGTGGTGTCGCCGCTCACCACGCAGGCCGCGCGGCGATCCAGACCCAGCGCCCGCATCAGGGGGTCGGTGAGGTAGGCGGGCTTGTTGGTGACCACCCCCCAGGCGATGTCCGCCGCCTCCAGGGCCGCCAGCAGCGCCTCCATGCCGGGAAACAGCCGGGTCTCCACCGCCAGGTGCGCCTGGTAGGCGTCGAGCAGATGGCCGCGGTAGCGGGGAAAGTCCGGGTGCGCGTCGTCGATGCCGAAGCCGTGGGTGATGAGCGAGCGGGCGCCGTGGGAGACCCAGGGGCGGATGGTGGCGAAGGGCAGGGGGGCGCGGCCGGCCCATTCCAGGGTCCGGTTCAGGGCCCAGGCGAGGTCCGGCGCGGTGTCGAGCAGGGTGCCGTCGAGATCGAACAGCACCGCGCGCACCGGCTGGCGGCGCCCGGCGGCGGCCGCGGCGACGCTCATGCCTCCGCCGGGCGCCGGGCGTGCGCCAGGTAGTTCACGTCGAGCGTCCGCGACAGACTGTAACGGCGGCTCAGCGGGTTGTAGGTCATGCCGGTCAGGTCCACCAGCTCCAGCCCCGCGGCGCGGGTCCAGGCCTCCATCTCGGAGGGGCGGATGAACTTGGCGTAGTCGTGGGTCCCCCTGGGCAGCATGCCGAGCAGGTACTCGGCGCCGACGATGGCGAGCAGGTAGGACTTGGGGTTGCGGTTCAGGGTGGAGAGGAAGATGTGGCCGCCGGGTCGCACCAGCCGGGCGCAGGCGGCGATCACCGAGGTGGGGTCGGGGACGTGCTCGAGCATCTCCATGCAGGTGACCACGTCGAAAGCGGCCGGCATCTCATCGGCCAGCGCCTCGACGGTGACGCGCCGGTACTCCACCCGGATGCCGCTCTCGAGCTGGTGCAGCTTCGCCACGCCGAGCGGCGCTTCGCCCATGTCGATGCCCAGGACCTCGGCGCCCCGGGCCGCGAGGGCTTCAGCGAGGATGCCGCCGCCGCAGCCCACGTCCAGCGCCCGCTTGCCGGACAGTCCGCCGCAGCCCTCGTCCACGTAGGCCAGGCGCAACGGGTTGATGTCGTGGAGCGGCTTGAACTCGCTGTCGGGATCCCACCAGCGGTGGGCCAGCTCCTCGAACTTGGCGATCTCGGCGTAGTCGACGTTCTCGCCCTGGGGAGTGCTGTCGGTGACGGGCATCGTGGTCTGAGGTTCCTCTTCCGCGGATTTCGGAAGATTACCAGATTACCGCCCGCACCCTCTATTGCGGTCTCTGTGCGGGCACTGTCCCCGATGTTATGATCATTGGGCCTGTGCCCCGCCATGGGGCGTTATGGACCCCCTTCCCCCATCCGCGGTGCGCGCCATGAGCGTTTCCGATCCGCCCCGTCTCCCGGTGCGATTCCTGTGGCTGTTGCTTCTGCTGCTGTCCGCCACCGCCGAGGCGGCGCCCCTGCGCGTGCCTCTCACCATCCCCTATGCCCTGCTCGAGAGCGCATTCGGCGCCTGGTCGGGCGGCGCGGATGACGCGGGCTGTCGGCGCCTGCAGACCGGCGCGCCCGAACTGGAGGCCCGTGGCGGGGAGCTGCACTTCGTCGCCACGGTGGAGGCGGCTCTCGGCGCGGAGGTGCTCGGCAAGTGCGTTCAGCCGCTGGCCTGGCTCGGCATGGCGGACGTGGTGCTGGAGCCCTACGTGGATGAGGCCTGGCAGCTGCGCTTCCGCCTCGGCGCGACGGAGCTGAGCGATGCCGACGGGACGCGGGCCCCGGTGTTGAGCGCCATCTGGGAACTGGTGCGGCACCTGCTCGTGCCGCGGCTGGAGTCGTTCAGCTTCGATCTTGATGCACCGCGGGCCGAGATCCGTGCCCTGGTGCGCTCCGCCGCCCCCGCCCTGGAAACGGTTCTGGCCGGCCTGCGCCTCGGCGAGCCGGTGGCCGGGGAGCGCGGCGTGGTGGTGCCGCTGCTGCTGGAACTGCCGGCGGACCTGCCTGCGCCACCGGTGCCGCCACCGGTGCCGCCACCGGTGGCGACGGAGGCGGAGGATGCCGCCGTCCTGGCCGCCCGCCGGCAGGCCGGGGAGCGCATCGATGCCTTCCTGGTGTTCGTGGTGAAGCAGGCGGGCCTCGACCTGGAGGATCCCGAGCTGCGGGCCGCGCTGTTCAGCCTGCTGCTGCAGAGCCGTTACCGACTGCTGGCGATTCTGGACGGCAGCGCGCCGGAGACGGAGGGCGATCCGGTCCGGGTGCTGCTGCGCGAGGACTGGGAGCGATTGCGCGGGATCCTGCTGGAGGCGGAGCAGCGCGGGCTGGGGGGTGGCGCACTGCTGCGCTACGTGAGCTTCCTCAACGCCGGCGACGTGCTCCTGGCCCTGGATGCGGCGGCCCCGGAACTGGGGGTATGGATCTCGGCCGAGGGGCTGCGCCGGCTCGCGCTGGGGTTGCGGCCGGGATACCCGGGCGACCCGCTCGAGTATGGCTATGACGTGGACTTCGAGCTGCGCCGGTTGTTCGGTTTTCCCGACGAACCACCGTTACCGCCGCCCCTGCCGGAGCAGGAGCCGGATCGGAGCGGCGGGTTGATGGACTGGCTGGTGCGGCCGGCGCGTGCCGCGGCACCCGCGCCCGATCCGGTGACCCTGCTCGGCCGCCACCTGGAACGGCGCGTGCCGGGAATCGACGAGCTTCCGGTCTATCGGGCGGAGATGGCGGGCCTGCTGCGGCTGGTGGGCGAACGGGAGCTGCAGGATGCCGCCCTGGCCCCGGGTGCGGCGGCGGTCTATCGGGCGCTGCTGCCGGCCACGGCGCTCATCGAGAGCTGCTGGCGCCAGTACGTGCGCGAGGGCGGCAAGGTGACCTTCATCGCCTCGCCGGTGGGCAGCGTCGGGCTGATGCAGGTCAACACCCGGGTCTGGCGCGGCCTCTACGATGTGGAACGGTTGCGCTGGGAGGTGGCCTACAATGCCCGCGCCGGGGCCCAGATCCTGCTGCGTTATCTCCGGGACCCGGGCCTGAAGGTGGCGCAGCGCAGTGGGGATGCGGCCCACCTGCCGCGGGCCGCCTACGCCGCCTACAATGCCGGCCCCGGAGGCGCCACCCGCTTTCTGGCCCGGGACGGCAGCGTGAAGGCGGGCGCGGTGGACCGGCGCCTGTGGCGACTCTACCAAGGCTTCAGCGCCGGCGCCGAGCCCGATCTCCAGCGCTGCGATGTGGGTGGTGATGAATCGTGAATGCTTGCTGGGTGATGCGTGAGTGCGTGAGTGCGTGAGTGCGTGATGCGTGAGTGCGTGATGCGTGATGCGTGATGCGTGATGCGTGATGCGTGAATGCGTCGATATGCTCTGACTGAAAACTGAAAACTGATCACGTCACCGCCCGCTGTTGGCGGCGCCGATGCGGCGGCCCCACTCTCGCGCCTTGGCCACCAGCGCCTGCGCATCCACGGTGGTGAGCACACCCTCTTTGAGCACATGGCGGCCGGCCACCCAGACGTCGCTGACCCGATCACGGACATTGGCGTAGACCAACTGGGACAGCGGATGGTAGACCGGCTCGGTCTCCAGGTCCGAGAGCCGCACCGCCACCACGTCGGCGGCCTTGCCCGGCACCAGGGAGCCGATCTCCTCCTCCAGCCCCAGGGCGCGGGCGCCGTTGAGGGTGGCCATGCGCAGGGCGTCGGCGGCGGACACGGCGGTGGCGTCGCCCGCCACACCCTTGGCCAGCAGCGCCGCGGTGCGCATCTCGCCGAGCAGGTCCAGATCGTTGTTGGAGGCCGCCCCGTCGGTTCCCAGGGCCACGTTGACACCGGCGTCCGCCAGCCGCTGCACGGGACAGAAGCCGCTGGCGAGCTTGAGGTTCGACTCCGGGCAGTGGGCCACGCTGGCGCCGGCCTCGGCCAGCAGCCGCAGGTCCTCCTCCTCCACCTGGGTCATGTGCACCGCCAGCAGCCGTGGCGAGACCAGGCCCAGCCGGTGCAGGCGCGCCAGTGGCCGTTCGCCCCGCTCCGCCAGCGACTGCTGCACTTCGTGGGCGGTTTCGTGCACGTGCATATGCACCGGTATGTCCAGCTCCTCGGCCAGCACGCTGACCCGTTCCAGCGGCGCGTCGGAGACGGTATAGGGGGCGTGGGGGGCGAAGGCGGTGTGCAGCAGGGGGTTGTGGCGCAGCTGGTCGTGCACCTCCAGTCCCTTATGCAGGTAGTCCTCCGCATTCGCGGCCCAGGCGGTGGGAAAGTCGATGAGAATGAGCCCGACCACGGCCCGGATGTGGGCCTGGGTGGCGGCGAAGGCAGCCTCGTCGGGAAAGAAGTACATGTCGTTGAAGCAGGTGGTGCCGCCGCGCAGCATCTCCGCTACCGCCAGCAGGGTCCCGTCACGGACGAACTCCGGGCGGACCCAGTGTGACTCCGCCGGCCAGATATGCTTGCTGAGCCACTCCATCAGGGGCAGATCGTCGGCCAGACCGCGGAACAGGCTCATGGCCGCGTGGGTATGGGCATTCACCAGCCCGGGGATGAGGGCGTGCTCGGGCAGCTCCGCCACCGTGGCCGCCTGGTAGCGGGCGCGGGCGGCCGCTGCGGGCAGCAGGTCGATGATGCGACCGTCGCGCACGGCGAGGGCGAAATCCTCCAGCACGGTGCCCGCGGGTTCGACCGGGATGACCCAGCGGGCGTAAATGAGGGTGTCGATGGCTTCCATGGCGGCTCCGGGAAACGGGGTTCGCGCCAGTATAGCGATAAATTCCGCGGGACAGAGGGGCGGACGGGCCGGGTTCCGGAAGGTTGCGTGCCGGGGCTTTCACTGAACCAGGGGGCAAGGGAGATGGGGCATTCCCGTCAGTCACCCGCGTCCGGTCGCGGGCGCGGTGGGATCCATCATGCTCTGGCCGGTGTAGAGCCTCCCTCGTCGTTTTCCGACGGCGGGAGGCGGAAGCGCTCTATCAGGTTGTTAACCTCCGTCCGGCGGGTGAGGAGGATCAGTTCATCATCCTTGGCCAGCTTCGTGTTGCCGTCGGGGAGGATCAGTTTCTCCTCCCGGTAGAGGCAGACGGCGCGGGCATCTGCGGGCAAGTCCAGTTCGGCAACGGTTACGGCATCCTTCTCGTGCACGACGACCGATACCACCCGGGCGTCGTACCTGATCATCGCCGAGAGTTCGAGGATGTCCTGGCCCTCGGCCATGTCGGCCAGGTAGCGGCCGATGGTGCGCGCCGGGATGATGGTGTCCTCCAGGCCCAGCTCGATGCAGATGTGTTCGTACGCCTCATCCTCGATCTTGGTCACCACCCGCTCGAAACCGAGTGAGCGTCCCACCAGGCTGGCGATGATGTTGGACTGGTCGTGGCCGGTGAGGCAGTAAAGTGTATCGGTCTGGGAGGGACCCACCTCCCGGAGGATGGCCGGCTTGCTGCCGTCGCCGTGAACGAAGGCGCAGTCGAGCTGACCGGAGAGATCGTCGATGACCTCCTTGTCCCGCTCCACGATTACCACCTCGTGGCCACGCCGGATGAGCAGCTGCGCCGTCTTGACCGCCAGCGAGCTGGCGCCGATGAATACCACCCGCATGGATGCTCCCCTGTCCGTTGCTGTCTGAAAGTGTAGTCGGCGCGTCGCTCAGTCGTTGCGACGTCCGAACCAGGTCCGCGGGTAGAGCACCACCAGCAGCGCCAGAACCTCCAGCCGGCCCAGCAGCATGTCCAGGCACAGCACGCCCTTTAGCCAGGGGTCCAGGTCCAGGGCGGTGATGCCGGTGGAGAGTCCCACCGTACCGGTGGCCGAGACCACCTCGAACAGGGCGTTCAGGGGGTCGTGTCCCGCCGCCGCGAAGGGCAGCCAGGAGAGTGCGATCACCCCGATATAGAGCACCACGACGAGTAGTGCCCGCAGACCCTCCTCGGGCTCTATCCGGGTCTCTCCCAGCCGGTACTCCACCACCGCGTGCTCCACCAGCCGGGTGCGATGGAGCAGCATCTGCAGCAGTCGCAGCAGGATCAGCAGCCGCAGGATCTTGAACCCGCCGGCGGTGGAGCCCACTCCGCCGCCTACCAGCATCGAGCCGGCGAGGGTGATCCTGGCGGCCGGATCCAGCGCGCCTACGTCGAGGCTCGCGAAGCCGGTGGTGGTCTGGGCCGAGAGAGCGAGGAGCGGGGCGTGCCGCACCACTTCGCTCCAGGGCTGGCCCGAGCGCAGCATGAACAGCGCCAGCAGCACGGTCACGATCAGCCCGGCGAGCAGCAGTGCGCGGAGCTGGAGGTCGTCCGCCAGCGCCGTCGGTCCCCCCCGTGCAGCCCGGTACCAGGTGGACAGGGCCACGGCGCCGGCCAGGGACAGCAGGGTGACCGCCCACTGCACGGGCAGTCCCAGACCGGCGAGGCTGCCGTCGAAGCTGGAGTAGCCGCCGGTGGAAACGGCCGCCAGGGTATGCACCACTGCCGCGAAGGGCGCAAGCCCCAGCGCCCAGAGCAGGGCGATGCCCGCCGCGGTGAAGGTCAGGTAGACGGCCAGCACCCGCCGCGCGTGGCCGCGGGTGTTGCCGATGAGATCCTCGCCCTCGCCGGAAATGTTCGCCAGTCGCCGGGCCGCCACACCCGGGCCTATCAGCAGCGCCAGCGACAGGACCACGAAGCCCAGTCCGCCATACCACTGCATCCAGGCGCGGGTGAACAGGAACGCCGGAGGGCGCTCGGCCACCGAGGCCAGCGTGGTGAGCCCGGTGGTGGTTACCCCCGAGACCGCCTCGAACAGCGCGTCCAGGTACGGGATGCCGGTCGCCGCCATGGGCCAGCTCATGGCCAGCGGGGCGACGAGAAACACCAGCGCCGTCACCACCAGCGCCTCGTTGGCCTGGATGGCGCGGGGGCTGCGCAGGCGCCCCAGCGGCACCCCGGCGACGGTCAGCAGCGCCACTACCAGCGCCAGCCGCCAGGCCATGGGCCAGTCTTCGTAGCCGAGCGCCACTCCCAGCGGGACGAGGGTCAGCGCGGCCAGGGCCAGTCCCAGCTGGCCGGTGTATTTCAGCACCACGAGTGGTCGTACCGCGAAGCTGAGCGGTTCCAGGCGATTTTCGTAGGCCATGGCGCCCGGCGACTCCTCCCCATCCGAACTCCCTGAGGATAAGCATAGCGGGTGGCCGCGGGTGAAGAATGGACAAGGGACAAGGGATAACGGATAACGGACAAGGGAGAAAGGCGTGCGACCAGGCTTCTCAAGTCACCCTGAATGATAACGGTCGCTTCCAGACCCTTATCCTTTATCCTTTATCCCTTATCCATAATCCCTCATCCGTAACCTGTGCCAACCACCCCATGATCGCCACCCTGCTGCCCCTCTCCGCCCTTATCGGTCTCGGCCTGCTCTGGGTCTGGTGGCGGCCGGGCCCCGACGGCGACGGCGGCCGGCGGCCGGTCACCGACATCATCTACCACCTGTTCCTCCCCGCGCTGGTGCTCGACGTGCTGTGGCGCGCACCCCTGGGGCTGGACTCGGCGCGCATCTCCGCCAGTGCGGTGAGCGGGGTGCTGTTCGGGCTGGGGCTGAGCGTGCTGGTCTACCGCATACTGCGGGTGGACCGGCCCACCACCGGCGCGCTGGTTCTGGCGGCGGGATTTCCCAACGCCACCTACCTGGGCCTGCCGGTGCTGGAGAGGGCACTGGGGGACACCGGCCGCGGCATCGCCATCCAGTACGATGTGTTCGCCTGCACGCCGCTGCTGTTCACTGTCGGCGTGCTGGTTGCCACCCACTTCGGATCGGAGGCGAAGGGCGAGAGCGTGCTCCGGCGCCTGGCGCGGGTGCCGCCCCTGTGGGCCGCACTGGCCGCCATCGCGCTCAACATCTCCGGCATTCCCCTGCCGGGGGCCGTGGACGGGTTCCTGCGCCTGCTCGGCACGGCGATGGTCCCCATCATGCTGCTGGCCGTGGGTATGGCCTTGCGGGCCGGATTCAGCGAGTGGCGCCGCTTCTCGCTGGTGCTCCCGGTCCTTCTTATCCAGCTGCTGCTCATGCCGCTGCTGGTCTGGAGTGTCGCCCACGTCCTCGGCCTGCGCGGGGAGCTGCTTACCGGCACCGTGCTCGAGGCGGCCATGCCCACCATGGCGCTGGGGGTGGTCTTCTGCGACCGTTACCGCCTCAACGCCGGCCTGTTCGCCACCGCCATGACCCTCAGTACCCTGCTGAGCCTGGCCACGTTGCCGCTGTGGTTCGGCCTGCTGGGGTCATGACGGGACGTTGAAAATCCACCACGAAGGCACGAAGACAGAAAGAACTGAATGGACAGGATTGACAGGATTGACCGAATTTCAGTACGGAATCTTCGACATGAATGTGGCCAATCAAGATTGCCGGTCCGTCGGTTGCCATTGAACACCGTTCATGCAGGGGCTTGGGATCATGACCGGGAATTCATGCCCTCACTGAAACGATCACTCCATCCTGTCAATCCTGTAAATCCTGTCTATTTCTTCCTTTGCCTTTCTTCATGTCCTTCGTGTCTTCGTGGTTAAATTAGAGTTTTTCATCACCTGCCGAGCCGAGTCATGAACCGTTTCTGGAGCCCTGTCGTCCGTTCCCTGACCCCCTATGTCCCCGGCGAGCAGCCGAAGGTCGAGAACCTGGTGAAGCTGAACACCAACGAGAATCCCTACCCGCCGTCGCCGCGGGCGCTGGAGGCCATCCGCGCGGCCGCGGGCGACGCCCTGCGCCTCTATCCCGACCCCGGCTCCGATGACCTCAGGCAGGCGATCGCAGGCTTCCATGGCGTGGCGGCGGAAAACGTCTTCGTGGGCAACGGCTCCGACGAGGTGCTGGCGTTCGCATTCCAGGGGCTGCTGCATCACGAACTGCCGGTGTTGTTCCCGGACATCACCTACAGCTTCTACCCGGTTTACTGCGGGCTCTACGGCATCGACTACCGGACGCTGCCGCTGGCTGAGGATTTCACCCTGCGGGTGGATGACTACCTCGTGCCCAACGGCGGCATCATCTTCCCCAATCCCAACGCACCCACCGGGCGACTGCTGCCGCTGGAGGCCGTCGAGCGGCTGCTGGAGGCGAACAGCGGCTCGCTGGTGGTGGTGGACGAGGCCTACGTGGATTTCGGTGGCGAATCGGCCATTGCCCTGGTGGGGCGCCACTCCAACCTGCTGGTGGTCCAGACCTTCTCCAAGTCACGTTCGCTGGCGGGGCTGCGGGTGGGCTTCGCCGTGGGCGACGCCGGACTCATCGAGGCGCTGGAACGGATCAAGAACAGCTTCAACTCCTATCCCCTGGACCGGCCGGCCCAGGTTGGGGCGGCGGCGGCCATGGCCGACCGCGAGCATTTCGAACGGACCCGCAACGCGGTCATCATGAGCCGGGAACGGCTGGCCGGCCGGCTGGCGGAGCTTGGCTTCGAGGTGCTGCCCTCGGCGGCCAACTTCCTCTTCGCCCGCCACCCCGGGCGCGACGCGGCGGAGCTGGCTGCGGCACTGCGGGAGCGGAAGATCATCGTGCGCCACTTCCGCCAGCCGCGCATCGAGCAGTACCTGCGCATCACCATCGGTACCGATGCCCAGTGCGATGCGCTGGCGGCGGCGCTGGAGGCGATTCTCGGCTGAAGCCATCCGGGTGCGTCCCCCACGGAGGGGGATCCTGGCACCGCGGGACGTGGAGGAGGGACCATGGATCCGGTGATTCTCGAGAAGCGCGATCGCATCGCCTGGGTGACCCTGAACCGGCCGGAGGCGCTGAACGCCCTGGATGACGGGCTCAACGACGCCCTCTGGGCCGTGTGGGAGGAATTCGCCGCCGACGCGGCGGTGGATGTGGCCATCCTCACCGGGGCCGGCAAGTCCTTCTGCGCGGGGGCCGACCTGCGCTCCTTCATTCCGCGCCTGACGCAGGCCACGCCGCGGGCGTTGCGCGAGAGCGCAGCGCGGGGCATCGGCGGTGGGCTGACCCGGGGGCAGCACACCCTGACCAAGCCGGTCATCGCGGCGGTGAACGGCCATGCCATCGGCGGCGGCTTCGAACTGGCGCTGGCCTGCGATCTGCGCATCGCCTCGGAGCGGGCGCGGTTCGGCATCTTCGAGGTGCGTCACGGGCTGCATCCGGGTGACGGCGGCCTGGTGCGGCTGGTGGCCATCGCCGGGAGCGCCACGGCGCTCGACCTGGCGCTCACCGGGCGGGAGGTGGACGCCGAGGAGGCGTCCCGGCTGGGCCTGGTGAACCGGGTGGTGCCCCACGAGGAACTGCTGGAGAGCGCCGAGGAGACGGCGCGGCTGATCCTGCGCAACAGCCAGTCCGCGATCCGTTCCGCCAAGGAGACGATCCACGGGATCCTGGGGCGGACGCTTGACGACGCTCTGCGCCTGGAGCACCTCAATGGCTACACCTGCACCCCGCCCGGGGAGATTGCCGCGCGGCTGGAGGCCTTCCTCGGCAAGCGCGGTGGCGGGGGATGAAGGGCGTGATTGCCGCGGATACAACATTGCTTTCAGTGGGTTGGCACGTTCCCCTGGCGCCGGCGGTGTCGCCCGGCGGTTCCGCCTCTCCGGCGCCGGATGGGATTCCGTGACCGACGCCCCTGTGAGCCGGCGCCGTGATACGGTAAAGTCTGCGCTCATCACCACCCCGGGAAGGAATCCGCGCATCCGGCCATGGATCGACCCCAGTCCGACGTTCTGACGGCAACCCCCTTCGAGATCAAGGGCAGCATGCTGACGCTGCTGGAGCTGCGCCTGCACTCCACCGGCCTGGAAGCCATCGCCCAGCATCTGGCCGAGAAGGTTGCCAAGGCGCCCGGGATGTTCCGCAACGCCCCGATCGTTGTCGACCTGCAGGCGCTCGTTCAGGCCGACGGCCTCGACCTGGCCGGCCTCGCCGCCGTCCTGCGTGGCCACGGGCTGGTGCCGGTGGGGGTCCGTGGCGGCAGTCCGCCCCTGCAGGCGGCGGCGGTGGAGGCGGGCCTGGGCCTGCTGTCGGCCGAGCGTCGGGGCGAGACCCGGCCGGTGCCGGCGAAAGCCGCGGCGGCGGGTGGTAAGACCCGGGTCGTCACCCAGCCGGTGCGCTCCGGGCAGCAGATCTACGCCGACGGGGGGGATCTCGTCGTACTGGCGGCGGTGAGCCCCGGTGCCGAGGTGCTGGCCGACGGCAACATCCATGTCTACGGACCCCTGCGTGGGCGCGCGCTCGCCGGTGCCCACGGGGATCGCACGGCGCGGATCTTCTGCCAGTGCCTGGAGGCGGAGTTGGTCTCCATCGCCGGGCATTATCGCCTGTTCGAGGAACTGGACCCGGCCCTGCGGGGGCGTGCGGTACAGGTGTTCGAGACCGGCGACAACCTGATGCTGCAGCCGCTTTAGGGCACTGGCCGGCACGCCGGCATTTACGGGAGGAGTACTGTTGTGGCCAAAGTGATCGTCGTCACCTCCGGCAAGGGCGGGGTGGGCAAGACCACCACCAGCGCCGCGTTTGCCACCGGTCTGGCCCGGAAGGGGCACAAGACCGCGGTCATCGACTTCGACGTTGGGCTGCGCAACCTGGACCTCATCATGGGGTGCGAGCGGCGCGTGGTCTACGATTTCGTCAACGTCATCAATAACGAGGCGAACCTGAACCAGGCCCTCATCCGCGACAAGCGGGTGGAGAACCTGCACATCCTGCCCGCCTCCCAGACCCGCGACAAGGAAGCCCTGACCCTCGAGGGCGTGGGCCGGGTGCTGGAGGAACTGGGCCGGGAGTTCGACTACATCGTCTGCGATTCCCCGGCGGGGATCGAGCACGGGGCCTACGCGGCCATGTACTACGCCGACGAGGCGCTGGTGGTGACCAATCCCGAGGTCTCCTCGGTGCGGGACTCCGACCGCATTCTCGGCATCATGGCCAGCAAGTCGCGCCGCGCCGTGCAGGGCGACACGCCGATCCGGGAGCACCTGGTGCTCACCCGCTACTCCCACCAGCGGGTCGCCAGGGGCGAGATGCTGGGGGTGGACGACGTGCTGGAGATTCTCGGCATTCCCCTGCTCGGCGTGATTCCGGAGTCCCAGAGCGTCCTCCAGGCCTCCAACGCCGGGGTGCCGGTGATCCTGGAGGAGTCCAGTGACGCGGGCCAGTCCTACGATGACGTGGTGGCCCGGTTCCTCGGCGAGGAGCGGCCCCACCGCCACATGAACGGGGAGAAGAAGGGACTGCTCCGCCGGTTGTTCGGGACCTGACGCCATGGGTTGGCTCGACTATTTCCGTACCTCGCGCAAGAACTCCGCCTCCATCGCCAAGGAGCGGCTGCAGATCGTGGTGGCCCACGAGCGCCTGCAGCGCAGTGGTCCCGATTACCTGCCCCTGCTGCAGAAGGACATCCTGGAGGTGATCCGCAAGTACGTGCCCATCGATCCGGGCGATGTACGGGTGAACCTGGAGAAGGATGGGGACTACTCGGTGCTGGAGCTCAACATCTCCCTGCCGGAAAAAAGCCCGTGACGGACAGCGGCTGAACCCGCGCCGCCCGGTCATTCTGTGCCGGACGTTGCCCAGGGTGAACGGGGGTGTGCTTCAGCGCTCCGGACCCTCGCCGTCCGTGCTGTCGCCGCGGCTCAGATACGGGAAGCGCAGGTGGCCGTAGCGGATGACCAGCACGGCGACACCGATGATGAGAATCGCCAGTGCGGCGGCGATGATGTCCCACTGCGACATCGACTTCATGTCCAGGATCAGGTGCCGGGCCAGCGCCACGATGGCGATGTACAGCGGCATGCGGATGGGCAGGGCGCCCGATTCGAGGTAAACCCCCACCATGGTGAGTACCTCGAGGTAGATGAACAGCAGGAGCAGATCCGCCAGGGTGACGTGGCGGGCCGCGACCATGATGTGAACTTCCTGGAATCCGGCCACCAGGGTGGCGAGGGCAATCACCAGCAGACCGCCGATCTCCAGTCCGTGCAGGGCCCGACGGCCCAGGGCGACGATAGGGGTTGGGGTGGCGACATCCTTCATGGGGTGGAGTCTACCCCAAAGGCCGGGAGGCGACGAGATTGCCATCCCGTTCCGCGGCGGGTCGCTGTGCTCCTCTCCCGGCCGGTACTGCTCATGGTGGCGTAGTTCTTGCCTAGGTATTCATGATTCATCCGTTGGTCAGAGTCCTCCGGCAGCCTGGCGGCAAGGGGAGTCTGCCCGATTCAGGTCACCACACGCCGCTACAGGGGGGTTTCATGGGAATCGCGCACCTCTTCTACGTCCTCTTGCCAGCCGTTGTCGTGGTGATTCTCGGTGCGCTGCTGGTCTGCCCCATGAATCCCTGGTGTTGCCTGCGCTGCAAGTGAGCCGGTGAACCGGCAACCGCTATGTCGCCTTCTTGCGGTGCGGAATCCCCTGGGAGGCCTCTCCTTGGTGCGCCCCCATCCAATCCGCCCCCCATTGGCGCCTGCTCGTCTTGCCGGGTCGTCCGCCCGGCCCGGCATGACCTAAACGGCGAACCAGTGCACTCTTGGTCGACAGGGACGTCCGCCATGTGCCGGTCGCCGGCACCCCTCCACGAATCTCCGCCCCCTGATCTATTTTGCGTCGGGATGGTGGTGTCTTGATGTCCTCAGGGCGCCCTGGGCCTATTGGCCCGCGGGACTGTTGATTCTGCTGGATCTGCTGGTGACGTGGCTGCGCGTCAATGCCCACCTGGGCGCTGCGGAGGCTCCGGCCGATCCGCGGGCGGAAGCCAGGATGGCGCAGGACAGGCTGTATCGCCTGGCGCGTTCGGAGCTATCCGAGTGGGAGGACCGCTGAGGCGGGACCGTCCGGGTGGGCGTCCCGCCCCAGTCCGGCCTCACAGTGCCGGTGCGGTTCTCGTCCGGGAGGCCGTGCGCACCGGGGGAGCGGCTTCCGGTTCGAGGGCAGCGAGCAGGGTGTTCAGGTTGCGCTCCATCAGGGCGAAGTAACTCCCGCCGTCCCGGACCGCGCCGTAACCCAGCACATCCAGTTCAAGAACCGCCACATCGGCGTTGGCAGCGGTGCTGTCAAGACGCGCATCAACCAGGCCGAAGCGCCAGGCCAGGTAGCGGGGTGCATCCGGGGCGAGCGCTATCGCACGGCCCTGGAGGGGCGCAAGCCGTACATGGAGATCCTGTTCCAGCTTCCGCAACTGTCCGAGCAGGCGAATCTCGTTGTCCAGGTAGGTATCGCAGTTGTCCGGATCCATCTTAACCAGTTGCGGGGTGATATGGCGGACCGCCATCACGGCCAGGCGCGGATCGAGCCAGAATTGGGGGTCACGGGCGGTTCCGGTTTCATCGACGACGCTCATCCAGCGGCTGTCGGGGACTGCGTGCAGCAGCGGCAGGTGGCGGCCCACTGTGACCGCGTTGGCCCGGACGTGGGGCATATCGGCGAGTACCGTGGCCAGGGAGCGTTCCAGCTCCGGCCCGACCCAGACCACCATGTCGGCGGTGACGAGCTCCAGCGTCTGCGTGGCGCCGAGGCGATCGGACTCCAGGTCCTCGGGGCGGTCATAGAGCAGTTCGGGTTTTCCCACCCCCTCCATCAGATTTTCCACCAGGCTGTAGAGCGGCGGCACGGTGACCACCACCTGCGGTGCGGCGGCGGCCGGAGCGGCCCAGGCCGCGAGGGTCAGCAGGGTGAGCAGGGTGCCCAGCCAGCCGGGGATTCTGCGTGCGATCATCTCTCTTCCTCCCTGATTCCGGGTCTGCGGGTCGATCCCTTTGCCCGGGGTGATTGACAGATGTCAATTCCGTAAGCAGGGGGCGTGCCAGTTTATTAGTCTATATAAAACAGGACGTTGCGTGTGCGCAGGCGGGGCGGAGGCGTGGGATGTGCCGCAGCGGTGTGGGATATGGCGACTTGGCGTCGGCGCGATCTTCGCGAGCGGCCCGGCGGATGTCTTGCCGGGCGGCGCCCCGGCTGCTGCCGGTCAGCCTCGGGACGTACCGCGGACCGTCGGCTTGCCGCGGCGCGCGGGCTTGCGCTCCTTCCCGGCGCGGGGGGCGGCCGGTGTCCGCGGCAGGCCGGTATGCTGGGTGCGGAAGGCCTTGTCCCCCGGCTTGGCGCGCGGCGCGCGCTGGCCTTCGCCGCGACCGCCGGTGCCGGCCGGCTGCCAGGCCGGTACCAGGTGGCGCTTGCCGTTGCCGATGAGGTCGGCGCGGCCCATGCGCTTCAGCGCCTCGCGCAACAGCGGCCAGTTCTCCGGATCGTGGTAGCGGAGGAAGGCCTTGTGCAGGCGGCGCTGGCGCAGCCCCTTCGGCGTGCTGACCGGTTCGCTGCCGCGTCCCACCTTCCGCAACGGGTTCATGCCGCTGTGATACATGGCGGTGGCCAGCGCCATGGGGGAGGGGAGGAAAGCCTGCACCTGGTCGGCGCGGTAGCCGTTGCGCTTCAGCCACAGGGCCAGCTCCAGCATGTCCTCGTCCGTGGTGCCGGGGTGGGCGGCGATGAAGTAGGGGATGAGGTACTGCTCCTTGCCCGCCGCCCTGGAGAACCGGTCGAACATCTCCTTGAAGCGGTCATAGGTGCCGATGCCGGGCTTCATCATCTTCGACAGCGGGCCGGTTTCGGTGTGCTCGGGGGCGATTTTCAGGTACCCGCCCACGTGGTGGGTCACCAGTTCCCGCACGTATTCCGGTGACTGCACCGCCAGGTCGTAGCGCAGCCCCGAGGCGATGAAGACCCGCTTCACGCCCGACAGGCCGCGCGCCCTGCGGTAGAGGCGCACCAGGGGGCCGTGATCGGTGCCCAGGTTTTCGCAGATCTCCGGGTAGACACAGGAGAGGCGCCGGCAGGCGGCCTCGATCGCCTCGCTGCGGCAGGCCATCCGGTACATGTTGGCGGTGGGACCGCCGAGGTCGGAGATGACGCCGGTGAAGCCGGGGGTCTTGTCCCGGATCTCCTCGATCTCGTGCAGGATCGACTTCTCCGAACGGCTCTGGATGATGCGTCCCTCGTGCTCGGTGATGGAGCAGAAGGTGCAGCCGCCGAAACAGCCGCGCATGATGTTCACCGAGAAGCGGATCATCTCGTAGGCGGGAATCCGCGCCTGGCCGTAGTCCCGGTGGGGCACCCGCGTGTAGGGGAGATCGAAGACCGCGTCCAGTTCCCGGGTGGTCAGGGGGATGGGCGGCGGGTTGATCCAGACATCCCGGTCGCCGTGGCGCTGGACCATGGCACGGGCGTTGCCCGGATTGGTCTCGAGGTGCAGCAGGCGGGAGGCGTGGGCGTAGAGCACCGGGTCGCGGCGGACCTGCTCGAAGGCCGGCAGGCGGATCACTTCATGGGCCCGATCGCGGGAGCGCTGGATGCGGACCGGGTGCGGGCCGCCGGCGGCGGGCTGCGCGGCGCAGCCGGGCGCGGCGGCATAGGGGTCCGGGTGGGGCCCCACCCGGCCGGGGCGGTCCACCTCGGTGGAGTCGATCTCGGTCCATTCCGGAGGGATGCCGCGGGTGAGATGGGCGGTGCCGCGGATGTCGGTGAGGGTCGCGATCGGTTCGCCGCGGGCCAGCCGGTGGGCAATCTCCACCACCTGGCGCTCGCCGTTGCCGTAGACCAGCAGATCCGCCTTGGCGTCCAGCAGCACCGAGCGGCGCACCTTGTCGGACCAGTAGTCGTAGTGGGCGATGCGGCGCAGGCTGGCCTCGATGCCGCCGACGACGATGGGCGCGTCGTTGAAGGCCTCCCGGGCGCGCTGGGCGTAGACCAGCACCGAGCGGTCGGGGCGGCGACCGCCCTCGCCGTCGGGGGTGTAGGCGTCGTCGGAGCGCAGGCGGCGGTCGGCGGTGTAGCGGTTCACCATCGAGTCCATGTTGCCGCCGGTGACCCCGAAGAAGAGGTTGGGCCGCCCCAGGCGGCGGAACGCTTCCGCCGAGGTCCAGTCGGGCTGGGCGATGATGCCCACGCGGAAGCCCTGCGCCTCCAGCACCCGGCCGATGACCGCCATGCCGAAGCTGGGATGGTCCACGTAGGCGTCCCCGGTGATGATGATGACATCGCAGCTGTCCCAGCCGAGCGCATCCATCTCCGCCCGCGTCATGGGCAGTTGGGGGGCGGGCGTCAGGCGCTGGGCCCAGTACTTGCGGTAGCCGAACAGGTTGGGGGCGGACAGCATGGCGAGGCTCGGGAGGCAATGACGACGGGAGCGGATTATATCAGAAAGGGGAAAATCCGATAATTGCGCTGGGTATTGACGGGCCGGATGCTGCCCCGGTGCGGGATGGTGTATCCTGCGCCCTCACCGAGCCGCACCCGCGGCTGATTCGACCCCGGCAGGAAATGGCGACGGCATGGAATGGTTGACCGATCCGCAGGCCTGGATGGCGCTGGCCACCCTGACCCTGCTCGAAATCGTCCTCGGCATCGACAACATCATTTTTCTCACCATCCTGGTTGGGCGCCTGCCGGTGCACCAGCGCAACCGTGCCCGGGTGCTGGGGCTGGGCCTGGCCATGGGCATGCGCATCCTGCTGCTGTTGTCCCTGGCGTGGGTGATGCGCCTGACCGAGCCGCTGTTCTCGGTACTGGGCGAGGCCGTCTCCGGCAGGGACCTCATCCTGGTCGGCGGCGGGCTGTTCCTGCTGGCCAAGGCCACCATCGAAATCCACAACAGTCTCGAGGGCGTGGAGGAGGGGCAGACGGAAGGCCGGGGTGGCGCCGGTTTTTTCTCCATCCTGGCGCAGATCGCGGTGCTCGATATTGTCTTCTCCCTGGATTCGGTCATCACCGCCATCGGGCTCGCCGAGCAGGTCCAGGTGATGGTGATTGCCATCATGGCGGCGGTGGGTGTGATGATGTTCGCCGCGAGGCCCATCGGGGAGTTCGTGGATGCCCATCCGACGGTGAAGATGCTGGCGCTGAGCTTCCTGGTGCTGGTGGGTGTGACCCTCATGGTGGAGGGATTCGATATCCACGTGCCGAAAGGTTATATCTATTTCGCCATGGCCTTCTCGGTGGCCGTGGAAATGCTCAATCTGCGGCTGCGCCGGCGGGCGGAGGAGCCCGTCAGGCTCCATTCCCAGTACCGGGAAGAACCGGAGGCGCCCCGGGCAGAGTGACACGGGGGCGGGCGGCATGAAATTTATGAGCCCATAACCAGATTCGCTTGCATCTGGTGGGTGATATTTCCGATGATTGTCCACTTGCCGTCGGCGATGTCGTTGTCCGGCGGTCTGCGCAGTCCTCCGACCTGGCCGGCCAGCAGGGAGCAGCCGGGGTCGGAGAGATGGTTCCAGCAGGCAGCAGGGCACTCGCCCGTGTTCCGCAATCGGCCGGCGCGGCCGTATCAGCCAGTCCGAGGGGTTATGGAAATCGAGCCCGAACTTCCATTGTTCGCTTACGGTACGCTGGAGATCGCCGAGGTCATCCAGGCCATTACCGGTCGCGTGTTCGACGGGACGCCCGCCATACTGGACGACTACGCGCGCTATCAGCTGCGCGACGCCAACTATCCGGGCGTCATGCCGGTGAAGGGCGCCCGGACCACCGGCCTGCTCTATGGCGATGTGGACAATACGAGCCTCATGCTGCTGGATCACTACGAGGGTGATCTCTACGAGCGGCAGCGGCTGACCGTGGTGAGTGAATCGGGTGAGCGGGTGCTGGCCTGGGTCTACGTGATCCGCCCCGAGCGCCGCGAGGAGCTGACCCACAACGAGTGGGACCCCGAGGAGTTCGCCCGGGTCCACCTCAAGACCTACCTCTCGGAGATCTGACCGGCGGTGCCCGCACCGCAAGGGCGTGCGGGGCCGCTATCCGAGCAGCAGAACCCGTGCCAGCTGATCCTCCAGCCCTACCCGGGCCGACAGTGCCTCGCCCAGGTGGGCCATTTCCTCGTCGAGCTGCTCGGACAGGGGCGTATGCTCCGCCCCGGCGTATTTCTCGCAGAAGGCCTCCATGATGTGCGAGGTGGCCCTGATCTGCGGCTGTAGCTCAAGGCCGATCAGCTTGAAGGCCTCGGGTGTGCGCTCAAGGGGCAAATCGAAGAAGCAGGTTTCGCTGTAGACCAGGTAGGCGAGCAGGGCCTTGCAGAAGGCCTGCAGGACCTCGTCCGGGTCGTCGGCCTCCGCGGGCATGCCGCAGCGGTCCAGTCCCGCCGCATGGCAGAACAGCACCATCATGCGCCGGCGCTGCTTGACCAGATCTTCTATGATCTCGCGGGCATGCGCGTCTTCACACTGCCGGCTGGTGCCGATCTTGTGTACTGAACCCGTCTCCATGGCGCACTCCCCAACTGTCTGTCCCGGCGGTCGAATATACGGTGGGGATGGCCATAAGTCTTTGATCTGGATCCTTATTCAGGTTTTTTTGCCGTGGTTTCCGGCAGGAACAGCTCCGGGTTCACACGGGCATCGTTGAGGCTGACGCCCCAGTGGAGATGGGGGCCGGTGGCGCGGCCGGTGCTGCCCACCAGCCCGAGGGTGTCTCCCTGGCGGACGCGCTCGCCCGGCTTGACGCGGATCTCCCGCATGTGTGCGTACATGGTCACCAGGCCCTGGCCATGGTCCAGGAACACGCTGTTGCCGTTGAAGAAGAAGTCGCCCGTCTCGACGACCGTGCCGGCGGCGGGGGCGCGTATCGGGGTTCCCGCCGGCGCGGCGATGTCCAGCCCGCTGTGGGGCTTGCGCGGCTGGTCGTTGTAGAAACGGCGCAGGCCGAAGTTGCCGCTGACCACCCCTTCCACCGGCAGGATGAAGCCGGTCTCAACGCGCTCCGCGTCACTCCAGCGGCGCAGTGCCTCCTTGATGCGCGGCGTTTCGCTGCGGATGCGGGCCAGATCCTCCGGCGGCGGGGTGACCTTGCGGGTGTCCTTGAGGGTGATGTGCTGGCTGGCGTACTCCTTGGGGACCACCAGGAACTCCAGGGTCTCGCGCCGGCCGTCGGCAAGCTCCGCCTCCACCCGGTGGGTGCCGGGCTCCGCGTCCAGGGCTATACCCACCACGGCGAACCAGCGGCCGGACGAAGTCCCGTCCGGCAATACCATGATCCGCCGCTCCCGGTACCATGCCCGTGGGGCGTATTCGCCGGGTGTCTCGATGGCCACCAGTGCGACCCCGCCGGGCACGGGGTTGGCGCGGGGCAGGGCGGAGGCGGCCGCGGGCGCCAGCAGCAGAGTCAGCAGGGCGGCGCACAGCAGGCGGGACAGGGGAGGGTGGTGCATGACAGTCTCCGTTCGCAGCGGTTCTCAATAGTGTACTGCTTCACTCCTGGAGGCACGAAGGGCATGAAGGATGGACTCATATCAAGCTGCAGGTTACGCGTGACATACGCAGATATCTTGTGTGCCGCTCTGCTGGCTGGGTAGCCGGGCCAGACGGTGGTCAGGGTCGCGCCGGTAGATGTTGAGAGCCGAATCACCTCCGGCGGGCATGGTGGGCGGCAACTCGGGCGTCGACAACCCAGTCTGAGGTCAAGCCGCTTTTTCTTCGTGTTCTTCGTGCCTTCGTGGCGAGCAGGACGGTTGGCACAGCGCCTTGACTCACTCCGTCCGGTCACTCATATTCGGAACAAAACCCGGGCTCCCGGCCCGGATATCCCGGTGTGGCGGCGCAGGCGCGCCACCGCGGCCGGACAACACGATATACAAGGAGAGCGCTATGTTCGGCGAAGGCCAGATGAACGACCGTCTGCGCCAGCTGGAGCGGCACCTGAAGCAGGAGAATCCGGTGCTGCTGGAGGTGGTGGGCAGCTTCAGGGAGCTGGACAAGATCAGCCGCAGTCTCGGCTTTCTCGGCAGGAACGAATCGCTCGCGGCGCGTGTGCCCTGGTGGCCGCTCATCTCCGTGCTCGGGACCTACTCCTCGGGCAAGTCCACCTTCATCAACTCCTATCTCGACTATCAGCTGCAGTCGACCGGGAACCAGGCGGTGGACGACAAGTTCACCGTCATGTGCTTCAGCAGCGAGGGGGTTGTGCGCACGCTGCCCGGGCTGTCCCTGGATGCCGATCCGCGCTTTCCCTTCTATCAGATCGGCGAGGCAATCGACGAGGTGGCCACCGGCGAGGGGGGGCGCATCGACGCCTACCTGCAGCTGAAGACCTGCCCCAGCGAAAAGCTGCGCGGCAAGATCGTCATCGACTCGCCCGGTTTCGATGCCGATGCGCAGCGCACCTCCACCCTGCGCATCACCGACCATATCATCCACCTGTCGGACCTGGTGCTGGTGTTCTTCGATGCCCGCCATCCGGAGGCGGGCTCCATGCACGATACCCTCGAGCACCTGGTGGGCAGCACCATCAGCCGCCATGATTCCAGCAAGTTCATGTACGTGCTCAACCAGATCGACACCACCGCCCGCGAGGACAATCCCGAACAGGTGTTCGCCGCCTGGCAGCGGGCGCTGGCCCAGCACGGACTCACCGCGGGGCGCTGCTACAGCATCTACGACGCCGGCGCCGCGGTGCCCATCGACGATCCGCAGAAACGGACCCGCTTCGAGACCAAGCGCGATGCGGACCTGGCGGCCATCTACCAGCGTATCGACGAGGTGGGGGTGGAACGAGCCTACCGCATCGTCGGCATGCTGGAGCACACCGCGCGGATGCTGGAGGACGACCTGGTGCCGCGGGTGCAGGGATTCATGCAGCGCTGGCGCCAGCGGGTGCTGTGGCTCGACGGGCTGATGCTCGCCCTGGTGGCCGCCGTGGTGCTGGGGGTGGGGGTCGGGACCGACCTGCTGGCCGGCGTCTCCCTGGATGCCATGCTGGGTGATCCCGTTACTACCGCCATCGTGTTCGCGGTGGTACTGGTCCTGCTGGGCTACGGCCACTTCCGTATCCGCAAGTGGGCGGCCGGACAGGTGATTCGCAGGACGCTGGCCGAAATCCCGGAGACCTCCCGGCATGCGGGCTATGCGCGGGCCTTCCGGCGCAACACCCAGTGGTGGCGCACCATCTTCGCCAAGAATCCGCTGGGCTGGAGCGGGCGTACCGCCAGGAAGCTGGAGCGCCTGGTTGGCGTGGCCGACATCTACGTGCAGAAGCTGAACGACCGTTACGCCAACCCATCCGGAAAGGGCGCAGTGGTGGAGGCGACAGCTCCGGAGCCGGGCGACGCCTCGGCCTTCGCCCCGGTGCAGACGGCAGGGGCGGGCGAGTCCGGGGCCGCGCCGGAACCGGCCCGGGAGAGGGAAGCCGGCTGATTCAGCCGGCGCGCAGACGCGCCAGGATGTCGCTGCGGGCCTGGGCCAGGAGGGAGTCGCGGTCCAGGTTCGCCAGAATGTCCCGCACTACCCGCTTCGGGCCGCCGGCGCCCCAGGAGAGCCCCTGGGCCAGGTAGCGCTCGGCGACCTGGCCCACCACGTAGGTGCTGTAGTAGGCGACCGCGCCCTGGGCGGCGGCGGTGATGACCGTGGACAGCCCGCCCGTGCCGAGCTTCAGGGCGGAGGATGCCAGGTGCACCGCCCAAGTGGTGCCCATGAGCAGGGCCATCTGTCCGATCACGGTGCGCACCAGTGCGCCCGCCTGGCTACGGCTCATGGGCAGCCGATGCAGGCGCGAGAGATGCACCACCATGCCGATGTCGATTGCCGCCGCGGCGACGAGATCGGCCACCGGCAGCGGATTCAGCGCCACCGCCACCCCCTTGCTGATGCAGTAGGTGCGCACCAGGGAATCGGCCAGGGTCCTGCGGGTGGCGAGTATCCGTTCGGCCACCTGGTCGCTCAGGCGACCGGCGAACAGCGTGGCGTTGAGCGCCGCCAGGCTCTTGCCCTCCTGCTCCAGCACCAGCCATAGCCGCTCGCGAAGCCTCTCAATCTCCGCCGGTGGTCGCCGGACCACCTCGGTCTCCTGTCCCGCGGCATCCACCTGCAGGTAGACCCGCTCGCCCGGTTCGGCGGCTATGGCGAGGATGTTGCCCGGCGCCACCAACCCGGCGCTGCGGCGCTCCAGGGTCCGCAACAGCAGCGCCCGCTCCTCCTGCGTGTAGCGATCGGCCTTGTTGAGCAGCAGCAGGAGCGGTCGGCGATAGCGGGCCAGCACCCGCAGCGCGTCCAGCTCGCTGCGGGTCAGGTCGCCGTCCACCACGAACAGGACCAGGTCGCTGCGTTCCGCCACTTCGTGCGCCAGCCGCTCGCGCGCCTCGCCGTCCACCTCGTTGATGCCGGGGGTGTCCACCAGGAAGACGCCGCCGGCATCGTACTGGTGCCAGCGGGCGAGATCGGCGCTGCGGGTCTCGCCATGGAGGGGGCTGGTGCGGAACCGCGGTTCGCCTAGCAGGGCGTTGAGGGTGGCGGATTTGCCGACGCTGACCCGGCCGAAGACGGCGATGTGGATATGGCCGTGCTCCAGCTTCTCCAGCATGGCCTGCACCTGGCGGTAGTCCTCGGCCAGGGATTCGCGCACCGAGGCGGGTACCCGGTCGTCTTCCAGCAGCTCGCGCAGGCTCTCGCGCGCCAGCGCCAGGTGGTCCTCGCCTGCGGCTGGAACGGAGGGCTCACCCGTCGCGGGGCGGTCGTCGTGTCTCGAGGACCATTTGCGCCAGTTGTCGCGCACGCGTGTCCAGATCTTCACCGAGCCTCTCCTCGAAGGTCTCCGCCGCCACCTCGGGCAGCAGCCGACCGTGGGTCTCCAGGGTCTGGGCCAAGGCCCGCCCCAGGGTGTCAAACAGCAGGCCATAGGCGACCGCATGAATCAAGCCGCCGGCAATGGTGCCGAGGCCGGGAAAGGCCTTGCAGGCGTTGCCCGCCACGGCCATCAGTAGCGGCGTGGTACGTCCCTTCAGGCTGCGCTGTACCAGTTCCAGGAAAGTATCGAGATCCAGTTTCCGCGCCGGAACCCCGAACAGGCCGCACTGCGCCTTCACCAGCCCAATGCCCAGGACCCCCTGCACCAGCAGATCGGTGCCCGGGCTCACGGCGGCCAGGGCGCCCACCACGGCGCGGCGGGCATAGCGGCGGGTGAGCGCCTGCGCCTTTTCGCGGCGGTAGTCGCTGACCGCCGCCTGGAGGCGGTCGGTGGCCAGCTTCACGGTGCTGCGCTCGCGCAGGGCTTCGAGCGCTTGCGGGTCCCGCTGCAGCTGGAAGCGCAGCGCAGTGCGGAGGTCCTCCACCCGGGGCGGCGCCTCCCGTGTCGCCCGCTCCTCGCTGCCGTCGGGCAGAACCCGCACCAGCTCCCGGCGGCCGCCGGCGCTGATCGCCACCACCTCCACACCGGGGGCGCCCTCCAGCCGTTCGCGCACGCGGCCCAGGATGGTTCCGATCTCCTCGGTGCTGTAGCGATCGGCCTTGTTGATGGCCACCACCAGCGGCTTGCCCAGCCGCGCCAGTGAGCGGAGGGCCCGGTGCTGGTCGCGGGTCAGGTCGCCATCGCAGACGAAGATGACCACGTGGGCGCGCAGGGCCTCGGCGCGGGCCTGCTCGTCCAGTTCGCCGTCGGCCTCGTTCAGGCCCGGGACATCCGCCACCTCGATATGCCTGTCGTCCTCTTCCCAGCGGTAATGGGTGACCGCCCGGGTGGTGCCGCCGTCCACGCTTACCGCAGGCTCGGCGCCCGGCACCAGGGTGCGAACCAGGCTGCTTTTCCCGGTACTGATTTCGCCGAACAGGGCCACGTAGAGCGCGCCGCTGGCGGTGCGCAGGTCGTGCTCGGCAAGCTCCCGCTCCACACCCCGCGTATCTATTCCCTCGTGCTCCCGGCGGGTGCGTTCCAGTTCCGCCTCGAGGCCGGTGCGATCGGACGGCGCCGGCTCCGGACGTTCGGGCCGGGAACGGCGCGGCAGTAGCAGGCGCCAGGCCAGCCAGCCGCCGGCGACCGCCAGCGTAAGCAGCGCCGCGCCCCAGGCTAGGCCCACCCAGGGTGGCACCTCCCGGAGGCGATCGAGGACGTTCAGGAGGGATTCGGTGGCGATCAGCAGGAACAGCAGCGCCAGCAGCAGCCCGAGAACCAGGGCGAGGGCGAGCAGGGCGCGGAGGGGCAGGGTGGCTTTCACAGGCGGTTCCTGTGTGCGCTCGAGACCGGGTGTTTCGGGGCGATTGACAGTACCATGGCCCGAAAGTATATCAGCCGCCGTGCGCTTGCCGTCCGGATTGCGGCGTGCGCGGCGCTGTCCGCAAGTGGGACCGTGCGGAAGAGACGGGCGAAGGCGGATTTTCCCGACGACCCGAGTGGGCGCGCGGACGTGGGTGTTGCCCGCGCGGGCAATCCGGGCATCTCTCCCGCCCTTGTCCGCCGGCCATGCCGTTGCGCGGGACTGAAGCCGGCAGCGGTGTCCGCTATTTGAAGGGGGGTGCGAATCGTGGCTGCGTTCTGCAGGTGGATGGCCCGGCTGTTTGCCCTGCTGGCCGGTCTTGGGACGGCGGGGGCGTTGCTGCTCGCCGGGCTGGTTGCCGTGCGCCGGGGGGGCATCGATGCGCTGGCCCTTATGCTGCTGGCCGCGGCACTGCTCTTCGCGGGCAGTGCCGCGCTGTTCATCTGGCTCGGGCGCCGGTCCGCAGCGGGGAAAAACGACGAAACGCCGCCCGGGAGGGAATGAAGTCGGGACGCACAGCGGGTCGGCTGGGTGCGTCGGGGATTTGTGCGGTGCCCGGGGCAGGGGGTGGCCCGGCAACCGGCGCCTCCCCCTTGTTTTGTGCCTGCTGCCTCAGGCGTCCTGTTCCGCCATCGCCACCACGTGGTAGCCGCCGTCCACGTACAGGATCTCGCCGCTGATGCCGGCGGCCAGGTCCGAGGCCAGGAAGGCTGCGGTATTGCCCACCTCCTCGATGGTGGTCGCGCGGCGCATGGGCGCATTGCGTTCGTGGTAGTCCAGCAGCTTGCGGAAATCCCGTATCCCGGCCGCCGCCAGGGTCCGGATCGGGCCCGCCGAGATGGCGTTCACCCGGATCCCGCGCGGCCCGAGGCTGCGGGTCATGTAGCGGACATTGGCCTCGAGACTCGCCTTGGCCAGGCCCATCACGTTGTAGTGGGGTATCGCCCGCACCGCACCCAGGTAGCTCATGGCCAGCAGTGAGCCGCCGCGCCCCTCCATGAGGGGCAGTGACGCCTTGGCCACCGCCGCGAAGCTGTAGGAGCTGATGTCGTGGGCGATGCGAAACCCCTCGCGGGTCACGTCCTCGAGGTAGTCCCCCTCCAGCTGCCCGGGCGGCGCGTAGGCGATGGAGTGAACCACCCCGTCCAGCCCGTCCCAGTGGCTGCCGAGTTCCGCGAAGGCCGACGCGATCTGCTCGTCGCTCGCCACGTCACAGGGAAAGGCCAGCTCCGACCCCCACTGGGCCGCCAGCTTCAGCACCCGATCCCGGAGCTTGTCGTTCTGGTAGGTGAAGGCGAGCTCGGCCCCTTCGCGATGCATGGCCTCGGCAATGCCCGAGGCGATGGAACGGTTGCTCGCGAGCCCGAGGATGAGGACGCGTTTCCCGGTCAGAAAACCCATGTGTGCTCCCTGGTCGTAGGTGTTGTTCAGCCTGGATGAACTTTGGCCCGGTGGCTGCGAATCCTGCGCGGCCTTCACTGTGCGGCCCTAGTGTACTGCGTCACTCTTGGAGGTACTTTCAGAGCCCCCCCGAAAGTGCCACGACAAGGCGCAGTGCGCAGGCAATGGTTGTTTCCCTTGTCAAGCGCTGCAACGCGGTCCTGGTGCTTTCGGGGGGCTCCCTGCGGGCGACTCGCTGAATGTGCCTCAAAGAGTGACACAGTACACTAGATCCCTGCCGGCAAGGCACTGATCCCGGCAACCCCAAAACTCCGGCATTTTAGCCCAAGCGACATGCGCTGCACCAATCATCTTCTGCGGCCGAATATCACCCGGCCCGTGCCGCAACGGCTGTTCCCACCATCCCGCCACTACGGCACCGCCCGTAGGGAAGGGCGCCCGATTGCCGTTTGCCGCACCAATTCGGTGCGGGATATCCGTTGACAAATCAAAAACCTTATTTATGCTGTGAACCAGTTCACAATTTGCAGAATTTAACAATTGCCGGCAGATCCACGAGGGAGGGATCGCCAGGCAGCGTGAGGAGCGAATTCCGCGTCGATGGCCCGCGCACCAGGGAAGGGTGCCCGGCCTGAGCGGAGTGACGGGTCGGAGTGCCCGGTGATGATTCGTCCCCCTCACGCCTAACTCGGCACAGCCCCAGTCAAGGGAATGGTGGGCCGTGGATTCCCTCGCCGTGGCCAGTCAGTCACCTGAACCGGAGTCTGGAGCAAAGATGCCTGTAGTCGTTGCCGACGTGCCGCCAGAAGCGCCGTCGACCGTTGCCGTCCAGGAAGCGGCGGCCGGCACCCGTGGCGACGTGCGCCAGGTGGTGGAGACGCGCGGGTACCGATACTCCCTGCGCGGTCCCCGGCTGTTGCCCCCGTCCCGGCTGCAGACGGTGCTGGAGCAGGCACCGGGGCCGGCCGAGGCCGTTCTGGCCATTGCCCAGGCGCGCCGCGATGCGGGATTCCTGTTCGGCGGGGCCGTGGTGGAGCGCATCGAGGGCAACAGTGTCGGCCTGCGCATGGTACCCCAGCGGATCGTCACTGTCAGCGCGCCGGGGCCCCTCATGGGCTTCTATGCGGGTCTGGCCGAACGCCCCGACCTGAAGCGGAGCACGCTCCTGCGCCGGACCGCGGTGGCGCAGCAGTACTGCCGGCGCAACGGCACCCGCCCCAAGGTCAGCTTCGAACCGCTGGAGGATGCCACCGAGCTCAGGCTCGTGGTCACCGAGGAGCCGCTGCCCGATGCCCGCAGGATCACCTTCAGTGCCAACCTGGGCAATCACGGCAACCGTTACTCCTCCCGCTGGCTGGCCAGTGCCGGGTTGTCCCTGCGACCGGGTGACGGCGTCGAGCTGTCCCTGTCGGGTACGAAGGGGCTCGGTGGCCTCGACGATGATCCGGGCCCCGGGAGCAAGCTGGAGAAGGGCGTGGCCCAGTTGTCCGCCTACACCCCCTTCGGTCTGCTCGGTGTGCGTCTGAGTGAAGTCCGCTTTCGCTCCAACAACGCCGCCTATCTGGGCGACCTGGACGGGAGCCCTATGTTCGGCTACGAGGACGGCACCGTGCGCCGGGTGGGCTTGTTCGCCGAGCAGATCGTGTATGCCACGGACTCGGTGCGCCTCACACTGGTGGAGCGGTTGACGCGGGTCTCCGACCAGGCCGACCGCCGGGTCTATGTGGATGGCGCCTACCAGGGCGATACGCCGCTGCGGGATGAGCGCTACAACCATGCCTCTCTCGGTCTGCGCTACAGCAGGAACGGGCAGGCCCTGGGCTTTCGCAACCGGATGATTCTCGATCTCAACCTGGACCAGGGATTGTCGGAACCCTCCGGCACCTTGGACGGCGGCGCATCCGGCACGGCCGATTCGCGTTTCACTAAAAGTTTGTTCCTCTTCTCCCACGAGCAGGGCCTGCCAGCCGGGCTGCGCCTCGGGCTCTATCTCAAGGGGCAGTGGAGCGATACCGCCGTGCCAAATACCCAGGAGTTCGTCCTTGGCGGATTCGGGAATCTCATGGCCTGGCTGCCGGGCGTGGCATCCGGCGACAGGGGGGGGCTTGCGCGGGTGAGCCTGGCGACGCCGGAGACCCGGCTGGGACCGCTGAGCGCCACGGCAGGGCTCTATTACGAGGCGGGTTACGTGGAATCGGCCCGCGATGGCGGGCGCGACGGTCAGACCCTCAGTGACGCGGGGCTGAACCTGGTACTGCGGCATGAGGCGGTGAGCCTGAGCATGGGCTACGCCGAGCCGCTCGCGGTCAACGGGCTGTCGAGGGAGGACCGGTCCGACTACCGCGCCGGCTGGCTGATGAACCTGGGAATTCGTTGGTAAGGGGCAAATGGGAGTGGCCGGGGACCGGGCCGGATTGGCACGGGCAGGCCGCGTTTGATGAGGAATGAGGCGCAAGCGCACTCGTGGAGGTCCGGATATGAGTTACACAAAATACACCCGGCGGATGCTGGTCGCCGCCACTGCCATCGGCCTCGGGGCCGTCAGCAATGATATCGCGGCAATCGATCTGCCGACTCTACCCACCCTCGGGGTGCCGACACTGCCCGCATTGGGGCAGGCGGTGGGCGATGCGGCCGGTTCGCTGCCTACGGCGCCGGTGCTCCCGACCTTGCCGAGCCTGCCCTCGGTGAGTGTCGACGCGGGGGGCGACGGGCAGGGCAGCATCTACGCGACCGTGGAAGCGAGTGGCGGTGCCGGCGGCCTGCCGACGCTCGACATCGGCGGCGTGCCGTCGGTGGGCGGCACCCTCGGCGATCTGGGCGCGGGGCTGGGCAATACCGTCAACGGTCTGGTCCCCAGCGTGCCTGCCGTTCCCGAGGTGTCGGGGCTGGTCTCCGCCGGCGGAACCATCGATGTCAACCTGCTCTCCAGCAACACCGGTGACGCCGCCAGCCTCATCAACGCCAACGTCATCACCGACAACGCGCAGGCGCCCGACCAGCAGCTGCCGGTGATCGGCGTCAACGTGCTGGCCCATAACTACGGTCCCACGGCTTCGCTGCTCAATGCCAATGTGCTGTCGCTCAATGACACGGCAGCCACGGCGGCCACGCCGCTTATCGGCGCCAACGTGATTTCCGCCAACAACGGTCCCGCTCCGTCCTTGCTTGCGGTCAATATACTGGCAGACAACGAAAATCCGCCGGAAGATCAGCCGGCCATCGGCATACACGTTCTCTCCCACAACTCAGGTACTGGCTCCATCTTAGCCATCAATTTGCTCTCGACCAATGATGCCGCAGACGGCGGTGACGGTGATGACGGCGGCGATGGCGGCGACGGCGGTGATGGCGGTGACGGCGGTGATGGCGGTGACGGTGGTGACGGTGGTGACGGTGGTGACGGCGGCGATGGCGGTGACGGCGGTGACGGCGGTGACGGCG